>Ga0209016_1000012_pt1 | contig 392876 bp, 369 predicted proteins | sample EPASupsiteSAE305_FD_187265 | JGI IMG/M metagenome (GOLD analysis project Ga0209016, IMG submission 187265) | Bioremediated contaminated groundwater microbial communities from EPA Superfund site, New Mexico - SAE3-05 (SPAdes) (version 2) | ecosystem: Environmental > Aquatic > Deep subsurface >...
GTGGATCACAGCTCTTCAAGATCGGCGGTCAGGGTGCACTTCAGGGCACTGACGCAGCAGAGGCACTCATCCAGGCAATCAACAACGCCATGGTAGACGACACCTACACCAAGCTGCAGTTCCTCGTAGAGGAGCCTAAGATCACCATCAACCCGATCGGTGAGCAGAAGGTAGGTTCAAAGTTCGAGATCGCTGGTACCACCAACCTTGCATACGACGACAACGATCTGCTCGTTGAGGTTACTTCATCCTCATTCAAGCCGACCGACAAGTCACAGAGCGGTGAGTTCAGCGGCGCAACTGGAACTGTCAAGGTCCAGCAGGGCACTGACGGTCTGAACAAGTGGAGCTTCAGCGTTGACGCATCCACCTTCAAGCCAGACGAGTACATCGTCCGTGTTTCAGGTGTGACCGTTGATGCAGTTGAGACCTCACTGTTCAACGTTGTTGAGGCAGGCGGTGCACCGGCAGCAGCAGCTACCCCGGTAGCAAAGGTCACCCCAGCAACTCCAGTAGCAGAGAAGACCAATGCAACTCCAGCAGCAAACGTTACTGAGAAGAACGCAACTCCAACCGAGAAGCCAACCACAGTAGCAACCACTGCAGCTCCAACCAGCAAGCCAACCGAGAAGGCAACCACCGTTCCAACCCCTGAGCCGACCAAGAAGTCCCCAGGATTTGGTGCAATGGCAGCACTCGCAGGCCTCGGAGCAGTTGCATTCCTTGCACTGCGCCGGAACTAAGGATTAAATCCTAGTTCTTCTTTTTTTCGATACAATTCAGTCAGGTTTCGAGCCGACTAGTCTCATCCGTTATTTCTGGCATTCAGACACATCGTATCCAGAACCACCCCGGCCTAATACTAGTCTGATCATGGCTCTGGCATGATGATGGATATATCCTGCATTATCACGAACTGACTCTGAAAAAAGGAAACTGAATCCGGATTAATACCCGGAAAGATTGACTCTATTAATTTTCTTCCGGTGCTCCTGGACCAATGAACTGAGCTGCCCATTGCGTTTCAGGGTAACTTTCAAGGACCATCTTCAGGAGAACGGTCAGAGGGATAGCAACAATCACACCTGATCCTCCCAGGAAATATCCCCAGAAGATCATGGAGATGAACACTACTGCAGGTGAAAGATCCATTCCCCGGCCTGCCAGTTCAGGGAAAAGAACATTTTCAGAGAACAGGTTCACAAGCGATGCAATGATAACTACAAGTGCTGCTGATAGGGGACTGATATCAATAAGAGCCAGGACTGCCGGGGGGATAACTGCGATGAGAAATCCGATGTAGGGGACAAAGTTCAGGACAAACATCATAACTCCCCAAAGGAGTGGATCCTGTACACCAAGGATGATTAGGGCAATTCCAAATCCTGCACCGGTAACGAAATTGACCTTTGTCCTGATGATGACATAATCTACTACAACAGATCCAAATTCATGTATCTGATCAGCAAGTTCCTGTTTATACGATCCCAGGATGGAATTGATCTTCCGGGAGAATGATGTTGCTTCCAGAAGAAGAAAGAGCGTTGTAAAAAGGACGATAAATAATGTTGAAAACTGACCGATTACAGAATAAACAGCATCAGGGGAGAAGGCTGAAAGTGATCCTGTCATCTGGGTTATGGGAAGTATTGTCCCAAGGTCTATCCCAAATTGGGAGAGGGATCCCTGAAGAGTGTGGAGATTTGAATTGATGCCCTCTGATATTTTTGGCAGGTGACTGATGAGAGGAGAGACCGAGAACAATATAACAGCACCAACCATCAAAAGACAGGCGACAAAGATGGTAAACGCCATATATCCTGATGTCCGGATGGAGAATCCTTTCTTCTGAAACCATAAGGAGACGAAAGAGAATATAATTGCAGCAAATATCGATATTAGGAGTGGGCCGATAAAACCACCTGCCATCTTCAGCCCGGTAAGAATGATAAAACAGCACGCTGCGAGAATAAGAAACCGATCAATCTGTGGAAAATCTGAAAGTGCGTTCATACAATAGATTTAGAGGGAGAGAAAAAATACCTGTGTAAAAAAATTGCATATGTATTTCAGGATATAAACTTATCCAGCAAAAATTATTCTCTGAATGGTGGAGCAAGAGTCGCCTGTCAGATAGTGCCTTGTGTACCTTCCTTCTTTTACAAGGTGTACACACTCTTCATGTACCAGGCCCTGTACCATACGGGTAACCGTTGGACTGGACACACCGAGATGATCAGCGAGTTCCCGACGGGTAACTCCCGGTTTCTTATGAATCAATGAGAGGATCTTCCCAGTCTGGCCTGATGAATAATATGACAGGAACCTTTGTTCTTTTGGTGAGAATGCATTATGGTTCTCAAAGAAATGATAGGATTTTCCCTGATTATAAACTGTAATATAGTCCTTTTCTGCAATCTGACTGATATGATACCGCAGGGTCCTCTCATTACAATCAGATAGCAGAGCAAGCCTGGTCAGATCAATTCCCGGATTTTGGCAGATTAGATTATATACTGTCCTTCGGGTCTCATTTTCCAGAACGTTATGAGTCGTTATTCTCCTGTAGCCTTTGAGTTGTCTCAGAAGGCTTCGATATGCCAGGTCAATATCTGCAAACAAACCTGCCAATACCGAGTGATAATCCCCGGACTTACCCCCGGGAACCGGGTATGAGTCTTCTTTTTCATTATCTTCTCTGCCTGATCCATCAGATAAGGAGATCCTGCTCTCCTGTACTGGGTAATCAAGGGGAAAACTCAATGAAATAAGGAAAAAACCAAATGCAAAACCAAGGTTGGTGTATTGCATACTTCACTCATCATTGAATTGCAAGAAAGAAATACTCTCTGGTACCTCTCATATAAATGATTTTAAAGAAAAAAAGAGTGTTTTTCTGGAAAAGTTCAATGATTTAATATCCACGAATCTCTTTTCGAACTCTCTCAAGATTCTCAATCCGCTTTTCTAATGCCGGATGAGTAGAGAACAGGGCAGCTAATGACTGGCCGGATAATGCAGGAATAATATAGAAGGCATTTGCACCTTCAGCGGCTGCCCGGGTCTCCACAGGAACCCGTTCCATCCTTCCACTGATTTTTTTTAGTGCAGATATAAGTGCATCCGGATCTTCGGTTATAAACGCAGCCCCACGGTCTGCAGCAAATTCGCGATATCGTGACAACGCCATCATGAGCATTGTTGAAAAGACCCACACAACAGCTGCAACAATTCCCGCAATAATCCACGCTCCTCCCTGTTCACGATTGAAGAGTGAAGCAAACAGGAAGTTATTCATGATCATGGACGCAATCATCGCCACAAAACCTGCCACCGTCATCGTCAGAATGTCACGGTTCTTGATGTGGGAGAGTTCATGTGCTAGGACTGCCTCCAGTTCTGCCTTGTTCAGTGTAACCATGATAGAATCGGTTACCGCAACAACTGCATGGTGGGGGCTCCGGCCGGTAGCAAACGCATTCGGCATTGGTGACTGCATAACTGCAATCCGGGGCTTTGGCAGATCTGCTTCTGTACATAACTTCTCGATCATCCTGTGTAGATCCGGATATTCATCCTCTTCAACAACCCGTGCACCGGTAGTCATCATCACAAGTTTGTCAGAGAAGAAGTACTGAACAAGACCCATCCCCACAGCGATGATGATGATGAACATAGATGGAAGCCCCAGGGCCATAAGGACTCCCATAAAGACCAGATAAACGAGTAACAACAGGATCCATGTGAGAAATATTCTTCCGGAAAGTCCGGTATCACGTTGCCATTTCATGAATAATCATGATTTAATTTGTATTCTCACCTGAAAAGGGTCCATGATCCAATAAGCTACCGGTGAGATCTCTCACCGGTACCTCCATAAAGGATTTAACCGGTAGCTGATCGTATGAGGTTTACCGTTATTCTGATGTCTTTATACAACATGATCATGGATCACCATGATCCCCTCACCGGACCAGGGCATATATAGCAAAGATGGTCTTTCTACAGAGGAAGTTCTCGATTCCCGGATAAAAAACGGAAAAAATGAACTGGCTCCTCCCAAACGGATCCCTGTATGGAGACAATACCTGGATAAATATCAGGACCCTATCATCAGGATACTTCTCATCGCGGTAACACTCTCGGCCATTGTTGCCATCATTGAGGGTAATAGTCTCATTGACACTATTGGAATCGCACTTGCTGTAATTCTCTCAACCAGCATTGCATTCATTACAGAATTCAGAAGTAACCGGGAATTTGACGCATTGAACGCGATGCGGGAAGATACCGCTGTAAAGGTAGTTCGAAACAAGAGTCCGACAACAGTCCCGATGCGGGATATTGTAGTCGGTGACACTATCCTGCTTGAAGCCGGAGATATGGTCCCTGCCGATGGATTCCTTCTTCAGGCATCAGACATTGAAGCGGATGAATCAGCATTCACCGGAGAGAGTGAGCCGGTCGGGAAGAAAGAGAATGATACAGCCCTGAAAGGTTCATACATCACATCAGGACGGGGGATCCTGATCGCAACTGCTGTCGGGGATGCCACAAAGATGGGCAGGATCGCAGCATCACTCACTGAAGGGACACGCCCGGATACACCGCTTCAGGTAAAATTAAAGGATCTTGCCCATCTCATCAGCAAATTCGGGTACTTAATGGCAGGCCTGATCATCGCTCTTGTGCTGGTTCAGGATCTGGTTCTCGCAACCCCACCAGATTCAGTATTTGAGATCTTCAGGATCTTTCTGCATGCCTGCATGTTTGCCGTTGTCATTATCGTCGTTTCAGTGCCAGAAGGTCTCCCTGTCAGTGTGACAGTCTCCCTGGCCTTAACGATGAGAAAGATGACCAGGGCAAAAAGTCTTGTCCGGAGACTTATCGCCTGTGAGACCATCGGGTCAGTGACGGTTATCTGTACAGACAAGACCGGGACTCTCACTATGAATCAGATGGAAGTTGCTGCTTCTTCCATCGAAGTCCCGGTAGATGTCCGGAGTCTTCCTGCTGATTCAGCAGGCTGGATATCCCTGAATGCTGCAGTAAACAGTACTGCCGAGTTGGATCATGTAGACGGGCAGTTGATAACCGTTGGCAACTCTACCGAGGCTGCCCTGCTCAGGTGGCTTCATCGTGCAGGAATCAGGTATCAGGATATCAGAAATGCCTGGCCACTGGTTCATCAGGATTTTTTTAATTCTAAGAAGAAGCAGATGTCAACAACGGTCGCTCTCGGGGAAAGGCAGTTCATTCTGCTAAAAGGAGCACCGGAAATTATTGGAGCACAGTGCAGCCCGGTTCCTGATCTGACCCATCTGCACGATCTGGCGGGCAGGGCGATGAGGACACTGGCGTTTGCTCACGGAGAGATCAACTCATCAGAACCGGATCAGGTTCTCCTCACCTGGGACGGATACGTAGGGATTCGTGACGAAGTCAGGCCTGATGTCCCTGATGCAGTGCAAACCTGTAAAGATGCAGGGATCACGGTAAAGATGGTCACCGGTGACAGTGCCGAGACTGCAGCTGCGATAGCACGGGAGACCGGCATTCTTGGATCCGGCCTTGTTATGACCGGACCGGAGTTCAGAGAATTGTCTGATGAAAAGCGAAAGGAGATCGCCGGGGATATTCAGGTCCTTGCCAGGTCAGAGCCTCATGACAAACTTCTGCTTGTCCGGGCTCTTCAGGCAGACGGAGAGGTGGTTGCAGTAACCGGGGACGGGACAAATGATGCTCCTGCTCTAAAGAATGCTGATGTAGGGCTAGCCATGGGCATTGCCGGAACAGAGGTCGCACGTGAAGCAAGCGATATCATCCTTCTGGACGACTCATTTCCGACGATTGAGCAGGCGATCTGGTGGGGAAGAGCGTTGTATGAGAATATTCAGAGATTCTTGATCTTTCAGCTCACAATCAATATCTCTGCAGCATTACTCACCTTCATCGCACCGCTTCTTGGGTTTACCCCGCCATTTACCATCATACAGTTGCTCTGGATCAATATCGTGATGGACTCCCTGGCAGCACTTGCACTCTGTTCTGAAGCACCTCATCCGGCACTGATGAAACGAAAACCCATCCCGAGGTCGGCATCGGTGATCACGCCGTATATGGTGAGGGCAATCCTGGTGACTGCCGGAATATATATTGTCGCAGGAATCGGGGCACTTATGCTGGGAATCCCCTTTATGCATTCGCCACAGGAACAGGCATCAGCATTTTTTGCAGGGTTTGTTATCGCACAAGTTTGGAACGGAATAAATTGCAGGGGAATAAACGGGGTGATGCCTCCCCTGCTTAAAGGAAATCCGGTATTTTTTGGGATTATGGGATTGATCATCTTCATTCAGATTCTGATCATACAGTTCGGGGGGGCCATGTTTGGTACTGTTCCACTCTCGCTGCTTCAGTGGATAACCATCGGAGTTGGAACCCTTCCGGTTTTACTCATCTGGCCATTACTCCGGATGTTTCAAACGATACACAGGAAAAGCGATCCAGGCAGCTGAAATACGAATTATTCATTATAAATTCTATTTTTTTTCAGAGACGGTTCCCTTTTTTTAGATCGATCATTCCGCGTAGGCACCAGTTACCGGTACTAGAACTACATTCAGCCTTTTTTAATCTGAAAAAGGAGATCATTTGGGTCAAGATTTATATGATCGTACAAGTAAATTTAGATTAGTCAAAACTTGTATGATCGAATATGAAACTTACAACAATTGAAAACATAACCCCTGGAACCTCTGCTATTATCACCGGAATCACGGGGGATCCAATGATCAAGCGAAGACTAATGGAAATGGGAGTAATTCCAGGTTCAACAGTCAGGCTGATTCGCTGGGCACCACTTGGTGATCCGGCAGAATGCCAGATCAGGGGGTATAAACTCTCAATCAGAAGATCTGAAGCCGCGATGATCACTGTTTCGCAAGAAGGAGAGATGTAACGTGGTCCCACTCAGCCTGATGAAAGAAGGAGATCACGTGAGGGTTGAACAGATCTCCGGATCCGGGTATCTTGCCAGTACGCTCAGCCAACTCGGAATCTCGGTCGGAGAAGAACTCATGATTATCCAGAAAGGAAATGAATCGGTCATCATCAGGGCTCGTGGTAGCCGGTATGCACTTGGAACCGGAGCTGCAAGCATGGTACTCGTTACATATATTCCCGGTGCAGCATGACGGAAATACGAGTCCTTCTGGCAGGAAATCCAAACGTAGGAAAAACTACGCTGTTCAACACACTCTGCGGTGTATATCAGCACACCGGAAATTACCCGGGAGTAACCGTTGACATCAAAGAAGGTACAAGAAAAAGTGGAACAGTAACTCTCAGGATATCTGATCTTCCGGGAACATACAGCCTCAGTGCATTCACGCCTGATGAACAGGTGGCACGTGATGCCCTCCTTACCTCCAATCCGGACATAATTGTCCAGATCGTTGACGCAACCAACATCGAGCGGAACCTCTTCCTGACCACCCAGTTGACAGAGATCGGTCTTCCGATGATAATCGCCCTGAATATGGTTGACCTTGCACAGGAGTCAGGGATCACAATCGATGCAGCATGCCTGTCAAAAAACGTCGGGCTTCCTGTCGTTAAGATTGTGGCCAGTAAGAGAACCGGCGTAGATGAACTGGTACAGACTATCATCAATGAAGCAGGGAAAGCAGGAGAGAAAAGAACTCCCCTTGTACACTATCCGTCATCAATAACTGCCCATCTTGACGCGATCACCAAGGTTATACAGAATCATAGAGAGCATCTCACCAACCTTACCCCTGAATATGCCTCAATCAGGCTTCTTGAAGGGGACCAGCCGTTATCAGATCGCCTCCACAAGGCAGGGGTAACAATTCCGGTCGTGGACACCTGTGAACCGGCTGAGGTCGACGCACATATCCAGGATATCATGCTTGCCCGGTACAAGGCTGCTGAAAAGGTTACCAGTTGTGCAGTCTGCTGCTCAATGTGCAGGGTTATGCCGACTGATCTGCTTGATCAGGTTCTGACACACCGGTGGTTCGGGATTCCCATATTCCTCTCGTTTATGTGGTTTGCATTTCAACTGACATTCAGCGCCTCTGCACCACTGGCATCAGGACTTGAGATCCTGTTCGGAGGTATCACCGAGTCGCTAGGAACACTCGGACTGGATCCCACTATGACCTCGTTCCTTTCAGACGGGGTCATCGGCGGAGTAGGGACAGTGTTCAGTTTTGTTCCGAGCATCTTCATCCTGTTCCTGCTCCTCTCATTGCTTGAAGATTCAGGATATCTTGCACGGGCTGCATTTGTCATGGACAGGCTGATGCACTCTCTCGGGCTTCATGGGCGTTCTTTTATTCCGCTCCTTATCGGGTTCGGATGCAATGTCCCGGCGATCATGGCAACACGAACGCTCCAGAGCAGGGCAGATCGGATAATCACCATCATCTCTATACCGTTCATGTCATGTGCTGCACGCCTTCCGGTATATGTCCTCCTCGCAGGGATCTTCTTCGAGGCACAGGCAGGAACAGTGATCTTCTTCCTGTATATACTCGGCATCCTGACAGCTATCGGAACCGCTTTGCTCTTTAGAAGACTGGTATTTCACGATGACCCTTCCCCGTTCATCATGGAACTTCCACCATACCGAAGCCCGACACTTCATGCAGCAGCCTTACACATGTGGCACAGGGGAAAAGAGTACCTGCAGCGGGCAGGGATAGTTATTTTTGGCGGTGTGATCGTTGTCTGGACTCTTGCAACCCTTCCATTCGGTGTAGAATATGGTTCTGCAGAGAGTCTTGCCGGAACGCTCGGACATCTTGCAGAACCGATCTTTGCACCGCTTGGGTTTACCTGGCAACTCGTTGTAGGACTCATATTCGGATTTATCGCAAAAGAGGTCGTAGTCGGATCACTAGGTACATTATACGGTGGTGAAGACTCACTCACAACGACCCTTGCAGGAGATCCGGCACTCGGACCAGCCACAGCTCTTGCCTACATGGTATTTGTCCTTCTCTACCTCCCGTGTGTGGCAACACTCGGTGTCATCAAACAGGAGATGGGATCCTGGAAATGGACAGGGATTGCTCTCGGATGGGGGATTCTTGTTGCATTTGTTTTGGCATGGATAACCCGGATCGTCGCACTTCTCGTTATTGGAGCATAACAATGTCAATCACCAGCCTTCCACATAAAAACCTGTATGTCTGGACTGTTGTTCTCACAGTCGTAACCATATTCGGAGGAATACTCGCGATCATCTCTGGTATTGGAATAGAAGGGATTCCAGTAACTCCTGATGTCCCGGGAGGATGTATCCTGCTCCTCCTTGGAGCCCTTCTGGCAACAGGGCTCTATGAAGGATCACGAGATCATGCACGGTGGGTCCAGTTTGGATACACAGGAATTATTCTTATCCTGATATTCGGAGCCTGCTCACTCATTATTTCAGGCGCAAACCTCCTATCACTCATGATCGAAGGAGAGGCATCAGATCCGGTTACTCTCATAAGTTCAGGATTTATATGGGCAGCACTGCCTGCCATACCCGCATATCCCGGTATCAGGAATCTTCTCTTCGGCTGTTCACAAGAAGGTGAGTTCTGATGAGTGAAGGCCTTGAGGTTCTCGGATTCATCAACTCCCGGGGAGGGTGCATGCTCACCGATATCAGCTCAGAACTGAATCTTCCCATCAGTTCTGTCCATGGATGGATATCCCTGCTTTGCAGCACCGGTATTCTGAAAAAATGTGAGGCAGAGCATGGATCATGTCCTTGCGAGAAGAATGGAACCAGATGTGTACATTGCTCCTGCTCATGTAAAGCTGTACAGGTAAACACGCCGGTACGGATCGAGGTTACGGAGCGGGGAATGAACCTGTTCAGGAGGAGTTCATACGAAACCGGTAGAGCAGATGTTGTCATAGGCAGTGAGGAAGTATCATAAACAAAGTTCCAAGGAATAATTCATTAACAATGTACGAACAGTAAAACGCCTCACAGCATTATCTTTTCTTCTGGTACCAGATAACCGGTCACCACAATCGTTCGATATCTACCGTATGAACCTGTTTACATAAATGAAATAAAATAATTCACATTCAAATACAAAAATCTAAAAGAAGAATATTCCCAGCATTTTCGAATTTGAATAAAAAATAGAACAATAAAATTGAGAACATTACTAATACAATCACACATAGAGGTATAGTTAACCCGTTATTCGGAGGGGTGTTATGAAATTCTTAGATGACATGCCAATTGGCAGGAAACTGATAGGGGCGTTTCTTGCAGTTGTGATCATTATGATTCTTGTCGGAGTGACTGGTTATGTCGGAGTGACCACAACCAATACCTACCTCGATGAGATGTACAACCAACAGTTGGTCCCGACTGACATATTAGAGACAATGCAGTCCCAGATCTGGCATCTTCGTGGGAATCCCCCGGGTATTTACCTTATCCCGGAGACCAGGGAGAGCAGCAGGGCTGATAGTGACGCCCTCATGAAATCTGTTGACGAAAATCTCTCTGTTTATGAGTCATATATCGCATCTGATGAGGAGCGGGCAATATTTAATGAGGCACTCAGGTCATGGAAAGGGTATAAGGCCGCATTTGCTGATTTTAATACGATAGTAGACTCAGGTGATGGCAAGGCAGCTATAGCAGCATTGACGACAGGTGATCTCGTGAACGAGAGGAAGGCATTCACCAATGCAATTGACAAACTCGTTCAGATGAACCGTGAGCATGCTCAGGCCCTGAAGAGAGAAGGAGCGAACACAGTCTCAACTATCATTCTGACACTTATAGTCGCTATTCTGATAGGAATCATCCTCGCAGTATCACTCGGGATAATAATTAGCAAAAGCATCACAGGTCCTCTATCCAAAGGCGCCTTTATGATGCAGGAGATGAGTCTCGGGCATCTGAGTAACAGGCTCAAAATGGATCGGAAGGATGAGATCGGGACTCTTGCTTCAGCGATGGACAAATTCTCTGACGATCTACAGTTTGTAATCATCGATGGTCTGAAACAGGTAGCAAAAGGCGATATCTCACTCTCAGTTCCCCCACGTGACGACAAGGACGAGATTGCTCCGGCATTCAACCAGTTGATCGAAGCGATCAATGGAATAGTTGGAGAGATTGGAACCCTTATTAACGAGGCAGAAGAAGGAAGGCTCCAGACCAGAGGAGATGCCTCACGGTTTTCAGGTGCATACCAGAACATCATTGTCGGCATCAACAACATGCTTGATGCTATCACCACCCCACTAAACGAAGCACTGAGAGTTTCTGATCAGTATTCACAGGCAAAATTCAGTGCACGGTTTGATGAGAAGGTTGTCGTGAGGGGCGATCTGATTGCATTAAAAGACGGTCTGAACACTATCGGGTATGAACTATCAAAGGCAATATCAGATATCTCCGAACAGGTAAGCAACCTCACGGCTGCATCTCAGGAAGCAGCCGCCAGTGTTGAAGAGATTACGGCAGGTTCTGCTTCAGTAGCCCAGAGTTCAGGAGTTGTCAGTTCAAACGCTGAACGAAGCGTCAACGCGGTTGAGCAGGTACTGATTGCCATGGAGGAGTTATCCTCTTCTGTCACAGTGGTGGCTTCAAAAGTTGAAGCCGTGAGCAGACTCACCCAGGAAGCAAATGACACGTCAACCAGGGGCGTGTCCCAGGCTGCAGTGGCAGAAACCGGAATCACTGCCATCAACGGAGCAGTGGGCGATGTAGGTAAGATCATATCAGAGATCCGTGCACAGATGGTTGAGATCAACAAGATCGTTGTGATCATCAGCGATATTGCTGATCAGACCAACCTGCTTGCACTCAATGCTGCGATTGAAGCAGCCCGTGCAGGCGACGCAGGGATGGGATTTGCAGTCGTCGCAGATGAGGTCAAAACCCTGGCACAGGAGTCACAGGGCTCTGCAGAGAATATCTCAAGAATTATCACATCATTGCAGCGTCAGTCTGAACAGGCTGCAACAGCAATGGACCTCGCAAATACTGAAGTTTCAAAGGGATCCGTCGCAATCACCGACACCATTCAGTTCTTCCATACCATTGCAGATCAGGTACAGGAGATCTCAAAGAACATGGGAGAGGTTGCAGGTCTCACTGAAGAAGAAGCAGCAGCAGTGGAAGAGATCACTGCCAGCGTCACAGAAGTGAAGAGCATGTCAACCGAGACTGCCCAGGAGGCAGTTGGATCAGCTGCTGCAACCGAAGAGACTTCTGCTGCCCTCAACCAGGTATCAACCATCATAAGCAACCTTTCAACGGTTGCCACCAGGATAGATGAGTCGGTATCACGGCTGAACGGGTAATACTCCCTTTTTTGAACAGGACCGGGAGGTTCACTGACCGGACCCGATGGTGGTTATCGATACGATGTATTGTGTTGATTCTTCTCATACCAGGAGTTCCCGGTTATGTTTTGAGAAACTGGAAGTTCAATCATCTTTTGCCTGACATTCAGTTCCGAGGTATTTTGCTCCCCATGAACAGAGTGCCTGTATTATAGGGACAAGCGACTCTCCAAATTCTGTTATTGAGTACTCAACACGTGGGGGGATCTCAGGATATACTGTTCGTAATACTATCCCATCCTGCTCAAGTTCACGAAGTTGCTTTGTCAGCGTTTTTGAATTGATTTCTGGAATTACCTTTTGTAACTCAGAAAAACGCATCACCTTCTTCCTGATCATCCAGAGTATTACGGGCTTCCATTTTCCCCCGATAACATCAAGTGTTGCCTCAACCGGGCAACTATAGGTCTTACCATTCTTTTCGTACATCCCGATTACCTCCATGTAAGTAGATGAGATCGCATTCAGTATAGAATTTAAATCCTCTTGATTTAAATCATATCATTAGTGTAAGAATTTCTCTCACTTGCTATTGTCAAGTAATGAGAGATGGAGGATACACTTTCAATTCCATCAAATTATATTCAGAGAACCAGGACCCAGATATGACACTCCAATCCATAAACGCCGGAATGGCAATAGTGAACAGATCACCGTATGAACCCTTTCAAATCTTCGAGAAACGGGCTTTAGATGAAGGAGCCTTGGAAGCCCGCCTTATTCCTGCTGATGGAATCGTTGTGGAAAACAGGGGCATATTCAAATGCAATTCAGGATGCCCGTACTATGGAACATCGCTCGTGTGTCCACCTCATTCTCCCACGCCCGATGAGTTCAGGAGTATAATCAGGGATTATTCATATGCACTTCTGGTGCGATTTGAGACATCGGCAACAGCCAGGGATGAGATATCTTCCTCACTGCTCAGAGTAATGTGTGGCAAAGAGACTCCTTCTGATCAGAAAGAAGAGTTACAAACTTTTTTTTCAGGATTTGGAGAAGATTGCAAAAAATTTCATCATGCCATGCTAAATCTTGAAAAGTCAGCATTCATCACAGGATATCCTTTTGCAGTTGCACTGATGCCCGGACCGTGTGTTCTTTGTGAGTCCTGTACCGGTCTTTCCGGGTCTTGTGCACACCCGACAAAGCGACGGTTTCCAGCCGATGCACTCGGAGTAAACCTCCTGAAAACAGCCAGACTCGCAGGGATGGAGATCATGTTTCCATTTCATACGAGCCCCTCTTCCTTTGGAATTCTTCTCATTGACTGATGGTGAAAAATGTATTCAAATAGTTCGGCCATACTACTGAAATCTGAAACAAAAACTACGAAATCCTATACGAGAATCGTCACTGCCGGAGTATGTATTTTCATCCTCCTGACCCTTTTCATTATTCCGGCTTCTGCTGAAATCTATACCGCAAACGGAACACAAATACCCTCTGAATCCCTTTCAGATCTGATAAGGTCAGATCCTTCTCTTATATCAGGAAATCTTCATCCTGGAGAGGTAGTGTTTTTTACCAACTCTCACTGTGGGGCATGCCATGATGCAGAAGAATTTTTTCACAAATTCTCTCCCAATCATCCGGAGATGAACCTGAAGACCTACGATCTCTTTAACAGCACAGAGAACAGGACTGCTTTTACTGCATATAAGAAGCAGTATCACCTGGAGCATCTCTCAACACCATCCATCATGGTCGGGAACCTGACCCTGGAAGGGAGTGATGATATCCGGACTCACCTTGGAGATATTCTCTCTGTTCAGAAAGATCAAAAATCTTCCGGGGTGTTTGATTTTTTTAACCCTTCAGGCCATCTCACAGACAAAGAAGAGATTCCCCTTCTTCTGATCATCGGAGCCGGTCTGCTTGACGGAATTAATCCGTGTGCCTTTGCAGTACTCATCATTATGCTCGTCAATATGATGGCTCAAAAAAGCAGGCGGGCTATTCTGGTAACCGGGCTGATATACACAGGAGCGGTATTTGTCTTTTACTTCCTCTCAGGGCTGGGTATTTTTTCAGTCATACAGACCACCGGAGCGACGACATTATTCTCAATTGTAGCAGGTTCCATAGCCCTTGTTGCAGGCATTATAATGATTAAGGATGCTCTGATACCAACAGATAAACCAACTCTTGCGATTCCTTCATCACAGACAGGACGTATCAGTCGTATCATGAACATGGCTACCCTCCCTGCTGCATTTCTTCTTGGAATCCTGGTGGGCATGTTTGAACTCCCATGCACCGGAGGGATCTATCTCTCTATCATATCAATGATATCAATGCGGGTGGATCTGATGCAGTCCCTTATGTACCTGCTGGTTTACAACCTTGCCTTTGTCCTCCCATTAGTCATCATTCTCGTCCTGGTTCTGTTCGGTCTTCCTCCGGAACGGGTGAATGAGTGGCGGCTTGAGAAGCGGCGGGCACTCAGGGGTGTGATCGGCATTGTCCTGATCATCTTCGCCTGTTATATCCTGTATGAAGTACTTGGATAACTGGTTAATTTCCTTTTTTAATCTGAAAGCCTGCTGATTCAACCTACTTTTTTACAACCGAAATCGGTTTCTGGTGTATTCTTCAGACAGAGAGATCAGATTATGGTATGATATCTCACAAGTCAATACCATCTCATCTTCCATTACTCTGCGAGATTAAAAGTTAGTAAAAAAGGTTTACTTTGAAAAGATCACATTCTCAACAAATGCCTTTGGATCAAGGCTCTTTGTTATGGTTGCATTAAATGATGTGCCATTTTCTGACATTACCATCGTTAATCCACCTATCTCGGTCCAGGTTCCGGTATATGTGGTGCCATCATCTGATACTACCCCTGAGAGTGTTCCGTTCTCATCATTCACGTTCGTGAGAGGCATATTTATTCCAGAAAGTAATTTGCCATTTTGTGTGAGATTATACGATTTTTTCGCTGAAGCCCAGTTACCACTCCATGGATTTGCTGAATCTACAATCTCTCCGATTCTTGTTGCATTGCTGGTGTAATATGCCGGCTTACTCATGGGTCCACGTATATCTGCGGATCCATTGATGGTAAAGGACATCTTGTCATCTGATAGCGTATACGTATTTGACCCGGTCTCAATCCATACGCCGGAAAATGTTCTTCCATCATCAGACAGATTTCCTTCAAACCGGCCGGGATCCAGTAGGTCCAGATCTAGAGGAACATATTCTCCGAGGATTCCGGACTGATTTTGTGTGATATACATCGTATAATCCGGGGTTGACCACGTACCGTTCCAGATATAATCTGACATTTCTCCAAGTTCAGTACTGTTCACAGCAGACACCGTACATACCACAAATAAACAAAAAATTACCAATAAACCTGCCAGATTTACATTACTCATACCATTCACTCGCAATGATCGATAGATCATCGTTCGTATGATTAAGTCTATCGATATAATCCGGGACATCCAAAATATCACGCTAAACGTTCTGATAGTAATAAGAACAAGGGCTATTCTCTAGGTGTTCTGAGAGATTTACGATTAGATCTCGTTCCATCTCGTAAATGCGCCTGAAACCAGATTCAGGAAACATATAGAATAAATATCAGGAAAAGTACGGTAAATCAGTTATACTTTGATACTGACCTTTCTTCTCACATGAACCTTACTAATTCCAATTCATCGTCGGCTGCAATATCAGGATGGAACCAGTACTGGGAAGATCTCTTTGTGAAATTCGAAGGGCCATACCTTCCGGGCAGGGTATGTACTGTTCAAAAAACGAGGTACGAGGTACTGACTCAGGATGGCATCATCTCCATCCCGGTATCAGGCACAATGAAATCAAAAAAGATATTTCCGGTTGTCGGTGACTTTGTTGTGATTCTCAACCAGCCTGAATCTGCAATCCGAATGATCGTGGCGGTACTACCGAGGAGAACTTCTCTTGAACGGGGTGGTGCAGGTGATTCTGCCGGGAAACAGGTACTTGCTGCTAATGTTGACACAGTCTTCATAGTGACCGAACCAGAATCTGATCTGAGTATCCCAAGACTGGAGCGGTACCTGCTGATCAGCAGGAGTTCAGGTGCTACGCCCGTGATAATCCTGAACAAATCAGACACCTGCCCTGATATTGCAGATCAGGTATCGGCTATCAGGTCAGAGATAAAAGGCATCCCGGTCATTGCCATCAGTGCTGCCGAAAAGAGTGGGCTAGATAATCTGAACCCATATCTCGCAGAAGGGAAAACAGTGGTTATTATCGGATCATCGGGAGTAGGGAAATCAACCCTCACGAATGCACTTCTGGGAGAAAAACTTCAGGACACCGGTGACATAAGGGAAGATGATGGAAGAGGAAGACACACAACAACAGTCAGGCACCTTCTCTCACTCCCTGATGGCGGGTCCCTGATTGACACTCCCGGCCTCAGGGAGATACGGATATGGACTGCAGAGGAGAGCATCGCAGAGACATTCGATGATATCAATGAGTATGCCACCCAATGTAAGTTTTCAGACTGTTCTCATACTGATGAGCCAGGCTGTGCTGTCAGGCAGGCAATAGAAGACGGAGTTCTGAATCAGGACCGACTTATTAGATACAGAAAGATCCTGAAGGAGGTATCCTTTGAACGGGAGAAGGCAGAGATCGGGCTGAAACGGTTTGAGAAGAAAAAGTTCAGGGAGATCAGCAAATTATGCAAAGAGATCTCTATTGATAGAAATACAAGAGGTGGCAGGCTGTGATAGACCAGATCAGGTAAACACAGCGAGACTTAAGGTGAAATTAAACGGTTATTGACCGTTTAATTGAGCCGCCAATAATACACTGGCTAGTTACATCAATTGCAGAACCCACAGATGCATTAACAGGGTATATGTACATGAATACATCCGCTGTTGGCTGTGATGTATACTTTTCATTCACAACTTCTTTTCCGTCAACCGCGACCGTGACATCTTTCAGGTAATGTGTCGTGGGATCAGCAACCTGATGAGTGAAGGTCGCAGAAAGATTTCCTGAGGTCTGATTGTATGTGAGGTTCAGATCACTTGGCGGATGGGCTGATGCAGCTGAAATCAAAATTGTCGCAGTCAGGATAACAAGAAGTGCAAGTGAGTACTTGTTCATAGGTCTTAATGTAAATAGAATGATATCTACCTGCTGGTTATAGGGTTTACATTTATAAAAATTCACACAATTAAATGCCATCCCACACACCAGCGGAACATCCACCAGAACCTGGTAGATCTGGGGAATATGTAATACTCTCATTACAAAAACAGGGGGAAAGAATACCAATACAGATGAATAGTCAGGTTTTGCTCCGGTCTGTCAATGATGCTGCTTTCCTTTCTTAACGGCCAGATGGTTTCAGTATAAAATACGTGTATCCATATTCTCCGGAGTACCTCCGATGGATCTCGATCTCCTTTTCTAATCCCTGGATTATGAACTGGGCATCCTCATTATTCGCATATTTTTCTTTCAGCATTCCCAGACGTTCATAGAGCGGAGAATAATAATGATTCCACCAGCCGGTATGTGGAAGTCTGAATGATCCGATGACAGAATACCCCTCTGACCTGATTATCTCTTCAGCTCCGGATTCAGTCGGCAATCCTGGTGATATCTCATCAAAGAACTCCTTTGGTTCCTTTGATGGGGAATCAGTAAACCATACACAATCAGAAAATACCAGGTAGCCATCAGGCTTCAGAAATTTCTTCCAGTACCGAAGGGCTGATTCCATCCCGATGATAAAAGCAGACCCTTCTGCCCATATGATATCAAATGAGTTATCAACGAATGACAGATTATCCATCGACGCCTGCCGGATTGTTATCTTCCCGTCAAATCCGGCTTTTTTTGCCCGGTCGGAAAGATCATCGAGAAATGGCTGATGGAGATCAGTTGCTGTAATCTGACAGTCCGGGCAGATTCTTGCAAGGGTGAGGGTCTGCATACCAGACCCACACCCGATATCAAGAATCTTCCCTTTTTTTCGATCAGGGGGAATAAATGAAAAGGCAAAAGCCGTTGCCTCATCCAAACCCGGGCCTTGTCGTGGTAGTCCCTCAAACATTGTTGAAATAAGCGTTACGTCCATGATAAAGAGCGTTAGAATGAAGTGATTATATCCTTTCTGGTCTTTTTACTCAAAAAAAGCCCGAAGAGAGGTTATCCGGGGTAAATTTTTCCAAATGAGAACCTTCTTCATTTTAGTGTCACTTTTCATGACAAAACCCTTAAAATTATTGCTCTACTATTTTAATCGACGCTATTATCCAGAAGAGGCAGAAGTGAACACTAAACTGATGCAGATCAGAAGGCCCTCTCTTATCAGGGAAAGTTGTTTCTTGATAACCGATGACATGTACATCACATGTATATTCCAGTTCTGCAGGGCAGAAATATAGTACTCACACTCCTCATTCTAATATTCGTTCTCCTCTCTATTCCGGTATCTGCGGTAAACACCGGATGGCAACCGGTGAACATCACCCCGTGGGCACAGATAGATATTCCACCCGGCTGGTCATACGGAGATATCTCCACAGACCCGTTTGATCCCGACACCACATCCCTTGAGGCAACATCCCCGGATGGCTCCACAACGCTCCAGTATCTCTTTGATCGAAATATCAACCCGGCAACTCCGGGAGAACTTAGGAGAGCCCAGGATCAGTACATGAACAAACAGGGCTTCTGCCTCTGCCAGGACAGGCCATCTTTTACTGAAACAAACGGCAACACCGCTATGAAACAGATCTACATCAAAGGGACAGAAGATGGAGCTGTCGTCTGTTCAGGTGCTTATCCAGGATGGGGCAGATATCAATATGCACTCCTGATGAACGGAGCAAGTTCAGTAAGCAGGTACTTCGATGATCTTCCTGATGATGTTGCAGACCATATCAGGCCTGTAAGTGATATTAACGATAATAATTCAAATACCACAGTTTTACAAGATAATTAGAGACTGTTGCAGTATCCATAACACATCCCTCAATTGATAAGATAACCTTCCAATCTGCCATCACATATCGAAAACCATTGAAGATACCAACATTTCATCTCCTGTTTTTTTCGTTCCTCAATGATTCCTTCCCTTTATTACGAGTGTATCTTTGATTCTTTGAGTATAACTTGCAAATCTCTTACGTCATTTAGCAGCTATGAAATGGTTGCAGTTTATTTACTTTCGTTATGAGTTCGATTCATACCAGATTGATTCAGGGAGAATCCTTTGAATGAAATTTATCCGAGGTTCTCAGAAAAAATCTCCCAGTGCCGCACATTCGAATATTCATCATAGTTGGAATAGTGAGAGATGCCGGAATATTGGTTGATAGATCAACTCTAAATAGTGAGTTGACATATCAACTATATTGCAATTATTATCTCGTGAAATTTCAACAATGTTCAATTTGAAAAATTCGGAAGATCAAGAGGAAAACAATGAGCGATACACCATTTATCGGAAAATTAATTTCATTTCTTTATAGGTACAGTCAGATGTACCTTGACAAAGAACTGGCCCCATATCACATCGGAGCCGGTCAATTTTACATATTAATGCCCCTGTATAAAAATGATGGAATTAACCAGGAATCGCTTTCCCAATCGTTAAGAATAAACAAAGCTGCAATAACCCGAGCCATACAGAAATTAATAAAAGAAGGGTATGTTTTCAGGCAAAAAAGCGGTGAAGACAAACGATCCTATCAGGTTTTTTTAACTGAAAAGGGAAGACAGATAGAGCCCCATATAAAACAGATTGCCCTTAAATGGGAGGATATACTTTTATCAGAATTTGATTCAGACCACAGGAATTTGATCGTGAATTCGTTAGGTGGTATGATTGAGAATGTATCCAGAATTATGGTAAAATAATCAGGATTATCATGGATTTTAAAAATTATCACCTTGTTCTGCTTTGTATAACTGCCTTTTTTGCAATGGCTGGGGGAGCCCTTATAACACCTGTATTACCTGAAATGGTAGGACCACTGCATACAACTACCCAAGGGGTAGGGATGTTGATGTCAGTTTTTACTATCTCTACTGCAATATTCACACTAATTATCGGACAATTCATTGATTGCATTAACCGGAAAAAAATACTCGTGACCGGTCTTGTAATCTATGGACTTACAGGTCTTGTGAGTTTTTTTGTCACTGATTTGAGTTCCTTACTAATAATGAGATTTGTCCAGGGTATTGGAGTAGCTGCGATAACCTCACTTGCCATGCTGATTATCGGTGATGTTTACACAGGCATCGATTGCGTCGGAGCAATGAGTAAAATCAGTATATCATTTGCTTTGGGCTCTGTATTTGCACCAATTATCGGAGGAGGACTGGCAACCTTGGGATGGAATTATGCATTTCTTTTTTATGCCATTTCACTGCCATTTGCTTTAGTAGTGATGATTATTCTTCCTGAAACCAGAAAGCACCAGGAGATTAGGAGTCACAAAGGCACCCTTGAAGCGCTTAAATATCTCAAAGATTTGCCAATACTTTATACAATTTTCATGGGCTTTTCGATATTTTTTCTTTTATTTGCCATGATGATCTATGTGCCCTTTATGCTCAAGAATGAATTCAACTTTGCATCCGGAGTATCTGGAATCATGTTAGCTGTCCCGGGATTAGCCTGTGTAGTGATGGCACCAAAGGTGAGGTATTTTGCAGCCAGATATTCATTAATCCGGGTGATTATTGCGGGATTTATACTTGTAGGGTTATCGATGTTAGGTATGACCCTGGTGCCCTCTATAATCGGAGTGTTTCTTTTGTTACTCCTGTTTGGATTAGGTCTTGTTCTTTCACAGACGTGTATTGACGCACAGATTATTCAGATATCTCCACTTGAGGCAAGAGGCGGCGTGATCTCAATATATAGTTGCATGAGATATGTTGGTCAAAGTTTTTCTCCCATTTTTTTAGGTATAATTCTGGCATATTCAGGCATTATCGCTGTTTTTATAACTTCAGGTATTTTTGGGTTATTTATTGCTTTTACGACGTATAAAATGAAATATTTGTTTGATAATCAGAATAACACTTACGGTAGTAAGTGAAAAACCAATCAATACTGAAAAGATGAAATTACACCCTTTTCATGCAATTTGAGAGAGAATTATAATAGATTAACAAAGTCCAAAAATGAAGTATACACTAAATAACCTGGACTATCAACAAGAATAGTAGGAGAAAAAAGGATCGCTGATGCGATCCGATCTGACAAAAGTCAGGGCAATGGAGGATCAGTCCATTGTTGAAATATTTTTCAGAGGGAGGTACCAGTGAGGCCCGGACAGGAGGTGTATTCGAAGTTATACGGCACGGATGTAGGAGGACATTGTGGTATGACTCTGGTGATGGTATCCTGTCAGGGAAAGACAGGCAGGTGATAGGTTTTATCCAAGCCTTGACTGATCTCCCTGTGACATACATGAGTTGTGTGAAACACCGTATAAAGGATCATGAGGAAACAGATATATCGTAGTTTCACATGAAACCGGACACAATCCGAGAAGAATTTTTTTTCAGAGCATAACCAGGACCCTGATTGTGATATCTGTCCCAGACTACTCGTTGCACCTGGTTTCAGAAGGTAGGATCATGAAACCAGTTCTCCCGGTTTTCCAACCCTTTAGGGGAAAGAAGAAAAGATAGAATGTTGCAACCGGTTGCAACGACTATTTTTCAATCCCCATCAAAACCTTTCTGAAGATGCAAATAATCATGGACTGATGACAACGCGGCATCATCCCCATGAAAGAGGGATCACCACAGAAGTGGTCATTATGGAATTCCTGTGAACCCGATAATACAGTCGGTCAACAGGAATTTCAGGGAGAAAAATCAGGAGAACGAAGGTGTAACAGTCTCCGAGATCTCTCCATCAGTCACCGGTGCAATATGCCCGGCGACCTGGGGAGGGATCGACTCATAATACTCTGCCACTGCACCCGGGCCTTCCATAACCAGGATATAATGCCCGACACCCCATCCGGGATATGCCACTGTTCCGATAACGGCGGCATCATCGTTTCCCCGGACATAGGTCTGACGATAGGAGGTGTGATCCGGACTTTCATCCCTGATCGGATCCTTAGTTTTGCAGATACGGAACCCGAGTTTACTCATATAACTGCTCTGATACTGCTGAATATCATTGATCGAGATCGGATCTATAGTTCTGGTAAGAATATAGGTGAGCCGGGAGTTAGTGTCAGGAGATACAGCCCTGATAGTAACATCATCCGGCTTGGTGGTTTCATTCGCATCCACAGAGGCACTCCATCCTGCCGGGGTGTCAATCTTGACCCAGGATCTGGCATCTACCGGTTGCCAGGTGACAGCAATGACACCATGTGAACAGATGACAACGAGAAGGAAAAGGAAGAGAAGGATTCTGAAGAAGGGAAGAGATCTACAAGAATCGGATCTACAGATAAGAGGGGAGCCAAAGATCATAGATCATTCTTGTCTTCAGGTGAGTAAACCCCTTCTGTCCATACATGCTAAAACCTGAAAAGCACTCACCCGGTTGTAAACCGTGCCATCTCACATGAAATATTGTCGAGTGACATGGTCGCATCCTGGATTGCCTAGGCAATACAGTCGAGTGCAACTGATGACTCTTCAGTCGGGCTGCTGTGTTCCCAAGCTCCTTAGTCGTAGCATCAAACGCTGTGTTGAGATGATTAACGCTTCCCATAACCATCTCAACAGCATCATTCTGATCAGAATAGGAAGACCTGACGTTTTCCATTTTTGAATTAAATTCATGAATGGGCCCTGCAAGTTCAGAAAGGACATGCAAAACTTCAGCAACTGATGAGTTTCCTTTCGTGATATGATCTGCGAGTTCATGATAGAGCTGGTCATAGCCGCTGATTTCTTCTCCAGTTCTGGCACAATGCTGCTTATCTTCTATGCAGACTTCTGGGATTCAAGAGCGAGTGTCTTCACCTCACCTGCAACTATGGCAAACCCTCGTCCTGTTTCACCAGCCCTGGCAGCTTCGATTGCTGCGTTTAATGCAAGCATCCCGGTCTGATCTGCCAGACCGGTGATGAGTCTCCCGAACCCGTTCGTCTGGTACGATGCGACATTGGTCAGATCAGTCTTTGCTGCAGATTCTGTTCCTCCATAATAGGAGAGTGCTTCATACAGGATGATGATGCTGGCAACAACCAGAAGAGTAATTGAACCTGTCAAATGGATTTTTTATTGATTGAGGTTTGAGAAAAGATATGGAGCATATACCTCCATCGATAACATAGATATATATACCAATGCAAAACCTGAAACGAACATTGAAACAATCGGATAGGTGGATATAACATCGACCTGATCAGATACGAACTTCACAGAATAGAGCATAGGTAGTCTGGAGACACAGCGGCTGGAATATACATGACCTCAGAAGTAACAACTGACGGAAGTATCCTTCTTTCAAAAGAGCAATCAGAAGAGATCTGGGAACTTGGGAATGCAGGAGCACAGAATGCGGCTGCAGCACTTTCAACACTGTTGAACCAGAAAGTGTCCATCAGACTCCCATCCATCCTGGTGGTGAACCTGAGTAACCTCCAGGAACATATCGACGACACCATAGCGGCGATGGTCATATTTCAGATAAAAGGTCAGGTCTCTGCGGGAGGATCACTGGTCCTGCACGTCCCCAAGCCATCAATTCTCAGACTCTCCCATATCATGCTCGGGCAACCTGAAGATGACCGGGAGATCGACGAGATGGACAAGAGCATGCTCCATGAGATCGGCAACATCATGATGTCGTCATACCTTGATGCCTGTGCAACCCTGCTCTCTATCATACTTCTTCCCTCACCGCCATCAATGGCTATCGATATGGCCCATGCTGTCCTCGAATCTATCATCGCTACCCATGAGGTTGAAGACAACGCTGATCAGGTTCTCTTCTTCAAAACCGAGATGAGTTGTGCAGAACAGGAGATCGATGCAGAACTGTTCCTGCTTCCAAGCAGGGCTCTTCTGAAAGAACTCCTTGAGCGGTTCAGAAAAGTCCGGGCAGCAACCACAGGATAAATCAAAAAAGTATCAGAAACCCGTAGTATCAGGCAGGGTCTGGCCTGATACACGATGGGTTTTCCGACCGGATACATGCCTTCTGACAGTCCTGTTTCTGTCCCTGGCACCCACCTGATCCCCTGGACTGACATCCTGCAGAGAACTGACCACCGGATTTACAGCACGGAGATTCAATAGCAGCCTTTCCCGTGGAAGTAAACTTCTTCTGACCTTTCGTGATATCAGACATCTTTGTTGGAATGATGGCACCTGCTACGACCCATCCAATGACAGCAATCATGAGAAGTATACCGACGATCACAAGAATACGATCGGCTTTATTCTGTTTCATATACTGATTTTTGACAGGATAGACAAAAGCATTTCTCGCAGACTGAGCTACACATCAGGAATCTGAAAGTTCTCATATATCGCTCTCCCCGGTTGTCTGTCTCGTCAGTACAGAACCTTAACCCGGGGAAGACAGCATACGTTCTCTTTTATCCAGGTCAATAAAAAAGGGTTACTGGTCACCACTCTCATATACGAGAGTCAGGTACCGTGCTTCAAAGATGGTGAACATTACCGAGACGAAGAACATGATGATAATTCCAAGATATGGAATTTCTGTAATGAGATTGAAGACCATTCCCAAGACAAAACTTATGATCCAGAGAACAACTGAGGCAAGAAGATATGACCCCCATCCAATCCCACGAATGGTCTGCAGAATTGCTGAGAAGTTGAATGCTTCCATGAACGATTCTGTACGTGCCATCCGTATGATCCCCATGGATGAGATGAGAACTGTAATCATTCCCAGGATGAATACCAGAAGCCCACTCCCGATTATCGGAAGGATGTAGGGTGCAAGATCATGAACATTAAAATGGAATTCACCACCTTCGGCTATTTTAGAGATCATACTCACGCCAATGGCCATGAATGAAACGATCGTAACAATCAGAACCGGAATAAAATACACACATATTGCCACAAGGTACTTCAGACCATTCACAAAGAGTTTACCAAAGTTCTCTACCTCTGGAGGAGGAGTCCTTCCCCGGTAAATCTCGAGTGTGTATCCCATAATAAGTGGGAAGATGATCGACATAATGGTAAGAAGAATCCACCGTTTCCACTGCTGCCATAACGACTCTTTCGTATAATCGACAGAGTCCCGAATTGCTGATCCAATATCCATAATACTCTACCATCCGAAGTTTTGTATGACTGGCATTTAATGATATTCTATCAGGAACAGGCAAATCCGGAAGAAGAACGCGAAATTAAGCCCACAAATCATTTAATATCAGTAAGTACAAGGATTATTTACTATCTTGCAATGCAAGATACTACTAAAACGATGGAACCTGTCACTAATCAGAATTATGGAAACGAAAAGCCGTTCTTCGGGGATGCGCATGAAGGGAGAAACCGATGAACGCGCAATTTAAGAAAGGCGTTCTGGAGATGTGTGTGCTGGTGTTACTTGGTGAAAAAGATCGGTATGGATATGAACTGGTCCAGGATATCTCACATCGGTTCGAGATATCAGAAGGGAGTATTTATCCGCTGCTCAGGCGCCTTCGAGACGAGGGGAATGTGGTTACATACCTTCAGGAGTCTGCAGAAGGCCCGGCACGAAAGTATTACTCCCTCACAGCAAAGGGCGGTATAATCAGAGATGAACTGGTTGCCGAATGGCAGGAGTTTATCGTGGCAGTGAACGGACTGCTGGATGGGGTGAACCATGCAGAAGGATAAGTACCTGTCACAGCTCAGGCAGGCGATACGAGCTCTTCCTGAGAATGAACAGGAAGAAATCCTTGCAGATTACGATGAACACTTCAGAATGGGGATCACAGACGGAAGAACCGAAGCAGAGATTGCATCGGCACTCGGCGATCCCAGATCAATCGGAAGAGAGTACGCAGCAGTCTCTCTCGTAAACCGTGCCGAAGAGAGTCCGTCAGCCCGAGGCATCGGCAGGGCTGTTCTTGCAACAGTAGGCCTCGGGCTGTTCAACCTGTTTGTAGTCTTTCTCCCGTTCCTGATCCTCGTATTCATGATCGTACTCATCCTGATCATAGGATTCTCAATCGCATGTGCAGGGCCATTTCTGGCAGGATATGCTGTGCTTATCTTAATCGGGGTTCTGCCTATGCAACTTGATACACCACCTCTTGCAGCAATCTTCTTTGGAATTGGGCTAACTTCATCAGGTCTTCTCATGATCGCACTTGATTACTGGTTAACAAGGATCTGTTACCGCCAGACGATCAGATACCTTCGGTGGAATATTGAAGTAATTTCAGGGAAGGAGACGCTATGAAAGCAGGAATCAAATTCCCACCCCTCAGACAGATTATCATCTGGCTGTTCATCATATCAGCAATATCCTTTGCGATCGGAGCGATCATCGCTGGTATTGAAGGAAATTCATACAAATCAAAATACCAATCCACGGTAACCCCGGTTGAGATTGAATCAGGAGAGATCGATCATGCCATAGTGGCACTTGAGATTGACTCAGGCAGTTTGAACCTTTCCGATGATGAATCGATGAGTCTCATGTCAGGGAACATATCAGGAGTGCATGCCCAGAAAGGACCTGATATTTCATTTACATCTACGGATAGGGTAGGCCACCTGAACATGAAGCAGGAGTCCTCCATGTGGCTTGATCCAATATCAAAAGAGGATCAGTGGAATCTTACCCTTGGACAGAAGGTACCGACTTCACTCTCGATCATGATGAATACCGGGGATCTCCGAATTAAACCGGGAGATGCGAACCTGACCGACCTCTCAATCAAGCAGAGTACCGGGGATCTGATCCTCGATCTTTCAGGATGGAAAGGGACCCATCTCATGGGATCCATTGACGAAGGGATAGGGAGCATGACAATTCTTCTTCCGGCAGATGCCTCAATTGCAACCCGTGTTGAAAATGGGATTGGGAGCAGAAGCATTTTAGGTCTTGACGGAGAGAAAGGCACGTATTACCATACCGTTCAGGATAGTCAGACACCGGTTATCTCACTTTCTGTAAACCAGGGAATCGGAGATCTCACCATGAAGGTAGTAAATGGATCCTGAATACCTGGAGGATATACTCTCAAGAAATCGCATAAGGAGGATACATGATTGATCCGGTAGTTAAAGCAGGAGTTCTGATAATCCTGCTCATACTTCTAACCTTTGTCTGGACATATCCCCTGTACAGGCCAGAAATCAAGAGGGACATACGATTCCTCTCATTTAAGGCATTTATCCATATCACTACTGCCCTGGTCCTTTTCGGAATTGCAGCTGCTACCTGGAATCTTGACATCTCTCACGTGCTGAATCTGATATGCGGCGTTTTCCTCCTGCACGAAGGGGTTGTAACGACATTGAACATATACGAAGATATGAAAAAATTACCAATCCGGGAGAAGGACATGTAGTCTTGTGGCAACATCCAACCCCATCTGAAACGAAATCCGACCATCACAATTCAAGCATCTGTCAGAGATCTATGATCAGAAAAAATTCAAATCACTGCACTATATCATGGAAATTCGCCTTATGTATCCTGTTCGGACTGATACTTATCAATCTGCCTGCATCAGCCGCAGGTGATACAACTCAGGCACCATCGGTGATCATTCAGGATTACAAGGTTACACCAACAGTTCTTACACCAGGAGAGAAAGGAACACTCACAGTTACACTAAAATCGGTTACATCAGGAACAAAAACAAGTTCAGTCACATCAGGGAGTGATACGACTTCACTCAGCTCACCGGTGATTCCATACATTGATTCTGTCACATTCAAGAGCAAAGATATCGATCTCCTCAGTACAGACTCAAAATTTGAAGGAAACATCGGACCTGATCAGGCAATACCTGTAACATTCTACATTCAGGCACCCCAGAAAACCGGGCTGTATTTCCCGGAGGTATGGATCAGAGTCAGAGACGGACAGAGCCTGAAATACCCGATTCCGGTCAACGTTGGCACCCAGCTCACGGTACTTCGGACACCGACACTTTCACTGGAGAACTCATTCCCATCCATGGTCAAACCTGGAACAAAGATCGACGGCAATGTCACGATCAAGAATGAAGGTTCAAGCCAGGCCGACAATATTCAGGTGATGGTAAACGGAACATCTCCATCTGTTATTCCATCAGGAATCAGTTCATTCCAGATAGAACAGCTTGCAGCCGGAGAGTCAGTAACTCGTGATCTCTCACTGCTTGTTGACAAAAACATCCAGGCCGGACTTGTGGAAGTCCCGGTCAGAATGAAATACGCCCAGATTGATGGCTCATCAGTTGAGCAACTCGGTAGCATCGGGATCGATGTAAGGGGAGATGCTGAACTCGGAATTACCGCAGTTGAGACCACTCCGAGCAGGGTTTTTCAGAAAGAGGCATTCGATCTGATGATTCGGGTCCAGAATACCGGAACAGGTGATGCAAAGTCTGTATCAGCAAAGATCGATCTTCCGATTAGCGGGACTAAGGAAGCATTTGTAGGCAAGATCAAACCAGGAAACGACGCACCTGCAACCTTCATCCTTGACGGTGCACCGGCAGGGGAGTACAAGTACAAGGCTACGATCACCTGGAACGATGACTGGGGAGAACATTCATTTACCCGTGAACTCTCACAGGGTATTCCGGGATCCGAGGATTCAGGTACAACAATACTGGGTGTAATCATCCTGGTCGTTATCGGTGCCGGAGTCTATTGGTACTGGCGCAGGAAGAATAACCCGGACGAGATGGCATGAGCCTGCAGCACCTGAAGGTATCATTCTTCCTCGCTGTCAGAGGACTATTACGGGGAAGCAGAGGAAGTCTTTACCTCTCCATCCTCATCATCGCCATGGTCTTCACCAACATGATCTTCATGTCCTCGATCATCATGGGGGCCATCAAGAACTCAGAACGCTCAATCATCGAGTACCAGACCGGCAACATCCTCGTCGAACCAAAGGATAATGAGCAGTACATCGAGGATGTGAGCAGTCTTCTCGATAAACTGAACAGGATTCCGGGAGTCATCAGGGCTTCAGCCCATTATTCGATGGGAGCAACGCTGAAAAATGAGGGAAACCGGGTCGGAGGAACTGTAACGGCCGTTCGTCCTGATGATGAACGGATGGTCACCGGTACCTGGAAGAAGATGAAAGAAGGAGAGTACCTCTCTGACGGTGAGACGGGAGAGGTGATCATCGGTATTCAGACATCAGGTCACAAAGACAAGAACGAAGATATGGGTGCTACTCTGGGATATGTCAGAACCGGAGATCCGGTCACAATCGAGTTCACAAACGGCGTTACCAAAGAGTACAGGGTGAAAGGTATCTTTGAGACCCGTTCCTACCAAGCAGACATGGAAGTCTTTGTCACCTGGAACGAGATGGAGAGTGTACTTGGTCATCCGATTGAAGACTCCACCGGACTTATCATAAAAACCACACCAGATCTTCCGGAAGCACAGGTGAAACAGACGATTCTCAGGTTCGGTGTCCAGGAGAAGGTGAAAACCTGGCAGGATCTTCTTGAAGAAGCATTCGGCAGGGCGATTCAGAGTTTCTCTATCATCAACAGTGTGACCGTTATCGTCAGTCTTGTCATAGCCATCGTGGTTCTCTTTATCGTCATCATGATCAAGACCCTGAACAGCCGACGCCAGATCGGTGTTCTCAAAGCACTCGGTGTTGAGAAGAGTATCATCATCAACAACTACCTCTTCCAGGTTCTCCTGCTCACAACCGCCGGAACAATCCTTGGAATAGGAATCGTAGAGGGAATGGTAGGACTGCTCACGTTGTATCCGATCAAGTTCCCGGATGGTGATGTTACACCCTACGTCACAACAATGGATCTCGTAACGAACACGATTCTGCTCTTTATCGCAGCGGCTATTGCCGGATATATACCTGCATGGAGGGTTGCAAGTGAGGATATCATGACTGCAATGCGGGCCTGATCATGATCGAGATAACAGATCTCTCAAAGATCTACGAGATGGGAAAGGTGACCGTTGACGCTCTCAAGAATGTTACCCTCTCGATCAGGAAAGGTGAGTTTGTCGGGATCATGGGAGCATCGGGATCAGGCAAATCCACCCTTCTTCATATGATCGGGCTCCTTGACACCCCGACCAGCGGGAAGATCCTGATCGGAGGCGTTGATGTGTCCACCCTCACCGAACAACAGAAGTCAAGGTTCAGACTTAAGCGACTCGGGTATGTATTCCAGGATTATGCCCTGATGCCTGAACTGACCGTGGAAGAGAACGTTTATCTCACGTCCATGGTCAGGGGTACCAGCGAGAAGGAGTACATCGCCCAGACAAAGGAGATCCTGACCAGAGTCGGGCTGATCCACCGTTCCAATGCCCTACAGAGTGAACTATCAGGCGGTCAGCAACAGAGAGTCTCAATAGCCCGGGCTGTTGTGAACAGGCCGGAGATCCTGTTTGCAGACGAGCCCTGTGCCAACCTTGACACAGAAAGTTCGAAAAATGTACTCGATCTCTTCAGACAGATCAATCATGAGCTGCATCAGACCATCGTGATGGTCTCACATGAAGAGTGGCACATGGAATACTTTGACCGGGTGATCATTCTTCGTGACGGAAGAGTTATCTCTGATGGTCCACCTGTCCTTCGGGAGCGGAGCGGCATCCCGGTCTCATAGTACCAAATTTTTGTCATATTACCATTATTGACCGCAATTTTCGGGAGTTTAATCCGCTTGATAATAATGATATTATAGAGACAGATGCAACATGAAGTGGTTCTTATGGATCGCAAAATGTTCATCATCGCAGCAGTATTATCCTGTTGCCTCATCTTCTCAGTAGTATCGGCAGCAACCACTACTCCGGCAGGTAACGCAACCGATGCTACCAAGGTTGTAAAGACCACCACCACCACCACCGCTGTAACTACAGGTAATGCAACGACCGCTGTTAAGGCCACAAAAATCCAGACCGTCAACGTTACACCAGCAGCTAAAGTTCTGGTTGTTCCAAAGGTTGTCTCGATCACTCCAGACTCAGGCAGCCTTGGAGAAAAAGTAGCATTCAACCTGACAGGTTCTGACTTTGACAAGACCGCAAAGGTATACCTTGAGACCGAAGTCAAGAACAAGAACAAGACCATCGAAGCAGCAAAGAACGTTGTTTCATCAAGTTCCCTTATCACCGGAAACTTCAAGATTCCGACCGGTGTTCCGGCAGGTGACTGGAACGTGGTTGTCAAGCAGAACGGAAAGGAAAGCACTTCAAGCGTTAAATTTACAATTAAAGAATAATCTGATCCCATAGGGGATCCACATACTTTTTTCGGCTTCAGACTGGTATTGGAGTAAGTCTATCAACAGCAATACGCTGGACAATGTCACCTCATGCCCTGATAATACGGATAATCCATCTGCTTCTGAATACTCATTCTGGCATCGCAACCTGCGATCAGCTCTGTAATATACAGACCGAGATCTATAGCAGCGGTGACCCCACCTGCCGTAATAACCCTGCCATCATGCACAATTCTGTCCATTAGAACTTCCCGGGCAAAATGTTTCAGCACTTCCTGCATAACCGGATGTGTTGTAGCCTTTCGGTCCCGGAGAAGACCTGCTGCCCCAAGAAGAAGAACCCCGCCACATACAGCTGCAATGGTTGTATCCGGACCAGCAGAGGATATCCAACCGAGATACTCGGGACTCTTCATCAGTTCCTTAACTCCGTCTCCACCAGGTATGAGAACATAGTCAAATGATTTGAGATCGGTGCAGATTTCATCAGGGATCAGAAGAAGACCTTCTGACGATCTCACCTGATCTGTGTGGGATGAGACCACATATTCCAGATCAGGGCAAAAACCCATCGTATTCAGACGAGTGATCGGGTCATATAACCCGGCAAAATCCAGGAGTGTAACCTGATCATAGAGAATAAATGCTACCTTCATACATCAGATCCAGCGTGTATTAATGTGATAGGATGTATAAAGCAAAATAATTGTTTGATAATAATAAACCAAGGATAATATATCAAAACACCAAAGTAAATTATGAATAAAATATCATATCGTTCTGTTTTACTCCTGATTGGATGCATTATCCTTCCACTCCTGGTCGGTGCTGTAGGGTCAGTTATTACAACCGCTTCTATACCGACCTGGTATACAACACTCACGAGGCCGTGGTTTACTCCTCCGAACTGGGTGTTTGCTCCGGTATGGACAACACTCTATTGCATGATGGGTGTGTCCCTCTGGCTTATCATCAAAGACGGATTTTATGATGATAAGATAAAAGACGGTGCTATATGTTTTGCTGCTCAATTGGCACTTAATTTCTTATGGTCTATCGCTTTCTTCGGGCTCAGGACCCCCTTTATGGGATTAATCGTTATTATCCTTCTTCTTGGCCTCATCGGACTGACAATTCAGAGATTCAAACGTATTTCAAAACCGGCAGCCTACCTTCTCGTTCCATATTTCTGCTGGACATGCTGGGCTCTGGTTCTTAATACATCAATAATCATCCTGAATTGAGAGGATTCTGGGTTATGGTAATGAAACCCGGTTTTCGTACCTTTTTTAATACAATAAGATCGATTTCTTTTTCAGAAAGAACAAAATTTTTAAACTCAAATGGAATAATACCAAAAATCAGTGGTTGAGTCTTGACATTGACTCATCTATACGAGTTGCAATCACCGAGAGATCATTAATTATTGTCGATATCTGGTTGAGAGCAGAGGCTGACTCCTCCGAAGCCGATGCTGAACTGATTGCCTCTTTTGCAGTCTCCACAGACATGCTTTTTACTTCAGAGACACTGGAGGTGATCTCCTGTACTGTTGCCGTCTCTTCCTCAGATAACGCCGCCACCTCGGTCATATTCCTTGATATCTCTTCGACCTGAACTGCAATCTCATTGAAAAACTGAATTGTATCGGTAATCGCCAGGGATCCTTTTGATACCTCGGTATTTGCCTGGGTCATCGCTGTTGCAGCACGATTTGATTGTTGTTGCAGTGAACTGATAATTTTTGCAATGTTTTCGGCAGAACCCTGTGATTCCTGGGCAAGGGTCTTTACCTCATTTGCCACAACAGCAAATCCCATTCCTGCCTCTCCCGCACGTGCGGCCTCAATTGCAGCATTCAGTGCAAGTAAATTTGTCTGGTCAGCAATATTACTGATGATATCAACGATCTTTCCAATCTCAATCATCTGATCTCGGATCTCGGTAATAATGGCACCAACATCAGATACTGCATTATTAATAGCCTTTATTCCACCTTCTGCTACTGCAGCCTGCTCAACTCCTTTCACAGATGTTGCATTGGCATCCAGGGTGAGATTGCTGACCGACTCCACCTTTGCTGCTATAGAACCAACCGAACTGTTCAGTTCCTCCATTGCCTCAAGAACCTGCTCAACTGCATGGACGCTTGTTTCGGCGTTGGAACTTACAACCGATGAACTCTGGGCTATAGACGATGCACCAGCGGTTATCTCCTCAATACTTGCCGCAGCCTCTTCAGATGAGGCAGTCAGGGAACTCACCTGTTCAGAGACATCTTTGATGGCAATCGAAAGTTCAACACCAATCGTGTTCAGTCCATCCTTAAGAGCGATCAGATCGCCTCTTGTCCCTACTGATTCATCAAACCGGGCTGAAAATTTTGCCTGTGAAAACTGTTCTGAAACGCGAAGAGCTTCATTGAGAGGAGTAGTGATAGCATCAAGCATATTATTGATGCCAATAATAATCTCCCTGTATGCTCCTATGAACTTGGAACCATTTCCACGTTTTTTCAGGTGCCCGTTCTCGGCGTCCTGAATCAACACCCTGATCTCACCGGTGATACCGGATAGAGAGGTAATGAGCTGGATAAGAGCATGTGAGATCTCATCATTCTCATCTTTGGGCTCAACCATAACGGAAAGATCACCAGATGCAATCTTTTTGAGGGCAGAGACAACAGTATTCTGTAGGTTATCTGAAAATGCATCCATTTCCCTTCCCAAAATTCCTATCTCATCATCCCTGTCCAGATTGAGCCGTTCTGTAAGGTGACCTCTCCCCATCTCACTGATCATCCTCGCAGTCTTTTCCAGTGGTGCAGTTGTCTGCCGTGAAAAGGCCAGACCAATGAAGATGACCGCGATGATAGTGAGTATTGCGATGATAGCGATGAGAATTATTGCCTGCCTCGTAGAATTGGCAAGATCGGAGACCAGACTCTCATTTTCAGTCCGTAATTTCTCCTCAAGAGTCTTGGCGGGTAACAGGAACTCATCAATGTAAACCGCTATACCGGTAACCATCCTGACCCCGTCTTTTGTTGTCAGGTTTACCGGATAATAACTGATAAACTTTTCACGGTAGGTGCCATCTGCCTCCTTTGACTTGTAATACCCGGTAGCCGGAGATCCCGTTTTAATTTTGGATACAATGTCGTAAAGCTCCGGTTGATCGGTCTTATATGTCTCATACGAGACTCCTTCTTTTGCTTTGGAGGAGTGCATCAGGTTTTTGAAGCCTACCGGATCTGCCAGAAGACTGTACCCCTGTGAGCCCACTGGTTGCACTGCTATTGCCTTGAATGCCGGATCTTTTACCAGATCCTGCCACGTTTTATCAGGATGATCAGCAAGATAAACTTCTAACTCCTTTGCAATAGACTGCGTATTTTGTATAGCATTTTCTTCTGCAAGCTTTTGCAACGCTCCTGTCGAAGTTGTGATAGACTCGTTTCCAATCTCGTTGACCTTGGTATCGATGGTTCCACTCACCGACAAGAGACTGAATATTCCTATTGAACCGATGATTAGCAAAGGAATCACAGAGATTCCAAGCATCATAAGGATAAGACGACGTTTAAACTGCATTGTTTCCCCCAGAATACGAGATTTGGTAAATCTCTGAAGACTCTTTCTAGGGTGAATCTTCTTCGATAAGATAAATAGGCAACAGATTTAATCTTCGGTTATCTATCCCACCGATCAGGAAAAAATGGCAAATTCTTGAAGATTATAAAAATATGTTTTTTTCAGGAATCAACATAACTTAAACTTTATTTTATTGGCGCCATCAGATGATGGAGAGCGCAGACTGGAAGATATGAGACGGCATACAGGAAAAAATTCAGATCTCAACCAGTTATTCCGGTAAGGTCTCCGTCATGTGAACCAGATACCCCGGCTACGATATATCCCCCGTCATTTGTCTGCACAACACTCTGCCCGGCATCATACCTGCTCCCACCCAGACATTTCTCCCACTTCAGGGCACCATCAGGGGCCAGTTTTATCATCCAGTAATCATAATTTCCGTGATTTCCGGTCACGTCGCCATCATGTGACTCAGACTGCCCGACCACAATATATCCACCATCCCGGATCTGCCTGATACATGGTTTTTCATCATCACCCTTTCCCCCGTAACTCTTCTGCCATGAGAGTTCACCGCCAGGAGTTAGTTTGACGATCCAGTAATCGAGATCGCCATGGTTTCCAGTTACATCGCCGTCATTTGAAGCCGAGGCTCCGGCCACAATATATCCTCCATCAGACAGTTGCTGAACAAAGGATGGAATATCCGCCTTTGATCCACCAAAACTCTTCTGCCATGAGATCTCAAGGTTCGGGGTTAGTTTGACGACCCAGTAATCAAAATCACCATGATTTCCAGTAACATCACCATCAGATGATGCTGAAGCCCCGACTACGATATATCCTCCATCGATTGTCTGCCTGATACAATACCCGAGGTCATCGTTAGATCCACCAAAGGTTTTTTTCCAGGAGATTTCTCCGGAAGGTGAGATTTTTCCGATCCAGCAATCAAGATCCGCACGATCACGTGATCTGTCTCCACCAGACAGGCCGGTGTTCCCTGCTATGATGTATCCTCCATCAGTGGTCTGCTGAATACTGTGTATCTCCGCAGGAAATGCAGGACCAAGGTCCTTCTTCCAGGAGATATCACCATCATGTGTAAATTTCGCAACCCAGGAACCGTCCGTGCTCATGTTTCCGGTTGTATTCTCTCGATTTACTCCAGAGATTCCAGCGTCGTCAAACCTACAGGCATACGAAGGCCCTAACACCGAATCTTGAGGAATCATGCCCTGGTACATCTTCTGCCACGCAATATCTCCACCCGGGTTCATTTTTACAATCCAGTACCCCTGATCCTGGCTGCTATCACCCGGTGTAGCATTCGGGGATTCTGATCTTCCAAACATCAAATATCCCCCGTCACCTGTCTGCTGGACAATGTACGACGACGCAATAAGGGGTGTATTCAGGCATTTTTGCCACGACATCACCGGAGTTATGATATCTGGATAATCAATACCGATGGAGCGATATGAAGAGTCGCCAACATCAACTCCTGAAGCAGAAACGGGAGCTATCAAGAGGAGTAGTACAAGGAGTACTACTGGCACAGGCAGACAAGCCAGGTCAACGCAATGGATACAGAACAATCGGTTCATAGTTTTTCAACAGGAGATGAACAAGCAGTAGTAGTCTGTTACTCTTTCGCATGAGGAGATATATGTTGTTAATTATGAGGTCTGCCCGGGTTTCCACATTCATCACAGATGGATATTCATGAAACAGTATGTCTTCAGGAGGATATTGAGCATCCACATATAAGAACCCACAGACAGAACAGTCATAAAATAGTACCATCAACTTATGATCCTAATCTACCCCCACATCCGGGCGGAATGGCGGGAGAAAGAAGCAAGATCCGGGTTTAGAGCAGCGAACACCCCCCAGAGTTTTTCGAAGACCCGGGTATTAAATAGATATTGAGGTTTTATACCTGTGTTTTAACATCCCTGGGCGGCATTTTTCAGGTGCATAGTCATCTTCTCTGCTAACAATTCGCTGATCATGTGCTTGTGTGATCCCAGATTCGCCGCCCGGAATGGGAACAGTAAACAAATGAAGATTTATTTCGCAAATAGAGCGATAACGTTAGTTGGATTGCTCCCACTACGCCTGAACTTCTGCCCCTTTTCCGACCAGAACTACAGATCTGAACGGGTTATCAGTGACATAACGAGATACAAGTTCTGAATAATCCTGAATTAAAACTTTCCCGGAAAACCGTACCTGAATATCGCGATAATTTTGAAAAAATGTTCCTTATTTGGTAGAGATGTATACAGTATTTTTTGATTTAGTTCTGATAGCGCCTGCCCACATAATTGATCAATGAGGCTGCGAACGTGAATGAACCTTCCAACCAATGTGACCATATCATAATATCGGCAATGGAGAGACATATACTATAACAGAGGCGCAAATTCAGCATGCAATGTACTATCACCCGAAAGGGTTTGATAATCGGATTCTCACTTATTATTTTAGCAATTATTGCATTTTACCTGAGAATGTGGCCGGGATTTGAACCGAATCTCGACGTGATCTCCAACGTGGCCATGGATGATCCAATGTACAACCTGAGAATGGTTGAACAGACCATTGCAAATTTCCCACAATATGCATGGTTTGATCCGATGACCTATTATCCACAGGGTCAGCCACAACATTGGGGACCGCTGTTTACGCTGATATCAGCAGCAGCGTGTCTCCTGGTCGGTGCAACCACCCGGGTGGACATCGCTTCAGTCTGCCTGTTCATACCAGGGATCATGGCAGCACTTATGATCCCGGTAACCTATGCAACGGTCAAACTGGTATCTGACTGGAAGAGTGGAATTGCTGCTGCTTTCTTTATGACCGTAGTCCCGGGTCAGTACTTCTTCAGGTCATACTACGGGTATTTTGACCATCATATCGGGGAAGTCTTATTTAGTTCGATATTCTGCCTGTGCTATCTGTATGCCCTGGTGTATTGCAGAAAAAACCCGGTTCAGATAGAGGATAAAGGCACATGGAAGATCCCGATACTGCTCGGGGTTCTCAGTGGGTTTACCTATGTCCTGGGTCTTGCCATAATGCCAACGATGCTGGTTTTTGCACTCATTGTTGCGATCATTACACCAATATGGTTCATGATTCAGCGACACAATAACCACCTCGGTGCATCAGCCCTTGTTATTAATACAACCACCTTCATTATTGCAATTCTCGGATTTTTTTCAATTGGCGTAAACACATCCCAGCTCGGAATGGACTTTTATTCAACAGGGCATCCGATTGCATACGGCCTCATTATTCTTGGAACATGGATCCTCTTCGGGTTCTCATATTACCTGCGCAATAAATCATTCATCTCCTATGTACTCGCAATAATCGGAGTTACAGTCCTTGGAATCGTTTTGTTTGCCCTGCTCTTTCCATCGATGTTCACATACTTCCTCCAGAATGCCAATGCATTCTTTGGAGAAGATATTCACTGGAAGACGATCCAGGAGGCAAGGCAGTGGACATTCTTTGATGCTTGGCACACATTCAACTACAGCCTGTTCCTCTTTGCCGGAGGAATTCTCGTTCTGCTCAGGAAATTCAAACGTGAAATAAATCCATCATATATTTTCCTGTTGATCTGGTCAGTGCTGATTCTGTATGCAACATGTGAGCACATCAGATACGAGTATTACATGGCAGTTCCTATCGCAATGCTCGCAGGAATCAGTGTCGGGACTGCAATAAATCTGGCAAAACCTCAGGTAAAACCTCAAAGGGAAACAGAAACCCAGGATCTGAAAAAACGATCATCCAAATCAGAAGCAAAAAAAGTCCAGGGAAGTACTACTCATCACAATGCAGGAGTTATAAAAGGAACAGGGATTGTTCTGCTTGTCATTGTAGCAATCCTGAGCATTCTCTTTACGATGAATGCCATAGCCGATGATCAGTCACTCGGGATCTTTCACCTGAACAGTGACTGGTGGGAATCATGTTCGTGGCTCGAAAATAACACCCCTGCAACCGGTCTTGACTTTTACAAGATATATAACGAGAACTCATTCCACCAGCCATCAGAATCCTACGGAGTGATGTCATGGTGGGATTACGGGCATATCATCCTTGAACTTGGATACAGATTGCCTAATGCAAACCCGTTCCAGTTCGGAGTCTCCGGAGATGATGGTGCAGCAAGATTCTTTATCACAACCAATGAATCAGTAGCATCTGGTATTCTTGACAGACTTCATACCAGATATGTGATGACCGATTACGAGATGGATACCGGTAAGTTCTGGGCAATGACAACATGGGATAATCCCGAGGTCGGTGCGTATCCATATCAGCGTTCATTTATTCTTCCTGATCCTGATAACCCGAACATCGGTCAGAACATTCCATTCTTCATGGAACCATATTACAGAACAATGGTCTCACGTCTCCATAACTTTGATGGCTCGATGCAGGAACCGGGAAAAGTCCATTACATCCAGTACACGGACCCAAGTTACTCACATACCAGCGGTCCCTTGATCGTGAACGGCTCGGAGGTTCCATATCAGCTTGGAGAGGAACTCCTGAAGAATGACCAGAACAATCCAGACAGGCAGTACAACTCAACTCTTGTGAATTATGTATACACCTCACCGCTCTCAACAGTACCGGCCCTGAATCATTTCAGGCTGATCCATGAGTCACCAACCCGGGCATCTCCGGATGAACTGCCTGATGTCAGGTATGTGAAGGTCTTTGAGTATGTTTCAGGTGCACATCTTGCAGGGGATGGCATACTTGAGATCCCGGTTCAGACAAACACAGGAAGAACGTTTACCTATCGGCAGGAGAGCGTCAATGGATCGTTCACTCTTCCGTACCCGACCGGTGCAAAGGTCGGTGATGTTCAGACGCTCGGACCATATAAAAATGTCAAGACTGGAAAGGAGTACACTGTGACCGAGGAACAGGTTCAAAAAGGAGAGAATATCTCCTGACCTTTTTTAAAATCAGATTGAGATCTTCCTGAACAGGAACGTTCCAACCACCGTCATGGCACAGGCGAATCCACCGATAACAGCAAGGCTTACAACCGGACTTATCTGGCTTACTCCGGTCAGGCCATATCTGATCCCTTCAACACCATAGGTAAGCGGATCAAACATCGTTATCGGAGATAGCCAGGATGGAAGTGAACTTATCGGGAACAATGCTCCTGAAAGGCCGAATATCGGGAATATCACAAAGTTCATGATGAGTTGAAATCCGGTCATATCCTCCATCCTGGATGCAATTGCGATACCAAACGCGGTAAAGGATATACCGATAAGCACCATGAATCCGAGTGCTATCAGAAATCCCAGGATACTCTGAACCTTCAGTCCCACAAAGAGCGAGATGACCATGATCATAATCCCTTGAATAACCGCAGTTGTTGCACCACCAAAAGTCTGACCAAGCATGATCTCAAGTCTCGTTACCGGGGCAACGAGGGTCTCTTTTAAAAATCCGAACTGTTTGTCCCAGATGATCTGAATCCCGGAAAATACCGATGTGAAGAGTACACTCATTGCAACCATTCCGGGTATCAGGAACTGGATATAATTCTCGCCAAATCCGGGGATGTTCACAACCGAGTTCAGACCGAATCCAAGGAAGAGCAGGAAGAACAGAGGCATACTGATGCTTCCGATTATCCGGCTCTTGGATCGCATATACCGGATCATGTTCCGAAGCCAGATCGTATAGATAATATCCATTTAGTGCCTCCTCATCCGCAGATGTTTTCGCATCATCTCCTTCTTGTCGCCCTCTTCTTCCCGGATCTTTTTCCCGGTGTACGAGAGGAAAACATCCTCAAGAGTTGGTTTGTGAATTGATACTGATGCTATCGTAATCTGGTGCTGATTCAGAATGGTGATGATCTCGCTGATATGCTGCTCTGCATTCTGCAGGCTTATTCTGACCTCTTCCTTATAGATCTCAAGGCGGTTTATCCAGGGCTCGACAAGGATCGTTGAGGCTTTTTCGAATTCCGGTGTTGTTATCGTTATGATATCGCCACCGATTCCATCCTTCAGGTTCTCAGGTGTATCGAGTGCAATGATTGTTCCGTGGTCGATGATTGCAATCCGGTCACAGAGCCGGTCTGCCTCTTCCATATAATGAGTTGTAAGAATGATGGAGATGTTCTTCTCTTTACTTAACGCTGCGATGTACTGCCAGAGATGGTTTCGGGTCTGTGGATCAAGACCCAGGGTTGGTTCATCAAGGAACAGGACAGAAGGATGATGAAGCAGACCCCGGGCTATCTCAAGTCTTCGTCTCATACCTCCGGAGAATGTCTTTACGATGTCATTCTTTCTTTCATGTAATTCGACCAGGTGAAGCAGTTCGTCTATCCTCTCTCTTCTGATTTGAGGAGGAATCCGGTAGAGTCGTCCATGAAAGTCCATGTTTTCGGCAGCGGTAAGTTCCTCATCAAGGCTCTGATCCTGAAAAACAATACCAATTGCCTTTCTGACACCATCCTGGTCCTTTTCGATGTCTTTTCCCTGGACAGTTGCAAAACCGGAGGTTGGTTGCTGCATGGTGGCAAGCATTGAGAGAGTGGTTGTTTTTCCGGCACCATTCGGGCCAAGTAGCCCGAATATTTCTCCCTGCTGGATCTCAAATGAGATGTGATTTACCGCAACGAGATCGTTGAATCGTTTTGTCAGGTCCTTTACCACAATAGCGGTTGTCATTGATTTTTCCTGTGGGTAGGGTGAAGATTGTTATTGAAATATATGGCCTGGATACTCATTTTTCATGATCAGACATCAGAAATGACCTGGAGATACCTGATCATTATGAGATCCAATGGTGTTTTTCTCCGGATATCAGGCCTCTTTGTCTGTTGATCTGACGACCTCATTGATCCGGTTTATCTTTTGACTGATATTTTGCAGCAGCCTTGAGTGTGGTGCCAGTTTGTCATCTGAAAGGTCTTCAAGGTATGACAGATTATTATCTATTTCGCTCAGAATTCCTTCAATAGAATCAGGGTGGCTCGTGCATCCGGTTTTAAACATACTTATCTCCTCTCGTCCTGCATCGGTAAGCTCGTACTTGCGATCTTCTCTTTTTGTCAACAAATTTTCTTCGACTGCTTTACTGAGTAATGGATAGATAGATCCCGGGGAGGGTTTCCAGTGTCCATGACTCATTACATCGATTGCATCCATGAGTTCAGCCCCGTTTTTTGGACCTTCACTGAGGAGGTGGAGCACCAGTATTTTGAGGCCTCCATACCCCCTTAAATGTCCAATCCGGTGAAATCTTCTCATGAATGAACTCATAATCTCCCGATTGTCTCTCATTTTGATCACACGATGAACCGATATCGAGTAATCGATATCGGCAATACGATATTGGATCATGGAGTATAAAAAATTATTCTTCCTTCGATTAAACCGAAAATGATCAGATTCAACAGACAGGATCTCTTACTGGGTTCCGCCAGGATTATAATACGGTTATATCACGGAAAACACACCATGTTATCCTATGAGTGTACCGGCAGACCGGTATTCACTAATTCTTGAATATCTCCAAAAACGCTACCCGATTGCAGTCTCAACCTCACAAATCGCCAGAGACCTGAATATGAACCGTGGTTCTGTGGCTAAATACCTGGAAGTACTTCTCACTCAGGGCCATGTCATAATGAAACCCTTTGGAAAAGCCAAACAATATTGTTCATCGCAGAAAATTCCTTTTGACGACCTTTTTGATTACCTTTCAGAAGCAATCGTTATCCTTGACACGGATCTCAAGATCCTGATGGTCAATAAAAGTTTCATCACAACATTCGATATTCGTACTGGAAAAAACGTAATCGGAACCGCGCTAAACAGGCTTAATCTTGCCCTTCTGAATGATACTACGGTTCAGGGAAATATTTCCCGCATCCTTGAGTCAAAGACGTACATTAACGAGATGCTGCTTATTGACCAGATCAAGGACAGGTTTTTTCTCACAGAGTTTGTCCCTACTTTTCTCCCTTCACTCTCATTCACTGCTAAACCAGGAATCATGATAACATTCAGGGACATTACAACCTGGAAAAAGACAGAAGATGAATTAAAAACAAGCGAAAGAAAAATCAGAACACTATTTGAAGAAGTCCCTAGTGGGATATTTCTCTTTCAGGCTGATGGGACAATTCTCAATGCCAACCGTGCTTCACTTGAGATCCTGGGGCTTACACGGTTTACTGATATTGTCAATTTCAATCTCTTTGAGATCATGTCTTCCAGGGAAGCAATAGAGAAACTTATCAGCGAAGGAAAAAATGCAGAAATTACACTTACCTGTAATTTTGACCGATTAAAAATCTCTACACTGACATCAACGAGGAAAACCGGAATCGCATATTTCCAGGTAGTTTTTGCTCCGGTGACTGACAGAAGATGGAATGCCAAACAGGAATACTTTATTCTGTTTATAGACATTACTGCCCAGAAGCGTGCAGAAAAAGAACTGAAGGAGCGATTCTGGGGGATTACAAGTAATCTGCCAGGGATTGCATACCAGTTTTATGCCCGTGACTCAGGCGAATGGGGCGTCTACTTTGCTGATAATCGATCTGAAAGTGTGTATGGAATAAGAACAGATCCCCTTGAAACCTGGTTTGACAGGTTCGCATCATGCATTGATCCTGAAGACAAACAACGCTGGGACGATTCCATCAGGGAGGTAATACAGAAGATTGCTCCATGGGATTTTGAAGGGACTTTTATCAAACCGTCGGGAGAACGTGTCTACATTCGGGGTATCTCTCAACCGATTCGTCTGAAAAATGAGACAATATGGAATGGAATCTTTCTTGATATTACTGATAGAAGAAGATCAGAAGAGGAACTCAAGAAGAGTGAGCAGCGATTCAGAGGATTTGCAAGCAATCTGCCTGGAATAGTATACCAGTTTTACGCTCGTGATGCCGGCGAATGGGGGATGAATTTTGTTGATGAACGGTCACAGGATGTCTATGGGATCAGTCCGGAGCCATTGAACACTTGGCTCGACCGGTATGGAATGTGCATTGCACCATCGGATCAGGTGCGATGGAAAAATTCGATCGATGATGTGATCAGAAGGACAGCCCCCTGGGAGTTTGAGGGAAAATTTATCAAATCCACTCATGAAGAGATGTATATCAGGGTCGTCTCCCAGCCGATCAGATTATCTGGAGAAACGCTATGGAACGGCCTTATTCTGGATATAACCGACTATAAACGGGCCGAGGAAGCTCTTCACGCAAGTGCTATCAAGGAGATCAGGTATCATTCCTTTTTTGAGAATACCTGCAACGGAGTCTTGATCTATGAACCCATCGATAACGGGGATGAATACATCCTTAAAGATGTGAACAAGGCTACGGCAAGTCTGCTCAGAATGCCAAAAGAGGAGTTGATAGGGAAGAAATTATTTGAAGAGTTTCCCGATCTTCCAGATCCGGAAATTCGTGACCTTCTCAGAAGGGTATTGATTACGGAGAAACCCGAGTTTTCATCTCCTCTTAAATATCGAAACCGGGATGATTTTCCCTGGATCTCTCACTATGTCTTTAAACTCCCGTCAGGAGAGATCGCGTCCTTTATGGTGGATGTATCTGATGAAGTGAAGAAGGAGATTGAAGATTCATCCAGTGTATGCGACTTCAGGATCTGATCAGATTTTCAGAATACCTGACTATGAGATGGTGAGCCAACCCTATTGACCATCAACGATTATTGTGATTAAGAACCTGAATGTAAAAAAATTATATCCCAAACGACCTGGTGTTTTTAAATTTGACTCAATTTTTCATAAATAAGGGATTTAATCCAAATAATTATAATCTGTGGCATATGCATTCAACTACTCACCCAGAGGTTCATTGGCGAGCAATAAAAAACAGAGATAAATACCGAACTGTTGATGAACGTGTGTGAACGATTGCGTTCACCGTTGAGAGAAACGCCGTACCACATGGGCGAGTCAACCCGATTCAGGTGACCACAAATTTCCCCATGAATCCGGGTTGAAGAATCGCTGGTGCAGATATTGTTCACCACCGGGTATCAATATTGTGATCATCAGCCCATCGTCCATGCATGGTTTATTCGTAGTATACGAGGTCATGCAAATGGAAACTAAAATTGGATATTTTGCATCCATAGAACAATACAAACCGATGGATGCCCTTGAACAGGCAGTTAGGGCAGAAAAAGTAGGATTCGAATCGATTTGGGTTGATGATCATTTTCATCCCTGGTATCATACCGATGCTCAGTGCGGACAGGCATGGGCATGGATGGGAGCAGCTCTTCAGGCAACCAAAAAGGCATTTGTCTCGACCTGTATCACGTGCCCGATTCTCAGATACAACCCCGGAGTAGTGGCACAAACTTTTGCAACACTCAGACAGATGTATCCAAACAGGGTTGGAATTGCAGTTGGAGCCGGTGAAGCCCTGAACGAGGTTCCAGTCACAGCACAGTGGCCCAGTGTTCCTGAGCGCCAGGCAATGACCATTGAAGCAGTAGAGGTCATGAAGAAACTCTGGGAAAGCAAAACCCCGGTTTCGTTTACCGGCAAATACTACAACCTTGAAAAGGCATTCCTGTATACCAAACCCGACGATAAAGTGCCGCTCTACTTCAGTGGAATGGGACCAAAAGGTGCCAAACTCGCAGGTATGCATGCAGACCATCTCATGACGGTGTCAGCCGATACAGATACACTGAAAAATGTCACCATTCCGAAATTTGAAGAAGGTGCAAAGGAGGCTGGCAAGGATCCAAAGAAGATGGAGAAAGCCATGCTGATATGGTACTCAGTAGATCCAGACTTTGACAAGGCTGTTGAAGGAAACCGGTTCTGGGCCGGATGCCTTGTGCCTTCAATGTTCAAGTATCGTGTCAGCGATCCACCAGAGGTTGAGATGCATGCAGATCTGGTTCATTCAGATGTCCTCCAGAAGAACTTCCTGTGTGCAACAGATGCAGAAGGTTTGATTGCAGAGATAGACCGGTTCAAACAGGCAGGGATCACCCACTTCTGTCTTGGTAACTCCAGCCCGAACGTGAATTACGGAATTGATGTCTTCAAGGATGTTATCCCGGCAGTAAAGGGATAATCTATTCACTTTTTTGAGGTACCTATGATTCATACAGATGTATCAAAGATTTTTGATCAGGGAATGGTTGTCTTTCCTGATCATATGGAGGATATCAAAAAATCCTGGTATACTCCCCCGGGATGGATAGGAGTTTCACTAAAGGATATCATTTCCGGGAAAGATACCGATGGTGCATTCAGTTATCACCTCGTCAGGATCGCCAAACGATCAGAAGTTCCTTCACATGCCCACGATACACAATGGGAGTGGAATGTTATTCTGAACGGAAACGGTTCATTTGTCATCCAGGAAAAGGAGATGCAGGTGACAATAGGAGAGACGTATGTTACTCCCCCGGGTATTTCTCACACCGTCAAGGCAGGAAATAGTGAGCTGGTTATTACCGCTACCTTTGTTCCTGCCCTTGGATGAACATTTTTTTGCGAGAATGGGAACAAAAGTATCTTGAGGGAGATATTCTGATCACTCCTATTGACCCCTCCTGGCCATTACAACCCACCTTTAATTGCATAGTTTCAATAAAAACTGTAGTCCTTTTTTGAAATATGTCAGATCATACAAGTCAGATTCAGAGATCTACATTCAAATAAATTCGGTTTAAGTTAGCACTTTTTACTGGGATGATCCACTGCATCGCGAAAGTGAAATGCATGAAATATAACGCAGGTTATCAAAATTATCACCACAACGAAGAGAACTGTCAACCCCCCGATCACTTTCGCCCTGTTTACTAAAGCTTTAGATACTGGAACTCAAGATCAGGGTATGCCATGCCTCCAGCCTTACACCCTGCCATATCAGGATCCTCGGGGTCCTTCTCAGTAATTGCAGCACCAGTCGGGATCTTACTGGAGGCGCTCAGTAATCTGCTCAGATCAAATCAGAACAATACACTGTACCTGTGTGGCAATTATCCCCAGATTCTCACGAAATTATATGTCAATCATGAGCATCTCAGAATCCGGCGTGCACTCACTGCATATCAGATCCTTACAATTCTGGAGGACGCCGATGAACCACTCATCCTGTTCGAACACGACAGGAGCTGGTATCAGGATACCCCGGAACTCATACCAATCATTGGTGAGATCTGCAGACGCAAGTCATCGAATTCACAGATGGTTCTTCTCTTCTCTGACAGGGTTGATCGGTGGTTCTCAGAGATTGACCCCTATGCTAACCGGGTAGTATATTACCTGGACACACTTGCAAAGCCAAGAAAAAGCCATTCGACTCCGGTGAACATCCAGAACACACTGGAAGGGCTCTGGTGATCTGAATGAGCAGTTCAGGCACATTCATTCTTGACTCCTGCCGGACAAAACAGGGCATAAGTCTCTGGAATATTACCGATGGCAATCTTGAGATAGTACATTACGATAAGTCTCCATCATTTCTGGTACATTTCAGTGAGCCGGATCACCATCGCGATCTCATAGAGGAACTCCATTCCACCTATGGGGTTTCAGATTGTTCATTTCGATCCATCTACGAAGAATACCAGGGCTATAAGGTCGAAGCAGGCAGAGAGGTTGCAGAAGAGATCGAGAAAAAGACAAACTACAAGGTTTCTCTATTCAATGTGGATATCAGACCGGAGCAGCGATTTGCTGCAGAACATGCCATTGTTCCCGGAGGTATCACCGGGATGGATCGGTTCAATCCAGTGCACGAATTTCCCGGTACAACGATGGAGATAACCTTCTCTGAAAATCCACACAGGTCTGAGCATACCGGAACCGTATCTGTGACAGATCTGGATCGGCTGAGACCATATGTCCTGGATGGATCAGACAGGCAGAATATTGACGACCTCTGCGATATTGTCCAGTCTTCTGATCCTGACCTGATCCTCTTTCCCGACTATGACCGCTGGTCCTCATACATCTGTGATCTGACTGACAGGTGGGGCATTGTAAATACACTGAGCCGGACGGGACGATTCAGAAGACTCTCATCACGATCATACTTCTCGTACGGACGTATGGAACACCGGCTCGGGGCAATGATCCCAGAAGGACGGGTCATTGTTGATACACGGCAGAGTTTCATGTACCGTGAAGGAGATGCCAGGGGTATTTTTCTTGCATCCCGCCTCTCCGGGCTCTCCCCGAACCTGACCTGCCGGCTTACTCCCGGAACCCTCGTATCAAGTTATGAAGTATACGAAGCCCTGGCAAGGGGGATTGCTGTTCCGTTCAGGAAGAACGATGCCGAGGCACACAGGAGGATCGAAGACATGAGGCTTGACTACAGGGGAGGTCTGACTCTGCAGCCACAGCCGGGGATCTATGAGGATGTAACCCAGATTGACTTCACATCGTTCTATCCCTCGATCATCGTGAAATACAATCTCTCACCGGAGACGCTAAAATATCCAGAAAGAACCGGATTTCTTGCCTCTGTGCTGAAACCGGTTCTTGAGCTCAGGCAGATCACCAAACAGAGAAAACGGGTTGATCCCACCTATGCCGGGATGGATGGTATTCTGAAATGGATGCTTGTAACATGTTTTGGATATACCGGATACAAAAATGCCAGGTTTGGGAGGATAGAGGTTCACGAGCAGATCACGCTCAGAGCGACAGAACTGCTCCAGGAGTGTGTCTCAACGATCGGCGATCTCCAGGGCCGGGTGCTTCATGCAATTATTGACTGCCTCTTTATCCAGGAGTGTGATCCGCTGCACGCACAGCGTGCGATAGAGGAACTCACAGACATTAAAACCGAGATAGAGCAGTATGACTGGATCGTTTTTCTTCCCCAGATTGACGGGACCGGTTCATATGGAAACTATTACGGGAGACTTGAGAACGGAAAGGTGAAGGCCAGGGGAGTTGCTGCCCGCCGGAGGAACACACCTCCGTATATCAGGCAGATGCAGGAAGAGATGCTGAACCTGATGGCCCACGAGTGTGAGGTGGATGGAATTGCATCACACTGGCCGGAGGTCCGGGGTCTTTACCGGCAGTACTCTAACGGTTTGAGGGATGTTGATCCACAGGATCTGGTGATAAAGCGGAGAATCGGGAGAGAGCGATATCAGAACAAATGCATACCCCAGGCAGTAATTGAGGTATACCGGCAGCATGGTGTCGAACTGGTACCCGGGATGGATGCCTCGTTTATTGTAAGGGATGAGAAAGGACTGCTGGTGGATCCCGCTTTTGCTCCAAAAGATATCGATTCAAGATATTATCAGCGTCTGTTGGACCGGGCATGGAAAGAGATCGAGTTTGTGCACACCGTCTGTGAGAGTTACTGATGAACGAAAAGACAAATCCACTCAAAAATATTCCACAGGATGCATTTTCAGTCTTTCAGGCATCTCATAAAGATTTTCATATCTGCCTTGCTGACATTCCGGACAGGTACCCGGACGGTATGATCACGTACATCAATAATCATGATTATGTTCCGCTTCTCCGGTTCAGGGAAGAGGACCAGGAGAGGTTGAGCCATAGGAAGATCGGCAACCTTGCTGAACTCCTCGATTATATTTCATGTGATACGTCAGCGATCCTCTTTATTGAGTATCACCTTGCCTGGTTCAGACCAGATAACAAACAAGAACTGGAGCAGTTCTGTGAGACCTGCAAAGCCAGAGCAAAGGCAGGAGGGCCGGTTGCTGTGATCACTGCAGTGATGGACAGAAATCTGCTGTCACTGGATGGGAAAGCGGATTATTTTTTCCAGGTTAAACCATGGGAGCTCAGGGGAAGAGCCCGTGTTCTCAAAGAACAGACAGAACTCAGTACGTTTTCGTTTCTTGCGAATGGAGTGGTCAACAAAGGAAGACTATACGGTCAGATGAAACTTGAAATATAATGGAAGACACTCCGGTGTAGAAGTAAAATCTGTTGAGTTTACTGGATATGGGTGTATCTGGTCAGGTTGTGCTTATAATTTCCGAATCTCATTATTTCCTTGATTTGACTCGCATTTTATGATCACATCACTCATCCGATTACAACTCTCTCGTTGCGTCTTTGAGTAGATACAACATATTATCACCATGTTGGTAAGAGTACTCGCAACGTTAGTCAAATATGCCTAGAGATTTGATGTAACGAGGGTTCTTCGGATCTTGAGTGCTTCTTCATACTCCTTCTCGGCGATTTCAAACTCATTCCGATCAGAATGCAATATCGCCAGGTTGTTCAGAGTATTGGCTACATAAGGAAGATACGTTTGAGGGTTGGAGGCAGCAAAAGTTCTTCGGATCTTGAGTGCTTCCTCATACTCCTTCTCGGCGATTTCAAACTCATTCCGATCAGAATGCAATATCGCCAGGTTGTTTAGGGTCATCGCAACGTCGGGAAGATACGTTTGAGGGTTGGAGGCAGCAAGAGTTCTATAATCATTCAGTGCTTCCTCATACTCCTTCTCGGCGATTTCAAACTCATTCCGATTTTTATGCAATATCGCCAGGTTGTTTAGGGTCATCGCAACGTCGGGAAGATACGTTTGAGGGTTGGAGGCAGCAAGAGTTCTATAATCATTCAGTGCTTCCTCATACTCCTTCTCGGCGATTTCAAACTCATTCCGATTTTTATGCAATATCGCCAGGTTGTTTAGGGTTATGGATCGATACGGAGAGTCCAACTCACCACAAAATTCGGTAAGTAAGCGCTGATAGAATGGTTCGGCTTCAATAATCTGATTATGGGTTTGCAAAAAATATGCAAACGCAAAGAGATTTTCAGGTGAAGCAAAGCTTTTGATTGATCGGTTATAATATTTTTTGGTATCTTCAAACCGGTTTGGATTGGAATAATCAAGAGCTGTTATTTGAGCCTTAATGAGAAATTCAGTTGCATTGTCATGGAGATCATGATCAAGATTTTTTTTAAACTAAACAAGTTTTTTTGGTCTTCGCAAAGATCCCTTTCTATCAATAAATCATTAGCTTGTTGGAGATCTCCATTCTCAAAAAATTCTTTGGCCTTACGTAGTCGATCAGTATTTATCGAGATAGTTTCGAATGTACGGGCTAACCTCAGTACATCCCGTTTAAAAGCCTCAATGATCTCTCTCTTTTCTTGGATCGCCTTTGACTTTCTTATTCTTCCTTCAATATTTGTTGCAGGGATATCTTCCAGATCACGGTTGAGTTCCTCTAATTCAGAAATTAATTTATTATAATCAGGAGATTTTCCGGTGAATTGTGTGATATCATTGAGGCTTAAGTTCGTCGATTGATCAATATGACTATTAATATTTATTCCAAAGACAGATCTTTTTGATTTGTCGATATTTGCTATCCCTGGATTAGAAGTATGGCCTTGATTTTTATCGGTGTCATTGTCAGGGAATACTAATTTAAAAATTTTATCTCCAACTTTTCCGAAAAATGACTTCCCCATTTCTGTGAAACAAAAAATCAGGATTAATAAAATAAAACTGAAAATCGCGATGGAACTAAAATTTATTGAAATACCATTATCGCTGATACTGATTAATGTTGTATTCAAGCCCATATTAATCTCAAATAAATGATGTTATTTTGTCGATCTCTTAGTGGACTATTTACGTATACTCAATTAGCACTATCGATTTGTTTCTTGCTATTACTCTATGATATTGTGTAATATCGATTCTAAGATTAAACAAAATATAGCCATTAGAACCACATTTGACTCATCAATCGGATCTCTGGTTCATGTCATCAGCACTATACTCTCAACGATTATTTTTTCGTCACGTACACTAATTTCACTTCATGAGGAGACCTTCCCTGCATCATCTTCTCCTGGTGTTCTGCGTCATTGCAGGTATATTCGCTTGTGCTGGCTATGCAGACATGACTCAGGAAAATTCAAAACTCGATGGATTTGACGATTTTATCACTCAAACGATGAAGGAGTACGAAGTCCCGGGTACAGTTGTCGGGATCGTAGAGAACGATTCTGTCGTGTACCTGAAGGGTTTTGGTGTTCGTGAACTCGGGAAACCAGACCCCGTTGATCCAGACACCAGGTTTCAGATCGCATCAGTGACCAAGTATATTACCGGGACTGCCATCGGAACCCTTGTTGACGAAGGAAAACTGAACTGGGATACACCGGTAATCACTTATCTGCCTGATTTTACATTAAAGGACTCGTACGTGGGCAATCATTCAAATCTTCGCGATATGCTTGTTCACCGGACTGGTCTCCGGCGAGACGGTGAACTACTTGGCAGAATCGGATACTCGAACGATGAAATCCTGTACCGCATGAGATACCTTGAGTCTGATGCTGGTTTCAGGGAACGGTATCTCTACTCAAATGCTGGATACTTCATCGCAGGGGAGGTTGCAGCAAAGACTGACAATCGGAGCTGGGAGGATTTAACCGATGCACGGATCATCAAACCACTAGGAATGACAAGATCAGGATCTCACCCGGAGACTCTCTATCTTGACGATAACCATTATTCCGGTCACGGAGGAGCACCGGGAGATGTCCACATTATTCCACTGGAAAATGCATCACTCCCGGCAGCCGGACAGGTCGTCTCAACGGGAAGGGACATGACCCGATTTTTGCGGATGATGTTGAATAATGGAACGATTGACGGTACACAGATTCTCACGCCAAAGACTGTTGACGATATCCATGCAGCAAGCCTTGTCGCCGGACGGAGCGGACCCCTGCGAGATCCGAACGGTGCTGTTGGCCTTGGTTGTGACTCGTATTCCTTCCTTGGCGATCGCGTCATTGAGAAGAACGGAGCACTAGACGGTGTTCGCTCCATCGTCATCCTCATTCCGGGAAAGAAGACCGGACTTGTGGTTATCGCCAACAAGCAGCTCACTGCATTCCCGGAGGCTGTCAGAGATGAGTTCCTTGAGCGATACATCGGGAAAAGCGGAGTAGACCTTCAGGCACAGGAAAAAGCATCACAGGTAGGATGGAACTCTCTCATTAAAAACCCGGACCGGCCTGCTAATCCGGAACCTGCGACAATCAGCCCGTCTGCTATTGCAGGAACATACACGAGTGATATGTATGGCAGTATGCAGATTGAGGAGGGGGCTGATGCAGAAGATATGATCATCAGACTCGGTCCTAACGGGTATGAGGGAAATCTGACACACTGGACCAACAACACATGGTACCTCTCGTTCCCAAACCCTGATGATCTGGTAGGATACCTCACCTTCACAGCGACTTCTACCGGTTCAGTGGAGGGAATAGTGTCTGATGAGTTTGGGCCTTTTACCCGGAGCTGATCAGATCACCCAGGGATAACAGAGAAGACGGACATGACCGACGGGTGGAGGAGTTTTAAGACACCGGAAAAGGCCCCATGTAACCGGGCATACGATCGGGGACATGAACAGTATCCACCAATAGGTCATGGAAGAGTCCCGGGCGGCAGGGCGGGAGAGATGGAGTTAGGGCGGGGGCAAGCCACCGCATATAATCACCCTGATTTTTATTTAAAGCCAAAATTACCATTTGTTACATATCAGGGCGGCAGGGCGGGAAACACAGACAGATATGTACACCTTCATTGAAGCGGAAGATGAACTGTGCATGTGGATCGTGCCGCCCTACTATTATAAAAAATAATTATTTTCTTTATTTCTTAGGTTAAGGCTCATTTTGACATTGGAAGTTGGGCGGAAGCCGCCGCCCTAATCCCGGATTGTGCTCCGATTCCCCGCCCTGCCGCTCACAGGATAAATACCCCTCGTTTGCACAGGATATGCCACAGACCCGGATTCAGATCTCCATACATACAACGAGTTGAACGGTTCTGATCAGTTGCTTACCCGGTGGTCCTCTATCGCCACTCAACAGTCAGGACTTTTCGCTCAGGAATACTCCGGGGATGGTACATCGGGTACCCGGCCATGAGTGCATAGGCTAACTCACGACCCGGGGGAAATCCTAAAAATTCTTTGAGAGGATTATGCTCAGCTGCAGCCATGGCAAGAAGTCCGGCCCAGCATGTTCCAACTCCAAAGGCCTGGGCTGCAATATCAACGTGGGTGAGGGCGATGATCGCATCGACGAAGGCCATAGGTTTCCCTCTCGGAAAATGATAATCATCCGGAATATGAGCAAGAATGAGATGGGGAGCTCCCCGGCAGATACCGTCGATCCCCTTTTCCCATTGATCCAAAAACTTTTGTATCACTCCACCGAGCGGATGATCAGGACTTTGAACATTCTTCATCCATTCAAGAGTTAATTCAGATATCGTTCTGATCTTTTCCGGATCGCTGATAACCAGCCACTCTACCGGTTGACCGTTTCCTCCGGTTGGAGCATACCTGGCTATCTCAAGTATCTGTGCCAGGATCTCCTGGTCAACCGGTTCAGTTCTGAATTTCCTGACTGATCGACGGTTCAGAAGATAGGAAGATAGTGAATCAGGAGTTATCAGGGGAGACTGTGGGGAAGCAACCAAAGGGGTCTCATGATCCCTGGTAAGTGCGTTCACCGGACAGAACACTTCACAGTGACCACAATCAATACACCTGGCTACCTTGTCCTGACAAACTTCAGGCAGACTCACGGGTCCCGGAGGTGTGATGAGTTCTCCCGGGCAGAGAGATGAGCAGATCCCACACCGGGTGCAGAGCGTTTTATCGACATGAATACCGGTTACCATGCTTCCCCCTTGAAGCCAAGAACATCAGGGGAGTTTTGTTTGAAGAGATCATACAGGAGGTAAAATCTGGCAATATCCGGAGAGTATAGTGGATGTACGACAGATACATCACTCATACTTCGGTTGGTTTTGTATTCATTGAAAGGTTGCTGCACGGTTTGTTCATGCATATTTGATGTAATGTTCATCACGATTCATTTGTTCTATAATATAGTAGAGGAATCAGAGTAGTGAAAGTAATATTATTTCCAAATAGTAAGTGTTGAAGATAAACCGGGATTATAATGTTATGAATACAATAAGATGAGATTTTTCAGCAACGCCTTCTCATATTGCAGGAGCAGGAAAGGATCACCAATGAGCAATTATACCTTAGGCCCAGATGAATCATTTTAAAAAGTCATTTATACCTGGGCTATGCTTTTGCGGATACCGGGGAGTTGCCACACTGCATATCCCAAAATTGTCGCAATGAAGAGCCCAATCAGGGTATTCACCAGTCTGTCCATGATTATCCCCTGGATGTAAGGCTCATTGAACTCAAGCAGCGATATGATCAGAATGGTCATGACCGATGTGTAAACCAGGTAATTCCGGGATTTCGCATATGGTCGCACAGATGCCAGTACGGTAATGAGGAGGGTGAATAATCCGGATGGAACAGACCAGAGCATCAGAGCACTGGCAATTACCACTCCGATGCAGGTGCCAAGAGCCCTCATTGATATCCGGGACATGGTTGTCTCAAGGTTTCTATGCACTACCAAAACCACGACCAGTGCAATCCAGTATGATCGTGGCAGATTCAGAAGAATGGAAGTTATTTCTGCAACTTACATACAGATGGTATTTGAAACCACCAAAGGGATGAGAGGAATACATTAATGCCCTGACAAAATATAACATATCAGTCTACAAGATATTCGAAATTTTACTTAAAAAAGGAGAATCAAAAATGGCAGAACCTTTCAATACATCAATAACTCTCACCAAGGATGATGCCCGGCGTTTTCATGAATACGATAGTGATCCATTGAAATATGAAAATGACCGGAGTAAAGCCGCAGCTAGCCGGGCCCGGCAAATCGCTCAAAACCTCAAATTTTAATTCATGGTTTTTGATTCTGCAGGGATAGGTTTAGTGCGTTTATCTGATTCTATTAATATCAATGAATTTTGCTGTGCTACTAAAGTGGGTAGCCTTCCCCTACAGAATTTCCTGAAACATCATGCCCATGATAACCAGAAAAGGAAGTTATCAATAACCTGGATTCTTGTTCAAGAATCGGAACCCTGTGTTCCTCTGGGATATATTTCTCTGGCCTGTGCGAGCATTGATGTAGAGGATCTGAATGCTGGTGACAAAAAAGGTTGTCCTAAATATGACCGGTTTCCTGCGCTATTAATCGGTAAATTTGCCATTGATGACAGATATCATGGGAAGGGACTTGGTACTCAACTCATGGATTATGTCTATGCTCTTACCATCAAAATATCAGAAAATACCGGGTGCCGATACCTTATCGTTGAATCCAAACCCTCCTCTACCTGGTTCTACGAAGAAAAGTGTAACTTTATCAGAGTTCGGGAACTTGAAGATGGAAATATTCTCTTTTATAAGAATGTAATTACCCTACTCTTTGAGTAAAAAGAATGAGTCATCAGCATTTCATTGAAGTCTTTATGCTTTTCTGAATAAACGGGAGTTGCCATACTGCGTATCCCAGGATTGACGCGATAAAGAGCCCAATCAGGGTGTTCACCAGCCTGTCCATGATTATCCCCTGGATGTAAGGCTCATTGAACTCAAGCAGTGATATGATCAGAATGGTCATGACCGATGTGTAAACCAGGTAATTCCGGGATTTCGCATATGGTCGCACAGATGCCAGTACGGTAATGAGGAGGATGAATAATCCGGATGGAACAGACCAGAGCATCAGAGCACTGGCAATTACCACTCCGATGCAGGTGCAAAGAGCCCTCATTGATATCCGGGACATGGTTGTCTCAAGATTTCTGTGCACGACCAAAACCACGACCAGTGCAATCCAGTATGCTCGTGGTAGGTTCAGAAGAATGGAAGTCATTTCTGCAACTATCATGCAGATTGTGATACGGAGTGTGAACACCCACCCCTTCAGCGTATGCAGGTTTTTCTTCCAGTACCGGTATTGCCGGGTGAGTGAGGAACTGCCGGGCTTCACTGTCGTTTTTGTTGTTTGAGGAACACAACGCTCAGGTTCAAACCTTGCGAAGAGGAGGGAGAGGCACATCATCAATACAACGATCCAGATCTCCCCGATGACAAAAAACCCGGTGATACCAGCAGAAGAGACAAGATCACCTGAATGAAACGATGACCCAACGATAAGAAATATGAGAATCAGGCTACTACAGCGGGCAAAGGTTCTGTTCATCCCCCCGACAAGTGTAATGAAGAGGGTCAGAACAACCAGAGAAAATCCTGCAATCACCGAGTTGTTTCCTACCAGTGATCCAAACAGGAATGCGATCGCATCATCCACGAAAGCAAATAGCATTGTTGAGTATTGTTCCCGGATTGGTGATTCATCAGACAAGTTTGCTATCGCCAGTGATCCGATTGAGATGATACCACCCACTCCAATCATTCCAAGCCATCCGGATATGATCATGGGGATGCCGATACCAAGCCCACTTCCGAGGATTAGTGATGGATGAACAGTTTTTTCAGATGACCAGGAGAAAAGAGACCTCATGGCTGAAGGTACATGGTCAGGCATTTTAGTTTTCTTCCAGGAGTTCAGATAGAGATTATTTGGTCTTGACCGTGAACTTCGTTTCTATGGAGAAAATCCGGGATTAGTTTTGGTGTAGTTCGAATCGTGAGATTCAGGAGTCCCGGGGTAATGGAAGGTCAGTTTTTATCAGGTCCCTAATGGGTTGAGATCTGAACAACGATGGTTCCTACCAGGAGAGAGTGATGACAGAGCGGGAGAAACCGGGTTTAAGCGGGAGCAATCCGACCATACATAGAACTCTGATCAGCCATTTGAATGCCAGATGAGCAGGGTTTATGATCAGAGCGGGAAAGCGGGGTACAGGTATATGTACAGTGATACAGTGAGGTGATCATGAGGGTTACTGCATATAGAAATCTCCCGCTCTCTATTATATAATAAATATATATTTTTTTATTTATTAGTATTAACTTTGAATTGGGCGTATTTTTAGAGCGGGGCCATCCGCTCTCGGTTTTTTTAAAGTCGCAGAGATTCGAAATTTGTATAATATGACGAAGATGTGAAGAGATCATGAGGGCGGGAGTTTTCGCAGGTTTGTTTGAGAGAGTACATGGCTCAGCCCACCAGATAGAAAGACTGTCAGGAAGGTGTTGGATGATCCGGTTGGATGGTTTTTTGATTCCTGACGAGGCTGTATGGATTCATGGGACTACTTTCGAGATCATTCTCGAAGAAGGAAGCGATCTCTCTCCGGTCATCCAGGAGTTATGAAGAACTTTTCTAATGCCAGGCTGTTTGCGGGTTACGGTGTCTCATTCGATCTTTCCCATATTGAGAAGGAGTGCAGAAGACCACATCTCGGGTGAAATTTCAACTGTAATTGAAGTACCCAATTGATGCAGCGATTTTACAAGAGGGTCTCAGTAGCCTTTCAGTTAGTCGTTTCGCGCTAAAATTATGCATTTGATTAGGATTCACATCTATTGTGCCATCCTTCGCCAGGTTCTAAACTTGATTTTGAACCAGGAAAAAATCAGGGCTCTGGACTCAAATGGATTGAGATTATCGATTAAAAAAATTGAAAGACAAAATTTCCGATTTGAAAGAAAGAGATCTATTTTTCAAGTTCTCCTTTCATAACCTGGAATTCTTCAGTAGTGATCTCACCTTTTGCATATCGCTCTTTCAGGATATCTAATGCAGAATTTGATTCTGAAATAACTTTATGCCCTCCGATCTCACGGAGAATGAGATACAGAAACAGGGCAAATATCCCTATCATCGGGATGACAATGAGGATCCACCAGAGAAGACCATGCATTCCGCGTTTGTTTGCATCCAGGAAGACGATATATCCAATGATAATGAAGATAAGAAACCAGAAGAACATCATTCCCATACCAAAGAATGGGAATCCATAGCCTCCTCCCCAGGGACCCATCATTCCGAACATGAATGAGAATGTATTTCCGAGTTCATAATCTTTTGCAAGATTCCAATAATCTTTCTAATAATGTTTTGATAATCCCAATACATACAATCGGGAATTTCATTTATACCAAAGCAAATATGGTGAACAGATGAGCAAAACTTGAAATCGAACCGATAATTGTCGGGAATGAGTTCAGATTCGATGGTGAAATGTAGATAAATAATATAGTGCCATTTTTTCTAGCAATGGAGTAGAATTTAAGGATATTAAGAATTTGATCTCTGACATCATAGAACAGATGAATCTTTACCAAGAAAAAGATGGAGAGGTGCTTACATCTGGAATGGATCTAGAAGTCCGAATTTGAGGATCAACTTGCATCTAATATTCATTCAATATTTGATCTCTTTCACTTTCATTGAAAACTCAGATGAATTTGTAACTTTTGATTACTGAAAAAAGCATTCCAATGAGTGCTTAAAAGGAAGTACTTAATCAGGGGTGGTTTTTCTTGTCCTTGCTGGTCTTTTTGGTATTGAATATGCCAGTATTTCCATTTCAACAGATTGAACTATGATGGTCGCTAGTTCAGGGAATAACGAAAATGGTTTGTTCGGATCTTGTATTATGACGATTGATAATTCTGAATTATCCCGGCAAATTACCTGAGATGAGATTATTGATATCGATGTGTTGGTTACGGGGGTTGGTCTGGTCCTTGTGTCAGATAATACCTGTGTGTTCCTCACAGATTCACCGGTTGATGTATCCGATTCATATATATATACATACTCCCAGGATTTTGAATAGCGTGGAGTATGACGTATTCAGGAAGATTTGCTCGCGGCGAGGTGGGTGAGGTGATCATGAGGAACACTGCGTATAAAATCTCCCGCTCTCTATTATATAAAAAATTAATTTATTATTATTTATTTGATCTAACTTTATAATAAGTAAATTTTGAGAGCGAAGCCATCCGCTCTGAGTTTTATGAAAATTTGAAATATTTCAGATTTGGTAAATATTACATAAATCTGAAGAGATAATGGAAACTGGTGGTTCCCGCTGGTTTAAATGAAGAAGATTTAGTTCATAAATTTGAATAAAAAAATAATAGAACACTGTAAGTTGAATATTATGTTATAAAAATATAGAAAATATCATGATTTCAAAATCAATGAGATCCATTAATACCAGAAATATTTTGATAACAAATAAACTGCCATCATGGATGACCGCAAGTGACTCTCGCCTCCTTATTTTCAAATCGGTATCTTTATAATTTTGACCTTAATTTTAAATTATGAAAAGCACTTGTTACAAATTAAAAGTAAATTAAAAGATTATATATATGTCGCCATTAAATGAACATAATATTGAAATGGAAGTTATCTAATTGAATAGAATATCGCAATTCGATGCTTTAAAAGAAATTCAAGAGCAGTTAGCATCAGATAAAAGAAGATTAGGCTTTTTATTGGGGGCTGGATCTTCAATGGCTGTTGGACTCCCAGGTATTGAAAATTTAACATCAAAAGTAGAAAGTAATGTCAGTGAAAACTCTAAAAAAATAATTCAATTAATTAAAGAAAAAAACCGTGATCAGACTGTAAATATTGAAACCATTTTATCGAAAGTCCGACTGTGTTGCGAATTATTTGAAAATGATAAAGTTAGTGAATATTGTGGAATTAAAGGAGAAAAATCTGCTAAAGATCTAGATATTGAGATATGTAAACAAATTAGAAAAATAATTCTAGAGACTGAGGTAAATTCAAAAACACCTCACAGAATTTTTTCACAATGGATAAAAGCATTACATAGTGCTAGAATGTCGCCTATAGAAATATTTACATTGAATTATGATTTGCTCCTTGAAGAATCGATGGAAAATATTGGGGTTCCCTTTTTTGATGGATTTATCGGTTCATATAGACCATTTTTTGCCCCAGAGTCAGTAGATCTAGAATACGGAGATGAAAATAACCATTTTTATCCGCCTATAGGTTGGACACGTATATGGAAATTACATGGCTCAATAAACTGGTATTCTATCATTCAAGAACATGAAATAGTCATCACTAGATCTGGTCTTTCATACGATGATGAAGGAAAAGACCTTATGATATTTCCATCCCTAGAAAAATACTCTCAATCTAGAAAACTTCCATTTATTACTTATCAAGATCGATTAAGAAAATTTTTAGTTAAAGGGGAAACTTTGCTTGTTATATGCGGTTATAGTTTTTTGGATCAACATATTAATGAAATACTATTCCAAGGTTTGCGCTCAAATCCTCGATTATCGATTATTGCACTAATCTTTGGAAACAACCAAGAAAAAGAAAAGAAAAGGGTAACCCCTAATTTTATTCTTGATTATGGATTAAAATTTAAAAATTTAACAATAGTTGGTCCAGATTTGATATCAGTAGGAGGAATCAAAGAATATTGGAAAAATATAAATCAAATTGACAATAATGAGGTAGCAAAATTTTGGGATGGTGAAAATTTTACCCTTGGTGATTTTAATACATTTACAGCCTTTTTAGAATATTATTTTCATAGAAGCTCATTTTTAATGGATGATAACACCCCAGTGACTACATCTGAAAAATAATACAAGTGTTTACAAAAATGAAGAAAGACCTGACATTTTTGGGAATCATCCAAAAGGTAGTAGGAAATAGAGTTTTTGTTGAAATATCGCAGGATATTCCCTCATTTAATTTAATAATCAACGGAAAGACATATCGAATAGGTCAAATAGGTTCATTTGTAAGAATACCATTAGGATTCAACGATGTTTATGGAATAATTTCTATGGTTGGATCATTCGAAAAAGAGATAAATGAATCAGAAACTATAGGATTAAAAAATGGTCAAAGATGGCTTGAATTGAACCTTTTTGGAGAATCCAATGGAAAACATGGATTTGAAAGAGGTATCAGCACATATCCAACAATAAATGACGAAGTTCATTTAGTAACAGAAGATGATTTAGCAACAATATATGATTTTAAAAGAGAGTCTATGATTAATATTGGGCATCATGCATCTTCTCAAAACCTTGTCGCTACAATAGATATTAATAAAATTGTAAATAGACATGGAGCAATATTAGGTTCTACGGGTAGTGGAAAATCAAATACCGTCGCGGCAATTTTAGAATCGATAAACAAAAAATCGCTAAATAATAGTCGAATAATTATTATCGATCCCCATGGTGAATATGGATCAGTTTTTTTAAACCATGCTAAAACATACTCAATAAACACAGAAAATGCTTTGAAAATTCCATTTTGGATATTGTCATTTGACGAATTAGGATCAATTCTTGTAGATAGAAAAACTGCAAGTAGTTCTCAACAAGATACAATATTACGGGATCGAATATTCGAATTAAAAAGCAAAAATTGCTCTAATTTAAAATCAGGGAATATTAATTGCACAGATATTACTGTTGATTCACCGATTCCATTTGATATCAAAAAAATGTGGTATGATCTCTATCTAGAAGACCAAGCCACCCTATATAAGAAAGATGATTGGACCTCAATTGCGTTTAAAGTTGATAATGAAGGAAATGAAAAAAGAGGTGATATTGCTAATGTAATTCCCCCTGAATTTTTACCTCCAGGAACTGGATCTACACCTCCATTTAGATCTACAAAAAATTATGCCCTTTCAAGTTACCTCACAAAAATAATGGGAAGATTAAGAGATAAACGATACAACTTTCTTTTCAATGTCGATGAATTTGACGGCTGTAATAAAGACCTACATGATTTATTAAATGATTGGATAGGTCATGATAAACCAATAACAATATTGGATTTAAGTGGAATTCCATTTGAAATAATGGATTTGATTGTTGGAACAGTTTCAAGAATAATTTATGAGTGTATGTTTTGGGGTAAAGATATTAATGGAATGGGGAGACAAAGACCTATTCTTTTTGTATTTGAAGAAGCTCATTCATATTTACCAAAGAGTAATAATAATCAATTTGTTTCAGGATATGCAAATCATGCAGTTCGTAGAATTTTTAAAGAGGGAAGAAAATATGGAATTGGAGCATTAATTGTTAGTCAACGTCCCTCGGATATTGACGAATCTATAATATCACAATGTGGAACTTTTTTTGCATTAAGATTAACAAATAGTCAGGATCAATCAATGATTAAAACAACGATACCTGATTCAATGAGTTCTCTAATGGATCTCCTCCCAACTCTTCGAACGGGTGAAGCAATAATTGTGGGCGAAGGTGTCAAAATGCCTTGCCGAATACGACTCCCCCTTATTGAACCCAGACCAAAAAGTAGTGATACAGAAGTTACAAACTGTTGGTCGAAATTAAAAGAGTTAGATTGTCAATATGACATAGCAGTGACAAAATGGCGAACACAAGATAATTCAAATAGCAGTAAGGTAGATTGTAATCATGGAAAGGATTCCAGTCAGCTCAACTAATGTCGCATCAATTGGATACGATTCAAATTCTATGACATTAGAGGTAGAATTCCTTAATGGATCAATATATGAATATTATAATGTACCCGAAGGATTATTCAATGACTTTTTAATTGCTTCCTCAAAAGGCACTTTTCTAGATCAATTTATAAAGAAAGGCGGATTTGGATACTCAAAAATCTAACTTTTATGGTGAATAAAATATTTTTACATATAGATTTAGAGTAATTGTATAAAAATTAATAATTTTCTATTTTGCATTAAGTTATTATAATAAGGATGATTTTTTCACCTTCATATTCCTAAATACCCTGATTACCCAGAATGTTCAATAAATGGTATGCACCGGGTTGATACCCTTGACAAAGTGAAACAGGTAATTAATCTTCATCGACCTTCACTTCAAAAAAAATATCACATCTCAAAGATTGCCATTTTTGGATCCATGGTAAAAGACGCATTAGATGAGCAGAGTGACATAGATATTTTTTTAAAATTTGACAGGGCCTCAGGATTTTTAACTCTTGTGCACCTGCAGAACGAATTACACTCACTACTCAGGAGAAATGTAGACCTCACAACATCCGGAGCTCTTCACCCACTTCTTCGAAGTTCTATCATGTAGGATCTCGTATATGTCTAAAACCCGTTCTGATGAGATGTATGTTTATGACATTCTTGAAGCCATAGAGAAGATCGAATCCTATCTCGCCAATATATAAGATGAAAATTTTTCAAATGATAGTAAAACTAGGACGTGGTACTCAGGAATTTAGAGACCATCGGAGAAGCGTCCAGGCGGATTGAACCAGAAACACAGCAAAAAATGCCAGATATTGACTGGAGCGGAATGATTGGAATGAGAAACTTCCTCTGTCACCAGTATTTTAGAACTGACTGGCAGATTGTCTGAGAAACCTGCCATTGCGACATCCAAAACCTGAAAGAACGATTATTTAGGTATTAATTTCAGTAAACCTACAATGATAGTTATTCAGGCTATCATCTACCGGGAATTACCGGAGATGTGATCAATTCATTTATCCCCTCCTGAAAGATCTAATCAATATCTAGACTGATTATTCTATCTCATCATAGTTTCCGGACATAAGATCAATATAAAAGAAATGATTCTATTCATATTGTAAAATAATATTGCTGTTTTTTGTTTATAGCACCGTATAGTCGTTTTGATTTTTGCTTTGCAATAAACTAAATACAAGAACCACTTTCTGATTTTATGAACACGGGAGTCATGACAAATATGGATAGTAATGCGATAACCAAAATGGGAGGACCAATCACCCCTCCAGATAAACATATTCTAACCCCTGAAGAACAGCATAAATACCATTTAGATGTCCTAAATGCCCAATTATCGGCAAGTAAAGATTTACAAACCCTATCAATAAAAGAACTCAAGGACGCAATTAAAAAGGCAAAAGGAACCCAAACTTGGATTCTAGCATTAAATATTATTATGTTTTTTTTCGGAATCGTTTTAATATCAGTTGCAGTCTATGCAGGATATTCAAACATGTCACCAATGTATAGTGTTCTTTTTGGTGGAATCGGATTCGCAGAATTAGTTGCCAGTTTTTTTATTGGAGCTATGCAAAGATCACAGAAATCAATATCAGATTTAGTTCAGGTAGAAATAACATTTCTAAACTTTTTTGAACAGGTTACACTTTGGGAACACTACGCAGGAATACGGACTGATACTGGGGATATTCAGAAAGAAAATATCGCAGAAGCAGCAAAGAAGATTCAAGAGTCTACAGCGCAAACTTTAGAATTAATTCAGAAATATGTTGAAAACACAACATAAATTTTCGACATTTTTGAACATACATTGAATTGAAACTATAAATTTCGTTTACTTCTCTGAAATCAATCACATTAAAGTGATATTTTCGAATTATAAGACCATATACACGACAATCTTATTAATTACTCATCCACCGGTGAGTCATCAGGAACTATACCGTCATACTCCTTACAACACTCCATAAGTTCTCTCCTGATCTCATCCACTCCACCTACAAACCCGGAATCGGTACCGATGATTCCCCTGACATCAGGCTCACACTCAAGCATCTCTGACTCGTACGGCAGATAAAACATCCCGGAGAAGAGACCCTTTGTATCCCCGAGGATCGAGGACACCTTTTTGATATCACTATCAGTTCTTACCCGGTTGATCACGAGATACCTTCTCTTAATATCAAGATCCTGTGCAAGCTGAACCGCCTTCTTCACAACCTGCACTGCATTGAATGTCGGATCGGTCACAAGCAGAGCCTGGCTGAACCCCCGGGCATGGGCCCTGCCGAAATGCTCAACACCGGCTGGGTATCAAGTAGTATCACCTCTCCTTCCCGGAGATTAATGTACCTGATCACCGATTCAAACAGAGAATTCTCAAGGCAGAGACAGCCACCGGCGGCCTGAACAACAGTTCCCATCACAAGATTGTTCACACCACCGGGCCCTCTCATCCCAAACCGCTCAACAACATCGGAGCCATCGGGATTGAGAGACATCATAAGTCCCCAGCCACTGCCGGGACGTGCCCCGGTCTTCTACTCGATATAATCCAGGTTTCCTGTGACTAAACTCTAAACCTGCGTTCTCCAGATTATCCATTTTTCCAGTTATATCTCTTGTTTCAACTTCAATAACCAGGTAACCAGAACAGATATATGTGCTTCATCGATGCAATAATTTCAAGACAACAAAAACCTCAAAGGTATAGGATCAAAATGGACCCATTCATGCTTCTTCGTCAGTCCCAACCGGATCTTCAGGAAAAATTCGGTGTTATGAAGATCGGCATCTTCGGTTCATTCGCTCGTGGAGAAGAACAGCCAGGCAGCGATGTGGACGTCCTGGTGACATTCCAGCAGGGTAAAAAGACATTTGATAATTTCATGGGGACAAAATTCTATCTTGAAGACCTTTTCAAGCGTAAGGTTGACCTTGTAACCGATGCTGCACTTAAACCACTCATACGCGATCCTATCCTGAAAGATGTAATCTATGTCTAGGTCACAGTTGCTCTATCTCAACGATATTGCGGATGCGGTAAAAAATATTCAATCATATGTCAGGAATCTTACCCATGAAGAGTTCACAGATGACCAGATGCGGGTAGATGCTGTAATCCGAAATTTTGAGATCATTGGGGAAGCAGTGAAAAATTTGAGTGAGGATATCAAGACTGAGTTCCCGAAAATAGACTGGAGGGCGGTGTCAGGATTCCGGGATGTTCTGATTCATGGATATTTTGGGGTAGATATGGATATCCTATGGGACATTATCGTTCAAAAAGTGCCGGAGTTACAGAACGAGATCGAGAGAATCATCGCCTATGAACAAGATAAAAAGATAGAAAATTCATAGAGATTAGTGATAACAAGAAGAAATTCATCTCATACGATCAATAATTAATTCTCTTCAAATCAATTAAGCAAGAGAGATTCACTCATCCCATGATGTATTATCCGAAGCATTCCCGTCATACCCCTTACAACACTCCACAAGTTCTCTCCTGATCTCATCCACTCCGCCTACAAACCCGGAATCAGTCCCGATGATTCCCCTGACATCAGGCTCACATTCAAGCATCTCTGACTCGTACGGCAGGTAAAACATCCCGGAAAAGAGATCCTTCGTATCCCCGAGGATCGAGTACACTTTTTTGATATCACTATCAGATCTCACCCGGTTGATCACGAGATATCTTCTCTTAATATCAAGATCCTCTGCAAGTTGAACTGCCTTCTTCACGACCTGAACTGCGTTGAATGTCGGATCGGTCACAAGCAGAGCCTGGCTGAATCCCCGGGCAAGGGCTCTTCCAAAATGCTCCACACCGGCCTGGGTGTCGAGTAGTATCACCTCTCCTTTCCGGAGATTGATGTATCTGATCACCGAGTCAAGCAGGGTATTTTCAGGGCAGAGACAGCCCCCGGCCGCCTGAATAACAGTTCCCATCACGAGAATGTTCACACCACCGGGCCCTCTCATCCCGAACCGCTCCACAACATCGGAGACATCGGGATTGAGTGACATCATAAGACCCCAGCCACTACCGGGACGTGCCCCGGTCTTCTCCTCGATATAATCCAGGTTCGACGTGATCGGGATGACCTCCTCACTTGTCGGAACACCGAGAGCATACGGGAGGTTCATCTGGGGGTCCTCATCAACAGCTAGCGTTGAAAAACCCTGTTTCACGAAGAGATGAGAGAGGATGGCAGTGATCGTGGTCTTGCCAACACCCCCTTTCCCGGTGATAACAACCCTGAATCCTGGGTCACCAGGCCGGGACTGACGCTGCAACTCTCCGGCTGTATCGTAGATCCGTGTCTTTCTGCCCGGGTCATCCATGATGAACAGATCCCTGGAAGGTTGCCTTGAACATACCTTTCGCAATCACTTTGGCCCGGCAGGCCGGACAGAGAGGCTTCAGTTCTTCAACGATACCGGGATCAGGCAGACTCAAGATCTCTTCCAGCATCTCCTTCGGTGCGAAATACTGGCCACAATCCGGACACAGCTGAAGTGCAATCCTGGTACCTGACCAGGACTTCATGATCCTGGTATCACCCAGATCCTCGATCTCGATTGCGTGGGTCGGACAGACCTTTGCACAGGTCCCACAGCCCAGACAGGCTGGATTCTCATCAAAGAACGGCGTGTTCACAACCGTTGAGGGACCACGGTTGATGAACCCTATTGCACTCCCACCCATGATCTCGTCGCAGACCCGGACACAGAGGCCACAAAGAATGCATTTTCCCCCAAGCGGATCATCATGCACGATCTTCTTGAGAAATCGTGTCTTTGTGACCCCGTACCGGGCAGCCATCTCCTTGATAACATCAGATTTTGGAGCCTGTGAAAGGTAGAGTTCAAAGAGCGTTGACCGGTACTTGACGATCTCGGGTGTATCGGTCATGATCTCAAGGCCCTCTTTTGCCCTCATCGTGCAGGCAGTCATCATCGTCCGTTTTCCGCAGGTGACATGGTCAACCATACAGAGCCGGCAGGCACCGTAGGGATCGAGCACCTCCTCGTAGCAGAGATGCGGAATATCGATGCCGTTTCGCATCGCAACCGAGAGCATCGTCTCTCCTTCCTCTGCCCGATACTGGCTCTTGTTGATGGTGACCGTCACCATCCGTGCCCCTTCAGTCATGTACCCTCCTTAATCAGGGCCTCATACTCTTCCCTGAAGTATTTCAGCGTTGTAAGAACCGGATTTGGAGCAGTCTGCCCAAGGCCGCAGAGTGATGTCATCTGTATCGTATCAGACAGTGATTCAAGCATTGCAAGATCTGCAGAAGATCCTTTTCCTGCCACGATCTTGTTCAGGATAAGCAACGTGTGCTTGAGACCTTCACGGCAGGGAACACACTTCCCGCACGACTCACTTGTCGCGAAGTTGATAAAATACCGGGCGATATCTACCATGTCGGTATCCTCGTCCATAACCACGATACCACCCGAGCCCATCATCGACCCGGCCTCGTTCAGATGCTCAAAGTCAACCGGTGTATCAAAGAGCCGAGCCGGAATACACCCACCAGATGGTCCTCCGGTCTGGACCGCCTTGACCGCTTTTCCACCGGCTCCCCCATCTCCGATCTCTGACACAATGGTACGGAGCGTTGTCCCAAGCGGAACCTCTACCATCCCGACATTCTCAACCTTTCCGACAAGAGAGAAGACCTTGGTTCCGGTGTTTCCCTTCGCACCAATTCCCCGGTACCACTCTGCTCCCCTGGCAAGGATCACCGGAACATTACAGAAGGTCTCAACATTGTTGAGATCGGTCGGCCTTCCCCAGACTCCGCTGTCTGTAAGCCGTGGCGGACGTGGTCGCGGTCTTCCGGTCTTTCCCTCGATAGAGGCTGCAAGGGCGGTAGACTCACCACAGACAAACGCACCTGCCCCGGTTGCAAGCTGGATATCACACGAGAACCCGGTGCCGAGGATGTTCTCACCAACAAGCCCGTACTCCCGTGCCTGACCGATCGCCTTTTTGAGTCTCTCGATGGCAAGCGGATACTCTGCCCTGATATAGATCAGTGCATCGGGAGTCCCGATTGCATATGCACCTATAAGGAGCCCCTCGATTAGCATGTGCGGATCGCTCTCCATCTCGTTCCGGTTCATGTATGCACCGGGATCGCCTTCGTCTGCATTGCAGACAATGTACTTGAGATGGCCTTTCGCCTTCCTCGTGATCTCCCATTTCAGACCGGCAGGAAACCCTGCACCGCCACGACCCCGGAGATCTGACTGTTTCACAATATCAATAACCTCATCCGGTGACCGGGATGTTATAGCAGAGACAAAGGCCTGGTACCCGCCGACCGCTATGTACTCATCGATATCTTCGGGATTGATAAACCCGGCATCACGGAGGATCACCTTGGTTTGGCGACCGAAGAAGGTGATATCATGGTAATCAGGAATTGTATCAAACCCGGTGCCGTAGATGACTGATCCGGTGATATGATCCCAGGATGAGACCTTGCATAGTGCCTTCTCTTCCAAAACAGAACCGTTCAGCACGGATTTCACAATCGCTTCGGCATCATCCGGGGAGACCCGGTGAAGAATCACGAGCGGTCTTCCCGGGATCGTGATGTTTACTATCGGCTCTTCCTTGCAGAACCCGATACAACCAACACGGACAAGGTCGATATCATGGCCCCCTGCCGTGATGATCTCCTTGAGCCTCTCAATGAGTCTCTCTCCGCCGACAGCGATTCCACAGGTGGACAGACCCACCGCAATCCTCGGGCGACCGGGCTTCAGTTTCAAAAGCCCGGACTCACGAGCCTTTACGAGATCTCCGGGTGTCTGTATCGGCATGGCTGATCCCGCCATCACAGATCACTCCCTTTTTGCGGCTTACCAATACCGGTTCCTTTCCATCCGTACCGTGAGAGGATGTCAGGGATCTGGTCCGGTGTCACGTACCCGTAGAGATCATTGTCAACATGAATCACCGGAGCCATGCTACAGGCCCCGAAACATCGTGCGATCTCAACGGTGAACATGTCATCCTCTGTTGTCTCGGAGTATTTTCCGTCACTACTCTCTCCCGGAAGACCAAGAAGCGACTGGAGAGTTCCGAGGATCTTCTCTGCACCCTTGACATGACAGGGAGTTCCCATGCAGACCGTGATCATGTGTTCACCAACCGGATGGAGGCTGAAGAACGAGTAAAACGTGATCAGACTGTACAACCGTGATACCGGTTCATTCAGCTCTTCAGACACACGATTCAAAAGATCCCTGGGGATGTATCCTTCCTGGATCTGGATATCACGCAGTATCCCGAGAATTCTTCCGGAGGGGGAGGGATACCGCGAGATAATCTCGTGAAATGTTGTATCATCCATGATCTGACCAAAAAAGTGATTGGATCAGATGCCCAGGTCCGAACGTTTTCGGTTGATCTCAGCCTCAAGAAGATCTGCTGACTTCACCGGATCCGGCTCAACTGCGAACGCAGAGTTTGTAATGCCCTTTAGTCCTTCGGTTAGGAGATTTATCACATTCTTGCTTCCGAAGATCTTGGGAGGAATCCCGAGCACCGTGTATACACCGGACGCAACAAAGTAAGTCCCGATTGGAAGAGCCTTCTGTGAATACCATTCAGGAGCAGCACCACCGAGCGGAAGATCACCGATTCCGACGCCGAGTTCCTTTGCAACCATTGAGGCCATGACCAGGATACGCGAGTTGTCAACACATGATCCCATGTGCAGGACCGGGGGAATCCCGAGAAGGTTACATACCGCTTTAAGACCAGGGCCGGCAAGATCCGCTGCTTCAGGCAGGAGAAGACCGGCCTTCCCACAAGCTATCGCCGCACATCCGGTCTCAACAACCAGAATATCTCTCTTAATCAACTCTTTTGCCAGGGTTACGTGACCGTAGTCCTGCTTGATCCTCGGATGGTTGCAGCCGACGATCCCGACAACACCCTTGATCTGTCCTGCGACGATGGCATCAATCAACGGCTTGTATGTCCCGCCCAGGGCCTTCCTGATCTCTTCTTCCGAGAAACCAGCCATCACCTTCATCGGTTTTCCCGGGATCCTTACGCGGTCCGGGTTCCTGTTCGGGTAGTTGTCGATTGCCAGTTTAATGATCTCCTTTGCAGTCGACAGGGCCGTCTCTACACTGAACTCCAGGTACTGGGTTCCCGGGATCTTTGCCTTGGTACTGGTTGTAACAACCTTTGTATGATAGCATCCGGCAGTAGCAGGTATTGACGGGAAGATACACTGGTAATCGACCACCATCGCTTCGACAGCACCGGTGGCAATCGCGAGTTCCTGGTCGAGAATGTTTCCTGCAATCGGAATACCACTCCGCATCAGGAGTTCGTTTCCGGTGCAGCACATCCCGACAAGGTTGATCCCTTTTGCACCCTTCTCGGTTGCATACTTCCTGAGTTCCGGATCCTCGGCTGCCTGGACGATCATCTCGGAGAGGAGCGGGTTGTGGCCGTGAAGAACAACATTCACTTTGTCAGTGCTGAGTGTCCCAAGGTTAGCCCAGGAAGTCAGAGGCTTTGGAGTGCCAAAGAGGATGTCTGAACACTCAGTGGCGATCATCGATCCTCCCCAGCCATCCGCAAGAGCGGTCCGCATCGCATGAAGGAGAATATTCACAAAATCCGCATCCACTCCCATGTGGATCCGGTGCAGGGCTTCCACAATCTCCCGGTCAATTCCCCGTGGAGTGATCCCGAACTCCTTCCAGATAGCCTTTGTTTTGTCAGGTGCACGTTCTGCCACCTGAATATAGTTCTTGACGCTCCCAAACTCCGCAAGCATTCCCAGGGCCAGTTCCTTTGCAATCTCATCGGGTTTTCTTCCGGCAACGGTAATCCCGTACTCTTCGGCCACCCGCTTCAGTTTCTCTTCGTCTGTGATCTGGTACCCCTCGGCTTTCCCTTCCGCTGTCTCAAGCAGTACCTCGACTACTTCCCTCCCGTGATCAGAGTGGGCTGCTGCCCCGACCGAGAGATCATCCAGGAGATTCCGGGAGACTATTGTATCAACATTCGCTCCACAAACCCCGTGAGAAGGTTTTCCCCCGTACGGATCGATCCTGCATGGTCCCATTGCACAATTATTACAGCAGACACCAAGCTGGCCGAACCCGCACTGAGGCTGCTGGAGTGCAAACCGATCCCATGCAGTCTCAATACCTTCGTCTATTGCCTTTGCGATGATCTCCTGGTCTGATGAATCAAGTGCTCGCCGTTCTGCTTCTTTTCTGATATCTGACGGGTTACTCATTTTTTACTCTCCTGGAACTCAAAGATTGGCAATAGTCTCCATCACTGCTTTGAATGCACGGATATTTTCCGGCATTGAGGAAGGTTCAACGTCCTGTCCCTGTGACCTGATAAGCCGCATGGTAAGGTCAGCCCTTGTCTCCCTGATGAGATCATTCACATCACCGAACTCAAGAGCACCGGTTTTACATGCCTCTACACATGCAGGTATCCGGCCTTCAGACAACCGTCCGATGCAATTGTCACACTTTGCATTTACTTCCCGGTCACTTTCGAGCTCACGAACCTTCTGAAACGTAATAATCCCGAACGGGCATGCCATGGCACAAACACTACACTGGATACACCGTGCATACGATACAAGAACAGAACCGGTTGCCTCGTCCCTGCTAAGAGCCCTGGTGGGACACACCTGCATACACGGGGCAGGATCGCAATGCCTGCACCGGTTTGGAAACGAGAGATAATTATCAACCGATTCAACATGGATGCGCGGATGTGATGGCTTTTCTTCACTAAACGTCTGGAATAATTCCTTGTTTTCTGAATGCTCAACGGCACAGGCAATTTCACAATGCCTGCAACCGACACACCGATCCTGCCGGACAAAGACAGTCTTCATAAAAATACCCTCTAACCTCCTGAAATCTCATAGTAAAGCGGTAATCTGGCTGGCAGTAGCATCGTAATGACCGAGTGTTTACACTCAGTACATATCAACATTGTGATCTGCGAAGTCGCATTCCGGCTTAATCTGCTTAAAATGCAAAAATATGAGATCTCATTCGAATTTACTGCTCACCAGACACAGGAGAGAGAAGGGATCATATATCGAATTGACGTATCTTCGCTATTCCTGAAAACCGCGAAAGTCCTGTAGATCTGGAAGATCACATCCTTCCTGAAAAATAGTACATCACACCATCCGACTATCATGTTACCTTCACTATACCTGGTATCAGCCGGTCATCTGTCTGATAGAAATATTCCACGAACATACCGAATTGTAAGATTCACATAGGTATCCTTACCATCTATGGCAGCGGAATGAAGGATTACTAAACCGGTATATCGCATATTCGAATATCCGGGCATACCCACATCTCAAAGAGGAACCACATGAGAACCCTGTTTGATACGACCAGAATTGGATCAATAACACTCAAAAACCGCTTTATCAGATCAGCCACATGGGAATCGATGGCTGATCAGACCGGTCGTCCGACCAGACAACTGGTGGATCTCTATGAAGAACTTGCTCTAGGAGGGGTGGGGATGATAATTACAGGGGCAACAACAATTGTTCCTGACCCGACCGGCCTTCCAGGAATGTTGAGCATAGCTGATGACAGACATATTCCTGCATACCAGGAGATGATCTCAAAGATCCATCGCCACGGTGTTCCGGTGGTTATGCAGATAACGTATGTTGGAAGAGGCGGGACATGGACAACTCCAGTCGATCTTTCAGAGATCGAACTGCGAGACCTCGCAGGCACATATGCCGATGCTGCGGAACGTGCTCAAAAGGCAGGGTTTGACGGGATACAGATCCATGCAGGACATGGATACTTCCTGAGCCAATTCCAGAACTCAGGGAAAAATAAACGGACAGACAGATACGGTGGTGAGGTTACAAACAGGGCCAGGTTCATCCTAGAGATGTACGATTTAGTCCGTTCACGGGTTGGGAATGATTTTGGAGTGTTCATAAAGATCAACTGCGGTGATTTCGAGGATGAGGATGACAGAGTCTTTGAAACCTGCCGCTATACCTGCAACCAGCTTTCAGAGAGAAAGATCGATGGAATCGAGATAACCGGGGGTGCAGGAAACGGTCTGCCCCTCCCTCCCCGGGGCAAATACGAAGAGTCTGTTCTCAGGGATTATGCAGCCATGATTGCAGAAGAGATAGAGACCCCGGTGATGATGGTAGGGATGAACAGGGATCTGATACTCATGTCAGAACTTCTGGAAAAGACGAAGATATCGTACTTTTCCATGTCACGTCCATTTATCAGGGAACCTGATCTCGTTATGAGATGGAAAAACCATCAGGAGCACAAATCTGCCTGCACCTCATGTAACGCATGCAGAAAACAGGAAATCATCAGATGCCCGTTCAGGTCTGTTCCAGAAAAAATGGATTCCTGATTTAGCAGGATGATGAAACAGGAAAATCTTCTCCGGGCTTATAAAAGGGATCAGTAAGGAGGAGGAACTTCATCTCTGATGATGCTGTCATTTCCTGTACAGCCTTGGGAGGAATGTAAAAAATATCCCCTTTGCGAACCTCGTGCGGGACACATCCGATTGTAACGTTCCCAGACCCGTCAAGCATGTACCCTATCTCTCCTCCGGTAACATAGTGGGAACCGATTGTATGCTCTGCAGGTAAAGAAACAACCGCCAGATCATATGAGAGAGGAAGAGAGTCACCATTAGTATCAAGAATCCGGATTACACTGAATTTGGTGTTATCGGTTTCATTTCCAAATGTGACCGGTGTAATCTCACCGGGGGACTTCTTATATATATTCTGATCCTTTGTATCCTGCACCTGAACTGGTGATGAAATGACCGCCATGAATGTAAGGGTCTCATTGCCGATGTTTTCTACATCAAACAGGGATCCTTCCGGAACGAAAATGCCGTCTCCCGATTCTCCTTTTACAGATGACGTATCAGCAGATACCTTGGCATCTCCGGATATCAGGTATAGTGCTTCAGGCGCAGAATTGGATCCACCAGGTGTGTACACACCTCCAGGAGTTACCTGGAGAATGCTGACAGATGCAGGTGTTCCATTTGACCCTGACTGGTTCAAAAGCTGAAGGATATCAACACCTGAAGGATTCTCTGAAATGCTTCCATTAATTTCACTCGAAGAAATGACAAAACCTGATTCGTTTCCGATGTTTTCAGATTCTGCGAAAACGGACTGAAAAGAGAGAAATATTACAAATAATGTAGTAATCCCTGCTGTAATCTGATTCAGATCCATACGAATAATACAGACTGAAATCTATTAACCTTCACTGATGAAACTGCTAACATGGGCATTTCAGATCCTTTCTTTTAATTATCAAGACCAAGGGAAACTGCCATGATGGATATCAGAATATGAGCAGGATAACACAAAGGAAGCACCTATGAAGATAGCAGTAGCTGGAAAAGGAGGAGTCGGAAAGACGTTCATTGCCGGAACACTTGCCTGTACATTCGCCTCCAGGGGTCTCAGGACCATTGCAATCGATGCTGATACATCACCGAACCTTGCCCTTACTCTCGGAATGAATCCGGATGATGCGAGCCGGATTGTACCAATCGCCGAAAATCAGTCTCTTATTGATGAAAAGACGAAAACTGACTACCCGGGTGTTTTTAAATTATCATACACGGTTGATGATATTGTAGCATCCCAGGCTGTCTCCACCCCATGCGGGGTACAGCTCATTGTCATGGGGATGGTCAGAACAATGGGAGCCGGGTGTGCATGTCCGGCACACAACCTCGTCCGGACACTGTTATCACATCTCATAATCGAACGTGAAGAGGTCCTGATCATGGACATGGAAGCAGGAGTCGAACATCTTGGCAGGGGAACAGCAAAGAATGTAGATATCCTGCTTATTGTCACTGATGCACATCGGGCATCACTGGTTACAGCAGGAAGAATTGCAGACCTTGCACGACCAGCAGGAATACCTGAAATTGCCTATGTCGCTAACAAGGTGACAGGTTCAGAGTCGGAGGAATTAATCAGGGAATCCGCCCATGGCCACGGAGCCCGGGTCATCGCATTCGTCCCGTTTGATCAGGATATTATCCGGTCGGGGATGAGAGGAAAACCCGTGGCAACCGAGAGTAAATACAAAGCAGTTGCAGGGGTTCAGACTCTCGCAACGAGACTGGAGCACAATTTTCTGTCTGCCTGACCTTCTAGTAAGCTATGAAGATCATTGTCACCATGGGCCGGGGCGGCACAGGAAAAACTACTTTTGTCAGCCTGATGGCTGATTACTTTATCAGGAAGGGAGACTCCCCCCTGCTCCTTGTTGATCTGGATCCCGATCAGAACCTCGGAGAGATGATCGGCGTTGACCTTGAAGCAGAAGGAAGAATGACTGTTGCCGAACTGTTAGAGGATACATTCATCGGCAAAGGCGGAACAACAATCGGAGTTGCACCCTCCGAACGGATTGAACACCGGATATGGAGAGACGGACTCTATGAGGGGAATAAGTTTGATTTTCTTGCCCTTGGAACCAAATGGATCGAGGGGTGTTACTGTATGCCCGATGCAGCATTGCGAGATGCCCTGTCCCGGCTCACAAAGCAGTACAAATATGTCCTGATTGATGCACCCGGGGGACTCGAGCACCTGAACCGACGGGTTACTGCTGATGTGGACGAGATATTTGATGTAATAGGCCCTTCAAGTAAGTCATTTGCCCACCTGCTCAGGGCAAAGCGGGTTGCCGAGGAGTCGGGGATTCATTGGAGAAACTTTTCCAGTATTGGGGGATTTTTGTTCCCTGAAGATCTTGCTTCCCGTGCAAAGGAGATCAGTGATATCCGGTACCTCGGAAAGATCATGTACGACGAGGTTGTTGCGAAGCGTGTCATCGACGGTCTTCCGTTGATTGGGTTATCACCGAATCTTCCGGGTCCTGATTCAATCAGAAAGATTATGGAAAAAGCAGGATACTAAGGATTTTAGAAGAGAGGGAGATTATTTCTGGTTCTTCAGATTCATTAAATTCAGGAAAAGAGAGAAGAAACAATTTATATTATAGCCCTTCTAATTAATAGAGCAATTTTTATTTCCCATTTAGCCTTCGAGTTTCCCCTTCAATCGATTATTATATATAGCATATGCGATGGAAGAAAATTTCCGGCGCAAACAGCAGATATATATTTTCACAGGACAAACATGTTTTAGTTGATGCCCAGAGTATCAGCATAAATTGTAGGAGTACTGTAATGAAATTCGGATACATCGCAACTATTGCACTGGTTGCCCTCGTGGCAATCGTCGGTTTTGCAGCAGCAGACCGTCTTCCAAACCAGACACCTGAGAACCAGGTCTTCTCCATTGACACCGTCATCGACGCCACTGGTGCAGTCGACGACAAGTCAACCATGTCCTGGGTTATTGCAACCCCAGGTGCAATTCCAACCGGAATTCTGAAGGCAGGACAGTCAATCTCTGACGTCACCTACAAGGATGCAATCCTGACCAATGGTGGTAAGCTCGCAGAGAACAAGAACTTCGACTTCAACTCAAAGGACCAGGCAAGCGGCCTGTACAACATTGAGTCACAGAAGGTCCTGACCTACGCAAGCACCGAGGGTGCACACATGGTCGGCGAAGAGGAGTACACTCTCTCAGTTGCAGGCAACTACGCAACCGGCGATGACAACATCCGCTGTGTCTTCTCAACCAACCACGGAGACCTCCTCCCAGCATTCTGTAACATCGTCTCTGCAAAGAGCAGCCTTGTTAACGTGAACAGCGCACAGATCTCAACCAAGGGACAGATCCGTGCAGTTGCAGAGTCTGCAGATGTTCCAGCAGGCCTGAACTACCAGATCGCAGTTACCCCTGATGCAAACTCCGGTAGCGGCTTTGCAGAGGGTACCGTCTCAACCGTCTTCGCAGGCAGCATCATGGAAGCCCGCGACGGTGGCGACTCTAACTACGATGGAACCGATGCACCATACGGTGCAACCTGGAACAAGACCTCTGCAACCAACACCTGGAAAGATTCTACCACAGTGACCGGTGGAATCAAGACCATGCAGAAGGCCTTTGCATACCAGTCCGGATTCAGAGTATAAGCTCTGAAACCCTAATCATTCCTTTTTTGTAAAAGTTTCAGTTCTTCAATCTCTTCTCGTTACACTAATCCCGGTATGTCTTTCTCGCAGGGTATACGCTAATTAACTCCAGTCCTCCTAATGTATATCAGAATATACCGGCAGATGACTGTGAACAGGAAAAACGTTACATTTACCCTGGACGAGTTAAAATCCACCACAGGATCACTCAAAAACCTTCAGGTATCCATAGGATCATTGCGCGGAGACAGATGGGATGAAGAGCCGGGGCCAACCCCGATGCCTTCACATACTGATCTCAGGAACTGGGATCGGATGCTTCTTTCCAGGTATAAACCATTATACCTCCCGTTCTGTGACCTTTGCTGCCTATGTACCTATGGTAAGTGTGATCTTTCTGGAGGGAAGAAGGGTGCCTGTGGGATCGGAATGGAGGCACAACAGTCAAGAATTGTGCTTCTTGCAGCCTGCATAGGTGCTGCAACCCATATCAGTCATGCCCGTCATCTTGTTACGCATCTCATCGAACAGTATGGCAGGCAGAAGGCACTTGATATCGGTGATGACACGATCGATACCGAGGCACCGATCATACGGCTCGTCTGTGGGATAAAGCCCGGAACACTTGGTGATCTAGAGATTGTTCTCGACTACTGCGAACGTCAGGTAACCGAGCTTCTTGCTGCTGCCCACACAGGACAGGAAGGAGATGCTATCGATTTTGAATCCAAGGTTTTCCATGCCGGTACCATGGACCACGTAGGACTTGAGGTAGCAGATATTGCCCAGATATCTGCATTCTCATTCCCGAAAGCAGATCCTGATGCATCACTCGTTGAACTCGGACTTGGAACCGTAGACTCATCAAAACCTGTCATCCTCGTTGTCGGACATAATGTACCCCCTGCAATCGGGATCATCGATTATGCACGTGAGCATAGGCTGAGCGGAGCGGTTGAGATCACGGGGATCTGCTGCACGGCTATAGATCTGACTCGGTATAATCCGAACGCGAAGATCATCGGGCCAATATCATGGCAGCTTCGCTATATCAGGAGTGGTGTACCTGACGTGATTGTAGTGGATGAACAGTGTGTCAGGGCCGACCTGCTCGGTGAAGCACAAAAGGTCAATGCCCCACTCATTGCAACCAGTTCCATGAACTGTTCAGGCCTTCCTGACCGGACAGACGATGATCCAGAAGAGATCATTACAGATCTTGTAAGTGGAAAGACTCCCGGTGTTCTCATTCTAGATCCTGAAAAGGTTGGAGAGATTGCAGTCAGATCCGCTATGGCCGTAATGAATACACGCAAAAAGATCAGGAATATTCCAACACCTGAAGATCTGATCGAACTGGCGAAACGGTGTGGCGGTTGTCAGGAGTGCTCAAGGGTCTGTCCTGTCGGATTGCCTCTTGCCATCGTTATGCAGCAGGCAGGACAGGGAGATCCATCATCACTTGCATCACTATATGACACCTGTATTGGATGCGGGAAGTGTGAGGATGTCTGTAATAAGGAGATTCCGATCCATAGTACCATTCTTTCCGCTGCTGACAGCCAGATCCTGGAAGAGCGGTTTAATGTAAGGGCTGGTCGCGGTGCTATCCAGGATATCGAGATCAGGGAGGTCGGCGGACCTATTGTCCTTGGTGAGATTCCCGGTGTAGTCGCCTTTGTAGGTTGTGCGAATTATCCAAACGGGGCTGCAGAAGTGGCAGAGATGGCACGGGAGTTTGCCCGAAGGAGGTATATTGTCGTCACTTCAGGCTGCTCGGCGATGGCTATCGGGATGCACCGGAACGAAGACGGACAGACCCCGTACGAAGAGTTTCACGGAAGGTTTGATGCAGGAGGGATCGTGAACGTCGGGTCCTGTGTATCAAACGCCCATATCGCAGGAGCAACAATAAAAATTGCAAGCATCTTTGCAAAGCGGAAACTGCGGGGAAATTACGAAGAGATCGCTGATTATGTGTACAACCGGGTCGGGGCAGTAGGAATTGCATGGGGGGCAATGTCGCAGAAGGCGGCTGCAATTGCTGCAGGGTTCTGGCGTCTCGGTATTCCGGTGATTGTAGGTCCTCATGGATCAAAGTACAGGCGTATGCTCCTTGGGAGAAGAGACAAGCCTGAAGACTGGTTCGTGTACGATTCGCGGACCGGCGAGAAAGTTCAGGTGGGCCCTGTCCCGGAGCATCTCTTCATCGCAGCAGAAACACCTGAAGAGGCTATGACGCTTGCAGCAAAACTCTGTATGAGGCCGAATGATACCTCCCGGGGAAGATCGATGAAACTAACCAATTACATCGATCTCTATAAACGGCTCTATGACCGGATGCCAGATGACATCAACCTGTTTGTCAGGTCACAGGCAGATATTCCGGTAACAATGAAAGAGCAGATTCTTCCTGTTCTTAAAGAAAAAGGATACACTGAACAGCCAATCCCGGACCCGACATTGCTGAAGACTCAGATTCGGACTGCAAAGGAGTGAAAGAATGGCAGGGGATGATTCATGGATACGGGCAGAGATGGGAGGAACATCCCGTGCATCAGTGATCGGGAAGCCGGAAGTCCTGGGAGCACTGATCAAACGGGCAGAGCATCCGGTCTTCATTGTTGGTCATGAGGTTGCCGAAGGTCCCGATGGTGAAGCGATTTCAGGATTTATCGAGAGAGTTTCCCGAAACAGAAATATTCCGGTTATAGGCACATCCCCTGCAGTCAGGGATCTTATAAAGCGTGGAATCAGGATTACAGCAGTAATGGGAGGTATGGAAGCAGCCGATCGGCTCAGGGACCCGGAGTGGAGAGGAACTGACGGCGTGTGCCGGCATGACATGGTTCTTATTGCCGGCATTCCCTACTCATTCTGCTGGACGATTCTTTCCGGTATCAGGAACTCTGCACCTGACCTGAAGATTGTCACTCTGGACAGGAAGTACCAGCCCCATGCATCCTGGTCATTCGGGAATCTGGCAGCAGGTCCATGGAAAGAACAACTTAAGGCAGTTATAACTCTGCTTGAGGAGGACAAGCATGTTTGAGGATATTCCGGTTGAGGTAGGCCTGATCTTTGAAGGAGAACGGATCAGAAAAGAGGACATGCAGGTCGAACTCGGGGGACCAAAGGTCGATCAGAAGTTCGAGATTGTACTGGTCAGAAGCCCCGACGCAGTTGAGGATGGAAAGATATCTGTCATCGGGCCTGACCTCAAAGATATCCCGCAGGGTTCTCACGTAAAGTTTGGCATTCTGGTTGAGGTTGCCGGCTCCAGGCTGGAAGAGGATCTTGAAGGAGTTCTAGAACGACGGATTCACGAGTACATGAACTATATCCAGGGGGTCATGCATCTTAACCAGAGGTATGACATCTGGATCAGGGTTGGAAAGAAATCCTTTGCAAAAGGACTGGACAGTTTCACCTTCATCGGGAAGGCGATCGAACGCCTGTACCGGAGTGAACTTGCACTTATTGAGAAGATACAGATCACTTTCCTGACAGGTGGCGACGAATTCGAATCTCTCTATAATGCAGCACGTCAGCGGTATGAGACGCGGGATGCACGGGCTCGTGGTCTCTCTGACGAGGAGGTAGACACCTTTTACGGATGTGCCCTCTGCCAGTCCTTTGCTCCGAATCATATCTGTGTCATCACACCTGAACGGTACGCAAACTGCGGGGCAATCAGTTGGTTTGACGGCCGGGCAGCTGCCAGAATGGATCCCGAGGGGCCGATATTCCCGATCGCGAAGGAGACCTGCATCGATCCTGAAAAAGGCGAATATTCAGGGATAAATGAGCATGCTAAAAAAAGGTCAATGGGAGAGGTGAACCAGGTTTACCTCTATTCTGCATTCGGGTACCCACATACATCATGCGGATGCTTTGAGGCGATCGCATTCTATATCCCTGAGGTTGAAGGATTCGGGATCGTGCATCGCAGGTTTTCCGGTCCGACCGTGAATGGTCTGCCCTTTTCTACACTTGCTGATTCAACCGCAGGAGGAAGGCAGGTTGAAGGGTTTCATGGGATCTCACTTGAATACATGCGATCCAGAAAGTTCCTTCGTGCTGATGGCGGATGGAACTCTATCGTCTGGATGCCGAAGGAGATCAAGGAGAGCCTGACCGGATTCATTCTAGAAGATATTGCAGAAAAGATCGCAACTGAAGCAGATGCAACTGACATTCAGTCATTGGAAGAATTTCTCAAAAAAACAGGCCATCCGGTTGTTGAGAGGTGGTCAACTCATGAAGATCAGGATGAGGAATCATCCGGGCCAGAGCGGGCACAGATACCATACACCCAGGGAGGACAGGGACCGGTGTTTGTCTCAGGAGACCTGCCGATAACGACCGGAGGGGTGACGATCATCCTGAAAAACGCTAAAATATACGCTGAAAAGATAATCATCAGGCCGATAGAGAAGGAGAAGAAAGGAGGGAGGCAGTAATGACAGACAAGCCAGATCTTTCAGGACTGCTCCGGCTTCTGGGACCAGGAATTGCAGAACTCCTTGCAGGAAGGGAGATAATCCTGGAGAATGTTCAACTGGATCTTGCAGAACTCCAGCTCACGATCCCGGTCGGTGGATCACCGGTAATATTACCTGGCTATCCGGTTACCGGGTCACAACCCTCTCCGGCTAATGCTTCTGGTATGGCTTCAGGTATCGATCGATCCAGGTGGCCTGCAGAACTTCTGGAAGAGCCGTTCACACCCGTGACTGACACATATCCGGCACGTATCAGGGAAGTTACTCTCGGCGCAACAAAGGGAGAAGGAGGAAGCAGGGGAAGGAACATCACAGTCGGTGGGGCACGTGCACCTCCCTTCACTGATCCCTGTGTGCACCATGTTCACCCACCGGTCATTGCCATGGATGTCTTTGATACGCCGTTTCCAATGCCTCGGGCTCTGAAGAGCCATCTCACAGAGGTCATTGATGATCCGGCTGCATGGGCCCGGATGAACGTCGAGAAGTACGGGGCAGATATGGTCACGGTTCACCTGCTCAGCACCGATCCGCTGATCAAAGACGCCAGCCCGAAAGAGGCTGCAAAGACAGTTGAGGATGTACTTCAGGCTGTTGATGTCCCGATCATCATCGGTGGTTGTGGAGACCCGAAGAAGGATGCCGAGACCTTTATTGAGATCGCTGAGATGGCAGACGGGGAGCGGCTTCTCCTCAACTCGGTCACAGCAGACATGGCTGATGCTAAAACACTTGAACCAGTGGCAAAGGCAGCAGACAAACATGGTCACTGTATCCTGGCCTTTACCGGTCTCGACCTGAACAGTGCAAAGGAACTGAACCGGCGTTTGTACCAGTTCTTCCCAGCCGACCGCATCCTGAACGATCTGACAACAGTAGCACTCGGATACGGGCTTGAGTACTCATTCACGATCCACGAACGGGCTCGGATCGCAGGACTCATGGGGGATGCTGAACTGCAGCACCCAACCATATCAGCAGCAACGAATGCCTGGTCCGCCCGTGAGGCGTGGATGGATCTCGGACCGAGATTTGGATCTCCTGATTTCAGAGGCCCGATATGGGAGACGATCGGGAGCCTCACACTCCTTCTCGCAGGAGTGGATCTCTTCCTGATGATGCACCCGTTGGCGGTCTCAACGATGAGAGATGTCTCGTCACGGTTGATAACTGAAGGAACGGCAAAGGCGGCTGAGGCTTCGTGGGTGAATGCCAGGATATGAGGAGATAACATGGCAGAGAAGAAGAAAGGGATTCGTGAGATCAGTCCGATTGATGTATACAAACTTCTGCCACGGACAAACTGCGGAGAGTGTGATGTCCCCAACTGTATGGCATTTGCTACCCGGGTGGTCAATGGAGAGGCAGTAATCGACGGATGTCCCCCTATTCTGGATCTCCGGTACAAGGATTCATATGACCGGCTCAGAGAACTCCTTGCACCACCGGTGAAGGCGATCACCTTCGGGGCATTGAGAACTGCCACAATCGGAGGGAAGTATGTCCTACAACGCCACGAGTTTACATACCAATTCCCGCCACCAATTGCGATCGATATCTCCGACGATATAGACCCCACGTCAATAAAAGCACGGGTTCACGAGATTGCAGGTTTTTCATACGGGTACATTGGCAGAACCCTTACCCTTGATGCTGTTGCAGTCAGATCGGTGACCGGCGATGCACAGCGGTTCGGATCAGCAGTGAAACAGGTAGTGGAAAGCACTGATCTCCCCCTGATCCTCTGCTCCCATGATCCAGAAGTGATAAAAGCAGGTCTTGAGGCAGTAGGTTGCAAACGCCCACTCATTTATGCAGCGACAAAAGAGAACTGGAGGGAGATGGCAGACCTTGCAGTCAGGTACGATTGTCCTGTTGTGGCCTCTGCCCCGGGAGATATCACACTCCTCCGGTCCCTGGTAAGAACCCTGCAGGCCTGTGGAATCACTGAAATCGTGCTGGATCCCGGAACTTTCGGAGATGAAGGGCTGGCCGGTACAGTCTACTCATTCACTGCCATCAGGAAGGCGGCGTGCAGGGACGGGGATCCACTCTTCGGCCTTCCCATCATAGCCACACCGATTGCTGTCTGGACCGGACAGGAGCTGGGTGAGGATCAGAACAGATGGCAGGAGGCATACACGGCGTCTATCCTGATGACCCGGTATGCAGACCTTCTTATCATGCACAGTCTTGAGGGTTGGACAGTGCTTCCCCAGCTCATCTGGCGGTTCGGTCTCTACACTGATCCACGAAAACCGGTTTCTGTTGATCCGGGAATGCGGATATTCGGAACTCCCGGCCCGGATGCACCGGTCCTGATAACCTCAAACTACGCTCTGACCTTCTTCACAGTCGAATCTGATATCAAGTCTGCCAAACTTGACTGTTACCTGATCGTGGTCGAGACCGGTGGACTCTCGGTAGAGGCAGCGGTCGCAGGCAGATACCTCAACGCAGAGAAGATCGCTGAGGCATTGCGTGAATCAGGTATCGAACAAAAGGTCAACCATAAGTACGTGATCCTTCCCGGACTAGCTGCACGGCTTTCAGGAGAGACAGAAGAAGCTAGCGGATGGCGGATTATGGTCGGTCCCCGTGATTCATCAGGGATCGGAAAGCTGATCCGTGAACACTGGCCTCCGAAAGAAGACCGCTAACTTTTTTGATCGTGACAGAGACGAAGGGGGATCGATCCTTGGAAAAAACCGTGACGATCCTCTTCAACCCGATGAGCCGGATGATAACCATGCCTGCAGGGCATTCCGTGCTGGATGCCATCCGCGAGGCAGGGATCCAGTTCGAAGCCATATGCGGGGGAAAAGCCCAGTGCGGAAAATGCCGGGTCATCAGGATCAGGGGTGACTGCTCGGAAGACCAGGAGATCTGCTGCCAGTGTCTCAGCCCGGGAGAGCGAAGGCAGGGATATAAACTTGCCTGTATCACAAAAGTCTGGTCTGATGCAGAGTTCACAATACCAGTGGAGTCCCGGATCGATCAGCCACAGATACTCCTCACTTCTGAAGTAAAAGACTGTGAACTGAAACCCGCTGCTTCCTGGTTCCAGGTCCAGGTGATCAGAGATGGTCCGTCTGCCCTGCTCGGGCCGTCGATCAGGCTGGATGGGTACACAGGTGTGAAACCACAAATCACCAGAGAAATTTCTAAAGAAATAATGGCATCACCAGGACCTGTGACTGCACTTATCACTATGGCTGGTGGTTCTCCTGAAGTTATCGAAATCCGAAGTTCGAATAGTTCTCCGAAGGCATATGGTGTTGCTGTTGATCTTGGGACTACCACCGTAGCAGCCCTCCTGGTGGATCTTGAGACCGGAAAGATCCTAACACGATCTTCAGCACTGAACAGGCAGATCACGTATGGTGAAGAACTGGTGACCCGGATCGCGATCGGTCGTAGTCCATCAGGACTTGCCTCTCTCCGGTCTGCAGCCGTAGGAAGTATCAACGAGGCGATCAGCAGGCTGGTTACCGATGCTGGGATCGATCACGATGATGTTGTCGACTGTTGTATCGGAGGAAATACGGTCATGTGCTGGCTCTTTGCAGGGATCGATCCCTCCCCCCTCGATTACGTGGATGCTGAGGTTGCAACAGCCCCGGTCATGATCAGGGCTGATGCTGCAGAACTCCGGATATACCCGAAGGCATGGGTCTGGTGTCTTCCTGCCGTGAGCAGGTTTGTCGGAGGAGATGCAGTAGGAGACCTGATAACATCTGGCATTGATCAATCAGAAGAACTCTCACTTCTTATTGATCTCGGGACGAACGGGGAGATCCTGCTCGGTAACAAGGACTGGCTGGTCTCAACCTCGTGTGCATCTGGGCCTGCATTTGAGGGAGCAGGACTTCGGTGTGGAATGAGAGCAATGCTTGGTGCAATTGAGCACGTCACCATCGATCAGGAGACAGGTGAAGCAACCGTCCGGGTGATCGGAGATACTCTCCCCAAGGGAATTTGTGGTTCCGGAATTATTGACGCGGCCCCTGCGATGGCTAAAGCCGGAATCCTTGATTTTTCCGGAAAGATCGTAGAAGGTGCCCCGGGAGTGAGAAATACTGAGGACGGGCCCGGATACGTGCTGGTCCCAGCAGAAAAGACAGGCACCGGGCGTGATATCATGATCACGAAACAGGATATGGCCTACCTGATGGATACAAAGGCTGCAGTCTGTGGGGCGATCAGCGTGCTCATGATGAAGTACAGGGTGAAGATCACCGATATCAGGCACGTTTATCTTGCCGGTGCATTCGGAACCTTCGGGTCGATCGACAAACTCACCGAGTTTGGAATCATTCCTGAATTTCCACACGCAGAGTTTCACAGAATCGGTAACGGATCTCTTACCGGTGCCTACCATGCCCTGATCTCAATAAATTCACGGGATCGGGCAGTCAGGATTGCCGAGAAGATGGGATACATCGATCTGCTGGTGGACACCGATTTTATCGATGAATACTGGGCTGCACTTCGGATTCCGGGAAAGGAAGAGTTGTTTCCGTCTTTTTTCCACCTAAACAACAGGTGAAAAAAGAACTTCAGTTTGTTCATACCCTCATTCCTCATTGCACTCTTTTTTGAATGAATACTAGGTAAACCGTAGATAATTCTGTATCTCAATGAGGTTGCAGAAGTGAGTGAACCTGAAGAGATATGTCTATATCCTGCAGAGTCATTGTCAAAGATATTCAACATGCGAATCGCTCTGGGTATATACCAGAAATTTTAACATAAACAGTAAGAGTCACTAAATAGGACACAGAGGATAAATCATGAAGAAACTGTCATTCAGATCAATCAGGCATGAAATTCTATTCTTTGGAGCAATAGCCCTGATCGTTGTATCGTGTGCAATTATCGGTTATGCAAGCCTGTCTCAGTATACGATATCAGTACAAAGTTCATTTTCCCAGGTGAAATCACTCTCTTCAGATCAGGCAATTACTCTGAAAGATGAGATTAACCGTGCATTTGAGATTGATCGAACACTGGCAGGATCCCTGAATGGAGCCTTTACCACCGGGAACAAACCATCACGTGAAGATATTCAGGCAATGATCTACGGACTCATGATTCGTTACCCTCAATATAACGGAATCTATGTGGTACTCGAACCGGATGCATGGGATGGAAAGGATAGTGTGTATAAAGGGAGGGAAGGAACCGATGATACCGGACGATTCATGGCATATTATTCCAGGGATACGTCAGGCAACCCAAAACTAGACAAAGTATACAGTTATAATGACGGTGAGGAGGGTAGCGACTACTATCAGATTCCGAAAAAGACTCTGAAAGAGTTCGTAACAGAACCATATCCATGGGACATTCAGGGGAGGATGATCCTGCTTTCATCAGTTGTAGTCCCGATTATTGTGGACGGGAAATTTGTTGGAATTACCGGAATAGACCTGCCCCTGGAAAATATTCAGGGGCTTGCTGATGCTGTTCACTCCTATGATAACACTGCAAAACTATATTTCATCTCGAATGACGGTGTTGTAACCGGTGCAACAGGATATAAGGATAGCGTCGGAAAGGCATTACATGAAGCTGCCATTCCCTTATCCGGACAGGCTCAAACAATTTTGTCCGATATCCAGAGAGGTAGGAATGAAGTATTCGAGAGTCAGGGCACAATAACAGCCTATACTCCGGTGCAGATAGGAAATTCTGAAAAACCCTGGTCAGTTATTCTTACTGTTCCGGTAGATGTAGCAACTGCCCAGGCAAGAGTGAACACAATAATCCTTCTGATAATTGGAGGAGTTTGTACATGTATTGGCCTTATTCTTCTCTTCGTTGCAGCCAGGGGTATTGCACGGCCAATAGAACAGATCACCTCTCATGCAGACATTATTGCCCAGGGAGAACTTGGAGATGAGATCGTTATCGAGAGAAATGACGAGATCGGGAGGCTTGCAGATTCTTTCAGACGCATGCTCTCAAGTTTACAGGGAAAAGCACTCGCTGCTGATGGTATTGCTGCGGGAGACCTTTCAGTAGAGATCCCTGTCTCATCTGAACATGATCTCCTGGGTTCATCTATGATTACTATGCGGGATACCATTAAAAAAATGGCTGATACCGTGACTCTTCTCGCACGTCAGGCAACAGAAGGAAATCTTCAGGTCAGGGGAGATAATACACAGTTTAAAGGTGATTATCAGAAGATAGTTTCTGGAATTAATGAGACTCTGGATGCGGTGATCAGGCCGGTAAATGGAACGATGGCACTTGCTGAGGTATATGCATCAGGAGATTATACTGCCCGGTTTGATCCTGCGATTCCGGTTTCTGGATCATTTATCACCCTTCGTGATTCAATGAATCAGATCGGGCAGCAAAGTGCTGCAGCAGTCAGCGGGGTGAAAGAACAGATCGTATCTGTAGTGGGTAGTATTGAAGAGACCACAGCATCTTTGGAAGAAGTATCTGCAAGTTCAGCCAGACTTGCATCCAGCTCAAATGAAGTCAGTTCACTCGCTGATACAAGTCTGGACGGAGTGAGCCAGATACTTCATGCAATGGATGATCTTTCTGTAAATATTAACAATGTGGCTGAAATGACTGACACAGTTGCATCTGTGACTCAGACTACCGATGAATTATCCACCAAAGGATCAATCCTGGCGAAACAGGCAGAGCAAAAGATGAGGAACATTACTTCATCGATTGATGAGAGCAGCAAGACAATGAGTGAGATGTCCGGACAGATGGAACAGATTGGACAGATTGTCCGGATTATCAGCGACATTGCTGACCAGACAAACCTCCTTGCCCTTAATGCTGCAATCGAAGCTGCACGGGCAGGAGAAGCAGGAAGGGGTTTCTCAGTCGTTGCTGATGAAGTAAAATCCCTTGCCATTGAATCTCAGCAGTCTGCAGAGAAAATAACGACCATGATTACAACATTACAGCACCAGTCTGAAGATGCCTCAAATGCCATGCTTAAATCATCAACTGAGGTGACATCAGGAAACCAGGCTGTCAATGAAACCCTTGATCTCTTCTCCCAGATTGTAACCCAGGTAGAACAGATATCAGAACTCGTATCCACAGTTGCTGCATCAGCAGAAGAACAGGCAGCGGCAGTGCAGGAGATAACGGCAAGTGTTCATGAGCTTGAAGAACGAGTCAAAAAGACTGCTGAGGAGGCTGTATCTTCAGCTGCTGCCACTGAAGAGACATCTGCGGCTCTTGATCAGATTGCCAGATCAGTATCAGCGGTAGCCCAGGCAACAGATCATATCAATAGCGAAATGGGAAGGTTCAGAGTATAATCCCTTTTTTTTCATAGGTTGAATACCGGATATCCGGTATTTTCCGGTTGATCCTCACCAGGAATGCTCATCTATAGAACGATATTCTTTTGGTGACCCATGTTTGTCGTTGTTGCACCCATTGATGTGACAAACCTATGATTTCTCTCATCTTCTGCAAGATGTATCAGGAAATCAAATTATGAAACCTGGGAGTTTCAGCAGCGATAAGAAATGAAAATGCAATTCGGTTTTTAATCATGACGAGATTTATGGGGGATGAGTGAAAAGTGTGTACATACAGACACATAGTTTTCGAGCGTCTCAATATGAGTAATGGAAGAATAAACCGAGTTGAAATAGTGAGAGATATCAGGTTATTTGATCGTTATTACGAAAATTATAACTCATCATAGCGTGCTGGCACACATGAGAGCATGTTTTTTTGGATAAATCCAGTTGCAGATCAAAAAATCAGAAATAGTTTTTCTTTGCTCTATCAACAGGAGATTCGGGACTATTTTTATAAAGAAAAACCCCTAATTGAAAGGGTAGTTCCATCATTCTTTTTTAACTCAAGATTAACCGGGCCATCGTTCTTCTTGATATCAGAATTTCTTATTATTGATATCGAAGATCCATTCAGGAGATATGTTGTTTCTGTAGTTTTATTCTTTGGTTCTCCTGTAAGGAGAGAGTCATACATGGGCAGAATACGACTGGGATCAGATACAGCCACGGTGAGTGAAGCAATACCTGTCGCACCGTTTGGATGAAAGGTAGAATTAACCTCTTTCACGCGGTATGACCGGGGAGTTTTATCAGTGATCAGAAAGGGAAACGACATCTTGTTATCATTAAGGGGAACATCCACAAACCATTCCACTTCGCCCAGATCACTTATTCGGGACATGGCTATTGGATTAGAAAGGTTTAATCCGCTGGATGAAACCAGAGAAGGCTCATTGGTCAGGTTCAGACCTGGAGCAGAAAGGGCAAAATCACGAACTCCCGGCCCCTCTGCCAGGTGAAGCATAAACCGTTGATCCATCTGATCGAGATCCTGCATGGCATCATTGAAAATACCATCATCGACAAGTTGTTTCATCTGGGCTGCAAGAGATGGATCAATAGCAGCGAATAATTCGATATAACTCCCATCTGCAAACGGGATCAGAGCGTTGTGTGTTTTCGCTCCGGGAAATACCCCTCCAGGAATTACTGTGTACCCTGCACTCCTGAACTCTTCAATGGAGCTGTTCAGATCACTGACAACAATGACTGCATGATCGATCTTCCAGTCCTGATATTTATCTGAAGGGAACTGAGGATCAGCGTTGATAGGGTTTATGGAAAAACTACCAAAAAATATGAGTAAAATAACTAGCTTCTGATGCGGTAGAAGACTCATTGTACTGAACTATGAGTCACAATACCATATACCTCCAGGGCTGGAGATATATGAGGACCAGCCATTTTACTTTGTGATAAGAGAGAGAAGGAGTTCCTCGTCATCATCATATAACAGAAGATGTGATGAATTCACCTGGAATAATGCGACATGTTTTAGATCATCAATCACGTCGGCCGCCTGCTTAATACCCGAAGTATCGCATGCTTCATTAACGGTAACAGGGCTTGGAATAATTATCGCACCACCGGCTGCAGTGTATTCTCCAGTATAATTGCTGCATCCGGTCGCCACTGATAAAATCTCATCATGGAGTACTACAACTATGGGATTATCTCCGTGTGGGAAGATCTGATCACCACTGCTACTCCTGTATTGTTCAACCGCCCATGAACCATCAGGAGTAGAAGGATCAGTTACCTCACCTGAAACCGGATTCAAAAGAAGGATAAGAATGAAGATACATGGAAAGAGAGAGCGATAGAGAATTTTTGGAAACTTCCGGTCTCTTTCACCTGAAGAATACTGATTGGTATTTTTACTCATTATTTCCCATCTTTATAAATTATCAACAAAGTACTTCATCATTTTTCGGAGATAGTACGGATCATAATTGAGATCATGATTCTTGTTCGTAAACACGAACATATCAAATGTCTTATTTGCTTTCTCCAATGCATCAGCGAGTTGCATGGTCATCGCTGGATGAACATTGTCATCCATGTCACCCGTCAGAAGGAATAGGTTTCCGGTTAGATTATCTGCTTTGCTGGCTGTCACCTGCTCCAGGTACCGTTCACTGACTGGAAATCCTTCATACTTCTCTCCCCAGAACGAACCATACAGGCGACAGTCCTGATCACCTGAAGCTGCGACACCCACCTTAAAGAAGTCTGGATATGTGAGCATGGCCTGTGCTGTCATGAACCCCCCGGCTGATTTCCCGTACATCCCAACCCTGCTGATATCCATCCAGGGATACCGGGAAGCGAGTTGTGTTATACCGGCAATATGATCAGGAAGCCCGCAGTCGCTCAGGTTTCCGTAACTCATATCATGGAACAACTTTGACCGGTACGCAGTTCCTAGACCGTCCATGGTCACAACCACATATCCCAGCTCAGCCAGCATCTGGCTTGTCCAGAAGATCTTTGAGTTCCATCCCAGATCTGATGGATATTGGGTTGCTGTCACGATCGTATACGGTCCCGGGTAAACAATATCCACAACAGGATATTTCTTTGTCTGATCAAAATCAGTCGGCTTAAAGACAAGACCATACAGATCGGTCATACCATCACGGGCCTTGAAGGTTACCCGCTCTGGTGGAACCCATCCCTGACTTTTCAGATCTGAATCATCGGCTGCTCCAAGATGCATCAGCAGAGTTCCATTAATTGACTTGAGATCAGTAACAGTGGGTAGATCAATCCTTGAGTATGCCTCGACAAATGTGCTCAGGTCCGGTGAGAGTATGACCTCGTGATCAGCATTGCCCGGAGTCAGGAGTGTAAGGCCTGACCCGTCAAGATCCACACGGTAGAGGTACCTATAATATGGATTTCCCGGTTCCTTTCCGCTGCCGGTGAAATAAATAGAGGATGTATTCTCATCGACTGCGAGAAGATCCCGCACTACCCATGGACCTGATGTGATCTGGTTTTTGAGGATGCCATTTGCATCATACCGGTAGAGATGACCCCACCCATCACGCTCAGAGAACCAGATCACATCTGAATTCTTCAGTACGGCAACATTCGGAGATGAAGCATACTGGAGGTTTGCTTCCCGGTATGTCTCTCCGGTCTCATTCAGAATCTCGCGGACATCACCGGTTCCAGGATTCTCTTCCAGCAGCCGGAGTGTCTTCTCACCCCGCTCAAGGTACAGAGTAAAGATCCGATCGCCGGTACTGCTCCACTTTGACAGGACATTCTGATCAGTGTCCATCATGGTCGTTTCAGACTGGGATGCCCAGTGAACAGGACTTACCTGCCTGGTGCTGGTATCAATAATTACAGGCTCATACTCCGGGATGGCAGTATCACCCGGAGTTGCAAACCGGTACGTATATAGAATTGGTCGGATCGAACCATCTTCAGGAGCATTCTGCACGAGGTAATACGGACTGACATTCCTCTGATCTACCTTAAAAGTCCTGATCTTTGTTGAATCAGGTGACCAGACCAGAAATGGAGCAGGGGATGAATTGGTTCTTGCCTCTGTAACCGGGTACCGGACGGTATCAGAGCGTTTACCGTAGAAATAATCAACAACCCCATCTGTAGTGAGCGGAGAGGAGACGTTCGTTATTGCGTCATAGAGATCAAGATTACTGCCATTGACGTACGCGATATACCGGTGATCAGGTGATTGTATGCCGGCACTGACCACAGGAGGAAGCGTGATGTCTGTCATGTGATATACCGAGAGATCACAGGACCAGGATCGTCCAAATGCATCAAACCTGATCGAACCAAGATCTGGTGAGAGGACCGGATTCGATATCGGGAGATGGGCAGGATCGATCTCTGTCCCGCTCACATTAGCAAGAGAGTCAACCAGCCTGTCAGTGTTAAGCAGTTGTGATCGTGAATTCTGTGACACGTTTACGATAAAGAACATCGTTGTCTGCTTTCCATGATCCATGTACCAGAATGAATCATTGGTTATCCATTGTGGGTTGATATTCGCATGATAAATATGGGAGACTGCAGTATCAGGATAAAAGGTTCCTGCCATCCTGATCTCTGCCGGAGTGGGGTGATTTATATCACGTGCCTGTACCGGATTGAAGAGAAGAAGAATCACAACGAGGATCAGAAGATAAGACCATGCCTGGCGATTGATCATAGAGAAAAGAGGCATGGTCAGAAGAAAAAGATAGTGATTTCAGATTTGACAGGGATCACGAAATAAAAAAAGTGGCCCGGTGTCAGACCTTGAACTTTGACATCTCACGTGACACTGAATCTGCAATCCCGCTTACATTGCTGACGATCTTGCTGATCTGCTCGATAGAGGCTGATGCCTTCTCGGTTGCGGCAGCAGCATCTCCGGCATCCTTCGTGGTATTCTGGATAAGACCAGAAACCTCGTGAATACTTGCTGTAACTTCTTCGACCGAGGCAGCCTGCTCTTCAGAGGCAGAGGCAACATCAGTTGCATTTCTGGTGATCTCATCAATGGATGTTGCGATCTGGTTAAATGAACCAAGAGTCTGTGCAAGTGATTCACTACCCTCTTCAACAGCAGTTCCTGCCTTCCCCATCGCATCATTGGCCTTACGTGCCTTGTCCTGAAGTGTTGAGATCATATCTGCGATGTTTTCCGCAGACTGACGTGAATCCTGTGCAAGTGACTTGACCTCTGCAGCCACGACTGCAAATCCCCGACCAGCTTCTCCGGCCCGTGCTGCTTCAATTGCCGCATTCAGGGCAAGGAGGTTGGTTTGGTTTGCGATATCTGAGATCAGCCGCACAATTTTTCCGATCTCATCCATCTGGCGGTTAATGTCAGTGACGATCTGAGCAACCTCTTCTGAAGATCGCCTGATCTCCTGCATTGCACCTTCTGACTGCTCCGCAAGTTCAACACCTTTCTTGGAGAAGTCATTTGCAAGTGTAGCCGTGGTTGAAACCTGTTCAGCCCGGCGGGAGACCTCACCGACTGTGATGTTGAGATCCTCCATGGCTTTGAGAACCTGGACGATACCATCCTCACCTTCGGCAGCGTTTGAACTGACACTGCCTGCATTTCTGGCGATCTGCTGTGCTCCTGCCGAGACCTCTTCGATACTTGCTGTTGCTTCTTCTGCGTTCGAGGCAAGGTCAAGGAGCTGGTTGTTGATCAGGCTTACAGCACCTGCAATCTGTGAACCGATATCATTGAGTGCATCCTTGAACTCGATCCAGTCACCTTCGACCTTCAGCCCCGGATCCACACGTGCCTTGAAGTTATATTGTGAATACTCTTTTGAGACACGGAGTGCTTCTTTCACCGGAACAATCACGCTATCAAGGGTTGAGTTCACTCCTTCTATGATAGTTCTGAAGTTACCGAGATGTTTGGCTGTATCAGCCCTGACCTCCAGGTGACCTGCCACCGCAGCTTCTGAAAGTGTTTCAACATCAGAGACCAGCATCTCAAGAGTTTTTGTTAACTTCTGAAGGTTTTCATTGATCGTGACAAATGCCTCGTGTGCTTCGGTAGTATACGCATCTGCCTTTGTGATCTCCATGTTCAGATTGAGATCACCGGTAGAGAGGAGTTGCAGATTTTTTGTTACCCTGTCCACTTCTATCTTCATAAAAGTGATCAGACTAACCTGCTCACTCAGGTCCTGGACAGTCTCAACATACCCTACCGAGTCACCTTTGGCATCCAGCACCGGAGCAGTAGTCTGCTTGCATGAGGCACCATGCCAGTCAAAGTACGTCTCATTCTTTCCGGTTGTCCGGAGTTTATGGATACCACATTCATTTGTGCCACAGATATTGGCATTTGCAGTCCTGCATGGAAGGCCGTATGCAGACTCACGGTCTTTGATCTCTCTATTATCGATAAGAAGTTTCTCAAACGCCTTGTTCATGTACTTCCATTTCATGTCATTATCTGTGACATGGATCGGATAGGGAACTGCGTCCAGAATAGACTGATAATATGCGATCTGGTTCATCTGCTCGGTAAGATCCTGCACCGTCTCAACAAAACCCACCCTGTTACCTTTTGCATCCAGCACCGGGGCGGTTGTCTGCTTGCAGGATGCTCCCAGCCAGTCAAAATATGTCTCATTCTTACCGGTGGTAAGGAGCTGGTTGATACCACATTCATTCGTACCGCAGATGTTCGCATTTGCTGTACGACAGGGCATACCATACGCAGACTCACGATTCTTGATAACCTTGTTCTCGATCAGGAGTTTTTCAAATGCCTTGTTCAGATATGTCCACTTCATGTCGTTATCAGTAACATGGATCGGATATGGTACGGCATCCAGAATCGATTGATAATACGCGATCTGGTTCATCTGCTCGGTGAGATCATGGACAACCTCGACATACCCGACAGTGCTCCCTTTTGCATCAAGCACGGGGGCTGTAGTCTGCTTGCAGGATGCTCCCAGCCAGTCGAAGTACGTCTCATTCTTCTCTGAAGTCCGGAGCTGGTGAATACCACACTCATCGGTACCGCAGATGTTTGCATTTGCAGTATGGCACGGCATACCATACGCAGATTCACGATTCTTGATGACCTTGTTCTCGATCAGAAGTTTCTCAAACGCCTTGTTCAGGTATGTCCACTTCATGTCAGTATCGGTGACATGGATCGGATACGGGACAGCGTCAAGAATCGACTGGTAGTACGCGATCTGGTTCATCTGTTCTGTAAGATCATGAACAACCTCAACATACCCTACCTTGTTCCCGTCTGCATCAAGCACCGGGGCGGTTGTCTGCTTGCAGGATGCTCCCAGCCAGTCGAAGTACGTCTCATTCTTCTCTGAAGTCCGGAGCTGGTGAATACCACACTCATCAGTGCCACAGATGTTAGCATTTGCAGTACGGCACGGCATACCATACGCTGATTCACGGTTTTTGATAACCTTATTCTCGATTAGAAGTGTTTCAAACGCTTTATTCATGTACGTCCATTTCATGTCATTATCAGTGACATGAATCGGATATGGAACAGCATCGAGGATTGAACGGGATTCAGCAACCTGATGTTCAAGTGTAACTGTCCGTTCAATCAACTCTGAAAGAAGGGCATGTAGGGCAGTATCCTGATCAGGATCGAGATCTGAAAAATGAGGAATCTCTGAAGCAGAGGTTATGCTCCCTGCTTTGACCTGATCATGAAACTGAACAATTTCATTAGAGAACAAACTGCCCTTACCAGGCATTGCTCCGGAGTCATTGTTATAATCCATCCTATCCACCTGCAAAAATCCGAATGAAACTGACTATGATGTTCAATGATTTAATTATTTCATCTAAACTGAATTAACGAAATTACCAGGAGTTTTTTTAAGAAACGAATGAGTTGGACTTATATGGTACAGAGTCAACTATAACCATTACGGCATAATGAAGGAACGGGGAAATACCTGATGACAGATATCAGGCATGAACTGAGAAAGTTCGTGGCACCTGAGTTCATAATCGGTGATGATGCCAGGCTTCTTGCCGGTAGATACGCGAAAAACTATAGCGTATCCCACGTGATGATTGTCACCGATGAGCAGATGCTCAAGGCCGGCTGGATTCATTCGATCCTTGAATGCCTGACTGCCGAAGGGATCAGATATACCATATTTTCAGATGTCCTTCCCAACCCCCGGGATTTTGAGGTGATGAAAGGGGCAGAAATCTACCAAAAGGCGGGTTGTGATGCCCTCGTTGCCATCGGAGGAGGAAGCCCGATCGACTGTGCAAAAGGGATCGGTATTGTCGCCTCAAATCACTCACACATTCTGGATTTTGAGGGTGTGGACAACATACCGGCACCATCTCCTCCACTCATCTGTATTCCGACAACTGCAGGATCGGCTGCAGATGTCTCCCAGTTTGCAATCATCAATGACAGCAGGAAAAAAGCCAAGATCACCATCATCAGTAAGAAGATTGTTCCTGACATCTCGCTGATCGACCCGATCCCACTCACGACACTTCCACAAAGCCTAACAGCCCATACCGGGATGGATGCCATCGTGCACAGTATCGAGGCATATGTCTCAAACGCCAGTTCACCGGTCACTGATATCCATGCTCTGGAATCTATCAGGATTATGAGCAGGTACCTTCCCCTTGCATACCAGAATCCTGAAAACCTGCATTACCGGTACCAGACCCTCCTCGGCTGTCTCCTTGCAGGGCTTGCATTCTCCAATGCAAGTCTGGGTATCGTTCATGCAATGGCCCACAGCCTGGGGGGCAAGTACGATCTTCCTCATGGAGAGTGTAATGCCCTTCTTCTGGAAAGTGCGATAGAGTTTAACTATCAGGCCTGTCCCGACCGGTACCTCAATATCGGCAAGGCACTCGGGATTGATTACTGTACTTCAGAACACGAACAATGCAGGTTTGAACTGATCCAGGCATTGAGAAACTTGAGGAACTCTGTCGGAATAGTAGAGCGATTCAGTCAGATAGGGGTCTCTTCAGAAAGCATCCCGGAGCTTGCCATACACGCAATCCATGACCCCTGTCTGGCAACGAATCCAAGAGAACCTGATATCAGGGACATAGAGCAGATTTATGCAAGAGCACTCTGATAAGGTTCCGGATTGGAAGAGCCAGAGACAGAAGATCATCGGGCTCGGAGAGTCGTCAGTCAGAAAGAACTACTACCCAGAACTTCAGGAGAGGCTGATAGAACTTGAGAATGTGAATCAGGCTCTTAAGGAGAGGACTGAGGATCTTGAATCATTAAATGCTGAATTACTCGCAGAAGTTCAGGAGCGGAGATCCATGGAGGAGGCTCTCCGTGAGAGTGAGGAGAGGTTCAGGGCGGTTTTTGAGAATGCTAACGATGCAATTTACCTCTATGACTTCAGCCCGGACATGTTTCCGGTCCCTTTTCTCAATGTGAACAGGAAAGCATACGAGATCCTTGGATATACCTACGATGAGATGCTCTGCCTGACACCCTGGGACATTCTGTCAGAGGAGTGCTGGAATAAATACAGAGAGCAGGTTCGTGAAGTATACAAAACCGGCCATGCCATGTATGAAGTTCTCCATATAACACGAACTGGTGTTAAGATACCCATGGAGGTCAGTTCACACCTCTTTACATTCAGGGGGAGCAGGCTCCTCCTCTCGATCGCTCGTGATATATCAGAACGCAAGAAGAGCGAACAGAAACTACGTGATGCAATTAACCAGATCGATGAGAACATGGGCACACTTGCTGCACTCAACGACAAGATCCGCAATCCTCTGACTGTGATTGATATTCTTACCGAAGATATCGAGACAGGTATCAGAGATCAGGTCCAGACACAGGTAACAGCTATTGACAAGATTATAGATGAACTGGATAAGGGGTGGGTAGAGTCAGAGAAGGTGAGAAATTATCTGAAACGTCATCACGGCCTGTATGAGTCATAAGACTTATATAGGAATCAAAAATCGCACGGCTTCACGTATCGCTTTTGCAGATTCTATCATCCATCTTGCTGAAGGTTCACTGTAAACGCCATCATAGAGTGCCTGGTTATACATGCGTTTTGATTCCCTGAATCCGGTGAGCAGAGCAGGATCTAGCGTTCCTTCTTCTACATACAGGGCGTCAAGAGCTTCACGGAGACAGGCCTCGCTCTTCTCCCGGTATCCCTTCACCATGACCAGAGATCTGTACGAATGACACATGGAGGAGTATGCCGTGATGATGGCCCACTTGCTGTCATGATGAGTATCTGCCCGTTGTGAAGCAGCAAGGTCTCGATCTGCTTCAGACAACTCAAGGAGGATCTGATCCCAGTCTGGCGCCATAGGGACGATTCTGCCGTTAAGAAGACATTTTTCAAACCTGTCTCTCATGGTATCAACATGTAGGTCTGCTGCAGAAGGAGGGATGCAGCTGATAGTATCCCATTACTCCTATCTCACAATAAGTGAATCGATCTGTTCTCCAGGGGCCACGCAGTGTTCTGGTGGGCAGAAAAAATGGTGATGACTTTCGGAAAAAGAATTGGAAACTTTTGTATCAGGATTCAGGTCTGGTTTATCTGAACCTGAAGAACATGTTCGCTCAGGAAGGTTCTGATCCTTTTTTCAGAGATGTCTGCACGATCTGATGCCATGATACCAGCTTCAAAGAATGAGGTGGCTGATGCCTTGTCTGATGCGAGATAACGGTCTGCACCCTCCTTGAAATTTTTAGCAAACTGGCTGGTCTGATCGACATAGTCGTAGTAGTTCAGTCTGACAAAGTCCATCTTTGTCGGGACGTTTGAAAGCTCGCTGCTTCGCCTGACCATCAAGACAAACTCATCTGCTTTCTGCTGTACCCGGGTCATGTCACCGGTGCGATACGTGAGGAGCAGACCTTCTTTTGCTGACTGAAGATTATCAAGTGAGAGAAGGACCGAATCGCGAAAAGCAACCAATGGTTCCTGGGTCCGGTCCGGCTTAATCGTTCGCACCGGTGAGAGAGAGGGCTCTGGTGGTATGGTCTGCACTGGCCTGGTATCAGATGAAGTCATCACCGATGCAGGAGTTTCAGTGACAATAATCGTAGCCGGGGCCAAAGAAGGAGTTGGTGATGGTTCCAGGGAAGGAACAGAAGAAGTCGATGCTGGTGAAGGCCCTGATGTACATCCTGCCATGAACGTCAGAGAGATAATGATGACAATGGCACACAGTACATTCCTATTCATCTTCTATCATCGGTCGCTGTAGAAGATATGAATGCCGCTTCGCTGAAAAACCTGTTGAAAGTGATGTACAGGTCAGAGCCATTCCGGGAGGACAATGCCCATGTCCTGTACCATCTTCTTAAGTGCTGAATCAATTCCATGCTCAAGCCTGACCAGGGTGAAAAGATAAATTCCTCCTCCCAGTCCGACCGCGGCTCCAATCACTTGCACGGTTGAAGGAGGGATGAGGGTGACAAAAGATACGACAATGAAGGCCATAACACCAGTTGAAACAGAGATCGATCGAAGTGCCCTGAAGTCTGGTGTCAGTCTGATATGCGGTTTTAAGAACAGGCAGGCAGAGCATGCATGAATGATGACCGTGATAAGGATAGCAGCGGCAGCACCGGTTATGCCATACATGGGAATGAGGATCAGATTCATGGGAATGTTTACAGCTATGGCGATGAGAGCAGCTATTGCACCAGACCTGGGCATTCCAAGGGCACCGAGGGTCATGGACCAGAGGTACACAAAGACATATGCAACCTGGGTTGCGAGAAGCAGAACCAGAGCAGACCAGGCATCCTGGTACGGTGATCCATACAGGAAGTAGAGAAGTCTGCCTCCCAGAATCGAACCTCCTACACAGACCGGCAGAGCAAGAAGCAGTGAATATGAGAAGGCACTGGCAAGATATGCTGATATTAGATCCCTTCTGCCTTCGTTTTGCCAGGCCGCAAACTTCGGGTACAGAATCGTCTGCAGAGCAAGTGCAGTAAAGAGTGAGAACGAGGCCAACTGAAGAGAGATGCGATAGAGCCCGACATCGCTGGTTGAACCAAAGTACCCGAGCAGGATTGTATCGATATTTCCATACAAAACCATTCCACCGGATGCAAGTAGAGACCAGAACGAGAACCTGATCAGATCCTCAGCTGTTCTGGCTGTAAACCTTACAGGTTTTATCCGGCAGAGAGGTATGAGATACAAAAGCCCTGCGACAAGACCCGCAACCACTCCACCTGCAAGTCCTGCTACCCCGTATCCGGCAACAACTGCCAAAACCTGGACCAGAATCCGCATTAGGTTGTTTACGAGGGTACTTATCTGTAAAAAACCTGCTCTCCCGGTGCCGTAGACCCATGTTCCGGCAATATCTGAAAGCGATGTGACTGCAACAGCACAGAGAAGCCAGGGATAAAGCCCGGTCACAGAGAGATCATAGAAGTAGGGAGAGAGGAGAACCAGAAACAGAAGTGAGGCAACTAGCAGGAGAATCCGGAGGGCAAGGTAAGCGGAGAAGTATTCAACACACTGCTTTTTCCTGCCCATGTAGTTGATCGCTGCTCCACCAAGTCCACCGCTGCTTATCAGGCTGAATATCCCTAGGTATGAGAGGAAGAGAAAGAGTCCACCCGGGACGGAAGGTGATCCGGTAAGATGGGTGATAGCCATGGTTGAGAGAAATCCAAGGACCATGACTGTAACGCTCGTTCCGAAGTGGAGAAAACTCTGACGTTGTACATCACCGACCCGCATCAACCGTGCTGTAAGGACAGAGAGAAATGAGAGCATCGAGTATGTACAGATAGACCTGATGAGGGAAAAAAGATCGGAGGAGGGAAGGTTTCCCTCTTTAATTAATTTTAGACTCTGAAACCAGATTTGTAGCCAAAGGCCTTCTGGAAGGTTTTGATACCGCCGGTTACTGTAGTGGAATCTTTCCAGCTGTTGGTTGCGGAAGGTTTGTATGCAGATCCGGTAGTATACCAACCAGAATATATATCAAAGGTTCTTGGAGTTCCTTCGGGATCTGTTGCGGGATATTGTGCATAATTTCCTGTTGAATATAACCCAATATCTCTACCTTCCATCACACTACCTGCATATGTAGTTTTCACAGTACCTTCTGCAAATCCACTACCTGAGTTTGCATCAGGTGTGAGTGCGATCTGATAGTTAACCTCTGCTGGAATATCATCTGTCGCAGTTACTGCCCTAATGATTCCCTTACTCGAAATCTGAGCACTGTTAACATTTATAAGAGCACTTTTAGCAGAGACAATATTACAAAACGGAGGAAGCCATTGCCCGTGGTTTGTCGAAAAGACACATCGAATGTTGTCATCTGCTCTCTTTGCTTCACCAGCAACGTCTAGTGTATATTCTTCTTCACCTACCAAATGAGATCCTTCAGTGCTTGCATAGGTCAGAACTTTGGAAGCATCAATGTTATTCAACCCATTTGACTGGTCCTTTGAATTGAAATCAAAGTTCTTGTTCTCAGCAAGTTTTCCACCGTTGGTGAGGATGGAGTCACGGTACTGAGTGTCAGAAATCACTTTTCCTTGGGGATAGAGGTATGAATCCTCATCATGATGGGCGAGAATTCCGGTCTCAATTGCACCTGGAGTTGTAATAACCCAATCCATCCTGGATGAGGCATGGACAGCACCGGTTGCATCGATGACAGTATCAATAGAAAACACCTGGTTTTCAGGTGTCTGGTTTGGCAGCCGATCAGCTGATACAAACCCGGTTAGTGCCACAAGGGCAATTATAGTTAAAAGAACTACAGATCCGAACTTTATGCATTTCCTCCTGCAGGATATGTCAATACTCTCGACACGAAATAAAACATCAATGAGGTAACTATATATATCATATGAAATAGGTTTCCTCTCATTCCGCCGAGAAACCTTATCTCCATTCCCGGTTAACGTGACCGGATAATATGATCAACAGAACCGCATTACTGATCATCATCGGTCTCTGTGCAGTCTGTCTGCTACCACTGCAGGCATCTGCTCTTCCGATGGTCGGATTCTCCCTCAAGCCATCACCTGCTTCCGGACCATACCAGGACAAAGACTTCCTCGACCAAGCCAATACAACAATATTCGGCCTCTCAAACAAAACCCTTCCAACCGGGACTGCACTCATGGACCTCAGGACTGCCCAGGGAAAACTCTCCAAGATGAACATCAGCCCTGCTCTCTATAACAATGCTACCGACATCAATGCCTTCATCTACTACACCTGGAAGGCAGGAGATGAGTACGAGGATGCTTCAAGTCTTGGAGGAAGTTACTACTCACCAGTAACCTCTGACAGTGCATTATACGATGATGCAACCGAGTATTATCAGGCGGCTAAAACTACCTGGGATAAAATAAAAACCAGATATCCAGGAGCAACACTCTACACCATGCCAGTTCAAAATACCGGGTCTGGGGATGGCGCCTCATATGATCCATATACCCAGAGTTATACCAATAAAGGTGCACATTCTGGACTCTGGTAAATAATATCAGATAACCGGCTCATAGAAGCATTTTCCCTTTTTTTCAGCAGTTCGAAACGTAATTATTATCCCGGTCATGGGTGACCTTGTAGTATGGCACCAAAAGTGTTCGCGTTATCAGTCAGGATCGTCCTCTTTGATCAACAGGGGCATATTCTTGTCCTGAAACGTTCCCGCTCATCAAAGACCAATCCTGGAAAATGGGAACTTCCTGGAGGAAAAATAGACCAGGGGGAAACTTTTGACGCTGCATTACAGCGTGAAGTGCTTGAAGAGACAGGGTTTCACGTGGTTATTCACACCGCTGCCGGAACTGCCATGCAGGAGACAGAGGAGTGGAGGATTGTTCACCTGGTTATGATAGGATCAATGATCAGCGGAGGGCTTGCCATCAGCAGTGAGCACGAAGAATACCGATGGGCTTCTCCACTTGAACTTGGAGGTCTTGAAAAGGCTGACTGGTTTGATGAGTACTACCGAATGTACCTGCAGGCAATTCCTGCTCCACCAGAGCAGAAGCCACAGGAATAGTCATCTTTTTTTGTTTCAGGATTCAAGGTTCGGATAATCTCCTGATTCTTTGGATTCTGAAAAAATCCGGACTGCAAGATCACCTGCCCCTTTGATCCATGCTGCCCTCTGTTCAGGAGTGCTGGTTACGACAATGCGGAGTATCTGGCGGTGAAACTCATGAATTCCGCAGAGGCCAAAGACACAGTCACGCCAGATACGTTCAAGCGGATCGCCAAAGACCTTATTTTCCCTTTCTTCCCGGGTATTGGAGGTGTTGATCACAAGAGCTGCACGGGCCTTGAGTAGACCTTCAGGCACCCCTTCACCAGTATCATCTCCGACAAATCGGTACGCTACCTCGGGTCTGATCACCCGGTCAATCCATCCGGTCAGGATCGCAGGTGGCTGACCCCACCAGTTCGGATGAACAATAACAATCCCATCTGCATGAACCAGTTCATGACAATGACGGGTTATTACCGGATCTAGGGGGGCATCCCGGGGGATCTCTCCGGCAGGAAGGATCGGATCAAATGCTTCATGGCAGAGATCATGAAAGATAACCTCATGGCCTTCGCGTTCGAGCGCTTCCCTGACTGCCAGGGCTATTGCATGATTGAGACTTGACTGATCAGGATGGGCGAGGATGAGAAGGATCTGCATCACTCAGAATTTCAAGCCGTTCCTATTTCGCTCTTCTTCAGAAGTTCACCTTCACACCAGTCGATCAGAGCCTGCTGAAGCATCCCTTCAGGCTCTGCATCTGCCATCCGCACAGCGGCAGCCCCATCAAGGCGATTCATCCCGAGGGCCATGGTAACTACCATAGCAAAGGTACCTGTCCTTCCAATTCCCGCCCCGCAGTGAACCAGGATTGCCTCTCCTGAACTGATATCTCTGGCCATTTCACGGGTAAGATCCAGGAACGAAGCAGAATCATCAGGAACACCGAAATCAGGAATGGGAAGATGATCAAACTGCCACTGGTGTTCACCTGTAGTTATGATTGCGTAATAATCCGGCGATCTTGCCCTAACCTCCTCGAGAGGTGTAAGACAGACAACGTGGCTGATTGAAAGCCGGGAGATCCGGCTCTCAAACTCACTGATGGTCCCATATCTTCCGGGCATAGCAGTCAGGTAGAGCCGGCCGGGGATAGGATCTGGAAGCAGAACTCTGCGAAACATAGATCTCACATCATGAATTAACTGTTCTCATCGAGAACCATGAGCCTGTCATGATAATAAGGCTTGCCAGTCCGAAGATCAGGAAACCTGTCCATACGTACGGATAGATCGTCCCCCATAATGCAAGTTCGATGAGGTATAACAGAAAAAATGGCACTGCACCAACAATTCCGGCAAATGCCAATGATGAACGGTGATAACATCCATATGCTGCAACAAGATATGCGACACCTGCACAAAAACAGACCGCAGACTTCAGGGTGATCATCAGAATTCCACATTGAGGATAGAGATCACTGTGAATCTGAAGGGCAAATGTTGGATCGATAACTGCAGGAAGACTTGCAATAAATATCAGACCATTCCCGATGAGAAGAATAAGAAGCAGGGATCTCATCAATGACTTGATGATTTTTCCAGTCATGAGCATCCATCCGGGGCAGATGCTTTGGCAGGATCAACAGGCGTACGTGATTCCAGCCGTACATCCTCAAGCAGCCAGGTCGCAAACAGGGCCAGTACAACGAGAACCAGACATGCATCAAAGACGAGTGTTATCGCGTTAGTGAAGAGATCCGGAGGAATGACAGTGAGATCAATTGACCCTTTTGATGAGTGCAGAGCACCATACATGATAACCCCGAGCAACGGGGTGATGATTGTAGCCCCCATATTTCTTGAAAACTGAAGGGAAGAGGTAATCACCCCGATCTCCCTCTGTGTAAATGCATTTTGTGCTGCAATTGAGAGGAGCGGGTGCATGATCCCTGAACCATATCCAAGCAGGAGAGAGCCCAGGATGATCACCAGAAATGAGGTATCTGATTTGAGCAGGGCAAAGATCACGGTTGCCACTCCGATAAGAATAAAGCCACAAAGTGCCAGATTCCGATATCTTCTTGTGCGTGAGATAATCTGTCCGGTGATAAGGGCAGCAAGGATCATTGAGAGGACCATCGGAGTTATCACAAGACCGGCAGTACTTGCACCTGTCTTCAGGACATCCTGCATAAATAGAGGCAGGTAGATGATTGCTGTATAGAAGATGGCATTAGAGAGAAATGCCACAACCATCGTGATCGAGAAAACCCGGTTTTTGAACATCCGGACCGCTATGATCGGCTCTACTGCACCCAGTTGTGTTCTGATAAAGAGAAATGAGAAAACCACTGCAGCAGAGACCATCACAAGTATTTCAGGAGAAGTCCAGGCATATACCGAACCTGCAAGAGAGAGTCCGAGGAAGAGTGGGACCATTGCAGCTGTGAATAAGATGATTCCAGCATAATCAACCGGATGGGACGGAGCAACCGGCGGGAGAGTTGGAAACCATACCCTGACCATGAGAAGTGACACAACCCCGAGCGGTATATTCAGAAAAAAGACCCATGGCCAGCCTATTGTTTCAGTAATAATTCCACCAAGAGCAGGACCGATGATGCTGGCAATCCCATACACCGATGCAAGAATCCCCATGTACTTTCCCCGCAACCATATGGGAAAGAGTTCAGCAACCATGATGAATGAGACTGTCATGAGAATACCTCCACCGATCCCCTGGATTGTTCTAAAGAGGATCAGACTTACCATGCCAGGTGAGAGACCTGATCCGATAGAGCCTGCAAGAAATATCAGGATACCTGCAAGAAAAACCGGCTTTCTCCCGAAGATGTCAGATAACTTTCCAAAGATGACAATTGCAAGGGTTGACGCCAGCAGGTATACCGTAAACGGCCAAACATAGAGTTCCATTCCATTGAGTTGATGCCCAATCGTAGGCATCACGGTACTGACAATCGTACCGTCCAGAGCAGCAAGGAGAAGTCCAAGCATCACACCTGCCATGATGCCGGGTATATGTTCGGGTGCTGCCAGCATTTTTCTCTCTTCAGGCATAACCGGACCCCCGGGATGAGATGAGCAGAAAAAGTTCATCCAGAAATGATACATTACTCATGAGTACGCATAAGGTATGAACATTAATAATAATTACTGAGGAGTAAGTTTTAGGACGAATCATTAATGGTTCCAAGACCTAAGTATCTACTCTGATTATGCCAAAGGTAATCCCAGAGTACCGTGAAGAAGCGAAAAAGAAGATCATTGCAGCCGGATTTGAGATGATGACACAGAAGGGATACTGTGCAACTACCCTTGATGATATTGCAGGTCACATCGGAGTGAGTAAGACAACCCTGTACCTCTATTTCTCAAACAAGGAGGATCTTGTTGTTGAGATCGTAAGGAGTGTACATGTGGAAATTGAAAGGCAGGCGATCGAATTTTTCAAAACCGAACCGGTTCTAGATGCATATCTCCATGTATTAGACATCATCCTCGGCAGGGATTTAAACCGTGTCGGATTCACTCATGACATCCTGGCTCTTTCATCTCGTAACCCGGCAATCAGAAAGATCCACCAGGATCATATGAATAAGGTGATAGAAAAGGCAACACTTGGAATCATCTGTCTGCAAAAAAGAGGAGAGGCGCGAAGAGATGCAGATCCACGGACGATGGCACTTGCCCTTGTTGCACTTATGAGCGGACTCAGTAGCCTGACTCTTAAAGGGATCGAAAGAGAGGAGATCAGAAGACGGTTCTATGAGACAGGTGCAATCATCCTTGGCATGTCAGATTGCAATAGAGATATGTGACACATCAATATTCTCAACTAAGAAAATATATATTTGCGGCTGACAAAGAGAGGCGTATGCCAGCCGACTCGTCTGTCCGTGGCATCGTTTCCGACTATCATGACCTCTTCTTCTCTGCCATCCCTCCTCCTGATTGGAAATAGTGAGTAAAGTAACATTTGCCTTGCCGGTGAGTGGCCCTTCAGGGGAGATGAAGCACCGGTGAAAAAGAGAACATTTTTTGTAACTATGATGCATGAAATTCTTCAAACCTGTGATCAAATACCAAATTCTCAAAAGATACAAGTGTTGAAGATGTGATTGGATATTAACCATCATACATCCCATTTGACAATAGAGATTACAGTCAAAACCTATATTGAGATCTCGTAGAGATCTCATTCTCATGAAAAAGGTGGAAGCCTTCGTCAGAGCCGAGAAGATTACCGATGTCAGGAATGCCATGAAAGCAATGGGTCACACTTCGATGATCAACTATGACATCTGGTACCGTGGTACATCTAAGGAGATCAACCAGTACAACGTCGAAGCACTGTATGACTTCATGCCAAAAGTGAAGATAGAGATGGTGGTTGACGATGGGGCAGTAGATGAGATTGTGGACATACTCTGTGAAAGTGCCTTTACCGGAAATATCGGAGACGGAAAGATCTTCATCATACCGGTGGAAGAGGCCATCAGGATTCAGACCAGGGAAAACGGAGATATGATCCTCTGAACCCTATTACCTCTTTGAAAAAACCTGATACCAGTCCTTATGTGATCAGGTCACCAACCAGATCTACCAGGACCAGACCGTATATGATCGAAGGGGAACCGTTTGCACGACCTATCAACGTCTCGATCTATTACACCGAACTGCTTGCCAAGAAGGTAACGGTGAACGGAAAGAAGATCGGAAGACTTCGTGATCTGCTTATAATTGAGACACTCAGGTGCCCTGAAGTAACCCATTTTGTCGTGCAGCGATCCGGAAAGACCACCCTCATTATACCCTGGGAGAGAGTTCTCTCAATTCACAATACAACAATCGAGATCTCTCCGGAGTCACTGAATACATGTGAACGGGAGCCGGGCGATGAGGAAATACTTCTGCAGCAGTTTATTCTGAACAAGAAGGTGATAGATCTCGAAGACCATGAGATCAGGCTCGTGTATGATCTCCACCTGATCATCAACATGTTTGACAAACTCCTTGTCTTCGAGGTTGATTTTAGTAAGATGGCATATCTCCGCAGGTACAGATTCAGATGGCTAGCTGAGTTCATACAGAGTGGAAGGGATGAAGAGAGAACACTGGTTCCATGGACAGACATTCAGCTCCTTCCACCGGCAACGGGTGAAGAGAAGCGACGATTCAATATCAAAACCCTGAAAGACAAGCTCTCAAGGATGCATCCGGTCGATATTGCAGAGATCATCGAGGATATGGACAGTGACCAGCGTGCGGTTGTTTTTTCTGAACTTGATACGAGTACTGCATCTGATACGCTTGAAGAGATCGACCCGACCATTCAGCGTGAGATCGTGTCAGTCCTCACCCGGGAAAAGGCTGTTGCAGTCATCGATGAGATGACGCCAGGACAGGCAGCAGACGTGCTTGAAGAGATTCCATTCGAAGAAGCCCGGGACATCCTGGAGACGATGACGCCGGATAAGGCAAAAAAGGTCAGATCCATCCTGGAGAAATCTGAAGAGAACATCCTTGACTATACCACTACCCGGTTCATTATGCTGCCTCCCGATGCCGAGGTAGGAACGGTACGTGATGAGTACGCACGTCTGGCACGGGACAAGGATGTCATCATGTACCTCTATATCGTGGATGACTCAGATATCCTGCGTGGAATTGTTGATATCAAGGAGCTGCTCCAGGCAGATGACGATGCCACCCTCATTGACATCATGGTATACGAGATGATAACGTTGACCACCGAAAGCACGTTAAAAGATGCTGCAGAAGAGTTTACCAGGTATGATTTCCGTGCTCTGCCGGTTGTTGACCCGGACGGGAAGATCATCGGGGTAGTCCCGTACCGCGATATTATGAAACTCAGGCATCATCCGCAAGAATAACAGGATACCTGAAGAAGGTACGTCAGGTTATTCGACGGCAACCGGGGGCGATGATCACACTCCTCCCGTGACCTCGCTTTTCAACCGATATTCTGGCAGATATCCGCTCTTTAATCGCCGGGACATGTGAGATGATCCCGATCAGTTTCCCTTCCTGATGGAGTCCTGAAAGAACGCCGAGTGCGACATCAAGTGCCTCATCATCAAGCGTTCCGAACCCTTCATCAAGAAAGAGGGAATCTACCCTGACATTTTTACTCACCATTCCGGAGAGTCCGAGGGCAAGAGAGAGGCTCACAATAAAACTCTCACCACCGGAGAGGTTCTTCGTGCTCCTGATATCGCCAGCCTGCCATGTGTCAACAACAGCAAGATCAAGGGGCACATCAGGGTCAGGTCTGAGCAGGTACCGGTCGGTCATCACCTGAAGGTGCCGGTTTGCCTGTGTAATCAGGATCTGGAAGGTCAGCCCCTGGGCAAAGACCCTGAACTTTTTCCCGTCTGCTGAACCGATGAGGGCATGGAGTCTCTCCCACTTCTGCAATTCACGCCTCTGTGCATCAATCTGAGAAAGGCTGCCTGCCATCTGATCCCGCCTTTTCTGATCTTCTTCAAGGCGTATGGAGATTTTAGCAATCTCCTCCATAAGTGTATCACGCTTCCCTGATGTTTCCCGGAGGACCGCTTCTGGATCCTGATCGATCTCTTCACCAGGAAGGTTTTCCGCTTCTGCCTCCGTGAGTGCCTTGTGCTTATCAGAATACAGGGCCTTGAGGCTGGTCTCTTCATTCTCAAACCCAGTTGCCATTGCCTCAAGGGATTTCAGTTCAGAAGCAGAAAGAAGGGCAGACTGATAAGCAGTCTCATCAGGGAACCCGGAGGCTGTTATTGCCTCAAGGAATGAAGCACTTCCGGACTCGATATCTCTTCTGACATCCGCAAGAGAGGTGGTGAGTGATTGTATCCGGCCGGCAATTGTATCACACTCTCCCCGATTTTGATCTAATGTTTTTCTGGCAGTTTCAACCGCCACTCCACAAGAACGAACCGCCTGGAGCAGGTGTTCTTCCTCAGTCAGGGGATTCTTTTCCCCGTACAGACCGATTCGTTCCTTTTGAAGAGAAGCGAGTGCTTCCCTCTGCCTCGCGATATCTGATTCAACCGCATTTATCTCGTTAACAAGGGAAGTGACTGCATCTTCTTTTCCCTTTATCCTGCCCTCATAATCAGCAATCTTTGGTCCGAGATCCCTGATCTGCTCTTCATACTTCAGGAATGTATCACGCCTGCCTGTCAGAACATACTCAATCTCTCCGATTGACTCCGGTGTGATACAGGGAATCTGAAAACCTGCAAGGGTCTTTCGTAGATCTGTAGATAGTGCTGCGAGAGAGATTTGACTCTTCTCTTTTAACAACTGCAAACGACTTACATTCGTCTCAGCATTTATACAGGCAAATGCTGCATCCTGTTCTTCCTTTACAACTACCGCAAGGGTATCTTTAGCAACTCCCAATTGCTGCTCAAGCGTGCGGATCTTTTGATCACGTTCATCATATCCTGATATCTGCTGTATGACCTCTTTCAGCAGGTTTTCAGAATCAGTGAGATGATGGCGGACAAGTTCGCTACGGTCTGTAACATCAACCGCAAGTCCGATGTCTTCTGCTCCTCCATTCCAGGATTCATGTTCATCCTTGATGAGATCCCTTAACCGGGTCTGCTCCTGCTGGTTCGCTGTGATTGCACCGATGACTGATGCTATGGCAACATCCTGATCACGGACCGAATTGATGATCTCTTTGAGTTGTTCTCTCGCTTTATCCAGCCCGGTCTCATCCTTGTCGAGGTCAGGGATCTCATCAGTATATGGATGAACAAGTGAACCGCAGAGTGGACAGGGATCTCCAACTTTCAGGTGTGAGCGATGCTCCGTAAGATCCCTGATGACGAGTGCTCTCCGAAAGGCCTTCTCTTCTGAATCGACAAGATTCTCCTGACGGATCTGGTGCAGAACCAGATCTGCCTTGATCCTCTCATACTCTTTCTTCGTTGTTTCAAGCTCAGCGGCAGAAGAAACCAATATCTGCAGATCAGACCGGTGTTTCTCCTCTGAAGCGAGCAGATCCTGCATTTTTTTCAGGAGGTCAATACGACTTCTGATGTCAACCTCTTTTTTCCGGATATCACTGATGGACAGTCCCTGCAGAAGAAGAGAGACCTGCTGCTGCAGGGTATCAATCTCACGATTCTTTTCAGCCAGTGCCTTATCCCCGACAGTAACCAGTTTTTTTCTTTCGTCGTGATGGATCTTAGCGGCTGTCAGAGAATTGTTAGCGTCTTCGAGGGAGACGATCAGTTCTCTGAGTTCTGCATTACTCTTCTGCCATGCTGAAAGCCCGGCACTGATCCCTGACCAGGCACCATTCAACAGAGAATCACCACTGTGTTCTGTCAGATATGAGGTGGCCTTCTCTTTCTCTCTCTCAAGAACCCCTCGTTCGGCCTTCAGAACATCAAGTTCTGTCAAAACCGTTTTGCGGCGATTTTTCAGTTCATCAGCAGTATGACATATAGATTTGAGAGAGTCGGTTGCAGCAACAATCCTGCCGTCAAGATCAAGAACCTGCTTGATGATCGGACGCTGCTCATCAAAACGGCACTGTACCTGCTGAAGAGCCTGTTCTGAGGCCTTGAAAACTTCATAAGCAACCTCACGGGCTTTAAACAGGGTTGCGGATTCAGACTGTAGTATTAGAAGGTTCTTTGAATCAAGACTCTCTCGTGACCGGAGAAGAGAAAGGGAATGCCATGCAGTCTCATGAATGGCTGCCTTATGACCTGATTCAAGGCGATGGAAATCTGCAACAGCCTCTTCCCGTCTGGCAGCAAGTTCCTTCTGTTTTCCTTCTATCCTGCCAACATCAAGCCGCAATGCTTCGATCCGCTGAATGAGGTCCAGGCGATCCTGCAGAGATTTTATTAATAAATTTAGATCAGATAGTGACCGTTCCATCACAAATTTCTCTGTGGTAAGCGATCCGATCTCATCGGGTGAGAGCAGCGTGATAGCCCCGGCTTTGTCTTCAAGAATCCGGAGAGATTCACGTTCTACAATGGTTCGCTCATGTACACCCTTTGATATCTCACTGTATATACCGGTCCCGGTGATCTGCTCTAATATCGGAGAACGATCATCAGGCTTTGCATCAAGAAATGCTGCAAAACCACCCTGGGCCAGGAGCATCGATCTTGTGAACTGGTGAAAGTCCATCCCGGTGACCTCCCTGACCTTTGCAGCGACCTCTTTAATCTTCGTAGTGATGATAATCCCAGAAGAGGCATCTGCAATCTCATGGGCAGGAGGCTGAAGTTTTCCCCCGGGCTTTTTTCCTGCACGGTTCTGGTACCATGAGCATCTGAAGACACCGTGCGAGGACTCAAATGTAACCTCTGCAGAGCACTCGCCGGTATGGCGGGTCATGATCTCGTTTGTTGTCGCAGAAATGCTTGTAAGTCTTGGGGTCTGCCCATAAAGCGCAAGGCAGATTGCATCAAGGATCGTTGTCTTACCAGAACCGGTAGGGCCGGTTATGGCAAAGATTCCGGATGAGGTGAAGACAGGGTTCTGCAGATCGATCTCCCAGTCACCGGCAAGCGAATTCAGATTTTTAAATCGGACAATCAGAATTCGCATACAGAGTCTCCTGCTGTGAGAGTCTCGCAGGGGCAGCAGGCAGAATCAAACTGCATTTGGATCCCCTTCCAGAATACCGGCAAGGACTTCACGATATGCAGCGATCAACTCATCGCGGCTCTCTTTAGGCTCCCCGGCTGTATCCATACAACGCCTGAATACCTCATCAGGATTTAATTCTTCAAGTGACTCCTGGGTGAAAGTGGTGATAGATCCTGCCTTCGGAATAACCTTCACCTTGAGTACCTCCACTGAAGAACCATCAGTTATCCGGTAAAATTCATCTCTCACAGACGGACCGGCACCGCTGTCTTCCAGCAGAATCTCAACCCATGAAGGTCTGCCTGAAAAGATCAGTTCAGTGAGGATATCCCTAATCTTCTCAGCATCACCATGGATCTGGACCAGATCCCTGATGCGAGGTACTACCATGGGTTCTATGTATACCGGCTGGTCCGGGGAGATATCAACTATAAGAACCTCTTTCTCACGGTCAGACTCGCCAAACCCCATCATGAACGGAGAGCCCGAATACCTGCGGGTTGTCTCTCCTCCCACCATTTGAGGCTGGTGCAGATGACCGAGTGCAAGGTAATCGATGCAGGAAGGAAAGGCTGAAACACTGACCTGAAGGAGATTTCCGATAGAGAGATCCCTGACCCCGTCATCGGCAATCGTGCTACCACCGGCTGCGAAGAGATGACCGGTTGCAAGGATCGGGACTTTACTGTCAGTACTTTGACTATACCGTTCTGCAACTTTACAGACATCCTGGTAATGATTACTTATCCCGGCGTGGAGCCTGACTCTCTTCTCCTCGATGCTCTCTCCTGCTTCAGCTGTTCTGACATCGCGATCACGAAGGTAGGGGACACCACATACTATTAGGGCAGGATCTCCTTCTTCGCTTGAAAAGATGAAGACCTCTTCATCCACAGTTTCGGGTATCGAACCCACTACATGGATGTCGAGTGTAGCGAGGAGTTCCCTCGGGGCGGTCAGAAGCGACGGGGAGTCATGATTTCCCGCCGTCACCAGGATGTGCCTGCAGCATGATCTGCCAACTCTGCCCAGAAACCGGTAATAGAGTTCAAGTGCACGGTTTGAGGGAGTTCCTGAATCAAAAATATCTCCGGCAATAATCAGGGAGTCGATCTGGTCACGAACGATAACTCCGGTCAACCAGTTGAGGAATGCTTCTTCCTCATCATAACGCTTCTTCCCGGCGAGAGAGGATCCAAGATGCCAGTCAGACGTATGGAGAACCCGCATACTACCGGTTCTTCTTCCGTTTGCCGGCACTGCCTACTGCCGAAGGATCACTGGGCCTGAGCCGGGTATCCTTACCCTTAACCAGTCCGAGCTTTCTCATATCCGCAACCAGATTGTCCACGTACTCGGGAGATAGGCCAAAGCGATCCTGTACATGGCCCTGGCCTTCCTGTGCTGCAATCTCATCTACAAAGAGGAGCCTGAGATCCTCAAGTGAGGATTCTCCGGCATCAAAGAGCTGGCTAATGAGTTCCTGGGTTATACGAAGACGGGACATGCACCCCTCGGTGATCTTCAGAAGAGATTGCGGATCAACACCGTTATCAGATAGGAACATGATGAACGCCTCGATATCCTCCAGGAAAAGGATTTCATGCCCGGTCTGAACCACATGCCTCATCTCTCCCCTGAAGTGCCTGATACAGGTGATATGGTACCGCTCGCTCACCTCTTCTTCAGGGGGGAATGGGTACTCATACGGAATATACAGGGTGACATCTTCAGGTTCGGCCACATTGGTGAGGACAAAACCCTGTTGGGTGATCTCGCAGAGATGATTTGAGATGAGCGTGCGGACAGTTGCCAGTTCACGTGCAAACTCTTCAGATGAACACTCGTTCTCGGGCTGTGTCTTCAGGAAAATAGTCTGAAAGACAGTTGTGCCGATAATATCACCGGGATGATGCTCCTTCAGACTCTGTGTAACAGCGATTTGTTCAGCATCAAGAGCCTCAAGTGTCTTTTTCCAGACAGAAGGATCAAAATCGCCAGGATATTCATCAGAATCGTTACTACCGACTCCTCTCAGCTGATGCTTCTCCTGACAGGCAGTAAGAAACGATTTGAGATCCTCGTACCGTCCTGCAAGGATCAGCGCAACAGTCAATTGTGGTTTTGTGAGGATACGGGCAGGAATACCCTCTTTTTTCAGGTACCGAACGATCTCTCTTGCCTCTGCCTCAGACTCGACAGGTATCCGCTCCTCGAGTACCATTTACCATCCATCTGTCGGCTAAAGGCATAACTCCTCCGAAAGAAGTGAAGACAGGTACCAAGTCAGGGAGAGTCGCCCTCTGATAACCGGTTCATCTCTTTGGCCCACCGGGCCGCAATCCACGCCGCCCGGGGATAGAGTTCTGCGATCACTTCACCGAGATTGGCATCACCAAGCGGAACCGGACATTTCCCCAGTTGATCATACAGGGCTTTTTTCATCTCATGATCGCCGGGAACCCGGGTGGGAGTTGGATATACTTCAGGAAGAGAACCGCCCATGCGGTAATATGAGTCAGAAGGCACAGGGGGTAGGATCGCAGTATCCTTACTATCAGATGACCCGGGTTGTGTCGCCCGTGCTTCCCGCAACCCTGAAAGTACTTCCTCTTTCGTCTTTCCATGCAGAAGAAAGAGCAGGAAGGGATCCTTGTCGATGTTCTCAGCAAGAAGGAAGTATATCGCTGCTTCATGCTTGCACGGACTTCCCTTGTCAGGACAGTTACACCCCTTACTCTTCGGCTCCACGCGGGGAAACAGCGATAACCCCTGCTTTGAAAGGCGACGTTCCATCGCTTCGGGGACAGATCCTGCCATCAGACGTGCTGCGAAGGATGCCTCATCAGAGATGATTGACAGCATCTTTTTCCAGGCATCGTCAGATAACGGAGTGAACCTGATCCTGACTGCATAGATATATGAACCAGATACTTTTGCCTCGACCGAGCAGGGTGACGCCTCTATCCACTGTACCTGCCCGTTGCGGGCATAGGATTTGCCTGCATTAATCCTGATGTAGTCGTTAGACTTCATCACCACTTCAAGAAATTTTCTGCCCCACCAGGTTTCACCTACTCCGCCACGCTGGGAGGAGAGGAGTGAGGTCAGGGGAACAGGTGCTGCATGCAGCGTCATCAGTACTCCTCAAAGACGGCATCACGGAGGGTTATCACATCAATCAGTTCCTTTGTTGAGAGAGAGGTCAGCCAGTCCTCTCCACTTGACAGGATCTCGGTTGCAAGTCCTCGTTTTCCGGCAAGTACATCATCGATCCTCTCCTCGAGTGTTCCGGCTGCCACCATGAGATGAACCTGGACATCGCGTATCTGGCCGATACGAAATGCACGATCCGTTGCCTGATCCTCAACTGCAGGATTCCACCACCGATCTACATGGAAGACATGATTTGCCCGGGTAAGGTTCAGACCCGTACCTCCTGCTTTAAGCGAGATGACAAAGAACTTTGGCCCGTCCTGTTTCATAAACCGCGCTATCATCTCATCACGGGTATGTCTGCGTGTCCGTCCCGTGAGAAGAAGGACAGGGGAGTGGAAGTGTTCCTCTATAGCCTGCTGAAGAAGAGTTGCAAAAGAGGCGAACTGGGTAAATATAATTGCAGCATCGCCCTCATCAGAGACCTCCTCCAGCATCTCGATCAGCCGCCTGACCTTACCTGACCTGAATGAGCCGGTCACCCCGTCATGAGTGTAAAGGTGCGGGTGATCGGCAATCTGTTTGAGTTTGGTAAGGGCTGCCAGGATCATGCCACGCCTTGCAATCCCGGTGAGTTTCTCTGCAGCCTGCTTAACCTCGTTCACCACTGCCTGGTACAACGTGACCTGTTCCCTGGTAAGTGTAACAAAGATACGTGACTCCATCTTTTCAGGCAGGTCCCTGATGATGTTCTTGTCTGTCTTCAACCTGCGAAGCAGGAACGGACGGATAAGGCGCCGGAGTTCCTCTGCCTTCTCCTGGTTTGCGTCCTTCTCAATCGGAACTGCATAGCCTGTCCTGAACTGCTGCGCTGAACCGAGATATCCAGGATTTAAAAACTGCATGATAGACCAGAGTTCGCTCAGCCGGTTCTCTACCGGTGTGCCAGTCAGGGCTACCCGGTGATCTGCCTGTATCAAAAAGACTGATCTACTCTGCTTTGTCCTGGGATTTTTGATGTTCTGTGCCTCATCAAGAATGAGACTGCTCCACCGGGTAGCAGTGATAAGATCCGAGTCACGTGATGCTAAGGGATATGTTGTGATAACAAGATCATGGGCGGAGACCATCTCTGAAAACCCTGACTTTTCACGCCCGGTCCCATGATGAACATAGACCGAGAGAGTCGGTGAGAACCGGTTTAGTTCCCGTTCCCAGTTTCCTGCAACCGAAGTAGGACAGATCAGCAGCGATGGGGCGGAGCACCCTGCTTCTTTTCTGGCTAGGAGATACGCAATGGTCTGGGGGGTCTTCCCAAGTCCCATATCATCAGCAAGACAAACCCCAAACCCACGCTCTGCACCTGCGAGAAGGAACGAGAAACCACTCACCTGGTATGGCCTGAGAGTCCCTACAAATGATGAGGGAATTATCTGTTCCTGCAGGAGTGCTCCGCCCTTTGCTGTCATGACAAGATCCTGGCTCCAGGAATCATCCCCGATCACCTCGATGAATGATTCCTCATCATCTGCATGTGCAATAAGTCTGAAAAGGTCAACAGCCGGAAGTGTCTCTCCTGCATACGCATCCTGAAGCCTTCGCAACGTCTTTTCCAGATCTCCTGACTGACAGACCATCCATCCATCCCCGGTCCTGATGATCGAGTTCTTGAGATCAGTCCTCTGAAGAAACTCTTCAGGGGTTAGGATCTCATTACCCAATGCTACCTGGTAGTCGAAACTTACCACAGTGTCAAGTCCGAAACAGGTGACCGCACTCGGATCCCGGCTCACATGTATCCGGATAACGGGCTTTGACTTCCGTTCTGCCCACCATGAAGGGATGATTGTCTCGATGCCGATCTCCTTGAGCAATGGCACATCATGGGTGAGGAATGTCCAGAGATCGGAGGTGTTCAGGGCAAATCCTCCAGGGGCAGGACTGCTAAGGGATTGGAGAATAGATTGTGATACTGCTGAGCCCCGGCCCAGTTCCTGCAGGAGCGTCTCCTCCAGGATACGAAGAGAAGGAATCGTTTCTGATAGGATATCCCCACCAGACCAGATCTCTGCTGCGGGAATGAGACAGGTCAGATCATCGGCAGGTCGCAGTTCATATGTTATCAGCCAGGATCCTCCCTCTTTTTCAGGCTCATGAACCCGGAGCACGAGGCCCATCTGTCCTGTGACCTTATTATCTGTCGGCTTCTGCATCCAGGAGATAAGCCTCTTACCATCCCCGTGTTCGGCAGGTATCAGGGAATCGATGCCGAGGAGTGAACTCTGACCGGTAAGATTAAGATAGAAGATGAGAGGGATGGTCTGTTGTATCATGATTGCCGGAGTAAGATGGAGGTCAACCGGCCGACGAACCAGTGCTTCATAAATGACCCTCCTCACTAAGGAGGTGAGAAAGGTGTAGATCGTTGATTGTGCCTGGTACTCATGGAGATCTGAATCGTGGAGACCAAACCCGGTTGCAGGGATACAAAACGGAGGTATTGCAGTATGAAATCCCCGTATCATCGTATGTTCAGACTCATCAGGATGGAGATCCCAGAGTACGTGAAACCCGGATCTCCCGTTCATCCGGTATGCGGGCAGATAATGACCTGCTGATATAAGAGAAAGGCCTCCTGCAGTCACTGCCGACCAGTACAACAGTGTCTCTGCCATTATACATGAGCCATTTTCCAGACTTCTGATTCCGGAAATGACCTTGGGGATGTATTCAAGTGGAAACCTGACACCAGGTACTGACCACGTACAAAAACTGGTGGTTTTCGGAGTGCCAAGACCTTTTTGCTGATAATATTCCGGAGAGCAGACAGGTTTTTTTCCCTTCTCGTATGAAGGGAGGGACAGAGTAAGGACCATCTCGTCAAACCGGGACGGCAACACCTTCCAATTATCTAGTATAAGGATAAGGTCTGAAGATGGAAGAACGGCAGGATGTGAGTGGAGAGACAACTTTTGCATCTTCCTACCCTGCCTGGGAGATTTGTTCTGATCCAGGGATATTGTTGTATCCTCTGCAAAGAGAATGAATTGATCTGGAGCAGCCGGGGAGTAAAGCCCATGCAGGATGATCATGCGGGCTTATACATCGGAGGGGAAAAAGATGAGTGTTTGGATACCGGACATACCTGATAGTGATAGTCAGGAGTACAGGTTTAGACCATGTGGAAGGAAAGATCTTACCGCTTTCTCCCCATCATCACTTCATGGGTGACAACAAGGCCATGCTCTACAAGTTCTTCTATCTCTTCAGCAATACCAAGAATCCGGTCTTTAGTATCTACCACATCAATGACAACAGGAAGATCAAACGAGAAGTTCAAAACATCAATGGAATGGATCGTATGCTCATGTCCGTATCCGACCATGCCCCTGAAAACTGTACATCCCGGAAATCCCCGCTCATGAAATAGTTCCACTAAATGTTTGTATGCCGGCTTCTTCCCTATACGTGCAGACTCTGCAATATAAACCCGTAATAACATTCCTTCAGATAACATCAGACACCAGCCGCGAGAATTGTGATAATCAGATATCCGGCGCAGACTCCGGTCAGGCTTCCCATGAGATTTATGGTGATATTGGCGATCATTACCAGATAATCCTGCTCTTCGAGCATCCTGAACGTCTCAAAGGAAAAGGTCGAGAAGGTTGTGAACCCCCCGAGTACACCCATATCAAGGAGGTAATAGAGATCTCCAGGAGAACGTGAAAATGCCACCAGAGTGAAGAGAAAACTTCCCAAAATGTTTACAACCGCAGTTCCAAGTGGAATGCCACGGACCGGCTCAAGTCTGGAGAACTCAAACCTGCACACCGAACCTGCTGCGCCACCAAGTCCGACAAGAATCAGGTGATCCATGTAGACCCCCGTGGATTTGTAACCATGACCCTGCCGAGGAATACCCCGATAAGACCTAACAGAATATTTGCAATGATATTTAGAAGACCGATAACCAGACCGGCTGAAAAACTCTGCGCAGCAAAGGCTGAAAATGTGGTGAACGATCCGATCACGCCAACCCCAAAGAAGAGCCGTGAACTTCTGTTGAAGGCTCCAAAAAATATTGAACCATACATCAGGATACTTATAGCCATACAACCGAGGACATTTACAACCAGTGTCCCGGGAAGGGAGGGAATCTGTTCATTAACCAGGTACCGGGATATAGCTCCGCAGAATCCGCCGATACAGACCAGTCCCTCTTCAGATAGTAAAAGTTTCATTCAATACACCGGCTTTATGACCTTGTGGCATATCAGCCATTCAGTACAAATCTTAGCGAACATATAAAAAAAGGTCATCAGTGATCTGCTGGCAAAAAGAGAGACAAAAAATGAGGGGAAAATACCTGAATACCTCTGAAAACTGCCGTTGAAAAGTTTATATTACTGGGGATAACCTGCCAAAGACTGATGTTGTCACACCAGCCTTCACACGGGCAGCCTGGGACCATTCAGCATATCCGGCTTTGGAGAGGGTTACCGTATGATCACCTGCCGGAATTCCTGTGATCGTCTTAGAGGTAACCGCTCCGGTGCCGACCCCGTCTATCGCGATTGATGCTCCGGACGGGTTAGAATATATAAATATGGAGCCGTTTGTTCCTCCCGGGATCAGACTGGCTGAGACCGGAGTTGTCATCCGGGAGTTGACCATCACGGTCTTTGACCAGTCTTTATACCCGTCCTTTTTGAGGAGCACAGTGTGCCACCCGGAAGAGAGGCCGGATACCGTGTAAGGAGTCTGGTATCCGGTATCTGCACTATCAATGGAGATTCCTGCTCCGGACGGGTTGGAAGCGAGAGAGATACTACCTCCAGTCTGCGTCAACACCGCATACACGGTGGTTGTCTGGCCGCTTCTGATTGTAACAGGTACGTTATAATCTGCATACCCACCCATCACAAGTCTGAGATCATGGGTTCCCGGACTTAGCGAAGTGAATGTCGCCTTTGTATTCCGCTGCATATCAGTTCCATCAATCCAGATGGCTGCCCCGGTCGGTTTTGAGGAGACGGTGAGAGCACCGGCCTGGGTTAGTACTGCGGCGACAGTGGTTGTCTCATTAGAGGTTATGGTTACATTCTGTGAATAATCCGAGTACCCTCCTTTCACAAGCTTCAGAACATGAACTCCTGCAGAGATCCCGGAGATGGTCGTTGGGGTCGTATACCCGGTATTTGCAGCATCTATCCAGACCGCTGCCTTAGAAGGGCTGGAAGAGACTGTAAGGGTTCCGGTTCCGGGTACGGGTGTGGGGGTTACTGTAACGGTCGGAGTAGGAATAACAGTAGTTGTCGGGGTTGGTGTTACAGTAATTGTAGGTGTCGGAGTTGGCGTTACAGGCTTTAGGTGGAATACACTCACAGCAAAGTGTTGCATATCTGCATATGATCCCCCCCATGTCATGGTATGACTGGAATAATCCCAGGTATCGTGAACAATGATCTGGTCCGTTCCGGTATACCCGACACCAATCATGGTGTGACCCAAGACATGGATCAGAACCGGATACCCTGCATTTATTTCTGATTTATACTGACTGTAGGTAAAACCCTTGGTATTTCCTTTATATCCAGAGATATACTGGTTATAGTTTGTCAGTACAGAGTATCCCCTCGACTCTGCAAAAAGTCTCATTCCATGAGTTCCATCACGGTTTTTACTACTCTCTGATCCTTTGTAGTCATAAAGAGGTGAACCATTAGTAGCATAGAAGAAGGTGGTGCTACCATCAGTATTTTGCCAGTTCTGATACTGATTGGTGCCCATATAATCCGCCACACAGTTTTTTGTACTGTGTTCAGTCCATGAACCGTAGTATGGATCTACCGCAGAGCCATATGCTGAGTAATAATCATCAACATGACCTTTTATTGTCAGGTTGTCAATCCCCTTATGTGAAGCACTTAAGGGGCACTCACCCTGTCCTTCAGAAGAATTCCCCCAGACTTTATTGGTAAGTGGAAATACTCCACCTTCTGTAGGGCCTACATAGAAATTCGGGTACCCATTCCGATCGAAGTATCCAAAATACATGGATGCTGAAGTTGCTGAACATCCATATGACCACACTAGAGCAGGGACTTGACCAGTACTGATAATGGTGGCTGAAGGATCAGAAGCAGATGCTACATTCATATCCTTTATCCATCCCGATGGTGGTAAACCAGGGCCGGTTATGTATTCATCGATCAGACTGCCATTTTCAGAAGTCTGACCCATGAAATAACTCTGGTTTGTTGAAGAATCTGCACCAACACTGGTACACATAAAAACCAGACTCATGAGAGTCAGGGCAAGTAATCGGAAAGAGAGGAGAGACTGAATATTCATTGGGATTGTATTGTATAAACCCATATAAATATTTAGGCGATATTGATTTCTGTTTTCCTTTTATGCAACCAATCAGGTACTGATTTACAGGTGAAATCTTCTCCGGACATTATATGATCTTCGTCGAGTTATCACTCAGGTTAGGAAGATTTGCATCAAATATCCATCCGGGTGGTGGAAGACCAGGCCCACTTACCCACATGTCAATATCCTTTTTTTCAGGCAGAGATTCACAGGATGTATTGTTGGGATACCATTCATGAGAATAACCTAATGAACAATTGAAAATCGTTGAATTGTTCAGTTGACACAGGTATGAATAGTTTGAGAGATTATCAGAAGATATGACCGATGATGACCCACATGGAATATTCTGGCATACAAGGAGAAAAATTATTACAGTGTATAGCGAATGTCCAACTAATCCCATAACAATTCACCATAGGCATCGTATGATATGAATGTGTTGTTTACCTAAACCATTAATTAGTCAGAATTTTTCAGCAGAGACCAGCCTGAACATCTGATTAGGAATATGGATCTCAAACCGAGCTCCAGAACCAGGCTCTCCGTTCTCCGTGATCGAGAGTCCGGTAATAGCCAGTATCTCACGTGAGAGGAAAAGACCGAGCCCCTTCTGTTCACCATACCACTGTTCAAAGATCTGTTCCTTTAGATCAACTTCAATTCCGTTTCCATTATCTTCAAAAACAAGACAGCATCCATCGGGAGTAATATTGTACCAGAGTCGGACTGTGTTTGCTGAATGGGCGTACTTCTGCACGTTTTCTGCAAGGATGAAAAAGACCATCTCAAGGAGGGGATCAGCATAGATCTCAAGCCCATCAACGTGGACCTCACGTGTGTACCTGGAAAAATCAAGATGCGAGATAGCATACAGAAACGTCTGTGAAACCTGATGCCATACAGGGGGCTTAATACCCATGTCCTGGTACATCTTAGCGAAATTGAGGGACAGTAGAACCTTATCAACCGCATTACGTTCATTCTCAAGGAAATATTTTTCTCGGGAATCAGTAACGATCTCCCGGTGCAGATCAAGAAACCCGGTCAATGAGAAGATATAGTTCTGGATGTCGCTAAAGACCACACGGTTCAGCAGGTTTAGTTTTTTTCGTGCCTCATTCAACGAGTTCTCAACATTTTTCCGCTCTGTGATATCCCGTGCAGAGGCAAAGATGAGATCACCGGACGGGATTGATGACCATTCAATCCACCGGTATGATCCATCCTTATGCCTGTACCGGTTAACGAAGTTAGATACACGGTCAGTACGTGCAATTTTCCCAATAGTTCGGGTATTATCCATATCATCAGGATGAATGAACTCCAGGTACCTATGTGAGAGGATTTCAGCGAGTGAATATCCGAGAGAAGATTCCCATGCAGGATTCATCCTTAGGAACGTGCCATCCCTTGTGAGTATGCAGAGCAGGTCAAGACTCAATGAGAAGAACCGGTCGAGTTCGTCTGTCCGTTCCCTGACCATCTCTTCAAGATTCTTCTGATAGACATTCAACTCCTCTTCCTTGTTCTTCCGCTCCCTGATCTGCTCCTCAAGCAGGATATTTTGTGTCTCCAACTGCTTCTGAAGCCGGTGAAGAGAGAGATGGGTATGCACCCTGGCAAGAATCTCCTCTTGCTGGAATGGCTTTGAGATAAAATCCACCCCACCTGCCTCAAATCCTTTGACCTTATCGGCAGGCTCCTCAAGAGAACTGATGAAGATGACCGGCACAGAAGCAGTCTTTGGATCACCCTTCAGTTGTCTGCAGACCTCATAACCGTCCAGTTCAGGCATAATCACGTCAAGTAGGATGAGGTCAGGAGTCTCAACGCCTGCAGATCTGATTGCAAGCCTCCCGCTTGGAGCAGGACGGACCAGAAATCCCGGCCTCGAGAGGATATCGGTGAGAAGTTTCAGGCTACCGGGTGAGTCATCAACCACGAGTATCTGGGCTGGATCTTCCCGCTCATTACTGTTCATAGGGATCTCTCCATCGTTTCTGCCTCTTCGAGCCTGCTTATCAGCCTGTCAAAATCAAGATTATCAGCAAGTCCGGAGATGATACTGCCAATATGAGGGTTTTCATCCAGGATCTTCCCGATCACCTTCGCGATCTCTACACGGTCAAGCCGTATAACCGCAGTGGATAGTGAAGTACGCAGAGCCTTGGGAATGGAGAGGAGCATATCCGGTGTCAGTTCGGATTGAACGCCAATGAATTTGTCAGGGCTTTCCTGGATGACCTCATACCCGATCTTGAGATACCTTGTTAACATATCGAATATCTCCTCTTCAAGGAATGGTTTCCTGACAAAATCATTGAACCCGGCATCAAGAATTTTCTTTCTCTCTTCTTCAAAGACCGAGGCAGTTATGGCAACGATGACCACGTCCTTACCTTCAGGAAGCAGACGAATCTGCCTTGTCGCCTCCATTCCATCCATTTCAGGCATCCTGATATCCATCCAGATAAAATCAGGATGCCATGATGCTGCTACAAGTACGGCATCCTTTCCGTTCGATGCAGTTCTTACAATAAAGCCGGTCTGTTTCAATAGTGTCTCAAGAAATTTCCGGTTCTCCGGGTTGTCTTCAACGATAAGTACCCGTGGAGAAGGGTCATCACTCTTGAGCTTGAGCACTACTCCGTGATTCTCTATAGCATCTGATACAGGAACGGGTGCTTCCTTAACTGGAAGGAAGAAAGAGAATGTACTGCCTGCACCAGGACGGCTGACAACTGTGATATCGCCACCCATCAGCCGGATATAATCCCTGCTTATCGCAAGACCGAGACCGGTCCCACTTTTTGACATCTTTCCACTGCTTGTCTGCTCAAAATACCTGAACAGAAGGTCCTGCTCGTCTTCGGCGATCCCGACACCAGTATCCTCGATTGAGATGGTGAGTATAAATGAATCACCTTCCTGTCTTTTGAACTCAAACCTTACAACAACCCCACCCTGTTCTGTGAACTTCACGGCATTTCCCAGGAGGTTTATCAGAACCTGCCGGAGTTTGCCCTCATCAGCAAGCACAAACCGGGGTATGGAATCAAGACCTGTGACCTGAAAATGCAGCCCTTTTGTGTTTGTCCTAACCCTGAACATATTCTCAAGGTCTTTGATCAGTTCATGAAGATCAAATGTCGTCTCATCCAGAGTGAGACGTCGCGCTTCAATCTTTGATATCTCAAGAACTTCGTTGATCAAAGCCAGCAGATGAGTGCCGCTTCTGTTAATTATCTTCAGATATTCTCGCTGCTCCGGGTTGAGGGACTGATCCCTCTGCATGAGCTGAGAGAACCCAAGGATGGCATTCATCGGTGTCCTGAGTTCATGGCTCATATTGGCAAGAAACTCGCTCTTTGCCTTGTTTGCAGCTTCAGCCCTCTCCTTTGCAACAGCCAGTTCTGCGGTCCTCTCGATCACCTTCTGTTCAAGTGAATCATGGGCCTCCTGCAAAAGGCGTTCAGCCTCCTGGATCCTCTTCTGAGTCAGACCCATCTCACCGAGCATCTCGGTTACTTTTCGCAGAAATGCCAGATTCTGATTCACCTGATCGGGAGTAAGAATAGGAACATCCTGAACTGCCTTCAGGTACTCATCCTCAGGGAACCCGTACTTTCGGGCCTGATCACGGAAAAAATCCAGATCAGGGGGATCAAGAAAGAACTGACCGATAAAGATGTTGGCGAGGTGTCTGCCATCAATGATGATCGGGGTAGCAACGTCAACGAGCCCGTTTGCACACTTGTACATGTAGGAAGGATCTGCTTCGTCCATGTGCCCGAGAATCTTCAAATCACTCTCCAGGCACAGTTTAAGTGTTGTAGGGTGTATGCGGTGAAATTTGGTACAGACATCTATCCAGCCGTTCCCGGTAAGAATAACCGAGTTGTTATCGATGATGCCGGTTGCAAACCTGCTGACCGAGTAGAGAAGATCCATCAGTCCCTGAAGCTCTTCTACGTTGATGAGATCATTGAGTTGATAGTCCATGGTATCAAACCGGGGTCCTGATTTTCTACCAGTAATCCTGCCGTAAATTCTGGATTTCAGGAACGACAGCAGCAGACCCGGTGAAGAGAATGAGGAGCATTCTGATATTTAAGATCTCGTAATTGGTTTCTGGAAAGAAAAGAGAGCACGGGAAATCCCATTCACCATTGGGCATGCCATCCCAACCAATTCATTATGAAAGAGGAGGAGGGGTTGCAGTAAGCCACGGCCTCACAGCATCCTTGTCAGGGTACCAGTGTGGCACAAACCAGAGTGAATAGAATCGTGCGGCCGGGAAGCGGTAGTATCCGTCCTGATTGTGATCAGTCACATCGTATGGGTCAGCAAAGATGATCACGTCATCAACTACTGTTTCAGTTCCCATTGTATCATACCCGGTGACAACCATCCAGTGCCCTCCCCAGTCAGCCCAGGCAACGAGTGTAGGAATACCCTCCTTCAGGTTCTTCTGAATAATCGAAAGATCTCCATCGCCATCGGTAGTACTGGAATGAACGGTCCATCCCTTGTCAGTAAACCATTTCGCCATCTGAACGACATTGATTCCATACACCGGGACGGCTCCCATTTCAGAAGCCATACTCATTTCGTCCCCGGTTTTCCCATAATAGAGGAGGTTGTCAAGAGCAGCCACGGCCCCACATGAGATCTCGGTCGTCTGCTGTACTGAAGGAACCCTGATCAGAGTGAGGTTCTCGTCAGGAGACGCATTGATCGAGAACTGGGTATACCATTTCGAATCAGGATGATCACCAAGTCCATTGTAAGCAGCTGCTCCACCAGTGAGATCGGAGATATTCAGGCAGTATGCCTGTACTGTTCCGACTCCGGCACATAGTACGATCAGAAAGAGGAGAGTCCGGGGTTTCAGCATATAATTACCAATGATCACCTTGCAGATTAGTTTTCAGGTACCTGGGTGAGAAACCATTATCAGATCATACGGATGTGACTGATTTGATGATGATTCGTACAGTTGAAGAGGTGCTCCATGCGAGGGAGACGATTGAAGGGGCAGGGGTCAGACTTCACCGGGCTTTTGGGTATCACCAGATCCCCAGGTTTGATCCCTTCCTGATGCTTGACGACTTCAGGGGAGACAGGCCTGAAGACTATCTCAAAGGATTTCCATGGCATCCCCATCGCGGGATAGAGACGGTCACCTATATGCTTGAAGGAAAGGTCGAGCATGGCGACAGCATGGGTAACGCCGGAACCATCGGGGCTGGTGCAGTCCAGTGGATGACAGCAGGGTCCGGGATCATTCACCAGGAGATGCCCAAACCAGTTAATGGGAAGATGGGGGGATTTCAGCTCTGGGTAAACCTACCTCGATCAGAGAAGATGAGGGACCCCAGGTACCAGGAGATCCCTGCAGAAGAGATACCAGTTATCTCCCCGGAAAAGGGGGTTACAATCAGGATTATCGCAGGAACATATGCCGGAACGAAAGGACCGGTCAGGGAGATTGTTGCGGACCCGGACTACCTGGACATTTCACTCGAGGAGGGGAGAACGTTCCTGCATCAGGTTCCGCGTGGGTACACCGTCTTCTGTTACGTGTTTGCAGGCAAGGTGACCTGTGGGCCTGGAGGAACAGTGCTTGAAAACCGAAACCTTGCCCATCTCAGTGACGGTGATCATGTACAACTCAAGGCGACAGCCGGACCATGCCGGCTGCTCCTCTTATCAGGGAGGCCAATCAGGGAACCGATCGCATGGGGGGGCCCGATTGTGATGAACACACAGGATGAACTTGAACAGGCCTTCAGAGAGTACGAGGAGGGGACGTTTATCAAAGCCACAGGACATCATCCTTATTAATCATCCCGATGACCTCCTCCTCATGTCACTCACAGAGATCATCCCCATCATTTTTATTGTGATCACAATAATCGGAGCAGGAGTGCAGATCTCACGGGAACGGCCGAGGGCTGACCATGCCCGGGCAGCAGAAATATTACTGAACTGGGCATTTCTGGTCATCATAGGCATCGGGGGAATCTGGGCGTTCATCGGCCATATCCTCTTTGCAGACCAGGTGGCAGAGAGCATAGGCTGGCCGACAGGGAATCCGTTCCAGCAGGAGGTTGCCCTTGCTAACCTTCTCATCGGTGTGCTCGGGATTCTCGCTCTCCGGATCCCGGGAACATTCAGGATAGCACCCCTGATCGCTTACGCGATATTCATGATAGGTGCAGGAATTGTACACATCTGGCAGATCATCTCCGTTCATAACCTCTCGGTAAATAACGCAGGTATGATCTTATGGATCGATATCTGTATGCCGGTTGTGCTCATCATGCTCTTTCTGCTCACCGGATGGCTCCAGAAACACAAGGCACGGCCATCATTGCGCAGATAGGGTGGCTTAGGCACCTCTGCGGTTGTATCAGAATGCCTGCATACAATCAGCAGGTACAGACTGGCATAATTTTTACCCGGGGACGCAGACACTACTCATAATACCACAGAAGGGAACGAAACTCCCCCATGATCACGAAAATACGCTCATTTATCACCCAGTTCTCCATTCCCGTCCTCACTGATCTCATCTTCTTCCTCGGCCCCTGTATCATGCTTGCCGTCTCGATAAGCGGCAGGGGATTTCCCGAGGCGGTCAATGCAGGGACACTCACCGGTTTCTCATTCCTCTGGCTCGCCATCCTTGTGCTGATCTACAAGTACTTCCTGGTCGAAGGCCTTGCCAGGTACACACTCGCCAAGGGTGAACACATCTTTGATGGAATGCACGGATTTCCAGGACCTGAAAACTGGGAGGTCTTCTTCATGGTCCTTATCTATGTGCTCGAGATGATCGGATATGGAGGTCTTGCTCTCTTTTCAGCACAATTCCTTCAGGAACTCATACCGATCACGTATTCACGTGAGATACTCGCCACCGTCACCCTGCTTGTCATCCTGCCGCTCCTGATCAGAAAGAACTTCTCGCTCTTTGAGAAACTGGTCCTCTTCTTTGCTGCTGTAATGATCGGCGGAGTGATCTATACCTTTCTCGGCATCAGCCTCCCGTTGGAGGCGATTGGTGCCGGTCTCATCCCATCTGCCTCACGCGGGCAGGTGGCTGAAATTATCCCCATAATGGGGGCAGTCGGGTCAGGTCTGAACCTTCTCATCTTCTCTATCTGGCTCAGGGAGAAGATCGGGCTTCGTCATGGAGCCTCGTTCTATGCAGAGCAGATCAGAAATGTCAGGATCACACAGGGAATCGCATTTCTCATCACCGGGCTGATGACTCTTGCATTCTTTACGCTGGGATATTATACTAAAGGTGGAGGAGATCTCTTCTCCGGTGCGATTGAGGGATTGAACGCACTCCCGTACGGGGCGATGGTATTCTTCTTCACCGGGTATGTCATCCTCTTTGGGGTACTCATAACCGGGGCAGATGGACGGGCACGTGCAGTAGCCTCGATCCTCTGCTCAACGGCGGTTTCAGGTTGGAGTGAGAAGCGAACCTACCAGATCATCATCATCGGTTTTATCGGGCTCATGCTCTTCATCGTCTGGTCAGGTAACCCGAAGACCCTCCTCAGTTACACATCTGCCCTGGGTGCTTTCATGTTTGCATTCACCGGGATAATGATGCTGTACCTGGATGCTCATCTCCCAAAGTATGCACGCGGGTCCAGACTCTGGTTTGTCATCATGACTGCAGGGACCTTTGCGTACCTGCTTATGGCCCTCTTCAGAGAGGAGGTTTTTTACGACATCGGTCTTCCTCTCGTGCAGAACCTGCTCGGACTGCTCATCCTCCTGTACCTTATCATCAGATCGGGTGTGATCACACCGGTACTCGACCATAAGCCGGGACGGGGAGATATCTTTCTTTTCATACTCATCTTCTCTATCCTCGGGATTTATGGCACCAGATCCAGTATCATGATCGACACACTCCCGATAAGCTTCGGTACCCTCATCCCGATCATGGCAGCATTCCTTGGCGGACCGGTTGCCGGAGTTGTTGTAGGGGCAGTTTCAGGAGTTGGTGGATACGGATCCCCAGGTTTTACCTCACTGCCCTGGTATGCCGCAGTTCTTCCCCCGCTTTTTGCCGGATCTCTTGCAGCGATTGTTTCCTGGTATCAGGATTCGATCTCTTTCCGGAGAACGCTCATTGTCGGAATCATTACAGGGCTCATTCAGGTTGTCCTGCTCTGGGTTGTCAGAGCAGGAACAGGTGGAACAACAGGAGGTACACTGGAAGAACTGCACCAGATCACCATCCCTACCCTTGGAACGCTGGTGATAGGCCTTGTAATCATACTATACCTGATTGAAGAGGAGAAGAAGACCAGGAGAATAAAAACTCATCCACATCAGGATGCCTCACCCCTTTCAGGTATCACGCCGTCAGGTATACAAGAGGTATTGTACCACTACCGCCCAACCGGACGAACTCTGCAGCAGGGGATCATAATCCTGATCATCGGACTGGCCCTCATGGGGGTTCTCTTCACAGAGCAGGCGAACGAGACCGGGATTCCTCTCCTGAATAGAATTGCGGTCCTTGGGGCCATCATATTCCTGCTTACCAGGTCCAGGACATTCCAGGACATCCTCATCAGTGCAACGACCATGACCGAGAGGATCTGGCTTACAGTCATCTTCGGCCTCTTTTCGGCATACGGGTATCTTGAGGTTATATCACGATGGGGAATCACGATCCAGTTCCCTGATCTCGGCCCTGCTATTGCCGGTATCCTTGGTGGTCCGTTCATCGGGGCAGCTGCCGGAGTGCTGGGTGGAGGATATGCTCTCTTCACCGGCGGGCCGGATCAGGCTGCAAGTGCTATTGTTACTATCATGGCTGGGATTCTTGCCGGTGTGTGTGCACTCCTCTGGCGGCGGAATTTCACGTATCCGAGGGTGATCTCCATCGGTCTTCTCATCGGCTCGCTGAGGTTCCTCCTTCTCCTCATCACCGGTGAGATCAATGACGGGAGATTCCTGGGCACTTTCATTCTCAATTTACTGCTCCCAGTATTCGGTCTGATTCTCTTCCAGTTCATCATCAGGGAGGAGACGGTATCTTTCCTCTCAATCAGCCGGAGTGGAAACGCTGCCCAGGATCGTGTCCATGAGAAGAAGATGGCCATCCTTTCACATGAAACCATGGAACGTCTGAGCAGCCTGTTCACCATCATCTCCGGCAGACTCCTCTCCCTTGAGTTTATCATGAGCCAGATCGGTGAGGAGGAGATTGCCAGAAAGGTGCGGACCCTCATAAGCACTGATCTCATCGATGATCTCCTAGAAGACTTTGGCAACTTCTCGAAACTTCACAAGGAAGGGGACAGGGATGATCTCGAACTGGCACTCAAGGCCGGGCAGATAACACGAAAACTGAACAGGATGATCAGGAGAGAGGGGCTTGACCGGATCATCAACCCATCTCTTATCCGACGTGCAGAGCGGCTCTACCAGGACTATCTCTCCCTGCTCGAAGGGATGGAGCCTGCACCGGCAGAAGACAGGGTTGAACTCTCAAACTTTGTCAATTCAATCCTGACTGAACTGACCCGTGAGGCTGCTACCGATGAAGAGTTTCTTGAGGCCAGTGATGATCCTGATGCCTATATCAGACTGCTCATAACCCGACTTGCTCATATTCCGATCTTTGAACGTGTTGCTCTTTCATATGACCAGGAAATAGAACTCCCTGAGGTCTGTGTTGCCAGGGACCGGTTTGAGGACCTGGTCATCTCACTTCTTGAAAGTCTTGGAGTAGCAGGAGCAGAGAGTATCAGGATCACCGGACACATGGAGGAAAATGCTGTATTGCTTATTCTGGACTGCCGGGGAACCGGTTCAGGATGGCCACCGTCTCAGGAAAGTATGGCCTCCCTTTTTGAAGAATGCAGAATCAGTGGAGGTACAATCAGCCATACTAAGTCAGGTAGCAGCCTTGTGATCACCATCAGCCTGACCCCGGCCCCGGAGACTGACGAAGAGGGGAAGAGTATCACTATATAGGTGATTGACAGATCTGGATATCCATGGGAGTGAAGATTCAGCGGATCGCCGTGGTTACCTCAGGGGGAGACGCTCCCGGGATGAACGCCTGTATCAGAGCAGTTTACCGGGCAGGTGCTCATGCAGGGATTGAGGTTTACGGAATCCGACGTGGCTATACCGGTATGATTGAAGGGGATCTCTTCAAGATAGAACGCCGGGATGTAGGTAACATCATTCACCTGGGAGGAACAATGCTTGGAACCTCCCGCTGTGAGGAATTTAAAACACCTGAAGGAAGGCAGAAGGCAGCCGACCGATTGCTTGAGAAGGGGATTGACGGACTGATCCTGATAGGAGGGGATGGATCGTTTAAAGGAGGGAATTACCTCTCTGAAGAGACAGGAATCCCGATAATAGCAATTCCCGGTACAATAGACAACGACATTCCTGGCACCGACTTCTCGATAGGATTTGACACAGCCGTCAATATTGCACTCGAATCCATAGACCGGATCCGTGACACGGCAATCTCACACGGACGTCTCTTCTTCGTCGAGGTGATGGGTCATACCAGCAGTTTCATCGCTCTTGAGGCAGGAATTGCAGGTGGAGCCGCCCATCTGGTCCTTCACGACGGCCATCAAGAGATTGAAGAACTCTGTACACACCTAGAGACACTCTTCACCAGAGGAAAACATCATGCCATCGTTGTGATAGCAGAAGGTGATCAACCGGGATGCAGCTTCGGAATAGCAAAGAAGGTGTCAAACAGGATAAAGATGGAATCAAGGGTCTGTGTACTTGGTCACACCCAGCGTGGAGGCAGTCCCACATCCCGGGACCGTGTTCTTGCAGCAAAACTCGGGGTCTGTGCAGTGAATGCCCTGCTCAATGGACAAGGAGGAGTGATGGCAGGAGAGGTGATGCGGGAGGTTGTCTTCCAACCCATCAGCGAAGTCGTAGGGAAACAACGAGAGACTGATCCACGTATGGCTGTTCTCTCACAGATACTCACCGGATACTAACTCTCTCACTCCCATAGAACTTCGGCTACGAATCATACATGAGTGAACCACGATGTCCGACCCTGAACTTTTTATTTTATATGTCGATGATGAAGCACTGCTTCTTGACATCACAAGTATATACCTCAAATCACTCGGGCTCAAAGTGGACACTGCAGAATCAGGTAGACAGGCCCTCAAAAAGATCAACGAGACCAGGTATGATGCGATAGTATCAGACTACCAAATGCCTGAGATGGATGGGATAACCCTGCTTAAGGAGATACGAAGCATATACCCCGAGATCCCGTTCATCCTTTTCACCGGGAGGGGGCGTGAAGAGGTGGTCATCCAGGCGATAGAGTGTGGTGCAGACTTCTATCTCCAGAAAGGGGGCTCACCCCGTCCTCAATACACCGAACTCTCCCACAAGATCAGAACCGCTGTCCAGCAGCGAAGAGCAAGTGTGGCACTGAGGGAGAGTGAGGCACGGTTCAACCAGGTTGCATTGAGTGCAGGAGAGTGGATCTGGGAGGTCGACGAGACCGGACTCTTCAGATACTGCAACTCTGCAGTGGATCAGATCCTTGGGCATAAACCGGAAGAACTGGTCGGGCAGAAGTATTTCTTTGACCTCTATGAATCGGATGTAAAAGAAGAACAAACGAAGACTGCGTTTGATGCCATCCAGGGTATGCAGTCTATCAGAAACAGAATATTCCTGTATCAGCACAAAAAAGGGCATAAAGTCATTCTGCAATCCAGTGGAACCCCTATGATCGGTGAGAACGGAAGAGTCACCGGGTACCGGGGCGTCCACATGGATGTTACTGCCCAGAAGAAGAGTGAAGAACTGGTCAGACTTCACGAGAAACGGCTGGTAAAAGCGCAAGAGATCGGAAAAACCGGAAACTGGGAGTATAACCTGAAGACCGGGCTCATCTGGGGGTCTGAAGGAGGTTTGAGGATCTTCGGGTACCATCGTCCTGCCGGAGATATCTCCATCGAAGAGATCGAAAGTTGTATTGTTGAACGTGAATGGGTTCACCAGGCTCTCATGGATCTGATCACCACCGGAACACCCTACAACCTTGAATATACCATCAACCCTGCTGATGGTTCACCTCCAAAAACAATAGCGTCCATCGCAGGGATCGAGCCTGATGATGAGGCAGGAAGGAAGGTAGTAGGCGTCATCCAGGACATTACAGAGCGGAAAAAGGCTGAGGAAGAGATCAAGCGGATGAACGAGGATATCTCTGCCGCATATGAAGAACTTGCCTCGAGCGAGGAGGAACTCAGGGCGAATTACCGGGAGCTGGCAGAGAGTCAGGATGCTCTTGCAGAAAAAGAGGCCTTGTTTAGAGGCCTGTACGAGATCATGCCAAGCGGGGCTACCATATACAGGGTAATCAATGACGGTAACCAGGGCAGCGATTATATTATCGTCCAGATGAACAGGGCTGCCCTTGAGATGGAGAAGAAAGACAGGAATCAGGTTGAAGGTCGCACACTTACTGATCTCCGTCCGGCCATTGATGAATACGGGCTCATCCCGGTCTTCAGAAAGGTATGGCTTACTGGAGAACCTGCGATATACCCTGCGAAGATCTACAGAGATGAGAATTACGAGAGATGGTACGAGAATTATGTATTCAAACTCTCATCGGGAGAGATTGTTGCGATATATAACGATGTGACCGAGCAGGTTGAGACGTCGGGAAAACTCGCCCAGAGTGAGAAACACTACCGGCTGCTTGCAGAGAACATGAAGGATGTCGTATGGATCCTTGACCCTGACACTCTTATCTTCCGGTATGTCAGTCCTTCATCATACCTGCTCAGGGGGTACACACCCGAAGAGGTGATGGCCCTGCCTCTTGATAAGGCGCTAACAGAGGATGATGCTGAAAATATTAAAAATCTTGTCAAGCAACGAAAACAACGATTTTTTGCGGGAAATGACAAGAGGCAATATTATGTCGATGAAGCACAGCAGCACCACAAAGACGGAACGATGATCTGGACCGAGATCACAACCAGTTACTACCTGAATGAAGACACCGGAAAACTCGAGATCCTGGGACTTTCACGCGATATTTCAACAAGAAAGGAAATCGAGAATTCATTAGCAGAGAGTTATGAAAAGTACCAGGTTCTGTTTGAACTCGGGAGTGAGGCGATATTTCTCATAGACAATGAGACAGGAGATCTTCTAGAGGCAAATACAGAGGCTTCAGAGTTATATGGCTACACCCGCGAAGAACTTCTCAAAATGCGTAACACCGATCTCTCTGCAGAACCTGAGGATACCAGAAGAGTCACGTCGGAGACACCAGTGGGAAGTATTGTGATTCCCTTGCGGTTTCATAAACGAAAGAACGGTGAAGTATTCCCGGTTGAGATCACCGGGAGGTTCTTCACCTGGAAGGGAAGGCCTGTCCATGTGGCAGCAATACGTGACATTTCAGGGCGGAAGCGATCAGAGGATGCACTCATCAGGGCAAACAGGCAGCTCTCACTCCTCACTGACATCACACGACATGACATCCTGAATGTGATCACCACGATATTCGGGTATCTTGAGTTGATCAGAGATGAGAACATCAACTCCAAGGTGGCAGAACAGATTGAGCATCTGAACCAGGCAGTGAAACGGATACAGGAGCAGATCGAGTTTACCCGGGTGTATCAGGATCTTGGTGCAAATCATCCCAGGTGGATATCACTCTCACACCTGATACAACATGAAGATCTCCCGGCAGGTCTTGAGATACAGATTGACGTTGACGGAATCGAGATCTATGCTGACCCGATGCTGGAGAAGGTCTTCACCAACCTGATCGATAATACAGTGCGGTACGCAAAGAACGCAACCTCAGTCAGAATCTCATCCAGGATATCAGGGCCTGATATGATCCTTGTCTACGAGGACAACGGTAGTGGTATCCCGGATGATGAGAAGGAGAAGATCTTTGAACGAGGGTACGGGCAGAACACCGGGCTCGGGCTCTTCCTGGTCAGGGAGATCCTGGCAATAACCGACATCACAATAGCAGAAACCGGACATGAGGGGTCAGGGGCACGGTTTGAACTCACGGTGCCGAAGGGAACCTACCGAATTCTGTCCAGATAGAGGGCAAATATTCACTTGGAATCAGATTATTCCAACCCATTACAGGTTAGATCAGGATATCAACCAAAATGTGGATGTTGCACCACATATGCATAAATATGTCCATCAACATACAATGATGTACATGAGAACCAAGATCATCCTTGATGAGAACGAGATCCCGAAGAAATGGTATAACATCCAGGCAGACTTCAAGACTCCTCTCGCTCCTCCGATGCATCCCCAGACTGGAAAGCCTATCGGACCTGCAGATCTTGAGATTATTTTTCCAAAGGAACTGATCAGACAGGAGATGTGTCAGGACCGGTACGTTGATATTCCACAGGAGGTCCGTGACATCCTAACGCTCTGGAGGCCTAGCCCGCTCTTCCGGGCACATAACCTCGAACGGATCCTGAAGACACCGGCAAAGATCTACTACAAGTATGAGGGCGTCAGCCCGCCAGGATCTCACAAGCCCAACACCGCTATAGCCCAGACCTATTACAACATGAAGGAGGGGATCGAGCGGATTGCAACTGAGACCGGTGCAGGCCAGTGGGGCTCATCCCTTGCCTTTGCAACCCAGCTCTTCGGAATTGAGTGTAAGGTGTACATGGTCAGGGGCAGTTATGACCAGAAACCATACAGGAAGATGATGATGCAGGTCTGGGGTGCAGAGTGCGTGTCGTCGCCTTCACCAGACACCAACTCTGGCCGGGCAATCCTTGCAAAAGACCCTGATACACCGGGAAGTCTCGGGATCGCAATATCTGAAGCGGTCGAGGATGCGGCCACTCATGACAACACCAACTATGCACTCGGCAGCGTACTCAATCATGTCTGTCTGCATCAAACCATCATCGGGCAGGAGGCACAGAAGCAGCTCGCAATGGACGAAGCGACTGCAGATATCGTGATCGGGTCAGCAGGTGGAGGGTCAAACTTTGCAGGTATCGCCTTCCCGTTTGTGAAAGATAACATCGATAAGAAGACAGAGACCGAGATCATCGCGGTTGAACCTTCTGCCTGTCCCTCTCTTACAAAGGGACTCTATGCCTACGACTTCGGAGATGTCGCAGGTCTTACACCGATGATGAAGATGTTCACCCTCGGTCATGACTTCATCCCGCCATCTATCCATGCAGGAGGGCTCAGATACCATGGAATGGCACCACTCGTCTCCAAACTCCATGCTGATAACCTGATCACGGCAACGTCTGTACACCAGAACCGGGTCTTTGAGGCTGCTGTGACCTTTGCCAGAGCCGAAGGAATCATCCCGGCACCCGAGGCTGCACACGCTATCAGAGTCGTCATCGACAAGGCTCTTGAGTGCAAACAGACAGGAGAAGAGAAGACGATCCTCTTCAACAACACCGGCCACGGGCACTTTGACCTCTCCAGTTACGAAGCCTACTTTGCCGGGACACTCCCTGACTATGAATACCCGGCAGAGCTCATCGCCGAATCGCTGAAGAAACTCCCCACAGTCGCATGAACAGGATCGGGTTTGTTGTAAACCCATATGCAGGGATGGGGGGGGCAGTCGGGCTGAAAGGTACCGATGGATGCATAGAAGAGGCACGCTCTCTCGGGGCAGAACCTCTCTCTCCATCCCGTGCAGTCAGGTTCCTTGCCGGTTTAAATAGGCAGGGATTCTTTTTTCTCACCGCTGCCGGTAGCATGGGAGCAGACGAGCTCAAAGAGGCAGGAATAACCTCATACGAGATCGTCTACTCCCCGTCTTCACCGGATACTGCAGCAGATGACACGAAAGCAGCATGCGAACTCATGATCCGAGAGGGGGTCAGGCTTATCGTATTCTGCGGCGGTGACGGGACGGCACGGGATGTTTTTTCAGTGACCGGGAAGGACATCCCGATTCTGGGTATCCCTGCTGGGGTGAAAATCTACTCAGGCGTTTTTGCCACCACCCCGGACGCAGGAGCATGGGTGCTCAACAGACTTGACGAGGCAAGCCTGACTGAAGCCGAGGTTGTGGATGTTGACGAGGAGCAGTACCGGGCCGGAGTTCTCACGACACGTCTCTTTGGTATTGCCACCATGCCCTACATTTCAGGGCTCTGCCAGTCATGTAAAGAGGTTTCGTTCGGTGACGAAACACGGATGCAGGATGATATCGCCAGATTCATCACCGGGATCATGCGGGATGATACACTGTACCTGCTCGGTGCCGGATCCACGACAAGGGTAATAGCAACCAGGCTCGGCCTTACCTCAACCCTGCTCGGTGTTGATGCCATTTATCAGGGAAAGATGGTAGGCACTGATCTAAACGAAGAGGCAATCCTCGAACTTCTTGAACAGCACGACAGCACTAGGATCATTCTGAGCCCAATAGGAGCACAGGGATTTGTTCTCGGGCGAGGAAATCAGCAGATCAGTAGCAGAGTTCTCAAAAAAACCGGTACAAACGCATTGATCGTGGTCGCCACCCCGGCTAAACTGCAGCATACACCAGTTCTCTATATCGACACAGGCGATCCTGATATGAACAGGGACTTCGGTGAGAGTCTCCTCGTCATCTGCGGATACGAGATGGCACAGCGGGTCAGGCTCTCATAACTTCAGGATAAAAAAAATACCAGATTACGGATGTGTTACCTACTCCCACCACCTGCCTGCTTTTCAAAACAATCAAGGCACAGAGTCCTGGCACCGGTTGCAATCAGGACCTTCCCCATCAGCGGCCTGTTGCACTCGGAGCAGACAACCTTATCCCTGAATCTGATATTTGAAGGATCGACTGCCATGATTCTCGGTATGCCCTGATTACACTTCACAGTATCCTGCACGGGAGACAAGCATCACGACCACAGTCTTGTCGAACTCTTTTTGATGTGAAAGATCGCATCAATTGTATAACAATGCCTCAAAATCTCCCTGACCCTTTGAAACCTGCCGCACGGGCACGGAAGAAACAGGTCTTCCACGCATGGCGTTGCAATATCTGTTCGTATATCTATCGGGAAGAGGCCGGGGAAGAGCAGACGGCAACACCACCGGGAACACGGTTTGAGGATCTTCCTGATGACTGGCTATGCCCGGTCTGTAACGCGGGAAAAAATTCCTTTATCCTTGTTGAAGATGAGGGGAAAGGGGGAGATCAGGGCACTACAGTATCAGAGGTCCTGGTGCACCAGCTGACCTCATTTGGGATCACCGAGTTCTTCGGTGTCCCGGGAACCAATTCACTCGGTATCATCGATGCGATAAGGAAGAACAAAGATGCCAGGTTCACCCTCTTCCGCCATGAAGAGAATGCAGCACTTGCGGCCTCCGCCTATCACAAATTCACCGGGAAGATGGCGGTCTGTGTCACTATCGCAGGCCCGGGTGCAACCAACCTTGCAACAGGGCTCTACGATGCCAAGGAGGACAAAACCCCGGTCCTTTCACTGAACGGACAGGTGGCTATGCAGTATGCAGGCCCGGGAGGATTTCAGGAGATAGACCAGGATGCTTTTTTCAGGCCGGTCACCGTGTACAACAACACCATCTATGACCGGAAGATGGCACAGAAGATCCTTATCCTAGCACTTCAGCATGCGGTAGTCCGGTCAGGTGTTGCACAGATATCGGTCCCGAATGATGTCCAGAAGCAGCAACTTGAGGGAAAAACCTGCTCACTTCAGGGATGCATTCCATCGCTCAGAGTTGTACCTGACTCAGACACCCTCTCCCGAGCTGCGGCTATGCTCGATCTTGCAGAAAATCCTGTGATCCTTGCTGGATGGGGAGCCTATCCTTATGCTGATATCGTCTCTTCGTTTTCAAAAGCAATTGACGCACCTGTCCTCTCAACCTTCAGGGCAAAGGGTATCCTGCCTGACGGTCATCCGCAGTATGCCGGTATACTCGGGACTGTCGGTTCACCACAGGCGAGGGAGATGGTCGAGCAGACAGACCTGCTTATCACCCTCGGGGTAGGATTTTCGAAGATGACGAGGGTTCCAGATCAGGTGAAGATACTACAGATCGACCGGGACCCGCTCATGCTCGGGAAAGGGGAGAGATCACTGCCGGTATACGGTGATGTCGGTGAGGTGCTGACACGGCTGATCTCAATCGTCAGGCAGCGTGGCAGGCCGGCATCCCCGGGAAGAGTGAAAGAGATCGTGGAAGCCTGGGACGCTCAGCGTGACCGAGAAGCAGACCCGAAGGCGAAACCGATCAGACCGCCGTACATCATGAAGGTGCTCTCGGAGGTCATTCCTGATGAGGCCCTTATCTCGATTGATGTCGGTGAAAACGGCTGGTGGTTTGGTAGAAACTTCAGAATGAAGAAGCAGCGGTTTGCCATGTCGGGGTATCTTGCGACGATGGGATTCGGCCTTCCCGGTGCTATCGCAGCTAAGCTTGCCTATCCTGAAAACCCGGTCTTCTGTATCACCGGCGATGGAGGATTTGCGATGGCGATGGCAGATTTTGTTACAGCCGTGAAGTACAATCTCCCGATGGTCGTCATCATTCTGAACAACCACGAACTCGGGATGATCAGGGTCGAACAGAAGATTGAGAACTACGAGAACTTCGCAACCGACTTGAAGAATCCTGACTTCGCCATGTATGCCAAAGCGTGCGGTGGGGAAGGAAAGCGGGTGACTGAGCCTGATGACCTTGGCCGGGTAGTCAGATGGGCAATGCAGCTCAACAAACCTGTCATCGTAGATGTTGATACCGATCCAAACCGGTTTTAACCGCAGATTTCCCGATACTACTCGACAGATTTGGTGAGATGTCTCCATCAACCCGGCGACTATTATCTCCTCGCGGGCAGCATATATATCCGTGCAACAGGAGCCGGCTGTAAAAAAGACATTATACTGGTGTAACACCTGCAATGTCCCGCTTATCGGGAGAACCTGCGGGTGCGGTGCCACCGGTGAATCAATACCACTCAATAAGCCATATGACCTGCGACCTGCCCTCACCGCAGACCAGGAACTAATTACCAGGCTCCTTCATGAACGCTTCGGACCTGTACCGGTGCCGGGGGTTATCCTTCTCAATAAAACAGGCGGACTTGATCGGTACGAGATGGCCATCGCGAACGGAGGCAGGTTCGGCTGGCTCTCCTTCAACCCTGTCACCCGCAGGCATGAACTCATGCTCCTTCCTGAAGCCCTGCCTTTCATCGTCCCGTACGCAAAGAAGGGAATCATCGAGATCCCGCCGGGAACCGGCGATGATGAAGATGGAAAATCCAGGCGGATCGGCGGTAAGAAAGTGGATGTTAGCACATCCGAACCGGACGGGCCGGTCATCGTCAGGTACGGAAACAGATACGGTACCGGTGTTCTGTCAGAAGGATCGGTAAGGGTCAGAGAACTCGTCAGGGTCGATCCAAAAGAGGTCGCAAATTCTGATTGGGGAGAGGTGATCAGGCGTAACTACGACCGGCTCAAGGATCTTGAACGCTCTGCAGTCCGCTCCATAAAACAGGAGATGAAGAACTTTGACCATGTCAACGCCTCGTTCTCAGGCGGAAAGGACAGTACGGTTGCCCTCGCCCTTGCACGAAAGGCTGGAGTAGAGGAGGCATACTTTGTTGATACCCACCTTGAATTCCCTGAAACCTACGACTTCATAAACAGTCAGCAGGTTCAGGTCACGTTGGATGGTGGAGACTTCTGGCCTGGTGTCGAGAAGATCGGACCCCCGGGAAAGGACAACAGATGGTGCTGCAAGATCGTGAAGATGGCACCGGTCCGACGATGGATGGACACAATCGGCCCGGTTCTGACAGTGCAGGGAAACCGGTGGTACGAGTCGTTCAACAGGGCAGAACTCGACCTGCTCAGCAACAATCCTGCAAACCCGAACCAGACCAACTGCTCCCCGATACGATCATGGCGGGCATTCGAGGTCTTCCTGTACCTGAAATGGAGAAACATCCCGTATAACCCGCTCTATGACATGGGTATCGAGCGGATAGGATGCTGGCTCTGTCCTGCGATGCTTGAGGCAGAGTATGAGATCCTTCGCGAGAAGCATCCTGAACTCTCTGACCGGTGGGACGCATTTCTAGAAAAGTGGGCAAATGATCACGGACTGCCAAAAGAGTACGTCAGGTGCGGGATGTGGCGGTGGAAATCACCACCTCCGAAGATGCGTGAACTAGCCAAAGAGATGGGCATCCCGATCCCGCGTTCGCCTGACGTGGAACATCTGCCTCAGCGAAGAGAACAGAGGGATGAAAGCAGGACAGAGCGAAGAGAGAGGCGGACCCTTACCGGCCAGATCGGAAGAATAAAACCATCATCAGAGGAGCGGACACCACTCAAGACATGGAGCTCTAAGGTCAGATCAACCAGCAATAACGATAGTAAAAAAGCAGCAGGACACAGGGAAAAGAAAGAGAGACGATAACTCCAGGCAAATCCCGGGGTTCTTATGAGGTGGAGAGCCGTTTGACCAGGGTCAGTTGGTTTGCATCCATCTCACGGTTATATAAAACCTCGTCCATCACCGATTTGATAAGGTGGACACCGAGACCACCGATATTGCGATGATCGAGATCAGCGGTCACATCTGCCGGAGGAATCTTGGTGGGATCAAAGGCCGGGCCGGTATCTGTTATGGTGATCGTTACGAGCTCAGGGGATGAAACGCACCTGATAGAAACCTTTCCTCCCTCAGTCTCGTATCCATGGGTGACAACATTGGTGACAGCCTCCTCAACCGCGAGCTGAATCCTGGTAGCCTCCATAAGAGGCACTTCTGCCTGTTCCAGACACTCCTCTAAATACAGGGCTACCTCTTCAATAGCATCGATCGTTGCCGGAACTACAATCCCACCAGATTCGCAGATCATGATATCGCTGTCTCCAGACGATCCACAGGACACGCCCGGGATCAGCCGGATATCCGGCTGACCGCCTGTTCAGGAGTCTCACAGATGGTGAAGATCCGGTCAAACCCGGTCATCTTGATCACCTCAAGGGGAGCAGCCTGGAGCGAGGCCAAAGCCAGCTCCCCACCGTCCTGGCGGAGCCGCTTCAGCGAGGCAAGGATAACCCGCAGACCGGAACTGCTGATATAGGAGAGTTGCTGCCCGTTAAAAACGATCTTCCGGGATCCCCCATCGATCAGTGAGTTCAGTGTAGTCTCAACATCCCGTGATGTGGCTGCATCCATTCTCCCGGATACATCAACAATGGTAACACCCTCAATGCTTCGGGTGGTGACATCGAGCAGTTCACTCATACGTATAAGAATGAAGGCGTGATATCTATATCACTATTTGGCAGAAGGCTGAAGGGAACCCCCCCAATACAATATACGCAACTTCCTGACAACCGTGTTTTATTGTGGATTAAGGCAATTACTATCAGAATACTAGTGGAGTCTCGTGATGCAACTCGAGAATGAGGTCTGGCAGCCGATACCAAAGACCCGGAGTGCGTGGGTCTACCCGTTCATAAGAAAACCATCGATAACCGGGTCAAATACCTACATCATCAGGAGTGGCAGGAACCTGTTGGTTATCGATCCGGGAGCGGACCCGGCCCAGATGGAGAAGGTCAGGGAGATCCTTGCAGGCGAGGTATCAGGTCCTGACCACCGGATCATCCTGATAGCAGGACATATTCATGTTGATCACATGTACTTCGGGCTTGTTGATCGCCAGTTGCGCATGATTGGCAGCACCATCATCGCAGCCGAAGACTGGGGTGCAATACAGCTCGAGGCAGGAGATACACACTGGACCGGTGCAGATATCGTTGGCCTACCCCAGTCACCGGCTACTGTTGCGCTTCACCTGCTCACGCCGGAGGACAAGGCCGGGGAGACAGAGAGGAGAGTTGTAATTGAGGGATTCGGTGAGATCCTTCTCAGATCCAACCAGATCACCACCGGTGACAGAGTTTTGTATGGACAGTCGATGCAGCTTACAGACGGCGATCAGATCGAGTTCTGGCACACCCCGGGTCACAGTCATGAGAGCTTATCGATCAAGATCGGCAATCTGCTCCATGTCGGCGACATTCCGTTTGCCACAAATCCGGGAATTGCAGGAAGAGCCGGCTGGAATAAAGATGATCTGCTCGACTCACTCTACAACATCAGGGACCATCTCCTAACAGAAGAGGTGATCTGTTGCCCAGGTCACGGAAGAGCGTTCGATTATGCTGGTGCAATGGCGATGGTCACCCGCATGGAGAAGGATATCAGGGAGATGCCTGATATCTCCGAGTATGATGTGAAGAGGTTGAACCTCTCACTCTGGCACGGACTTGACCTTATCGATGAGGCTCACCGTCTCTTCCCGGTCATTGCCGGAAGGATGATGGCACTCTGCTTTCACCTTGACCATATCGGGATGGAAGAGGAGGCTGCAGAACTCTGTATCATCTTCGAGGATGAGTCCATTGATCAACTCCTTCTTGATTTCAACAACTTTTACACGGAGTACAAGGCAGGTACAAAGATAAAACCCGAGGTAGTCCTCAAGGTCCTACAGATCTTTGAGAAGATCCAGAAGGTCTTTCCTGCTGAGGCACTCGAGACTGTCATCGACAACTCAATGCTCAGGCGGGTGACACGGAGCCTGTCCGACTTTCTCTCAACCATCCAGGGCGTCATTCCTGAAGGGACGCACGAACCTGTAGATCTGATACCCCTGATCCAGGAGGTCTTTGAAGGTGAAGGGTCAGGAGTGACCGATGAAGAACTCATCCAGGCAGCAGATGATGAGCAGGTGTACCGACAGGCGATGGTGAAAAGACTTGCCCATCACCCGTATGCACACCATCTGGCCATCCATATATCTGTCAGAAATGAGGATGAGGTCCGTGTTATGGTAGACAGGCTCCGGCTCTATGACTCATTCATCGCCCTCGTCGAATATGGAGAGCGTATCCATGCTGAATCATTGGAGATATCGGTGAGCAGCAATGAGAACGGAGTAGAGATGATCCTCACACCGGCAGGGACAGCCCTTGCATCAGAACTCCCACTCCCGGGCTCAACAATCAGGGAGATCGCGTATGCCGGAGGTGAAGTCAGGAGCGTGATGGAGCCGGGAAAGGAGGATATCAGGATAGCCTTCAGCAAACCGGACGGGTTGCAATCCAGAAGTACCCTGTAATCAGCATGCTGAGCAGGAGACAAGAGAGAAACCCGGCACCGAACCCGGAGATCGTAATCAGAACTCCGGCCACAAGTGGGCCGGTTGAATGGCCGATATCCATAACCGACGAGAGGGCGCCCATGGATGCCCCGATCTCCTCTTTTTTTGCCAGGTCTGCAACGTACTTCGTTGTTGCCACGGTTGAGAGCGATATACCGATACCTGATACGAGACTGATGCAGAGCAGTAGAATCAGCGATGACGACGCCGGAATGAGGGAGACAGCTATTCCGAGCAGAGCCACACCAACGGCGATCTGGTACCGGGGATCCTGACGGTCCGCAACCCTGCCAAAGAACGGCTTCGTAAGGGCAATCGAGAGCACCTGTACTGCAAAGATGATCCCGATGAGATAGACTTCAACCCCATTTTTTGCGAGGTAGACCGGGAAGAACGTCTCAAACACTCCGAACACAAAGTAGGTTCCCATGTCAACCGTGGCGGTTGCAAGGAGCCGGCGGTCTGATCTAAATGTAATGAGACTCTTTTTGAAGATCGCCGGTGTGATCATCTCAAGAGTCCTGTTCTCTCCGCCGGGAACCCGAAGTATCATGATAAAAACGAGAACCCCGGTTGCAAACGCGGTAAGATACACACTCTGGTATCTGAATGTTCCCGGCACCATCACAAAGAATGAGATGAGTGCTCCACCCACAAGGGGGGCAAGGGTTCGGCCATAGAGGGTAGCAGACGAGTACTGACCGATCCGTTCCCCTTTCGTGGCAGAGAACCGTTCGGAAATAAGAGCAGAGACAACTGGCCCGAGGATGGCTGTAGCCATACCATGAAAGAACCTCACCGGGATCAGGAGAAATGGATCGGTGACAAGGAGATAGAGGAGTGGGGCAATCAGGAAGACACCTCCGGCAAGCAGGAGGAGCCGCTTCTTTCCAAGATGATCGGAGAGAACACCAACAGGGAAACTCAGGAGAATACCGGCAAACGGGGATATTGCAGATATCAGGCCGATCAGTGCCTCATTCGCACCAAGAGATGAGGCATAGAGGGGAAGAACAGGATTTTTTGAGATCGTTGTTGAGAAGATGGCAAAAAAGCCGACAATAGATAGGTTGAGGATAAGTCTTTGATCGGAGGAGATCTGCATACCAGATATTACGTTTTATTCATCTATTGAGTATCGGGTCTCCTATCATCCTGGTATTATGAAAAAGAAGTAAATAACTTCTTTTTACTTTGAGATAGTAAACTTCACCTTCGATGCACTGGTCTGGCCGTTATCCTTGACGTTTACAATCCAGGTACCTGCCTCGGTGCTGGTTGGAATGTCAAAGGAACCGGTGAGAATTGAGGTCGAGTTTGAGGTTACATCCTTGGCATTGATGTTCTTAGCCTCTCTGTCAGATTCATTCTCTAAGTAGACCTTCGAGGTCTTTGAGAAATTTGCTCCGGTGATGGTGAAGGCAACAGTATCACCAATCTTGCCTGATGTAGGGTTGATTGCGGTAATATTTGGCTTTGCAATGGCAGTTACATCCTTTGCGTCATCCTTCGACTGGGTGGTATTACTTGCCGCAGCTAATCCGGCAAGCAGGAGGCATGAAATTAAAATTACCGAGATTTTTAAAACATTCTGATTCATAAGAACCAATTAGATACATTCGAACTTCTTGTATTTGAGGGTTGAGCAAGAGAGATGATATTCTGTCAAATATTGGTCTTTTTTTCTGGCTGTTACCAGTGAGAGCGGCCGGGATTACAAATACCATCAATAGTTAACAAAATGGTAATCAATCATCAGCAAGGATCCAAGTCGCCTGAACAGCACCGGGATAATCCTGCTCATAAATTATATAGATCGAGTGATGATGATACGGCATGGTCAAGATACCGACATACGTTCTCCTGATATTCATACTTATCACGGGGACCGCCTCGGCTGCATCTCCTTTATTTCAGCCCGGAGATCTGCAGATTGTCACCGAAGAGTATGCCCCACTCAACTATCATGACAACGGGACACTGAAGGGCATCTCTGTTGATCTGACAGAGGCTGCCCTGCATCATCTCGGGTACAACATATCACGTGATTCGTTCAGGGTTCTTCCCTGGAGCGAGGCATACAACCAGGCCAGAACAACTCCCGATACCATCCTCTTTTCAACCGACCGGCTCCCTGAACGCGAGGATCTCTTTCTCTGGGCAGGACCGGTTGTTGAGAGTTCAGAGGCACTCTTTACCCGGACCGGCAACCGCTCAGATAGCGGGATTGATTCACAGAAGATCGTGGTGCTTACCGATGACTGTGGAAAATCATACGCACTCAAAGCCGGTGCAGAAGAGAAGAATATCATCAACGTGCCAACAGCAAAAGATGCGATTCTGATGCTTGAGAACGGGTCTGCAGATGGATGGGCATACGATGAGCTCGCCGGCCAGTATGCAATCTCTCTGTATGCCGCTGACCCGCAAGCCATAGGAGAGAGTCTGATGCTTGGCACAAGCAGATACTACCTTGCATTCAATCCTGACACCCCGGTTGAGTTCGTGAATGCAATGAACACCACCCTGCAGGAGTTCAAACGGAACCGGACAGAATCGGGCGTGACGAAGTATGAACGCATCATTGCAGACTACCTCCCGGTCAGATGCACAAACAAGTCCGCAACCAGGGAGCAGGTGATGAACCTCGTGAACACAACAGCAGCGGCCATCGCTGCCGACGCCCCGGGAACAATATTATCAATACAGGCAGGAAAAAGCCCGTACCGAGACCAGGCAGACCCTGATCTCTACGTATTCGTGTTTGATACATCAGTGAACCTCATAGCAAACGCAGTCAATTCAGCAAACACCGGAAAAAATCTTGCAGGAACAACCGATGTCTTCGGCCACCCGTTCCGTGATGAGATGGTGAAAGGAGCAGAACAGAACGGTACCGGGTGGGTATCTTACGTCTACTCAAATCCTGATTCGCTCGGGCTGTACCAGAAGATGAGTTACTATCAGATGGTTACCGGAAGCGACGGAAACCAGTATGTGGTTGGGGCAGGACGATACCAGACCTGCGATGAGAAAGGATCAGAGATCACAGGAATCCAAAAATAGTCGCATGATACCCTTCATTTTTCCAGAGAAACACGTCGCAATAAAAGGGTTACGGGATTAACCGCCCAGAAATTGTGGTCGTAACTCCTGCCCTGACCGTCGCTGAACCGGACCAGTCCTGGTATCCGCTCTTGTTGATGGTGATGGTGTGCTCTCCGGCAGGAATTCCAATGATCTTCTTAGCAGTAGAATAGCCGGTACTCAATCCGTCCAGAGTAATTCTTCCACCTGACGGAGTCGAACTCACAAAGATCGAGCCATTACTTCCTCCGGGAATGAGGGTTGTGTCAACCGGTGTGGTATTCAGTGCGACGACCATAATGGCACCGGCCCAGTCTTTATACAAGTCCTTCTTCAGGAGTACTGCATGGGTTCCCGGAGAGAGGCCGGTGATGGTGTTAGGTGTCTGGTATCCGGTATCAGCCTGATCCACAAAGATCGAAGCACCGGATGGATTCGAAGTGATCGCAATACTTCCCCCGGTATGGTCCATAAAGGCAACAAAGGGTGTTGTCATACCAGCATTGACCCTGAACGAAGCGGTGTAGTTCGCATATCCTGACTTTACAAGGGTCAGATTATGAGTTCCTGGTGATAATGATCGTATTTCAGACCGGGTCACCATCCCGGTATCTGAACCGTCGATCCATATCTCAGCACCGATTGGCTTTGAAGAGACAGAAAGGGCTCCCACCGGCGAGAGTGTTGGTGAGATTGTGGTTGTCTGATTGGCACAGATTGTGAAATCATCTGTATGATCGAAATACCATTCTTTCACAAGTTTCAGAGTGTGCACACCGGATGTTAGGTTTGTGATAACTTTTGGCGTCTGATATCCGGTGTTCTTGCCATCGATCCAGATAGAAGAGCCTGACGGATTTGAAGAGGCTGACAGGGTCCCAAGTCCTGATACAGAAGAGAAGGCAGTAGTTATTATGTCAAAGTATTGGGAATAATATTCAGTTCCCTGCTCAAACAAAGTCGCGTTGTAATTGAGATCCATCTTCAGTCTGAACAGACCGCTTGGCCGATTTTCTCTGACTCCCCAGCTGTTCAGCACAGTCCAGTATGATTCATTGACGGTATCATCATAGCCCACAATGAGAACAACATGACCCCCATCTATCTCTGTGCCATTGTAAGGATCAGGGTTCCAGAGAGCAGTTTCAGACTCGTTTCTCCAGAAAGATCTGAAATTTTTCCATCCCTCAATTGGGAGATAGAATGTGTATATTACCGGAATCCCTGCGTCTATCTGACTTTTTATTGTATTGATCGCTTGAACCTGGCCCTGGTAAACATCCAGTGAGGTGTCAGATGCTGAAGATACCGGATAATTTGGTGCAGTTGTAATGGATGAAGCAGGTATACCGGAAGGATGGCCTGAGTCCCAGTAATAGTCAGCGTAACTGGCATTGGTGTTTGACCAGGGAACCGCCTGATGCAGTGTGTCATTGTAAAAATCAGCCACCCAGTAGGACCAGCCACCATTACAGGCGTTGCCGGTCGAAGAGCCGTTATTCCAGTTTGAGTTGAAGTACTGGATAGAGAGTTGATCGCTGACGTTGCTAGTGATGCTGTGGGTTACCTCAAGTGCCCCTGTTGAGGCCCACACCCAGCAATTACCACAATATCCTTGATCCCGTTTTTTACCGAGGTACGGGACCGCAGACAGGAGTGACTTTGAAGCTTTAGGGAGCGATTCTCCGGCAGAAGCAGCCACCATGGGCATCTGATTTCGGTATGACTTAAACTCCATAAGCTGTTCGGAAGTAAAATGCATCAGGCCCCGGTCAAAATCTGCACTATCAGTAAACTCTGATTGTTCTCCAAAACTCACACTTTCAGACTGGTTTTGCAGGGTAGTTGGTGAAGAAGTCCCTGTTGCCTGAACAAGGTCAGCTGAACAGAACGATGGAAACAGGAAGAATAGAGACAGGATAAGCACGAAACACCGGAGGATACCGGCCTTTTCAGATGAATATGTCATTAGGTAAAAAATAGGTTTTACCGGATATAAAAGATATGATACCGAATCAACATCCTTGAACAAAGTTTAAGAAGGCGGGGTTCAAACCATCCTAAATTTTCCAGCAGGCACCAGGATCTCAAATCTAGCTCCTTCTCCCGGGATCCCTGTCTCCCTGATCGAAAGACCGGTGATAGAGAGGATCTCCTGCACAAGAAAGAGGCCGATACCGGTATGCTTCCCGTACCCGTGCCCGAAGATCAACTCTTTTTCACTAAACGGCACTCCGACTCCATTGTCTTCGCAGATGATGACTATATGGTCGGCAAATTCCACAACAGAAAACCGGATATAGGTTATATCTCCTCCGTGCCTGATAGCGTTCTCAATAAAGGTGGTGAATACCTTTCTGAGGATGGGATCTGCATAGACCTCAAGGGCAGCTGGAACATTATTCTGCACAATATCACCGTCAGGAGCGATCTCTGCCATTGCAGAACCGAGAACTATACTGATCCTCTGCCATCCGCTGGATACAAACCCGAACCGCTCATACTCGCGGGTGAACCCGATAGTCCGTTCGATCTGTTCAGCAGCTTCGGTGCAACTTCGGAGATACTCCCGAGTCTTCTCAACATCAGGCGACTGTGATGCCAGATCAAGGAGGAGTTCTAGTGCTGATACCTGATTTAGAATGTCATGGCGGGTGAGGCTGGTGAGCAGGTGAAGTTTATGGTTTGCTTCATAGAGAGCCGTTTCAGCCTGCTTACGTTCATGGATATCCTGCAGTGTCCCGTGCATCCCGATGATCCGTCTGTTCTCATCCCGCTTCACCCCACCAAACTCCTGGATCCAGCATGTACTCCCGTCAGGTCTCACCATCTCAAGTTCGAGGTTGAACGACTCACCTGTGGTGAGCGAATGGGCAACCGCCTGAACGAGCCGCTCCCAGCTTGAAGGTGTAAACATCCGGCGCTGCTCTGCAGAATTGGGAGCGGGCCGGTCAGGATCAATTCCGGCAATCACATAGATCTCCTCAGACCATGTTGTGCTTTCAGGATCGACGATCCAGTCCCAGGTACCGAAATGCGCTAAGCGGTGGGCCTCTTTAAGGCGTTCCTGGGCAGAGATCAACCCCTCCTCTGCTTCTCTGCGCGAGGTGATGTCACGCCCGATACCAAGAACCCCGATCAGGGTTCCTGTTGAATCATACATCGGTGTCTTGATCGTATCCAGCAACGCACGATGCCCGTCATCGGGATAGGTGATCCACTCCTCGTTTCTGCCAGGTTTGCCTGATTCGATCACCTTCCGGTCATGAGAAAGGAAGAACTCTGCAAGTTCAGGACTTACAAAGTCATAATCGGTCTTTCCGACTATATCAGCCTCTTTTGCACCATAAAACCGTTCAAACATCGGATTGCATGCGATGAACACCCCATCACAATCCTTGAGCCAGACAAGATCAGGAAGCGTCTGTACCAATGTGGAGAGCCTGCCTTCACTCAAACGAAGGGCATCTTCTGCCAGTTTTCGTTCCGTGATATCAGTGATGAAGTTCAGCGTCGCAGGGCTGCCTTCCCACTCGACAAGCACCGCACTCACCTCGACCCAGACTGTTCTCCCGTCAGCCCTCACAAGTCTGAACTGGTACCGGGATGGAATATCCCGACCTTCGAGCCGCTGTCTGTACCGCTCTGATACCATCACCCGGTCATCAGGGTGAATAAAAGTAATAAACGGCAGAGTGAGGAGATCCCGTTTCGAGTATCCGGTGATCTCCTCCATCCTGGTATTGGCAATCTGCAGCCGGTCCTCCTGTGTCACCACGATACCATCGTTGGCGTGTTCGATCAGCTGCCTGTACTTCTCTTCGCTATCCCGGACAGAAGAGAGAAGGAGATCGCGTTCATGGATGATGCGAGCTAGTTTGATATTGCTCCAGCTGACCTGGGTGACGAGCAGGATGAATCTCGTGTAAAACTGCATCGCAGCATCGATCTTCTCCCTGCTCAACCTGGGGACCTTCTCAAGGGCCTCAAGGTACGCATCGGTATCAAACCCGTACTGGTGAGCCTGCTTTCTGAAGAGTTCCTCGTCAACAACCTCATCATCGTAGAAGAACTGGCCGAGGAAGAGATTTCCCAGGTGGACACCACCGACTATGATAGGGGTTGAGATATCCCACATGTGGTTCTTGCACCGGTACGCCTTGTATGTCCCGGGAAGAACACCCTGCGAGAGGACGGTATCACTCTCCACACAGTTTCTGCAGGTCTCAGGGTTGGCACGGTGAAATTTTGTACAGATATCCTGCCAACCTGCTGCAACCAGGATTGTACCTTCAAGATCAAGAATGGCAACCAGGATTCCGGTCAGCGAATGAAAATCATCCATGATCCGCTGAATCTGAGGCACATCAATGATGTCTGAAAGGTTCAGGACATCGATACCGCCTTCAGGCGAGAGGAGAGCATCGAGTTTTTTGCGGATAAGAGTCTCACTCTCGCGCAATCTCTCTTCAGCCTGCTTTAAGTCGGTAATATCGGTTGCTATCTCCAGCCTGACAACCCTTCCATTATTCCAGCGTATCGCCCGGTCCCGGCAGTCATACCATCTGCCGTTCTTCGTGTTCAGAAACTCCCAGTGATGCACACCGGTAGGCCCGGACTCACCGACAAGCAGGTGATTTGTACAGAACTGACACGGCCCTGACTGGTTCTGCTGGATGTACTCGTAGCATCTCTTTCCTGCAAAATCCCCGAATATACCCCTTCCCTGCCGGTTCAGAAAGAGGATCTCGTAGGTCTCCATGTCTGCGACGTACACGACAGCGTCAATACTGTCAAGGATGGTGTAGAGCTCTGCCTGAACCTCTTCAACCAGCGGGACATGGCTGCCCGGGATAGTAATATCCTTCTGATCAACAGGACCGACAACTGCCGCAGGTGAATGTTTCCGCAGGTACTCGAGGATCTTTTCAGACTCAAACGACCGCTGATCAACCTGCGTGATCATCTTGTCTATCCGCTCCACCTGATCCATGATGATACCGGTTCCATCATCATCGCTCATATCGGCGGATATAGCAATCAAAGTCAGGGGATTTCTGATCTCATCGTTTAGAAACGAGAGTTGGACCAGATTCTTCTGAATCTGCTTAATAGCACGGTCCTTCTCGTATTCGAGCCGTTTCTGATCGGTGATATCCCGGCCCTGTGCAATGGTTGCAACCGGTGTCATTCCGTCAGGTGAGTACAGGGTGGCAGAGTTCCAGACAACGGTCCGTATTGAGCCATCCTTTCTGCTGATCTCAAGCTCGACTGTCTCCCACCTGACACCATCCCTGGTTGTCTGTACAAGCCTTTCTGATCGATCCAAAGCCCCGGCAGGGAAGAGCGTCATTATCTTCTCTCCAACGAGTTCACCAGCAGATCTCCCAACTAAATCCTCAAAGGCCCGGTTGATCCGTGTAATCCGAAAGGATGAATCCCAGACGATGATCGGAACATTCGCGATTGAGAGGAGGTTTTCCAGGTACTCAGTCGTCTCTCTGAGCCTCTCTTCAGAGACCGAGAGGGCGTTGAACTGCGATCTCAGTTCCTCTTCAGCGCCGGTGAGTTCTTCATACGCTGAACCAAGTTCTTCATTATTGGAGCCCAGTTCTCTGATCAGACGTTCATTTTCCCTGGATATCTCATGCTGCTCGGTGACATCCTGGATGATACCGACAGTCCTTACAAGTCTCCCGTCATGGCTCAGTTCCCGCCTGCCTATGGCATGGATCATGCGTGAAGGAGAACCGTCAGCAGGATTGATTGTGAGCAGGATATTGCAGTCAGTTTCTCCATCGAGAAGATCTCCAAATGCAGGACCATTCTGGGAGGCTACGATACAACGTTCCAGATCTGAGAGCGAGTACTCCCTGGCAACCGGAGGAAACCCGTAAATCCGTGACGCTTCTGGTGACTGCCAGACCATGCGTGATTCAGGGTTGTATACCCAGGATCCGCTTTTCCCGATCTCCTGCGCCATAAGGAGCAGTTCCTGGCTTTCCTTGAGTTCCTGCTCTGATCTTCTCCGCTCTGCCTCTGCCTGTTCCAGTTCATCACCGAGGGTAAAGGAGAGCCGGGATACCACCAGGTATACGATCACCACCGAGATGATGACCCAGAGTGCAGACAAGAGAACGATTGTACTGTCTGCCCTTCCACTAATGAGAACAGTCACCCAGTTTAGAAGCAGGACTAGCAGACTGGTTACTGGTACAAGTACACGAAGGAGCCTGGCATTGACAGACTGACCTGAAAACCTAGAAAGTGGCCAGGAATCAGGACCACAAAGGGCGATAAGACCGGTTCCTAGCAATCCCAGTGACACTGCGGTTGGGAACGCAATCGGTTTGACAGGGCCGCCGTAGAGCAACGGGGCGTCATACCAGTATCCAATGATCATAGCAGTGCTGATTCCTAAAACGAATGTTCCGATCACCGCAGCGTAACCTGGCCTTTTCTTCAGAATGAGAAGAATGACGCAGAGAAGCATGAGACAGATTGCGGTGACCGGGGACATTTTTCCGATGGGGATTGTACCCAGGGTCTCTGCCTTATGGATGATGAGGAAATCTACCTGGAGATCATGCCTGCTGATAGCATCGATAATTGTTATTCCTGAGAGGAAGATGCCAAAGCCAGAGATGATTCCAATCACCTGCCGGGAGTATACATGCGCAGGAAAGAATGCCGTAGAGCAGATGGCACAGCCAAGAAGGATGACAAGAATAGAGGTATTTGGAGCCATGGGGATGTAATCTCCCCGTATACCGGTAAGAATCCTGAAATTGATCACCCATCCTAAAAGGGTAACACCACCGATGATGACAGCAAGGATTCCACAGTACAGGGCAATCCGGTTATATAATGAACCGGGGGCAGTGTCCTGGGTCATGAGACTGAATCCTTGCATCTGGTATCTTTTCCCCTTATCCTTCGCTGATATTGAACCTTCGCACCAGGAGACGATCAAAAGGTTCCCAGAACCAAAACCCGATCCTTCGACACGGGATGCTGAGAAGAATTGTATCCTTCAGGCTGCAGAACAAGACAGGCAGGTTGGGCAGATCCACTGTAACAGGCCAAGTCTATCCGAGATGTCTTACTTGAGTGTGAAAAAGACACAAGTGGGGAGGAAGGTAGGGCATATGAGATAACATGGCCTAATTCGGACAGGAAATTTCATAAATCTAAAACTACCAGTTCAACGCGGAGAAAGTCTGGAAATTATGTCCCTCTTAGATCTGCACTCAATACCTGCGTTACCACAGTTGAGCATAATATATGATCAGATTTCAGTTGATTAACCAGGAGGAATCATAATTCTGGATTTTTCCAGAAGGGTAGAAATAAGAAAATGATATGATGAGAATGGTATTTTGCACATGGATGTATGCAACCGAATCAAACTGTCGCGCGACCGGCTATCCAGTAAAAACCCATCAAAATATACGCGGCTGAAAATCTTCACACGACCACCTAAAAAAACACAAAACTGTACGGTTCCATAACAAAAATTTACGCTCGAGAATCAGAATATCTTGCAAATATACGAAATATTAGATAATTAACCGAATTGACTCGCTTATGACTGATAATCCAGAATGGTTAAAAATATATATTTTCTAGACATGAGAATTAATTGTCACATCAGACTCCGATGGGGGGTGTATGTGATACATATAATCTCGTGCGTCTCGGATCGAACATCGACTATGCTGATACTCTGATCAAAATCCTTTTTTTTACCTATTCCGAATAATCCGGATATTTACCTGTCACATATCAACGATAACTGATACCTGAAAAAAAGGTAAAATACTCAGGTTTCCAAGACCAGGAAACTTCAATCCATCAATAATGTAAAAAAGGAGACCGGATTTTAGTATACACATTATTATTAACCAAAACAATATCATAAAAAACCAGCACTTAAAAGCCCGGAAGCTGTTAAACAGCCCACCTTTAGGCATTCAGCCAAAAGATGGGATTTCATAGGGACTGATAGCAGACTCTTATTCGCAACGGAGTGAACTGATCCCATCTCATGATGATCAGTTGAAAGCGCCTATAAATTTTTAAATATTATATTCATAATATGAAGGGATACCTGATGATTGGAGGTTGAGACAGAATACGTCAATCAATCCCATCCGCTATACTCATATTTCATAGAGTTATACGACAATCATCAGATAGGGGGGAATAATGGTAACAAAACCAGCACCAAAAACAACTGCAAAAAAGCCGGTAAAGCCAATGGCAAAACCCAAACCGGCTCCGGTAAATGCAAATAATTCTGAAATTGCTGATCTCAAAAAGATCATTGACATGCAGGCAAAGCAACTGCTCCAGTTAAACAAGACAGTAAGCGCTCTGCAGACTGAAATGAAAGAGGTCAAGACATCGATTTCTCCAGTAAGCAAGGATCCTGTGAAAGCCGCACCGGCAAAAGCAGCAGCAAAGCCAAAAACTCCAGCAAAAAAGGCACCTGTTGTAACAAAAACACCAGTAGTGAAGGCAGCTGTAAAAGCCGCACCAGCAAAAGCAGTAGCAAAGCCAAAGACTCAGGCTGCATCGCAGAAGCCCGGGCCGGTAAAGCGTGGCCGCAAACTCGTCCAACCTGCGCCTGAAACTATGGTTCCGGTACCGGTAAGTGTCTCTGAACGCCTCAATGCACTCACTGCAAAAAAGAAGATTACACAGACAAAATTTGCTGAAGAGGTGGACGTACCGCCAAACCTTATCTTCGACATTGCAGCACAGAAAGTGAAGACGATCACCTTTGAGCGAATTCAGAAGATTACAACCGCCCTCAAGAAGTACGAGACAAAATAACTGCCAGACTCCATTAATTTAACGATAAAACCTCTCTTTTTTTTACTCATATTTTTATCGCAAAGGTGATGATTTACAGGAGAACGCTGCTGCCTGAACTGGATATTACAGAAATCCTATGACCTTTATTGTCGAATACTATCATGGATCTTCTCCACGCAACCGGGTACATCGCAGCATTCTGTTCGACGGTTGCATTTCTTCCTCAAGCATGGCAGACATACAAAACACGACATGCCCATGATATCAGTTACGGAATGCTTCTGCTCCTCATGACGGGAATGACACTATGGTTCATATATGGCCTTGTAATTAGAGAATTACCAATCATACTCGCCAATGGGATCACTCTTGTCCTCCTGGCTGCAATCACAACGATGAAGATACGATATCCCTGAACACCAAAAAACGTTGTTTTTTAGAGAGAAACCATCTCGAAAGATCAGGAGATCTCACGGGTTATTCCATGTTCTATCATACGCTTCCAATTGGTCATATCCTTCATCGTCTGAATCACGCCGATAGTTCGCCCTGATGTATTGAGGATTGGTGAAGCCTTGGCCCAGATCACTGCACCCTTCCCATTCCGCAGGGATGGAAGAAAAGCCTCGGTAAACAGACCGGTACCAAACCTTGAGACAGATGGATAATTGCGTATCAAATCACGGACAGGTAGATCTACCAGATCAGCTAGGAGGGGAATACCAGGCTCAAACCTTTTACAGGCATCACGATAACCGGCTGTTCCGATCATCTCATCCCTGTTGTACCCGGAAAGGGCAGCCATCGCATTGTTCCAGGCAACAACACGCCGGTGATTATCAAGGATAAACGTGGGATCACCAACATGCTCGATGGCCTCCTCCAGATGATGATACATCATCGAGAGCGACTCCTCGATCATCCGCTGCTCGGTGATATCCAGGGCTGAAAAGATAGTACAGAGGTGATTTCCTCTTGTATCCTTGGAACTTGATAGATGGATCTGGATGATACTTGTCTTACCGTCCTCTGTGATATCAGATATAATACTTGTCCAACTCCCCTTTTTACCTAGGGAGTTTGTGATGTCTTCCCTTTTTCCCTCAAGTTGGGGATAACTGGAATAAATCAGATCAATCTGCTTTCCGTAAAGATCACATTCAGGAAGCCGCTGAAATATTCGGATGAATGAAGGATTGGAATAACTGATCCTCCCGTCCGGACAGATGATCGCGATACCTTCGTATGAATGGGAGATTGCAGTCTCCTTCATCTGCACCTCACGGTTCATCCTAACCTGGGAGGAGATGTCGTTAAAGTACCCAATCAGACAGAGTGGAGTCCCTGCTGTATCCGCTACAACCGATGCTGTAATCAGGAGGTTAATTTTACCACCTGACCTGCGGACCCCTGTTACTTCGCCGGAATAACACCCCTCTCGGGCGACAATTTGTCTGATCTCAAAGATAGTCCGGAGTGAGTCAACATTTCCATGTGCAAAATGCTCAATGGGGAGACCTATCACATCAGAGATGTGATTATACCCCCACACCTGCAGAAAAGCCGGATTGACATAGGTGACAATTCCTTCGAGCGTCGAAAGGCCAATCGGGATAACAGATGACTCGATTGCCCAACTCTTAATCAACAGTTCGATCTCGCTACGCTTGCGTTCGGTGATATCACGCCCAACTCCCTGAAACTCAAGGATCACATCATTTTCGTCAAATATTCCACGATAGATCCAGTGCTGCCAGTGGGGATCCTCACCAGGGATGGTCACCTCAATTTCAAGGTCCCACACAGGAGATCCCGGTGTGCAGACCTGCATGCCGGTCTGAAGGCGTGAAACAGACTCCGTAGGAAGATATGCAACAACCGAACGGCCAATAACCTCATCTGGGCTGATCCGCAGACTCTTACAAAATGCATCGTTGGCAAAGGTGATCATTCCCTGTGGTGTGTACCTGCATATCATCTCGAGTTGATCCTCAACGATCCCGCGGTACCGTGCTTCATTGATGCGAAGCCGCTCTTCCATCTCCTTCTCAAGGGTGATATCCTCGATGATCACCGTCTGACCGTGCTCCCCGGTATCAAAGATAGTGTTCAGTATCCTGACCTTATAGTACTGGGTCCAGTCATACTGCTCCATTTTAAGTATACGGGTCTGTTCAGCCTTCTCATCAGGACTGTCAAGAAGGCGTGGACTGGTAAGAACTCGAAGAAGATTCTGGGGAAGAACGGTTATCGATGCACTAAGAATTTCCTGCTGGTTGAGATCAAACATCTGACAGAACCGGTCATTTACCTGGTTGATCCTGCCTTCCTCATTGATGACCACAATCCCCTCTTTGGTGAACCCGAGGATTGCAGCAAGCGGGATCCGTTGAGAGAGATAAAAGACTTTTGCGGCCCCCATCTGCCGCATCTCAACACATCCGGATATTTCCAGAATCTCAAGGTACTTCGCAACCGAATTACGGTTCATTTTCAGGCGCTGCGAAATATCTGAAATGGTTAGGCCGCGGGGATGAAATTTGAGAAGAGACCGGATTTTATTGAGGTTATCCCTCTCCGCAGGCATACGTGAAATTTCGGATCCTAACTAATAAAAGTATGCCACGCAATAAAATCACAAATAAAACCTTAAATAATAATTCAACGATAGATCGCTATCCTATTCAGATAATACTCCATATTAGTTATCTGTAGAAGAGCAGGCTGCCAAGACTATTTTTTTATTTAGCGGATGGGTGAAAATGCATTCCGCCAGTCAGGGATGCCATGCGGTATTGCGTAGAAAATCCTTATTATCATACATTTACCATTGCAATCAGCCCTCATTGGGAGGGTTGAACACTCATACACAGTCATACCCCAAAAATCCGGCCTGCCCTGTGCCATCGTGAATCAGATGCTATTGATGCGGAGAATGTGTGATCTCTGTATAACCGACAGAATTCCCATGGCTTTTTGCGGGTATGGATGATGACAATACCCGGTTACTGCCCGGTACCCGGGTATTCATCAGCAGATCAACGGTCTGCAACCTGTGCTGAGACATCTTCAGCGATGCATAATGCATACAGGGCTCTGCTTTTGCATCAGACAATTCAGGTAGGAGTACGATGGTATCTCAGTCAGAACACATACGATCCAATGGAAGGATCATAACAGTCACAAACCCGCATGCAGAGATCATTCTGCATCAGGCTAATGAAAGGAAACATAGCGGGGATCTCACTAAGGCACTTGAGATCTATGATCAGGTTCTCATGATCGATCCCGGGAATGCAAGGGCTTACCATTCAAAAGGCAATGTTATGGACATGCTTGGCAGGTACAAAGAGGCTGTTGCCTGCTATGACATGGCACTCGAACATGACCCTCTCCATGCAGAAGCATGGTATAACAAAGGAATCACCTTAAGTAAGATGGGGTGCGAGAACGACGGAACCGAATGTATCCAACGGGGGATATCACTCGCGATCGGCTCGCACTGACAGGAAAATCAACGACACTGATCGCAGATCAGTCACATAACCACTCATGAGAAGGAGCCCGAAACTCCACCATTCACTTTTGATGTACGGTTGGGACCACCCGGCCGTCATCGTTTAAAATCGGAGGCCTCATCTGATGGGCCATCGATCTCTGGTACGTGCAACGTCCAGGGCTATCCTCTACACTATCATACACCCGTGGTGAGCACCATCGCTGAGCAACAGACCGGGTCAGGCTTACCAATTCTTATCCTAGGAAATGTCCCGGGTAGATTGGAAGAGAATCCGACCGATGACAAACAGGAGAACCGGTTTGTACCGGTAGAAAGCCTGATTAAGGCAATTGAATATCTCCAGAGTAACGATGCTGCCGGACTCATCATCAGCAGGGAGAGACACGATATCAGCCCTGATGATCTTGTAACCCTTTTACAGGCCCTGGGTTCGTCCCAGTTCCTTCTCCTCTGGCCTCCTGAGGAGATAATGAAGGTGGTAAGACCGATTACCGTGAAGAAGGAGATGAAGGATGAATCGAATGACCCTGAAAACCTTCAATCCAGAATTGCCATACTTGAGGCAAGAAACGCCTCTCTTGAAGCGTTAATGAAAACCCTGGTTGCAGCCCTGAGCCAGTGTGATCCATGGCCGGAAGCGTATGCAGGTGACGAAGATGCCTGGGAACTGATCATGCAGGGAATTCCCGTCGCTGACCTGGATGCAGAGGACTTCGGAGATACAGGCGATGATGAAGGATCAGGTGAAGAGGAGGAGTATGACGAAGAATAAAGGGTCTAGCCGGAAGATTCAAGTAGTAAGGTTTATCGTTCTCTGTGGGTAACCAACCAGATCAGGTCAGAGAGAAGGTTGGGAGAAGAATGCTTGAGAGATGGAAACTGTCCCGGGTGTTCTCACTCACTATCTTCTGCATCGTTGTCTTCATCGTCTCCGGGATGATCCTTATAAATTATCTCTTCACAATCGAGGCAGTGAAAGAAGAGACCCGGATACTCAGGGACCATTCTGAACAGATGATCAACACCTCGTTTCAGTTGATCAATACCGGGCTTGAGATATACGATAACTCCTTCAACAGCGAGATGCGGGATGGGTTCTCACTGGCGATGGAGAGATATAATAAAACGGGTGGGAACCTATCGCACATGGATCTCCAGGATCTCAGCCAGAGGCTGGGAATGGAGGTCCATCTCATAAACCGTTCGGCTGTTATCGTGAAAAGTTCGAATACAAAGACCCCGTTACTCGATTTTAATACGGTTTACCCTGATTTCGCAGAATTTTTAAAGACTATCAGTACCACAAACGGGTTATACCCTGACCGGATTGTAACAGACTACTACACCCGGAACCTGACCAAGTACGCATACATGCCCACACCTGATCACCAGTATGTCATCGAACTTGCTTTGAGTAGACCGGAGTTCGGCCAGGAGAAGCTGCGTCAGGACTATCGGCAAGTGATGGACCAGGTCGGAGCGATAAATCCTGACATCGATCACTCCCGCCTGTTCAGAAAAAATTTCAGGCTCGTAGGGGATGCAGATTATAATGCCACCATTGAGGAGCGATCCATCATCAGCAGCATCCTGAATGATCGGAAAAGCATTGAATTTGCTCATCCGGAGAACGGATCCACCGTAAAGTACCTCCTCATCGATATGCGAAACGATCTCTATGGCGCTGATATGAGCCTCATTGCAGAGATCACGTATAAAAATCAGCGGATGCAGGACAAACTAGGGTACCTGCTCGGATACCACCTAATCCTTGCAACAATAGCCATTATATCCGGGCTTCTGCTTTCTCTTCAGATCTCCCGCAGAATCACCAAACCAATAGAAGAACTGGTTGAGGACGTGGACAGGCTGGCTGACGGTGACCTGGATCACAGTATCAGGACCGGTGTCACCATCGAACTTCTCAAATTACAGGAGAGTACGATCCGGCTCGTTTCTAGCATAAGGGCCCTGGTACATGAGCTCCGGGAAGAGGAGGAGAAACTCCTCCAGAGTGAGGAGCGGTACCGTACCGTGGTTGAGAACCAGACCGAACTCATCTGCAGGTTCAGACCTGATGGGAATCATCTCTTCGTGAACGAAGCATACTGCCGGTTTTTTGAAAAGAGCAGTGATGAGATGCTGGGGTCGCGGTTCATCCCCAGGATGACCCGGGAAGAGCGGCGGGTAATGGAGAAGCATCTCGCATCTCTGACCAGTCATAGTCCATCAGGCACAATTGATCAGCAGGTTCGTACTCTTGACGGAGGGATCAGATGGGTGCAGTGGAATGACACTGCAATCTTTGGGGAAGACGGGTCTGTCACCGAGTACTTGTCGGTTGGCAGAGAGATCACCAGACTGAAACTATTGGATGAGAGTGTCAGGGCGTCTGACATGCTCTACCGGTCAACCATCAACGCCATGGTGGATGGTGTTCATGTGATCGATCGCTCATACACCATACTTCTGATCAACAATGCATTTCAGGCCTGGATTGACCTTCCTCCTGCAGAAACCCTGGTTAACCGGAATTTATTTGATGTGTTTCCGTTTTTGGACCACAAGATCAGATCAGAATATGTGGAGGTGTTTGAGACCGGCAGGATGCTGATCAGTGAAGAACTGCAGATACTGGATAATGGACATAAAGGGGAGATATACACAGAAACCCGCAAGATTCCGATCTGGTTAGATGGAAGGGTAGAAAAGATCGTAACGATCATCAGGGATACTACTGACAACCACCAGGCAGAACTGGCGCGGAAGAACATGAATCAGATGTTGGAACATGAGGTAAAAACACGTACACAGGAACTTGAAGCCATCGTGCATGAGCTCGACTCATTCACCTATACCGTCTCACATGATCTCAGAGCCCCACTCAGAGCTATCGACGGGTTTGCTCACATATTCAGATTAAAAGCAGAATCAGACCATAAACCGGAGGTTACTTACTACCTCGGGAAGATCCACGAGAACATCAGGCTCATGGATCAGCTGATCGATGATCTGCTCAACTTCTCTAGGATGTCACGAAGACAGATAGAACGAACATCCATCGATATGGAGGCAATGGCGAATGAAGTCGTCATGGAACTGCGAAACCTATACCCACTAGTGAGGTTCGAGGTAACAATTGATGAACTGCCGACTGCCCTGGGTGACGCACTTATGATCAGACAGGTGCTTGCGAGCCTCATCTCGAATGCGATGAAGTTCTCACAGCGGCAGCACAGACCGAAGATACGGGTTGGTTATACGATCATTGATGGTGAACCAGAGTACTTCGTGCAGGACAATGGGATAGGTTTTGATATGCAGTATGCAGATAAGATATTTGACGTGTTCCACCGGCTGCATTCTGCAGGAGAGTACGAAGGAACAGGCGTCGGCCTTGCAATCGCAAAAAGGATTGTTATCAGGCATGGCGGGCACATCAGGGTCATATCAGAAGAAGGATCAGGGACGACCTTCTTCTTTACAGTAGGGATGGTACATGGCACGAAGTGACGCAGGTTTGGAGTTGATACTCATTGAGGACAGCCAGAATGATATTGAGCTCTTCCTCAATGTTGTAGAGTGGATCGATATGGGGGATCAGGTGCGGGTCTTTCCAGACGGAAGGGAAGCGCTTGAGTACCTCCTCGGCACAGGAAAGTTCGAGGGAAATGCACTGGATTATCCCGCCGTAATATTCCTTGATCTGAAAATGCCACTCATGGATGGGATAGAAGTTCTCAAGGCCCTGAAGGAGAATCCGCGCACCGTAACCCACCCGGTTGTGGTCTTCACATCATCCAACCAGGATATTGACGTGGTGAAGAGTTATCAGCTCGGTGCGAACAGCTATGTCGTAAAGCCTGTTCAGTTCGAGAAGTTTGCAGAGACTATCAGAGAACTCATAAACTACTGACGTAATATGAACCGGCCCATGGTCCAGGCAGGGAACTGAACTCTTCTTCTGGCAACCAGTCAATATCAGCGAACCATTTTCATGATATCAGAATGAATCACAATAGTCCGCCGTACCGTCTCCCCATCTTCAGGTAGTAGGACTGGTGCTCTTCCTCTGCCTGCCAGAAGGTCTCTGCAGGAACAACGCCGGTTACAACAGGTGAACTGTATATGCCAGACCTGTTGATCTCATCGATAAGCCGGGTTGCTTCATCCCGCTCTTCCTCTGTGGTATAGAATATCACCGACCGATACTGGGTTCCCTCATCCGGGCCCTGCCGATTCAACTGGGTCGGATCATGAAGGCCAAAGAATATCTCAAGCAGTTTTCGGTAGGAGATCTGCTCTGGATCATATTCTATCTGCACAGCCTCGGCATGCCCTGTCCGGTCAGAACATACGTCCCGGTATGTTGGATTCGCCAATGTTCCGCCGGTATAGCCGACCCGGGTTGCTAGAACACCGGCCACCTGCTGAAACGCCGCCTCAACGCCCCAGAAACATCCAGCTGCAACGATTGCTATCGCCATGCGATCAGGTATGCTACCCGGGTTTATCAGGGTGACCCAGGTCGGGTAAATCTATATACACCAGAAGAAACCTGATTGCTTCATGCGATTATGGATAGCAGCTCTCTATGTAATTCTCATTCTTGCTTTGGTCCCCTGGACACTGGCTGATATCAGGACTGTTCCCCCTGGCGGAACGGTTTTCATCGGGGAGGAAAACCTTGACATCAGCGGATCAGGTGTCAGTCCAGGAAGTCAGCTCGCCTGGTGGGCTCCCGGGACCTCGCTTGATGAGACCCCGGCAGACACGGTCACGGTCTCAAGCCCGACCAGTTTCTCTGCACTCAGTGCCTCGTTCTCAGGAAGAGAAGGTATCTGGTACTCACTTGCAGGAAAGACCCCGGTGATGAAGATCAAGAAGCCGAAAATAAGGGTGAAGATCACCGATACAACCTCAGACTTTGATGCCACAGGTAAATGGCTGCCCAGGGGGCATCTGGCCTCGTTTCAGATCGAGAGCAATCTGTATGAACTCAGGTCACGAGGTGGACTGACCGGTGCACCGGTTGACATTATCATCATCAGCCCTGAGAAGACCGAGTACTCGGCAGTCTCCGGTCCATCAGGCTCATTCAGCCTCACCGGTATTCCGGTAAGTTCAGCCTTGTACGATACCGGCCCGGTCTGGAATACGGGAGGGATAGAGGCAGGGACATATACTATCCAGGCGAAGTGCACGGCCAACGAACTGGACTCAAACAGTGCTGACCCGGGAACAGGGGTATCAGAGATAGTGACGGTGCTGATACAGGATATTAACCCACTTTCAGGTTCAGGAAAACAGGTGGAGATAGAGGCAGGATCAGATCAAAGGGCTGACACCGGATCTGATACCACAGGCACCGGAGAACAGAAAGTCACACAAACCCCGACGGTGAAGAAGACGCCGGTTCAGACACTGGCATCGGGAGCACCGGTCCCGGTTCATACATCAACAAGCACGGCTGCAATCTCTCCTGCAGGAACAATACCCGCAACCCTTCCCCCGACTCCAGTACCAGTCGTTTCCATGCAGACAACTTCGGCAACAGAATCAGTTCAACCGATTGTGAATGCAACACGTACACCGACAATTCCCCCCTCGCCTGCAGCGACCCCGGTTCCTGCCACAGCGTCGCCAACACCCACCCAGGCCTCACCCCTGCCGGTGGGGGTTGTCCTTTCGACTCTCATAGTCGTAGCCCTGCTTCATACAGTTGGGCGGAGATAGGCGCGTTGTACTGAAAGGATACCAGAACCTCAATCTTTTTTTGGATCCAGATAGAATACATCCCATGAATCTTGGGGCAACACTCATCAAATCGCGGCGAAGTGTCCGCAGCTTCACTGATGTACCGGTTAATGATGAGATCATCCACGAAGCCCTCGAATGTGCCAGGCTTGCACCGACGGCGATGAACCTTCAGCCCTGGCTCTTTGGAGCGATCAGAGACAAGGTCCTGCTGAAGCAGCTCGCTGACCTGACCGATCATGGAAGGTTCATCGAGAACGCCACGGTCTGTTTTGCAGTTTTCGGAGAGAAAGAGGCGAAGTATTACCTTGAGGATGGTTGCGCTGCAACCGAGAATATCATCATCTGCCTGCAGGGATTCGGCCTTGGTACCTGCTGGGTTGCAGGTGATAAGAAGGAGTACGCAGAGCCGGTGAGAAAACTCCTGAACGTTCCTGAAAAGTATACACTGGTGTCTTTGATCGCAGGCGGGTTTCCAAAAGAGATCTCAATGCCAAAGAAGAAACATCTGGACGAGGTCTCTTTCACCGACACCTGGAATGAAGAAGACCAGTAAAAAAAATTTGACTTTTTTCTCTTTTTTTGCTTCTTTACATCAGATACTCTGGAAGAGTTTTACAAGATCGCTATAATCTATCTTTGCGTTTCCTGATACATCGAAGGCTGCAACCGGTTCATTGGCTTTGATCCAGTCCATGTACTTGAAGAACAGACTTACATCAGCGAATTCAAGTCTTCCGTTCCCGTTGAGATCCTCATACACTCCATCACCGTTGAGATCCTTCGGGGCATTGGACTGGCCTGGTAGAGTTGTTACTGAACCTCCAGCAAGAGCAGAAAGAGTCTTTCCTGCATCAATCCTCCCACCAGTCACTGTCTTTCCTGACCAGGCAGAGATTTTGTCAACGTTGCTCATGATCAGCGACTTCAGTTCTGCAGGCGTGAGGCCAGGTTTCTTTGAGAGGAGCAGGGCTGCAAGACCGGCAACATGAGGTGTTGCCATAGAGGTGCCCTTCATGCTCATGTATTGGGATCCAAGAGAGGTCGGATATGTGGAGAGGATACCATCACCGGGGGCTGCAACGTCCACCGAAGTAGGGCCATAATTGGAGTAGGATGGAATACCATCCTTGGCAGTGCTTGCTGCAACAGATATGATTTGAGGCTCTGTAAAGCAGGACGGGTACTGAGGGATCGTGTCGGTGTTGATACCGGAGTTACCGGCAGCACACGCAAACAACGTGTTTGTAGCAGATATCGCGTCCTCGAGTGCCTGGCTCTTTGCAGTGCCACCCCAGGAGCAGCTGATCACATTTGTTCCCATCTTGCGTGCATATGCGATTGCATTGAGGGATGCTGCAACATCACCGGTTCCGTCAGCCCGCAGGAACTTGAGCGGCATGATCTTCACCTTCTGGTTCACTCCACTGATTCCGACCCCGTTGTTCCCTACCGCACCAATAACCCCGGCACAGTAGGTTCCATGACCATTGTCGTCCATGGGATCGTTGTCGTTGTTGATGAAGTCCCAGCCGTGAACATCATCGATATACCCATTCCCGTCATCGTCAATACCGTTCCCAGCGATCTCTCCCGGGTTGGTCCAGATGTTTGCAACAAGGTCCGGGTGGGAGTAGTCAACACCGGTGTCAATGACCGCGACCACGATCGAGTCAGAACCTTTACTCACCGACCAGGCAGAGAGGGCACCGATGTCTGCCCCTGACGTTCCGCTGTTCTGGCCGGTGTTGGAGAGGGCCCACTGTTCAGAGAAACGGGGGTCATTTGGTGCACTGGAGAGCGATTGTGCACCGAAGGATTCGTTCCCGGGAAGTTCAGGTGTTGAAGGGAGTGAGAGCTGGATGACATAGTTCGGCTCTGCATATGCCACATACGACGATTTGTTCAGTTCTTCGATGGCCTTCTCCACCGATACCGAGGCGTCCACGTCGATCATCTGCATCCCTTTGAGGCCTTCTGCTGAGAAGTCATCGGTCACTTCTGCACCCAGACTTGCCAGTTTCGTTGATGTAACGCTCATCGCAGAGATCCCATCCGTATTCTTATATTTGATAATGATCTCTCCCGGCACATACGGCGTATCGGTAAGATTGGATGAGGTGTTTTCTGTTCCTGATGAACTGTTTGCAAAGCTGTTCGAACCGTCTGCCATACAAGGGACTGTTAAGACGGCTGTTATGAGAAGAAAAACCAGAAGTGATCTCCAGAGCTCTCGCTGACTGACCATGTGATGACCCCGCCCACCAGAACCTGCAACAGAGCAGACCTGCGGTAACATGATAATTGGGTGGCAGTGATTTTAACTGTTCTCTGCTGCGTTCAGCAGGAGAAGAGAGAAACCGGGTGATCCAGGGCTTGTAAAAGGAATGATTATCCCTGAGTCAGGCAGATCAGTACCACATGAGTCCACCCATCCTGCAGGTTGCACTTGACCTGGTCGAGACGGATCGGGCACTCCGGATTGCAGAGGATGCTGTCGCCGGAGGTGCCGACTGGCTGGAAGCAGGAACTCCCCTGATCAAGAGCGAGGGAATGGCTGCGATAACCGCCCTAGCAAAAGCGTTTCCTGAAAGAACGATCGTTGCAGATATGAAGACCGCAGACACCGGGGCCATCGAGGTGGAGATGGCTGCAAAGGCGGGAGCTGCCGTTGTCTGTGTACTGGGCTCTGCAGATAACGATGTTATTGCCGAAGCTGTCCGGGCTGGTGCCAAATACGGGGTGAAGATCATGACCGATCTGCTGAATGTGGCAGACCCGTCAGCCCGGGCCAGGGAACTTGAGGCTCTCGGGGTCGATATCATCGCTGTTCACACCGGCATTGACCAGCAGATGACCGGGAAAAACCCCCTTGAAGTGTTGACACAGATAAAGGGATTAATCTCTCTTCCGGTAGCGGTGGCAGGTGGGATTGATGCTGCAATTGCAGGTGAGGCAGTCAGGCTCGGGGCAGAGATTGTGATCGTCGGGGGGTGGATCGTGCGATCTGCTAATGTTACAGGCTCCGCCAGGGAGATACGCACATCCCTGGACAACCCGGTGGCAGGCGGCTGGCACCCTACGGATCAGGAGAGCGAGATACGCAGGATATTCAGCCAGGTGTCTGCACCCCATGTTACCGATGCTATGCACCGGAAAGGTGCGATGCATGGTATCTTTTCACTCTGCCCTGGCACAAAGGCAGTGGGAAAGGCAGTGACCGTGCAGACGATCGGCGGAGACTGGGCAAAACCGGTAGAGGCGATCAATGTGGCTGGTGAAGGGGATTTCCTTGTCATCAGCAACGACCAGGTCACCGATGTAGCCCCGTGGGGAGAACTCGCAACGCTCTCGGCACGAAACCGGGGTATTACCGGTGTTGTTATCGACGGGGCGGTCAGGGATGTTGACGACATCAGGAAGATGAACTTCCCACTCTGGGCAAAGGCAACCGTTCCCAATGCAGGTGAGCCGAAGGGGTTCGGGGAGATCAACGCAGAGATCAGGTGTGCAGGCCAGACAGTACGGCCTGGCGACTGGATCGTGGCTGATGAGAGCGGGGTTGTCGTGGTGCCAAAGGAGCGGGGATACGAGGTTGCCAGGAGGGCTCTTGAGGTGAAGAAGACCGAAGACCGCATCAGGGCCGAGATTCGCGAGGGGAGTACCCTTGCCCAGGTCATGAACCTGCTCAGGTGGGAGAAACGGTAATCTCGTTTATCTGGTAATCAGGCGATTACTGAGAGGAATAGTGCCTGCAGCCGGGTGATGGCTGTTCTCAACCAATTTTTCCATTATGATGATCACTACCATTCCAGCCTGGCTGAAGACCGTCCTCAAGTTTGCTATCGGTATCGTTATCATTGTGTGGCTCCTCTTCAGGTTCAATCCCGAAGAGATCCTGGATGCCCTTGCAGGAGTGCAGGTCTCCCTGCTCGTGATTGCTATCTTGGTGTACGCGGTCACCCTGCTACTTCTCTCTCTCAGGTGGCGGTTTATCCTCAGGCAGATGGGATACCAGGTTCCTGTGCTGGTCGCATACCAGGGATTTGTTGCCGGAATCCTCATGTCGGATATGACCCCTGCCCGGGTCGGAGAGATCTCCCGGCCCCTTACGATCAGGGACCGGGTGCCCGCACATGCCGGGCTCGGGTCGGTTTTTCTCGATCGCTACTGCGACTTTGTAGCAATATTCCTCCTCGGGTGTGGGGGACTTCTCCTCCTCTCGGCTGCCCATTCACCAGGACTGCTTTTAATGGTGACCGGCGTCCTCTCGATCCCGATCGTACTGCTCACTGCATTCTGGGTGAAGCGATCAGCAGTGCTGAACCTCGTGCATATCTTCAGGATGCCCAGGCTATCGTCGTTTGCCACGGATCTCGGAGAAGCCATGGATGCACTCTCCCATCCCGCACCGACAATGGGTGCATCCATTCTCTTCACACTCCTGATCTGGATCCTCCAGAGTCTGCGGCTTGTTCTTATCGCACTGGCGGCAGGGTTCGTACTCCCGATACAGGAGTTGATCTTTATTCAGCCGCTGATAAGTGCACTTGCCCTGATCCCGATATCCATTTCCGGGCTCGGCTTTGTCGAGGGCGGGTACGTGACGGTCTTTGCACAGTATGGCATTCCTGCAGCAGCCGGACTCGCAATTGCTCTTCTTGACCGGGTGCTGACGGTCGGGTTTCACCTGGTTGTCGGGTTCAGATATGCCCTGAGAACCGTTGGGAGGTAGGAACAATAGACGGCTTATCAGCCGCCCTCATGGTCTTGAAGCGAAACCCATAGTTTTTACGATGAAGACCGGATCACTATGTATGGATGAGGATCGCCATCTTCGTTACCGGGATAAGATTTTCTGGATTCACGGGCGTGCAGACCTCATTGAAACCTGGATTAAAGAGTCAGACGGTGTGCTGAAGACAGATACGAAGACCACGCTGGCAATATTCCAAGCATTTCATGAGATCACCGAGGCGACTATGGACTGTATCTCCATGTTTCTGCATGACAACCAGCAACCAGCACGGGATGACTACTCCAACATCGATAGGATCGATCTCTTCTCACCTGATCAGAAGCAACTGCTCCATGGGATGAACGGGATGCGGAATCGGATCATTCACCAGTACAACGGAACCGATGAATCCCTTATACTGGCAGGAATAGAGCAGTCACTTCCAGAGATCCGCTCACTTGCACTCGTGATCGAGGAATGGATCAACAGAGCCTGATAGCGCAGATACTAAAGGATCTTGCGATTCTTCCGGTGACACCATTTGGGGTTATCCTGTATGGCTCACAGGCCGAAGGAAAGGCTGATGAGCGTAGTGATATCGATCTCTGCCTGGTTGCAGGAAGTGATCCAAACCCTGTTCATCTACAGCGGCAGGCATGGCGTCACATCAGGCAGATCTCTACGAGATCAGGATATTCGAACTGCTCCCGCTGTACATGCAGATTCGGATTCTCTCTCAGGGAATCCGGATCATATCCCCGGATCAATACACACTCACCGAGTACCGTATCCCTGGTGGAAGAGATGGGATGATCAGCGGTGGTACCAGACAACGATTCCGGGAACACCATAGCAGGTGCAGTGCCGCCCTGTGTCAGCGAAACTCGCCCTTTATTTCATCGGGTCTTTCGTAAAGTCCCTCTCCAGCATCGCGTAATGGGCATGATCCATCCCGAGGCTGAGATAGGTCTGCTGTGCAATAATGTTCTGTTTCTCAACGTACAGCCTTATGCCTGCAACTAGATCGGCTGATGCTGCACGCTCCAGGATATTGCTATACATGGCAGAGAAAATTCCGTTTCTTCTAAACTCCGGGAGGACGTACACCGACTGGATCCACCAGAAGTCCCCGCATCGCCAGTCACTCCACTCATACGTGACCATGCACTGACCAGCAGGAACTCCGGACGATTCTGCAATCAGGTAAAAGCCCTTCTCCGGACTTGAGAGGAGCATGGAGACACCCTTTTCAACAGTTGCCGGATGGAGGAGTTTCTTCTCGGTCTCCATCGCCATAAGCTGATTGTACCGGGCAATGGTGGCAGCATCATTGGATGTTGCCTCCCGGATCGTGATATCCATCTACTCATATCTATGGATTCGCACAAAGAAAAGGAAGAGCAAGGACGCCTTATGATCCCGGCTGCTGATCACCGGGAGACTGGAAATGCCAGGTTCCTTCCTCACCGATATCCTTCTTCCATATCGGTACGTAAGCCTTGATCTCTTCAAGGATCCATGAGCAGCCTGCAAACGCCTCCTGACGGTGACCAGCACCGCAAACGATAGCCACTATAGTCTCGGTAAGAGCGAGTCTGCCACTCCGGTGGATGATCTCAACCGAGGTAAGAGAGAACCGTTCGGTGGCCTCTGCAGCAATCCGGTTCAGATCCCTGACTGCAATCTCTTCACATACCTCAAGATCCAGAGCCTCAAATCCGTCGTCACGTACCGTGCCGATGAAGGTTACGATCCCACCAGTCTCCGGTCTTCTTGCATTCTCAATCAGAGAAGGTATGTCAATATCATCGCGTGTTATGCCGATCATCTATCCTCCTGACACCGGTGGAAACAGCGTGAGGGATTCACCTTCGGCAAGCGTGATGGTTCCGGCTTCTGCCGGACGAACACGGCTGCCCTGATGGACGATCATCACATACTCCCTGATCGTTCCATCTGAGCTTAGCAGTAGCTCTGCATCAGGACCGACACGGCCTGCAAGGACTCTGACTGCATCCAGGATCGTCGCGGAGTCGGGAACCTCGACGGTTGACTCCTCTCCAAATACATCCCTGAACCGGGCATAGCATACTATTGTTACTCTCATGGTTTGCTCGTGGTATGCTTCTGACAGATATCGCAGTCCTGCCTGGGTGACAGTGACAGGTACTCGGTTCTTCCACTCAGGCCATCCCAGATGAGGAGACGCCCAGCAAGGAGACGGCCGGAACCGGTGATGTACTTAATAACCTCCATCGCCTGAAGAGATCCAATCACTCCGGCTGTCGCCCCGATAACCGGAGTCTCCCGTTCCGGTGGAGGGTGCGGGAAGAGACACGCAAGGCATGGTGTCTCACCGGGGATGACTGTGGTCATCTGGCCGGAGAACCCCTCCACCGCCCCGTGAACGAGGGGAATTCCTGCATCAAGGGCAGCCTCATTCAACAGGTACCGGGTCGCAAAGTTATCGGTTGCATCAACCAGAATATCTGCATCTTTTGTCATGCCTTTGATAGTTTCGGGAGTGATGCGTTCGGGAATGGCTGTGAGGGTTATATCGGGATTGAGAGCCGAGAGAGTTTCTGCTGCCGAGTAGACTTTTTTCATCCCGATGTTCCGGTTCGCATGAAGAAACTGCCTGTTCAGGTTTGACTCCTGGACCAGGTCATCATCGGCAATAATCAGTTCACCAACGCCGGCAACCGCCAGATACGTGGCAACCGGGGAGCCGAGACCTCCGGCTCCCGCAATAAAGACCGTTGCATCAGCCAGTTTAATCTGGCCTTCCCTCCCGAAGAGCGGAAGTTGTCTTGTGTATCGGGTAGTACTAGTCATGTGTGTACACCAGAAGTGTGGACGACGAGTGAGGCGATGTACTTCAGGGCTGCCCTGGCATCATCCCGCTTCTGATCCACCCGGGATGCCCGGGCCCAGACAAGGATCGCCTCAACCCGGTCAGAAGGGAGACCTGCCCCCCTGATCACCTCTGTCCAGATCCGGTCAGGATAATACCGCCTCTGTGCCTCCGCAAACAGGGCAGAACCCTCATCAGGAGATATGACACCTGTCAACTCCGCTCTCTCAAGCGTGATCCTGATGTTCACCAGTGCCTCAGAGAGGGCAGTGTTTGAGACGGGATCGCAGATCAGGGCGACCTCGTCATCAGACTCTATCTCCCCGGCCTGGTAGCGTCGGTAAACTTCTCCGACCCCTTCCATCCCAAACGATGACAACTCAGCAGCACGAAGGGCGCCCATGCTCGAGGCCCCGATCACTCTGATACCGGCACGGAGAGCGCCCAGGATCTCACGGTGCCCGACAGAGGCATTCTCGAAGAAGAGCCCGTCAATGATCCCGATGATTTGAGGTTTAACTGCAATAGCACCGGCGAGATCTCCCCGTTTGACCGGTGGACAGTATTTCACTGCCGACCCGGAAGGGAGGATCAGTTCTGCCTCATGCAGCGGCAGACTTGGACCCAGGTAGATAATTACGTCTGGCACTTCTGCACCGCTCTCCAATCCGTTCAGGATCCATCGCGTAGTGTTCAAGCCCGGGAACGATAACCCTGACGACAGGAATTCCAATCTCAGGCCGTGTCAGATCGGAGACCAGAACATGGCTGATCCCTGCCCTCTTCAGCTGCCCGAGGGTGTATGTGATGTCATCAAGGAAATCTCCTGACCGGTATGCGTACATATCTGAGAACGCGATGGACTCCCCATTCTCAAACCATTTCCTGTTCAGCCTCTTTGTCCGGTCATATCCGATCTGCCGCTTCATGTGGCTGTCCTGGGTATCCTCGCGAGCCCCGTGGATCTGTGTTGCCCTGCTTTGTGCAGCTTCAGTGAGAGCACGGAGAATCGCAATCTCGGGTACGGCATGGGTTCCCATCCCGATACAGAGCAGGGTCGGGTCCCTGAGAGTCACATCGTCGGCAACTGCTGCCACAGTTGGAAGCCCAATATCACTGGAGATATCCCGAAGAGTGATCTCAACTCCGGCCTCTTTAAACCGGTTCAGAAGTGATAGGATCGTCTGGTTCTCAATTTCGGTGATGACAGGACCGCCCTTGTTCACTGCCTCGACAAGTGACCAGGCGTCCCGCTCTATGATCTCGCAGAGACCGTGAAACACAGCCTCTTCCAGGGTATTGCCAGAGGCGATCCCATTAGTGCTGGTTCTGAAGAGCTGGCCCATGCTTCGTTGAACAGGGTGAAAGATCGCATGGGCGGGAACGATGACATCCCTCTCCTGCATGATATCATACGCTGGAAACCAGGGGATTGGGAAGGTGAGATCGACTCCCCGTGGAAGAATCAGATCAACGGGATCGATCAGATCATCCCGGACTGACATCTGATCAAGGCCTGCTATCACCGGTTCCCGGTCATGCATCTCGGCAGAATACCGCTCAAGCCCTTCCATGATAGCAGAGACCCGTGCTGCCATCTCGGTTGCTCCTTTACCATTATAGACAGATATTGAACCTTCTGCAGCGTCCGGCCTAATACAGGAGAATACCGGGATTCCAAGCCGGTCTAGCCCTGTGATGTCAGCAACCCGGGTGATACCGGCAGGTGCTACCAGATCCCTGATGATCGCATAGGTCTCTTCGGGCGATTTGGTCCGGTGTGTCTCCTGCTGGTACCGCTTCCTGCACGAGGCGAGTTTCATTGGTGACATAAGTTTTGCTCTGAACCCAGAAAAGAGATCTGATCCTGCCAAACCAGAAGTTTTCGTCAGTTATACAGGATAAATGCAGTAGAACTGGTGTAACTTCACGAACAGACAGATTTATTATCGTGAAAACGCAAGTTCTCAAGCGAGGGATCGTAAATGGACAAATTTGTATCGCTGGTAAAGGAGATGAAAAGTCTCCCCCTGGCAGAACAGGAGAAACTGATTGAAGAGAAGAAGAAGGCATGTATCTGCCCGACATGCCCGAGTTTCAATAAATGTGCCATTGTTGAACGGGAGAAACTCTTCTGTCTTCTGGGTAAAAGTTTCCTGTGTATCTCTTACGAGGAAGGGTGCAACTGCCCGACATGTCCGATTGCAAAAGAGACCGGACTTGAGTACAAATACTTCTGCACCCGGGGAGATGAGAAAGGCCAGAGATACGAACAGTCAGTCTGGGGATCTACGCTCTCAGAGTAATACATACCCCACCTTACAGGAAATTTGATGTTTGACTTAGGTGGTAACATGGCGAAGAAGTTTCTCTCTTCGCCCGAAGGGCAGCAGATGATCAAGGACTATATCTCGTCCCCTGAAGGAATGAACACGATCAAGGAGATGCTGGGAAGTGCAGAGGGGAAGAAGATGGGCGCTACCATCCTCCTCTCCATGCTTGATCAGTTCCCAATCCCTGACGAAGCCAAAGGAATGGTCAGGCAGGCATTAGAAGGACTCTGACCAATCTTTTTCTTTTGTTTCTTGTTTAACTCATCGGGGTCTCAAGATGTGGATATGCAGACTGCACCAGGAGACGTTCAAGATCAAACGGCATGCCTGTGCAGGCCTTCCTCGTTATCGTGAACACCTCACTCCACATTTCACGTGCCTCATCGCCATGAACAGGTGAGAGCCCGTGGGCGAGAATGGAGTCATTCCGGACCCGAAGGAAGGGTTCAAGATGCATGTAGTACTCACCTGCCCCCTGCATCCCGAGATCTTCAAGCAGCATGAACTTTGACCGCAAACCGATCCTGATAACTCCCTTCCGGTCTGCCCTGCGTCCATACAGTGAGACATCCCTTTTATCGCGAAGAATCTTACGCAGTTCGGTGAAATGGATCTTTCCTTCAATATCATCAATATTCCAACTGAGCAGCAGGACCTGTGAGAGGAGTTCAACTACCCGATACAGCCTTGCAAAGGCATCGTCATACCGCTCCCCCTCGATCCGTCGTCTGGCGTTGTTGAGTAGATCCACAAGGATGTACAAGTACTTCTCCTGCCTGAATCTGCATTGCTCCTTCCTGGAAAAGCCATTCTCTCCTTTAGCCTCCAGTTCAAGCAGCTTCTGAAGAAAATCCCTATTTCGTGACACGCCCTCGGTCAGGTCATCAGCATGCTGCAGGTACCTGAAGGCTTCGGCATAGTTCAATTTGTCCCAGGAATAATATCCATGAAAGAGAGCATAGTAGATGTCACGTTCAGGAATGGTTGAGATGCCGGATAGCAGTTCGAGTGAACTGCCGAAGTGGTTGCTGTTGAACTGGTCAATGGCCTGGTGGAACCGGAGACGATCATAGGCAGCAAAAAGGGTCATTTCCTTCAATTTTTCGGTCCCCGGAACCACCAGTCCTCCCTTTTTCTCGCCGGTGACATGTGTTACCTGGCTGCGGGTCAAAAATGATGCAATGGATGCTGCCATGGTCATCGATCGGGTTCCAGAACTTGCATCGATGACGATCTCAAACTCCTGGAAGAGTACACACACCCCATAGATGACCTCAAAGCATCGGGCAAAGTCATTGGGGTCCTCTACGATGCAGGTTTCTGACTGGGGAGGTGTCATGGCCCATAAATCCCTACAACCCTCCTCGATATTGCTAACCAGTTCTTTACTTTCTGGTGAACAGAAGTAGATGATATGATCCGGCATGTAGGACTGAATCACAAAACTACATGAACGGACGAGACGATCGATAGCATCAACGGGATCAGACCCGATACCGGTCCCGACCGTCATGAGGAGGTACATCGAATGAAGATGGGTCAGGATGGATAATCTGTCTTCCTATGCCCCGGTCGTGATCAGGTATTGCCTGATTCGACCTTCACCGGTTTACATCCCGGGACTTGCCAGGATTTCATATATGCCAATGAACATCATGAAGAGAGTTGAGGCCATTCCAAGAAAACTGAGTACTTCCCAGAGCATACTCATATTCTGGCCATCTCCTAAAAGGGTCAGAAGATAACTACAGAACCATAAAATATAGCAGACCAGAGAGAGGAAGATTACCCGCAGACGGGGTATCCCTGACATATAACACTTGAGAGAGATCTGTACCAGAATAATAAAACTAACAACGAGAAGTGCACCCTGAACACCAGTTCCAATATCCAACATCTTCCGGGTCTCCCCTGGTATATGATGCCCATACAGGTGGATAAAACAATCTCAATGGATGATGATCCCATAAGGATCACCTCCATCACATGTGGAAGAGGTATGGGAGCGAGAGGAGTGCTACCATCAGGATAAGGATCAAGCTGCTCATCGCCCCTACAATATGGGCTCCATACCCGGAAAGGCCCCGACGTGCAAGCAGGCGTTCGGTTCCTTCCTTGAATATCAGCCCTCCATCGAGCGGGATCATGGGAAGGGCGTTGAAGAGGCCGGCTGCAAGGTTGATGAAACCGGACCAGAAGAGCAGATGGATCACCTGCCAGTAGAGAGGGAACGGCTCGGTGTAGTATTTTGTATCTTCAACATCAAATCCCAGTATCCGGAGCTGCTGGCCTTCGTACCCTGGAATGAATGGCAGGGAGAGTAGCATCAGGAATCCCGCCGGTGATAAAAACCGTTTCGTTGTATCGATCACTCCCTGCCCGTTATAGTAGAAGACTCCCATGAAACCGGACTCGTGAGAACCAAGATCTGCAGGCCAGGTCGAGAGATTCAGTTCACGTTCAGAGGTTGTACCGTTCTTCTCAAACCTGACCAAAATATGATCGCCTGGTTGAGTCAGGTTGAGAATCGAAGCCACTTCTGCTGTACTGTTCACCGGAGACCCGTTGACAGTCTTTATGATAGATGGAACAGGGATATCGGCTGTTGCCGCCGGATAGTCTTTATAAAAACCGACCACGATAGGCTCGGAACTGGGTACTGCCCATCCGATCATGCCGATCATCAGGATAAAACAGAGGACTCCGACAACGAGGTTGTTCATGATCCCGGCACCGTACATCCTCATCTTTGGCCAGGAGGCTGCTTTGTTCACCTCCTCCTCATCAGGTTCCACGAACGCCCCGATGGGGATCACAAAGAAGAGAACACCCATGGCTTTAACCCTTATCTGTTCGACACGGCAGAGGATGGCATGGCCGAACTCGTGGATCACAAGGGTGAGGATAAAAGCAAACCATACCGCAAACGTGGACGGAACAAACTCATTCAGGCCTGGTATGAGGAAGAGGTTCTGGGGTTTGTTGATTGCAGTCGGTTCGGGTTTCAGGGCTACGGTGAGGTTGACCGAGAGCAGGATCATGAGAACCATCAGCACCGAGACGATGATGACCATGAAGACCCCGATGGTCCCGTAGATACGCAGACCGCGGCTGTACTTTCTGAACCAGTCAAAGAAGGCGACACTTTCGGTCTTCAGGGCAAGGATCGGCCCGTAGAACATGATATGGGAGGCAAGGATGGACCTCTGACTGGGAATAGGCTCCGGCTCCTCGTCGATGGTGGTATCAGTGCGGGGTGTTGGGAGATAGGTTTTGATGATCGCGACAAGTGCCAGGTAGATGGCAATGACCGCGAGTGCGACAAGATACCAGTCCATAGATGTATACCTGTTGAACGTTTGCAGTAAAAGAACACCCGGAAGTATCAGAAGAGTCTCTTCTGTCCGGTATTATTCATCAGGTTCTTCACCGTGGCCCAGCTCCTCCGTGCGATTGGCGGGGGCGAGCCATGTGACCTGATGTACCTGGTGAGAAACCCGATCGTCACAGGGTCTGCCGGGTACCCACTCCCTATCTCACCGTACTCCTCTTCGTAGGATCTGACCAGCCCATCCCTGATCACCTTAGCAACAATGGATGCAGCAGAGACTGCAGGACAGGTACGATCAGCCTTGTGTTTTGCGATCACCTGACAGGGCTTTCCAATAAAACCGGCAACGGTCCTGCCATACCGATCCTCATTCACGTCGCAGGCATCAAGCCAGGCAACAGGGCAGCCGAGGGTTGCAACAACCTCGGCATGGGCCCGTGCAGTGATCTCATTCATGGTCATCTCTGCCCTGAGCCGGTCAATATCAGCCGCTGTCCTGATGACCACCGCGTAGGGGAACTGTGTTTTGATCTTCTCAAACAAGGCTTCACGACGCTTCGCTGTCAGTACCTTTGAGTCCATCACTCCGAGTGCAGCAATCTCATCAAGGTCGGAACAGGCAACCCCGGCCACCACCATAGGGCCCAGCACCGGCCCTTTTCCCGCCTCATCAACCCCGCATATCTTCCTGGCTGGTGTTGATGTCCCTTCAGGACTATTGTTCGCTGCCATACTCAGGTGCATGCATGGGAGGACCGGGGATTTATAGCGGTGGTTCGGTAGTGTCGCAGAGATGATCAAAGAGATGATTAAATAAGACGTTTTATTATTACTATCATCGAATATTTCCCACAGCAGACAAAATAATCAGATGAGAGAGAAATTAATGGATTCCTGGGTACAGAAATGCAATGCCCCATCACGGAATCCGGGTTCCTTCCCACACATCCATATCCCTGGATCTGTTACACATATCCTGGGAATCCTGCTTGCATTCACTCTTCTGACAGGATATACCGGAGCTGAAGCATCCACTGGAGGACCTGCATCCTGCATGGTACTGGTGACCAGTACAGAGGGGGGAACCGTGAGTCCCTTTGGTGCAAACACCATCCCGTCAGGATCTCCCATAACTTTTACCATGTCCCCCCTGCCAGGGTATGAGATCGACCACGTTATGGTGGATATGGTTGACAAAGGACCGGTCCCCACACTCACCATCTCCCCGGTGACCCATGACCTGACCGTGCATGTAATCTTTGGTCCGAAAGGAGATGCAGGGACAACATCACTTCAACCTGATCAGACAGAGACACCATGTCCTGTACAGCCGGCCCAGCAGCCTGCACCATATCGCGGGACAGAACGGCCGGTGACCGCAGCACCAACACAGACCCAGGAACAGAATCGTAGTCCATCAGTCATTACAGTTGGAAAATCAGGCGCTGATTTCACCAGGATTCAGGATGCCATCACCAGTGCGCCGCCGGGAAAGACCATCCAGATAGAACCCGGCAGGTATGATGAGCAACTTATCATCACCAGACCGCTCACCATCACCGGGAAACAAGGGGCAGATAAACCGATCATCTCTGCAGGATGGAATGGATCTGCAATTCTGATAGCAGCAAACCAGGTGAATGTAGCCAGGCTGAATATAACCGGCGCTGGGATGGGTGGAAACGACCATATAGCAGCGGTTTCAGGAGCAGGAATCAGGGATCTCTCCCTGGAAGACTGTGAGATTTCAGGTTCGCAGAACGGTTTGATGATTAGCGGAAGTGAGAATCTCACCATCACCGGATGCAACATCTCAAACATCAGCAGAAACGGGATCACACTCAAAGCCGACACCAGGATGGTGATCAGGCAGACCACGATAGCAGGATGCCATACCGATCTTTCGGGAGAGAACCTGACTAATCTCTTCATGAACAAAACTCAGATCAACGACGCTGCAGAGAATGGAGTGTTCATCAGTGGGATTGCTGATTCTGAAATATCAGGAGATATCATATCAGGAAACTCAAAGGTCCCAACTGGTGACCCTGCCAACCCGGGTTACGGGCTTCGCATCGACAATGCCAGGAATGTAACCATCACAGATAACCAGATCGTATCCAACCAGGGTGTTGCATTCAGGGTTGATTCCCCCGAAAATATCACAGTAGCACACAACACCCTTCGTAACAATGCTGCCGGGTTCTCCTGTACCGGAGATGTCAGGGAGACGAACAGGATTGATCAGTCAAACACCATCGACAGTCTCCCCATCCTCTACTACGAAGGTGTAACAGGAAAAATAATCGAGGGCACCTCTCCAGGAGTCCTGTACCTTGTGAACTGCTCGGATATGACGATCAGAAATATTGTAATGAATTCACGAAATGAGTATGGAATCGTTGCAAAAGGGGGCAGAAATCTTACCATTCATAACACATCGGTCGGCGGGAACCTGAACCAGAACATCCTTATTTCAGGAGTGGCCGGAGGAACAGTCACCGGAACTGCAGTCCATAACTCAAGCAGGTATGGTCTCGGGATATCTGATTCGAAAGAGATCAGGATTGCGGGAAATGAGATCAGGGATAACGGGATCGGTGTTACAGTGCGGGGTGTCTCTTCAGGAGTAAATCTCACAGGCAACACATTTTCAGGAGATCTGGTAGGATTTCAGATCCAAGATGGGTGCAGCATGCCAGGGTTCGGTGAACTGGCAGGAAATCAGATAAGCAGATCTAAAACAGGGATAGGTTCTCTAAGCGGCGGGGGAGGTCTGATCAGACAGAACCGGATCTGGGAGGTTGCAGAAGGGATGAATCTCTCTGGGTCTCAAGGGCTGCAGATCGAGGAGAACATGATAGAGGCAGGAGATACAGGAGTCTCTCTCTCACAAGGCAACCCAAGGCCCGACAATACGATCTCATCAAGCAGGGCGACCTTCGGGAACCGGATACTGCGCAACAGTATCACAGCAGCAAAACCTCTGCTGATCAGGGACTCTTCAGAGTGGATATATGGCAATACCTTCGTCCTGAATGACTTCAACACAAGAGCAGCGCCATACGAGGTGACCCCGGATGGACTGCCTGGGGATTCTGAAGACTCCTGGGGAGGATTTACTCAGGATATTCCCGATCTGACTGAACCAGGAAAGAGCCAGCAGACAGAGCAGGTGGAGACATCAAACACCTGGGATACTGGTGAGCGGGTCAGGTACACCTATGGGAACGCTACATTTTCAGGGTACCTCGGCAACCACTGGAGCAAATACACAGGAAAAGAGATCGGTGCCAGTGGCGTGGGTGATACACCATACACGATCAGCGGTGACAATATCGACCGCTATCCCTTAACCGGACTGCAGACCCAGTACGAGACTGGAGGAGGCGGGTATCTCCTGGAACTTGAGGCTGGATGGAACTTTATATCCACCCCTTCAGTCCTTGCATCAGGGCACAATACAGCAGAGATATTCAGAGATATCGACTCATCAGGACACAGTCTCTATTCGTTCACCAATGGTTCCTGGATCCCGATGAAGTCTGGTGACCCTGTTCAGCCCCTGCACGGATACTGGCTCTATGCCACAAGTAAAGCAACAGTCCCTCTAATCATTGATCCAGGTACAGTGCCGGAACCGGTTCACCTGGTAAAGGGATGGAACGTGATCGGGTTTCCGGGAATACAGGCTGCAGAGGCCGGTGATGCGTTGAGTTCACTGGATGAATCCTGGTCGTACGTGATGGGGTACAATGCAACCTCCCAGAGGTATGATTCCCCGATATTCAGAGACGGAGGCAATAGTGCAATGATGTACCCTTCCCGAGGATATTGGATTCATCTCGACAAAGAGTGGAATCTTCAGCCGATAACCGGGTAACATCCCACGAATCTAAATCTGCAGAAAAAAGATCAGAATGAGTCTATCAGACTCTTGAGTCCTGCTTTCCCGAGTTTCAGGGCGACCTTCGGGTTTGCAGTGATGATGTTCTTGACAAGGTTGAGCGTGTTGAACTCGGACATGTTCATCTTTGCAACCGAATGGATGATCGCATTCAGGTCATCATCATTCAGCTTTACAAAGACCTCCTTGATCTGATAGTTCCTATCAAGGGCCTTACCGAGGTAGGATGCCCGCCAGGTCTCATCATACTTCATGAGATTCTTCTTGCTGACATCACCTTTTGCGACTGCATCGGCACCGACATCTGCTGCGGTCTTGCCGGTATACAGGGCTGCGTAGATCCCTCCGCCGGTTATCGGGTCAGATACACGGGCAGCGTCACCGACGATCATCAGACCATCTGCAACAGTGGACTCAAGAGGCCTGCAGATAGAGACACCACCTGCAATCAGTTCTATCGTCTTCCCGTTAGGGAAATGCTTCTGAACAAACCGGTCAAGATAGTCTTTCGGTCTGATTCCCGGTTTTCCACCCCTGTCTCCGCCTATACCGATCCCAACATTTGCGGTCTTCTCACCCTTCGGGAAGATCCAGACGTAGCCGCCAGGAGCAACATCGTTGCCGGTGAAGAACTCGGTTGCATGGGGATCAATGTCGATGCCGGTCATCAGGTACTGGGCGCAGGTCTCCATCTCCCTGAGCGGGACTGTGGTGTTGACTCCGCACCAGCGGGAGAACTTAGACTCGACACCGTCTGCTGCTATTGTGAGGTCGGCCTTCACCTCGGTAACGGTACCGTTGTATTCGAGGAGGGCACCTTTCACAACCCCGTTCTCCATAACCGGGGAACAGGCACGGGTCTTGACCATGATGTCTGCACCTGCTGCTGCAGCCTGCCAGACAAGTTCCCGGTCAAACACCTTTCGGTGAAGCACGTACCCTACTTCAGCACCAGCCTTCTCGGGATTCAGCTCCATCCTGAACCCGTCCGGGGCGATGAGATGAGCACGCTCGATCTCTGCTGCCACCCAGCGTTCATCAGGTTTCATGAACTCGCGGAGCAGTTCCTTCCCGACACCTTCTGCGCACCTGACCGGGACACCCGGAGCAGGCCGTTTCTCGACCATCAGGACAGACAGACCCTTTTCCGCCGCGGTCTTTGCTGCATATGCACCGCCAGGTCCGCCTCCGATCACGAGCATATCGTAGGTGCTCTTCATTTCTTAACCTCCAGTGCCCCGAGCGGGCATGCACGGACACAGATGCCGCAGGTGATGCAGGTATTTGCATCAACGTCCAGATAGGCATCTATCAGCTCAAGTGCACCTTCCGGGCAGACTGAAATGCAGCAGCCACAATAGGCACAAATGTCCCGACGAACGATGATCATTCCTTATGAGGTGGGCGGGGGAGTCCTTTAACTATTCTGTGTGTTATGCAGTAGTTCTTAGGAAAAACAGAAGTACCAGAGTCGTTGCCTGATCGCCAGAGAAGCAGCGCATCTCTGCTATTTATCCGAGATCGAAGGTTCCATATTTGCCCCCCCCACCCGGATGCAGAGTAACCTTTCCCTCACGGAATGCAGCAACCGCATCACCGAGTTCCATATGGAATTCACGAAGGTCATCAACAGGTGTTTCGGTTAGAACCGAGATCTCGTCCCCAAAGGCAATCAGGCATCTCTGGTAGAGATCAGAGCATTTCTTCGTGGTTGGAGAGCAGGTTTTGAGAGTTCGCTGAATGATCTCTGCAAGCGGGATAATATGCAGGTAGGGAGGCCTCCGGGTCTCAGGACCTGAGGAGAGTTCTTCTGCCCTGTCACGCACACCTTTCTTGATCCTCCCTTTATCAAGCGGACATTTCCACCCGTGCTCTTCAGCCTCTGATAGAGAGTACGGGGTGAAGCACCGGGTGCATGCAGTCCTGTTATACTTCCCTTCTTCAGGGAAGAATCCAGCATTCATGACGATTGTTCCGGCTTTGATCGCATCAAGAACTGTTGCGGTATCAGGACGAACAGAGTTGATCTCAATCCTTGTGAACTCACGCCCGAGTTTTGCAGGCTCAGCACTATGGGCATCTGAGTTAGTGAGAAACGGCACACCCGCAAGATCAGCGATTCTGCTGCCATACCCACTGTCAGCAGAAAGGCCAAGTTCAAGCAGATCGATCGGCTCATCACCGTAACAGGAGGAAACCGAGTTATGTGAGGCATACAGGGAGGTCCAGGGGGTGAAGGCATGTGCCGGGCCGATCATCCCGTCAAGATCATGAACCCGGGATGCGATATCTTCGCCGGTAAGTTTCACCTGTGGTCTCCCGTTCTTCCCAATGTTTTTACTAAACGGCGTAAGGGCATCTGCAAGATCACGGCAAGCCTCATAATCGGGGAGCAGGATCAGATGATGAACCCGATCAGCACCCTCAACCTCGGTTGTCGGAACAATGATCATGTCATCAGGAACTGTGGTCTTTTCCCACATATCACGCCAGACCGGATGAAGAATGTCACCGGTTCCGATAACAGATATCCCTTTCAAACGGCATCCGGTAAGAATAGGTTCAGGCAGCATCCGTGGAGAGGATGCCATTGAAAAACAGGAATGTATATGGAGATCGATATTGAGGAGCATGCCTAGCCGATATAGGAGAGTTCTTCCTCTGACTTCTTCTCCTGCTCAAGAAGACGCTGCACGGCAACTTCCATCTCACCGGCACGCTCCTTCAGGTTGGCAGGATCGATAGTGATACCGATAAGTTTTGTAAGCACATCCAGGACCAATGCTGCACTCTTCGGATCAACAAGGTATCCCGACGTCTCTCCCATCAGACATATTCCTTCGATACCGAGCGGTGATGAAAGCCCGAGCATCAGTCCTGCAGCACCGATGATGCCGCCACCCGGCTCTCCATCGCCGAATACGCCTCCTGCATCAATTACAAGTTGGGAAAGTTCGTCTTTATTCACCGCTGCAATGACCCGGGGCGTGTCGATGAAGTGGCCGACCCCATATCCACCTATCGTGTAGATCCGCTCCACACCAAGGTCACGAGCTATGTCTACGTACACCTGGGAGAGAAGATAATGCCCTTCGTTTGAAGTGCTCTGGAAATCCCCGATCAGGAAAAGAAGTGTACCTTTCTCACCAGAATACCGATACAGTTCATTGTTACAGAGCCTTACTACACCGTTCTCACCGATGATAACCTGTGGTGGGAAGTAGATCGAGTGTATCTCAGCGATCTTGACTGCTCCAAGTTCACTGATCATATGCTCGGCCACGAGTTTGCCAACATGACCGATACCAGGAAGCCCTTCGATCAGGACTGGTGCAGGACGATCTTCGAGCGCTACCGCTTCATCAAACACAACAGTAATATCTTCCATCACCGTGCCATCCTCCGGTATGCTCCAAGATGATCCTGCGGAGAATAGCGGGCAGGATGCGGGGTGACTGTGGGATGTCCGCACTGAGGACAGGTTTCAGAAAGAGTATAGAGGTGGTCAACAGGACACTGCCTGATTCGACCTTTCATACGTGTTTACCAGCCTTTGCCTTCCGGGTGAACCGGCCCTCTCCTCCGGCACGTTTCATGACCCCGATTGCGGCACTTGAGGCCTTCTCAAGAGCTTTCTCAGCTTCCTTATAATTAGGGGCAGAGACCTTGATCCGGTAGTTCGGAGCACCGAGATAGATGATCTCAACATGCTCATCTTCAGATTTAGGCTCTGCACTTCTTAGAGCACGTCTGATGATATTGACACCGTCCGACTTTGCTGACTGCAGGAATAGATCTCCTGATATTGTCACTGTCGGCAGTTTGACATTCTCTGTAGCTATCTTGTACAGGGCATCAGCAATCGGTGCATCAAGACCGAGTTTGTCAAGAACTTCACGTCCTTCAACGACAAAGTCTTCAAAGGCAGGATGAAGATCGGAATATTCACGGTATAGTACATCAGTTATGGCAGGAATTGCTTCCTCACGGCCTGCTTCCGCGGCTGCAAATCCGATCCACTTTCGTGCCTTCGATTCGTTCTTCCAGATCCTGATCTTCTCACGCCGCTGATGCTCGTTGACATCTTTGAGGGAGAGATCGATATGGCCTTTCTGCGAATCGACGTTCAGTACCTTGCAGACGACCTTCTGTCCTTCCCTGATATGGTCTCTGATGTACTTAATCCAGCCGCGGGCGATCTCAGAGATCGGGATCAGCCCTTCTTGATCGTTGTACTCGTCAAGGGTGACAAAGGCTACAAAATCCTTTACATTCTTGACCGAGCAGACGACAAGTTCGCCTGTATCTGGCCACACTCTCTCCTGCATTACCTGCTCACTCAAATGCAGATATGATTTCTGCCTTGATATCTGCTTTTCCACCGGTTGGGGTGGCAAGGACATGACTGCAGACAACACAGGCAACAGTACTGCTGGCCTTCTCAAAGACGAGCTGCTCGTTCTCACAGTCCGGGCACTTTACCTTGACAAACCTGCTTCGGTTTTCACGTTTTGCTTCTACCATTTGTCTCACTCCGTAAGTTCAAACTTGCCCAGCCGGTATCCTGCTCTCAGGTGTGCCTTGTGGCATGAAGTGCAGCGGTACCGGACGTTGATCTTCTTGGTCGGCTTGTCTCCTCCAGGAACCTTGGAGAATTTACCCATGTTACCGACACGGCCACGACGGGCTTTCTGGCGGTCGATCCAGTGAAGACCGGTGGTCTTGCCCTTCTTAACCTTCTCAATCTCGTGCTGCTGATGACTGCGACAAAACGGGCAGTATGTCCTGAATTTTGATGGCATCTTCATAAAATGAGCCTCATCTGGGTATAGAGAATACCTACATTATTAGCCCGGATTTATATTTAAGACTATGTCGCGTTCTGCAAGCACCTGGGCATTTCTTCCGGGAAGAGTAAGGATATCACCGGTTGCAATCTCATAAGTCCGGCCGTCCACTCCCATAAACGGTTCCATATCTGCCAGAACACGGACAAGAGTATACGCGAACGGCTCATCATCCTCGTCATCAGAAGGCGTCCAGCCTTCATCCATCTCATGTGCGCGTTCGGGGAGTTCAGGCCCTGTATTACTAGCCACAGCAGAATCTGGATACCCATGATCACTGCCTTGAACACCGGAGTAGCTCCCGTCGCCATCGGCAGAGATGACGTCGTACCCTGCAGGACGCTGAAGATCTGATAACCGTTCAGGGATCTCAACCCTGACAGGAACCTGACTCCTTCCTCCAGTTTTCCATTCGATGAGGGCAATCCTGCATTCGCGGATACCATCCACGATCCTGTTGAACATCTCGAGTTCTGCAGGGATGAGCATGCGAAGTTCTTCGCGTTCGATGTAGGATCCATCGGCCTGGCTCTGGGCAAGGGAGACGATCTTCTCAGATCTGAGATGAAAGAGTTCCTCAGCAGTTACCCTGATGCTTGCAACCCTCTCGATAAGGATACGTGCTTCATCAGAGAAGGGATCATCCATGATGATCACCTCCTGTTGTAAGGTCTTCACCAGGATTGCGGTTGTCTGGTAGAGATCATGCGGAATCTGAACTATTGTGCCGCTGTCCCGCTCGGCGAGGAGAATTCCCCTGAGATCCTCAAGATGCAGAAGAGCCACCCCCTGCTATCTCTGCCATACCCCGGCAGCAGAGGAAGAGTGCCACTGCTTCCGGGACCTGTTGGACACCGGGACGTATCTCCCAGGAACTGCCAAGCAGTTCTACCGTGTAATCACGGGGAGAGTCAATCCCGACCCCTCTGTCTCCAAACGGTACCGCATCAATTAGCGGATCAAAATCTGCTAGTTCTTTAACTGCCAAAGGAGTGACTTTGAAGCCAGATTTAGCATGAAGTGAACCGGGAAGACGGATCAGCCTCCGGATATCGGTCGTCACCGGCTCATCAGCCTGAATACCGGCTTCACGGACCGCTGCATACAGCGGACTCTCTTTCTCAGCTGTAAGGATGGAAAGGATCTCGATCGTCGTCGGATCCCTGACATTCACCTGCCTGGGATCAGCGTTGAGTTGCTGAACCAGTACAGGAGCATTCTGAAGAAACCTGGTCGCACGTGTATCGCCAACTCCCCTGAGTGAACAGAGTGAAGCCTTCGCTTCTGATTCAGGAAGAGAGAGTAGACCCTCAAGGTAGGTGGTAAGGCATGATCGGTACCGCTGGTGCCACCCGGAACGCACGGGCATAAAGTCACTCAACATCCGGGCCGGACTGACACCGATTCCACAGATATAATCGATCAATTCACGACGTTCCTGTGCATCAAAACTCCGAAGTGCTATCTCCTGCACATGAATATGATATCCCCTCCCACCTGAGAAGACAAGCCGTACAGTGCGCATATCGATCCCCAGTTCTTCATCTAGAACTGTCACCAGTTTGATAGCTTCTTCTTTGATTCGCTCAAGCATCAGACTGTAGGAACCACGAAGAATGTGATCCGCGTCAAGATCAAAGATCAGGTCTGCCCCAAGCCATTCTTTATCACCCATGGTGGCAGCCTGGGGTGTCCGGTAGTATGCGGTTGAGTAGTATGAATGGGCAGGAACAAGGTTTTTGATATATTCCTGCATTTCTTCAGGTGAGCCGAATCCGATATGCCTTCGCATCCTGATATTTTCGGGATAATTACCATCAAAGAAAATAAACCCGAACTCACGCTGGCCTGAAGATGAGGGAGGGGTGATCTGCACCCTGCCGTAGTACTCAGTAAACCGCTGCCTGATGAACGTCAGGGTCGCTGCTCTCATTCCGAAAGATCCCTGATCATGTAGGGGCCGGAGCGTTCATAACCAAGTCGGCGATAGTAGGGTCTTACCCCAATGCCGGCCATGATTGCCATCCGGGAAAAACCGGCATCAGCAGCCTGTCGCTCTGCCTCTGTAAGGAGTTCAGTCCCGAACCGGCGGTGCTGTCGGTCCTCACCTGAACCAATCCTGCCGATCGGAACGACCTTCCCGTAGACATGCAGCTCGCGGGTGAACGCAGCATTCCCGGTCTCCGGCCGCCATGGGTTACCCGGGAGCCGCAACCTGGCAAACCCCACAAGGGAGTCTCCAGAAACAAAACTGATAAACCGTTCCTCACCCCCGCAGCAGTCATATTTCAGGGTCTGAAGAACAGCCTCGCCATCTGAAGAACGGCGGCCGATCTCGCGGCACCTGATACACCGGCAGATTCCCCCCTTTCCGGTTAGCCGCTGTTTGGCAAGCTCACGGAAGTTGGAGTGTTTAGATCCGGCAAGGATACGATCAGCCGGGATATCACGCTGGATACGCTGAAGCCGACAATACTCAGGTATTTCCGCCTTGGCATCAGCCACGATATCAATCAGCTCATCCTCGGCATACACATCATAATCGCCCCTGTTGTGCATCTCTTCAATACCTGTGCCGGGAGTGATGAGGGTTGGATATATTTTAAGAAAATCAGGTCTGAACCGGGGATCGCTGAAGAGTTCCCTGAACATTCTCCGGTCCTGCTCAGCATCACTACCAGGGAGATTTGGCATCATGTGAAACCCTACCTTGATTCCGGCATCCCTGAGCAGGGTATTCGCTTCCACGGTATCAGCAACCATGCAACCCCGCTGGTTCAGCTCAAGAACCCGGTCATCAAGGTGCTGGACCCCGAGTTCAACCTTGGTTACACCAAATTCCAGCATACGGTCTATATGTTCACGACGGCACCAGTCAGGCCGGGTCTCAAATGTAATCGCCACACATCTGACCTTTGCTCCCTCATTTTGTGCATAGATGGCATCACGTTCACCGGGATTAAGAGGTACACCTTCACTTACCGGCCTCTCACTAGGCTCTCCGGAAGGGAGAAAGGGAGGTGAGTGAAACTTATTAAACCCGGATCCATACTCATTCATCGCCCTGATGCAGCTTGCTGTGAACCATTCCTGGTACTCCTCATCCCTGGCAGTAATGGTCCCCCCCATAATAATCAGTTCAGCCTTGTCTACATGATGGCCGAGTTGTTCAAACTGGGCCAGTCGTGCAGCAGTCTGATCATAAGGATCAAACCTATGGAGGAAGGCACGTCTTGCTGCAGGTTCACCACCGGTATAACTCTGGGGAGAATGGTACTCATGGTCCGGCCCTCCCGGACAGGGGAGGCATTTGCCATGAGGACAGGGAGCAGGAGAGGTCATCACGGCAACTGGTGCAACCCCGGAAAGAGTACGCGACGGCTTGACCTGCAGTATAGGCCTGAGCAGTTCCCGTTCACCTTCGGTAGCACAGGCAAAGATATCAGAATTCCGGGGAACCCGGGAGAGACGATATTTTTTACAGACCGTTGCAACGATCCGGCGGAGATTGAGATCCTGAGGATCTGTTGACAAAAGAAGGGAGACGATCTCCCGATATGCGGTCTCGTCGTCCATTATGTCAGTTTTCAACTGCTATTTCAGGTGTGACCATATCGGTAAACCCAATCACCGCGGGTTTATGCTGTTGTTTAATGTGATCAACGATCTCCTGCCCAAGAACAAGGATGGCTTCCTTATGTGACCGTTTGTTCTTGTGTATATGGACAGGGGAGATGTGCAGAGTATCATACCGATCAGTGGGGACTTCCTCACTGGTTGTAAGTTCATAATACTTCTTAACGTGGACAAAAAGCATGTGTAAATGTAGCAACTCTTCCTTCTGCACTCTATCACCTGGAACACTCATCTGGTATCTCCACCGTTGCTAGGATATAGATTGTGCAAATGATTTATTAAAGGGAAAGACCAGAAGAGCGCATGCTGGAAATGAACGCCATAACAGGGAATTTATCCGCGCCATCAAAGGAGAAGTCCCCATTACACTACATGGGCGCGATATGAATAACAAACAGAAAAATCAGCGATTTACACAGATTTAAGGCGAAGGTCTGGATAGCACATCAGGGAGAGGGATCACCCTGACCATCACAGTGGTCAGGCCTGAAGGGCACTCGATCTGATCCTCCGGCAGGATCTCGGTGATGATATATTTCTGACCACTTGCCACACCCGCGGGATGGCAGTCAGCATACCATTCGCATGTCTCTTCACATTCAGGTAATCTGATAATGACGGTAGTATTTTTCCTGGCGTGATCTGCAGAAATACGTATCTCAACCGGTGCTTCGGTTACATCCACAGTAACTGTCCCTTTCAGATGTACCGGACAGGAGTGATTGGCTGCTCTGATTGCCACGACCTCATACCTTCTCCCAGTCTCAAGGTTATGACATACCCGGGAGATGGCACATGATTCACATGCCTCGGTTCTACCAGTATAAACAAACTGAACACCAGGCTTTGCATACGCTGCTCCGACAATTGTGACCCGGGTCTTCTTCTGATCCATAGTTATTCCTCGTACAGCATCCGCACCAGATGCTCTGCCGACTCGCGGGTGAGACCGGTATCAAGGATAGTAAACCGTTCAGGTCTGATATCCTTTGCGCTGAGCAGTGCCTGGGTGATGACCTCGTCGGGGATCTTCAGTTGTTCAGGAGTCGTTGGTGCACCGATCTGGATCAAGGACTGCCTGATGGATCTCCAGTCACCGCCGTGCAGATACATGGTCATGATTGCACCAATGCCGCAGACTTCTCCGTGGAGTGCACCCCCGGGCATGATCCGCTCAAGTGCATGCGCAAACTTGTGTTCTCCCCCGGAAGCCGGGCGGGACGAGCCTGCGATGCTCATCGCAACCCCAGACGAAACGAGGGCCTTTACAACAATCCAGGCAGCTTCCTCTTGGCCCGGTTTGATCAACCGGGAATTTTTTACCAGTATCTCGGCAGTCATCCGGGAAAGGGCTACAGCGTACTCACTGATCTCTTCACCCCTCAGACGATGGGCAAGTTCCCAGTCGAGGACTGCCGTATAATTGGATATGACATCGGCACACCCGGAAGCGAGAAGACGGTGGGGAGCCCTGGAGATGATTCCGGTGTCTGCTACAACAGCAACCGGCGGATGAGCCTGGACAGAGACATTTCCATCCTCGGTTGGGAGGGTAGCACGGCCTGATACAATCCCGTCATGGGATGCAGCAGTCGGGACGCTGATAAACGGGATGTCAAGGTTGTACGAGACGATCTTGGCAGTATCAATAACCCTACCTCCTCCGACCCCGATTATGAACTCTGCTTTTGCCTCTCTGCCGGCTTGTTCTGCGTCTTTGAGGAGATCTGCATCGAGCCGGGTGGCAGAGAAGTGGGTGATCATATAGTCATGGCTCAGCACATCGTAGACCTGATTACCGGCAACCTCTCGGGTGGCAGAGCCAGTGATCAGTAGTGCAGACTTCCCTGCCTTGATATCAGCAAGAATTGCAGGGAGCTGTTCAATTGCATTATGGCCGACGAGGACATCACGTGGGAGTTGCGTCCATCGTGACTTGGAAAAGTCCCTCCTCAGCACATTTATGTCATCTGCACTCATGTAGCTCTCAGCACATGATTAGGGAATTCATCTACAAATACTACATAGATCCCATCACGTATGGGCAGCCCTATACTCTTGTTGATACGCTGACCTATGCAGGAATTCTTATCATCTGTGTCTGGCTGATCTACCGCTGGCTCTGCAGATCCAGGATACAGGTAGACCGCGAGTTTGTGTATGCTCTAATCCCATGGGTCATCTGGGGCGGATTGCTCAGGGTCGTTGAAGATACAGGTGTTGCAGGATCAGGATGGGGAATCCTGCTCACTACACCATTCATATTCTTCCTGATATTTGCTGTTGCAGCACCTGCACTCTGGGGACTCTGGTTTCTTGAGACCCGGCAGATCATCACCGGATTCAAACGTGCCTTCGGGGCAGTCGGTGGCGTAATAAGTCTGGGCACTCTCATCTTCCTGCTCTGGTACGGAGTTACAACAACCCGGGTTGATCTGATGGTCGCAGTCACCATCCTCTCCATGGCGGCTGTCTCAACCGGGATAGTATACGGACTGCTCATATACGTATTCAGATGGGAGTACGTCTCTGACCGGCTTTACCAACTTCTGATCCTCGGACATATGCTCGATGCCAGTGCAACCAGTTATGGGATCGATCTTCACTCCATTCCATATGTCGAGCAGCATGTGGTGGGCTCGTCTCTCATTGGCATGACCGGAACTGCGTTCGTAATGTTCCCGCTCAAACTCCTTGTGATCATCCCAGGAATCTGGATTTTGGAGCAGTACCGTCGTTCGGATGACTCAGGAATCTGGTACCTGATCCTCCTTGCAATGATCATGGTTGGGATGGCACCGGGGATCAGGGATATGCTCAGGATGGTGCTCTATGTCTGACCGACCCTGGCAGGATGAGGAGGAGGGTAATCACGAAGTCACCCAGTCAGTCTCCTCCTCCCGCTACACACCGTTCCAGCAGGAGTTTATCAGGTACCTCGGGATATCGGTCCTGGTATTTGTTATCGGGTGTACAGGAGGGTTTCTATCCTCACAGGCTGACCCGGCATTCGGAGAGTCACTTGTGAAGCTCTTCAAGGAGATGATCACAAACGACATCATGACTGATGCTCCCCCGCTCCTTGCACTCCAGTTATTTCTGAACAACCTGGAGTCATGTGTCATGCTCTTTCTCGGAGGTGCAATATTCGGAGTTGTCACCCTCCTTGTACTCTCATTTAACGGCCTCATCATCGGCGGAATTCTCGAGGTTGTCAGGGGAAAGACCGACATCGTGGTCATGTTCGCCTCAATAATCCCCCATGGTATCTTTGAACTCCCGGCAGTCATGGTCTCTTCTACTCTCGGGCTTATGCTTGGAAGGGCCGTGATGCTTGAACTGGCAGGACAGGGTGATGCTTCCGGGAAGGCATTTGTTCTCGGTGGACTGTTTGTACGATATGTGGTGCCCTTCATCGCAATCGCGGCATGTATAGAGGCATTTATCACTCCCGCAGTCTTAGGGATGCTAGCATAGGAGCTGTATAATGGAAGAGCAAGAGGCGACTCTCCCGCCAAAAGCGGAATTCTCAGAATGGTACAACGATATTCTCTGGCGTGCAGAGATCATGGACGTACGCTACCCGGTGAAAGGTCTGTATGTCTGGTTCCCGTTCGGGTTTGGGATCAGAAAAAGGGTATACGGAGTCCTGCGTGAACTGCTTGATCGTGACCATGAAGAGGCACTCTTCCCACTACTCATTCCTGAAAATGAGTTCATGAAAGAGGCAGAACACATCAAGGGATTTGAAGAAGAGGTATACTGGGTTACCCACGGAGGTACCAGCCCCCTTGATGTGAAACTCGCCCTTCGTCCGACGAGTGAGACCGCAATCTATCCGATGTACGCCCTCTGGGTCAGGTCACATGCTGATCTCCCGATAAAAGTGTACCAAATCGTCAACACATTCAGGTACGAGACTAAGCACACCCGCCCCCTGATACGTCTTAGAGAGATCACCTCGTTCAAGGAGGCACATACAGTTCACGCCACCTGGGATGATGCAGAAAAGACCGTAGAGGAAGCAATAGCCCTGTACCGGGAGTTCTACGACCGGATGTGTATCCCGATCCTGATCTCAAAGCGGCCTGACTGGGACAAGTTCCCAGGTGCAGATTATACCATCGCTGTCGACACGATCATGCCAGACGGCCGGACACTTCAGATCGGGACGGTCCACCACCTCGGGGATCACTTCTCACGGACTTTCTCAATCTGTTACGAAGATCTTTCAGGCCAGCAGCAGTACTGTTATCAAACCTGTTACGGGATATCCGAGCGATCCATTGCAGCACTCATCAGCCTGCATGGTGATGACCGGGGCCTTGCTCTGCCAGCAGAAGTAGCTCCGACACAGGTTGTCATTGTCCCGGTTATCATGAAGAAACGTGAGGAAGAGGTTGTTGCGGCCGCTGACTCTCTTAAGAAAGAACTTGAGGCAGCTGGGTACCGGGTGAAAGTGGACAGCCGAGACTTGAGGCCTGGAGCAAAATATTACTATTGGGAACTTCGTGGTGTGCCTCTCAGGATAGAGATCGGTCCGCGTGACATTGACAACGGTGTTGTAACCGCTGTAACCAGATTCGGAGAGAAGTCAACCATAGTCAGGTCAGAGTTCATTAGTGGTGTTCAAGCCAGGATGGCTGCCATGAATGAGGGGATGACTGAGAGGGCAATCCAGCATATCAGGGATCACCTCTTCCCGGTTGAGGATGTTAGCGGGCTCAAGGAGGTTATCACAAAGGGTGTAGCAGCCGTCCACTGGTGTGGGTGTAAAGAATGTGCTGACAGGATTGAAGAGGCCGCTGATGCCAGCATCCTCGGAACTGAAGTCAGATCAGAACTTATCAGCAACGGTTCAGGAATCTGTGTGATCTGCGGAAAACCTGGTTCAGTGATGACACTTGTTGGCCGGAGTTATTAACCCTTTTTTTCTGCAGTCAGCAGAGTAGTTGGATCTTAAAAAAAATTTCAGGCAGGTTATCGCCTGGAGACACAGAACATACCAGCTGCAAGTCCGATCAGTACCACTGTGACAGGAAGACCTGCCCTTGTCGGAGCAGGCACAGGAGTTTGGGTAGGGATTGGCGTGGCTGTCGGTATAGTGGTTACCGGAGTTGCAGGCAATCCGGCCAGTACTGCGTTTATCGGTAGGGTCTGTCCTTCAATGACCTGAACCACGCTTATATATGAGGCATACCCCTCTTTCTGCAGCGTAAGGGTATACTCGCCGGGTGTGAGGCTTGAGAGGTACACTGGAGTGATCCCCATAAACTCATGATTCAGAAACACCTGTGCGTCATCGGGTTCTGATTGTATCTGCATCGAACCGGTGAATGAACCACTTCCAGTTTCAGGAGTCAGCACAACATTGACTGTCCTGACCTGACCACGTTCGACATAGATCGTGCTTGTATACGGAAGGTAGTCGTCGTACTGGATGAGCAGGTCATAGGTGCCTGGCTGCAGCGATGAGATATCGAGGTATCCGGTGTGCGGAGTCCGTCCACGGTATTTATTGTTCAGATACACCGAAGCTCCGGCAGGAGTACTCAGGATCTGAAGTGTACCGGAACGGTAGTAGTAATTTGACGAGTAATAGGAGTTGTATGAATAATACCGGCGGTATTCATCATCATTCCAGTAGTAACGTGATGCATACCGGTACCTGGGTTCAGGATCACTGTAGACAGGATAGGGATTGTCCACCGGCCGGTAATAACCAGGACTGCAATAATACTGAGCTGCAATTACCGGAGAGAGAGGGGCAGGGGGTGGGCTCGATATCGGAGCCCGTAATCCGGGAAGAGGATTCACGGGTATACTGTTTCTCAAGGCATCCGGATCAGACACCGGGTTCTGCCAGGGAGCATTAAGGGAGATGGGACTCGTATAATATCCCCCGGAAGAGTCTGCATTACAGACGGTACAGAGAATTGTGATCACCAGAAGTGCCAGGAAGAGATCTAATCTGAATGACATAACCACTATTCCCCAGTGATCGGAGATGAACCTATCTCATTTATCATTGAAGGAAAAAGAGTACCGGAACTTCTCCTGTCATCCGACTTATGTCCGTATTGATCAATATGACAAGTACGTATCATACAGCCCTTACAATAGCCGGTTCAGATCCTTCAGGAGGCGCCGGTGTCCAGGTAGATCTAAAGACATTTGCAGAGACCGGGGTATGGGGTATGGCAGTAATCACGGCTCTGACAGCGCAGAACGCCTGCCGCGTCTCCAGGGTTTGGCCTATGGAAGCGAAGGTTGTTGGAGAGCAGATTTCAACTCTGGTTGAGGACATTACCCCGGGAGCGGCAAAGACCGGGATGCTGACCACTGCCGAGGTCATCAGGGCGGTTGTCGATACCCTGCCGGAGAGTATTCCACTCATTGTTGATCCGGTGATGATCTCAACATCAGGGCACCGGTTGCTTGATGGGGCAGCCATCAGGACTATGAAAGAGATGCTCATACCCCGTGCAACCCTGGTTACCCCGAATATTCCTGAAGCTGAAGTGCTTACCGGGATGAAAATCAACGATGAGGCCGAAATGATCGAGGTGGGCCAGCAGATTCGTGACCTCGGATCTCGTTCTGTGGTTATCAAAGGCGGACACGGTACCGGAGAAGAATCGGTGGATCTGTTGATCGGCAGGGAAGGAGAGATCAGACTTACATCTCCCCGGATGCCTTACCAGGTTCATGGATCAGGGTGCTGTTTTTCTGCAGCGGTAACCGGGTTTCTTGCTCAGGGGTATGGGGTAGAAGAGTCATGCCGGCAGGGCAAGGTGGTTGTGACTAAGGCCATCAGGGACGCTGTAGCAGGTGTAGGCGAAATGCGGATGGCAAATCCGGGAGGGGTTGGGAGAGATTATAATCTTCGATAACCCGTTCCAAGCTTAATTAATATTATATGCTTGATCTTACGTCCCGTAAAAATGCGATCCAATCCCTGGACAATGCTGTTTCTGTTGTGCAGAATTCAGAGTGAGGAAATATATACCGGGAAATATCAGGGAAGTGATTGAGGCCGGTGTAATCGAAAATTTTGAGTTTACCTATGAACTCAGCTGGAAATTCATGATACGATGGATTTCACAAAAAAAAAATTCATCAGAAGAGGCATCTTCACGAACCAAGCGTGACATATTCAGAACTGCTGCACGGTATGGACTGATCAGAGATCCAAAACCGTGGTTCAGATAAGCAGAAGCCCGTAATATGACATCACAGACCTATGATCGGAAAAAGGCAGAGACCGTTCTAGCCATCGCCGGAGAGTTTCTCAGCGATGCAAACGATTTTTACCGGGAGATTGAAGCGTTGAATGTTTGATTTGAGTGAGGATTACCAGTTACTTCTGGGTATTCTAAATGAGCATCTGTCCGGGTGCAGGGTGTATGCGTTCGGCTCCCGGGTGAAGGGAGATCATTACCCATGGTCTGATCTGGATCTCAATATTGAAAGTGACAAGGTGATATCATCTGAACTGAAAGAGGCATTATCTGATTCTGATCTTCCGATATTTGTGGATCTCATCGATTCAAAGGAGGTATCACAAGAATTTAGAAAGACCCTGACGAAGGTTGGGATGGTATTGGTCGTGACGATCGAGTAATCATCAGTATGGAGTGATTGGGTAGGCTGAAAGATATTTACCTTTCTTCAAAAACCTTAGAAAATGGGGATCTCGATCTGTTTGATGAACCATCAAAATAGGTCAGAAATATAAATTAAGAGAATTTTTGCAGAGATTTTCTCTTCAATAAGTAACCTTCAAATATATTAGGATCATAGAGATGTTACGCACACAGGAGGTGCAAGATGTATAAAAAAGAAGAGGCAGTCTCTCCGGTTATTGGTGTTATCCTGATGGTGGCAATCACCGTTATACTTGCAGCGGTTATTGCAGCATTCGTCTTTGGACTCGCTGGAAATGCAGGGTCATCTAAAAATGTAGCAGTTATCTTCCAGGCAAATGCAACAGGTGGAGAATTCTCCTGGCAGGGAGGAGCTGACCTTAACAGAATAACAAGTTGGTATGCAAAGCAGACGGGAACTGGTGTAACTGCCCCAGGTATTATAGGAATGGGAACTACCGTAAAGGTCGGAGATATAAGTTATGTCAATGAGACAGTTACAAGTACAAGACTTCAAATGGTAGCAACCTTTACTGATGGTAAAGAGACCATTATCTTTGATCAATCATATTGATCCTCTTTTTTGAATTCATCTTCACAGGTTTGTCGCATTCTCTTTTCTGTTTCACTCCCCCTGACATTTCAACAGTAATTTCATTTTCAGGCTGGTCTCCAAGATATGTACTTTGTGACATTAATTACTAAACCTGGATACAGTGCACAAAAAAAGTAAAAACTTTACTATGAATCGGAACAGATTTGCTCTCTAAATAAACCCAGTGTATAATTTAATCTGCATCCTATAGGAGCGATTAACCCCATAATACCATTGCCACCTAGATCAACATCAGATAGTTTTCATGCTAGTGGCAACCTATGACAAATATACTTCCGAAACCCTTTACTTCATGTCGCAATTCATGGGAAAAAGATAGAGGCTACTCGGATCAAATAAAAAGTTGAGACTATTAAACCGCTTCAGAGAAACTCATCTTTGCAACAGTCGGCGTCGCCTTCACTGATCCGCCAGCGGTTGTTGCTGATGTCGAGGTTGTTCCCTTATTCTTCCCTTCTGTCAACCACGGTTTCTTCGCCATTATTGCATCAGATTTAGCCTGAAGTTCCATTGCTGTCTGATCGTCACAGATAGAGCAACAGCTTGGACAGTACCCATCTTCAGGTTGGATCTGCGTCAGTGTCGGGGATGCCTTAACCTCTGATGAACCCACAGTTCCCGGAGTATAACTTTTCGTTTCAACTGATCCAAGGTTCATAGTGTTAGCATCTTTCCACTGGCTGAACTTATTCCACTTGTACCACCGCTCCCACCAGCAGCAGTAGAGACCCGCAGTGACAAATGGAGCGGCGTCGTCATAAGCAAAGTTCCAGTACCCTTTCGATTTCGCATCATCAGCGCATCCAGGGTTGGCACTCTCATCACATATGCTCCAGACAGTCTTAGCTGCCGCTGGACCAACTACCAGAAGAAGAATTATTGTACTGATAACTGCGATGAGGAACAGATATCGGCGATTCATAGTATGTATATATCAACAATAATCCGGTATCAAGTTTTCCAGACCTGATCTCCGAATTACCTCTCTAATCTAAAACCTGATAGTACTATGATGAGCTACCTGACACATTTCATTGATCACCAAATGCAAAAAAATATAATAGGGAGAAATAAACTTCTTTCTCTCAGGAATGTCCCATACCCCGGATAACACAAAACCAGAGTCGAGATTTTTCCGGAACCGAAGAACCTCTGAACATTTGATACTAACGCAGGTGATTAATGCCGATAAACTATGTTGACACAGGATTTGTGCTGATATGTACAGCACTCGTCATCTTCATGACCTTTGGAGTAGGGCTCTTTTATGCCGGGCTTGTGCATCGGAAGAATATCATCTCCATGCTGACCCTCTCGTTCATCTCGTTTGCACTTGTTTCACTCCAGTGGATCTTCTTTGGCTATTCACTGGCATTCGGCCCTGATTTCGGGGGACTCATCGGAGGTCTGGACAATATTGGGCTTGCGGGCGTTACGATGGAAGGTGACAATATACCGAAGCTGGTATTCATGATCTTCCAGATGGCATTTGCAGCCATCACTCTTGCCATCGTTACTTCAGCCGTAGCTGAACGGATCAAACTCTCATCCTTCCTTTTGCTCGGCCTCATCTGGACAACATTGATCTATGACCCGGTAGCTCACTGGATATGGGGTGGGGGATGGGCACAACAGATAGGAGTGTTAGATTTTGCCGGAGGAATCGGTGTTCACATCTGTGCAGGGTTCTCGGCACTAGCCCTGGCTTTCGTGATCGGAAAGAGAAAGGGATTTGGTGAGTACTCCCTGCAGCCCTGCAACATCCCGATGACACTTATCGGGGGTGCCATTCTCTGGTTCGGCTGGTTTGGGTTTAACGCAGGAAGTGCTCTTGCGGTAAACAGTATTGCAGTTAATGCATTCATCGTCACCAACATTGCAGCAGCTGCAGGAACATTCTCCTATATGTTTGTATCCTGGTACAAAGGCAAACCCAGTTCGCTCTCCATGATATCAGGTACCATAGCAGGTCTTGGTGCCATAACCCCGGCTGCCGGATTTGTCGGGCCGATGGAGGCAGTTGTTATCGGAGCGATCTCGGGAGTGCTATGTTACTTTGCCTTGGTATTCAGACTTGAACAACAGTGGGATGAAAGCCTCGATGCATGGGCAATCCATGGAACCGGGGGACTCTGGGGAACTATAGCACTGGGTATCTTTGCCACTGCCGCAGTTGGAGGAGTTAACGGACTGATTGCAGGAAACGGACACCAACTAATTCTTCAGTTAGGTGGAGCTTTTATAATCCTGGCATACTCGTTTATCGGAACGTGGATACTCGCCCTCATAGTCGACAAACTGATCGGCCTGCGGGTGAGCGAGGAAGAAGAATATGTAGGTCTCGATATCTCCCAGCATGGGGAGACCCACAGGAATTGACTTCCTGCTTTTTTTCTCCTGATATCACCACAGATGATCGTGAATACCGGTTACAGTACCCATCTTAGAAAAGACTGAGTGTTCGTTTCGGACCGGTTCCAAAAACCCGGGAATAATTGATCTCAAACACCTGCGATCGGGGAATGGTCATCTCAGGCCCGGTCGGATGATAATCATCGTATCTTTGATACCTAATCGCATTAGCTCCGACGTATGTAGGGAAGTTACCAAACCAGTTTCCCCCATATATCAGAGTAATATTTGACAAATCACATTTATTCAGCATACCACTCAAAGCCCATTGATCAAGGCATTTAGCATTATAATACTGAACATATCCTGAATCAATTCGCTTCATGACATCTTCCGTCCCGATTTTTCCGATCAGATCATCAAACGTATTTCCCAAAACATCTGTTCTGAATCTGAACAGATCCTCACGGGTCGGATGATAGGCTGAAAGTAGCCCGTTGGGAGTATTCACCTTGAAATCAGTTGAGTTGAAGTAAACATATGGATACTCATTGAGCTCATCAGAATGTGCAGAAAAATACCCGGCAATCTTATCAGTTATTTCTCCTGATGTAACCCAGTTACAATACAGACCCTGGCAGATCAGAAGGGAGCAGAAGATTCCAGCCAGTAGCAGTATTCTGGAATGCTTTGCACTGCACAACCTGGCGCAGAAGTATACGATCAGGCATGCTATAAAAATATCAATAAGAACATATCCGCGGGTCGCCGTACCGCCCGTAGTCAGGATAATCGGAATTGAAGTTGAAACAAGGCCAGTAAAAAGTATAGTCAGGTACCTCAAAGAGCCGTATTCCACAAACCGGTACGAACGAAGGTACCATGAAATAAGCAGGATCAGGAGTAGATCACAGACCAGAATAATGGCACCCTGAAGCGGCGTTATCTGCATCCACCCCATAACAGAAAACTGAATCTGGTTGGAGAATATCAGTATCGATGTAAAGATAAAGAGGCCTGTATGAAGAAGGAGAACTCCTGGTTCGAAGCTGGAAACATCATGCCCGTATCGAACATACCCGAACCCGAACCAATGAGTAGTCCGGATCACCATCACCAGACCCAAGGGTATCAGATAATAGAACGAATCTCTGATGTTTTTCCTATTGAGAAGATCGTGCACCACAAGAACAGCAGGTAGTGCAAACCCTGTCTCATATGTGAGAAGACCAAGGAAATAGAAGACCAGCGATAATGGGAGAAGGTAACGGCGATCCCGGTACAGGAAACAGAGGATTGAGGCAGCGTAAAAGAGAAAACCAACCTCGTTGCATATAGAGACAATGATCCAGGGATATCCCTCATCCTTATTCCAGAGCACCACGTAGAGGAGACAACTCACAAACGGAAGGTATGACAGATATCCATAATCTGAAGCAATCTTTTTGAGTACTAAATAAAGCAGAACGACAAAGAGCGACGAGAGTACAAACCCCACTAGTTGTAAGCCAAACGCATCCACTCCATGAAATGAAAAGGCAATTTTTTTCAAGGCAAACTGGATCGGACGCTGGCAATCCGACAGAATAGCAAGGTAAGATCTCGCCGAATCCGGAGAAACTACAACATCAGACCAGTCATCGCTGTAATAGGTGTAATGCCTGATAAAGAGATAATTAGCAATACCATTTGTGATCAGGAGGAGACAGATCTCAATCAGAGTTTTTATCCAGGCTGGTAAGGATTTCTTCATGTAAAAACCGGGTGGCTGTTACTATAGTAGAGGTGATCAGAATAGCAAAATGAGGTTATAATTTTTCAACTGTCACTCGGACCCGGTCGCCAGGAACCAGCCCGTGACCTTTTGGTACATCAATATTAAACCAGAGTGTGCCTGGATCATTCTGAGTATTATCCTGGGACATCAGACAGTCTTTCTGCTCGTTGATATCAGCGACAAACTCTAAGGGTGATTCAAAGCTTACAATGGTCTTCATCAGACCCAGTTATTAGCGGAAAAAGAGTTTAATTCTTTGCAGGACTGACCATCCAGGTGGTGCTGTTTGAATAGCTCCACCTTACAATGGAGATCTCGTGACAGATCTCTGCCAGGATCGCCATGTTGGTGCCTACCTCCTTGGAAGACAGGCCCAAATCCTTTGCAATGTATTTGGACTTAAAGTAATGCCTGCCTGAACCAAGACCATTTCGGAGATAAGTTATGAGTCGCGTCTGCGTCTCATTATACTTCTCTCTCAAGCATGTGTGTGATGGCATTATACTACCTCCATCAGCGTAGTTAGAAATCAGAGTTCAGGCATATAAAGATGCTTGAATGTTGATGATCTATCATGCTAAATATGGAACCGAAAAAAGAGATTATTCAACTGTTGAAAACTGAGCAATCTTTTCTGAAAGCCTTTCGGTAACTTCCGGGCGCATTCCTTCGACAAATTTTATACTGCCCACTACAAGATGTCCGCCACCGTTGACTCCGGCCCCGGGGAGATCATCACGAAGTTCTCTGACCATCCTCGGGATATTCATGAGCACACCACGAGATCTCAGCACAACAAAATCAGGCCCGAACCCGAGGGTAACAACCGGTTCACCGGCATACTGCTGACAGAGACGGTCATGGACCTCCCCGCAGGTCTTGCCTGGTGGAGGGAACGTGAACTTATGGGCGTGGATCTCGACATCGATCGTGAAGAGATGAGCACCATTCCCAAGCACTGTATGACCGACGTGCGGCATGCAGGTTTTCACCTGTTCGGTTATCGCTGCGTTGGCTTCATCTTCCAGCAGCTTAACCATCTGAAGGTGACGCTCATGGTTCCCATTCAGATCCAGAATATCTTTTATCAGTTCCTTTCCATCATTAAACCGGAGATAAAACTGAATGTAGTCAAGTGCCAGGGCTATCCGTCTGCACTCATCCTCTGAAAACCGATCCGCAGATAGTTCAAGGTACCTGCTCCGCTCCGGAGCCTCGCTCCGGTCAGCAACACCGGCTACAGCGGCAATATGCCGGATCTGCCGATCAACAGACGGGCTGATCAGACGGGCAATTTCTGTCCCAAGCATGCCGGCAGTGATCCCATAGTCTCCACCGACATGGTACGGGTTGACATGCGCTTCGAGGAACTGATCAACGATCTCATCAGGATGATGATGATCAAAGACGATCATAGGGATCCCATAGACCTTTGCCATCTTCATGGCAGGGAGATCCTCTTCGGTGGACCCGTTATCGGTCAGCAGCACCAGTGGCATCTTCTGTCCGAACCGGACGTTATCCCGGGTGGCATAATCGAGATCCCTGACAATGTCCTCAATCTCATAGAAGGGAGCTTTCGAGGGGGCACGCTTGAAAAGATAATAATCGGCATCGTAGTCCCCGCCGGATTCATTGATCAGGGAGATAACAGCCTGCTCAATTGAGACTGCAGAACAGATCCCGTCTGCATCGGCATGGTGGCGAAGAAGGATTGGCTGAGCAGTAAAGACAGCACGTCTGATGATCTTTGCTATCTTCCGCATTGCTGGCCTGAGTTTCTCAAGTACTTCGCTCTCCACTAGAAGTGGCACTTCAGGTGGTTCGGCCCGGGTGTCGATGGCCTGTTCAATACCAGCAAGAACCTCATCAGCCTCGCTTCCCCGGAGCACAGTCAGGTTCTCAAGTTCGATCTGAATCTGACCTCCCCGCTGCATCACTTCCCCGGTAGCCCTGACAACATCGCCCTGGTTTGCATCAGGAAATGCCCGCTTCCCAGCCTCTATAAATCCTGCTCCATTCTCTGATCCGGTTGCATCAATAAATGTGAAGATCGTAGGGCCTGAGGTCTGTTTCACCTGGGCAACCACGCACTCAACCATCACTCTCCGTCCGACTTTTCCTCTCAGATCACCGAGCTGGATTGCACGCCTCTTACAGATTACCGGCTGGACCTGGTACGAGGTGATAATGACCTCCTCAAGGTCAATATTTCCGTTATCCCTGATATTTCCAACCCGCACCAGGATCGAATCCCCCTCCTGGTGACTGGTAAGCATATTGCTTTTATGAACTAGCCCTTTGGTTGAACTGTTCAGGTACACAAATGTCCCGAACGCAGCAAACCCCTGGACAGTACCGGAATACGTCTTGCCGACAACCACATCAGCAAGACTGCATCCATCCCCCAGGCTATATACAACTGTCTCTGTTCCTTTTGGCATACGTATTATCCACCGTTATTCAGCCGGCCGCTGCGATCAGACAAGAAGCTGAATAAAACCCCGGTTACGGGAAGAGTGCAGGGCAAAGCAAACAACCGATGGTAGTATAGTGGTAACTGGAGGGAAATAAATTCAACCATAGAGCAGGAGACCAGACGCCTAAAAAAGAGCATGTGAAGGTTTTTACAGCCGGACCGTATCAGGTGCCTTCCTGAGATACAAACGACCGTTCTGAGAACGGGATGTCAAGCATGACAAGATCATCAGGCGCAAGGATTTCTCCGGAGTAATTTTTTCGTGCATCCTGAAGGTGCTGATCTGCAGATGTATACCGGGTACTGATATGGAAGAGAGCCAGACGACCGGCACGAAGTGCTGTCGCAACTCTGCCTGCCTCTCCGGCTGTTGAGTGCATGAATTCACGTGCCCTATCAAGTTCAGTATCATCAAAGGTGGCATCGTGAATCAGGAGATCAACATCTTCACCAAGAGGGGCAAGTTCAGAGAGGTTTGGCCTTGTATCGCCAGAATAGATGATCTTCCTGCCCGGACGCGGCTCACCCATAATCATCCCCGGCGTGATCAGCCGTTCCTGCCCATCAACAACCACTTGTACATTTTCTCCCCGTTGAAGTCTGCCAAAGAGCGGCCCGGGCCTGACACCAAGACTTATGGCCAGTTCACGATTGAACCTTCCCGGGCGTTTATCCTCTTCAAAGATGTAGGAAACCCCGGGGATACCGTGGTCGGTTGAAACAGCATGGATCGTATATCCCTCAAACAAAAGTGAATCACCCGGCCGTACCCGTTGTGACTCGACCGGGAACTTGATCCTGCTCCGGCATATCTGTTTGATATCAGTGACCATTTCATGAACCGTGTCAGGCCCGTAAACCACGAGGGGCTCTTCCCTTCCTGAGAATGACATCGTCTGCAGAAGGCCGATGAGCCCGAGAAAATGATCTGCATGCCAGTGGGTGATGAACACAGACTCAAATGAAAAGCCTGTACGTGCTTTCATCATCTGACGCTGGGCTCCTTCTCCACAGTCAAAGAGGAGATCATGTGATCCCCATTTCATCAGGATACAGGGGAGGTTTCTCGAGATCGTCGGAAGTGCTCCTGATGTTCCAAGGAAGAAGATCTGTAATGTCTCTCCGGCTATGGTCCCCACCCCCTGATAAGATCAAATGAACGCTTTGCTTCCTCAATCGAACGTCCTTCCACTACCACCACACCGGAATAGTGATCAAGAAGATCCTTTGAGAGACGTTTCCAGTTGATGGTCCCTGCACCTAACGGGAGATGTTCATCAGATTTACCATGGTTGTCATGGATGTGGATGTGGGATGCATGGCTCAGGTATTTTCTAAACGCATCAACCTTCCCGAGCGTGTTGGCATGACCAAAATCGATCGTGAGCCCGATCCCCTCAATGTCCTCGATCAGACCGAGTATCTCTTCAGGATACTGGCAGAGGAAGTCAGGAATGTTAGGCATATTCTCGATGCATGCAGTCACACCGTACTCCTGCGCAACCTTCCCGAACTCACGGAGAGCATCCTTCTGGAGTTGCCAGATCTTGTCTGGCACCAGTTTGCCTGTGCAGGAGAGGTAACCCGGATGGATTGTCACCCGGTCTGTAATAGGAGCAGCTTTCCTGATGCATTCAGAGATCTGATGAACGGTCTCCTTCCAGATCGGCTCATTGATGGCAGCCGGATTGAGATCACCATAGGGGGCATGCACGGTTACCTTGAGTGAGGTACTTCCCAGTGTCTCAATGACTGATTTATATGAGTCAGGCCTGCTGAAGTGGTAATTGCCGTCGGCACAGACCTCCCAGCCAGAGAATCCAACCTCTTCAATGCCAAATATCCAGTCAATGTCATCCCAGACTTTTGCTGACGAACCAAAATAAGGGCAAATACTCATGATACTCCTGCTATCTGCTCCAGGGTTGATCTGACTGTTTTCCGATACTCAGCTAGAGTGCCGGTATTCTGTACCCTCATGGTTGCAAGATTCATCGCCTGACGCAGACCGAACGATGACTCGCGTTCATCCCTGGCAGAGAGCTCAGAAATATCATTCAGATCATCAGACCTTCCTCGGACTTTGAGCCTGTCAAACCGTGTTTCAAGTGGAGAATCGATCGCGATAAGAATGAAATCCTGGAAATGATCAGCAAACTCCCTGACCTCGGCATCACCCCGTATTCCATCGATCAGAACCACAGGTGTTTTTTGTGACTCGATTACTGGAATGCAGACATGTGCGATGGCTGCCATGCCATATTGCTCACGAAGGCGTCTCGCTACAACACCCATGCTTGTGTCAACCGGAGGGAGACCTTCTTTTTTAACCTCCTCCCTGATGACATCACCCATGACTACCACCGGGATACCAAGCTCTGCTGACACAGCAGAGAATTCACCCTTCCCTGATCCCGGCATTCCTACAATTCCTATTACCTTCATACCATATCTCCCCTTGCTCTCTGGTTCGTATCCGTACCGGTCGATGGAGTTCATCAGCGATCTTTACCAGATCCTCAAACTGGAGAGAGCGGATCCCAACATATTCACCCTGCTGAAGAACCAGATCCACATCCTGAGCAACATCAGGCACCACCGATGATATCTGCTCACTGCTCCCCGGGAAGAGCGTCAATACCACCTCGAATAGTGGTAACCTCATATCATGAAACCGGGTGGTACAGAGTGCCAGTGATCGTTTTACTTCAGGTCCGAGTGCACGTTCTTTCCCCTTCACTGTATTAAGATTCCAGTCCGGTTTGATATCAAGGGCAATAAGATCAACCAATCTTCGGGAGATAAGATCTGCCAGAACTTCGGGGAAAACCCCGTTTGTGTGCAGACCAACGGCAAGCCCCATATCCTTCACCCCTTTAGCAAGATATCGGAGAACTTCAGGCTGCATCGTTGCCTCGCCACCTGAGAAGACCACACCGCTGATAAGAAGACTGGCAGACCTGATCATTGCCATAACTTCATCAGGGTCCTTGAAATCAGTCCCGCTCTGAATCCCGGGATTCTGACAGTACCAACATCTGACCGGACATCCCCTGAAGAAGATGACACAGACTGATCTTCCCCGCCAGTCAACGGTACTGAGAGGGACAAAACCTCCAAAGTTCATGCGGACTGGATCTGTCACTGCGGCATAAGGTTGGTGTCAGCTTTTCATCACTGTTTTCATTAGTGTATACCGATAGGAATCCGAAGTCACAAAGCAAAGACAGGCCGGAACAAATTTACTTGCGTTACAAGAAACCAAATTGGAGTCCCCTTTTTAAAAACCGAGCCTTTATGTATCAGATTACAGTACATATGAGGTATGTCAATAGTTGAGGATGCCAGGCGAGGTATCATCACCGAAGAGATGAAGATCGTAGCGGCCCAGGAAGGCGTTACTGAAGATTATATCCGCCGGGGAATCGCTGCAGGACATATTGTCATTCCGGTATCACCATACCGCAAAGTGAAAGTATGCGGTATTGGAGAAGGACTGCGCACCAAAGTGAACTGCTCGATCGGGACTTCCTCAGATATAGTTGATGTTGATATGGAAGTCGAAAAGGCAAAGGCCGGTGAGAAGGCGGGGGCTGATACCCTGATGGAACTCTCAACCGGAGGCGACTTCTTTGATATCCGCAGACGTGTAATCGAAGCAACAAGCCTTTCTGTGGGATCTGTCCCCTTGTACCAGGCTTTCATTGAGGCGGCACGTAAGGAAGGAGCGGTCATTCACATGCGTGAAGATGATCTCTTCAGAATCACCGCCGAGCAGGCAAAGCTCGGTACTAACTTCATGGCAATCCATACCGGCATCAACCGGATTACTCTTGAGCGCCTTCAGAGGCAGGGTCGCCACGGGGGTCTGTGCTCACGGGGAGGGGCATTCCTCACCGCATGGATGCTCCACAATGACAAAGAGAACCCACTCTTTGCAGAGTTCGATTACCTCTGTGAGATCCTCAAGGAGCACGAAGTCACACTCTCGACCGGAAACGGAATGAGAGCAGGGGCAGTACATGATGCAACCGACCGGGCCCAGATCCAGGAACTTATCATCAATGCCGAGCTTGGAGACAAGGCTCATGAGCAAGGCATCCAGGTAATCGTGGAGGGGCCCGGACATGTGCCTGCTGATGAGATCGAGACGAACGTGAAGCTTATGAAGCGGATGTCAGGGAACAAACCCTTCTACATGCTCGGACCAATCGTCACCGATATCGCACCCGGATATGATGACCGGGTAGCTGCCATCGGAGCTGCCATGTCATCATCGTACGGTGCAGACTTCATCTGTTATGTAACTCCTGCAGAACACCTCGCACTTCCCAACGTGGAGGATGTGTACGAGGGCGTGATGAGCAGCAGGATTGCGGCCCACATCGGTGACATGATCAAACTGAAGAAACGGGATCAGGATCTTGCTATGGGACACGCACGTCGTGACCTTGACTGGGATGCTCAGTATAATCTGGCTATCAACCCGGAGAGGGCTCGCAAGATACGATCTGAGCGGATGCCTGCAGACAGGGAAGCATGCACGATGTGCGGGGACTACTGTGCCCTGAAGATCGCCAACAAAGTGATCAAGAAGCTGAACTGATTTCAAGGTCACTGACCAATTATCCGAATCTACCAGGATTCATCAGGTGACTTCTCTTTTTTCACCAGTAAGCAGATGTACCGTATGCTCCAAAAGACACTCTCCTGCAGGACAACTGATGAAGGAGATATTCTGGATCTCACCGGGAGAATCAGAGAGATTGTTACTGAATCAGGAGTACAGACCGGAATCTGCTCGATATTTACAGTAGGGTCCACAGTTGCACTTACCACCATCGAACATGAACCCGGTGTGCTGAAAGACCTGAACCGTGCTCTCTCAATACTTGCACCAGCAGATGTATCGTATGCCCATGATACCAGATGGGGAGATGGGAATGGAAGGTCCCATGTTAAAGCTGCACTTGTCGGACCATCACTGACGATACCTGTCATGAACGGAAATCTCTTGCTTGGAACCTGGCAACAGATCGCGCTCATCGAATGTGACACAAGGGGGCAGAAGTGATCGTACAGTTGTGATCACGGTGATGGGATAACAGAACCAGAAACGAAAAAAGAATCATGCCGGATACCGGCATGCATGTTTTAAAGATACTGATTATTCAGAAGGCAGAAAGCCACAAGCGTATCGATTAATCCAGAGGGACTGTCTCAAGGTTAGAGACCAGTTCCCATACACGGGTTCTTGCGTGCATCGGCATATTGGAATCATTGCTGATCTCGTCGATCTTTGATATCGCTTCGGCTGCCCTAAGGCCAACCTGTTTATCCTTATTTTGTAAAAGTGTGCGTGTTTCGTCAGCGACCCGCCTGATATTGCGCGGAATCGTTCCGTCATCGATAATGGCGGAAAGCATCTGTATACAGTAATCTACCGTCTGTTCCGGATTTGGCATGCTATCACCCGTGAGAGAGCTTCTCTTATTATTACTTACGGACCCTCATAAAACTATAGTGAACACTATGAGAAAGCCAGACGAGATCATGGCCGAGTATCTTCTGAAGGGAGGGAAGATGCTTGCGAAAACCTGCCAAACCTGCGGTTCTCCGCTCTTTGAAATCAAGGGCGATACATTCTGCGTAGTTTGCAGGGAGACGGAGCCAGCCAGAAAGGATGAAGAAAAAAGTGATCTGAACAAGAGAGATCAGGAATCAGGACCAGGAACTGATAAGCCCGGGAAATTCAAGAGCCAGTCAAACCTCCACCTTGATGATCAGTTTGATTGCACAATCAAAGCCCTGCTCATAAGGATCGAGGAGGAACAGGATTCACGAAGACTTCAGGATCTGACTCGTGCGGTCAAAGAACTCGCCGATGCATACGCAATAATACATCATGGATATGACAATCGGGATAATTCATAAATCCGTTCTGCTTTCTTCACGCCGATTCCGGGAACCTGCAATAGTGCATCGCGATCAGCCTGCATGACAGCCTGGACCGAACCGAAGGCTGAAAGAAGTGCACGTGCATGTTTCAGCCCGATATCTGGAAACGTCGAGATGATGGCTTCCTGTGCATCACGATCTCCCTGATATACGTGTTTTATCTGGGAGCCACGCTCGATAGTACCCTCCTCTGTTTCTCTGCGCGCAAGAACCAGTAAAATCTCTGCTGTTTCCATGGGATCAGCGGTGGTGAAGATCGTCACCCCGAAGTTGATCCCTATCGCTGCCAGAGCGCCGCGTATAGCATTCGGATGGATGTCACGCTGACTGTAGAGATCTCCCCCTTCAATGATCAGCACTGGCTTTGTACAGTTCGCAGACATCTGCCTGATCTGACCGAGCAGATCACGTTCAATAAGCGTATCAACAAAGTCCCGGGCAGTCTTACGCTCTACAAGAATTCGCTCACCAATGCGGTAATCACCCATAGGGAGACGCTGGACTTTGATCCTAGCATCAGCAGCAGAGAGATATTCGGTCACCTTTGAAACGAGTTCACGATCATCAGCGACAATCTCAGGACCGAAATGATCCTCCTGTTCACCCCGGTTTCTGGCACTCTCTTCAGGGCTCAGAGAGAGTGCTGACTGAAACTCATTCTTCATCCGCTTCCCAAGACCGGACATCTGTTTTGCCATGGCCCGCTCTTTCCGTACCGAGGTGAACCTGGAGATCTCATCGCTGGTACCCCGAGTGACCATTACAATGATCCTGCCCGTGCCATGTCGCCCGGTTCTCCCCTTCCGCTGGATACTCCTGATCTCAGACGGAACCGGTTCGTAAAAGATCACAACATCAGTGGAGGGAATGTCAAGGCCCTCCTCACCGACAGAAGTTGCCACGAGAACCCTGAACTCACCTTCTCTGAACCTCTTCAGGGCTGCGATCTGTTTCTTCTGAGAAAGACCCTTCTCACTGTCTTTCGTCGCCTGACCCACAAACCTCTCAGCTGAAATTCCCCTGGCAGCCAGCATCTCAACAATCGTTCTGACTGTGTCCCTGTAGGTAGCAAAGATGATCACCCTGCTTTCAGACTGCTCTTCAAGAACCTGCTCAACCAGCGACGGGAGTGTCAGAAGTTTTGGATGGCACTCCTCCTGCCAGCCTTCTGCCCTGCTCAGTAGTTCCCCAAACCGGGGATCTTCGGCGATTCGTCTGCTGGCCTTAGAGCCGCCTGCTGCTTTCCCTTCTGAAGCAAGTTTCTGCAGGTACCCTTTGAGAACCAGACATCCCTGCGACTCGGCAAGACCGACAGCATGTCGGAGTTTCATACACTCGGCATGAATGCTTGCCGCAACAAAACCACTTGCATCCCGTTCCGCTATCCTCTGCTGGATGAGGGCATTGAGTTCCTGCAGTGTCTTCATCGAGAGGCTTTTCCGATCAGGAGCAGGGAGGCCCATCTCTCTGAGCTGGGAAAGGCGATCATCTATCAGGTCATAGAGGAAGGTGAGGCATTGCTTCAGTTCGTCAGGAAGGCTGACATTGATTATCTCAACCTCCTTCTCATGCACATAGGGCCTGACATCAGGATCAAACTCTGACCGCGTCTCCACGTGAACAATATGCAGGTTCTCAACAATCCCTGCCACCTTCTCCTGGTTTCCACCGGGTGAAGCTGTCATAGCAAGGACAAGCGGATGTGTGGCAGTCTCCATATATCGCTCGACCAGGAAGACATATGCATAATTCCCAACCGCACGATGGGCTTCATCAACAACGAGCAGGGAGACGTCGTTGAGTGAGTAACGTCCCGCTATCAGATCGTTCTTCACCACCTGCGGAGTTGCCAGGATGACAGTTGCCGCATCCCACTCGGCAGTTCTGACCGCCGGTGCAGCCTCACCAGTGAAGATCACGCAACTTCCTTCCGTGACCTCGGGCAGATTCAGATGTGACTGGAAATACCGGAGATGCTGCTCGACCAGGGGTTTTGTCGGGGCAAGCATCAGGACCTTACCACCTGTGCTGAAGAGGCGTGAAGCAGCAACGATGAGAGCAACAGCAGTCTTTCCCAGACCAGTCGGGATGACTACCAACGTGTTGCCATCGAGGGCACGCATTGCAATTGAAAACTGGTAGGTACGTTTCTCGAGTTTGTCAGGGAGAATAAAAGGGTGGTTGATGTATTCCATCAGGGCATTAGAGCAGAGAACTTCTGCTGACCCTTAATGAGACCAGAAACGAGGTGAGGAAGATCCGCAATCTTCACACGTACCTGTTTCATGCTGTCACGCTCACGAAGGGTCACAGTCTGATCCTCTTTAGTATCATAGTCGATGGTGATGGCAAGGGGAGTGCCGACCTCATCCTGTCTGCGATACCGCCGCCCGATCGCCCCGGAGTCATCATACTCTGACAGGATCTCATGAGTATGGAGAGTATGGGTGATTTCCCTTGCAATTGTATCAAGCCCGTCACGTGCCATGAGAGGCAGGACCGCAACCTGGACCGGAGCTATCCTGAACGGGAACCGCATCACCTTTCTGGTCTCGCCATCAACATCTTCCTCATCAAACGAGTGTTCGAGAACAGCATAGATCATCCGATCGATCCCGTAACTCGGCTCAATCACATGGGGCCTGACATCTGTTCCACGGATATCCACATCCTGCTCTGATATTTCGAAGAGATTTGACGGTACAAAGTACTCTTCTCCATCGACTGTAACAGTTGCACCATCCGGACCCGGGGTGACAGTTGCAAGGGCATCTGCTATCGCTTTTGCCTTGCCACGGTACTGAGGGCCCAGGACCCCCATGTTTGCAGAGATAACCTTGCGGCGTTCACGCTTCGGTTCTGCGAACTGGATATAGACTGTAAACGAATCGCCACTCTCCTCGGCATGGGCCTTAAGATCATAGTCAGTCCGGTCTGCAATACCAACCGTCTCAACCCAGCCAAACCGCTCAGAACGTATCTCCGCATCCCAGCAATCTTCGGCGTAATGGGCACGCTCATCAGGAAGATGCTGTCTGAAGCGGAGTTTCTCAGGTTTAACTCCGATGGTAATGAGCAGTTCATGGGTAAGTGCAAGGTAGTATGCAACATACTCGTTGGCTATGACACCCTGGGCAACCGCATCCTTCATGGAGTAGACCTTAGCTTCACCGCCAGACTGCTGCTCCTTGTACGAAAAGAGCGGGAATGAGTAGTCTGCGTACCGGGAGAAGTTTGGATGATTCTTCTCTTCAGGGTGGACAAATATCTCAGCCTCGGCCTGGGTAAATTCACGAAGCCTGATCATTCCCTGACGTGGTGAGATCTCATTCCTGTATGACTTACCAATCTGGACTGTCCCGAAGGGAAGTTTATCACGGTAAAATCGGAGGAGACGGCCAAAGTCTACGAAGATTCCCTGGGCGGTTTCAGGCCTTAAATAGCCTTTCCGCTGGGAACCCGGGCCAATTGACGTCTGAAACATGAGGTTAAAGGCAAACACCTCGATCTTATCCAGTTTCTCTCCACAAGCCGGGCATGGGAGACCACAGATAGTTTTCTGGAGCTCTGCGGCGCTCAGCACCGAAGCATCAGGGACATTATGAGCCTCGGCAACATGGTCTGCTCGCAGATACTCCTCACAGGCAGGACACTGGCACATCTTGTCAGCAAATCCACCAACGTGACCTGAAGCAATATAGATAGCTTCCTGGCCGATTGTGGGACATTCGATCTCGTAGTACCCTTCTGATACCACATAGAACTGGCGCCACATATTCTCGATCCGCCGCTTAAGCAGGGTTCCGAGCGGGCCGTAATCAATGAACCCTGCAACCGATCCATAACATTCAGATGATGGCCAGACAAAACCCCGCCTCCTGGCAAGATCAATGACCTGATCATAGATATCGTTCTCCGGAACCTGCGATTTTTTATCTGCCTTTGAAACCACCGCGAATGACACCTCAATATCAGAAATATCTATACATATTGGTAAATTCAGAGCATATAGATTCCGGAGTTCTCATCACTCAGCAGCAGATGCCATGCCGGGAGTTCATATCCAGTGACCCCGGAGAGAGCCATACTGAGGCCCGCAGGATGAATAATTTTCAGCGTCATAGCGGGTTAGTTATAAGGATTATCGGTCTAATCTCCGGAAAAATCCAACAAACTTAAATAATTTAAACGGCATCTATATCGGTATCCCTACCAGCGTGATATCCTATGCCTGAAGAGATCCAGAAGAAAGAGCAACTTTTACAGTTGTTCACCAATATGACCGGCAACACACAGATTGTGGAGCCGATGAAGAAGATTCACGGTACTCTTCGTGATAGTGACGCAGTCGAGCGGGAGATTGCACTCATTATGCGTGAACTGCTCGATCAGGGGATCTTCAAGACTAAACTGCGTCCCATCCAGCTTGCAAAGCTCATCTGTGCCTATCATTCAGGGAAGAATGACACAGAGATTGCCAGGGATCTGGGAGATGAAAAACTTTCTAAAACAGTGGCCCGGGCTCGTGTCAGGATGAAACTCTTCCGGGAACTCGATTTCAAGATGCCATTCGACCGGTTCAAGATGGAAGAACTCATGACTTCAGGGAAGACCATGAAGGAGATCAGCGAGCAGCTCGGGATCAGCCCTTCAACCCTTCGTGAGTACCGTCACGTTCTTGAGGCAATGATTGACCGGGACATGGACAGGTATATCGAGCGGATCAAGGATGTGATGGAAGACCGTGATCTGACCGAACAGATGACCACCAGTGCGACCAAGGATGCCTTCGGTGAATCAATCGATATCACAGAGGCTGAACTGATCGACATCACCTGATTTTTTTTATGAAACTAACCTGGCTCGGGCACTCATGCGTACTCCTTGAGGGGTCCCGTTCAGTGCTCATCGATCCTTTTGTACCTGGCGGAAAGATTTCCTGTACTCCAGATATTGTGGCGGTAACCCATGCTCATGCTGATCATCTTGGGTGTGCCATCGATCTCGGCGTCAAGACAGTAACCATGAATGAACTCGCTCATTACCTTGAGAGCAAGGGACTTGAGGCTGAACCAATGAATATCGGGGGCACGATTACCGTAGACGGAGTCGAGTTCACGATGACTGCTGCTGTTCATTCTTCATGGATTGAAGATGAGGGAACCGGAGTTTATGGTGGGGCAGCTGCCGGTTTCCTGATCACCATGGACGGAGTTACTGTTTACCATGCCGGGGACACCGCCCTCTTTGGTGATATGAAACTCATCGGACGGATATATAATCCGGACATCGCCCTGCTCCCAATTGGGGGGAGATATACCATGGGACCGCGTGAGGCGATGATTGCAGCAGATTTTGTTGGTGCTCCGGTTGTCATTCCGATTCACTACAATACCTCACCAAAAATTGCTCAGGATGCCGGGGAGTTTAAACGGGTTATTGAGCGGACTACAGATCTGAAGGTTGTAGTATTGAATCCGGGTGAGAATGCCACGTTTCCTGAGATAAACTAACCTTCTTTTTTAATATCATCAGAGTTATTGAAGCTGATTTTATCAGGGTATGAATGAAACATCTCATTTCTGAACCATACTCCTGGTTTGATCAAACATATCGATCAAACAGTTCCACTTTCAGGCAAAGATATTTACCTTGATTGAGTTTTTTGCAGATATCCCAAGTTATCTTGAAAATATTCGTGATTCAATAAAATACATCTCTTACGGTTTCCATGATTTTATTATAAATGATACATAGAACTGTATCACCGGATTCCGGATATATTGTCACAGAGTTAATAAGACAGGATTTTTTCTAATTTTGCTTTCACACCCGGACTCCCGATGCATACCCGAATGTCTTCTGCAGGTTCTGTATACCGCCAGATACCCGGGTCTGGTCTTTCCATGAGTTCGTTGCTGCTGTCCGGTTATAGTCGATACTTGTATTGGTATCCCTGGCTTCCATGATGCTTCCGGCAAACGAGGTCCAGACGGTCCCTTTTGCATTCCCGGTTGTACTATCAGGAGTGACGGCTATCCGATAACTCATTCCTGCCGGGGTGCTGAACCCGCCTGCTGACCGGATCCTGCCCGTGGTTGAGATCCGTGCATGGTTGATGTTGACGAGATCACTTTTTGCTTCGACTACGTTGCAGAATGCAGGGACAAGATTTCTGATCGGTTCAGCAAATACACATGCAACCGTCCGGTCTGAGGCAGAGTAGTTACCGGCGTTGTCCAGGAGCAGTCGTTCACTTCCGGTAAGAAGGGATCCATCCCGGTCCCGGTAGGTGAGCACCTTCTCCTGTTCGATGTTATAGGTTCTTCTTCCTCTTGACCGGGAGTCGAATTCGTAATTCTTTGTTTCAGCAATACTGCCGCCATTAGCCACCTGGGTATCCCGGTATATGACGAGCGATAGGACTTCTGAAGCGTTCAGAGGGTTGTTTTCAAGCGGGTCTTCTTTGCTCACAATCCAGGCGGTTCTCGTAGATTCATCGAGGAAACCGATGATATTCAGGGTAGTCTCGACTGATAAGAGCTGATTTTCCGGCATTCCGGGAGGGAGGCGATCTCCGATAGCCGGGCTGATGAGCAGGGCTACCAGGAGCAGGATCTTCCCGTTCATGGGGAGGTTACCGTTACTGTTCCATCAGTCCCGACGGTGACCGTGAACTGCACCGGATCCCCTGCAGGGATGCGGATATCCTCGCCGGTTGCGACCTGATGTCGAGTCGTAGTGTACCCGCTTGGATTCACAGGTTTGGTATTTGACCAACCCTCCCAGTAATTTCCGGCAATATTCGGGCCTCCCATGATGTTGGTACCTTCCTCAGGACCATTCGGGTTCGTCCAGGTGTAGCGACCTACTTTTCCATTATTATAACTTGTAACTGATGAGGAACCGATGTAATTGTTATAGATGCTTCCACTCCCCGTCCCACCGTCAACATCTATATATACCTTATCGATGGTATTGCCGGTAACCTCGACCACAGAAGAGTCCATAATCCATAATATTTCTGTTATCTCATTCCCGGTTACGGTTGCTGAACCTTCCAGATATAAACCAAATTTTGAATCATCTGCTTCAAAACCTGATTCTGTGTTATCTATAATCAGGGCGTTTTCGCCGATAGAATAGATAGCAATTAATGTACCCTCATTACCAGCGAATAAACCGGTTATAGAATTATCTGATATTGTTGCATCATCACCTGATGAATAAATTCCAAGTAGATAAGAACCATCACACGTATCACCTAGATTCTCAAGGGTATTCCCTGAAATGACCGCATGTAAACCGGTAGATTTGATACCATATGATGGGTCAGAGTCAGAGTCACGAATCGTATTATCCGTGATGGTCACATAGTCTGCTGACGAATTGATTCCCGTTCCTGTGGAAGTGATATCCATATTCTGCACTGTGGCATGATCAGCGGTCGATGCGATCTCCACTCCAACCCCAGAATTATGACCATCAACCGTGTTCTGATCGTTTCCATCCGCAAGATCCCTGCCGTCAAGCGTTACTCCGGACCCTGTGATCTGGATGGCGAAACTGTGGGTCGTTGTCAGATCTCCGGTGAGGTAATAACTCCCGGATTCCTTGATTACGACATAATTATTCCCTGAATAGCCATATGAACCGACAAAGTCGTAGTCGTCCCCGGTATGCCCGGCAACAAGGGCGGTCCACCCATCAGGGGCTGCGGTGACGATCACCTCGCCAAGGGTCACCACCCCGATCTCTTCCGAATTATCGTCACTGGTTCCGTCCTCCTGGGAGACAGAGAGCACGGTGTCTCCGTCTGAAGAACTGTCTGACGAGGTCAGGTTTCCATCCTGGGTTCCGGTAGGTTCCGGGGTTGCTGTATCAACAGGGGTGACCGTATCTTCGGGAGACACCGTTGGCTCAGGACTATCGGTCGCATCAGGGGTGACCGTTTCATCAGGTGTTACCGTATCTTCGGGAGAGACTGTTGGCTCAGGACTATCGGTCGCATCAGGGGTGACCGTATCTTCGGGAGACACCGTTGGCTCAGGACTATCTGTCTCAACAGGGGTGACCGTTTCATCAGGTGTTACCGTATCTTCGGGAGAGACTGTTGGCTCAGGACTATCGGTCGCATCAGGGGTGACCGTTTCATCAGGTGTTACCGTATCTTCGGGTTCAGAACTGTCATCTTCAATTGGAACATCTGTTTCATCAGGTTCTACTGTATCTTCAGGTTCAGGACTGTCATCTTCAATTGGAGCATCTGTTTCTTCAGGTTCTACTGTATTTTCAGGTTCAGGACTGTCATCTTCAACAGGGGCATCTGTTTCATCAGGTTCTATCGTATCTTCAGGTTCGGGAGCTGCAACTGTCTCCTCAAGTCCAATTTCTTCTCCGGTTTCGGTGACATTTTCTCCGCTTACCGGCATCATCATCACCCCGTAGATGAATACAAGGGAGAAGACTGTCACAAGCAGGATGAAGATATCCCGGCGGGATCGGCGTCCGGTGTTATGATTCATGATTATCCCGCGACTCATTCTCATTCTGTTCCGGTACCATCTGTTCAAGCGATTGCAGGTACTGTCGTGCCTGGGTAATTCCTCCCAAATCCCTCTGTGCTGCAGTCCGGAATTCATCCTTCGCTTCGGTATACCTCCCCTGTGAAACGCGGAGCACCCCGAGATTGGTATGGGCAAGAGCGGCCCCATCCGGATCCGCTTCAATTGCTGTAAGGAACGCTTCTTCTGCGTCATCTGTACGATTGCGGAGCATGTACACGGCACCGAGCCCGTTGTAAATATCAGCCTTTACGGATTCAACAGCATCTGGCCCGGCACGGATGTACGCAGTAACAGCATCGTCATATTTTCCGACCCGGACATACATGTCACCCGCATTTCCCATTGCTTCAGAAAACACAGAGGGATCCATATCGACCGCTTTCAGGTACCATTCAAGGGCTTTGTCAATCTCCCCGGACTGTTCATACCGGGATCCCAGGTTGAGATATCCACGGCCGTATGTCGGATCCACTTCAATTGCCGTGGTAAACGCTTCCATGGCTTTCTCATCATCCCCCAGGGCAGAGTACATAACCCCGAGATTATTGTACAGGACAGCACGATCTTCCTGTGGGGCCGTGAGCAGGGCTTGCTCGTACCAGTCGACAGCCCCGGCGTAGTCCCCGGATGCAAACCGCTCTGAACCGGTATCTCCGAAAACAGGGGATAGTAATAACCCGGGGAGCAGGGCGACAAAAAGTACCAGGACAGAAATTGTGAATATCCGCATAGTGCCCCGTTTCCCTGTGCAATAGTTTATGGGTTCTGCTCCAGAACGAAGGCCGGAAGGAAGAGGGTTGATGAAAAAATTTTAAAAACCTGCAATTAAGCAATCGTTTGTAAAAAATGAACAATTATGCAAACAGATCAGGATAAAACCATCATTTAAATTTAAAATGATACAAGAACCGATTTATCCATCAAATTTTCTTTCTTTTCTACTAAAATCTGATGTATCATTGCACGAACACGAAAGAACCGTTTACAGACATATATTCGTGCAATAACAAATTAACAATCAGATCTGCGACCATTGGAATTAAACAGTAAAATGCAGATATTTTTATGAACAAAAGTTGTAGAGAGATTTTTAATACATCTGGATGAAATAAATCGAATATAACGATTATTTTCAAGATTTAATGGCCAATTCTGTGCACGTATTTATTTTGGTAAATGGTTAGATAACAATCCGCCAAAAGCTGCAACCCTCACCAACCCATCGCCATCACTGGCTTGGTAAGTATGGATACACCCGGGATCACCGACTGGGTAATATATCATAAATATCACAGGATTCCGGATATATTGTCACAGAGTTAATCGGACAGGTTTTTTTCTTATTATGCTTTCACACCCGGAATCCCGATGCATACCCGAATGTCTTCTGTAGTTTCTGTATCCCTCCAGATACCTGAGTCTGGTCTTTCCATGAGTTCGTTGCTGCTGCCCGGTTATAATCTATACTTGTATTGGTATCCCTGGCTTCCATGATGCTCCCGGCAAACGAGGTCCAGACGGTCCCTTTTGCATTCCCGGTTGTACTATCGGGAGTTATGGCTATCTGGTAACTCATTCCTGCCGGGGTGCTGAACCCACCTGCTGACCGGATCCTGCCTGTGGTTGAGATCCGGGCATGGTTGATGTTGACGAGATCACTTTTTGCTTCGACTACGTTGCAGAATGCAGGGACAAGATTTCTGATCGGTTCAGCAAATACGCATGCAACCGTACTGTCTGAGGCAGAGTAGTTACCGGTGTTGTCAAGGAGCAGTCGTTCACTTCCGGTAAAAAGGGAACCATCCCGGTCCCGGTAGGTGAGCACCTTCTCCAGTTCTATGTTATAGGTTCGGCTTCCTTTTGACTGGGAGTCGAATTCGTAATTCTTTGTTTCAGCAATACTGCCGCCATTAGCCACCTGGGTATCCCGGTATATGACGAGCGATAGGACTTCTGAAGCGTTCAGAGGGTTATTCTCAAGCGGGTCTTCTTTGCTCACAATCCAGTCGGTTCTCGTAGATTCATCGAGGAACCCGATGACATTCAGGGTAGTTTCGACTGAAAAGATCTGTTTTTCCGGCATTCCGGGAGGGAGGCGATCTCCGATAACCGGGCTGATGAGCAGGGCTACCAGGAGCAGGATCTTCCAGTTCATGGGGAGGTCACCGTTACCGTTCCATCTGCTCCGACAGTTACGGTGAACTGGATTGGATCACCAGCCGGGATGCGGATGTCCTGTCCGGTCGTCGGATCTCTTGTGATCTGGACGGGATTGAAGGTATAGACGTAGGTTCCTGCAAGTGAGGGGATAAGAAGTGGGAACGAAAGCAGATACTTTCCGTTCTCATACACGAGCGTTTGTTCTCCTATCGACTGGGCCAGGGCACTGGAGGGTGAGAGTACTATTTTTGCCTCTGATGAAAGAGCAATGGAACCGATATTATCAAGTTCCATCGTCAGTTGTGCGGTTGATCCAGGTGTGGCTCCTGCAACAAACGTGATCGATGCAACAGTGATATCCAAACTGCTATGGGTTGATGACAAGGAGTCAGAATGGTCAGGGAAGTAGGAATCATCGTCATCGCTAGTAGGTGTCGCTGTTGGTGTCGCTGTTGGTGTCGCTGTTGGTGTCGCTGTTGGTGTCGTCGTTCCGATCAGAGGGGCCGTGTCGTTAACACGAGATACTTCCTCATACTCTGTCAGCGAGTACCCGGTCTCGTTCGGTGTCTGTTGGTCAGACCAGCCGTTTCCGGCTGCGTTGCTCCAGTAGTTACCTGCAAGATATTTCCCACCGATGATGTTTGTACCTAGGGTTGGTTCGGTGTTGTTCCAGTGGTACTGACTGGCTGACGAGGCGGTTGAACAGACGTTCAGGTCGTTGCCGAAGTAGTTGTTGTAGATATACCCGCCTCCGCCTCCGCCGTTATCAGAGATATCCAGCCCTGATTCGGTGCTCTGGTTTATCCAGTTCCCGGTAAGAGTCAGGTCGGTCGCTGAATCAGAGATCCCAATGCCGTACTGGTTTCCGGAGACATGATTGCCGGTGATGGTTGCATTAGTCCCACTAGAATAGATGCCCTCATAATTGTATTGGGCAGTGTTATTTATGATTTTAGCAGAAGAACCAGTTGAATAGATACCATTACCAAGACTATCAGTATTATCATTAGCAGTGTTATTTAAGATGGTTGCATAAGAACCTGTGGAATAGATACCATATTGAGAATTATTACTGGCAGTGTTATTAGAGATGGTTGCATAATTCCCTACAGAACTAATACCAATAGCTATACTATATTTATCATTATCACTGGCGTTGTTATATGAGAGGGTTGCATAATTACCTTCGGAAAATATGCCAAAAATATTATCACTGGCAGTGTTTTTTAAGATAGTTGCATTTATACCCGTTGAATCGATGCCATAAAGATTATCACTGGCGTTGTTATTTGAGAGGATTGCATAAGAACCTGTGGATTTTATGCCAAAAATATTATCACTGGCGTTGTTATTTGAGAGGGTTGCATAAGAACCTGTGGAAAATATGCCAAAACCATAAATAGATGCACTATTGTCATTACCATTAGCAGCGTTATTAAAGATAGTTACATTAGAACCTGTGGAATTGATACCATTTTTATCATTATCATTAGCAGTATTATTTATAATTTCAGCAGAAGAACCAGTTGAATAAATACCATCATCTATATTGTAATTCGCAGTATTATTGGAGATAGTCGAAGAAATACCAGATGAATAGATACCAGATTTACCATTATTACAGGCGTTGTTATTTGAGATGGTTGAATAATTCCCTTTAGAATAGATACCATAATATTTATTGGAATTTGCAGTATTGTCTACGATTGAAGCATTAACACCAGAAGACCAGATACCATAACCAGAATAAGAACCAGTATTATAACTGGCATTGTTATCCTGAATCCATACATCGTCTCCGGTAGAGTAAATTCCATACTTATTGTCATACACGGTATTGTTGACAATGGAGACATCTTCACCGGCGGAATTAATCCCATAATTAAAATTGGTAATCCCGGCAAAATTCCCGAACGAAACGTGCGAGGTCCCGGATTCAATCAGAACACCAGACCCGGTCTTGGACCCGGTGCCGGTAATCGAATACCCGTTTCCATCCAGGGTGACATCAGATGCGGCAATTTCGATGGCAAACGAGTTTCCGGTTGAGATATCCTCGTCAAGGTAGTACGACCCTGCACTTGTGATCGTGTACGAATTATTGCCTGACCAATAGTAATATCCTGCCCCTCCGTCTCCTCCACTTGAATTAATCGAGACCGGTGTTGAAGATCCTGAACTGGTCACTGTCACGGTTCCAAGGGTTACAACGCCCGAATCCGAACTCGTTTCAGATAATGCAGAATTACTGCTTGTCAGGGATACCTGACCCGTTGTTGTGTTTGTTTTATCTGTTGAGTCGTCAGAACTATCGGTCAGGTTTGTGCTGTTGGTAAGCGATATGCCGTCAGATTCAGAATAACTTTCAGATGTCCCGGTACTGTTCGTATCATCAGAGAGTGCAAATAGAGCCGAAAAAACAGCTGACAGGTTTGTTTCTCCATCAGAAGAACCAGAATCTGACGATTCAGAGGTGTCTGAACCGGTTGTATTCGTATCTGTTGTCGTGGAATTGGTTGTGGTCCCGGTCTCGGAGGATGAGTCTGAGCCGGTATCTGAAGAAGTGGTCGAGCCCGATGATGTTGATTTTGAATCTGGGGTCACCTCTTCAGTCGGTTCAGTTGTTACCTCTTCGGAAGGCTCTACCGTTACTTCCTCAGTCGGTTCAGTTGTTACCTCTTCGGTAGGCTCTACCGTTACTTCCTCGGTTGGTTCAGTGATTACCTCTCCGGTGACAGGTGTAGTATTTTCATCTTCTGCTAGAACCGTGTAACCATAAGCCAGCACGAGGAAGCAGATCAGAACCAGATTCCACTTCATTATACAACACCCATCGCTTCAAGTTTACTCAGGTACTGGGCTGATTTTGTCTTGCCGTGAGGATCATTTTGTATCGCTGACTCAAAGGCAGACTTTGCATCTGTATACCGGTTTTGTGCAATTCTGATGACCCCGAGGTTGGTATATGCCATAGCTGCACCGGATGGGTCGATATCAATCGCATTCAGAAATGCCATCTCTGCTGCGGCGATATCATTCTTCATGAACTCGATTCCACCGATACCGGTGTACATATCTATAGCAACCTGTCCGCTGGCACCCGGCTCTGCTGATTGAAATGCTGCAAGGGCTTCATCGAGTTTTTTCTGACCTGCAAGCAGGGTTCCTTTCTTTACAGCAGCTTCGGCTAATAGAGCAGGATCTCCGGATACTTTGTTATAACAGATCAGGGCTTCTGACTGGCTGCCCAGACGCTCATGCACAACCCCGAGGTTAATCCATCCTCTGCCATATGAAGGATCGGCGTTTACTGCCCGATTATAATACTCGACTGCCTTTTCAGGCTGGTCAAGTGAGACATAACAGGTACCAATATTATTCAAAACCGGAGCCTTCAATGTTTCGGATAGACCGGGTAATTCCTGTTCATACTCAGTAATTGCACCGGCATAATCACCGGATGCAAACCGATCTGACCCGGTATCTCCGGAAACGGGGGATAATAACACCCCGGAAGACAGGATGACGATAAGTACCAGGACAGGAATCGTGGATAATCGCATAGTTCCCCCGTTTCCCTGTGCAATAGTATATCGGTTCTGCTCCGGAACGAAGGCCGGAAATCACAGAGCTGAAGGAAAAATGTTGAAATCCCTGCAATAAGGAAATATTTTTAAAAATATTAGCAGAAATGCAATCAAATCAGAATAAGATTGCTATTCGTTTGAAAAATGATACCAGAACAAATTTGTCTGTTAATTTATTATTTTTAAACTAAAAAAAGGCGATATCATTGCACGAACACCTACAAACCATTCACAGGCATATAATCGTCCATCAACAAATTGGTGACAATCCCTGCGATAAAGAACATAAGGCAGTAAAATGCACATATTTTTTAGAACAGGCAACTTAGAGAGCACATAATGAGAACAAGAGAGAAACAAACCAAATATAATATTAATTTATAGATTTCATCACCGATTGTGTGCACGTGTCATAACGGGAAAACAGGTTACAGAGCATTCGTCTAAAAGGTGCAACCCACACCAATCCATCGCTATCACGGCATCCATACAGGCACCACACAGGAACATAAGATAATATTTCCTGAAAATAAACAATCCAACGAAAAAAATCCACCACTGCCATACAGGATAAAAAACCTCATCAAAGAAATTCCATGAAGACCACCGACCAGCAGAATGAAATAATCCTCTCCGCCTTACAAGAAGAACTTGTAGGATTATCCATCACCGATATTTCACGAAGAACCGGGATCAACAGGAACAAGGTCTCACAACTGGCAGAAACCATGCAAAAACAGGGAATCCTGACAGGTTCCCAGAAATATAAATCCAAATTATTTGCACTGAAAAATCCTTCTGCAATTCATACTCTTCTGGACGATATTCCCAAACCTTCTCTCATCATTGAGGAACAATTCAGAATCATCCAGATAAACAGGGAATACAGCACCCGGTACCCGAAAAACATACCTCTGATACCGGGAGCAACGATCAGCGATATTCCTCATCTTTCATCCGTTCAGATACGGGACCAACTCAGACAATTCCTCCAGGAAAGCCGTGATGGACAGAAAAATACATTTCTGGATGATTCGGGAATTCAAATCTGTACAGCTGTCAGGTTAAACCTTCTCGGTGACAAACCCGGATTAATTATTATCCTACCGGGTTTGGAAAACAAACGTGAAACGCATACAAAGTCCGATCCCCTGATTACATGTGCAGACCGGTTTTTACAAATCTTTGACCGGATTACTGAAAACCCTCACCTGGAAGAGGCATATACCCAGATTTCCAGAATTATCCACACTTCGTTTCCGGATGAATTTTTCTTTGTCATCCTCGTCGATGAACCATCACGAACAGGAACTATTCACACCCTGCACCTCCCCCAGGATATCCCCAATCCAATAATCGAACAGGTGCATCGGATCATATCTGACCCGGACTCGATGGCGATATCTGATGTAAAACTGCTGCGATATAAAGGAGGAGAGATCATTCTGATCGATCATATCACTGATATCTTTCATCAGGAATCCATACCGGGACCCATGAATACACTCCTGGGGACCTCTCCCTTTCCCCCCCTCTCTACCATGGGTATCATATTAGATGATATCCTCATGGCAGTAATCGGAATGGGAAACTCTCTGAACCATGCCGGATCAACAGAATATTCCCAGACTCTTGGACGGATTTCAGGTTTTTTTTCAATAACCGGACACCTCTTCAGAAAAACTGAAGAGATCAATGAGAACAAAAAAAGATACCAGGCCGAATACCGGAATATCTATTCTTTGCTCACCAAAAAGACCAGTGAAAACACAATTCATTCAGCAGAATCCAATCTTTTCAAACAGATCCTGGGAACCATCCTTGATAACCTGGACATCATGCTCCTGGTAACAAGCCAGAACGGTGAGATATTGTATGGAAACCAGACGATTCTGAATCATTTTATGATTCAGAAAGAAGACCTCATCACCTCACCAAATATCGATGATATACTCCCTTCAGACCTGACCTCTCTACTCATTCAGCTCATACATGAGAGAGAAGAAGGAGAGTATACACAGACCACAACAACCCATGCGGGAATGGAATCAAGCAGAGAAGAATGGAGATGGTATCTGTCCGCACATCCGGAAAATGCAATATCTGAACGATATATCTTTATCGGGGAAAAAACGCCGGTATCCCTGATTCCCTACCTAATCTGCAATGAACCCCTGTAATCAGTTTTCATCAGCATCGGGTATCATGATGGTCATCTCGACCAGCATCCGATTCTTACAGATAATCCGGCAGAGCTCAACATCCCCTTCAAACTCTCTTCCTCCTGCGGTAACAAACATCCAGGTAAGCCGTACCGCTTTTCCAGAAGAAGCTACAGCAATGGAATAGTGCAGTTTTTCCTGAACATCATCGGGATTTTTCTGAACCCGTGCTGACAACAGCATGGGATCCATTCCCTTCATCTCCGCCTCTTGCATTTGAAATAATGCCTGGGCAGCAGGATTACCAGCGACAATACTGCCCTTCTCTATCAGTATCCTGGCATCATGACTTCCGGAAAACGATAAGTGGTACTGAATATCTCTCTGGATCCTTTCTTTCTCACGAATTCCCTGGATTTTTTGCATACTCACTTCTTTTTCCAGTGTCACATTACGAGTGATATCATGGATCATAACCAGGAAAACCCCGCCAGAACTGAATCTTTTAACCGCCCACCGGCTGGAGATTGCAAACCACCTAACCTCCGGATATGAGACTGAAAAATGGTAATGTTCCTTGATTGTTTTCGGATCGCTGAGAATTACCCTGAATTCAGTTGGTATAGAGTCAAATTCAGAAGGCTTTTTTGTGAATACATCATTTCTCTTGACATTCAGAAACATTTCCGCAGTATGATTCATATCCAGAATCTCGCCCTTTGAATTCATCACTAGGAGCCCTGCATCAATGATATCAAAAAAATGTTCCCTGAAAACCGGGGAGTATATCAGCATATCACAATACTGAATACCAAATGCAAGAAAAAAACCCGATACTGCAACATCCAGCCCGCTTGTAAGGAAATTTCCTTCAGTGAAAAAATCGACGATTAGTGGAATAGCCATACCCGTTACAAGAAATACAATCTGGTATCTGATCTTGTCTGAAACATTACGGTATTGCCTTATGAGCAGGATCATACCCAGAAACACCAGACAATACAGGTAAAAATAGCCCAACCCAAAAAAAGATGTCGAGATTCCGGACAAGAGCGTTTGAGTATTTACTGACTGGAAAACATTCCAGAATTCCTCTGCCCTGAGGATAATCATGATAGACGGAATTATGGAGATCAGAATACCATTTCTCATGGTTACCAGATCCTCCCTGCCGGTGAAATGCAGGCAATAAAACACCCACAAAACCGGGATAAAATAAAAAGAACCAAAATATAGCAGGTAAAGATGCAGAGACAGGGGATAATGCCCGGCACCCGGTATAAGAAGACCGATATTATTTATTCCAAAGATTAGGCAGATGATCGAAAACAGAAGAATGAGTTTCCAGAAAAGGAAGTGACCGACGATCCGTTTCTGATGGTAGATCTGCCAGGAAAGATAGAGCAGGATAAGCCCGGATCCAAGTGAAATGTAAACAGAATGCCAATCGGCGACTACCATTTGTTTGTACAGTAATGCTACCCGATTATTAAATACAGTTTTTAATTCTGTTGCACATTTATCCTACACTGAATCAATAGGCCATGGGTACAATCATCAGGGCTCATACGAATTGAAAGAAAAAATGACACATTCTTCCATTTTTTTCTAGTGAGATTATAAATTGATGAAATTATTCAAAAATCAAAATATGAGAGGATCAGATAACAGAATCGTGATGGTATGAGTTATCTAATAGGTAGTGATTTCAAACAGAACATGACTCCTATTTCCTGCCTTTTGCGGGAGAAAGTCCTTTTCATCGGTCCTCCATAAGGCCACCAACGAGGCATCGTTGGGGTTTTTACGAATGTTTTGGCACATCAGAATTATCTTTTGTAACAATTGTCATGCCTGGAACCTGATGTGTAGGTTACAAAATAGTCAAACCACAAGTTCTCTTCCCCTAATGGGATAGTCAATCACTATTTGGTGAATTTATTAGTGTCACACCTTACCCTAACCAATGACATATGGATCGTAAGGGTTCGATCATTGGGCGGCAGGGCGGCAGAAATTGACTTTTGGCGGGAGAATTTCTCAGGAGATATTTGCCTGGATTGCCATAAATGGTGACTTATGTGTTTGGTTTCTAATCTGGGCGGCAAAGCGGAAAACACAGACACACGGAATAGGGGATGATGTGATGAGAGAGGTTTCTATGCACCAATATTTCGCCGCCCTGAATAGGTAATAATAATAAATAAATAATATTTTAAATTATAACGAGATATATGGGCTTAAAAGTGGGCAGGGGGTTTCCGCCCAAAGGAAGGATTAGGGAGATCTCTCCCGCCCCGCCGCCCAAGAGATGAAGGGGTTATACCATAATTTATTGGGTTTATTTATTACCCCGGAGGATATCGCGAAAGATAATGAATCCGGCTTTTTACTCGGATTTCCATGAAATCTCTTGCTAGCAGTTTTATGGGGAGAGATAAGAGATCGTCTCCCCAACTAAAGAAAAAGGTGTTAGATTTCTAAACTTTTTGTTTTAGAAATCAGTCATGATTCTGAACTGATCGATCTCTTCCTTGTTCAGCTGTTCAAGGAACTCTTCTGCTGCATGGTGGACATCCTTGCTTGCAGTGATTGCACGCCCAACGACCAGGATATCAGCACCAGACTTCAGAGCCTCCTTCACGACCGGCACCCGGATACCTCCGGCTGTTGCCACGAGGAGCTTGCCACCCGCTGCTTTCTTCATGTCGTTGATGTTACCCCATGCATGTGCGGAGGATTCTGCATCAATTGCCCGGTGAAGTTCGACGATGTCAGGCTTGACTGAGAGACTCTTGATGAGACCAACCGGATCTGCTACATTGAGCATATCGATGACCGAGTAGATACCAGTCTTGCGTGCTTCAGCGATTGCCTTCTCAATAGTACTTGCCGGAGCAAGGCCAGACATTACAACTGCATCGGCAGATGCGTCGGCCGCCATCCTGGCCTCGAGATTTCCGGTGTCAAGGATCTTCATGTCAGCGACGATGAATGAGTTCGGCTTGATAGCCCTGATCTCACTCAACACGTTGAGTCCGAATTTCTTGATCAGCGGTGTCCCTGCCTCAATGATCAGGTGATCATTTTCAGGCAGTGATGCAAGAACAGATCTCAGTTTGCCGAGATCCACAATGTCAAGGGCAACCTGGAGGTATGGTGGATCCCAGAGCCTTGGAACCTTGAATCCCATGACTGCATGGGCAGCACGGTCCTTCTCATGGATGAGGGTCTTCTCATCAGGGAACTGCTCAAACGCACGATTCAGAGCAAGCTTGACTGCACCGTAGTTGTACCGGTATATCCTGTTGTAGTCCTTTGCTTCAGGACTCAGGAATGCACTCGCCAGAATGACCAGATCATTGAGATCCTGCCCGGCGAAGACACCTTCCTCAACACAGTCTGCAACCGCCTTGGCAACTGCAGCCTGGACCGGACCGAACATCTGGGTCACCTGGGCGCCCGACTTCAGGGTCACCTTCGGGATGACCAGTGTTGCAGGCTTGGTTAGCAGGTTTGGCCTGACAACCGCGAGGAGCGGAGTATGTCCTGCTGACAACTGAGAGAGTGAGTTGGCAAATGCAGTACCGACCGGGCCGTTCTTATCACCGATAATTAGGTCGATGTGGGCCAGTTCAGCACCGTCACCAATGAGGGCTTCGCCTATGAGATACATCTGTATTCCTTCCGCGTATATATCAGCGAATGATCTATAAGACACCTGTCGCCAGAAGAAATCACAGGATAAAACGCAGGATAATTGAAAGTTAACACTAATTCAAGAATATTATTTGAAAAACGTGGGGTCGGTGAGATTTGAACTCACGATCGACAGGTCTCTCCGTTATGCTTCCGAGCATCAGTGCTCCAACGGATCATCACTGAATCAGAAGACCCATTTGTCATCATCTGCCGGAATACAAAGACCGCTGGAGCCTGTCGCCATGCCGGACTAGGCCACGACCCCGTGTGCTCGTATAGGTAATTCATCAACTCACTTAAGACTTATGATCAGCCGGCAACGCATCCTCCTGCGCGAGGGATAAATCCCTACACAGATTATTACTATGTAATGGCTGAGCAAAAAGCGCCTGAGCTGAGTTACTCATGCGGAACTTCTGACTTCCCGCTGATGGGAGCAACCATAGGAGAGATGCTGGATCAGGTATGTGCCAGGCAACCGGATGTAGAGGCACTGGTAGCGCCATTCCAGGACATTCGTCTCACTTACCGTCAGTTCAGGGATCAGGTAGACCGGATCGCCCGAGGCCTGATGGCTATGGATATCAACAAAGGTGACCGGGTCGGCATATGGGCCATGAACTATGCAGAGTGGACAATGGTCCAGTTCGCCACCGCTAAGATCGGGGCGATCATGGTGAATATCAATCCTGCATACCGGACCTTTGAACTTGAGTACTGCCTGAAGCAGTCAGAGATCAAACTGCTCATCCTCCAGGGCCGGTTCAAGACATCAGACTATGTCGGGATGTTCTATGAGGCCTGTCCAGAGGCATACGAATCACGGCCCGGACGGCTCCTTTCAGAGAAGTTCCCGTTCCTTAAGACAATAATTTTCATGGGAGAAATCCCCTACAACGGGATGTACAGCTGGAGTGACCTGCTCAGTCGCGGAGAGTCGATCAGCCCGGAGGAACTGGAGGAGCGTGCAGACTCCCTTACCTTCGATGACCCTATCAATATCCAGTATACATCAGGAACAACCGGTTATCCCAAGGGAGTGGTCCTCACCCACCATGGTGTAATGAACAACGGATACATGATCGGGAAGGGGATGGGATTTACCGAGAAGGATCGGCTCTGCATTCCTGTTCCATTCTACCACTGCTTTGGAATGGTCCTCTCCAACATGGCCTGCACCACAAACGGAGCAACTATGGTCATTCCTGCCCCGACATTTGATCCTGAAGCAGTTCTCAAGACGATCGAGGCCGAGAGGTGTACCGCTGTTCACGGAGTACCCACGATGTTCATCGCCGAACTCCGGCATCCTGATTTCGCCAAGTACGATCTCAGATCCCTCAGGACCGGGATCATGGCAGGATCTCCCTGCCCCATCGAGGTGATGAAGGAGGTGGCCACCAAGATGCACATGTCAGAGGTGGTGATTGTGTATGGCCAGACAGAGACCTCACCAGGTGTGACAATGACCACCACAAAGGATCCCCTAGAGAAACGGGTGACAACGGTAGGACGTGTCTTCCCTCATACCGAACTTAAGATCATCGACCCTGAAACCAAAAAGATCGTACAGATGGGAGAGATCGGTGAGATCTGCGCCAGAGGATACATGGCCATGCGGTGTTACTACAACAACCCCACAGCCACCCGGCAGACCAAGGATGAAAACGGGTGGATACACACCGGCGACCTTGGATCTTTTGACAAAGAGGGGTATGTTCACATCGAGGGACGGCTCAAGGACATGGTAATTCGCGGTGGTGAGAATATATACCCACGTGAGATTGAGGAGTTCCTCCACCAGCACAAAAAGATCGCAGATGTTTATGTGATCGGTGTTCCAGACGAGAAATACGGCGAAGAGTTAATGGCATGGATCGTGCTTGAAAAAGATACCACCATGACCGAACAGGAGGTTCGCGATTACTGCACTGGAAAGATCGCAAGATACAAGATCCCGAGATACATCTCCTTTGTTGAGTCTGTCCCTATGAGTGTGACGGGAAAGATCCAGAAGTTCAAGATGAAGGAGATGGCAATAGAGATGCTCGGCCTGGAATCAGTTGCAGAAATCAAGACAGCCTGATCATAACCACTTTTTTGCCCTGAAGTATGCGTACTCACATGTCCAGTCATCAGACCGGAGACTGACAAGATCACGCATCCGGTTCATCATCTCCTCGTGACCTGCCTTTTGATCAGGAAATACACGTCCGGTTTCGATCGCTTCTGCAAGGGCCATACCAATATTATGACTCTCTTTAATTGCTTGGTTAACAGCGTCCTGGCCTTCAGACATATTTACGGATGCTGCACCTACCACATCAGCGCCCATCAGTGAGAGTGTTTTGTTCAGGTATTCAGCAACATAAACAGCACCGGAACCACCGGCCGTACTTACCGCTGCCCCATACTTCCCCTCCATCCGCTGACAGTGAACACAGTCACCCATACGGTCGAACAGGGCTTTCATCCATGCAGTCACGTTGTTAATATAATTCGGACTGGCCAGCACAATGGCATCAGGGGAGAGGCTCATCTCAAGTATATCTGCATAATCATCAGATTGGACACAGGACCCGGTACGGTAACAGGCCTACACCCAAAACAGAATCTGATCTCCTAATCAGAGAGTGTGATCTCAACGGTTTCACACCCGCCATCTTCAGCACCCTTAAGAACAGCAGCAAGAAGACGGGCATTGCTCACTCTTTTACGGGGGCTGCTATTGATACCAAGAACCTCCATGTCTATTGATCCACGATCCAGAATAAATTCATACCTGGCCTGACAGGACGAACATCCATGTTACAGAATAACAAGGGTTATGAGTTTTTGGACATAATAATACGCCAGATACTCCGGACACCGGGTCTGGTGGCGGGTATAATATAAGGTGCCTGATATGTTCTGGGACAAAGCAATGGAGACGATCAGTCAGGCCGACCTACAGGCCCTTCAGTTAAAACGACTGCGGGAGACGGTAGAACGGTGCGGGCAGATCGGTTTTTTTAAAGATAAATTCAGGGAAGCAGGAATAGGGCCGGGAAGTATCAGGAGTCTTGAAGATCTGAAGAAACTTCCATTCACCAGGAAGACAGATCTCAGAGCAGGTTACCCGTTCGGATTTTTTGCTGTACCCAGACGTGATGTTGTCAGGATCCACACAACATCAGGAACTACCGGTAAGCCAACGGTGGTCGGGTACACAAGAGGAGATCTGGATACATGGTCAAGTCTGATAGCCCGCAACCTGACAATGGTGGGGCTTACCTCTGACGATGTCTTTCAGAACATGGTTAATTACGGGATGTTCACCGGCGGGCTCGGGTTCCATTACGGTTCTGAGAAGATCGGAATGACCACCATTCCCAGTGCCACAGGGAATACAAGACGGCAGATTGAGATGATCCAGGACTTTGGGGTTACTGCCATCCATTGCACCCCAAGTTATGCCCTTCACCTTGCAGAGGCAGCAGATGAGATGAGTGCTGATCTTTCAGGTCTGAAAGTTGGGATGTTCGGGGCAGAACCCTGGTCAGATGCGATGCGACAGGATCTTGAGAAGAAACTCGGGGTTGAAGCATTCGACAGTTATGGAATGAGTGAACTGTATGGTCCTGGTGTTGCCTTTGAGTGCAGGGAGCATAACGGCCTGCACATCTGGCACGACAGTTACCTGGTCGAGATCATCGATCCTAAGACCGGTGAACAACTAGGCCCCGGAGAGAGAGGAGAACTTGTGGTAACCCCTCTTGTCAAAGAGGCAATGCCTCTCGTGAGGTACCGGACCGGAGACATCACCATGCTTCTTGATGATGAGTGTCCATGTGGACGCGGTCCGAAACTAGCCAGGTTCACCGGACGGAGTGATGATATGCTGGTCATCAGGGGGATCAACGTCTTCCCGAGCCAGATCGAGCACGTACTCCTGGAGATACCTGAAGTAGGTAATCATTACATGGTATATGTGAACCGGGTAAACCATATGGATGAGATGACGATCGACGTGGAAGTAGCACCGGGATATTTCAAGGGTGAACTTGCTGATCTCAAAAATTTGCAGAACCGGGTTGTAAAAACCTTGAGAGATGTTCTCGAACTCAGGACGACAGTCAGACTGGTTGAACCCGGAACTCTACCCAGATTTGAAGGAAAGGCAAAGCGTGTAATTGATCAACGGGAGGCATTCTGATGCACTGCTGGGATCCAAGGATCGAGGAGATGCCACTTGAAGACCTCAAAAGACTCCAGTTCAAACTTCTCAAAACGCTCGTTTACCGGGTGTACAGTTTCTCTCCGTTCTACCAGAACCGGATGAAAGAAGCAGGTGTCCACCCAGATGATATCGCATCACTTGAAGATATCAGAAAACTCCCGTTCATGGAGAAGAAGGATCTCAGGGACAACTATCCTGACGGTCTGATCGTCAGTGACAAGGAAGAACTGGTCAGGTATCATGTCTCATCAGGGACAACCGGCAAACCAACTGTTGTAGGATATACCCAGAAGGACATCAACAACTGGGCCGAGTCGGTTGCACGCGGACTCGCCTCCGCCGGAATAGGGAGGGGAGATGTGATGCAGATCAGTTACGGATACGGACTCTTTACCGGAGGACTCGGTGCCCATTATGGAGCAGAACGAGTGGGTGCAACCGTTCTACCCACATCGGTTGGCAACACCGAACGCCAGGTGGAGTTGATGAGGGATCTACGGGTGACCGCCATTGCCTGTACTCCATCATATCTGATCCACATCGGCGAGGTTGCTGAGAAGATGGGTATCTCAATCAAGAATGATACCCTGCTCAGAAAGGCTGTTGTTGGTGCAGAACCCTGGACCGAACAGATGCGGATCAGGATCAGGGACTGGATCGGTGTCGAAGCATACGACATTTACGGGACCAGCGAACTATCAGGCCCCTTGTTCAGCGAATGTATTCAGCAGCAGGGTGCACATCTCTGGGGAGACCTGATCTATCCTGAAATTCTTGACCCTGATACCCACGAGCCACTACCCCCGGGTCAGAGGGGTGAACTCGTAGTGACCATGCTTCAGAAGGAGGGACTGCCAATCATCAGATACAGGACGGGGGATATCGCAGCACTCAATTATGAACCCTGTACATGTGGGAGAACCTCTCCACGGCTTGAGCGGCTCACCGGACGGGTTGACGATATGCTGATCATCAGAGGAATTAATGTCTTCCCCTCCCAGATAGAACATACCCTGCTTGGAATCCCGGAGATCGGCGAGCAGTTTATGATCGAGGTCGACCGGACCGGAGCCCTGGACGATATGCTTGTCAAAGTTGAGATTGCAGGTGATTCATTCTCTGACAAGATCACTGATCTGATGAAGGTCAGAGCAAAAGTTGAGCGGGCCCTTCATGGTGCACTAAATGTGGCAGTGAAGGTGGAGCTGGTGGAGGCAGGTTCACTGCCAAGATTTGAAGGTAAGGCAAAGAGAGTAATTGACAGGAGGAAGTTGTGAATGAACTGTGAAAAATATATCATCAGGCAGATCTCGCTCTTCTCAGAGAACAAACCAGGCAGGCTTGCTGCAATGGCAAAAGCATGCCAGGAAGAGGGAATAAATATCCTTGCATTCTCGATAGCCGAGGCAGACGGATTTGGTGTCATCCGGGCACTTGTTGACAAACCGGACCTCGCTCACAAAAAATTAACCGAACTCGGGTTCAACGTAGCCTTTACTCATGTAATTGGGGTTGAGATGAAGGATGAACCCGGGGGTCTTTATCAGATTGCTTCTAAACTCGCAGATGCGAAGATCAACATCGAATATTCATACGCATACTCTGGTAAAGACCGGGCAGTATTGATTCTGCGTGTTGATCAGGTGGAAGAAGCAATCCGCCTGCTTCTGGATAATCATTTTACCATCATTGCTTCTTCAACAATCCACTAACTTTTTTCAACAGTTACCTTATTACCGTTCATCTCCCATTGCAGATCTGATAGAGATGACTGATCAAAAAAAGGTCCTTATTGTAATCGCACCCCGAAACTTCAGAGACGAAGAGCTTACCGAACCAATCAACTATCTGGAACGTGCTGGTATATCCTATGATGTAATCTCAACCAGCCGGGGACTGGCAGTCGGAATGATGGGTGGGAAGATGCTTATTGAACACACAATAGGCGATATCAACGAAGGTGATATCAGCCAATATTCAGGGATCGTTATCGTAGGTGGCGGAGGTGCTCCCGAGTATCTCTGGAACAACCGTTCACTTCTGGATCTTGTTCGAAAGTTTGACAATCAGGAGAGAATTGTCAGTGCAATCTGTCTGGCCCCGGCTGTCCTGGGGCAGGCTGGAGTGCTGAAAGATAAGAAAGCAACGGTCTGGAATGATGATCAGGCTATTGATGAAGTCAGGAAAGGGGGAGGAATTTTCACAAGCAGCCCGGTGGTCGTTGACGGGCGGATAATCACAGGTAGCGGGCCGACAGCTGCTGCAGCATTTGGCGAGAAGGTTGCAGTAGCAGTAACCAATCTTTAAACCGATGGCAACTTCCAACACCATTCTGCCATCAATATGGCATCTTTTTTAAATCAAAAAAGAAGAGGAGGCAATATTAATTGCGGAACGAGATGTGAACATCCATGGAGTCTGCACCGAAAAATTCACGGCAGAAGTCAGCTGTGAGTTGGGGTGCGTACTCCTTACAGGAGAATATATCAATATATGCGGTGTTCGTCTCGTTAGCAAAGTGAGCAGTGATACATGAGGTCTCAATGAGTTGTGTCATCGAGTATCCTGCCACGCGCTCACAGGGTCCAAAGTTGATGATCTGAGGTTCACCGAACCGGTTCATCTTGATCAGGTCACAGAGTTCAACTACGAACTCACGGATCTTACCTGCATCGCGGATGCTTTCAGGGTTGCAGTTTCTCAGATCCACACTCATGTAAAGACCCCATGCATTACGGGTCTTAAACTCTTCCATAGTCTCCTGATCGGACTTTGGCGGGACGGTTGCCACTCCTTCTCTGGTCGGAACAAGTACATCTATCATGGTTGTGTCTCCAGTATACTGTATCACGTGTATCCCTCAGCATTTAAGATTTATGCAGTACAAAACATGCCAAATTGATAATTAGCAATTTTTGAGCGCTAATTTTAAATTTAAGCCGATTTTGAGCGAAGCAATCTAAAAATCTCGATTTTGCCTTGAAATTAAAAAAAACGGCAGAACTGAAATTTTGAATCCGATGCAAAATCGAGAGAATCAAGATCATGCCGTTTTTGACAGAGGCGCGGCACCAGAGGCGATTTTGCATAGCCAGAGTGAACAAATGACATATTAAATCCATAATTATTGAAAACAAAGCATTATTTTCAAGATTTACTCATAGGAAAAAACCGAAATTTCTGCCTTATTTTCAGATGGAGCATCCAAACCATAAAACAAGAAGGGATGAAGGGGTTGAATAATTGTTAGAGAGAAGAGGTGCCGCACATATCCCAAAGTTACAGGGACATTTTTGCGGCACCTCGGGTGTGGAAAATTTCAGGAGATCAGCCCTGACCCCTTGAGAAGAGAAATGGAAGAAGTAGCATAACAGCAATTATGAGCCAGAACTGAGTAAATATCCCAAGCAGATTCTCCTGGTTAGCGTCATAAAACCTGATATCAAAATATCTCACCTTGTCCCAGGTGACTACAGTCTGATTTGGACTCCGGTTCAAATGAGAACCACCCGGCTGAATAGAGGTCAGGAGCGGGTTGTCCACTTTGTATCTATCAGGAAGGATGATTGAGACCAAACCGGGCTCAGGGAGTTGACTCTGGAATGTATTACCAGAGATCTGGCCATCATAGGTGATCGAGTAATTGCCTGCAGGGAACCTGATCCCACCACGTTCTTCTGTAAAAGTGGAGTTTACCCCATTCTGAATAAGGGTTATATTAGTGACCTTGAGCGGGACCTGTTCACCAAGTGCTCCGCTCTGCATAAACTCATACCTGTCAGTAGCGTTTACAGTAGCCACTGCATGGTACCTGGTCCCGTCATCGGCAACCTGATATGTGACATTCAGAGCTGCCACCGGCATTGCCAGGAGTACCAGGATCAGAGTTGTAATGCAGCCAGTAATGATTCGAGTGTTGCTTCGCATTCGACTGGAGGGGCACACTGTTTAATCACCGTTTCAGGGTCCTTGAGGAGATGACCGGTGACCACACAGACCACCTGCTCATCGCGGTCGATAACCCCAGACTCGACCAGTTTCTTTACACCTGCGACCGATGCAGCAGATGCAGGCTCCACACCGATACCCTCCTTACGTGCAAGGTCGCACTGCATGGCGAGAATCTCATCATCAGTAACCGAGGCTGCAGTTCCACCGCTTCCCCGGATCGCAGTGAGTACTTTTTCAGCATTTACCGGAGCACCGATCCTGATGGCTGTTGCAACTGTTTCAGGATTGTCATCAGGGATCACTTCAGGAAGCCCTTCGCGGATCGCCCTGACAACAGGCTGCGATCCTGCTGCCTGGATACCGGTCATCATCGGCATCTTGTCAACAAAACCCAGAGCTTTCAGTTCCTGAATACCCTTATAGACCGCAGAAATGTTACCAGCATTACCTACCGGGAGAACCATCCGGTCAGGTACCTTCCCGTCGAGCTGGTCGATCACCTCAAATCCTATCGTCTTCTGACCTTCGAGCCGGTACGGGTTAATCGAATTGAGCAGATAGATTCCCTTGCTTTCACAGAGGTCACGAACCATCTCAAGTGCTCGATCAAAATTTCCTTTGATAGAGATGACCCGCGCCCCGTGCATAAGGGCCTGGGCAACCTTTCCGAGGGCCACCTTGCCGGCTGGCAGCAGTACAATGGTCGGAATACCTGCTTTTGCCCCATAAACTGCGAGTGACGCTGATGTGTTGCCAGTGCTGGCGCAGGCAACCGAACTCATGCCAAGCTGAAGAGCCATGGAGACACCGACCGTCATACCCCTGTCCTTAAAAGAACCGGACGGGTTCATTCCCTCGTGCTTGGCATAAAGTTCCTTCATGCCAAGATCTTCTCCAATACGTTTCAGATGATACAGCGGGGTCCCTCCTTCATGCAGGGAGACAGGCTCGCGTTTCACCGGGAGGAGTTCGCGATAGCGCCAGACAGAAAGGGGACGGGAGAGCCAGTCCCTACGGGTGATATTGATGGATGCGAGATCATACCTGACCTCAAGTAGATGACCACATTTCCTGCAGGAATATAGAACCGTGTCAGCCGGATATGATTCCCCACATCTGACACATACGAGATCAAACATGGTTCATGAGGTTAGTGCTTGATCTACTTCATATTGTAGGGAGAAACCTTCACCCTGACTCATAAGATCACGGGCGGATGTAAAAATTGGGTCAGGCAGGTTTACCTGAGAACTGTTCCCGGATCTGTGAGACACGCATCTCCTGAAACTTCAGGTTTGTCTCCATACTCCGGATTGCTATATTGATATCGTCTGATAATTTCATCGAAGGATCCGAGAGATCATACGTTGCAGAGAGAAGCTTGAGGAGACGTCTTGTGATCTCGACGCTCTTGACCAGGCGCCCATACTCATTGATCAATGATTCTTCAAATCCGCCATCCTTTGCCTTGCTCATATCGTCAAGGATCTGCTGCCTTCGGCTGATTACTCCCTCGATAGCGGAGTAGAGCTCAGAATGGGTGACAGGTTTGAGAATGTAATCCTCAATGTACATCCCGTACTCCTGTGCTTCCTGAGGGGTGAGCTCCTTAGCCGTGAGCATCATGACAGGAATATCTTTAGTTGCAAAATTCTGCTTGATAGCAACGAGGGTTTCCCATCCATCCATTGGCTCCATCATGATATCCAGAAGGATGAGATCAGGTGTCACACTTTTGAGCAGTTCAATCCCTTCAGGGCCACTGTTGGCAGAATAAACAGTATACCCTCCCCGCTCAAGCATCGTCACAAAGATATCCACGATGAACGGACTGTCATCAATAACCATTATAGTGGCCATCAGAAACTCCCCCCTACATCCTCTGCAATCTCCCGCAGAGTTGCGGTCACTGTTGCCATATCTACCGATGGGTCAATCAGGGTAGTAAGCAGGATCTTATCACCAGCTCCCATGATGATCAGAGTACCGTCAGGTGACTGGATTGTGACCATCTCCGGAGACTGGACTTTGATGATAACTGCCGCAGACTCTGCTGAGGCGAGGAGAGTTGCGCACATTGCCGCAAACCATGCCTCGTTGAAATCACCCGCGGCATGCTTACCCAGCATTATCCCATCCCGAGAGACGAGTGCACAGAGCCGTACCCCCCCTACCTTCGTGATATCCTCGATGATACCGGCTATCTTCTCCTTAAGCATGTCTGGGCCCCGTATTATGCAGTAACTACGGTATAATCTCCGACGTAGATATATAATATTTTGTCTTTTTTTGCTCTTCAGGAGGTAGTGCAGGTTTAGAGAGATAAGATCGTAATGATGCTATCAATGATGTATGATGGGTATAGACTGTAGGGTGAGAAGTAGATAAATCAGACAGGATTGAACTCACGGTCCACAAATCCCATATGAATGAGACCAGAATAAAACGGGTAAGTACATATGCCAGATGTGAGAAAATAGTATGGACTCGGGGCCATAGGGTAGCCTGGCATCCTAGGAGACTGGGGGTCTTCTGACTCGAGTTCGAATCTCGATGGCCCCATACCCTCTTTTATGGTGTTCCCATGCAACATGATGATCGCTGTTTTGACTGTCTGTTATCACGGGTACGGCTTGAAGCTGAACTCGTGGATCTGTCTTCTGATAAATTTGAGCCACTCATGGAGCACGCCACAAAACTCCTAGCCTTTCTTCAGGATACTCCATACACCCACCCGGTCGTTGCAAGTCTCCTTCATCGATCTGTATATTATCAACTCGGAACGACCGATCCCTTCCTCAAACTCAAAGAACAATCAAACTGTGAGGCAACAAAAGCACTGGAACTTGTCAGAGAGAATCTTTCCGACTTCAGAAATCTGGTAACAGCGGCAGTCATAGGGAACATCTTTGATTATGGAGTAAAGGGACACACCATCAACGAAGATTTTGTACCATTCTTCAGGGATGAATTTGCATCTGGGCTGGTAATCGATGATACAGACAGGATTCTCCCACTAACCGGGCGCGTTGTGTACCTAACAGACAACTGTGGTGAACTAATATTTGACAGGCTGCTTATTGAATACCTGAAGAAGCACGGTTCGTATATCACCGTGGTAGTTCGTGATGCTCCTATTCTTAATGATGCTACCATGACCGAAGCAAAGGATATCGGACTTGATATGATCGCTGATCATGTCTACACCAACGGGGCAGGAGCAGAGATTGGGATAAGGTTTGATCTGCTTCCAGCTCATGTACAGAAGGAACTTGACACCTGTACACTGATCATCTCAAAGGGAATGGCAAATTATGAGAGCCTGCGGGAAGAGACCGGCCTCCCCCCGACAGCGTACCTGCTGGCAGCAAAGTGCGAGCCTATTGCTGAAGAACTCGGGGTTCCAAGGGGTTCCAAACTTGCCATATTAAGATCCCGGTAAGTCAGCATCTTTTTGGTTCCAGGAGTCAGAATACTCCATATGGCCGTTGAGGGATTGTCATATGGATGGCTTGTAATTCTTGCAGGCACATTTCTTATCGCTCTTGAAGTATTCTCTCCGGGATTCTTCCTGTTAATTCCCGGGACGGTCCTGATTATCATCGGGATACTACTTCTGCTCGGCATAGATATCTTTAGCACAAATATCGGCATCCTCGTCGGAGTTGGGATTGCAATTGCAGCAGCTCTTGCCACGGTTTTTGCATACAGCAGAATAACCCCTGCTAACCAGAAACCCTACACCATCAGCATGGACTCGCTCATCGGAAAAGAAGGTCTGCTCACAAAGGCAGCCGATGATCACTCACTTGATGGAAAGGCAACGATCGAAGGACAGGTATGGAGTGCAAAAGCAAAGAAGGGCACCATTCCTGAAGGGGCGAAGATAAGAGTTATCTCCTCAAAGGGTGTCCATATTGTTGTTGAGGAGGTTTTGTAATGGCATTTATTGAGACGTTTATCACTATTGTTCTGATCATTATCATCCTGATCATCTTCGCACGGGGTGTTGTCATCATCCAGCCGTACGAACAGGGACTCCAGATCAGGCTCGGACAGTATATAGGCAGGATGAACCAGGGGTTCCGCTGGGTGGTCCCGTTCATCACTCAGGTTGTCAAGCTTGATCTCAGAACACTGGTCATCGACATTCCGTCGCAGGAGGTCATCACAAAAGACAACTCTCCTACCAATGTGGACGCAATTGTCTACATCAGAGTGATAGATCCTGAAAAGGCATTCTTCGAGGTTGCAAATTACAGGATGGCAACAGTTGCACTTGCCCAGACATCACTTCGTGGTATCATTGGTGACATGGAACTCGATGAGGTCCTCTACAACCGTGAATCCATAAATACCAGGCTCAGGGATATCCTGGATCGTGAGACTGACCAGTGGGGTGTGAAGGTTGAACGTGTAGAGATCAAGGAGGTCGACCCGGTCGGTGCAGTCAAGCAGGCTATGACAGAGCAGACAGCTGCTGAGAGGGAACGTCGTGCAGCTATTCTCAGAGCTGACGGAGAGAAGAGATCTGCTATCCTGAAGGCTGAGGGACTGAAGAAGAGTATGATCCTTGAGGCAGAAGGAGAACGGCAGAGCAAGATCCTGAAGGCCGATGGTGAGAGAATGTCCCAGATTCTGAGATCACAGGGTGAAGCACAGGGTTTGAGAGTGCTTTCAATAGGGGCACGTTCCCTGGATAAGCGGGCCATTACCGTCCTTTCCCTGGACGCATTAAAAACGATGTCAGCAGGTCAGGCAACCAAGATCATCTTCCCATTCGAGATCTCAAGTCTGATCCGTCAGGGTGCGAAGTTCCTGGGTGCCACTGAGGAGATGGATGAGAGTGAGTCAACGGCTGACAACCTGGATGAAAGCCTTCTTGGTGACATCCCCTCTGCTGAGCACATTGCAGAAGTGGTAAAGTCGATAGAGGACGAGACAAAGGCAATCATGAAGGAAGGTCAGGCACCAGGGATCGAGATAAGTGATAAAGACGTGATAGTGGAGAAAAAGCTGATATCAGAATGACTCACACTACATCATACTATCTACACCGGACTGCAGAGGTATGATCTCCGGTGATGATGAGAGGAGGGTTATGTCAGCCGGTCTGAAAGTCCTGTATATTGATGATGAAGCATTGCTAAAGATGGCGTTTGTAGAGACGCTGAAGCAGCAGGGTTATGATGCACGGGGAGCGATATCAGGGAAAGAAGCACTGGAACTGATAGATGCTGAAATACCTGATATTATCATCCTCGATGTGATGATGAAACCGATGGACGGATGGGAGACGCTCACCCATATCAAGAACAAAGAAGCAACCAGGAATGTTCCCATCATCATGCAGACCGGTAAAAGTCTCACTATCAAGGATGTCATCAGATACGGGGACCAGATCGAAGATTATCTGATCAAACCAGTTCGCCTTCCAGATCTCGTAAAGTCAGTAGAAGGAGTCAGGGATCGTAAAGAGATGATTGGCAGGGAGGTCGATCAGGCAACAGCACGGGGTGGAGATCCAGATCTCATCGCCGAATACGCTCAGGTGCGGCACAGGACTCTGATTGGAAAGCGCCTGATCACAATACTGGGACGGATTTATCCGATAAAAACTGATGGCACCATTGAAACCGATTTTGACATGCCCGAGTTGCATGAGATAATCAACCGGTTTGAAGAAGAGAGCAGAAGGTGTCAGGATCTGCATAATATCCTGTTCTGAAAACAGGTCCGAGAATCAGAGTACCCCATTCTCTTCTATCTTCTTTTCTATTGCTTCAATAACAGTTCTGATTGTCATAACCCGTGCATAATACTTGTTATTTGCTGGAATGATAGTCCAGGGAGCTTCTGGCGTGCTCGTCTTACGGATCATGGTATTGACCGCAAGTTCATACTCATCCCACTTCTTCCGGTTCCGCCAGTCTTCATCAGTTATCTTATACCGTTTGTACTCACTGTTTTCACGTTCAGTGAACCGTTTCAGCTGTTCGTCCTGATCGATATGAAGCCAGAACTTTATGATCACTACCCCGTTTCTTGCGAGTTGCTCTTCCATGGCGTTGATCTCATGATATGCCCGCTGCCATTCATCTTCGTGGCAAAACTTCTCCACCCGCTCAACGAGAACCCTGCCATACCATGAACGGTCAAATATTGTGATGTGACCTTTGCGGGGGAACTTCGGGTAAAATCTCCAGAGATAATGATGGAGTTTCTCATAATCATTCGGTGCCCCGATAGGTTCCACAACATAGCCACGGGGGTTGAGAGGGTTTGTTAGCCTGATGATGCAACCGCCTTTCCCTGCTGCATCCCACCCTTCAAAGACAATTACCACAGGAACACCCTGCCGGTAGGTTGCAAATTGTATTTTCTTGAGATCAGCCTGAAGCTGCTCCATGAGTGGTTTATACTCTTCCTTGGTGTAAGCCTTCGTGAGATCAACAGTATCAAGAATACAGGTTTCACCGATGTTCTTCATCACACCCTGAACAGCAAAAAACTGGGAACTTTCAGTTGATATGTCATCAAGACTTGCCAGCCAGCCCTCTATCATGGAGTTGATAGTCCTGAGTACTTTTACATGGGCATACTTGATCTGCTCAGCCTCGACGATCACCCAGGGACTTGCAGGGAGGTCGGTCTTCATCAGCATCTTCTCGATAACCGGAAGATACTGTCCGTACTGATAAAAACCCTCAATTCTGCGAAGATATCGTGCCTGGTATGTAAAGGGATCATCTTCAAGATCTGACAGACGTTTCTTCTGTTCCTGTTTACTGATGTGAAGGAAGAACTTTATGATGAGGTTACCGTCACCGGCAATCTGCTCTTCAAAGCCGATGATGTCAGAGATGCTGTCAGAAGGTATTTCCTCCATCCGTGACCGCTCAAACTGCTCAATAAGCATCGAGGTATACCAGCTCCTGTCAAAAATTGCGATCTGTCCGTACGGAGGAACCTTTGTCCAGAACCGCCACATCAGAGAGTGGTCCCGCTCTATATCATTTGGTTCGTCTGTTGCGTATACACGTACTCCACGGGGATCAAATGCGTGGAGAATTTTATTAATCACCTGTGAGATCCCCGACCCTCTCCACCCTTCAAAGACGATGATTACAGACTTCCCACGCTTACGGACTTCCCGCTGCAGTTCACCAGTTCCGATGCTGAGGGGATCTGCAATGGAAGAATATTCATCTTTGGGAATTTTTATTGAGAGATCAAAAGTCTCGAGCATGTATCTCTCTTCTGCAGCCATCACGGTTATACGTTGGGGACAAGAACCCAATCTGTCGCCAGAGATAAGACTGTGTATCACACATCTGATTGTGAAATGACAGATCCTTTCCTGAACAGGGAACTGGCACGGTTTACTGAGGAACTCAAACTTCTGTCTGATTTCCCTGAAGAGGAACTTGTCAGGATAATCAAAGAGGTTGGTTTTTCCTGTACAGGATGCGGTGGGTGTTGTATTTCCGGACAGAATGGCCATGTCTTTCTGCTTGACCATGACACCGGGCGGGCTAAGGAATTATGTCCTGATGCGATCATTCCGGCTCCTTTTTTTGAGGTGTGCAACCGGAACGGAGAATTTTATGTATCAGGGTATGCCCTTCGTACCAATCCGGACGGAACCTGCGTTCACCTTGTTGAGGGACGATGCAGAATTTACAATGAACGATTCTCGATATGCAGGGTTTACCCGTATATGCTCCACCGTGAACCTGATGAGAAAGGCCGACTTACATTCAGGCAGATCAGTGGCCTAAATGAGCATGGGGAGTATAATACCCGGATCAGCGAGACAGAATGTACCAGTCTGGCCCGGGAGACCAAGTCTTACGAAGAGAAATGGCTCATCCAGATGATCAGGTTCTACAGATCTCTGATCGCCCTCTTTGAAAAGACCGGAGAGAGGAATGTCAGAAAGATCTATGACCAGCAGATGAAGGCATTTCTCAAAGGAGAACCGGTGAAAGTTTTTGTCTTTTACCAGGATGAATTCACACCCCACACCATCAGGATTCAGGATTATAACGGGATTATTCAGACCGATGTATAAGAACATATAAATGGTGAAATGAACAACTAAATACATAGATGTATCTTGTTGTCGAGATGAGTGCCACCTGACACAAGCCCTCAATCCCACATCAGAACCCATCCGATCAAATAATTATTGAGAAAAAATTATGAAGTCACAGGATATTGCTATTGTTGGAATTCTCCTCGCTGTGGGAGCCATCGCACGTCTGATTGCAACCGCACTTGTGCCCTCCCCAATTGTACCGAACTTTGTGATCATCTTTTACTGTCTCGCGATCATGCTCATCGCCCCGAGGTTCAAGGAGGCTCTCGGGATAGGTATAGTCGGCGGTATCATCAGTGCGTTGATCAGCCACTCACTCTTCCCCCCTGCAAACCTCATCAGTGAACCACTCGGTGCAATCGTCTGCCTCGGAGTATTTCTCGCAACCAGAGAAAAGATCAAGGTTGCACCTGCCTTATCAACTCTGATCGCAACGGTTGTAAGTGGCCTGACCTTTGTTGCAATCGTTATGATCCTTGTTATGGTTGCTCCAGGGATGCTGTATAAAGCCTTCACGGCAACAAGCCTGTACGCATTCTTCAGCCTGATGATGTTTACTATCGTCCTCCCGACAGCCATCCTTAATACGGTAGTCGCCCAGATCCTCTACCTTCCGGCAGCACGTGTCCTTTCCCGGGGAAGGGCATGATTCTGGCAACAAACCTGAGTTACTCATATCCCCTGAGCACGAAGGCGGCACTGAATGAGATTACTCTCTCTATCAGTGCCGGAGAATTGATCCTCATAACAGGCCCCACGGCAGCAGGAAAAACAACTCTCTGCCTTGCACTTGCCGGAATTCTTCAACACGAATTTGGCGGGACACTCACCGGACATCTCTCTTTTCAGGGTCGTCCTGTCGCAGAGTACGAGGGGATGAGCCAACTCAACCAGTTCATCAGTATGGTATTCGACGACGCTGACTCCCAGCTTATCTTCACCAGTGTTGAGGAGGAGATTGCGTCAGGCCTTGAGACACGGATCGCGACAGTAGCTGAGAGGCGGGCACGGATCGATCAGGTGATGGAACTTTGTGAGATATCACATCTTCGCGAACGCCCTCCATACGCACTCTCCGGAGGACAGAAACAGCGTGTCGCTATCGCAGCTGCACTGGCCATGGACACAGGGGTATTGATTCTTGATGAACCCACATCAGAACTTGATGTCCGTGCCACCGGAAAAATAATTGAGGTTCTTAAGGGTCTCAAGGCTGAAGGAAAAACAGTCATTGTCGTCGACCACTCTCTTGAGGGGTACCGGGGGGTGGCAGACAGAGTCATTGAGCTGGGCCATGGACGAATATCCAGGCAGGGAACCTTTGATGAACTCTTTCCTCATACCCAGGGATCCCTGAAGGCATTGTACGAAGATCCGGATCTATCCCCTTATTCACCAAAGGGGACCAATCCAATCATTAAGCTTAAGGACGTACACCACAAATACGGGGAAATTGCTGCTCTCAACGGAGTCAGCATCTCTGTCTACCCGGGTGAGTTTGTGGCCCTGCTTGGCGAGAACGGATCCGGAAAAACAACGCTGGTCAAACATCTGAATGGTCTTCTCAGGCCTGATTCTGGTACGATCAGAGTGGTGGACCTTGATGCCACCACAGAACCGGTGATGACCCTTGTCCGCCACACGGGTCTTGTTTTTCAGAACCCTGACACAATGCTCTTTGCGGATACCGTGGTAGAAGAGATTCGCTTTGGATTGAATAATATTCAGACACCAGATCCAGACAGCCACATTAGGGATGTTCTTGAGATGGTGAGACTGAACGGGCAGGAACAGACTTATCCACGTCATCTCTCACGGGGAGAGAGGCAGCGTCTGGCAGTCTCCTGCATCCTTGCCATGGAACCTGAGATCATTATCCTCGATGAACCAACTACCGGACTGGATGAGGTTGAGTCAGACAGGATGATGGCACTGATGAAGTCACTCCAGCAGCAGGGTCACACAATCATTATGGTCACTCACAATATGCGGATCGCTGAAGAGAATGCAGAGAGGATCATTGTGATGGAGAACGGAAGAGTCAGCGGTGATTATTCTATCCAGAGGGTAAAGGCATGACTGAGATTCTCCAGTATATCCCTGGCAACGGGGTACTTCACCGACTCAATCCGGTGACTAAACTTATCATAGTCGTACTCATTGTTGGGATGAGCGTACTCACCCCGAGTGCTCTCTTTCTCGCCGGCCTGATCCTGGTCATTGCAATAGGTGCATCAATATCTGGAATGCACCGAGAGATAACCAAACAGATACCATTCCTGATCCTTCTTGGAATATTTCTCCTCATCGTCACAACACTAACCGTTCAGGAAGGGACGACATACTTTACCCTTATTCCTGCATCAATTCCGATAATAGGTGGGATGCTGCCGGTTACAGAGGGAGGACTGGGCCTAGGTCTTCTCTTCACGTGCCGCTTCATCGTGATGATCCTCTCATTTCACCTGTTCATCGTCACAACAAAACCTAGTGAACTGGTGACCGCCCTTCTCGCATTTCATATGCCTGTCGATTATATCCTTATGTTTCTGATAGCACTCAGGTTCATACCAAGCCTTCAGCTTGAAGCGACCAGGATTCACGAGGCTCAACTCTCCCGGGGATACAATCCAGGAACGGGAGCGATAGGGAAGGTTAAGAGTCTGCGACCTATCATAATTCCACTGGTTGCAAACTCCCTCGCCAAAACCCAGGTTCTTGGACTGACTCTTGATCTGCGTGGATACCGGAGCAAGAAGACCTTGCCCTTTCATGAGTTAGAGTTTCATAAAATCGACGGGATGGCACTCATATTCATAGGCATTGTCGTCGTCGCGTACTTTGTTTATCACTTAGGATAAACTGGAGGGCAGATAACCAGGTCTCCTCTTTTTTCCTCAAAAAAGTATCCAGGTGACCTGAAAAACCAAAAAAGGGTTAATTCGTTTTTATGAGGTTCTTGGCTATCGAGAATGCTTCATTGGCTTCGTTGATCTGACCCAGAGCCAGGTGAATCTCTCCTTTCTTGCTCCAGATTTCAGCATTACTCGGTTCGATACTCGTCATCATCTCATAACATTTGAGTACTTCAACAAACCGCCCCATTTTAGTCAGAGAGTATGCCTTGTTCTGCCAGAGATCCAGCCGTTTAGGATCAATCTCGATTGCTTTGTCAAATGCCTGAAGTGCATTCTCATAATCTTCAAGCCTGTTCAGAGCAAATCCACGGAGCAGATATGCATTTTCTGCCTTGTCAGATGGGGTCTTTGCCAGTTCAATCGCCCGATCAGCAGCCTTTACAGCCTGACGATACTCATTGGTATCAATATAGGTTGCCGCTTTACCCTGCCAGGCACCGCTCTCATTCGGATTGATACTGAGGGCCTGCTCAAAATCCTGCATCGCAGCATCGTAACTTCCCATATGCTCAAGGGCAACCCCTCGATAGGTCAAAACCTTTGAATTCCTGGCATCAAGTTGTAATGACTGATTGTATGCATCAACAGCGCTTTTATACATGCCTTCATTTGCATACTGATTCCCCTTTTCAAGCCAGTCAGTTGCTGTCCACTGTGTACCGACACAACCGGAGAACAAAACAGATATGATGAGAAACAGAATAACCAGAGGGATAAGAACTCGAATTATTTCCCGTGAAGACACCTGATATCACCTGCGACATGCCAAAGGGCACGAGTGATGAACAGGTTTGATAAGATCCGGGAAATGCCTTCCTCTACACTGATCAAAAAAGTGGCTTTTCAGGATGTAAACTGCAGAGGAGTCTTAGGGATCTTCTTGCTGATGTCCTTCTCCTGCTCCTTATAGAGAAGGTTTGCCTTATCAATAGCAACCTCAGCCTCTGCCTCTTTTCCCATAGCCTTTAGTACAGATGCCTTGTTAATCCAGTTCTCTGCGTTCTGCGGATTGACAACAATAGCCTGCTCATAGGAGTATAACGCCGGCTCATACTGTTTCTTCATGTTATATGCAAACCCGCGTGCACTCCAGACCTTCTCATTATTCTTATCGATGAGCAGAGCTTTGTCAAAGTGCTGAACTGCCATATCATACTGACCACGGCTTGAGAGTGCCATCCCGCGATAATACCAGTATTCGGTGTTTCCAGGTTCTATCTCTATTGCTTTAAAGAACGATCTGACAGCTTCATCATAATCGCCCATCATATAACTGGTACGCCCTTTCCAGAACCAGGCAAGTGAATAGTTTCCATTCTGACGAATGGCATCTGTAAAAGCATCAATGGCATCCTTGTACCGCACCATCTCGTACAGGGACATACCTTTCAGGTAGTAGAGTTCACTGTCATTTGGCGTAATGCCTATTGCACGATCATAGGCTGATATTGCATCAGAAAATTTGCCATTCTGAAAATCCTTCTGTCCTTTCTCTTTCCACTCCCCAGTGCTCATGCATCCAGTAAGCATGACTGCCAGGAAAAGAATCAACCAAGCAAGAGTTACCGCACGGCAGATTCGTGGAGATGAACAGAAATTATTCATAGATACCAAGTACTCTCACTCATTTTGATCTGCAGCGCATATGAGTATGACTGAGAAAGCCTTGCAAAAAAAGTGATTATTCGTAAAGATACTGCTCGTCAATGCGAGTGTAGGATGCAAGTTCTTCAGGTTTGAAATGAATTGCGATCTCCCGGGCTGCAGTCTCTACTGAGTCTGAGCCATGGATAACATTCATTCCGATCTCAAGAGCCAGATCACCACGAATGGTTCCAGGGGCTGCCCCGGAAGGATTCGTGGCACCAATCATATCCCTGCTGATCTTCACGATGTTCTTCCCTGCAAACACCATCAGGAAACACGGTCCGCTGGTGATGTACGCTTTCAGACCTGGGAAGAAAGGTTTCTGCACATGCTCTGCATAATGCTCCATTACACGGGCATCAGGAAGCCGTTCGAACTTTGCTGCCACGAGTTTGAATCCGCGGCGTTCAAAACGGGAGATGATCTCCCCGACAAGGCCACGCTGTACCCCGTCAGGCTTGACCATCAGGAACGTCTGTTCCATTGATTACTCCTTGCCCATCGCTTTGCGGCCGGCGGCAGTCCAGGCAACCCGGCGTGGAATACGCTTGAGTTTGTAATTCTTCTGGCACTTGGTGCTACAGAAGTAGAAGATAGACCCGTCCTTGCGGACAAACATCTTCCCGGTTCCTGGCTCCATACCCTCACCACAAAACGAACAAACGTGTGATTGCATCACCGTTTTCACCTCCGCGAGAGCTTCTTTGCCTCACGCTCGGTCTCGAGGAGCATAAGGACATCCCCTTCTCGGATGGGGCCAACCGTGTTCCTGGTAATTATTCGTCCCTTGTTTGGACCATCGAGGATCCGGCACTTGACCTGCATGGCTTCGCCATGCATACCCGTAGAGCCGATCACCTCGATCACTTCGGCGGGCGTTGCGTCAGACATGAGACTCACTCGGCCTTAAGCGCAGCAATCTGTCCTGCAATCTCGTCAACGATCTCCTTCGCCTTGCCGGGTTTAATGACGGCAGCAGCAGCAGAGCCAACCTCGAGCCCGCATGCGGCTCCGATGTCGTTCTGTTTGGTGACGAAGATATACGGAACCTTCTTCTCTTCGCAGAGAGGACCAAGGTGCATTACGATCTCGGCCGGCTCAACATCGGCTCCGATCAGAACGAGTTGGGCGATCCCGCGCTCGACAGCCTTGGTGGCTTCGTTGGAGCCCTTCTTGATCTTGCCGGTTTCTCTGGCCGTTTCGACTGCCTCAAGTGCCTTGTTCTGAATCTCGTCAGAAACTTCAAAGGTAACGTAGTTTGCCATATTAGACCTCATTCAGGAGAGCTTCGGTCTCTCCGTCATCACTCATCAGTACATGACGAATGTGCCATACAAGTATGGGAACAGAGTCAATAAATGTTTTGAAAATAGTTGAATGAAATCCGTAGAACCGGCCGGAAATACCGGTTCAAGCCAGACTGTATATCGTGACTGAACCCTGATGATACACCGGTGAAATACCGGAATCAGGGAGAGTAACATTATACCGTTCCTCTTCTGTCGGTCCCACATACAGAAGGTCGATGTGAAACATCTTCATAAGTTTCACGCACCACGACGGATCTTCATAGATAGTGCGCACAACTGTTGTCCTTTGTGCATACCATCCAGGTGGAGTGTTGTTGCGCCACATCGATTCATGGAATGGCCACCCGAGTAGTGTCGGTATCCCGCTGAATGCAGAAATTCTCGAATAGTAACCATAATCACCCCCTTCTGCCTCCACTAGAGTCAGGTTTCCATCCAGGGATCGAAGCCAGGTGACCGCTGCAAGGTCATCGGGATGGGAGACTGACAACCAGGCAAGTCCATCTAATGTCGGGGTATGCGGCCCTGCATGTGTAGTAGTTACCACTGCAGGGAGAAGAAGAAGAAGTAATAGTATCAGCGGAACGGCCCACTCAACAATTCGTGCAGACCATGACTCTCTGTATATAAGAGGGAGGATGAGCCTTCCAAGCATACCAGCTGTTGCTGCACTGAAGAGTAACCAGGCAGTGATATAGAGTTTGAATACGGTGTTCATCCGGAAGTACTGATCCCCCATATTATCCTTGAGATAGAGGATCTCACAGAAGACGAGAATTACTAGGCCAGCCCCGGCTAGAAGATCACAAGCCCCTTCACGCCTGACTAATACCGCACCAAGAAGGACTGCGGGTGTCGCTGCTGCAACGTATCCAGTTGCCAGAAAGGGCACTGCAATGAAAATAAGCCAGGGCGAGCGCCTAATGATCGGGAGAAGTGAGATCACCAGGATAAGGATGAACCACCCGTTTACAAGCATGAATTCAGATATCGAAGTTGGCAGAGGAACCACTGCTATGCCCTCTATCCCCTGGGCTTTCATCATCAGATAATAGGGAAGGTAGCAGAGGACACCAGTCACCGGGACCAACAGAAGATAGAGCAAAGCCCCCCTTACCTGGGTAAAATGCATGATGATCGCTCTTCCGGACACCGGTTTTCTGACTTCCTGAACAAGTCTGCCCACCAGAGAAGAAAGATGTTCAAACTTAGAGCAGGGACCAGCTGAATTAATCAATAGGATAAGTCCGGTGACGATAACTAAAGGAGCCTGGATCAGAACATCCCAGGTGTTAGTGGGGGGGATTGAACCAAGTGCCAGACCTGACGAGAGGATCAAAACCAGCCGGGATACCGGCTGCATCTCCTTCCAACAGGTCACGGCAAGGATGATGAGAAGTATCAGTGTTGTCTGTGGGAAAAATCCAAGCACATGGGCATGCACATCACCAAAGATGAATGAAAACAGAGGATATTCATTGATGGTCCCGTCGATTACCCGGGTACTGTCCCAGAGGAGTTTGCTCCATTCTGTCCCTGCCATGGCAAGATGAACAAAAGCGGGGTTCATTATGAAAAGCAACAGGACAGGGAGGAGGCGAAGACGGGGGAGGAGAAGATGGCCGACCCCGTACATGTTGATCGCAGCAAGTGCAGCTATTGTTGGCAATGCCATGGTGAAGAGGATCGGTGAAGGAACTCCTGCGGTCAGTCCCAGGGCAGCCAGCATCCAATGGCCAAGATAGTAGTAAACCGAGAGATCACCACCAGCAAACCAGGGATCGAGGGGCGGGATACCAGGCATGCGCATCATTGATGAGATGAACCCGTGATCCATGAACTTTTCAGCAGCACTAATGTCAGGGCTGTAGACGCGGAGAAGCAGCATCACAAGAAAGACGATGAGGAAAAGGGCGTAATATCTCCACTCTGATGCTAGAAACGATTTGCACCTGAAACATTCTCGGAATCCATTCATGCGGAATTCCTGCAGGTAGGTGTACCCCAGGCCAAAAAGGAAGGGAATCGATGCAAGTTGGACGGGGAGATGCATCAGGGCAATCCAGTAACTGAGGAGTGTATAGAGTAGCAGTGAAAGGCTGAATGCAAGAGGAACTGCTACTTTTTTAAAATATTCCTTCAAAAAAGGGATTAATGTGAAGTGAAGGAGAAAAATGAGGATTAACCACTTAAGGATCAGGGCCAAATCCCCGGGAGAAATCATACATCCTCATCCCCATTATCTGACAGACGCCGTTTGATACTTGCCATCATCTCAGGGACAACCCAGTTTCCAAAGTAGAAAATAGATGCGACCCCACCGATAACAGTGATCAGATTTTTAATTAGATGATCAATCACCGCAATAAGTGTTGCAGTTGCCGGTGCAACACCTGACAACTCAAAAATAATCGCCAGTGAAGCCTCATATGTCCCAAGACCCCCGGGAGTAATCGGAACAGCTTTTACCAGATTTCCTGCGACTATCGCAAGCAGAACGACCGCCAGGGGTATCTCTTGATTAAACATCGCGGCAACCGAGACACAGATGATGGTATCCATAATCCAGATGGCAATCGATGAGAAGAAAAGAAGAAGGGCAGAGGAGGGGGTGAGGGAAGCTTCCTTGACCTCGGCAAGCATGGTGAGAACATAACCGATATACTTGTTTTCAGAAGAGAAACGACCCATTAAGAGGAGAATACCAAAGAACAGGACTCCAAGGATCAGGGGGATTGCAATGAGTGAGAGTGCCCATTCAGGGACATTGATCACAAAAAGAACCGAAACAAGACCCAGAAATGCGACTGTGATGATATCAAATACCCGTTCGACAACAATCGAGGAGAGCCCTTGTGAAACTGTAGATTCATACTCGTGTCTCACAAGAATTATCCTGATCAGATCACCTAACCGTGCTGGAACGAGAAGATTGACGGTCTGTGAGAGATATATACAGGCAGTCGCAAAGAGCGTCGGCACAATAACGGTTAGCCTGGCAAGAATGATCTTGTATCGCCATCCTCTTGAGAACCAGGCAGCAACACAGATCAGTACAGCAGGAACCAGATATAGAGGATGCAGGTACTGGAGAGTTGCGTTAAGATCACCCCAGACCCGCCAGAGCATTGCACCGATGATACCTACAGCCAGAAGAAGAGAAAGGACGAGAGCGACAATTTTACGGTACATAAAGTCTCCACCAGAGGTTCATTATTGAGCGGCCCATCTTCCAGATATCCTGTGATTTGACCGTGGTTCCTGGCCCTTCACGCCAGACAACCGGGATCTCTGCAATAATATAGCCCTTTCTTTGAGCAACAACCAGTACCTCTGTATCCCAGAACCAGTGTGTATCCTGAATATCAGGCAAAATTGACAGAAGACCCTTCTTTTTGAATGCCTTAAACCCGCACTGATGGTCCTTCAGTCTGCTCCGGAGGATAAACCGGACAAGCCAGTTGTATCCGCGACTCTTGATCTCCCGGCCCAGGCTGCGGGTAATATTGCTATCAGACATAAGTCGCGATCCGGTCGCTACATCTGCACCCCCAACAACTGCCCTGATAAGCAGGGGCAGGTACGTCATATCTGTGGCAAGATCAACATCGAAGTAGCAGAAAATATCTCCTTTTGCATTCCCGGCAGCTGCAGTCAGAGCAGACCCCCGACCAAGCCGCTTATCCCGGTGCATGTGGATAACCCGAGAGTCTTTTACTTGCCATGAGGCGGCAAATTCAGCAGAACCATCTGTGCTTGCATCTTCAGCAATGATGATCTCAAAATCTGAACAAAACTCCTCCATCACCTTAAGGGTAAGCGGAACAGCTTCCTGCAGGGCTTGCAGGTCATTATAGACAGGAATGACTACAGATACGAATGATTCGGTTATACTATTCACGGTTTCGGATACCCTCCACGACCCGCCGGGCTGCTTTCACAGAGCCTTCAATGCTCCGCTCGGGGTAGTTCTCTGGTGAAAACATTCCTGCCAGATAGAGTCCCGGCACGGCCGGATCGGTAAGATTATTCATATATCCGGTAAGATACAGGGGACCGGCATCACAATCAACAGCGATCCTGCTCCAATGTACCTCACTGGGATCTACAGAAAATTTTGTGCAGAAATCAGATAGCATCTTCTCCTTGAGAGAAGGATCAGGATCACCTGAAAAATAGGAGGCAAGATATACCAGGTGTTCCCCGTACCACTCAAACGAGGCAAAATTTGTATGAGAAACCACAGCTCCATATGGGGCCGGATCAGTGATGTTCAGCCAGTAGACTCCATCTGTCACATCACGGGAGAGCGCGAGAGTCAGACATGCTGCACCCTGGTATGGAATCGAAGGGATTCCAGGTACACCAAGCTTCTGAAGTATACGGGGACTGACGGTTCCAATCACGATATCAAAAAATTCCCCATTGATCTCCCACCCATCGCCTGATGATTGATTCACCTGAACCACAGATGTCACCGGGACACCCGTGCGAATCGCACACCCTTTATCGCGGGCAGCACCAGCAAGTCTGTCAATCAGGACAGAAAATCCGCCAGAAATATACCCAAGGCGTTCTCCTGCCACACCGCGATCTGATCTGATAGCCACACGGCTGATGAGCCAGGCAGCAGACACGAGATCTGCATTCTGACCAAACTTCGATTTAAGAAGTGGTTCGAAGAATGAATGATATATCCGTTCACCTAGTTTCGAAATGATAAAATCGTGAGCTGTAATGGCATCAAGAGGAGCCATATCCATATGCGATGCCTGTTTGGTGAACAATCCAAGTTTTGCCTTGTCTAGTATGCTCAGGAATGGATAGCGGAGGATCTCAAGCGGAGTGGTCATCGGGTGAATAGCCCCATCAGTGTACGAACCTGTTGATCCTGAAAGCCAGATAACCTCGCCTGAAAGGCCAAGTTTATCGAGTAGGGTCATCAGTTCGGAATCACCAGAGAAGAAGTGATGATAGAACTGTTCGATGGTGTACCGCTCATTCCTGTACGAAGAGAGCAGCCCGCCAAGCTCTGATTCCTGCTCAAATATGACCACATCATATGCATCTGCGAGCGAGTACCCGGCGACAAGACCAGCAAGTCCTCCGCCTATGATGCCTATCCTCATCTGAAATCTCCGCTCATACTTCCTTAGTTAATCCCTTCGCGCTTATTGAAGAAGCTTTTTGAGTATATACACGTAAAATGTACGCAATATCAAGGTTCCAAATAATGTCAGGGCAACTGGTGTAACCACAATGAAAGTATTCTTTATCGGATTCGGTCAGGCAGGAGGAAAAATCGTTGACAAGTTCATCGAATTTGACCAGAGAGCCTCGGGAGGGAGCTTCCGGGCAATTGCAGTCAATACCGCCCGTACTGATCTCATGGGACTTCAGAACCTCGAGTTTGAAGATCGGGTTCTTATCGGTCAGACAACTGTAAAGGGGCATGGAGTAGGAACAGACAATGACACCGGTGCCCAGATTACCTTCGACGAGATCGACATCGTGATGAACGCTATCGATCGAAAAGGGATCGGAGAGACAGAGGCCTTTATCATTGTTGCAGGTCTCGGAGGAGGTACCGGCTCCGGTGGTGCCCCTGTTCTTGCCAGGCACCTGAAGAAGATCTATACTGAACCGGTCTATGTCCTTGCAATACTTCCTGCACCCGAAGAAGGAAGGTTGTATTCATACAATGCAGCACGCAGCCTCGCCACACTTGTAAAAGAGGCTGATAACGTAATCCTTTTTGATAATAGTGCATGGAAAAACGAAGGGGAAAGTATCAAAGGAGCCTTCGACCGGCTTAACGAGGAGATCGTTCGTAGATTTGGCCTTCTCTTCCGTGCCGGAGAGGTAGGATCCCTTGGCCACGTCGGCGAGATGGTGGTCGACTCCAGTGAGATCATCAATACACTCAAAGGAGGGGGGATTAGTTCTGTCGGATACGCCATCAGTGAAGTCGGAGGTCAGGCACCTGAACCTGAAATGGGACTGCTCGGCCGGGTTCTACGCAGGAACCAGGTAGAGGAACGAAGGCCAGAAGATAAACTGATGGGAGAAGACAGAACTTCGCGTGTTCTGTCGCTTGTGCGAAGGGCAATGCTTGGACGGCTGACATTGCCCTGTGAATACTCAACAGCAAGTCGTGCACTGGTGCTGGTAGCAGGACCACCTGATGAACTGGATCGTAAGGGTATCGAAAAGGCTAAGAGTTGGGTTGAAGAAAACATTGCAGGTGTTGAGGTGAGAGGAGGCGACTTCCCAGCACAGAGCAGGTTTGTTGCAGCTGTAGTTCTCCTTGCATCTATAGCCGATGCACCTCGTGTCACGAATCTCCTTGAGATTGCCAAGGAGACAAAGGCCACATCAGAACGGATTAATGAAGAGAACAAGATCAAACTCGATGAGAGTATCGAACCGTTGTTTGAATGAGATGCGCATGAAGACTGGAACACTCATTATTTCACTGCTGGTCCTGCTTGGACTTGCAATCTCCCCGGTATTGGCAGGGGTTGATGTCGGGTATGTCAATGTGAAACCCGCCGGAGATCTTGAATCTGGAAAGACAAATGTAACAGCCGATTTTCAGATTGACTTCATCTCTACCGCTGGAGAGACGTTCCCCAGTGACGAGAACATCCTGCTATCTACTCAACTTGATAACCCCATATGGAATTATGTCATTGTGCTTGATGGGGTAGAGAATCCCAGACCCGCGTCAAGCAAAAGCCAGTTGAGCCTTACCGGATGGGAACTTTCATACAAAGACAAAGAAGAGCAGGTGAAGGTCACACTCAAAGGAAATGCTCCTAAGGTCAACTCATCCAAGCAGATTGAGGTTGTGAGTGTCAGCACTACAGGCGCTAACAGTAAAGTGAAAGAGCAGGTAAAAAATGTCTCCGCGTTTGTAACAAATCCGAATGAATTAACTGGATCCATCGGTTCAGTACAGACAAAAGTAAAAGCGTTACAGAATGAAATAGCCAAGTATAAGGCTGACGGTATTGATACCTCCAAGGCTGAGCAAAAGGTAAAAGATGCCAATACCGCTTTGCAGACTGCAGCAAAAGAGACCTTTGCAAATGCAAAGATCTACATGGATAATGCGGGGACTTATGTTCAAGATGGATACACTTACTTGGACATGGGTATCGCCCAGAAGACAATAGCAGATGCCAAAGAGGCAATTGACCGGACTGATGAATGGATCACCTATTTCAAGGGTGATAAAAAAATGGAGACAGATCCCAGGCTGGCTCCTATTATTACAAAGCGTGAGTTTGCTGCAGAGTACGCATCAAATGCTCAGGAACTCTTTGATCAGGGCAAGTATACTGACGCAAAGCAGAAAGCAGAAGATGCGTTTACCAAAGCAACTGAAGTGTTTAATGATACCCAGAACCTCAACAATGAAATTAACCAGACTCCTACGGCAGGTTCAGGCCCTGACATCGGTGCTACTGTAGCATCAATAATCCCCAATGTTATCATCGTTATCGTTATTATTGCAGTCATTGCAGGAATTTTCCTGTTTGTAAAAAGACGTGGTGGTGGAGGAGGTAAAGGAGGAAGTGGAAAAGGTGGCGGAGGATCCTTCGGATGGAAGAAACGTTCTTCACCCAAAACAAAGAAGTCTCATCAATATGATGAACTCTTCTAATCCGATTTAATTTTTATATTAATCAGCAACCCAGTCACCTTTTTGTTCTATAATCCGAGAAGATATTACGGTATCTGAACATAGTCATACCAATCTATGATTTCATGATGTAGTATACTGATCAGCCATTGATACCTGGCTTCTTACAGATCCAATATAAAGAAAAAGAGATTTCTGATTAGGTTACTGCACAATGCCAGATCCTGATTTCTCTTTTACAAAGACATCAAGATTGATACTTCCGGCCTTACCATCCCTGAAAAGATAGTATTCCGGAATCCGATCCTTGTTATCATACCACGAGAACCAGTAACTAAGTTTATACTGCCTCTTCTCATATCCTGGCAGGTCAGGATAACTTTCAGTATCATGAGTGATCACAAGATCGGGATGCTGTGATTCAAACACAGAAGGCTCAACTTTGTGGCCGTAGAAGGATATCTTATTCCACTTATCTCCACGATAATACCAGGGAAGCGGCCAGTAATTATCAGTGGCGATAACTACTGAATTTGAATCGTCGATCAACTTCATCACTCCCCTCATATCCTCACTGTTCTGCACCTGGACAATAGGCTCATTGATGTCAGCAGGCGTAAAGCAGACATGGACCATCATAACAAACAGGAAGACACAGGCAATACCAACTGCGATTAACCTGGCACGCGTCTGTACCCCATAGGCTGCAAGCAGGATCATCGGAAAGAGTTGATGAATGATAAGCCAAGGTACTTTCTCACCAACATATCCATAAAAAATCAATGACAGAATTGTCCAGTATAGTGCAAAAAGAAAGATAAACCGTGATCGATCCCCTATACCGGTATATGATCTGAAGAATCTGCCTCCACTCTTAAGCTGCTTCAGATACGAGGCGATACTACATCGTACTTCTGATAACCCCTTCTCACGGACACCAAATTGCCATACAGCAACTCCGGCAAGCAGAACAATGGGAACCTCATAGAGTCCCAAAATAAGGAGATACCAGTATGGACCCCCACAGAGCCTGCATTGCCCGTGTATACCCATCCAATGCTCAATTGCCTTGAAAGGCGCCTGAATAAACATTTCAGGATGAGTAAAGAAGGTGGTATAACAAGTAGCCCCTATCGCTACCATGATCAGGAGACCCGCACCAAGATCCCTTCTCCATGTAAACGGAAGGGCAATCCGCCCGTTGATGAGCATGAACAGGAAGAATGAACCAAATATCAGAAGGGTAAAGGGCATATCCTCTTTTAAGCATAGCCCGCATGCTGCACACGCTGCTGCCCCGGCTGCATACTGCCATCTTCCTTTATCAAAGTACATGAGAAGTAAGACAAGCAATGCCACGGTGAAGAAGAGTTGAAAGATATCATGCCTCAGAAAGCGCGAGAAGTATACCATACAGGGGGATATGGCAAAGAACAACGCACCGACAAGGGCATGATTACATTTTATCCATCCTTCACGGTAGAGTATCCAAAACAGAGGAATAACTGCTGCCCCGAATAACCCGGGAAGAAACCTGACAATGATATCTGAATCTTTAAACAGCAGAAAAGCCGCTCCTGTCAGATAGTAGAGAAGAGGCCCGTGATACATTGGATCATACAGGTATGTTCCCTTTGTGATCAGATCATATGTAAACCAGGCATGGATAGCCTCGTCGTGATGAAGAAGTTTTAATTCAGGTAGTATGATACGGACCATAAGCCCGAGAAGGAATATGAGTATAAATATCCTGAACGGAGAGAGTGAAAGACGGTCTTTCAGACTGCATGTACACATGTATATCTGATCATTCTAGACTTAACCAAAAAAAATCACCGGGTGATTTTCCGGGAAGGAAATCAAAAAGAAGAAGATAAGGATCGGTTTTTGGTAAATACATCCAGGGATGTGCTTAATTTGGGTCCGTCGCGCATGAAAAACCAGCCAGGGAAATCCTTTTCCACCAGAGGTAGAGAGAAGGAGTAGTTATATGCAAACTCCTGTTTCTGATATCCGGGGAGTGAACCGGGATCATACGAGTTCATACTGAGCATGATGACCAGATCGGGATCTTTCCTAATGATCATGCCTGGATCGGGTTTTTGCGCAAGCAGGACGATCTTATTCCATTCCGTTCCCCTGAAATACCAGGGAAGCGGCCAGTATGCATCGGTTGTCACTACCGACATGTTGGATACTGATATGAGATCCATCACATGCTTGAGATCCTCACTATTCTGTGTCTGAACAATGGGTTCATTGAGATCAGCCGGGGTGTAACAGACATGAAGAGTCATTACCAGGAGGAATACACAGCCCAATAGTCCCAGTATGACCTTTTTTCCAGATAGATCATATGATGCCAGGAGAATTAGTGGAAATAACTGATGTATTAAGAGCCAGGGGACTTTTTCCCCAACATATGCATAGAAGAGCAGGGAAAGCAGAGACCAGTAGATCGCAAAGGTGATCAGAAATGCTGATTTGTTCTCAATAGTCAGATAACCGGCTTCATGATTCTTCTTAACTTTTTGCAGATGTTTAGATGATTCTGATTTTAGTTGCGAAAACCCGGCCTCTCTGATTCCCCAGTGCCAGAACCCAAGAATGGCGAGAAGCAGAATTGGGAGTTCGTAGACAACCAGGAGCAGGAGATAATACCATGGAGCACCACAGATTCTGCACTCCCCCTGGACTCCCATCCAATGAGCAATAGCTTTGCTTGGAGCGAGCAGGATCATTTCAGGGTGTATAAAGAAAGTGGAGTAACAGATCGTACCAATACCTGCTAAAACCAGTAATCCGGCAACCAAATCACGCAACCATCTCTTTGGCAGCCGAACCCGGCCGGATATAATCATAATCCCAAAAAAGGAGGAGAAAATGAGGAGAGTTGCCGGCATATCCTCTTTTAAACAGAGACCACAGGCTGCTGATGTTGCAGCACAGACAGCATATTGCCACTTTCCTCTATCCAGATAGAGAAGGAAAAAAACCAGAAGACAGACCGTAAAGAAGAGCTGGAAAATATCATGCCGCAAAAACCTGGAGAAGTACACCATTGAAGGAGATAGCGCAAAAAAGAGGGATGCAAAAACAGCCTGATCTTTTTTGAGCCATCCATTCTGATGTAATACCCAGAATAATGGAATGACTGCTGCTCCGAAGACTGCGGGAAGCAGACGGGCGACTACATCAGATACTCCCAGGAGGAGAAATGCTACACCAGTCAGATAATAGAGCAGCGGACCATGGTAGACTGGATCATACTGGTATGAACCCGTAGTGATCAGATTATAGGTATACCATGCATGAATTGCTTCATCGTGATGAAAAAGTTTAAGATCAGGCGAGATACATCTGATCAAAAGTCCAACTAAAAAAACGAGAAGAATGATCCGCCCTGCGGAGGTGCGGTTATAGATATTGGAAATTACGTGCTTCAGCACGTTATGCACCAAAAAAATTCAGCTCTCGAGAACAATCTCGATGCCGATATCTTTTGGTACCTGGGTGCGCATCAGCTGTCGCAGTGCACGCTCATCTGCATCGATATCGATGAGACGCTTGTGTACACGCATCTGCCAGCGGTCCCATGTTGCGGTACCTTCGCCGTCCGGGCTCTTCCGGATTGGAACAACGAGTTTTCTGGTAGGGAGCGGGATCGGTCCTGCAAGGTTAACGCCGGTGCGTTCTGCGATCTCACGAATCTTGTCGCAAACCTCTTCGACTTTCTGATAATCAGTTCCGGTGAGCCGGATACGGGCTTTCTGCATGATTAAACACACCCAAAAAATTAGGGTTAGCGGAATTGTTTCTTGACTACTTCAATACACATTCCGGCTGCAATGGTCTGACCCATATCACGTATGGCGAAGCGACCGAGCTGAGGGAATTCTTTTGCGCTTTCTACGCAGAAGGGTTTGGTTGGTTTGCACTTGATGACTGCTGCATCTCCTGCTTTCAGGAAGGTCGGGTTCTCTTCAGAGGTCTGACCAGTCCGTGGGTCGAGCTTCTTGACGAGCTCAATGAAGGTGCATGCTACCTGTGCAGTGTGGCAGTGGAAGACCGGAGTGTACCCTGCGGTAATTGCACTCGGGTGCTGAAGAACGACGATCTGTGCAGAGAATTCTTCTGCAACTGCCGGTGGAACATCAGCTGCACCACAGACATCACCACGGCGGACATCATCCTTACCGATACCACGGACGTTGAACCCGATGTTGTCTCCCGGGAGTGCCTGTGGCTGTTCTTCGTGGTGCATCTCGATTGATTTGCATTCTCCACCCTTGTTTGCCGGCATGAAGACGACGTTCATTCCCTTCTTAAGGATACCTGTCTCAACACGGCCGACCGGAACGGTTCCGATACCAGAGATTGAGTATGCATCCTGAATTGGAATCCGGAGTGGTTTGTCGGTTGGTTTCTCAGGGACTTCAAGTTCGTCAAGGAGTGCAAAGAGAGTCTTCCCCTTGTACCAGGGCATCTTGTCGCTTATCTTGGTGATGTTGTCACCTTCGAATGCACTGATTGGGATGAACTTGACAGCGTCAGGGTTGGTTCCGACCATCTTGAGGAGGTTGCCAACATCAGTCTTGACCTGGTTGAACCGTGCCTCATCGTAGTTGGATGCATCCATCTTGTTGACACCGATGATGAGCTGCTTGATACCAAGTGTCTTTGCAAGGAAAACGTGCTCCTTGGTCTGCTCCATTACACCATCAGGTGCTGCAACGATGATGATTGCTGCATCAGCCTGTGATGCACCGGTGATCATGTTCTTAACAAAGTCACGGTGACCCGGACAGTCCACGACGGTAAAATAGTACTTGTCGGTATCGAACCTCTTGTGAGCGATATCGATGGTGATACCACGTTCACGCTCTTCCTTGAGGTTATCCATAACCCATGCAAATGCAAAGGAACCCTTACCCTTTGACTCTGCTTCTTTCTTGTACTGCTCGATGATGTGCGCAGGAACTGCTCCTGCTTCGTACATAAGACGTCCGACGGTAGTAGACTTGCCGTGGTCAATGTGGCCGATGACCGCGAGGTTAATGTGTGGCTTCTCAGCTGCCATAGTATAGTATCCTCCAATACCTCCGCAAATATCAGATCTGCCTAACACAGTCCATTTATGCGAGTATTACATATTTGATAGAAGTTCTTTTTAATAGTTTTCATGCCCATCCATTCCTTTTCCCGGACACCGATTAGGATTTGGAGCCCGGTGGACGAACTGATAAATACTGATCCTGAAGATAGTTATCCAATATCATGAAATCTCTCCCAATACTCCGAGAATTATCCACCGATAAGGTTCAGGTTGAATGCGCTTCAGGAAAACTCGCTGTGCATACCAGATGCGGACTATGTATTCATTGCAAAGGTGTCAAAGTAGGAGCGCGGATTATGCCCTCTCCGTATGATATAATTGCCGGGCAAATCCGAACAGGCGTCATGCCTCCAGAGGCACTGATGGAAGCGGCGATGCAGTTCAACACCCTTGTCAGGGATGGTTCTGAGATCGCTTGTGATGATGATACTAATGCAGGTTACACCCCCCGGTTCAGATCCAAATAAGATCATAACAAGAGTTCTAAAAGGCTCGGTGCGGATACCGTTGAGGTACAGGCGAGAACAACCAGCACTCCTGCACGGGTGAGTTCTCCGCTGGCGCCCGTGACATCCCCGTTGACCCCTCCGAAAAGCCGGGTTGAAAGAGTGATGAGAATTGCAGGCACTGCAATCATCACCGCAACCATCAACCCAACAGATATGATCGATACCGGCAGGAAAAGGGGGAGCAGAAGAAGGGTTGATGGTATGGCAAACCACGGAGAAGCGTACTTATGTAACATGGCATGAAGTCCTTCATGAAACGGTCGGCCAAAGATCGTCATAATCGCCATCACATACTTTCCTGCTACTTCTGCGAGTATAATCGCGAAAAATGCCAGAGGCAGTGAAGCAAGGGAACCCCAGGAGACAAGGGTTACCATAAACCCAAGAGCCATTCCACCGGTGCCTATCGTCCGGTCAGTTAGGGCCCGCACCCTGATCTCACAGCTTCCGTGTGCCATAAGCCCATCCCCGAGATCCAGAAGACCATCCAGATGGTTACAGCCCGTGATAAAAAACACAATGGCAAGCCCAATTCCTGCTGCTACAAGCGGAGGGGCAGGAAGAAGAAACAGAACCACACCGGCAAGCCCCCCGGTGACATACCCGGCAAGCGGATAGATCCAGATATTCCGGGAAAATGAATCAAAAGGAGCCATTTTTCCCAGAGGTAGGATTGTGGTAAACTGGAGAAGGGCAATGACCGGGCTCAGTGGATTCATAACTATGTACCTATCACCTCTGACAGGAATAGAAGTACCTCACTACAAAACTATTGATAAAACAGAACATCCCGAAGGAGGCAGTTTCATGAATCAATGATACCAATCGGTGAGCATGACACTCCTCTCCAGAACTCACACCCACACCCCAAAATCCCCGCTTTTCTGTGGCATCCTTGCAAATACCCTTCTTTCAACAGTACCCGGCCTTTCAGGTGCAGGTCCGAATCCACAGGGATCCCTCATGGTTCCAATTCTCGATGCTGAACTCATAATTAAGGGGAAGATCACGAGCTGCAATGCGACACCTAACACAGGAACAGGATGCCCGACACCTGCTTCCATCACCAGGTCCATGGCAGAACTCGCAGGATTTCCGGTCATTTTTATTAATGCCGGCCTTGTACATCAGCCAAATGTTCCATGCCTTGATTTTTACTCATCACCAGGAAAAGATCCCAGAAAGGAACCTGCAGTGCCCGATGCATATCGGCTGTACACGAACGGCCAATGGGCAGGAAGATTCCTATCAGAAACGTACGACACACTGGTGATCGGAGAATGTGTTCCGGGAGGTACAACAACAGCACTGTGTATTCTTCGAGCCTGTGGATATCAGGCTCATGTCAGCAGTGCTGCTACAAAGAGCCCGAAAGAACTCAAAGAGGAGATCGTAAATGCTACTCTCCAGCGTATCAAGACATTAGGGACTAAGAATCCTCTCGATCTCATCAGAGAGGTAGGTGATCCGATGATGGCAGTTGTTGCAGGTATCGCCAGTACCTACACAGGTACACTTTTCCTCGCTGGCGGGACCCAGATGCTTGCAGTGGCTGCCACTGTAAAGGCACTTGGCATGCCAGTTCCGGAAGTGGTCACCACCGTATATGTACGCGACGACAAGGATGCAAACTGTATAGATTTAGCGGCACAGATTGGAGCTCCTCTCACCATCGTTGATCCTGATTTCGGGGCAATAGGCCATTCAGGACTGGTACGATACTGTATTGGAGAGGTGAAAGAGGGGATGGGAGCAGGAGGAGCAATATTTCTTGCCCATCTGATGGGTCATCAACTTTCTGAAATCAAGGAGTCGATCCTCAGATTTGTCACGACCTACTGCCCCTCAAAACCTTTGTAGTCAGCACGCCAACACATGGGGAGATGCTCCCCATCGCTGTGGTTAATAATCATGGTCAGTTTAACCATCTGATCTCACGGGCTCTCAGGGATCTCGATATTGAATCGGTCCTGATTCCGAATACCACTCCCCCTGATGATGTTGCAACCGGATACCGGGGAATCATCCTCGGCGGAGGTCCGGATATAGGTCGTGCAGGCAGATCAGCTGAATACCTGGACCTGCAGCTTCCTGTTCTCGGAATCTGTCTAGGACTCCATATCATCGCAACCAAATTTGGAGGAGAGGTGAAACCCGGACGGATGGGCGGTTATGGTGCCGTTACGGTTTCGGTGGCTGATCCTGATGCAATTCTCCAGGGGTATCCGGTTACTATTCAGGTATGGGCATCCCATGCCGATGAAGTGATCACTGCCCCTCCAGGATTTGTCAGGCTGGCTACATCTGACATCTGTGGCAATGAGGCAATACGTCACCAGAATCTTCCCATCTTCGGGGTTCAGTGGCATCCGGAGGTCAGTCATACCTTTGAAGGGTATCGTGTGTTTGAAAACTTTGAAAAGATCTGCCAGGGTTGAACAGAATTCCTGACCAGCAGTTATACACAGAGATTAAAAAAACTGCCTTCATCTGCATCAGGTGTGGTACATGCTGTAGGGAGACTGAACCAGGATCAAATCTTGTTCTGGTGAGTCCGGGTGAGGTGAGAAGGATCATGGATGCCACATCTCTCACCTTCGATGAGGTTGCAGTACCATACCCGGATCTGATTCATGATGGTGACCGGAGATACACCCTCGGATGGGCACTCAGGCGTGAAGGTGACAGATGCAGATTTCTTGGTGAAGAAGGCTGCCAGATCTACCAATCACGCCCCTGGATCTGTAGGACATATCCATTTATGCTCAATAACGGGAGCCTGATAACATCGCCCTGTAATGGAATAGGGACCAGTGCAGATGAAGAGCCCGTAGTCATAAACCAGATGATACAGGACCTGATTGACCGACAGCGAGCAGAGAAAGCAGAAGAAGAGAGTATTACAGATGTCCTGACCCGGGTGAAGATCCCAGCCGGAAAACTGGTGGTTATCGACGGAGAAGGCATGAGGATTATTAATGGGTGAGATCAGGATTATCGGGACAGCACATGTCTCGCAGAAGAGCGTTGATGAAGTAGTAGAAGCGATCGGGGAATGGAATCCTGACGTTGTCGCTATTGAACTGGATCAGGGAAGATACAACGGATTAAAACAGCAGCAGCAGAATCCGGATATCGAAGAGATACTTCAGGCTAAGAATTTTAACCAACTGTTGATCCAGTGGGTCCTCGCTTATATCCAGCGAAAGATCGGAATGGATGTAGGAGTGGAGCCTGGTGCTGAGATGAAGGCGGCGATCGCTGAAACGGAAGGAAGAGGGATTGAACTAGCCCTTATCGACCGGGATATCAGAGTGACGCTTCACCGATTCTGGGCTTCCATGTCGATTCTTGAAAAACTCAAGATGTTTTATTCCCTTGCAGGATCCCTCGTTGTTGCAGATAATGCAAGCGAAATGATAGACATTGAAGAACTTAAAAAGGAGGACTTTGTCACAGTGGCGATGGAGGAATTTCACAAATTCTCCCCCCGTGGGGCGTATGCCTTAATTTCTGAACGGGATGCCTACATGTCTTACCATCTGATTCAACTTGGGCAGACTCACGAGAGGGTGCTTGCAGTGGTAGGAGCTGGCCACCGGAAAGGAATCGAAGGATTCCTCAAAGACCCGAAGTCACTGCCTCCAATGCCAAATCTTGTCGAGACTATTAAAACCCGGCCATGGGGGAAGATTTTTGCAGCTGCCGTGATGGTAGTCTTTGCGCTGATTATTCTGGCTATCATCTTTTCAGGAGTCGGTACAGATGTGCTCATCCTTGCCCTCATATACTGGGTGATCATTCATGGAATTCCGACAATGGCATGTACTCTTCTTGCAGGCGGACATCCCCTCTCGGCACTCACCGGATTTCTCATATCACCAATCTCTGCACTACACCCACTCATCGCAGCTGGATGGTTCTCTGCAATTGTTGAGGCAAAGATCAGAAAACCACGCCCGTCTGATGTGAAGAAGATCTTTTCAGCTGAATCATTTGCAGAGATGCGGAAGATTCCCCTCTTCAAAGTTGTGCTGGTCGCAGCTCTTGCAAACGTCGGAAGTAGCATCGGAACTTTTGCCTACTTTATATTCATCTTCCCAATCCTTGGGATAGACCCAGGTGTAATCCTCACCACCGGATATGAAAACATGATTCATGCGATTACAAACCTGTTCTCCTGGTGAAATAGGACAGCGAACAACTGATCCATCCCTCAAATCACCTCTTTTTAGAAAAATGAAAGAATACCCGGTTCTGGAGACTGACAGACTTATTCTCAGGCAGTTCTTATTTGAAGAGGCTTGTATAGTTAGGGAATTAGCCGGTTCTGCAGAGGTCGCCCATGGCTGCATCCATATACCCCACCCATATGGAATCGGTCTGGCAGAAATGTGGATCGCATGTCATGAAATATGGTACGTTGAAGGATCGCAGCTAGTCTTTGCAATAATTAGGAAAGAAGATGGATGGATCATCGGGGCCGTTGGACTCACATTTGAACAGGAACATAATCGTGCCGAGATCGGATACTGGGTCGGACGGCAATTCTGGAACTGCGGGTATGCAACCGAGGCAGCAGCAACAGCCATCACATATGCATTTGAAGAGTTGCTCATACATCGCATCACGGCATCACATTTTGTGAGGAACGTAGCATCAGGGAGAGTACTTGAGAAACTGGGGATGCAACGGGAAGGACTACTCAAAGAACATCTCTTAAAGGACGGTGTTTGGGAGGATGTAATTATCAGAGCCATACTTCGTAGTGAATGGAAAATCCCTTCAGCACTCAGTGTAACCTGGCATTCTGGTGTTGATCAATGAGACTCGCTGTACTTCTCTCCGGGGGAAAGGATTCCATTTACTCATGTTGGAGAGCAATGCAGTCAGGGGAAGTCGTCTGTTTTGTTACGATACGATCCCACAATACTGACAGTTACATGTTTCACACCCCAAACATTGATCTGACCCGTCTCCAGGCAGAAGCAGCAGGTATTCCACTAATCGAATGGCAGACAGCGGGAGAAGAAGAATCAGAGCTCGATGACTTGAGAGCAGCTCTAAAAGAGGCTTCCTGCAGGTATGTAATAGAGGGGGTTGTCTCTGGCGCTATCCAATCGGTATACCAGGCTGCACGTGTCCAGCGGATCTGTCTGGAATTAGGTTTCTGGTCATTCAATCCGCTATGGCTCTGTAATCAGGAAGAATACCTGAATGAACTGATCGAAAACCAGTTCGAAATTATTATTGCCGGGGTCTTCTCGGAACCGTTTGATAAAACCTGGCTAGGCAGAAAAATCGATCATGATTTCGTTAACCGGCTCCGCTTGATAAAAGACAAATACAGGATCTCTCTCACCGGAGAAGGAGGAGAATATGAGAGTTTTGTCTGTGATGCACCTTTCTTCACCCGCCGTATCGTGATCACCAGATCAGAGAAGACATACAAAAATCACAACGGAAGATTCCTGATAACCGGTGCTGAACTGGAGGACAAATGATCGCAATCCTTGACTGCACAAACCAAGACCTTCCCCTGCTCAAACGCGAATTTGTCAATCCGATCGTATCGATCGTGCAGAGAACTACTCACGATTCTGTTGTTCTCCCGCTTACCTCACACAAGATGCCGGGAAACCTGAAGGGAGTAATCCTGACCGGCACTGCACTAATGGATGATCAGTATCTTACCACCGGACTTCCTGATTGGTTGCCAGACTGGTCCGGATTGGTACTGGGGATTTGTGCGGGGATGCAACTGATTGCCCTCAACTTTGGAGGAAGGCTTGTCCAATCAGAAGAGATAGGGATGACAGAGATCAGGTGCATTAGTGCTGATCGGATCCTTGGAGGGAAGGAGCAGTTCACCGCATGGGAACTACACAGGAAGGGGATTGAAATCACCGGGAGGGTAACGGTTCTCGCCAGGTCTGCATCAGGTATTCAGATGATTCGTGCAAACGACCGGCCATGGTATGGTCTTCTCTTTCATCCGGAGGTTAGGAATGAATGGTTGATCACAAACTTCCTCTTAATCTGTGCTGGACAGAAATAGTCATCAGATCGTTGTTCTAAACTCTGACTCATATCAACAGCCAGATTATATCATCCAGAAGAGTCAGATATTTACCAGTTTCAACAACCCGCATCAGAGAGGAGACCAGAGATGGCAGCAGATAAAGTTTCACAAAGAAAAGAGGATCTCCTTGAGGTAATATTTGAGATCGTGCAGGACAAGGGGTATGCAAAATCACGTGATATCGCAGCAGCCCTGCAGATAACCCCTGCAACCGTGACCGATGGATTTAAACGGCTCTCTGATGCAGGTCTGGTTAATTATGAGCCATATGGCGGGGTGACGCTCACAGAGGCAGGGTCACAAATCGCCAGAAGGACAAAGGATTCACATCAGACTCTTCAACGACTCCTTGAACTTGCGGGTGTTGAGAAAGAGACTGCAGACAGTGAAGCATGTATCATGGAACACGGACTCTCCCCTGATTCATGTGATAAAATTAACCGGGTTGTCGCTTTCATTGAAGAATGCATAACAGATCCTGGGATGAATCAACGTTTCAGGGAGATCCTGAATGATTCAGATGCTTCCCATTACCAGAAGTGAAAGCGGCACAGCAGACTGTTCCGTTCTTGATCTCATTCGATTGCATCGATAAATTTTGATCAAACTATATCTTTCCGAGCAGGTGCTGCTATAAAAAAACTGAAGACAACTCAGTTATCTTACCTTTTTTTACAATACAAGAGTAATGAAAATCCCGACTGAAGTCCGGCATACGCAATCAGAAAGCATCCTGACAGTACTCCGGGCTGTGATATCGGGTATGGAAACCGGACATATCAGTAAAGAGAAAGGGTGTAACCAGGAATCCCTGACGGGATGCAATCAGGGGGATGGGAATGATGAAACCCATCTCCACGGTCATATGGAACGCCGGGGGGTCATCCGGATCTGACACGTGCTGTCTGGTGGGGTTGATGTGTCTGGTAGGTGATCCATGAATGCAGACCGGGGGCCCGTGGGTCGAACCACCCGATGCAACAGTTGTAATGGAGACCGGTTTTGCCGGCCGGATCGCATACCCGGAAACCGGCGTCACATATACCACTCAGGAGATGAATCTTTGCGGATATTCCTGGTTACAGACCTTGGAGGTAACACTCCGATATCCGGGGGCATTAACCTCTGATTCAATGGTCAGTGGATGGGGGGTTAAAGCTTACCCAATACGAGGTAATTATCGGAATTGTGCAATATTTTTGCGGCTATTCGCTTTGATAAATTGAGAAACGAACATCTCTGGTTCAGATGAAACATCCAATGTCCGGAGAGATCCAGGCGAACATCTGACTATTGTCAGATTCTTAAAAATCTGCCTTAAATCACCTTGAGATTTCGAAATTTAGGGAAAATTTCAGTAAAGTAAGAAAAACACTTCCTGGTAGTTCCTGCCCACTTAAGGAGCCTATCCTTGGACATATCAGGAATGCGTGGAGATTAAAGAACCTGTTCCTCTGGAAGAAAGTGATAATGAGATATTTATTGGACTTTATATTCTACCAAACGGGGATGGTGATTATGACCTGCCCCCATGCCCAGGCAGAGAGGATATTGATCCCAATCATCAGGGAGAGGTAATCCCGGTTTTTTTTATAGAATCAATAGATGATGCAGATCTGTTCAGAATCTGAAGCATCTCTTCAGGAGATACAGTATCAACCGGTGAGACTATTGCTTGTACTGCCTCCTCGCATGCATGTCTGACAGACTCAGCCATCTCACCCTTTTCAGAACTCACTCCTATTCGCATACTTTCAGGAAAAGCCCGGTTGAAAGAATTCATACTCAGGTATGGATATGAGTCGAGCACAGTCAGGAGAGCAGGCTGATGACCAGACTCTGCAAAGGACAACTGAACAGCAGGTGAATAGAACCAGGACAGGAAATCCTCTGCACGATCCCGGGATCCATCTTTGAGGATGCCAACCCCATCTACCCGTACAGTAATGGCCCTGTATGATCCCTCATGTGTAATTTCACCAGGAAGGGGGAGGTATCCAAGTGAGAGATTATGTTCTTGCGCCGCATTCTGGATGCCTGGGAACTGTGAAAACCATGTGATACCCATTGCAATAATTCCTGAACTAATTGCATCTGCCACATCTTGATCTCCCCATTTTTCTGCACCGGCAGGTTCATACCGGGAGATATTTCGCATTTCGTTCAGTGCTGATACTGTTCTGCTGCTATTCCAGGTTCCTGCTGCCACACCAGATGAAGAATCATACACACCTGATCCATATGAGGAGACAAAACTCAACCACGGTGAAGAGATAGAGTCAGATCCAGTAAGACCAGCAAATCCAATACCGGCCAGATGGGATTCATTCCGGGAAAAAAACTCTGCAATGTCAGTGAGTTCCTTATAACTGCCCGGAGCTCCGAGTGGATATCCGTATGTAACACAGAAGGCAGCAGACTCATTGGGATCTTCAAGGAGATCTGACCGGTATACAATACCCAGAGCATCCTGATTGAACGGAAGTGCATAGATCGTACCAGAATGCTCAGGATATTCTCCTGCCATAGTAAGAGACGGACGTTCAAACACACTCCAGTTGGCCACCAGACTTGAGTTCAGGTAGGTGTTGAGTGACACCAACTGCTCCTTTGATGCATAGACAGCCATGCGGCTTATCCCTGCAATAAGAAGATCGCCACGTGGGTGAGAACCTCCACTTTCCTCATTATCATTGACCTGTTTCACTGAAACCGGCACCCCGGTCTTATTCATATATTCGCGGCCAAGTTCCTGAACTACCGGTAATGCAGAAGAATCATCAACCAGAATTGTAACTCCGGCATTTCCGGTATCTCCAGGTATTGCCGGAGTTGTTGTGCAGCCACATACCAACAAGAAGAACAACAGGACTGTAACTGACAACAATAATCCAAAATGAGAAAAATGACGGAGCTTTGAAAGAGAACTTATTGATGTGCCACTTGATGAATGAATGCCTGATTTCAATTGAGTCACCATTATTTATCCTCCAATAATATGTTCCGTCAGGATCTTCAGCCCGATCAGGATCAGAACAATCCCACCTAATATTTCGGCTTTTGAACCGATATGATCACCAAATCGTTTACCGATCCAGAATCCAGCACCAGACATTCCGACTGCACCGACCCCGATGATAAGAGCAGGGAAGAGGATCTGAACCTGCAAAACAGCCATAGAAAGCCCTACAGCTAGTGCATCAATGCTTGTAGCAACCGCAAGAAGGAGCAGGACCGATACCGAATAAAAGTCGATTCCCTCCTCATCAGAATCAGATAATCCTTCCTGAATCATCTTTCCTCCGATAAATCCCAGAAGGACCGCAGCAATCCAATGGTCATAAGGTTCTATCAGGGTAAAGATGATTGAACCTCCGATCCACCCCAGGAGCGTCATTCCAAATTGAAACAAACCAAAGAGTATGGCGATCCTGGTGATGACGGAGAACCGCCCTTCACGAACAGCTATACCAGCAGCAATAGAGACAGCAAAACAGTCCATCCCCAAACTTACAGCTATTGCAATGACACTTATAAGATCCACACTGTCACTCCAGGATCATCCGGGGTGCATTTGTAAGCCTACTATCAAGTTTAGAAGCAGTAGCCAGGGCGAGATCCGCACGACCGCTTAGATCCATGGCTGAAAGGATTACTCCTGCATTGAACCAGATCTTTGGCATAGTGGGAAACTTAGCCAAGGCCTTCTCGATTGCGGAAAGTGCAGCTTCATAATCACCGACTTTATAAAAAAGAACTGCAAGATAGTGCCATCTGATGGAACAATCATCAAAATCTTCAGGAACCAGAGCAAGATCCCGGATTGCTTCCGCTGTCATACCAAGTTTATAGTGAATGAATCCACGCCTGAAAAGATATTCAGGATTTTCAGGCTGTCGTCTGACCAGAACCTCAAAGTCGATTAAAGCCGACTGATAATCACCAGCGTCGAGATGACACATCCCGCGGTAATAAAGAATGTCAAAATCATCAATCCCGCCGTTAATTGCCTGGGAGAAATATGGGCAGGCCGCTTTCAGATCTCCATCACGGTATTTTTTAAGGCCCAGAATATAAGCCTGCTTTGCCGGATCAGATCCTTCAGTGTTCATTCCTGACTGCATGCACCTGAAGTACTGTACGGTTGCATCCTATTTGGTTATGGTCCTGCTGATAAGGCAGAAAAATATGATGACAGAAATATCCCTGATATCTTCTGGCCACTGGAATCATTGGAGCGATTTAATAACCTGTAAAAGTCGTTCCAACCCTTCAGATATCTGATCTAAACTAACCGCCGAGAAGTTCAGCCTGATTGTGTTCCCTCCGCCACCATCAACGTAAAAAGGAGAACCTGGCATTACTGCAACTTTCTTACTGATTCCCTGCGAGAACACATCCATAGAGGATATACCTGGAGGGAGAGTAACCATCAGGAACATACCACCGTCAGGACTGGTTCGATGGGTCCCAACTGGAAACCGGTCATCAATGATCTCTTCCATAAGATGACACCGCTCTTCGTATACCCGGGCTGTCTCTCTGATACGTAGATCAATATCAGTAGTCTCCAGATACCGTGTCAGTATCATTTGGGAGAGCAGATTTGAGTGGAGATCTGCAGCCTGCTTTGCTTTGTTAAACTCTTCAATCACAGGATGAGGGGCCCAGATCCATCCACACCGTAGCCCCGGTGATATCGTCTTTGAGAATGATCCAGTCATGATGGTCTGATGAGAGAGCCATTTTTTAACAGGTTCCCGCGGTCTTCCATCAAAGAAGAGTTCACCAAATGCATCATCCTCGTACAGAAGGGTGCCAGTTCCATCCAGCATATCAGCGATCTCTCTGCGAATCCCTGGTGACCAGGTCATTCCCGATGGGTTCTGGGAGTTTGGAATCCCATACCAGAGTACAGGATTACTATCAGTGACCAGTTTCCTCACAGAATCCGGGTCAGGACCGATTAGACCATCAAGAGGCTGAACCGGATCAAATACAGGCTCATAATATGAGAAAGCCTCAATCGCGCCCAGGTACCCGGGACGTTCAATGAGGACATGATCACCAGGATCAACAAAGATCTTGGCGATTAGATCAAGGCATTGTTGTGAACCATTTACAATCTGAATATCTGCTGGATCAGCAAAGAGTCCAAGCCGGGATCGATATCGTGATGCTATGTAGGTGCGGAGCGGAAGATACCCGTCAGTAGTTGTATACTGAAGGGCAGCCTTTCCTTCCTGCGCGAACACCTCTTCGGCTGCAACTCTGATACCCTCAACATCAAATAGGCCTGCATCGGGTAGGCCACCAGCAAATGAGATCAGATCAGGCTGTGAGGAGACACGAAAGAGTTCACCAAGAAATGAAGTGGGCACATGCGACAGGCGTTGAGAGAAGCGGTACGAACTGGGGCCGCTCATATAATGATGATTGGTAATGAAGGGATGAATCTCTTGTGATGAAAAACAGATGTATCGCAAATATAAAAATGATGTCAAATTACACAAAAGATACCCTTCAGAGCAAAAGCCTGAATAATAGTTCAGACAATACCCTCATACTATATGAAACTAAATGCCCTCGTGCTCACCCTGATCGCTGGTCTCTTCCTAGCGGTGATCGTTATGGCACAGACTGCACCTATAGAAGCAGTCAATAATACGTCTGCAATACCCGGAGATAATAAGACAACAACACCGGCTCCGTCAAATACTACCCCGGCATTGTATGTACAGGGCGAACTTCTGGTCCAGTTCAATCCTTCCGCATTTCCAAACAACCAGTCCATGCAGGCATCTTCAATGCAGGCAAATGCTGCAATTGGTGCAGTCATGAAGACAGATTACACCCAGCAGGGCATGCCGGGACTTGAACTGGTCAGTCTGCCACCGGGAATGACGATCGAAAAAGGGATCTCGTATTATCAGAGCCTTCCAACCGTGAAGTATGCTGAGAAGAATGCAATATATTCGATCGCTAATGCTACCGTGGCAAACAACAGTTCCACATCACCACAACCAGCAGGAAATACGTCGGCATCAGGAGGCTTGTTTGTCAGATATAACCAGACCGCCTTCAAAACAACCCAGGATATGCTGGTGTATGCAAACTCAACCAATGCCGTGATTCATGCTTCCGTTATGACTGATTATACTGCATACGGAATGCCAGGTCTTCAGCTAGTCTCACTACAGCCAAATATGACAACGCAGCAGGGAATTTCATACTACAGTAATGTCACCAATGTCCTCTATGCTGAACCAAATGTTCAGTATTCAGTTAGTAACACCACACAGACCCAGCCAACCCAGAAGAGTTGACCATTTTCGAGTATTTACCCATTTTTTCAGAAAATATCAGGAGAGGCTCCGGTAGATCTCATTCCTCCGGTCATGATGCACCGGGAATCTGTCTCGAGCCTCTGCAATATGATCAGGACGTATTTCAGTGAAAAGCAGTTCTTCTACTTCCGAACCTCTGGATAAAACCGTCCCATCCGGCCCTGCTACGAGTGAGCCACCGACATATCGATCAACAGGGGTTACACCGACTGTATTGATCCCTGCGACGTACATCTGAAACTCGGCAGCCCTGGCTGTAATAAAAAGCTCGAAATGGCGCATCCGTGAGGCTGGCCAGGCACTTGGCACCAACATCAGATCAGCCCCGGCATCACGATACACCCTGAAGAGATCCGCAAACCTCAGATCATAACAGATCGCAATTCCACACCGGCAGCCATCCTGAGAGAAGAGGGCAATGTCCTCGCCGGGGGTGAAGGCTTGATCCTCATGGCCGGGAGAGAAGAGATGCATTTTAGAGTACCGGGCAATCAGATGCCCGTCAGATCCAATGGCAACTGTCGTGTTGCGTGGACAAGGCTGGTACATTTCGCGGTATGACCCGAGGAGCCCAATGCCAAAATCACGGGCATATTCTTTAAGAACGGAAATAATCTCACCATCCTCGTTTTGAACAAAGTTCTTTCCATCAAGCGGATCCCACCCGGTAATAACCTGTTCAGGAAATGAGATGAATGAAGCATCACACTCAATCGCTTCGGCGATTCTTTTTTTTATCGAGGAAAGAGTACAGTTTGGATTCTGCCAGCAGGGTGATATCTGAGCGGTGCAGAGAATCATATCAAATAGTGATCATCACTTCCACTTTAAAAAATTGGTAGGAAGAATCTACACCACAAAATGATAATGATGATACAGGCGACCGACCTGCATAACACATGGATTTCGAAGTGAAAAAAGATCAAGAGATTGAGAAGAAATGGCAGATGAAAGGCAGAAAAAGATCGAACTGGCAATCTCCGGGATGCACTGTGCCAGTTGTGCAATTAACCTGGAGAAGGGACTGTCTACTGCGGATGGAGTAAGTGATGCACAGGTTAACTTTGGAACAGGGAAGGCTGTAGTTCAGTATGATCCATCATTGACAAATCCTGCTATGCTTACCAAAGCAGTTGAAAAGACCGGTTACGGGGTTATCAATGACCAGGTCACGATAAGGATCGGAGGAATGACCTGCGCTATTTGTGCACAGACCATCGAGACTGCCCTGAACAAACTGGAAGGCGTGGAGTCTGTCACGGTGAACCTGGGCACTGAACGTGCATATGTTACATACAATCCCTCACTTGTTACTCTGTATCAGATGCGGGACGCAATCACAGATGCAGGCTACCAGTACCTCGGTACAGATAAGGAAGGCACACTCAGGGGTGGCGATGATGATCTCAAGTCAGATCTCCACGATAAACTGACGCGGGTTATCGTAGGATTTGCCATATCGGCCGTTCTCATGGGTATGATGGCAGCACCACATGGGTTTATGCACACCCTTGTGTACATCCAGTTTATTATAGCCACTCCGGCATTCTTCTGGCTTGGTATGCCGATATTCAGGGCTGCATTTGCTTCTCTGCGAAACCGGACTCTGAACATGGATGTCATGTATGCAATGGGAACAACGGTTGCATACCTGGCGAGCGTGCTCGGAACATTCGGAATCGTCCTTGACATGAGTTACATCCTGTACGAAACTGCCATCATGCTCACATCGTTCCTCATGCTTGGAAGGTACCTTGAGGCGAGAGCAAAAGGAAGGACATCATCAGCAATCCAGGCTTTGGTAAGACTCCAGTCTGACACGGCAGCGGTTATCAGGGGAGAAGAGGAGATCCGTGTGCCGGTTGAGAATGTAGAGGTTGGAGACAGGGTTGTCATCAGGCCTGGTGACAGAATTCCTGTAGACGGGATGGTCATATCAGGTTCAAGCTTTGTTGATGAATCTATGGTAACCGGCGAACCGCTCCCTGCTGAAAAACTCCCTGGAACCGAGGTCGTCGCCGGTACTCTCGCCACAACAGGAAGTCTGACTTTTGAGGCACAACGTGTTGGTGCTGACACAATGCTCTCACGGATCATCATGATGGTTGAGGATGCCCAGGGATCCAAACCACCAGTCCAGAAGATTGCAGACACTGTCGTTACATGGTTCATTCCTGTCGTTCTGGTTATCGCAATTGGAGCATTTTTCTACTGGTTCTTTGCAGCTGGTGCAGGTCTCCAGTTTGCACTCCAGACAATGATCGCAGTTATGGTTGTCGCCTGCCCATGTGCACTCGGGCTTGCCACACCCACAGCGATCACAGTCGGGGTTGGCAGAGGTGCAGAGCTTGGAATTCTGATCAGAAACGGCGAGAGTCTTGAAGTTTCAGACCGGCTTACCACAATGCTCTTTGACAAGACCGGCACCCTTACCCAGGGAAAACCAGTTGTGACTGATATCGATGTATTCGCAGGTACCCGCTCACTTCTTATCTCCTATGCAACAGGTCTAGAGTATCTGTCTACCCATCCTCTGGGAGAAGCTATTCTAAAAAAAGCAGGAGAGGAGGGAGTTGATCCTGCCGAAGTAACCGGGTTCACATATCTCCCGGGGAAAGGACTTTCAGGAGATATTGCCGGAGGGCTGATTCGTGTCGGAAACCAGCAGTTCATTGTAGAATCGGGAGTATTAATCGAACCTGTCGCGGAATTACAGATTCGAAAGAGGCAGGAAGAGGGTAAAACCACGGTCCTGGTGGCCAGGGATACTCAGCTTCTCGGCCTCATCTCGATAGCTGATTCAATCAAGCCGTCGGCTGCAGCAGCCATCGAGCAGTTAAAACAGATGAGAATATCAGCAGGGATGGTGACCGGTGACAATCAGAGGACTGCTCAAGCTGTTGGACAAATGGTTGGAATCGACCGGGTGATTGCCGGTGTCCTTCCTGACGAGAAAGCGAATGAAGTTACCCGCCTGCAACAAGATAAAGAAGTGGTAGCTTTTGTCGGAGACGGGATCAATGATGCCCCCGCACTGGCAAGGGCTGACACAGGAATAGCGATTGGTTCAGGAACAGATATCGCAATCGAAAGTGCGGATATCATACTTGTGAGAGATGAGATAACCGATGCAGTCGCCGCAATCCAGTTGTCCCGTAAAGTGATGGGAAGGATAAGACTCAATCTCTTTTGGGCTTTCGCATATAACATCATACTCATCCCTCTCGCAGCCGGACTCTTTTACCCGGGAATCATATTCAGACCTGAATACGGTGCCCTTGCCATGGCACTCTCATCAGTAACGGTGATATCACTCTCGCTGCTTTTGAGGAGGTATACCCCACCAATCAGACTGAAAAACTCTCATATCATGCCAGATTCAACTGCCATTGATCCGGTCTGCGGAATGAAAGTAAACACAGTAACTGCAGAGTTTACAACAATATACAAGAATAAGAAGTATTACTTCTGCAACAAGGGATGCCTCGATACTTTTGAAAAAGAGCCTGAGAAGTTTGTGAATAAGAAACAATAACATCCAATTGTGCGCAGGGAAAATTCCCAAAAAAATTTCTTTTCAGGCGGATCGCAGATTCAGGCACTCTTTACTATGAGACTGATAACCTTGCTCTCTGACTGAGTATATTGCCCGTCGCCAGGGAAGAGAACCCGTACATGAACCTCTCCTTCCTGAACAACCGGAATTCTAAAGGAGTACTCTCCGATCTGATCTGTCTGTCCGAACCCCAGAGGATCCCAGTCTATGCCAGATAAACTTCCATTCGGACCGGACTCATTACCGGATGAATCAGACTGGTACCCAATTTCACGATTTGGAACACCTTTTCCTGATGAATCGGTTAGTCTTCCCTTGAAGACGACCTCATCGCCAACCCGTGGATAGACAGGCCATCCAGAAAGGGTGAGAGTGGTCTTACCCGCCTTTGTTGAAGGAACTACATCTACCATGACCTTGGGACTATACACCCCATTATAGAGTGCTTCAAATCCCCATATCCCACCCACATCTGCGGGAAGTTTATAGGAGAATTTTCCATGCTGATCAGGAGCCGACAAAATAAAAGTGTCAGCTAGGCTGCCTTCAGGAGCTGATATTAGAATAACCACGTCTGACGGGGCACCACCAATCAGAGACTTGTCGATGATCCCCTTAAGAATGATCTCATCCCCGATTTCAACACTGTGAGAATCTGAATCGATGATCACCTGATTAGGACCATCATGCGTTGTATTATTATGTTTATCTCTGATCTCTTCTCCGATAGTGACAGTACACACGAGTACCATACACATGAGTGACATCAGAACTATTCGCAGGCAGATCGTACCAGCCATTCCTCCTGTACCAGATATCCAGTATGTATCTGACAGGTACAATCATATCAGGCTTCGCGCATTGGTACAGGACAGAGAGCAAACAGAATCATAATCTCCCATATTTTGCTAGGATCTGATATGTTAAAAAAAGAAGTGATCTTCCGCGCATGACAATACACATCCAAACAGATTCGAAACGTATTAAAAAATAGAGATTGGTAGAGATATCGTACTTCGCAAGATAATAAAGGATTTGATTCACCTGCCCAGAAGGGTGAGGGCATAATTTTATGCCGAATTATCTGAAAAGGCTTCTTCCCTGATTATCGTACAGACCCTCCCAACCTTACCGTCTTTGAGACGAACCTTAATCCCATGGGGATGGAAGGAGGAGTTGGTAAGAATCTCGCTCACAACACCCCGGGTCTTCTTTCCCGAACGCTGATCCTGTTTCAGAATAATATCAACAGAGAGACCGGGGTGGATCGAACCACGACTCTTCCCATCATTTCTTTCAGGCATACTAATCTTACAAACCACTCAATCCAGTTTTTTATCGATCAACCGGTACTGAGTACACATTGCCGACCTCGCCAATAATACTGTGTCAAAAAGAGATTATTCAGGGGGCCTGACCATTAGAAATGTAATGATCAGCCCGAGTACTGCCAGAACTGCCACAACAGGAAATACACCAAGGTAAGATCCTGATACTCCCTTTATATATCCTGCCAGTTGCGGGCCTGCAATTGCTCCGGCACCATATGCCAGAAAGACAATCCCATAGCATCGCGGATAGTCACTGGTCCCAAAGTATCCGGCTGTTGCGGTTGGGGCAATCGCAAGCCACCCACCCAGGCATCCCCAGAGTACGGCAAATGAGATGATGTATATCAGTGCCGAGGGCGAGAGAAATATCATCAGCGATGCTCCCGTTATAAGTACAAATGAGACCATGGCCACCGTTCTGACTGTGATACGATCAGAAAGGAGCCCAAATACCGGTCTGCCACCACCGTTGAATATTGCGAAAACCCCGACTAATGCCGTTGCCAGCACAGGAGAGATCTGTGCCATTTCAGTGCCGACCGGTTTCGCGATAGAGATAGCCATGAGACCGGAGAGACACCCGATAAAATAACAGATCCAGAGCCCGTAAAATGCTCTGGTCTTCACCATTTCAGGGAGAGTATACTCACAGGCCTGAACCTTTGATGAACACAGTGGAGGTTCCCATCCAGAGGGCTTCCATCCGACAGGAGGAAATCTCTGAGGGAGAGCGAGGAGCACTGTCAGGATAACGAATACGACTCCGAAGATCCTGAAGGTTTCCATAACACCGGATTCAGTGATCAGCATTCCTGATAGGTTGGCTGTGAGAAAGGCTGAAAACCCGAATCCAAGCAGCACAAGTCCGACTGCGAGCCCTCTTCTTTCTGGAAACCAGCGGGCAGCGACTGCTACCGGAGCACCGTATGCAATCCCGACACCAAGACCACCAATTACCCCGTACATAACCGTTAGCATCTGAACCGAACCTGCCATAGATGCCAGGAGCCACCCGGTTCCCGTGAGAAGGCCACCGGTGATGATGATCAGACGGGGGCCAAACCTGTCGAGGTACTTGCCGGTCAGGGGCATTGCCAGGGCAAAACATGCGAGAAAGACAGAGAACGGCATGAGCAGGTCACCCGGGTTCACCTGTTGATGAAGTGTTTTTGTGAAGTAGTCTGCCAGTGGCCCTACAAATACACTCCACGAGTAGATACTTCCAAGGCAGAGGTTAAGAATCATCCCAAGAAGGACGAGTCCCCACCTGCCTTTTTCCGCAGCCATCCCAAAGATCCGCAGTTCCTGATCCTGACCTTGTCGTTTCATGCTTGTTGTTACTCTTCCAGTGTAGAGATATCCCCTGGATCCATACCCATCTCTTTTGCCTTGAGCAGACGTCTCATGATCTTCCCGCTCCTGGTCTTAGGAAGTTTATCCATGAATTCTATTGCATTAGGCATCGCTATCGGTCCGATACTCATTCTTACGTGATATATCAGTTCAGAGATCAGTTTCTGGCTCGGTTCGTATCCCTGTATCAGTGTCACGAAAGCCTTGACTGCCTGGCCTTTGATCTCATCAGGAACACCGATAACAGCTGCTTCTGCAACAGCCTCGTGTTCAACCAGTGCAGACTCCACCTCTGCAGTACCGAGATTATGTCCTGCAACAATGATGATGTCATCAGACCGGCCAAGGATCATGATGTACCCGTCCTCATCCTTTACCGCGAGATCACCTACGGTATAATATTCCTTGATCTGGGTCCAGTATTTCCGGTATCGTTCATCGTTATTGTACACCGTCCTCATCATCGATGGCCATGGTTCCTTGATGACGAGCAGACCACCCTGACCAGGAGGCACCGGGTTTCCCTCTTTGTCAACTACATCGGCGACCACACCTGGGATCGGGACCCCGGCAAACCCGGGCTTCATCGGCATTCCAAGTGGTGTGGTGATCATATGCATACCGGTCTCGGTCTGCCACCAGGTATCCAGGATCGGGCATTTGTTCTTGCCGATCACCCGATAGTACCACTCAAATGCCTCAGGATTGAGAGGTTCTCCGACAGACCCGATGATCCTGAGCGAACTCAAATCATATTTGTCAGGCCATTCTTCACCCACCCGCATGAACATCCTTATCGCAGTCGGGGCTGTGTAGAAGATCGAGACTCCGAATTCCTCGATGATGCTCCACCAGATCCCAAAGTCCGGGTAGTCAGGCGTTGTCTCTGTGATGACCACCGTTGCCCCGACTGAGAGCGGACCATACACGATGTAACTATGACCCGTGATCCAGCCCGGATCTGCGGAGCACCAGTAGACATCGTTCTCCTTTATGTCGAAGATGTACTTACAGGTGTAATGGGTTCCGACCATGTATCCTCCGCAGGCATGAACGATCCCCTTGGCAGTTCCCGTGGTACCACTGGTGTAGAGGATGAAGAGGGGATCTTCTGCATCCATCTCCTCTGCCGGGCACTCATCAGACATCCCTTCCTGGATTCCGTAGAAGTCCACCTCCAGTTCGGAGTACAGCTCGAGTGGACACTTCTCCCTGCAGAGCACGATGACCTTCTCGACACTTGGAGAGTTCCGGACTGCATCATCCACGATACTCTTGAGCGGGATCGTCTTTCCCCTGCGTTTCCCGACATCTGCGGTTATCACGATCTTTGCATTGGCATCCCGTATCCGTGAGTGGAGAGCTTCAGCCCCGAATCCGGCATACACAATCGAGTGGACAGCCCCGATCCTTGCACATGCCAGTATGGCAACGACATGTTCAGGGACAAAAGGCATGTAGAAGCAGACACGGTCACCCTTCTTCACCCCAAGACTCTTCAAAGCATTTGCAAATCGCATGACAGAGCGGGAGAGTTGCCGGTATGTCAGTACCTCTTCCCGTCCGTCCTCGCCCCTCCAGATGATCGCGAGTTTATTACGTCTACCATTGTTGACATGACGATCCAGGCAGTTCTCAGTTATATTCAGCTTTGCACCGGTGAACCACCGTGCATATGGGTGCATCCATTCCCTGACCTTATCCCAAGGGCGCATCCATTTCAATTCACGTGCCTTCTCATCCCAGAACCCGTCCGGATCAGAGATGAATTTTGCATATGCTGCCTTGTAATCTCCCAGTGCAGAATTCTCCAGGTACTGCGGGTCCGGAATGTATGCCTTCTTCTCAAGTTTGACTTCAAAGTCTTCCGCCATGATTGACCTCCTTCATGATTAATCGTTAACAATGCCCCCGCCTTCCAGACAAATGTCTGGCACAATCAAAGGACAGGGCGATGCTCTATACGTTCTAAAGTATACGCAGCATCTGATCAGGAGTTATACACATCAATATTTAATAAATTGTATATGTCGTACATATCTGCCTGAAAGTGAATCCCCTCAATAATGATTAAATTCATGAAATATTAGAGATATTCTCTCATACGATTATTTCATCTCTTAAAATAATCATCCAACTTTAGAGGATCCTCTTTATCATCTCAAGTGACAGTAGAATATGTACGACATAATCTCATAAACAGGGCTGACCAATTGAGGTGAAAAAAATTGATCGGAGATCTTGAGGAACTCAGACGAATCAGGGAGCAACTCGCAGAACATCCACGAGGTATGTCCATCACCGATCTCTCACAGGTGCTTGGCATGCACCGGACCACAGTTGCAAAGTACCTCGACGGGATGCAGATGAAAGGAGAGGTAGACCTCCGGATTGTGAGTACAGCCAAAGTCTACCACCTCTCAAACCGGATACCTTCTTCTGCACTTGCTGTTTATACCCGGGATCCTTATATTCTCATCACCTGCAGATTGATTATTGGAGCAGCAAAGAACGGGATATGTGAACTCTTCGGGCTTTCTGATGATCCAACTGGGAAACATATCACAGATCCCGATCTGAATCTTCTCATGCAGGATGAGATCACCTCAAAGATCAAAAAAGTGATTCAAGGGGAGAAAGAAGATCTCGAACTCTCAGTAACTATCAGAGGTTCACCCAGATGGCTTGAGATCGCAATTATACCAGTAGTCTGCGAGGACGGGCGACCTGGTTGTGCTATCATCTTCAGGGATGAAACAGACAGAAGAAATGCTATCCATCAGGCTGAGATTTGCAGAGCTGAAGCTGAAACGTTGTCATCTGATCAAAACGAGTTTATCTTCAGATCAAGACCTGATGGAATCCTCACCTACGTTAATGATGCATTCTGTAGGAGAATGGAAAGGAAAAGGGATGAACTGGTGGGATTTCCATACGAACCTGTAATCTCACATGAAGACCTTGAACGCCTTCAAAGACTCCGTTCTGATCTGACACCAAAAAACCCGGTTGCAAAGATTTCATTCAAAACTATTCAGCCAGACGGGATGGTGGCATGGGAGGAGTGGCAGTACAGGGGGATCTTTACCAGCAATGGAACTCCCGGAAGCATCCAGGCGATAGGAATTGATATATCAGAACGTAAACACCTTGAAGAACAACTGCAGATTTACCACGCCAACTTTGAAGCGGTCATTAAACAGAGAACCAGAGAGATGAGGGCGGCGAACCAGGACCTCATGGCTGAGATTACACGAAGGGAGAAACTTGAGCGAGAACTGCTGATCATCCAGTTTGTCTTTGACCAGGCTTCAGACTCAATTCTGCTCTTTGATCGCACCGGGGCAGTATACCGGGCCAACGAGACCGCATGCAAACTACTTGGGTACTCACGCGAAGAGATACAACTGATCACGGTTTTTGATATCAACCCCGAGATCACTCCTTTAACCTGGCAGAATATGTGGGACATGCCAAGAGAAGAGGAAGAGACCTTCAGGGTTAGATCCGTTCACCGCAGACATGACGGGGAGATCATTCCGGTAGAGATATCGCGAAAGTTCATAACAGCAGGACCACTCTCCCTCTTCTGCTCTATTGCACGTGAAATTACCTAAGCAGACAGATAGGAACTACAAATAATAAAGATCTGATCACCCTAAAAGATCCCAACGATTATGCATCTTCATGTTGAGATCAACAGAAGGATCATGCCGGGTGAATGAAATGACAAAGGTTCTTCTTGTTGATGACGAGTCAATCCTCCTCGATCTCGGATGTCAGATCCTGGAAAAAAAGTTCGGATTCTCAGTTGATGTTGTAGAATCAGGAGAAGATGCCCTAAAACAAATGAAGGAACGGAGATATGACGCAATCATATCAGATTATGCCATGCCCGGTATGGATGGTCTTGAACTCCTTAAAAGAATCAGAGAGAAAGACCCACAGATTCCCTTTGTACTATTCACAGTAAGGGAACGTGAAGAAGTTGCAGTTGAGGCACTGAACAGCGGGGCCAATTTTTATGTGCAAAAGGAGAATACACCGCATGTCTCGTTTACTGAACTGGCACACAAAGTCAATACATCTGTGGAACTTGCCAGGGCAGAAAATAACCTGAGGGCACAACGTGATCTTGCAATTACGAGTGCTAATTCAAAAAACTTGAGTGATATTCTTACTCAAAGTCTGGAGGCGGTGTTAACTACATCAAACCTTGATGCAGCAGCAATCTACCTGATGGACGAGCATGATCACCTGTCCCTTGCAACAGAAAAAGGATTTTCTCCAGGATACAGTGATCATGTTATCCAGGCACATCTTATTCCCCTCTTTTTATCATCACTCAGGGGAACAGACACAGCATTCAGAAACAGACAGACCATTCATGAGTACTCACGTATCCTTGAAACCAACGAGAATATCCTGTCAGATGCTATCGTTTCCCTCACTCATCATGGCAAGCCAATTGGTCTCATCCATCTTGCATCACACATAGAAGAACAGGAACTTTCTCTCCCTCTCCAGCGGTTTCTCCAGGGAATAGTGGTACAGATTGCGGGCCATATATCGGACCGGATCGCTGAGGACGCACTCGTCGAAAGCGAGCGGATGGTCAACACCCTGATCGAGAACCTGCCCGGAATGGTATATAAATGCAATTTCGATGGTGATCGTACGATGGAGTTTGTGAGTGAAGGAAGCATACATTTAACCGGATACCACCCGTCTGATCTGGTCCAGAACAAGAATCCCACATACAATTCACTCATTCATCCAGACGACAGACCGCGAATCATGGAGGTGATCAGGCGGGCCGTAGAGAGAAAAACCCAGTTCAAACTCACTTATCGAATATTCACCAGTGCAATGAAGTTCAAATGGGTCTGGGAACAGGGTGTAGGAGTTGTAGATGACAACGGAAACGTGATCGGGCTTGAAGGGTTTATCATTGACATAACCCGTCAGAAGGTCCTTGACGATCAGGTAAAGATCAGTCAGAACCGGTTGAATATGCTCTTCTCGAATATGAATGCGGGATGTGCAATCTTTCTCGATCATGACGACGATGGTAAATTCATCCTGATTGAGATGAATACAGCTGCTGAGAATCTTGAGGGGCAGAAGAAGGAGAGGATGCTTGGCAAGAGATTTGAGGACTACTTTGGAACAATAATACCAGAACAACTCAGTTCTGCATTAATACGTCTAGCCAGATCAGGACAGCCACAGAGCCTGCCAAGGATACAACTTGAAACCCCATCAGGAAAACAGTGGAGGGAGATCTACCTCTCAAATACCCACATTGGAAAGGCACATGAAATTTTCCTGATTTATAGCGATGTCACTAGCAGGGTCCGTGACGAAGAGCAGATCATTGCTTCACTTCGTGAGAAAGAACTCCTACTCAAGGAAATTCACCACAGGGTGAAGAACAATCTGCAGATCATATCAGGAATTCTAAAACTTCAGGGAATGCGTACTTCTGACCCGGTTACAAGTGAGATTTTACAGGATTGCCGAAACCAGGTCTTTTCGATGGCCTCAATCCATGAACTCCTCTATAGTTCCCACGATATTGGGAAGATCAACGTCAATGAGTATGTGGGAAACCTGATCAATCACCTGAAGCAGGAGTATGTAGGTGCAAACTCATCTATCAAGTACATCACTGAGATCGATCCTGACATTGTTCTCGATATTGAACGATGCATCCCCTGCGGACTTATACTAAATGAATTGATAACCAATGCCGTCAAATATGCCTTTGAACCAGGGGGGAATGGTGAGATCAGGGTGGCATTCACCCATCAGAACCATATATATCGCATGGAAGTATCAGATAACGGGCGTGGGATGCCTGCAGAGGGGAAGAGTCCAACCGGGACGTCACTCGGGACCGAACTCGTCTCCAGACTCACTCATCAACTCAAAGGAGAGATCAAACGACCAAATGGACCCGGAACAACGATCATAATCCAATTTAGTGAAAAACCCGGAGAGCGGGTACATTCATGAAACGGCGTATTCTTATTGTCGAAGATGAGGCAGTCACTTCAGTTCTCCTTGAAAAGACACTCAAAGAACTCGGATATGAGGTGGTCGGGAGTGCATTTGATGGAGATGAAGCGATAAACCTTGCAAGAGAGAAGCAGCCAGACATCATTCTGATGGATATCAGAATTCAGGGTGAGATGGATGGCATCGAGACTGCTAAACGAATCTATCAACAGTACAAGATTCCTATCATCTATCTGACCGCGCACTCAGATGATGATACAATAAAACGGGCGGTGGAATCAGGGCCGTTCGGATACCTGATCAAGCCGTTCAAGGAGCGGGAACTGTACAGCAACATCGAGATGGTGGCCCATAAACACAAACTATATCAGACCACCACATCTCAGCGCCCGGTTCAGGTTCCAGTACCTGAAGTGGAATCAGAACCAGACCATGAACCTGAACAGGCAAGACAGACACCACCGCTGCTCAAAGCAGGAGATTATCGCCTGGCCATCCTTGCGATACAGTCGATCCCGCATCCGGTGATGCTCTTTACCACAACCGGTGCGGTCATCTTCATGAATAATGCCTGTAGATCATTCTTCAGACACAATCATCAGAATCCGGCTCCCAAAGCGATCGAGGATCTTCCGGATCTATTCAAAAAGATCTGGGTATCAGGAAAGAATAGATTCAAGGAGGGGAAGGGGTTTGCAACGAACGGACCACTTCAGATCAATGAGACAGTCAGAAGGGTACGGATTGACATGATCCCGCTCTTGGACAAAGGAAGTCTGCAGTTCATCACTTCTGTGATAGTACCTGAACCAGCAGGTGGAGGGGTAGGAGGAGATGATGTTAACACACTCCTTGACGAGGCTGACTCCCGCCTCCGGGAGATCAGGTTCCTTGCATCAACCGAAGAGACCTACCGGCTCAGGCGGATCTCACTCTACACCACAGAGGTCATGAAAAAGATCAGGGAACTACGGGGTATCTCGTACCCCAATGAAGAGAAGAAAACACACAGGTAGGGTCTCAGGGTCAGAGCGAGATCGGGTAATCATTGAGTATAATTGCCGGAAGCCTGACTGTGATATGAAAAGCTGACTGGGGATAATGCTCCTCAAGAACAAGAAGCGAGCACCTCTCCAGATTTCCATCCAGTTCACGGTCAAACCTCGCTTCAGCGTTTTTATAAAAGTCTGTGATGGTTTCCACAACGTTACCCATCTGTTCACCGAGAACAACTTTCCCGAATTTTTCCCCGATCTCAAACGGCATCTGAAGTTCAAGGTCGTCATACCAGAAAAGGCAGCGATCAACCTCCATCAGGTCCTTCCCTATCACGACATACTTAAACTCAACATCCTGGATTCTATCAGTCTCGCTTGACATAGCGATCATGTTGTAAAAAAAATCCAGAAACAGCCGCTTATTTGATTTTAATTCTCCTGCGACAGCCTCACGGGACAGGCGCTTTGCCATGTCAGGAATAGAATCCTCACGGTCAAGAACCTGAAGAAACATCTCCTGCGATCTGATATGATTGACGATGGCCTGAAGTGACCTGAACTGTTGATGCGTGTCCCCGATTCCCCGTGATTTCGACACTACCATATTACTCTTTTTGTGGTCGCTGTACAGATATATTGGTTCCTTCATTCCCAGCCAAATGCATTCCCTGATGATCGGTAAGAGAACAGAATTTTAGAACGATGCGATCCTGCTGATATATCGCAACATTTAGTTTATTATATAAAATATTATGAGATATCCATCTCATCCAGGAATGGAAGAAGTCCTTTCACTATAGGTTTTCCATTATACTCTTCAGAATTTGAACAGATGGTTATGATTAGTGGTACGGTAGTGAGTGCATCATCAAAGCATGGACTCATCTTCCGCTGAAATGACATAAAGGAGACGAGTTCAATGAATGGTCGTTCATCATCAGGGTATTTGGCATACTCATTCAGATCTGCTGCATACGTTGAGTTCTTTGCAAGATCCTCTTCAAAGTAGAGAATGATACATACATCGCCCTTCCTGGCAATTGCTTCAAGGACTCTGATATCGAGTTTCTTTCCGATTTCAAGTCCGGCCGGAGAATCCTGTTTTGTCATAGTATCATCCCTGCGAGTGAATTGCTTCAATCATGTGCTCAAGTACTTCCCGCCGCTTTTTTGACTCCTTCTTCATATCACGGAGTGCCTCTATCATCTCAATCTGGGTCTTTAATGAACGTTTTTGTAACTTGATCATCTCACGCATATACTCAAGCGCAAGCTCTGACCTGACAAACATCTCTTTCTGAAAATCACCAAAATGTGGCTCAAATCTGTTGAACTCACCCGTGTATGTCTGTTCAGATACATCAACAGAGTGAACCTCAATCAGGGGTTCGTCTTTGGCGTAGAGATCAGATACATACTGATCTAGCGCCGGTTCATCTCCTTCTGCAATAATAGATACCCGGCCATCAGGTTCATTTGATGCATACCCGGTTATGCCGTACCTGTTTGCAACAAGGCGTGCATATCCCCGGTACCCGACTCCCTGAACCCTGCCTGACACCAGGATGCTCAATCGTTTCTGCATAAGACTTCGGTGGTACCACCGGTACGACGGGAGATGGGTTGAATATTTCGAACCAGTGCAGGCTGGCACAAAAAAAGATCAGGGAAGCAGAGTCAGATCGATCTCTACTGCAGAGACAGGTTGATCGATGTCAAAGGCACTGAGCACTGCAGGATGAATCTCACCGAACAGACCGATGATCTTCCCCCCAACCACAATATCAGCACGTCTTCCATCAATGAATGCCGGATCTGAGCTCTCGGTCACCTCATATGAAAGCCCCATCTCACGACAGACAGCATCTGCAGTGGCATATGCTTCGGAGAAATCAGCACCCGGATGAGTAGATGATAGTGCCATCTTCTGGCCGGTTTTCAGATCCCTGACCACATCTCCGATATGAAAGATCTTCTGCGGGAGTTCTCTTCGTTTGTTGATCCTGAGAAGATCAAGGAGCAGCGGGAGGATATCGGTCCTAACAAGGGTCTGATCCTCACTGATCGGGTGAAGAACCCGGAGAACACCGGGATGTGCTGTACGCTGCATCTTGGTGTACATCACCTCATCGCTGGAGAGGGTGAACGGCATGACCTCCTGGAACCCGAGCCCGCAGCAGATCTCACGGAGCAGACCAGCACGGAACATAATCGGGTGCTCACATCCAAGGGTGGGTGCACGTGGAAGTGTGGTCTCGAGGTTGTCGAATCCGAAACCGATCGCAACATCTTCAAAGACATCCCAGTCGTGCATGATGTCTGCTCTGTAGCAAGGGATGTTTACACGAACAATATCCGTTCCTGCTGCCTCGGCACCATACCTCATCTTCCTGAGTACTGCTGCCATCTCTTCTGATGAGAGAGAACAGCCGATCAGCTTGTTACAGGCTGTAACACTGACCTCACGAACCGCAGGTGAGAGATCAGGGCATGTTTTTCCGTTCACCGTCACCGCTTCACAAGTACCGCCTGCAGAGATGAGTGCAGATGTGAGCACCTTTACCGCAGTCATGACAGCCCGCTCATCAGTACCGGTAACGTCGAGGAGCAGGTTTCTACTCTTCTCTGTCACACGGGTCAGTTCACCGTTGATGATCGGCGGGAACGAGAGGACATTACCATCAGCGTCTTCGATCAGGGGCATAACCGGTTTACCAGCAACGATATGAGCGTAGTCGCGGCCTTTGGGATGCTTCTCCATGATCTCGGCAAGTGTCATCTCCTCAGTAAAATCAAGGGGAACAAACTTCCTAGATACCGGAGCACCATAGTACCTGAACGGTGGTGTGATCGTGTCAAGGTCATGGATGCCAATGGCAACCTTTGAACGCCCTCTCCCGACAACCCAGTGAAGGGCTTCCTGAACTCCCATCAAGCTGATTATTGCCTCGTTGTCAAGAGTGATATTCCTGATAACTGCTGACCCAAGGTATGGCCTGATCTCTTTCAGGTTATCATCGATAGTAAACTGGATTTTCGGGGATGCTACCTGGTACTTCTCTTCTCCTGATTCAAGTCCGAGAAATCCTCTCATAGCCCGGGCTACACCCTCGGTTGAATAGAGATCCACCCGGTCAGGGAAGAACTCAACATCAACCTGCTCTTCAAGAACACGCTCGATATCACAGCCGATCATCGGAAGCCTCTCGATGATCGTCTTCCGGTCTGTTCCGGTGAGCCGCTCAAGGTACTTGTATGGGAGCGATACAACCGGCATCAGTAGTCACCCCCCTTCATGACCGGTGTACGTCTGACCCAGTCGATATCACTCTGGTAGAGTTCACGGAGATCTGACAGGCCCATTCTGAGCATGGCAACCCGTGAGACACCAAGACCCCATGCAAGAACAGGACTTGTGATTCCCCACGGGGCAGTAACCTCTTCCCTGAATATTCCAGCTCCACCAAGCTCAACCCAGCCGAGTCCGTCTATCCATACTTCAGGCTCGACACTGGGTTCTGTGTATGGGAAGTAGGCTGGTCTGAATCTAACATTTGTAAAGCCCATCCGGCCATAGAACTCTTTGAGATACCCGAGAAGATGGCGGAAACTGACATCCTCATCCATCACGATCCCTTCAAGCTGCTCAAACTCCGGGAGATGGGTCGGATCGATCGTCTCTCTCCGGTACACCCTGCCGATGCAGAACGCTTTTTCAGGAGGGTTCGGATGGGTTGCAAGATGCTGAATTGAGAGCGATGTTGTATGGGTTCTAAGAACAGTCGCCTTTGCCTTTTCTGGATCCCATCTTCCACCCCATCCACACGATGAGGTCTCTCCTCCGTGTTCGTGAATGTCCCGGACCTTCTCCCATCCTGCCGGGAGATCTGAACGCTCTTTGAGGTGGAATGTGTCCTGCATCTCTCTGGCCGGATGATCCTGGGGCTGGAAGAGGGCATCAAAGTTCCAGAATGCCCCCTGGACAACTGACCCGTAGAGCTCAGTGAATCCCATGTCAAGGAGGATTCTCCGCATATCATTGATGAGCCGCTGGTATGGGTGAATCTTACCGGGCCAGACCGGGCGGGGCTTCTTGGTGATATCATACCTTCGGAGGGTGAGATCACGCCATGCTCCGGAACTGATCTGATCACTTGTCAGCGTTCCGGTCTCTTCAGTAAGGTTCAGACCAGATGCTGCAAGTTTCTTCCCTTCTTCAGTGATACTGATAGAGTACCGGACAGACTCTTCTTCTATTGCCAGGCCCCGTTTGATGAGTTCTTTCCTGACATCAGGGGAGGCAGTATCAGGAGAGGAGAGACCGAGTTCAATAGGAGAACTGTCAGCACTTCCGGCCTTGACAACCTGACCGTTTTCAATCTTTACCCATCCGAGCCGTTTCATCCAGCCTAGCCCGATTCTGGCATGAGGATGCTTGTTCAGAGCTGCAATCGATGATGATTCAGCAAAAGAGTTGTAGAGCTGACGCTCTGGAAGCCCTTCAGAGTAATATTGGGAGCCTTCTTCCGTGAGGACAAGCTTCGTACTGACGTTCCGATCGACGACAGCCAGCCCTTTCTGAGAGAGCAGACCGCCGTACTGGATGACAGACTCTGCCGGCCGATCAAGTTTCTCTGCTAACTTTTCCGGGCTCGATGCTCCGAGAGTGGCTAGTTCGAGAAGCAGACGTTTCTCGTTCAGTGCTAATTGCATCTTCCCCTCCGGGATATTTGAGAGGATCTCATCTTTGCTCCTGATTGGTGAGTTATTATATCATACATGGGTTGATCTCCTGAAAACCTTATAATTGGTAATCGATTATTACAGGGGCCCGGAAAGAACCAGACCCCTATCTAAACGAAAAAAATGAGCCGAAGAAGAATAAGGGAGCGTATCCCAGGCTGCTCATAAATAATCCTAGTATCTTTTGAAAGTGATCACTTATTATAGGATGGGTCTGACTCTCATAACAACGAATATTGAAAGAATTGTGGTATGCATGAGCACTCCCGATGATATCAGATATAAACAGAGATTCGTAAATTTCTGTAAGGCAGAAAAGATGCTTACCGAAGCGGTGGAACTCTATAGTAACCGCCCTCTGACACCAATAGAAAAACAGGGATTTATCAAAACATTTGAATTCACGTTTGAACTCGCCTGAAAGGTGATGAAGGATTACATCATGTACCAGGGAGATCCAGATGTGATGGGGTCACGCGATGCAATACGAAAAGCATTCTCACTTGGAATTATTAAGGATGGTGATACCTGGATCAGTATGATTGCAAGTAGGAATCTCACCAGCAATACCTATGATGAGAAGACGATGGAAGAGATTCTTGCTCTTATAGCAGGGGAATACCATCCGTTGTTTGAAACTTTTCAAGAGAGGATGAAACAGATTGCAGATTCAAACTAGCATTCAGGGACTCTCTGAAGAGCAAACAGAACAGATAAGAAAGATCCTATCATCCTCCATTCATCTTGAAAAGGCAGTAATATTTGGATCCCGGGCAATGGGCACCAACCGACAGGGTTCAGATATTGATATTGCCCTATACGGGGAGGACCTGACTTTTCACGATAAAATATCACTCATGACCAGAATTGATGAACTTGACCTGCCCATATAGAGACTGACCTCATTCACGTTCAGAGCATCACAAACCAGGAACTGTTAGCAAATATCGCACGTGTGGGAAAAGTGATCTATGAGAGATCACTATGAGATCAGGATCTTCTGGAAAGAGTATCTGATGCTGCTGCCATCTTCTCCCTGAACTCACCAAGGAATGCAAGGACCCGTGCAGCTGTATCCTTCTTGCACTGTCCGCACATCAGTTCTCCTGACTTGCACCGGCGGTGAATCTCTGCAAGTTCTCCATCATCGGTCACCATATGGAAGAGATTCAGCAGGTAGACCGGGCACTTATCCACCTCTCCACCGAGTTCTTTCTGCTCCTGCAGGGTCATTCGTCCACCGGTAAGAGCAGACATGATCTTCTTACTGACAACCTTGTCATCCTCATAGAACCCGATGATGCTTTCAGGAACACTTGATGACATCTTACCACCTGTCAGGCCAGGCATGAACCGGTGATATGTTGCAGACGGAGTCACAAACCCGTATCCACCGTTGGACTGTTCGATCGCCCGGACCGTCTTTGAGACGATCTCGTGCGGTACTCCGGTAACATCGATATGTCCTTCATACCGCTTCGAGCCATTAAATGCCTTTTGAACGGCGTCCATGGCTTCTACAGGTGCTTCCTTGGATCTGATACTGATATAGGTATCCCGATCTTCAACGGTGAACATCCTGAGTTTGTGTGCAACGCCTCTCGTAAGTCTGACATGGGGATCCTGATCGAGCCCGGCAGGTACAACCGTGGGGGCAGGTTCATCATCAACCTGCGGATACAGGATATCAGATACCTGGGTGAGTACACTCATAGCATGTCCGATATCTGTTTCGGGTGTAAACCCATAGATCGCACTCATCTCGGAAAAGTTAACCCTTGTTGATGCCTCAAAAGCGAGATCCTGTACAACCCGGTTCTCACTTTGCAGGTACGTTTCTCCTTCGTACCCGAGGGCAAACAGACAGGAGAGATATTCATCCCCGTATTTTTTGCACTGTTCCCAGGTGAGATTCCTGACCGCATGGGCCTCCCGGTCTGCAATACAGATGTATCCGTTCCCACCCTGCTGCACATGCCAGACCACCTCTTTCATCACCATCAGGTGGCCAAGGTGGGGGTGACCAGATGGCATGAACCCGGTCAGTACATGAAACGGATCATGGTTTTTTATAGCTCTGACAATCCGACCGTAATCCCGGTGACCAAAGACGATTCCCCTCTTCATGAAGTATGGTAATTCTGGGAGCTCATCTATGACTGCATCCATCCGCTCGATGCCGAACTCGGTATAAAGGCGTTCAATATCGACAGATTGATCTGAAGAAGCCCATGGGTTTATGCTCGATTCCATTGTATCAAATTTTTAGGTTTATGAATTTCTGGTATCAGATAGTAATCAGAGTTTGATCCTTGCAAACTCAACGTATGCGATGCCTTCAGCATGTATGCACCCGAACAGCATTTTCTTTTTCACGCTGTGAGCCATCCGGACCGATCGGGAGATGATATTCATCGGGAGTGTGGTATCGGGCTCAATGGCCTGGACCAGCATCTCAGAGTGGACCTTTCTTCCCAGGTATACCCTGAAATGGTGGCCGAACTTATACCCGGTCTTGGGGATGTAATTCAGGGATCGCAGATGTTGGTAAACGGTTAATTTCGGCTCCATCTCGGTGTCATACTCCCGAATCATGTCGCGATAATCTCTGGCGGATATGTCCCGACCCTCATGCTTTACGGTCACCAGCCCCTGTTCCATCAGAGAAACCGACTCGATGGTTGACAGGACGATCCGTTCATCATCGAATCGTTTGCCGTAAAATGCCTGATCATATGCAGATTCAGGTGCTGCGGGAATGATCACGGACCTGCTGGAGAGGATGCCGCTGACAGGTTCAGGCCGCTCTGTCTCTTCTATGGGAGCCGGCTTCTGGATCTTGACCTCGTAGTAGGTGAGTTCAAACTCATCATCCACAACAGCAAGAACATGCCGTTTTCGCATGTTCACAGTTGCCTGGACTTCCTTTCTTACAATGGCAAAGTCGATGAGATCACGCTCAGAAAGGACCCGGAGCATGTACAGCGATTCCCCTTTCCCGGGTTTTTCTCCACGCTTAAATATCCTGAAATCCTGGGGTCCTGTCTGGACAACGTATCCCCGTTCCCGGATATCACGGTACACCAGGAAGGATCTGAGAACATGGACATCGCCTGAAAAATGGACAAGGAGCGAATCAAAGTCAAACCCTGGTATCTCGATCCGGCCACGATAAACCAGGTACAGGGCCTCGACCGGAGAGAGACGGACTCCCTCTTTCAGCGGTCTTCCAAAACCGCTCTGTTCATACAGGGTTAATCCGTCCTGCCCAAGCATAACGTGCCCGCTTTCTAGCCTTGCCTTCACGGCTTAGTATTTTGGCGTTCCAGCGGCATAAAACCGCCCTATGCGACATAAATCCCTGCCCTTCAATCAACCACACTGCCAGAATTAAACTTCATGATGATATATGTCAGAGTTGAATACGATATCAGGCCTGAAGATCGAAATGAAAGAAACCAGCCGTTATCGGGTGAAAATCTGTTGATACCAAAGAGTGATCTCCGGAACAGACAGCCATAGATGAAAGAATAAGCACAAACGCCGGAGATCAATTAAATCTAGAGCAGGATGGGGCAGAAGGTAACGTATCCAAAAGAACCAGGAAAATTATGCCTTAAGTAATAATCAGAAGGTTGTCATTTCTGAAAAAACTGAAAGAGTGAACTAAAGAAAGAGAAAACAAAAAGAGAGAGATACTGACCTATCTTGGATCTACAGATTCTGTCAGATAATCAGGATGAACCTTTTCCCGGACAAGGAGTGTCAGGATCAGAACAAGAACTCCAAAGATAAATGTGACACAGAATGTCAGATCGAACCCTGCAGTTAGAACCTTCTGCTGGATATATATTGGAGCACTTCGTGTCACCCCGTATTCGGTAGCGATAGCGATCATACCCTTGATAAATATCGCATTGAATACCGCAATGCCGATGGTCAGCGGTGCAAACCGCTCAAGGCTGGTCAGTGACGAGGCCATACCCTGGTACTGTTTTGCAACCGAACTCATGATCATGCTCGATATCGGAGTTATCATAAATCCAAGACCAAAGCCTATCATTGCCAGGCAGAGAACAACATACCAGAGATTTGTGTTCACCCTGAGCTGTAGAATCAGGAAATACCCGATAAGCAGAAGAACGGCACCGGATATTGCAATCCTTCGCCCGCCAATCTTTGTATAGAGGGCCCCTGCAAGCAGACCTGTTACCATCATTGCAAGAGAGAGCGAAGTGAGGATCAGCCCTGATGTTGAGGTGCTGTATTCACCCACATACTTCAGGTAAAACGGGAGAAGATAACTGATACCGGAGAACCCGAAGAAAAGCAGTGCCATAATAAGATTGAGACAGAAGAAGTTCCTGTCCTTAAAAAGCCGGAGCTCAAGGAGCGGAGATCCGATCTGAAACTCTGTCCTGATAAACAGGGCAAGGAGAACGATTGCCAGAACGAGGGAGCCCGCAATGATCGGAGAGGTCCAGCCCATAGAATCACCCTCAGACATCCCAAAGAGCAGAAAGGCAAGTCCTGAAAAGATGAGGACTGCACCGGTCCGGTCAAAGGATCCATCAGGGGCAGACGGGGCAAGAACCGGAATAAACCGCTTCCCAACGATCACAGCAATGATCCCCACCGGGACATTGATGAAGAATATCCAGTGCCATGAGAGATACTGGGTCAGGATACCACCGATTGTCGGACCTATTGCAGTTCCAAGTGCCGCAACCGTCATAATAAACCCCATCGCTTTTCCTTTCTTCTCCATCGGGATGTACGCATTCACCATCGCAGGAGCAATCGCGGTGAGCATGGCACCACCGAGCCCCTGAAACGCACGTGAGCCGACCAGGGTAAGGAATGAGCCGGTCAGGTCAGGCAGCACCCCACAGGTGAATGACCCAAGAGTGAAGATAACAAAGCCGGTGAGAAAGATCTTCTTGAACCCGATGATGTCTGATATTTTGCCAAATATCAGAACACAGCCGGCCATCACCAGCAGGTAGATAGTAGAGACCCAGCTCACTGCAGCGGTTGAGAGGGAGAATGATTCTGATATTGAGGGGAGGGCAATGTTCACAATTGTGCCATCGAGAGAACCCATAAAGATGGCAAGCGAAATTGAGAGCAGAATCAGAGAATAGTTCTGCTGATCATGAGATTGCATGACTACAATTTTGAATCTCAGATGCAATTACCGCTGTGATCTGATTTGACAAAACCTGACTGATTATTACGGTATTGTGCGATTTTGCCAGGACAAGTTAATAATGATTAATAATGATAGATGCGAATCTCATCACAGTGATGTATGTGGAACTGTATGTGGAACTGCTTCTCTTTCTGATCCTGTTTCCGCTCATTCCCGCATTGATTCTCACTGTACTTCGCAATGAGAATCTCCGGGGAGTAGTGGTAACAGCAGGAGCAGGGATCTGTGCCCTTGGATCCATTCTGCTTCTTGCCTTCTCGGTCGGACAGAATCAATTATTCTTCACTGTACCAGCGCCAGGCATTGCACTCGTGATGCTTATCCTTGAGATCCTGATTGCAGGATATCTGGTGATGGTAAGTGTGAAGGCAAAGCAGTTTCTGGTGACCGGTTTTGTGCTCCTCCAGTTGCTGCTTATAGGCGGAGCAGAATATCTCGGTCTTGAAGGGCATGCAACGGTACCTGACCTCCTTACTGACGAGTTCTCTGCCATCATGGCGGTGATTATCGGAGTTATCGGAGGACTCATCTGCATTTACGCACTCGGATACATGCGTGAATACCAGGAACACCACAAGGATCTCCCAGATAATAGACCCAGGTTCTTTGCCATACTTTTCCTCTTCCTCTCGGCAATGTTCGGAGTTGTCTTCTCCAACAATCTCATCTGGATGTACTTCTTCTGGGAGATTACGACACTCTGTTCATACCTGCTCATCAGGTACCCCGAGACAGGTGAGGCTGTCAATAATGCATTCCGGGCACTCCTCTACAACCTGATCGGAGGGGCCTGTTTCCCGATAGCAATCCTCTTCATCCTTATGAACGGGGGATCAGAACAACTTGGAATAGGCAGCCTTATCGCAGCAGGACCAGCAATAGCCCTTGTGCCTGCCTCTTTAATAGCAATCGCCGGTTGTGCAAAATCTGCACAACTTCCATTCTCATCATGGCTTGTTGGGGCAATGGTAGCACCAACTCCGGTCTCCGCCCTGCTTCACTCGAGCACAATGGTGAAAGCCGGAGTATATGCAATAGCAAGGTTTGCACCGGTTTTTGACGGCCAGGTCCTGGGAATGGTCATTGCCCTCATCGGAGGGGTCACATTCCTTGTCACATCCTGTATCGCAATATCTCAGAGTAATGCCAAGAAGGTCCTTGCATACTCGACAATAGCAAATCTCGGACTGATTGTAGCCTGTGCAGGAGTCGGAACTCCTGAAGCACTCTGGGCAGCAATATTCCTGATCATATTCCATGCCATCTCCAAGTCACTCCTCTTCCTCTCAGTAGGAACTGTTGAGCACCGGATAGGAAGCCGGGATATCGAGGATATGACAGGTCTTGCAGCACCGATGCCAAAGGTCGGGCTTATGATGCTGATCGGTATTGCAGGTATGTTCCTTGCCCCCTTTGGAATGCTCATATCCAAGTGGGCATCGATCCATGCCTTCTCACAGGCACTCCCACCCTTCGGAATGATCCTTATCGTAATTCTTGCCTACGGTAGTGCGGTAACGGTCTTCTTCTGGGCTAAATGGATGGGCAAACTGCTTGAGGTCAGAAAGTGGGAGGAGTCGATCGAGTTTCAGATCTCAAAGGCCGAATGGGCAGCCCTCATCCCACTGACCGCCCTGACCATCATCGCATGTTTCGGGATTGCACCAATCTCAACATACTTGATAGAACCGTTCCTGGTAACAACATACGGACCGATATCAGAGTTGATTCCAGCATCCAACCTGATGATAATGGTTCTGATGCTTGCACTCATCGTCGTACTTCCGGTATTGATGATGAAGATCCTTATTCCAAGGAGAAGCCTCAGACGGTATATGGGAGGCGTTACGGTCAAGGACGGTCTTATGGAGGGCAGCATCGGTATGAAGCGTGAGATATCACTCTCTAACCTGTATCTTGAGGACCTCTTCCCTGAAGCAGGACTCTCAAAGTACGGATCGCTGATCACCATCGTCCTCTTCTGTGTCCTTGTAGCGGGACTCATAGGAGGTGTATTATGAATACCATCCTGACAGCAGTTGCATTTCTCATCCTTGCACCGGTGATCGGAATTCTGGTCACCGGAGTTGACCGGATCATCACAGCACGAATGCAGGGACGGGTAGGACCACCGGTTTTGCAGCCGCTTCTTGACATCGCCAAGCTGTTTGAAAAAGAGAAGGTAGGAGTATGGCAGGCTCCGGCAGTGCTGATTTTTTTGCATCTGGCCTTTATGGTGGTTACCGGTCTGATATTCTTCGGTGGCGGAGACCTGCTGCTTGCAATATTTGCCCTGACACTTTCAGAAGTATTCCTGGTCCTTGCAGCTTTCAGCACACGATCTCCGTATGCCCATGTCGGTGCAGGGAGAGAACTCATCCAGCTGATCGCAGTTGAACCTGTGATCATCCTCACGGCAGTTGGATTCTACATGGTAACCGGAAGCTTTGCAGCAAGCGACATCATGAGTTTTTCAGGACTGCCTGTCATTCTTCTGCCAGGAATCTTCATCTCGATGGTTTGTATCCTTACCTTCAAACTCAGAAAGTCACCATTTGACCTTTCCACTTCCCATCATGCACACCAGGAACTGGTCAAGGGTGTCATGACCGAGTTTTCAGGTTCAACTCTCGGAATGGTTGAACTTGCTCATCTATACGAGACAGTAATTCTTCTCGGGATCATCTACCTGTTCTTCGTAGGAAACCCGGTGCTTGGAGTTCTGGCAGTCGTTGTTGTCTACCTGCTTGAGATGCTTGCAGACAATAGTACATCACGTGTCAAGTGGCTCCCTGCACTCAGGGGTGCCTGGCTTATCACCCTGATACTTGGAGGAGGAAACATCATCGCCCTCTCACTGCTCTGATGGAGAAATAATATGGCATATTTATCAAAATCACCCTGGATACTCCATTACGATGCCTCCAGCTGTAATGGGTGCGATATCGAGATCCTTGCCTGTCTGACACCACGGTATGATGTTGAGCGGTTCGGGATCATCAACACCGGAAACCCAAAGCATGCAGATATCCTTGTCATCACCGGTGGAGTAAACGAGCAGAACAGGTCCGTGATCCAGAACCTCTACGACCAGATGCCTAACCCGAAGGTCGTTGTCGGTGTGGGAATTTGTGCCTGCACAGGCGGGGTCTTCAGGGAGTGTTACAATGTCGCAGGCGGAGTTGGAGAGATCCTTCCTGTCGATGTCTGGGTTCCAGGTTGTGCTGCACGACCAGAACAGATCATAGACGGAATTGTCAAGGCTCTTGGAATTCTTGAACAGAAACGGGCTGATATGAGCCGGGCGGAGGCTGGAGCATGAGAAAGGAAGAGCAGGAGACAATTGAAGTGACGCTTCAGACACTTGCGTCAGAAGTTCAGAAGCAGAAGGATCTGGGTTCCCGGCTTGTTCAGATCTGCTGCGCCCGGATCGGAGATGATTTCGAACTTCACTACTCGTTTGAACGAGAAGCAACCGACAGCCCGTTCAAATTCACAGATCTCAAACTTGTTACAGATGGCGGCTCGCCAATCGGCAGTGTCACCGGGATCTTCTTTGCGGCATTCGGGTATGAGAACGAGATCGCAGATCTCTATGGGCTGAAGATTGAAGGAAATCTCCTCGATTTTAAAGGAACATTCATCACTACTTCGGTTCCATATCCGTTCGGAAAACCGGCTGTCACCAAAAAGGAGGGTACTTCATGAGTAGACAGGTTGTTGTCCCGTTCGGACCCCAGCATCCGGTTCTTCCTGAACCGGTCCATCTCGATCTGGTCCTTGAGGATGAGCGGGTCGTTGAGGCCATCCCCCGGATCGGGTATGTACACCGGGGTCTTGAGAAACTCGTTGAAAAACGCGACTACAAGGATTACATCTTCATTGCAGAGCGGATATGTGGTATCTGCAGTTTCATCCACAGCGTCGGGTACAGCCAGGGTATTGAGGCACTAATGGAGATTGAGGTACCTGCCCGTGCAGAGTACCTGCGGACGATCTGGTCAGAGTACTCACGTCTGCACAGTCACCTTCTCTGGCTCGGATGCTTTGCTGACAGTATGGGCTTTGAGAACCTCTTCATGCAGTCATGGCGGATCAGAGAGAGCGTGCTTGATGTGCTTGAGGAGACGACCGGTGGGAGAGTTATCCAGGGAAGCTGTAAGGTCGGTGGTGTGAGAAAGGATATCGCAGCACCACAGCTTGAACAAATGAAGGAAGGGCTTAAGACTCTCCAGTCTGAGGTCGATGACCTTGTGGCAGTCTTCAGCGATGAGCCGACTATCAAGAGCAGGACGATTGGGGTCGGGGTTCTCTCCAAAGATGAGGCATGGGAACTTGGTGCAGTAGGACCAATGCTTCGTGGATCCGGTGTCAGGAAAGATATGCGGATGCTCGGATATGGAGCATACGAACATCTTGACTTCAAGCCCGTAGCCCACGATGCAGGTGACTGCTATTCCAGATGTCTTGTCAGGGCTGAGGAGATGTCTGTCTCTATCGATCTGATCAGGCAGGCAATCGATTCCATTCCTGAAGGAGAGATTGAGGTAAAGGTAAAAGGCAACCCTGACGGTGAGTACTTCTCACGTGTTGAGCAGCCACGTGGGGAAGTGCTTCACTTTGTGAAAGGTGGCGGGAAGAAAAACCTACTCAGGCACCGGGTGAGGACTCCAACCATGGCCAACATACCAGCTCTTGTAAAGACTCTCGCCGGTTGCCAGATGGCAGATGTTCCGGTGATTGTTCTCTCGATCGATCCCTGTATCGGATGCATGGAGCGGTAACATGGGTGTCTTCACAATTACCAAGATGATTGTAAAGTCCCTCATAAAGGGGCCTGACACACGGCGATACCCGGCTGTGCCTGCAAAGAAGACTCCGCTGACACGTGGACACCTGGTTATTGAGATCGAGAAGTGTATCTACTGCGGCCTGTGTAGTATGCACTGTCCGGCTGATGCCATTGTGGTGACAAAGGCAGAACGGACCTGGCACATCGACCGGTTCAAGTGTATCGTCTGTGGAGGATGTGTAGAATACTGCCCGAAAGACTGCCTACATCTTGTGCCCGAGTATCTTGCTCCCCAGGAGAAGCAGCAGGGCGATACTTACACCGGACCAGAGCCTGTCGTTGTACAGGAGCCGGTTCCGGCATCAGAATAGAACTTTTTTCTTTTCGGTTCTGAAAAAGGAGGAGGTCGTTTAGACGATCCAGCCGGCATGGTACGCAACCGCTCCTGCAAGGAGAATCATGGCCGGAACAATCAGATGGATCGTAAACGCAGTAATCTGAAGGCTCTGCAGGAATGCAGCGCCCATTGGTGCAGTGGTTTTTATCTGCATGTCTAGTATGTTTTACATCTCCTGTTAAGGGGCTTCTTCTGATCCTCTGATTAGCCACAAACACGTGATAAGAAACCTTTTCTTCACACTGACCCGGCAGACGGGGGACTGATGAGGAGCGGGACGGATCAACCTGTTGAAATAGTTGAGATAAAATATGGTGATGGATACAGCCATCTCACCTGACTGCATACCGACATGACAGACTGCATACTTTATAACGAATCCTGTATTACCGGCACCAGAAGCCATCTAAAAGAGAACTCTGTGGATCTGATCATCACCGATCCTCCGTATGGCATTAAGGGTGATACTCTTCACAAACATTACAACCGGGACGAGAGTCATGTCGTTGACGGTTATGTCGAGATTCCCGAGGATGAGTATGGGAGGTTCTCGATCGACTGGATTTGCGAGGCAGAACGGATATTAAAGCCTGGAGGCTCGATGTACATCGTTTCCGGGTACTCGAACCTTTACCATATCCTTCATGCCCTCAGGCAGACCTCACTTGTTGAGATCAATCATATCATCTGGAAGTACAACTTCGGTGTCTGGACAAGTCGCAAGTTCATCTCATCACATTACCACATCCTCTTTTATGAAAAACCGGGAGGAAGACGGACATTTAACCTGGAGGCACGGTTTGGTGCAGAGGAGAAGTCCGGAGATAACGGTTCACTGAACTACCAGGATCGGGAGGACGTCTGGATGATCAACCGTGAGTACAAACCGGGTCAGGTGAAGAACAAGAATGAACTCCCGGTGCAACTTCTGGCAAAGATGATCCTGTACTCGAGCAATGAAGGAGATCTGGTATGTGATCTCTTTCTCGGGGGCGGATCCACGGCACGTACAGCGATCGGGCTAAACAGAAGGGCGGTCGGATTTGAGGTTTCACCCGCGATCTACTCTGTGAGAGCACCTGACATCATGAACCTGAAGCCGGGATTCCTCATTGATGAGCAGCGGGTTCCTGAATGTTCAGCACCAAAACGGCAGAGGGAGCGGTGGACTGCTGAATCGCGATCTGATCTTCTGCACAGATACGAAGAACTCAAAAGTCAGGGCCTGAAGAAAGGTGAGATCGTTGAGAGACTGATGGAGGATCTTGGCCGGGGAAGATGGTCGATCATCAAAGCACTGAAGGCGATCGCAGAAGAGGTCTGATACTCAGTATCTTTGGCACTCTGGCGTTCATGACACCAACCATTATCGTGTCAAAAAACGTAGCAACAACCAAGATGATGGATATGTCAACTACTGTATTCATTGCAGATCCGGTTATCAACCAGTACCTCCATGTTCCACTGGAGAATTCACTGATTCTCATCCTCTGTGGTCTGATAATCAATGGGATAATTCTCCTGTACATCATCAGATCAGTAAGCCGGATTCATACCAATAATCATACAACCTAGTCTGATTCATACTGCAGACCTTACATTAATCGATCATATCACGCATTCGTATGAATGTGACATAACTTCCAGAGTATTATATGAGTTATACAAAGGGTTCTTATCCGGAGGTAATTCTTATTGAGATTTTTTAGGTTTGTTAAATACCCACGGATATAGGTTTTTTTTCGATTCAGACAGATCTCTCTTTAATATACTCAATCAATGGAATTCTAAAATCGATACATATTAATGCAAACAATCCAGAGGATAATTATCCAGTATTCTGGGTGATGAGTGTGGGAAAGAAATTCAATCTAATTATCGGACTGCTCATTGTAGCATGCGTAATATCAGCCTCATTTGCTGAAACAACGACAAACAAGACGAGCACCGTGAAGTCGGTGGCCGCAAGTTCAAATAACCTGAGCGCAATCTCGGGAGTGGAGAAGAACAACCAGATGCAGATGGGATATGTCTGCAATCAGCCATATGCGATCTGTGATACAGCGATCTGTGTTCCAGATAAGAATGACCCAACACTAATGAGGTGCTCCTGCTCTGTTGAGAACGGGAGTTCCATCGGAGGGGCTTGTGATACGTGGGAGCCGGTTGGCATCTACATGAACGATGATGGCGAATGGATGATCAAGGCCGGGTATTCAGTCGGCCAGGTTACTTCTACGTTCTCGTTTGCCCATGCAGCACCGGTTGAGGGCAATGAGATCGACCCGAACAACACGCCTTCGGATTACCAGGGCGATGTATATATGAAATCCTGCTCGAATGCAAGTGGAGATGGTATCTTTGCAGATTGCTGGAATGCACCGTGCACTGTTCTCCCGAAGGATATCAATGCAGACATCAACACCGACAGGCCGGCATCCCCGTATGCAGTCTGTGACTGTGGCCTCGAACTGAATAACTCTGAGTGGTATGTCGGGGTTCATGGCGCTGACAAGTGCAACAACGAATCGTACTGCAAGGACTTTATCATCTCTGCAGGTCAGAAGCACTCTACCGACCTTGGGATCCAGAAACTCGGGAACTATCTTGCAGAAAATCCGGGTGTAGATCAATCCCAGCCGTACAAGATAGAGTACTGCAATAACTGCACCGAATGTACATAGAATTATACCGGTTCCTCATCCTGATTACAGGATAGGGGACACTCTTTTTTTTAAGAAGTTTTGACGTAACGGGATTGCTTCGATTCTTTGTTCACAAAAAAGTGGATATCTGCGGAGATTTCGATTTAGTAAAATCGAGGGGTGAATTGCGCTCTGAAGAGTTAGGACTGCTGTTTCCGATCTTTTTCTCTAAATATGATCCACAGTGGCCAGCACAATATGAGGCTGAAAAGCCGGATATCATCAGAGCAGTAGGGAGGGATAATATTGTAAGGATATCACATTACAGCAGTACATCTGTTCCCGGTATCAGTGTATAGCCTACCATTGATATCGGGTATCTGTATGATTCCCAACCCTGCAACCCTGCTTATCACATGATGGTTATGAAAGGGTACACACTTGATGGATTTGCAGGTCAGGTATAGCGGAGATTGGGATGAACCCTACTTCAGGGATTACCTGATAGAGCATCAGGAGGTTGTAGCCAGGTATAGTGATCTGAAAATACGGTTGAAGGAGAGATTCGAGTTTGATAGGGAAGGGTACACAGGAGTGAATACTGAGTTTATTGCTGTGATCACCGGGACGGTGAGGATAGAACTACCAAAAAAAAGTTTCAATCGTTGAAGGTTTATACCTCAACCAGTCGGTACTCCCTGCTCCCGAGCCCCATCTTCTCACCATACCGGGTCTGATGATCACCGTCAACCTTTGCCCACAGCCCGGAGAACTTATGCTCACCCGGAGCATGGTGCTCGTGCAGGCAACTCTCTTTTATCCCAGGCTGCTGGTTGATTAAATCCACAGCAGCTGTATCGATCGCAACCGGATCAGTCGAGGCAAGGAACCCGATATCCGGTACTATCGGTGCATCACTCCAGGGAACACAGTCGCAGTCAGGGGTTACAGACATCACGAAACTCAAATAGATGACTTTTCCTTCCTTTCCTCGAACGGCCCCGGCTGCATACTCGACCATCCTCTCGATGAACTTCGGGACATCATCTTTCCAATTGAAATCGATAGCATCCTTTGGACAAACCTGCAGACAGGCGGAGCAGCCATAACAGATCGACTTCTCAACCCGGGCAAGTTTCCCGCTGCAACTGATGGCATCGAACGGACACTGGGTTACACAGAACCCGCACCCGACACAGGTCTGCGGATCGATATTTGCCTGCATGCCCTGATGCTGATCCCTCTTGCCAAGCGGAGTTGCACACCCCATCGCGAGGTTCTTGATGGCACCTCCAAACCCGGAGAGGGCATGACCCTTAACATGGGAGAGGACGATCATCGCATCAGCCTCGGCAATATCACCTGCGATCTTCACTGAGTTGAAGTGTGTTCCGTTGACATCGACCATTCTGACATTATTCCCGGTCAGCCCGTCAGCGATCGTGACCGGTGCATCAACAACAGCGTAACAGAACCCGTGCCTGATCGCAACCTGTAGGTGATCAACCGCGTTGTGGCGGGCACCGATATACATTGTATTTGTATCGGTCAGGAACGGTTTGCCCTTCAGGTTCTTGATCTCATCCACCACCTGCCTGACAAAGACCGGTTTGATATAAGTATCATTTCCGAGCTCACCAAAGTGAAGTTTGATCGCAGTAAGATCACCCTCTTCTATCCGGTTTGAAAGCCCGGCAGCATGCAGAAGTTTCGTGATCTTTGTGAGATTATTCTCATCCGGACTCTTGATCCGCATTCGTGCAAGAAAGACATCGCTAACCATGAACTCGCCTGTACCGAGATCAACGCAAGGATATAATAATCATCCTGCCTGAGGGAGGGGCCTGGGCAATACGATCTCCCCGCCGATCATTTCCTGGCAAGAACAACAAGGCCATAGGGATGGGCAATCATTTGGGTTGAACTGAATGGAATTTTTGAGAGGATCTCTTCAAGTTCTTCCTTTTTGTACGCAGCACAGACAGATGTTTCAAATCCCTTCCTGATCTCCTCTGATTTGCAACTCCCCTGCATGAACGCAAAGATTTCAGGCGAGAGATCTCGTCTCAGATCGGTAACCATTACCCGCCCACCTGCCTGTAGCACCCGGTGTATTTCAGAGAATACTGCTCCTGCATCCTCCCATTCATGGAGCGACCCGTTAGAGAATGCCAGAGAGAACTGGTTATCCTCAAAAGGCATCATAAGAGCATTACCTTCCTGATACCTCACCCGCTCATTCAGATCATACAAGACTGCATTCTCAGTGGCGAGCCGTATCATCGCCGGACTTATCTCAAGCCCGGTAAGAGTTGTCCCATCTGAATTCTTAACCCATTCAAGCCCGTAATACCCCGGCCCCGGTCCGATCTCAAGGCCTTTGTCACCTGGCTGTGTTTGTTTTACAAGATCGTCAACCGGAAGGTGTCCTGCATCACGAAGCCCGCGTTGCATGATATCATATCCAGCAACGGTGATCTCATCCTGAATTCCATCAACTGTCTCTGGGACTCGTGTCTCAAACATAACTGGTATTTCCTTTGGGGAGAACGGGAAGGGATCTCTCTGGTACCTCCGATCAACAACCTCTTCAAGCCGAAGGAGTCTTCCTTCTTCATATGTAACAAGGGGGATCTTCCCGACTCCACGCTCTTTTTTAAGTCCGGTGAGTTCTGTGATGAAGGTCATCTCATCCTCAACTCCGGTGAAACGGGAGCAGAAATCTGCAAACAGGTACCGCTCATTCTCGGGCAATCTGGAGAGACAGGATTCTAAAAATCCATAAATCTTCTCTTCAGTCTCAAGAAGCCAGAGTTCTCCTTTTTCTGCAGGAACAACCCTGATGACTCTCCGGTTGTCAGGATCCTGGACCCTGCAGACAAACCCTTCCCGTTCGAGATAATTAACAAGATCTGTAGCTGAACTGGGAGTAATTCCCAGCATTCCTGCAATATCCCCCATGCACACCGGAGAGAAGTACGACGTGTACAAAATCTCAATCGCTCCAGGACTCAGGAGGTTCTTACGCCCCCGGTCTGTTCCAAAGAGCATGTTGATGGCCATGGCGACAAACCCTAGTGAGAGCCTGAGGTGTGATGTTGGATCCATTGCGTACAATATTTAGGATATCCGTAATTATTAATATATTACGGATAGCCGTAGCATTTGTTCCGGCGAATCTATCTAAAAGGCATGAATCTAAAGAAAAAACGAAAGAACTGAAGAACGTTGAAATTGTGAAGATTTGAAAAAATGATCCCTGTTTCAAATCTTATCCGGCCCCGAGCAGAAATGCAACTCCCGGAATCGTTATCAAAGAAAGGATTGTTGAGATAAACACCCCTTTAGATGCAATCTCAGCATTCACGCCATACTCCTCTGCAAGGAGAACCGTGTTTGCAGCAACAGGCATCGCAGCCAGAAGAACCGGGACACTGAGAAGAAGCGGGTCAGAAATAAACGGGCGGAGCAGAACCAGAACAACCAGCGGTATGATACCAAGTCTGAATGCTGAGATCACCCAGATCCTGAAGTCACCGAACATCGAGCAGAATGGCAGAGGTGCAAGAAGCGCTCCGATCACGATCATCGCCAGTGGTGTTGTCACAGAGCCGAGCAGGGAGACAGAGTCTGATAGTGGTGACGGGATCGTAACTCCTGCAAAGAAGAGGAGCAGTCCGAGGAGAGATGAGACCAGACCTGGTGAGAGGATCCGCTTCAGGTCAGGATTTCGTGCAAGATCAGGTCTGAGCAGAAAGACACCGACTGTGAATACCAGAAGACCGAACGGGATATTTATAAGCGTCACATAGAAGAGTGACTCCTGTCCGAAGAGAGCCTGACAGACCGGGTAACCCATAAACCCGAGGTTGGAGAAGATCAGCATAAACCTGAATACACCTGCCTCAAACCGTGAACCTGAAAGGAGGTACGGGACCAGGAACGCTGCAGCGAATGAGACGCCATACACCACAAGTTCTATCGTGAAGATCACCAGGATCTCATGAACGCGATCAGGAGTCACCGGTACCTGCATACTCTCGATGATCAGGCAGGGTAATGTGATGTTGACAAGCAGCGATGAAAGGCCGGTCACACCCGAGCGGGTGATTACCCCGGTACGGTACGCAAAATACCCGGCTGCTATCAGAAGGAACAGAGTGAGAATACTCTCAATAATCGGGAGAAGATCCATGAGTGATCACATCTTTGAAGGACAGATTATTCCAGCTCATCATTCTTTCAGGGTACTATTCATACCAATGAACTCCGGTGATGAGAGGTAACGATCTGAACCAGGGTACCGATAATATTCACAGGTTTCTATCCAGCCCGGGTAAAACCTTTGCATAAAAGGGAAGAATAGTACCAACCTGTCACAAGGGTTAGCCTGACAAAATGGTGGGGACAACAGGAGTAATAATCCGGTAATGACACTAGTTATGAAGTGTTGAAGGTAATCTCATATCATCAGCAGTAGATGCATACGTAGTAATCCGGTTTTGCGTATCGTACAAATGCAGAATGAGAACCCATCGAATCGAATCATTACAGAACTGAACCAATCAACCCCAGAACAAAAAGTGAGTTCGCTGATCACATGAACAAGAGTAAACTATTCATCGGAAACCTGCATTATTCGGTCACTGAAGATCAGTTACGGGCATTATTCGCCCCGTACGGTAATCTCATCAGTGTAAAAGTCATGCAGGGGAAAGGGTATGGATTCATAGAGATGGGAACACCCGAGCAGGCTCAAAAGATCAAAGAGACCCTGAGTGAGTCGGTATTCCAGGGAAGAAGACTGCTCATCGACGGCGTACCGTCAAAACAGTCAGAGCCCCGGAAATGGGCTTCATTATCTGATGAATCACACAGATCAAAAAGAAAGCCTGACCGGAGAGATAATCCAGGCCGACGACCACGGGCAGACGTATCCAGCCAGTCTGAAGAACGGGCTCACCATCTCATCGATGTAACCGATGAGTTCAAAAAGCCTAAGAAACCAGAGCCGAAATCTGATAAACCTGCAACCCGCATAGGCCAGTATGCAGCCCCTCTCACAGATAAGACGGGCAAGAAGGCAGTACCTTCAGGAGGGGACCAGCAGAAGACTGATTCAGAAAAAAAGACCAAAGAGGCTCAGTCACAACACAAAGGGAAGCAATCACCACCACCAGGACAGGGAAAGAAGAGCAGTTATCCTGGAAACAAGGGTGATTCAGATCGTAGATCAAGCGAGATGAAGCCCAAAAAGATAAAGGAGAAACCACCAAAGAACCCGAATCCCTACCAGGGTTCAAAGAAAACAAAAACTGCACAAAAACCGGACCGCAAACCGGAGCAGGTTTCAGCAGAACCTCAGGAAGACGAGAGGGTAAGTTATCTAAAATACATGGCATCACGTGCCGGAAAGAAAGAATAAAACTGCTAATAATGAATCACGAAGACGTGAAGAAGGTACCGGTCGGGCTGGTCAGGTGCGACAAGTATGATGATGACCATATCCTGGGGGCAGTGGAGGAAGCAATCGAACTTGCTGGTGGAATTGACAGATACCTGAAACCAGGCATGCATGTCCTAGTAAAACCCAACCTCCTGATGGGAGCAGAGCCTTCAAAAGCAGTCTGCACTCACCCAGCTGTTCTGAAAGCGGTCTGCACAATCATCACCAAACTCGGGTGCACGGTGACTATTGCAGACAGTCCGGGAGCAGGAATCCCATACAAACCAAAGAACCTTCATAGGGCATACGAACTCGCAGAATACACCAGTATCGGTACATTACCCGGAGTCACGCTCAACGAAGACACCTCATCTCGACCAGTATCATTCCCTGACGGCTTCTTTGTCAAACAGTTTGAGATCATATCCCCGATCATTGATGCAGATGCCGTGGTTGTAGTCTCTAAACTCAAGACCCACATCTACACGGGCATGACCGGTGCGACAAAGAATATGTTCGGTGCAATCCCCGGCCTCGACAAGCCGCCGTACCATGCCAGAATGCAGGATGCCTCGCTCTTTGGAAAGATGCTCCTTGACCTGAACCGCTGTGTGAAACCGGTGCTTCAGATTATGGATGCGGTAGAGATCATGGAGGGTGACGGACCAATGGCAGGAACTCCAGCTCATCTGGGTGTCATTCTTGCAAGCCCTGATCACATCGCCCTGGATATCGTGGCTACCAGATTGATCGGATTTGATCCGCTCTCAATAGGGAGTATATCGGCTGCATCAGAGCAGGGCCTTGCAGAAGAGAACTGCATCGAGGTGAAAGGTGCAACAATAGAAGAACTCGCACGGCCTGATACCAGAAAACCACAGACCCAGACACCGGGAGGGAGTAGTTCATGGATTCGAAGTCTCTTTCGACCAGTCCTTCACCGGCTTGCCGGTTCATACACCTTGCATCCCCATCTCATCAGGAAGAACTGTATCAGGTGCCTGAAATGTGAACGAATCTGTCCGGTCAGTGCAGTCAGCCTGAAGAACGGCTATCCCGTATTCGATACTGCCACCTGCATCAGATGCTATTGCTGTCACGAGATGTGTGATTCTCATGCAATAAGCCTCCAGCCAGGTCTACTCTACCGCGTACTCAGACCTCTAATCAGATAGAAGACTCTGGATAAACCCGTACTGCCCGGCGAAAAAACCATGACAGACAATGGTAACAAGATATTTTACCAGTCATAGGTAACAGATCTCCACATGTTGGATACAATCCCCGGGATAATCGATCTTTTCATTCATCTTGACAAATACCTCCCAATGATGGTTGCATCGTATGGGAACCTCATCTACGGGATTCTGTTTGCAATCATCTTCTGCGAGACCGGGCTTGTTGTCACTCCGTTCCTCCCCGGCGACTCACTCCTCTTTATTGCAGGAACAGTCGCTGCTGTCGGAGGGCTTAACCTCAGCCTTCTCCTGCTTATCATCACCTCTGCCGCCATCATCGGAGACAATGTAAACTATTTCATCGGGAGGTTTGTAGGCCAGAAGATCCTGGAGATGAACCTGCCGATGATCAAAAAAGAGCACCTTGACAAGACCCATGAATACTTCGAGAAATATGGGCCGCTCACCATCATCGTCGCACGGTTTGCACCATTTGTAAGGACCTTTACCCCGTTCATTGCGGGAATGGGAGCCATGGAGTACAAGAAATTCCTGCCATTTGATATCTGTGGAGGTATTTTATGGGTCTGTTCTTTCACTCTCGCCGGCTACTTCCTTGGAACGATCCCGGTCATCAAGGAGAATATGTCCCTCGTTGCCCTCATCATCATTGTGATATCACTCGGGGCAGTTGGATCCATCGTCCTTGAGATCATCAGATTCTTCAAGAACTGCATAACCTGCCGGAGAAAATAACTCTCCAACACATCAGACATTTTTTTCGCAACATTTTTGATCTTCAACCGCAACCTCATACCATGCGGTATTATCCTGCCCCGGAATCAGCAATAGATATGCCTGATCTGATAGAAGCAGTGAAATTGGCATTTCTGGATCACGGGACAGGGAGTTGTGAGATGCCACCGAAGAGTTATGTAACACTTCCAGGTGGGGATTTCAGGACCATGCCATCGTATCTGCCCGGTCTTACAGCAGCAGGAGTAAAGGTGGTGAATGTCCACCCGGATAACAGGAGTCGGGGCCTCCCGACCGTGATGGGGCTCACAGTTCTTCTTGATCCACCAACGGGAAAACCAATTGCGATCCTGAATGCAACCGGACTGACAGACCTTCGGACTGGTGCTGCTGCTGCGGTGGCAACACGTGCCCTTGCTCCGGTGAAAGAAGGAACTCTCGGCCTGATCGGTGCAGGAAGACAGGCACGATCCGGACTTCTGGCAATCGGAGAGGTTTTCGGAATCGAATCGGTCAGGGTCTGGTCGCGAAGTCAGAAGAGTGCAGAACGACTGGCTGCAGAGTTTTCCTCGCTTGATATCAGGGTTACCAGCGTTGAGCAGGCTGCTGATTCTGATCTGCTACTGACCACCACCCCATCGATAAGCCCGGTCATCATGAATGACTGGATCTCTGACGGCACTCATATCAATGCGATTGGGGCCGATGCTCCGGGAAAGCAGGAACTTGATCCCTCACTCCTCACACGGGCAGAGGTATTTGTTGATGACCGGGAACAGGCATTTCATTCAGGAGAGGTGAATGTGGCGATCAGGGACGGCCTGTTCTCACCTGACCGCATTGCAGGAACGCTCGGGGAGGTTCTGACCGGAAGAGCAGGGAGGAGCAGCCGGGAAGCGATAACCATCTTTGACTCAACCGGGATAGCCATCACTGACCTGGCTGCTGCATCAGAAGCGATGAAAAGAGGAGATTATATCGAACTGCCTTTCCTGACCGGATGTCAATAACCGATTGATGACCTCATGTGGGTCATCTGCATGAACGGATACCTCCGGGGGGTATACCGATCTCAAATCGTGCTCCAACCCCGAACTCCCCGGTCTCCGTGATGGAGAGACCTGTTATCGAGAGGATCTCACGGGAGAGAAAGAGCCCGAATCCTGTGTTGCTAAAGTACCGGCGATTAAATATATTCTCCTTCTCTGCCGGTGGAATACCACCACCATCATCGCTACAGATCAGAATAGTCCGGTCTTCATGCTTCTCAATGGTAAATGAGATCAATGTAAGGTTTTTTCCATATCGCAGGGAGTTGTCGATCAGATTGAAGAAGACCTTCTCAAGCAGCGGGTCTGCAAATACCTCACAGTAATGAAGATCGATAGAGATTGCAATATCACCCGTATCGAGCAGATGCGCTGCCTGCTGAATAACAGATGAAAGATTTTGCCAGATCGGAGACTGAATCCCAATGGTCTGGTAATCCTTGGTAAAGAGGATCTGCCTCATGATCGTGTCAGCACTCTTCTTCTCTTTTGCAATCAGGCTCCGACTCTCATTATTACCAGCAACCTCCTCTGAGAGTTCAAGATACCCGCTTAAGGCAGTCAGCTGGTTGAGGATATCGTGACGAGTGATACTTGAAAGAAGGTTTAGTTTATTATTCGTATTCCGGATAGCAGTCTCGTATCGTTTTCGCTCAGAAATATCACGGGCGATTGAGAGGACCATCTGTACACCCTTGAACACATACGAATGGGAGCTGATCTCAACCGGAACAGGATCTCCTGCCTTGGTCAGGAGAACAGATTCATAAGTTGCATGTCCCCTCTTTTCCAGAAGATTAAGGTGATCACGTTCACGAATAACCGATTCACTATCAAGGATATCAGGAGGAGAGAGTGTGAGGAGTTCATCCCTGGTATACCCAAGCCGGCTGCAGGCTGTATCATTCACCTCTACGAACTGATCAGGTTCTCCGTTACAAATCCTGTACAGAAATATTGCATCGTTTGCAAGGGTGAAGACCGTCCGAAACCGTTCTTCGCTCTCAAGAAGAGAATTTTCTGCTTTTTTTCGCTCGGTGATATCCTCAAGGGTTTCAACCGCACCAATAACATTCCCTGAACTATCCCTGATCGGAGCCGCAGTAAATGAGAGCCATGAACCGTCACCCATCGTCGGGAAGTAGTCAATGGCCTGATATCCACCCTCAACAAGAGGTGAATGCTCATAGTGTTCAGGGAACGCGAAGGTAGTTGTTGCATCAGCGCCATCGACAACAAGATCTGCTATACAGGGGCGTTTTTCAGGATAAAATGCACGCCAATGCTGATCCGTCCCCACCACTTCGCTTTCAGATATACGCGAGTAGGTCTCAAGTGCCTTATTCCACTGAATTACTCGATGGTCACGATCTATCACAAACTGCGGAATTGGTGAACCTTTCACAATCGCCTGAAGGGTATTTTCACTCTCCCGCAATGCCTGTTCAGCCTCAATCCTTCCGGTAATATCGATCCCGATGGCAACATACCGGCCGGTTGCAGACCCCTTATCACTCAATGCCCGGGTATTCCAGAGGATCTCTTTTTGTTCACCGGATTTTGTTTGAATAGTTGTCTGAAAGTCCTGAAGATAGAGATTATTCTCAACAACCCGGGCGATAGAAGAGGTTACAGACTTCCGATATGCAGGATCCGGATAAAGTGCTCTCCAGATCCATGATCGACCCGAGACCTCACTTCCTGCATAACCGGTTATCTCTTCAGCGGCATGGTTCCAGATCACAACCCTCCCTCCTTTTTCAAGAACCATGAGCCAGACATTGGCACTCATGATGATACTCTCCTGGAACCGGGTCAGTGTCTGAATCTCCTCCTCTGCAGCCTTCTGCTCGGTGATATCCTGCAATACCTCGACTGCACCTATGATCAAACCCTCGGCATCCCTGATAGGTGCTGCGGTAAAGTAGAGCCAGCATCCCTGTTCACCAATATCAGGGAAGAAATCAACTGCCTCATAAGCACCGTCGATGAGACCGGATGGTGCATACTTACCCTCATACCAGCGGGGTATCTCTGTAATCTGCTCCTGAACAAGAAGATCTGCTAGACAGGGACGTTCGACCTGGTAGAATGCACGCCACTGCCGGTCTGTCCCGATGGTATCCACTGCTGTTATACCACTATACTTCTCAAGTGCCTTATTCCAGTGAATAACACGGTGATTATTATCTATGACAAAGAGCGGAACAGGAGACTCATTTATTACAGCAGAGAGAATTGCCTCATTCCTTTTGATACGCTCATGAGTAGCAATCTGTTCTGAAATATCCCTGAATGTTCCTTCAATTCCAGCCGGCTTACCATCAGCCCCGTAATAGACATGGCTGTTTGTGGAGACGGGAACCAACATCCCGTCATGCTTCTTCAGGGTAACGAAATAGTTGGTGACAGACCCGTTCTTAAAAACTTCAGAGACAAACCTGTCACGATCAGCAGGATTTGCATAAAAATCATGTGAAATATTCCTGCCAAGGCATTCTTCCAGGGTTTCATACCCTAAAAGAGGCAGTATACTCGGGCTAGCCATGACGAGTCTTCCTTCAAGATCGCTACGATAAAAGATATCCTGAAGGTTTTCAATGACACCACGGTACCGGGATTCACTCTCTGCGAGAGCCAGGGTAGCCTGTTTCTGGCTCGTAATATCCTCCAGGGTTTCTAGTGCTCCTATCACACTTCCCGAATCATCCCGGATGAGTGTTGATGTAAATGAGTACCAGATTCCTTCTTTTCCCAGATGAGGAAAGAAGTCTACACCCGCATATGCATCAGGAACAATCGTGGATCTGGTAACCTTATCCCCATACCATTCCTGGAGATGCCCAAACGCTCCGTCTATCAGAATATCAGAAAGGCAAGGGCGTTTTTCTGGGTAAAAAACCTGCCAGTGCTGATCAGTCCCGATAACTCTTGATGCCTCAATGCCGGTTGAGAGAGCAAGGGCATTGTTCCAATGAATCACCTTGTGATCTATGTCAATAACAAACAGAGGAATTGGCGATCCCTGCAGAATGGCGTTAAGTTTTGCTTCGTTCCCCCGAAGTGCCTGCTCACTCTGGGCAATTACCTTGTACTGTGCCTGAAGTTCTTCCTCGGCACTGAGCAGTTCCTCGTATGATGCTGCAAGCTCCTCGCTTTTGCGATGAAGATCCTCCTCGTTCTTCTTGCGGCTGGTGATATCACGCATGATTCCCAGGAGGAGATATCGATCATTGACCAATATCCGGGTAAGATTGATTTCACAGTCAAACGTGCTTCCGTCAGGCCGCTGATGCCTCCATTCAAACAATTGAGGGGTTCCAGACAGGGCTGTATCAATCAGGGATGAACCGACATCCAGTGAACGGGATCCATCCTCCTGATACTCAGGAGAGAAATCCATCGGGGTATGACCAAAGAGCTCCTCACGCGATCTTTCAAACAAAGTTGCAGTCTGCGGATTGCACTCAATGATCTGTCTATTATCCAGGAGAAGAATCGCATCGTGGGCTGATTCAAAGAGGGCATGATACTTCTGCTCGTTCTCCTTCACTGCGAGTTCTGCTCTCCTGCGGCGGACAAGCTGGCGGATCTGGTTGCTCATCTCTGCAAACTGTGAGGTTGGGTCTCCTCCCTTTTGCAGATAGAAGTCGGCACCCTCACGCAGAGCCGCAATTGCTACTTCTTCTCTCCCCCTGCCGGTGAAGATGATAAACGGAATTGTACTTCCACTGGCACGGATTTGCTTTAAAAACTCGATGCCATCCATTCCCGGCATCTGGTAATCAGAAATGATGACATCAAAGGATTCTTGCTGTATGCGGTCGAGAGCGTTTCGTGCAGATACTTCGGTCTGAACCTGCAGGTCTCCGGTTTTCTCCAGAAATATCTTGCAGATCTCAAGGAGCATCTGCTCATCATCCACGTACAGCACAGAGATCAACGATCTGCCACCCTCTTCAGTGTGGGTATTCTCGTCGAGAACCTGATATTCTTTTCTATAAGGTGCCGTAGATGAAATTTGAATGGAGAGGTGAAGGATATATGATTAGTCTTGATACCAGGCAGAACCAATGGATTATGGAGTGCATGACACCGATAACCATCACCCTGCTTGGGACCAATGGCTGGTACCCGACAGAAACTGGCAATACCCTCTCATTATTTATCCAGACGCCTGATGTAGCAATTATCCTCGATGCCGGAGATGGGATACACAAGGTTGCCGGGATATGTCCCGAAGTTCAGACGCCGGCCTGCCTTTTTATCTCCCATTTTCACCTGGATCACATCAGCGGGCTCCATTCACTTGCCAGGCTCAGGTTTGCAAAAGGTCTATCGATCTACGGACCACCAGGCACCAGGGATCTGCTCAGTTCGTTCATCGGATACCCGTTCACTGTCCCAATTACAGAACTGCCATACAAGGTGACCATCACCGATCTCCCGGAAGGAAGGACAATCTGCGAGGTCCCGGTGACGACGGCTCCTCTTGTTCATACCCAGCTCGTGTACGGGTACAGGTTTGAACTCGGAAAGATCATCGCCTTCTGCACTGATACAGGTCCATGTGAGAATTATCTGAACCTTGCAAAAGATGCCGACCTGCTGATATCCGAGTGCTCATATCTTCCAGGTCAGGAAACACCCGCATGGCCGCACATGAACCCGGAGATGGCTATTGATGCCGCAAGAAAAGCGGGTGCAAAGAGACTGGCACTCGTGCATTTTGCCGCCGACCTTTATACAAGCATCGCCATGAGACGGGATATCAGAAAAGTTGTTGATATGGAGGATCTCATCATCGGTGAGGATGGTATGGTCATCACCCTGTAGAGCACACACATGGTATGCATATTACCGGGGAATCCCGGCCTTATGCAGGAACTTTTTTAACCAGCAGAACATGCCATTTCCAGATGGCTTCTGCCAGAACCATGACTATCAGGATCATAAGGACTATGGAGATCCCGGTGAGAAGATATCCAGTTGCAGAATGCATCTTCAGATAATTGAGTATATTGAGGTAGCCCGCATCCAGGGTGATCGGAATCATCACTAATCCGGGAATAGCAGTCACCCACATGTACCGCTGTTGTCCCATTCTGATCAGAAGGGTCGTACCTACGATGAGGGCAGTTGCAGCAAGCAGCTGGTTGGACATCCCGAATAGCGGCCAGATGGTCGATATTTCACCAGTGTAGAGCAGGTAACCCCAGGAGAAGGTGAAGAGGAAGCTGGTGATGATGATGCCCGGGAACCATCTCTTCTCAGAAAAACGGGGAACAACCCTTCCAAGCAGCTCCTGAAGCAGGTACCGGCCAACCCGCGTCCCGGTATCAACCGCAGTAAGTACGAATGCGGCTTCAAACAGGATTGCAAAATGATACCAGTAACTCATCAACCCATCCAGAAAGGGAATCCTTGAGAAGATCGCTGCCATTCCAACTGCAAGTGAGACTGCACCCCCGGTCCTGCCTGACAGAGTCTCACCGATCATCTGCTCAAGTTCAGGGAGCTGGACCGGTACCATCCCGAGTGTGCTGTATACAGCAGGAGGAACATTAATGGCATAGTAGTCAGCAGGAATCATCGAACAGGCTGCAATAAGAGCGATGATTGCAACAAATCCTTCCATGAGCATGGCTCCGTAACCCACAGGAAGGATATCACGTTCATTGGTGATCATCTTCGGGGTGGTTCCGGTACCGATGATCGCATGAAAGCCTGAAAGAGCACCACAAGCTATGGTGATGAAAAGAAACGGAATTGCAGGGCCCGGGATGACAGGACCTCCTCCGTTCACGTATTCGGTCACTGCAGGCATCTGGATATCAGGCTGAACAATAAAGATACCCACTGCCAGAATCAGGATAGTTCCAATCTTTAGATATGTAGAGAGATAATCCCGTGGACAGAGCAGGAGCCAGACAGGAAGGATTGCGGCAAGAACTCCATATACCGGGATCATAACCCTGAGAGGAATCTCGCCGAGAGTAAATAGCGAGGATACCAGCGGGATGTGACCAAGGAAGGGCCCTGCGAGGATAACGAGGGTAAGCATTACAAGACCGATGACCGTTCCTCCAAGGTAATCGAACGGCCGTATCCTATTCATGTAATATCCCATGAAGAGAGCAATCGGGATTGTTGAAAGGACCGTAATGGTGTTGACCGGACTCATATAAAGTGCTTTGACCACTGCCAGGGAGAGACCAGCAAGCGTAAGCATCAGGATGAAGATGATAGCAAGTGAGGCGATGATCCCGGCACGTTTACCGAGGAGATCTTCAGCTATCAGCGAAAGACTCTGGCCATGATACCTGACTGAAGCAAAGAGGACAACAACGTCATGCACGGCTCCTCCCACGACTGCCCCGATGAGAATCCAAAGCATGCCGGGAAGGTACCCGAACTGGGCTGCAAGGACCGGGCCCACAAGCGGGCCGGCACCCGCAATCGCTGCAAAATGATGGCCGAAAAGAATGTATTTATTGGTAGGATAGTAGTCCTGACCATCGTTCTCTGATTCTGCAGGAGTTTTCCTCTTCTCATCAAGTTTTAGCACCCGGGTTGCGATGAACAGACCGTAGTACCGGTATCCGAGAGCAAGTACACAGATGGATATGATAACAATGATGACTGCGTTCACGGCACACCAGGGTAGAAACTTGGAGAGAGAGACCGATAAAGGATGAGCATCTGATGCCAATGAATAGTAGATCAGAGGTTGGGTTCAATCATGTAGATGTTCGTATCGCACCTGATCTCGATCATTTCAGTGAGGCAGACACCGATCTTCCCGTCGTGTATCGCCTGATGATGATTCATACATACCACCAGCATGTTTCTAGCAGTATCAGCCCCTCCATCAGACAAAGGAATTATGTGATGGACCGTGATAGGAGAATCGTCAGCGTGATGGCTCTGGTCTTTCACCGCACAGATCTGGCATACGCCCTTATGCAGTTGTTTCACAAGAAATGAAAGAAATGTATTCCTTCGCATCTGTATCGGGAGAATCCGCTGCTCTTCTTCCCTGATCATCTGCCTGATATCATATCCCTGCTCAAGCAGGCGGGTATACAGGCGGTGATATCTTCGTTGGGACGGGAGGGGTGAGCGATCCTGCCTTGCAGCGATCAGTTCTTCCCGGGTCTTTCCTGAAGGGATGAACTCTGATTGGTACTGTGGAAAGACCTCAAGCAGCCGTACAAGAAGGTCGGGATCTCCTGAAGAGATCCGGTGATTGATATCGGATTTCTGAAGGATTGCATCAAAGACCTGTCGATCTGTTACCGGTCGAAGACCGAATATCGGCCATTGTTCAAGCAGGAGCGAGAGTTCAAGTTCATCAGCTACTGCAAACTTAAGCCTGCCTCGTCTGTTCAGGATCATATTTCCGATAGCATCAGCTGCATTGAGGTCAAGCAGAGTTCTGAGTGGTAAGGAGAGGCGAAATACCTGCGTGATAAGCCGGGAATACGATATAAATGATGGAGAATACGGACCTTCAGCTCGTGCAAAAAGATATTCAAGATATGCAAGCAGCGGTGCCTCAGCACCGAGGATCAGGAGGTCGGATGCGGGATCATCATGGCAGATCTCTTGCAGCCTCGGGAGAAGTGAGGTATCAGAGTGATTCTGTTGATAAAGAATCTCATCAGAAAGGTCTTTAAACTGTTTCTGATACTTCCGCCAGTTCAGACGGGGCATGGTTACCGGGATAAGTCTGGTTTCTCTTCAGTGGGATGATCTGGTTCTGATCTGGTTCGTTCGGTAATTCCCCTGACATACTCGATAACTCCGGTAATCCTCCCAGCTACAGAATCATATAGGGGGTAGGTATACACATCGAGTTGACCGGATTTTTCACTCTCTCCACGGCCTTTAATGATCTTATGTGAAGGATGACCGGTTCTCAGGGTCTGTAAAGCAGGACAGTCAGCACATGGTGAAGACGCCTTGTGAAAGACTTCATGGCATTTCTTTCCAAGGATGGAGGTATTATCATGGGACAGTCCTTCCATCGCCTGATTTGTTTTCAGAATGCAGAGATCTGTATCAAGAACTGTTATCCCATCCTGAATACTTGAGAAGATATCATTGAAAAATTGCTCATCTTCCCTGATCCGTGCCTCTCCCCAGGCTAGATCCTTGTATTGCTGCCGTAGTTCTTCTTCGGTGGCTGCAATCTGTTCATATGCGGCCTTGAGTTCATCCTGCTCCCGTTTATGTTCAGTTACATCACGGATTGACTCAATTGCGCCGGTGACCTCACCTTCAGAGTTATACAGGGGTGTTGCAGTGAACCAGAAGTATCCGCCTTTGCCCCCATAAAAGTGGGGGAGTTCAATTTCTGAAAAGAACTTATCACCCTTCTTGGTCAGGATTTTATATTGTCCCTCAATCGTGGGATCATTTCGCAGCACTGCATCGATCAGCATCGGCCGTTTCACACCCCAGATCGGCTCTGAATATGAGAAGTCACCGGTACCAAGGATATTTTCCTGTGACACTCCGGTCATATCTTCCATTGCATGGTTCCAGGCAATGACGATTCCATCCCGGTCAATGGCAAATGTGGCATCTGGAAGGAAACTGATGATATCGTTCAGACGCCTTTCACTATCCCGGATCTGCTTCTCACTCAGGGCAAGGTCCTGGTATTGCTGCCTGAGCTCTTCTTCAGTAGCAGCGAGTTGTTCAAATGCTGCCCTGAGTTCTTCTTCGGCCTTTTTTCTCGATGTGATGTCCCTGATAGATTCAATTGCACCGATTACAACCCCTTCTGAGTTGTAAATAGGTGAGGCAACCAGCCATAGGTATGCTCCGGCGCCTCGATTAAGGGTGGGAACGTATCGTTCTGCAAAGATCTTGTCACCCTCATGGGAAATATATGGATAGAGTTTTGCTGTTTCTGAAATTTCATGCAAAACGTGATCGATCAGGAGTGGGCCCTTCTCTCCGAAGAGATGGACTGAATATACCTGGTCCCCACAACCGAGTACATCTTTTTTATTGATCCCGGTCATCTCTTCCACTGCCCGGTTCCACGCGATCACCCTGCCATCAAGATCGATAGCAAATGTCGGATCAGGTAGGAAGTCGATCAGATCAGTAAGCATCCGTTCAGAGTTTCGCAGTTCTGCCGAAACCTGCCTCCGTTCTGCTGCCAGCCGAACCTTGTGTTCAAGCTCAGCAAACTGGGACCTCGGTTCACCTCCCTTCTGTAGATAGAAATCAGCACCATTATTCAGGGCTTCAATCACAACCTCTTCCCTCCCTTTTCCGGTAAAAAGAATAAATGGGAGGGTCTTCCAGGTTTGTCTCACATTTTTCAGAAGTTCCAGCCCGTCCATCTCCGGCATCTGGTAATCTGATATCACGCAGTCATACGTGGAATCTGCAATAAGGGAGAGTGCCTGAAGGGGTGATGAGACAATATCAACCTTGAGCTTGCCTCCACGTTCAAGAAAAATCTTCCCGATCTCCAGGAGTCCGGGCTCATCATCCACATACAGGACCGACAACATAGAGGTGTAAACAGGTTAACGCCAATAATATATCAGGGTAGGCAGGAAATGAGAGACTTAGTTATATTTGTTTCTCCATCCAGACCGTATCAAAGAATTCTCCGTTCTTCTTTCCAATATTCTGAAATCTACCACAATGTGTAAAACCCTGTTTCTCATGGAATCTGATGCTCCCCTCATTCAGGGATGATATCTGCGCAAGTATGCAGGTTATCCCGGCTTCCCGACCTTTCTTTTCGAGGTACGAGAGCATCGCTCCTCCGATTCCGGTCCCGGTATGTGAAGGACTGATGAAGTAGGTCACTTCAGCAGTATGGGCAAAAGCCGGCATGGGATTATGAGGGCGAAGCATTCCGAATCCTACCAGAATGCCATCGTCCTTGATGGCTGCAGACGGAAAAGAGCCCAGAAGCCCGAGCATATGATCGTAAAAAGCATCAGGTACCGGATGCTCCAGAAAAGCTGCATAACTGTTCTTGATGTAGTGGTTGAAGATAGCAATCACTTCAGGTCCGTCAGCCCTGCTGAGCGGAGAAAAGTCAGATTCAGATATGTGGTTCATCATCTCTGCTCCATACCGGGATCTCATACGCCATCGGGCTTCCGATCGGATCCCGGCAGAATAGTTTATTGAGAGAATGGTTTAGATACTTTACTTTGCTGCATCAAAGAAGTGTCCCTACAAAGGACGGGATCTCAGGGAGATTCAACTGAGTATGTGGCGATAAAATTCCTGATATGATCATCGCGTATCTTGAGAGAGTGATCGATGGTTGTGCTCAGCCTTGTAAGGAGTTCGAGCAGAACCTGCCGATCATTATAGGAAAGGGATGAAAGATACGAGAAGACCTGATCATCAACACAGGAGTGAAGAGACGCATGCCATGCAAATGCCTTTTTTCCCGATGGAGTGAGATGAAGACAGATATTTTTCCGGTTTCCTTCTTCACGGCAGCGATCAATATACCCCTTGACCACCAGTTTCTGTACCATCTGAGACACCGCACTTTTTGTCACACCAAGGCGGCTTGCTAGTCCTGATATTGTATCATGTGGATATTGTCCTGCCATATCGATCAGGTGAATCTCTCCTGCCGATAATAACGATCCATCCCCAAGATCCACCGGCTGATTATCGATAAAGGCTGCTTTGTGTATGACCCTGATGAGAGTTTCGAGTATCTGTGTAGAGATCTTGTCAGACTCACCTGAAGGTTCATCCACCATACAAAGAATATTATGGTCAGCAGATATCTTGTTGTCGAATTATCCCTGGTTTCAACCATTTAGTGGTGGTTCATGAGCAGGTACTCAGGCAACATCATTATCTTTGAAAAAGGGTGTTTCTCTTATATGGTACGGATTCACATTCTGCTATTCCTTGGTATTCTGTGTATTACTGCCGGGATGACGTCTGCGGAAAATATTACCGGTGATTCAGGCATTACAGTTGTTGGTGAAGAGTATGCTCCGTTCTCGTATCTTGCAGATGGCAGGGCTTGTGGTCAGGCAGTGGATCTGATCGAGAATATCTCTGTTGAAGCGGGGGTCCAGATAGATCAGGGAGCCATTACATTGCTGCCTTGGGATAAGGCATACAATGCCACCAAAACCGGCCCCAAAACGCTTCTTCTGGCATTATACAGAACACCGGCCCGGGAGAACGATTTCCGGTGGGTAGGGCCATATGCGAACGATTCAAGTGCATTTTTCGTAAATTCTGCATCTAATATCAAAATAACTACTCCGCAGGACCTGAAAGATCTGAAGGTGGGGATTGTTTCAGGAGATGCACATTATGGAATGCTCACGAAATACGGCATACCTGAACCAAACATCGTGACCGCGGACAATGTCTCTTCCCTTATACGGATGGTGGAAAATGGTTCAATAGATGCTTTCTTCCATGGAGAACGTGCAGGACAACGGGCAATTGCAGAGATGAATATTGATCCAAAGGCCATGCCAGTCGCATTCAGGGTGAATGATGAGCAGGTCTGGTTTGGACTGAGTCCTGATACTCCCGAAGAGATTGTTGTTGCCCTGCAAAAGGCACTCGATAAGAGGATTACAAATATATCTGCAGAAAGCGCTTAAAATCTCAAACCCCCATTTTTTCATGTGAACATGTATGGCTCACTGATCTCAGTACTATTCGGACGAGCAGACAGGTTTATCGCACCATGAATGACACCCAACAATTCAGGAGCCGATCCAAGGATGAGTAAGAACGAATCAGATATGAAAGACGAGATCAGCAGGTTGCAGACTGAACTTGCTGATGCAGCAAAGAACTGGCTTGCCATGGACGGGCTCTGGTTCCTCGCCGTTGAAAAGGCATACGGCCTTGATGCAGCAATGGCATGTGATGTTAAGGTCTGGGAGGAGTTCTCTGTTATCGAGGCACGAAGGATCTCAGTACGCCTGAACCTTCCAGAACATGGAGGGCTCGATGCACTGGACCGTGCTCTCAGAACACGGCTCTTTGCACATATCAACACCTGCACAATTTCACGGCCTGATCCCCATACTCTTGAACTGTTCATGCTGACCTGCCGGACCCAGGATGCACGTGAACGAAAAGGACTGCCATTTTTCCCATGTAAGCAGATCGGTCTGGTGGACTATCCACGTTTTGCCAGCACAATCGATCCTGACATCAGAACTGAATGTATATCCTGTCCTCCTGATGAACGAGAAGGAGACTTCAGATGCGGATGGCGGTTTACCTTGAATAAAAAATGATGATATGTTCTGATAATTTATCGGATCCAATACCTGGTATGAATCAGAATCCAATGGAATTGTTCAGGCAGGAAGCACCCGAGGTAGCAGAAGCATTCAACAATCTGATTAAAGCGGTTGCCGGGTCAGGTGGACTTGACGGCAAGACAAAACAACTCATCTACATCGCGATGAAAGCAGCAGCAGGTGATGAAGGCGCAGTCAGGGCTCATATCCCCATGGCAAGGCAGATGGGAGCAACGAGAGAAGAGGTTGTGGATGCTATCCTCATGACACTTACTGTTTCAGGAATTAAGGGAGTAGTAACCTGTCTCCCTGAAGTGATCAGGCAGTTCGATAGTTCACAGAACTAATTCAAAGAGACCTACAATGTTCAGATCAGGATCTCCTTGATCCTGATCCCGCATTCCTCCGTGAGGGCATTGATGGCCGCCGGTTTGAAGGAGAACGCTGCCCGGGTTTTCCCCCATGCCCGGACGGATTTGGTTTTTTACCGCGGTATCCGTACCCTGATCCGGGCTTTGCAGGTCTTGAGCCGTGACTGGAATGGGAACTGCTACCCTGTCCCGGTTTATAAGAACTCTTCTTTGACTTAAGAGGAGGCCTCACACCATCTATAAGCAGATTCCGACCTTCAAACTCAGTCTCGCTCAAAGCCTCACGGGCAGCATCGGCCTGCTCCTGGGTCGCCATCTCGACAAACCCATACCCTTTCTTCTCTAGTACCCGTACACTGACAACCTCTCCAAAACGAGAGAATAATGCCTTGAGCTGCCCTTCCCTGACTGAATATGTGAGATTGCCGACAAATAATTTCCTACTGTTCATGACCGGCTCCAGAACCTGAATCCCGGGCTGGCAATGTATCAGATAAGACCAGCGTTGGGTTCCTTACGTAGGGATGAGGTTCTCGCTTTGGTGGATATCTGTGCGAGCAGAGCATAAAGGCCTATGCTCATAAGTGAAAAAAAGAGCAGATTACCCCGGTCAGGATGTTCTGGAGGCAGAGTCTTTAAGCCATACCGGAAATGACTGCCCTTCTTCCTGTACCCCATTTGGCATCGAGAAATGGGTCTGGGCAACCTGCCATCCGACAGGAGTTGAGATAAATGCTGCACTCATTCTTCCAGTCAGGGAGTGTACCTCACTATCCTTCCTGGCAGTTATTGTGCAACCTGCAATCATCCAAGCAAAACTCTGCTCCTCATTTATTTGAGTATCATAAAATTTCATAGTGACTTCATCACACTGAGAAAAATCACGGGAAATTCCGGCACGCAACTCTTCAAATGAGTGAACAACCTCATCCGGACCAGAACCAAACCCGTTAAAATGAGGCGAGGTGATTGCAAGAAGACCCTCTACATCCTTACGTGAGTAACATTCTGCCAGTTGATCAGCAGCTTCTGCAGCAGATCCGGGAAGAGAACCCTGAGTCATGTGTAATGATTAGAATAATGTAGGATAAACCTTCGGAAACATCGTTAGAATCATTACCATTCACCAGGAGCATCTTCAGCCATTCGCCATACTCCTTCAGGAACATGGATCTCAAATCTGGCACCCTGACCGGCAACTCCATTCTCCTTTATGGTAATTCCTGTGATCAGAAAGATCTCTCTGACCAGAAATAGCCCGAGCCCGGTGTTGGTACCGTATCCCCTCTCAAAGATCTTCTCCTTCTCCCCTGCTGGAACTCCATACCCGTCATCAGAGATAACCACAATCCCCTCACTCCCATCAACCCTGAAATCAAGGGTTATGCATGAGACCTCGCCACCGTGCCTGACGGCATTCTCAAATAGATTGAACACGGCCCGGCCCGCCATGGGATCTGCATAAATTTCGACGCTGCCGGCGGTATTCTCTATTCTGATTCCGTGAAGGCTGATCCCTTCCTGTGCATGCATGACCATCTCATCCACCCGTTGCCACTCAGGGTGATGAGAGCCCATCTGCTCGTACAACCGGGTAAATGATATCTGTTTATGGATGTTGGCAACTGATCGCTGAATGATCTCGATAAGATACTGGCTGCTGCACCCCTCTTCAGGAAGCAGTTCAAGAGCCCCGGTTATTACTGATATCTGGTTGAGGATATCATGACGGGTAATACTTGATAGCAGGTTCAGTTTCCGGTTTGCAGTCCAAAGTGATTCTTCTGCAGCAATCCGCTGTCCAAGTTCATGATCCAGGTCATCCGTCTTCTGCCTGATGCTGATGATGTCATCCTTGAGATGGTGAACCATCTTCCCGATACTGGTCTCTAGACGTCCGAACTCAAAGCCATGAGTATGGGTGATCGGATGATCATAAGCACCATCTGATATGATCTCAAGATCAGCCACAATCTGATCGATTGGGTGGGTGATGTACCGGGTGATCACAAATGCCACCAGTAAGACCATGATGATACTACAGACAGCCCCGATCAGATATGTCAGAAGGGCACTATTCTCGCTTTCCCTGATATCCTCCAGATCATATGTTATCTCAATAACGTGCCCCAGTTCAGACAGGGAAGGGCCTGTCGTCTCTGGTGAAGGGACATACATGTATCTCCTGTATTCGTTTGAGCCAGGATCTCCCGCGATAACAGTACTCTTCGTTGCAAAGGCTTCCTTAATATGATCTAACCGGTCAGGTAATACGGTGTATTGCACCTTGTAATGTTCAGGATTTTGGAGACCTTCTTTAGGATCATTTTTGAAGACTGCAAGTTTCCCAAATATAAACACCGACTTTACACCAGGTACACTCCCGGTGTACATATTGGATATCGTTGAAAACGATGAGAGATTTACTCTGCGTATCAGATCGTCAACATCCAGGGAGATCTCAAGAATATAATTATGATCAGGAGTGGGCTGGTATCCATACTTTCTGAACTCTCCGGATTCCAGGGACTGAACAATAGAATCAGACACATATACATCTCCCAGCCTTATAGATGTCAGATTCTGGTAAAACTCAGGATATTGTTTAAAGTCCAGACCCATTTCTGAATCATCCGTACTCCAGGTGATGACTCCCTTATGATCTATCACAAAAAGGTCTGCCAGATAGCCTGTTTCCTGGTGAATCCTCTGCTTAAGACTCTGAAGATCCATGTTGCCTGGATCCCAACCTGACACATTGAGACTTTGCAGATACTCTGACATTGCTGCCTTCAATGCGGGTTCATAAGCAGCATCATAAATGAAAAGAGTCTCCTGAAGAAGTCTGACTGAAGTAGACAGACTCTGTTCAGTATAATTCTGACTGAGAACAAACTCGTTCTCAATTGAGCGTAAATCATTAAGATAGAGAGCTGAGAAGAAGATAACGATAAGGAAGATCCCAATTATAAGCAGGACTGATATGAGCCTGTATGATAGAGAATACCTGGGTACTATCAGACGTTCATCTCCAGTTCTGCTCATTGTATAATCCCGGACATCTTGTGAAGGGGTAGAGTATTACCCATTAAAGGAGATGATAATAACTGATCTATATGATTCTTTTAATCGTCGCTGGCATTGTTGTACTGGTAATAATCGGCCTGCTGGTCTGGGCAATATCACTGTACAACAGATTCTTCAGCCTGAAGAACACCCATGAGGCTACACTGGGACAGATCAAGGTTGCCCTGAAGAAACGCCTTGACATGATAGAGCAACTCCTTGGTGCAGTGAAATCCTATGCTGCATTTGAGAAGGATACCCTGGAGAGGGTAACAGCCATGCGTGCATCGGTAGGCTCGGCAGGTGCAGGAGATCTTGCAGGAATTGAGGCTGAATCACGCTCGATGCTGGGAAGACTCTTTGCAGTTATGGAGAACTATCCTGACCTCAAGACATCTCAGACAGTAACAAGCCTGATGGACTCGGTGAAGCAGGTTGAGGATGAGATAGCCAGGCAGCGATATACTGCTAACAATGTTGCCGAACAGTTCAATACCATGATGGATACAATTCCCTCAAACTTCATCGGCAAATTTGTAGGCCTGATAAAACTCCAGTACCTTGAGTTTGCTGGTGAAGATATCGAGAAGAGACCTGAAATCTCATTTTAATCTTTTTTTGTTAGGAGTCTGGATGACTGGGTAGTAGTAGAGATCACCTGGTCGGTACACCGTTACACCCCCGGGAAAGGACATATGTACTGGATGGCTTGGCTCATCAAATACTTACATCGCGAAAGCTACCATCAGGTAATAAAGCGGTGGTACCAGGGAACATTCTCTTGAAGATAGGGATCGTATTCATCACTTGGGATGAGGATGGTACTTGGCGGAGATCACGCTCCAGTTTTCCGCTGATAAACTGGAGATCATACAATCCTGTATCTGAATAAAAACGGCAGTATACCTTCCAAGTTCCCCCTTGGTAATTACCTGAACCAGATCATCTGGGGCATTCTGAAATGTACAGGAAGGGGGATGGTCATCAGCCGGGATTGGAACCAGGATCACATCGTCTCTACAATGACCTTCCCACGAGAAAAGACTCTGACCAATCCACCACTCTCTGATACTACAATCCCTATAGCACCGGTCTCCTGAGTGATTGCTGCCACCGAGACGTGACGAGTGCCGAACCCTTTGGGCAGTGTAACACCGCTGGTATCTATAGAGATATACCTGCCTGCGGCCTCGACGATACCATTCTCCCTGATGACAAATGCACCGTCAACAAGTGACAATTCCTTGATATTCTCCCTCATGTCAGGGCTGGTTATCATCCGATCATTTTCTGAGTGGCCTGATACCGGGTTCAGGATCAACTGCCGTGACCGTTCAAGTACCGCATCGCTGTCTCCCAGGATGAAAGCGGTTCCAACAGGTTTGCCTTCCCTTCCTTCTCGTGCTATCTCGACCGCGAGTCGCATGACGGTCTTGAAGATTTCAGGATCGCCATCATAGTACGGGCCAATATCAGATGCAATCGCATCAAGATCAGGGAACGGTCCCTGGTTCGGTTGAATGGTGCGGTTTGAGAGGGAGATATCCCCTGTTTTAACAGCCTCCAGGAATTTTCTCCTGTGATAGAGGGCAAAGCCGGCTGCAAACATCCCGGTGATGATTACTCCTGATGCGATCCAGAGCAGGGGTGTGCCGGTGGGAGGCGGGCTATTGACTGGCTGGCGATCAGTTGTGTTGTTCACCCTGATACTTCCGGAAATGTTTACTGATGCCGGATATCCGGGATCTATTGTTAGCAGGAACCGGTAGGCCTGATATGCTTCATCCCACATTCCGAGGTTCTCATAGCAGAGTGCCTTGTGATACCAGGCATCAGCATAATAGGGTTCTCGTGCAATGGCACGATCATACTCCTCAACCGCTGCTGAGTAATCACCGGCATCCTCGTATGCCCGGCCCCACTGGAAGTATGTCGAGGCAGACTCGTTATCATCAGGATTCCCTGTCAGTTTACCTTCAGGAGTTGCAGTTGTCTTGGCTGCCGTCGGTGTTGCCCTCACCTGGGGGAGTTCAGGGGTTGGAGTTCCTGATGGTGTCACAGATGGCTGATCAACAGGTGGTTTTATTACCGGCTCCTTGGTATGAATCGGAGCGATGGTCGCCTTGGCTGTTGGGCTCCCCGTTGTCTTGAGCGGGGTTTCAAGAGCTGCCAGTGACGTTACCTGCGTTGGAACTGTCTGACCAGAAGTATCTGCCATGACCCCCTGGGAAACTATTGATACTGCAAGAAGCAGCACCAGCAGTACGCAATACCAGGGGGAGGGGTTCATGGTACAAATAACGTTTTTTTGCAAGATAAAGATAACACCCGGTATTGAGGCCTGTTTTTTCTATTCTGTTGGATAATTTATTTTATTCAATGACAGCGCCCTGGCCCGAAGGGTCAGACTGCCTGAACCTGATCCAGAGTCAGGCAAACCCGGCGATTATTGTGTGATCTGAGGTGACATTGATGAACCGGTACTCGGACATCGGACTGGTCTGAATACCATCGATGACCAGGTATGATATCTTGTGGGATCCATCAGGAGAGATCATGAACGACCCTGTACCCTTGTCCTCAATACTCACGGATCCGTTTGGATAGATAGAACCTCCAGGACCTGCTGAAGCCCGGATTACATGGGATGATGCGGATGAAGACTGGCTGACTCCGTTCGTTACAACAACTGCAGTGGGCGCACTGTCAGTATGGTTTGCTGATGTGCGTGTCTGGTTAACTGTCGAACTGTTTGCTCCATTAGAAGTCTGATTAACTGCTGGAGATGAAGATGACAGTTCAGTCTTGTTAATGGTTCTCGAAGGCAGAGATGTATTTCCCGGATTTATTGCACCAGTGGTTTGTTCAGCTGCCGGGTTATACGTGTTACCTGCTGATTTAACCCCATTCTGTATAGGCTGAGGGATCGACTGACTGGTTGTATTGACAGGGCTTTTTATCAGGGAGACAGAGATCGATGTCGTCTGTCCGGCTCCGGGATACGGGTATATCGGGCCGGAAACAGGAATGTATCCATCTTTTTCAACCCGGTAGGTCGTGTATTCGAGACCACCGACAGGAACCGGAACTGCAAGGTCCTTCTGCTTCATGGTATCGAGCCTGATTTCAGTGCCAGTTGTGGTCGTCAGAATGATACGGCCCCCTGCCTCTGATACCTGGAACACGAGGTATCCGTTTTGTGCTGGAAGTGCCAGTTTATCTGTCTCTCCTTCAATTAAGGAGGTATTGTTGCCTGATTCTGAAGAGATGTTTCCACCTTCAGAACTCTGACCTGAATCTGAGGTGTTGACAGATGGAGAGGAGACCTGAAGGAACTGACTGTTTCCGGTAGGATACGCATTCGCTACAGACCGGTTCATGATCGGATCATTGAGGGTCAGAACGGGAGCAGGATTACTCAAATTAGTTGCATTTCCTGACTTGGTAATATTTGTCAGAACCACTTCTTTTTCTGTGACAGAGGGGGTCACGACCTCTTTCACAGGGGATACAGACGAACTGTTTTCAGAGACTGACGGGTGAGCCTGACTTTCTTCAGGCTGTATTTCCGGTTCAGGTGTCTGATTGGAGGATGTATCAGGGGTTGAGTTGGTACTGTTTATATCAGGAGTTATTTCCTGCTCTTCAGGAGCCTTGGTTGCAGTTGTATGAGTGAGCGGAAGGTAGTCGATGTTGTATTCGTTGATCCGGTATGGTTGATCGGCAATTCCAAAGCCGTCTTTATCAGATGCGGTGTCTGAGTACCCCTTTGTACCGGCTGCAGATCCCCAGTAGTTTCCACCAAGATATGGTCCTCCCAGAATGTTGGTGCCAGGCTTCTGGGTTTTGTTCCAGGCGATATCTGTACTGACATCGTCAACCACAACATTCTCAAATGAACTGAAGTAGTTATCAGTGATCTCGGCATTGTGGACATCGTTGCCGATGATAAGCACTGCTCCGACTTCAGTCTGGGAGAGTGTGTTTCCTGTGATCTCTGATTGCTTAGAATTCTCAATCTTCAACGCGGCATATTTGTTGTCGCTTATTCCATTCTTCTTTACGACTGTGCCCTCCGAGTCGGTGACCTCGACACCATAAACCTTACAGGTGTTTATGGTATTTTCTTCCAGCACAGTCTGTTGCGAATTGGCGACACCAATCCCCACACCACAACTCTTGATGGTATTCTTCTTCAGATCGGTATTGGTCGAGAGTTCTTCAACAACGACACCGGATGAGCAGTCACGAATCTGGTTCTCCTCAACTCTGACAAAATCAGAGTACTCAAGATGAATACCCTTGTCACACTTTACGATGTCGCACCCAGTGATGAGGTTTGAATCACCCTTCTGGCCTTTTACATAGTTATAGACAACACCACCCTCCCAGTTCTCAAGGTTGAGATTTTTCACTGTGACGTTGGTGATCGAGCCCCCATACTTATTGACAAATACGCCGGCCGACTTCTCACGCTCTTCTCCCCCAAGAAAATGGCCTTCACCATTTATCACGACGTTAGAGCACTGAACCTGAATACCATAAACATCTGTGATCTCTCTGGCATCCTCGCTCAGTTCATACACACCGGGAGAAGTAATCACAGCTGGTGCTTTAATCGGCTGGGCAGCAGCCATAGTTCCGAAAAGTGCCCCCATGACAACCAGAAGGATTATCCCCCGGCTGATCTGTCCCATCCTGCTCATATTGTTACACCTGATTTACGCATTCCGGAAGAGGTGACCTCAAACAACCCCTGTCACCGGTCAGCGCCATAATAGTAAGATTTCATTAGATCGGCTATAAGGTTCTCGGCTTATGCCCCCTTTTTTCAACGGTGACACAGAAAAAGCCGGGAACTATGAAAAGATAGTGCGCACGAAATAGCGTATTGAAAATATAATAAAAATCGAATATTTAATAAAAATAAAGGAAATCAGGGCTGATGACTCAAACCTACTGAGAGTCTTCCCCTCCCAGACGGCGTACCACAGCGATGTTTTCTGCGTCACCGCGCCGATCGTCAACCGGTGTTTCACAGATGACGGGGATTTTAGAAAAACCTTGATGCTGGAGGACTGCCGCAATACCCTGCTCCCCGATGGACCCGCATCCGATATGCTCATGTCTGTCAAGACCCGAGCCACATGCTCCTTTTGCATCATTCAGATGGATGAGGGCGATTCGGGACAGACCAAAGAGAGTATCTATCTGCTCAGCAACTGACGAGACATCATCAGGTGTCCGCAGATCATACCCTGCTGCAAATGCATGACAGGTGTCAAAGCAGATACCAGTCCGGCTTTTGTCTCCGATCCCATCAAGTACCGTGGCGATCTCTTCAAGTCTGCTGCCGACTGAATTGCGTTCTCCGGCTGTATTTTCCAGCAGCAGGGTAACATCAGAAGGGTCCTGATCAAAAGCCTGCAGTACTGCAGAAATTACCCGGTCCCGTCCAAGACTGGTGTCATCGGCTGCATGCCCGAGATGGGTTACCAGGTACGGGATACCCAGAAGAGAGCACCGCTGCAGTTCTAGCAACAGTGCATCAACTGACTTACAGTACATCTCTGGTTTCTCTGATGAGAGATTGGGAAGGTATGGCATATGGGCGAAGACCGGCTTTAGTGATGAGGCAGACACTGCATTTCTGAACGCTTCAGCATCCTTATCGGAGATCTCCTTCGCTGCCCAACCACGGGGATTTTTGGTGAAAATCTGAAAACAGTCACATCCCCGTTCCACAGCCCGGCCTGCTGCCTGGTCCAGTGAACCTGCTATTGATACATGAACGCCTGCAACAACCATGATATCACGGCTTTATCAGGATAGTCTTCTCTTCAAGATAATGTTCCAGTGCATAGCGGCCATTCTCCCTGCCGATCCCCGAGTCCTTTGTGCCGCCAAAGGGTACTTCCGGAGGGATCTTGAGATGCTGATTCACCCACACAATCCCTGCCTGCAGTTCTTCACATGCCCTGATGATGATGCGGGTATCATGTGTCCATACCGAGGCTCCAAGCCCGAACTGTGTGCTGTTTGCAGCCGATATTGCGTCGTCAAGCGTATCAAACGGCATGACAGGGAGGACAGGTCCGAAGACCTCTTCCCTGAGAACAGGAGCAGCAGAGTCGAGGCCTGAAAGAAGGGTTGGTTCATAGAATGAACTCCCGGAATTGCCGGTCGTTATTTCTTTTCCTCCGGTTTCTACTGTCCCAAATCCGCCTTCGATAGTCCTCTCAACCTGGTCTGAAATGAGGGTTCGCTGAGCAAGAGAGTGAACCGGCCCCATATCAACACCGGACTCTAGACCATTACCTACCTTCAGCGAAGAGATAAGGTTCTGTAGTTTGTGTACAAACTCCTCTTCTACAGATGAATCAACAAACAACCGTTTTACTGCTGTGCAGGTCTGGCCACAATTGAAGAATCTCCCGGCTACTGCTCCTTTTGCTGCTTCGGTCAGATCAGCATCGTTGCACACAATCATCGGGTCACTCCCCCCGAGTTCAAGGGTGACACGTTTAAAGAAAGGAGCAGCCAGGGATGCAACTCTCCTTCCGGTTCCGACTTCACCGGTGAATGAGACCGCCCGGATGCCAGGGTGGGATGCAATAGCCTCACCGACAACCGGTCCGGGACCCGTAACAACCTGAAGGATATCGGCAGGGAGACCTGCTTCAACCAGACACCCGGCAAGTTGTATACAGGTCAGTGGGGCTGTTGAGGCAGGTTTCAGAATAAGGGAGTTGCCAGCTGCCAGAGCCGGACCGACCTTCCATCCCATGATAATGGCCGGAACATTCCAGGGGATGATGGCACCACAGACACCAAGCGGATTTCTGGATACGATCGCATGCCCATATGCTGAGGAGTGCCCGAAGTCCCCTTTCAAGAGCCCTGATATCGAGGCGTAATACTCCAGTATCCGCGCAAACCCGGCGATCTCATTTCTGGATTCTTTGAGGGGTTTTCCCTGTTCACGGGTGAGAAGTCCTGCAAGGTCAGCCTGTCTGTTCCTGACCAGTGAAGCAGCCCCGAACAGTACTTTTGCCCGGTCGGTTGCATCCTTAGCAGCCCACTTTGGAGATGCTTCAGATGCACGGTAAAATGCAGCTTTCACATCATCCACCGATCCCTGACTGATTCGCCCTACAACCTCCCCGGTAGCCGGGTTGGTAACAGGTATTGTATTGAAATCATCATGGGTCTGAACCGGCATATCCATGATCAGGCATCGATGTCAGAAGCAAAAAAGATGAGTTTGGGTAAATAGATCAGGTTTCAGGAGTTGACCCCTGCATACATAGCATCGAGCCGGTCTGCGATCCCGCTCCACTGGAAGTCGCGATATACCTTGGCCCTTCCACTCCGTCCCCACCTGCGTGATCGTTCCATATTGTCGAGTGCTTCACAGATCCCTGATGCTATACTATCAGGTGATACCGAAGTCCGTATGCCGTCGTGGTATTGTTCGATGTTTTCATGAAGACCGCCCACATCACAGGCCACCACCGGCTTTCCTGCACTCCATGCTTCAGGCAGTACAATGCCAAACGGTTCATTCCTGCTTGGGATCACAACGACATCTGCAGCAGCAAGCAGACGAACATACTGGGTATCGGTAATATATCCGGGGAACCGGATCGGCAAGCCCATTGCTCTCGAACGTTCCTGGAGCCATGGCCGCATCCCCCCGTCTCCGGCCATGATCGCCTGAACACCCCAGAACCGGTCCTTCACCCGTGGCAGGGCATCAAGCAGAATATCGGGACCTTTCTGTACAGCCATTCTTCCGATGAAGAGAACGGTAGGGGCATAGGGATGAATTCCCAACTCCTGCTTCACGGCTCCCTGGTCAAGACTCACATCAAACTGCTCTGGAACCACCCCGTTCGGGAAGACCTTCACCTTCCAGTCAGGGACATTATAAAGATTTATCACTTCATCTTTCAACACACCTGACACGGTGGTCACCTGTTTGGCAATCAGGCCGGCATACCACTCCTTTCCACAGATCTCATGGTATTCCCACCAGCTGCCATGCTGATTTCCATTCCTGCCATACTCGGTCGAGTGATAGGTGAACACAGTGTTCCTATCCTGCAGAAGATGCAGAGCCTCAGTTACGTGCCAGTCATGGAAATGGAGAAGATCAAAGTGTGGAGAGTCAAGGGAGTGAAACCTATCTGCCATCATATGACTCATATTACGGCAGTATTCAACCACATTGTTGCCATATGGGCGAACCGTATGGTAATGAACACCTCCGAAGGTGAAGTCCCCGTCTCCCCTTGTAAAGAAGTGAACCTCATTCTTCTTTGCCAGTTCCTGTGCGAGATACGTGGCAGCGTTCGCTAGACCGCCCACTCGATCAGTATAGAGTGATTCCCAGCAGAAGTATGCTATTTTTTTTCGTTCCATGCGTCATCTCCAGTTCTGTCAATTGTCTTCAACAAAGACCGGGCCGAAATTAAAGTTGTCAGAGTTCAGGTTTCAGGACATCATAATTATTATAAAATTCATTTGAGATTGCAGAGTGATTTTCTCTGCCCACACATCTCCAGTAGCGCCAATAATATATAAATTAACCTGCCACCCTGGAAATCCAATGATCTGCAATGTTTTTTGCAGATATTCTCATCTCCATCCTTTGAAATACCGCCAGGATCTCTCCTCCTTTGCAACAGGAGAGGGAGATGCAACACCCCACCACCATAGTGACCTTCTTCTGTCCATAAATATACTTGCCATGCAGTCGTAAATCGTCCTAAATAGATTAAATCGGGAAAATTCATCTTCAAATTTAAATCAGGGATGTCAGGTTTCCATGCGTCCGTACCGGTTCCCATCTGCAGGTATCATCAGCACAACAATGCATAAATATGTACAATTGCATACATGAATGTACATGATTCAAACAAAAGATACATTCAGCCAGGTGATGCCGGTGGAATGGAGTCCGCAGTGACAGGAGAGTGCCTGTCACCGGATCTGTCATATGATGCATTCATCCATCTGGCAGAGAACCTGCAGAGACCGGAAATCATCCCGGTGACCATGACCATTCCAATCCATGATGTATCACCGGCGGTGCTTTATCAGCATCTTCGTACAGAAAAGGGATTTCTCCTTGAGTCAATGGAAGGGGTACCCCGCCGTGCAGTGCGATCAATCATCGGAACGGGTATACAGCAACTCTTCATTTTACAGGGGGAGAAGGAAAGATCAGATCCTATCTGGAAGATCCGCAGGTTCATGGAAGATTATCCTCTTTCAGGAAAAGCACCATCAGGATTTGCAGGTGGCCTTGTCGGGTACTGTTCCTACGACATGGTATCTGACCTGAATGAAGGATATCTGGATGCCGGAAGAGAAGAGAACTGCCCGATTGGAAAGTTCATGATCGCCAGCTCCGGGGTTGTCCTGGATCACCAGAATAACACCTGCATGGTATTCTCAAGCCCGCTCGTACATCAGGATGTCGAGCCGGGCCGGCTCTATGAACAGGCAGTTGTGGAGATCCAAACACTTGCAGAGAAGGTCCTGACCATCAAGGATGAAAACTGTTCAGAGAATGGGTGTTCTGAAGTTCGTGAGATCCCGCTCACCTCGCCGATGGGAAAGGAAGAGTTTGAGTCTGCGGTCAGGAAGACGCTTGAACATATCAGGGCAGGAGATATCTTCCAGGCTGTAGTCTCACGCCGGTTCCAGACACCATACACAGGAGATCCATTCAGGATCTACGAGGAGGTTCGCCAGGTCAACCCATCTCCTTACCTCTACTTCCTTGAGTTCGGGGATGAGACAGTCATCGGTTCAAGCCCTGAGATGCTGGTCAAGGCGGATGGTGAGGATATCTTTACCGTCCCGATTGCAGGAACACGCCCACGTGGAAAGGATGCAGCCGAAGACGCACGGCTTGCAGAAGAGATGCTTTCCGATGAGAAGGAGAAAGCAGAACATCTGATGCTTGTGGATCTTGCCAGGAATGATATTGGAAAGGTGGCTGCCTTTGGATCAGTGAGGGTCAGCTCGTTCATGGAGGTGGAAAAGTTCTCCCATGTTCAGCACCTGACCTCCCAGGTTACAGGAAGGCTTGCAGAAGGAACAGACAGATTTGATGCACTTGGTTCCTGTTTTCCTGCCGGCACCGTCTCTGGTGCGCCTAAACTGCGAGCCATGCAGATCATTTCCGGACTTGAACCACACCCACGGGGATTGTATGCAGGAGCAGTCGGGTACATCGGATTCGATGACCGGCTCGAGTTTGCAATCGCCATCCGGACAACCGTTGTCAGGGATGGAGTTGCCAGTTTCCAGACAGGGGCAGGAATCGTTGCAGATTCTGACCCAACCCGTGAGTACGAAGAGACGAGACAGAAAGCAGGAGCGATGCTTGCAGCACTCTCCCGGGCAGGTGCTGTTCCAGGAACAGCAGAACCAAGGACCGCAGGAGGCCAGGCATGAACGTTACAATCATTGACTGCTTTGATAGTTTCACGTACAACCTTCACCAGCTCGTGGGAACGCTCGGGGCTGACCCGGTAGCGATCACCTGCGACCGTGATATCAACTCAATAGAGAAGACAGCACCGGATCGGATCATCCTCTCACCAGGACCGGGAACCCCTGAAGATTCAGGAGTATGCCGTGCGGTTATCGAGCGGTATGCTGGTGTTGTTCCGATCCTGGGCGTCTGCCTCGGGCACCAGACGATCATCCACACCTTCGGGGGAGATATCGTCAGGCTGAATGAACCGGTACACGGTAAGACCTGTAGGATCTCACACACAGGAACCAGGCTCTTTCAGGGAATATCACAAGCATTCACCGCAACCAGGTATCACTCCCTGACCGCTGACCGGGAAAGCCTCCCTCATGAGTTCAGGATTACGGCAACATCGGAGGGAGACGACTGTATCATGGCTGTCTCACACGAACGATTCCCGCTTCACGGCGTCCAGTTCCATCCAGAGAGCATTATGACCCCGGCAGGACGTCAGATCATGGAGAACTTTCTGAAGACCGGAGGCATCTGATGATTCACCAGGCGATCGAACGGGTGATTGCACGGGAAAATCTCTGTCCCGAAGAAGCAACCGCTGTGATGGATCAGATTGCAACAGGAAATGCAACCGGAGCTCAGATTGGATCATTCCTTACAGCACTCAGAATGAAAGGCGTTACTGCATCAGAGATCGCCTCATTCGCACGGGTGATGCAGAACTGTGCTGTTCCTGTTACACCTCATGTATCAGGGACGATGGTCGATACATGTGGAACCGGTGGAGACTCGGGTACAGGAGGGACATTTAATATCAGCACCGCTGCCGGAATCGTGGCTGCTGCAGCAGGTGTTCATATCGTAAAGCATGGAAACCGGAGTGTCTCAAGCAGATGTGGATCAGCTGATGTGCTAGAAGCACTAGGGGTCATAATCGAACAGACACCTGAAGCAGCTGCGAGGACGGTAGAAGAGGCAGGGATTGGATTCTTCTTTGCACCGCAGTATCATCCTGCAATGCGTCATGTAGCCCCGGTACGAAGAGAACTCGGGATCTACACGGTCTTTAATATCCTTGGCCCGCTCCTCAACCCGGCAAAGGCACAGGCCCGTCTCATCGGGGTCTACGATCCTGCACTGGTCATGATAATCGCTGATGCACTCCGCGAACTTGGTGTCCAGCGTGCAATGGTTGTGCATGGTGACGGGCTCGATGAGATCACGATTACAGGCTCAACACTCGTGGGTGAACTAGATAACGGGAGACTGAGTGTCAGGACCATCACCCCGGAAGAGTTCGGAATAAAACGGGCTGATATCAGGATGATCAGAGGAGGAGAACCTGCAGAGAATGCAGCAATTATCAGGTCGGTACTTGCCGGAACACCAGGACCGGCACTTGATGTTGTAGCCCTGAATGCCGGTGCTGCAATCTTTGTTGGCGGAAGAGCAGCAGATATCGGCGAAGGGATAAATCTGGCATACAATGCCATCCGGTCAGGAGCAGCTGCACAGAAACTTGAGGACCTGATCCGGCTTTCTGGGAGGGCAGCATGATCCTGGATCAGATCGTTCAGGCTTCAGTCAACAGGGCCGAGGCACTCTCAGCAGGATGTGAAACCAGTGTGGAATTCAGAGGACATCCGAAAGGTCAGCAGACCATCAGCCTCCTGAAGGCAGTCACCGGGGCAACAGATCGCAACGCTGTTATTGCCGAGATGAAACCCGCAAGTCCGTCCAGGGGACACATCAGGGCAATAACAGACCCGGTTTCTGTCTCCCAGGATCTCATCAGCGGTGGATGTTGTGCCCTCTCGGTGATCACCGAACCTGCATTCTTTCATGGAACAATCAACACTATCCCTGCAATCAGAGAGCAGACCGGCGTTCCAATCCTGCGCAAGGACTTCATCGTAGACCCAAGACAGATAGAAGAGACAAGAATTGCTGGTGCAGATGCAGTTCTCCTGATCACGGCGGTACTAGGAGACCGGCTCAGTGAGTTCGTTGATTCTGCCAGAAAGGCAGGTCTTGAACCACTCGTGGAAGTCCATGACAGGCAGGAGGTCAGGACTGCACTTGATACCAGTGCAGATCTCATCGGAATAAACAACAGGAACCTGAAGACCCTGAAGACTGATCTCTCTACAACGATACGACTTGCACCGATGATACGAAGGGCAGACAGAACGGTTATCGCAGAGAGCGGAGTCACCTGGCCGTGTGATGTCCGGACCCTCCGGCAATATGCAAACGGATACCTGATCGGGTCAAGTATTATGGCAGCAGAGAATCCACGAAGAAGACTGGAGGGATTCGTATACGCGTAAAAATATGTGGGATCACAAGGCCCGAGGATGCACGCACCGCTGATCATGTTGGTGCAGATGCAGTCGGGGTTGTCCTCTTCTCAGACTCACCCCGATCTGTGGAGCCGAAGAGGGCTGCAGAGATATTCAGGGCAGCCGGGCCGTACATGGGAAGAGTCTGTGTCTCACACACCAGTTCACGGGCCGAACTGGATGAGATCCTGCAGTTATGCCCGACGGCAGTCCAGATATCATACCATCACACCATCCCTGAAGACTGCAATATCCAGGTGATCAGGGTTGTTGAACCCGGTATGGAACTTCCGGGACCGCAAGATACCGATGCTCTCATCGTTGATGCAAGCCAGGGAAAAGGAAGAGCATTCAATCCTGATTTTTTCAGGAGTGTTATGAATAATACAGGGCTGCCGGTTATCCTGGCAGGTGGTTTAAGGCCCGATAACGTCGCAGAGGCAGTACGGACTTTGAGTCCATATGCCGTCGATGTGGCTTCCGGGGTTGAAACGTCCCCCGGAATCAAGGATCCCGAAATGATCAGATCCTTTGTGCGGAATGCACGGTTACAATCATGAAACTACAAACACGATTCGGTGAATACGGGGGATGCTATGTCCCTGAAACCCTCATCGCAGCACTAGAAGAACTTGAAGATGCATACCTGCACATCCTTCCCACCAGCGAGTTCCAGAACGAGCTCAGGGAATTTCTCACAGAGTTTGCAGGACGGGAAACCCCGCTTACCTTCTGTAAAAACATGTCTGCAGACCTTGGATGCCGGGTCTATCTCAAACGCGAAGACCTGCTCCATTCAGGAGCACACAAACTGAATAATGCGATGGGTCAGGCACTTCTCGCTAAATTCATGGGAAAAAAGCGCCTCATTGCCGAGACCGGAGCAGGTCAGCACGGTGTTGCAACTGCAATAGCCGGGGCTGCACTCGGCATGAGTGTTGATGTGTACATGGGTGATGTGGACATGAAACGCCAGGCTCTGAACGTGGCACGGATGAACATGATGGGTGCACGGGTCATTCCGGTGTTATCAGGTACACAGACACTCAAGGATGCCATCAACGAAGCGATGCGTGACTGGGCGGCCACAGTCGGGGACACTCATTATCTGATCGGGACCGTGGTAGGACCACACCCGTTCCCCCTTCTGGTCAGGGATCTTCAGTCAGTCATCGGCACTGAAACCAGAAGACAGATCCAAGAGAAGGAAGGGAGGCTGCCAACGATCGTCATCGCCTGCATCGGCGGTGGTTCAAACGCAATCGGAATGTTCCATCCGTTTGTATCTGACAAGGTCACTCTGATCGGTGTTGAGGCAGGAGGCGAGGGCCTGGACGGAAAGCATGGAGCTACCCTCTGCGGAGGTTCGCCGGGAGTACTGCATGGCAACTTCTCTTACATCCTGCAGGATACATACGGACAGATCCAGGAGTCCCACTCGGTGTCTGCCGGACTGGATTACCCGGGAGTCGGGCCTGAACACTCGATGCACAAGGACTCAGGACGGGTCACATACACCGCAGTCACCGATGATGAGGCACTCGATGCATTCCTCTATCTCTCACGGACAGAGGGGATCATCCCTGCACTCGAGTCATCTCATGCGGTCGCCTATGCCAGAAAGATTGGGCCAACACTCAAAGAAGATGACATTCTGGTGATCAATCTCTCGGGTCGCGGTGACAAGGATGTTTCACAGGTGATAGACCTGCTCGAGCAGAGGGGGGTTGCATTATGAGAAACGGAAAAGAGCAGATAGAAGCGGTTTTTGCAGCAAAGAAAAGACCACTCCTTGTTGCATTCACGGTGGCCGGTGATCCGGACTACAGAACAAGTCTTCGAATCATCAGGGAGATGTCGGCAGCAGGTGCAGATATCATCGAACTTGGACTTCCATTCTCAGACCCGGTCGCTGACGGGCCGGTGATCCAGCGGGCAGACCTCAGGGCCATGGATGCAGGAATGAACACAGACCGGCTCTTTGACCTGGTCAAAGAGTTCAGAACTGAAAGCAATGTCCCGGTTGTCATCCTGACCTATGCAAACCTGATTATGAGAAGAGGAATCGCCACGTTCTACGCAGATGCTGCAACGGCAGGCATCGATGGCGTTGTTATCGCTGACGTTCCCTTTGAAGAGACAGAACCGTTCACCAAAGCAGCTGGAGAGACAGGAATTGCACAAATAATGATGGTGAGCCCGACAACATCTGACGAGCGGCTTGAAGGGATACTCGCGAAGGCTGCAGGATTCATCTATCTCGTCGCTGTGATGGGTGTGACCGGTGCAAGAACGGGGGTTGAACAGCCTGCAGTTGATCTGCTTACACTGGTACAGAAAAAGACCTCTGTACCTGTCGCACCGGGATTTGGAATCTCTACTCCTAACCAGGTGAAAGAATGGGCAGAAAAAGGGGCAGATGCTGTCATTGTGGGTTCAGCAATCGTGAAGAGGATTGAGGACCACATCGGAGACCCGGATAAAATAATTACTGCTGTCGGGGATTACATCAGAACACTGAAGAGTTAGAAGCAGATTACTCAACTGCAGGTACAGGTGCTGGAAGACAGACGAAAAAACTTGCACCCTTCCCTTTTCCCCTGCTCTCCACCCGGACTGTTCCGCGGTATAACCTGACAAGCCTTTTTACAATGGCCAGACCAAGCCCTGATGAACTTCGATCATGACGGGAGGAGTCAGCCATGTAAAACTCCTCAAAGACATGATCCTTCTCTTCTGCAGACAACCCGATTCCATCATCTCCGACCTGGATACAGGCCATATCTCCTTCATTATTAGATCTGATCCAGATCGAACCACCTTTTGATGTATACTTTGCAGCATTACCGATGAGGTTATCAAAGACAGTACCTGCATCCGAAAGAGAGAAGAGGAGTGAGAGATCATCGGGAACCTCAACTGATATCTCCAGTTCCTTCTTCTGGATGTAAATCCTGTGTTTCTGCAGTGACTCCAGGAGGACAGGTTTGATCAGAACAGGCTCGGGTTTTACCTCGATATCATCCCGGCTCAGCCGTGCAATGGTCAGAATTTTCTCGATCTGCTCCTGAATTGAATAGACTGACCTGAGCATGACTACAAGCGACTCCTTTGTGCCCGGATCCGGTTCATCATCAATGAGAGTAGGCAGGAGAGCACGAAGCGGGGTTAGGGGAGTTTTCAGGTCATGACCCAGCTGGGTGATGAAATCATCCTTCTGTTTCATCAGTTTGATAACCTGTTCAGTACGTTCCTTCACCCTCTTGTCAAGATCCTGGTTTATATCGATCATCTGGTTTGCGAGAAAATCCAGTTCCTTGTTTTTATCAGCCATCTCGGCCGCATACCGCCGGATCTGTTCTTCTGTCTTCTTCCGTTCGGTGATGTCACGTGCAACAATGAGCATTGCAGGGCTGTCCTGGAATACGATGGGTGCAGACGACATCTCAACCGTGACTGGAGAGTGGTCCAGCCTGACAAGTTCCTCTTCAGAGGTCTGTGCTGAGTCAGCCCTGCCTTCCGGTTGCTCAAACCGGGAACGGAACGCATCGAGAAGGGATGGATGGAGAATCTCAGACATCCTGACCCCTTCTACATTCAGGGAATCAGGAATACCCAGCAGTCTGGCACCTGCAGGGTTGATAAACAACATCTCAGTTCCATCATAGACAAAGATCGCATCTGGTGAGAGTTCAACCAGGCGTCTGTACCGGTCCTGACTCTCCCTGAGAGCCCTCTCGGCAAATCTGCGTTCTTCGATCTCTGATCTAAGAACTGAGTTTACCCGGGTCAGTTCGGCAGTCCGCTCCTCGACCCGGTGCTCCAGGTCCTCTCGTGATCTGACCAGTTCTTCTTCGGTCAGTTTCCTGTCAGTAATATCTCTGATACTCTCGATTGCACCAACGATCTCACCTTGTGAGTCTCTGAGTGGGGAGGCTGCACCCCAGAGGTATCTGGTTCCCCCTGAAGGGCTTGTCATGTATGCCTCTCCAATAACGATATCACCACTTCGTGAGATTATTGGATATATCTCTTCAGACTGCTCGTTCTCTTCCAGAGCAAGATCGATCAGAATTGGTCTGGGAGATCCATAGAACGGTATGGCATAGGCATGGTCTCCCTTTCCTAGATACTCGCGGGCAGGAGCTCCGGTCAGCTGCTCCATCGCACGATTCCAGGCTATCACTACACCCCTCCGGTCGATGACAAAGGTTGCATCAGGAAGAAAGTCAATAACATCGGCAAGTCTTCGTTCAGACTCGCGGATCGCTTCTTCTGATCTCTTCTGTTCTGATATGTCAAGGACAATCCCCCTGAATCCGGTTACCTCCCCATCTTTGTGTATCGGTGACGAGTAGATAACCACCGGGATGATGTTTCCATCTGACCGGAATGCACGATACTCGTGGGGAATTACCTCACTGGAGACCGGAATCTCACCCATACTTTCTATTGCTTTTGCCCGGTCTTCAGGAATGATCAGGTCAAGAACACAGAGATCGGGAGGCAATGGGCCTTCAGGGTATCCAAAGGTTCTGAATGCCTGGCGATTAGCATATGTGATGATTCCTTTCAGATCACATTCATACACGATCTGGGGGAGCAGATCGGCGAGTTCACGATAACGCTGTTCACTCTCCCTGAGTTTCTTCTGGTTAGATTCCAGTTCTTTCAGGTAACTGACACGTTCCTCCTCGGTGGCAAGTAGTTCTTCGTATGCGGCACTCAGTTCAGAATTCTTTCGTGAAAGTTCCTCTTCCCTCTCCCGCAGAGCCAGTTCAGCCCGGCGGTTTCCGACAGCTGCCCTGATCTTGTGAACCAGCTCGGCAAAAAGAGTCTGTGGATCTCCTCCTTTCTGGAGATAGAAGGTAGCACCACTGTTGATGGCCTCCATGACAACCTCCTCACGCCCCTTTCCCGTGAAGAGAATAAATGGAAGTGACGAGGACTGCCTGACCCTCTGAAGAAGTTCAATGCCATTCATCCCGGGCATCTGATAATCTGATACAATAACATCACACAGATCACGGGAGACCAGATCAAGCACTTCAGACCCTCTTCCGGCAGTAATGACCTTCAGGGGGCTTCTAGCCTCAATAAAAGTCTTGAAGAAGAGGCACATTTCAGGGTCATCATCCACATACAGCACGATAATATCTGATGAGGGTGAATCAGGGCTTTTTCCAGTTTCCTGATACCGGGCATCCGTCAGGCTGCTTCCCTCACCAGACATATTCACCTTTATACTGGTGAGTGATTGAACAACAGATGATATGAAGTCTACTGTTTACCCGGTCATATCAGGCATCCTGGTGAAAAAGAGAGAACCGGATAAGCCTGATAAAAAATTATGAGGCTGCAAGTTTTTTTCCGAGCTGATATGCCTTGTCCATCGCTGAAACATTCTTCTCGACGTCCTTGGGAGCATCAAGACCGCCTGCGATGATCGGATCTGATACAGATACCTGGAGAAATGACATTGCAAAGTTGAATGTATCTGCGATACCGGTAAAGGCAGCCACATTGTCATCGCCCTGCGCAAGGATGACTGCAGACTTTTTCCCTGATGCAATCCGGGGCTTGTATTCCGCGTCAATGAGAGCATACAGCCGGTCTACAAACTGCTTCATCTGACCGGTCATCTGTGCAAAATAGACAGGAGTTCCGAAGATCAGTACATCTGCCTCACGAATCTTGGTATACAGTGTCTGCATGTCGTCGTCGATCCTGCAGGTCTCATGTGACTTGCAGTACTTGCATCCCTTGCAGCCGGTGATCTCAAGTGATGGAATATGCACCTGCTCAACATCTGCGCCTGCATCTTTTGCCCCTGCAAGAGCCTGGGAGACGAGTGTTGCAGTATTGCCCACTGGTCGGGGACTTCCGACAAATCCGAGTACCTTCATGCTCATGATCTCATCTGTGTGGAGCATATAATCTTTCGATGCCCGGGCCATCCAATCTCTCAATAGACAAAAAGGCTGAAATGAACTGCGGCCCTGAATAACATATGGACGCTCGGTTCCTTATTTACTCACTTCTCCTGCTCCTGCTCTTCATCCCAGGATCCATATTAGCAGAAAATAACACATCTGTTGGAACAGACACATCTCACTCAGCAGCCACAGGTGACCAGGAGGCACTGATGAACCTGGCCCTTGATGCGAAAGCGTATGCCCTTGAAAACGGAAAGACAACAGCAATATCGGCTTTTTCAGACAAATCTACCTTTGTCAGAAACGGGATGCATATATCAGCGTATAACCAGAGCGGTGTTCTCCTTGCTGATCCCTATCAGACAGATAAGATCGGTACATCCTTCATCGCTCCTGACCATGACACCGGCATTGTGAGGCAACTCAGAGACATGGCACAGTCAGGTGGAGGAATGCTCACACCTGAAATGACCGATACCAGGGGTCTCTCGTACTATGCTGCCGGCATAGACGGGGGATGGTGGATTGTGGCAGTATCAGGGACTGCATAATATAAGTCTTTTTTTCTTTTGATCACACCTCTCCGATTCAGACCAGCAGATTCTCTAATAGATCAGGGCTAATATACCCTCATATATGATCCTGATCCGGAGACTGACAATCGGGGAGGCACATGAGGAAGTTGTCAGAATAATCGCAGAACGATGCCAGGGAGAGACCCGGATGACCGAGGATGGTGAGGTCACCTATGATCCCGAGGAACCCGTCTGTATCCATATTGAGTCTCCGTTCAGCGCTCCGATGAAGTCAAGTGCATCGCTCTTTGGTGACCGGTTCTCAGAGCAGTACCAGACCTCGCTGTATACAATAACCAGGAGAAAGAACGACGGTACCGATGCCACATATACCTACGGGAACAGGCTCAGGGATTACCCGGTCGCATCGCTGACTGTTGAAAATGGCGGGCGATCGACAGTGAGAAAGGTACTTGACAACCTGATGCGAAAATGCGGGTATCTTCCTGCCGGATCTGCAGGAACGATCGAGTATACTGGTGATGGAAACCTCGGTGGAATCGATCAGATCAGGACAAGCATTATTGACCGGCTGATTGACAACCCGAGCAGCCGTCGTGCTGTTGCGATTACATGGTCTCCGGTCCTCGACATCACCCGCGATGAACCTCCATGTCTGCAGATCGTTCAGTGCCTGATTGATAAGGCCGATCATCTCAACCTCGTCTGCCTCTTTAGAAGCAACGACATGCTCTCTGCGTGGGGACAGAATGCATTCGGCCTTGCCCATATGCAGAAGTTCATCCTTGATGAGATCAACGAGGCCAGGAAAAAGAGAAATCTCTCTTCCCTCACCCAGGGATGGCTGGAGACGATCAGCGTCTCTGCTCATATGTATATCACCCGTGATCAGCTCGAACTCATGAAATTCTTCCAGAAAGAGCAGGCAAAAGATTCATTCAGATCATTTCATAAAACCTGATACCCTCCTGCACCAGCTTAAAAACATCCTTCTCACGATCACCAGCCTGATATGGGGAACAGGAGATTATGAGATGGATGAAACCACTCGATACCCTTCTCTCTGACTGCCTGGCAGGTCACCGTCTTACACCTGAAGAGGCGGTCCTGCTCTTCAAAGTTAAGGGAAGAGAAGTCTTTCAGGTAGCCAGAGCTGCAGATGAGAAACGTGAACAGATTGCAGGGGATATCATCACCTATGTCAGAAACCAGAACATCAACTGCACAAACATATGTTCCAACCAGTGCGGATTCTGTGGATTTGGCAGACGTGAGGATGACACCGGTGCCTTCCTGCTTTCACCAGAGGAACTTGCATCCCAGGCTCGCCTTGCAGCAGAACGGAAAGTAACCGAGATCTGCACGGTAAGCGGGCTTCACCCAGGATTCACGCTCGATTCATACCTGGAGGTGTATCGAACCATTAAAGAAGCATCTCCCGGGGTTCATCTCCATGCCAGCAACCCGATGGAAGTTGCTTATGCTGCAAAGATGAGTATGTGCTCCACCCGGGAGGTTCTGACTGCTTTCAGAGATGCAGGAGTTGAAACGATCTGCGGTACAGCCGCCGAGATCCTTTCAGACCCGGTCAGGGCGATCATCTGCCCGGACAAGATCTCTACATCTGAATGGATCAGGATCATCAGAGAGGCTCACGGCCTTGGGATCAGATCGACGGCAACCATCATGTATGGCCATTGTGAGAGCGAGGAGGACCGGACAAAACACCTCTCGATCGTCAGGGAGATACAGGATGACACACACGGGTTCACCGAGTTTGTTCCCCTTTCATTTGTCCATCAGAAGACCAGGATATTCAAAGACGGATTTGCGCGACCTGGCGCAACCGGCAGAGAAGACATCCTGATGCTCGCGGTCTCACGGCTGTTCCTGGATAATTTTCGAAACATTCAGGTGTCGTGGGTAAAATATGGGATGAAGATGGCACAGATCGGGCTCATCACAGGGGCAAATGATCTCGGGGGAACACTCTATGAAGAGAGCATATCCCGGGAGGCAGGGGCGGTTTCAGGCTCATACCTGGACCCTGAAGAGATGGAATACATCACCGCAGATCTCGGCAGAATACTGAGAGAGCGACGCACCGACTACACACTCATATAATACCCGAATAATTCATGCTCACCCCCAAAGACAGGAAGACTCCTGATTATGCTGCCATGCTCCGATCGATCGAGGAGAAGACCGGACCAATATCAGATGCCATCAAGGCACTGCTCATCACCGACGGGTCGGTAACCCGGCTTCTTGAGTGCTACAACGAAGCACCGATCTCAATACGCACCGTTACCCAGCAGGTAATTCCTGCAGAGGATGATATTGCAGAAGAGATGCAGATCGGGGCAGGAGATCCGGTCAACTACCGGGTTGTCGAGATCTGCGATCAGAGCATGGACATCCCGCTTGTCCATGCGGTCTCGTACTGCCCGGTAAACAGACTGCCAGATCATGCCAGAAAAAGCCTGATGCAGGCAGATATCCCGATAGGGCATATCCTTCGTGACGAGAAGATCGAGTCAAGGAGGGAGATCACCAGCATCAGAACATTCTCAGGATCAGATGCTCCTCCTTCACTCCCGGTATCAGTCGCATCAGGACGGGTGTTTGCACGCCGTTACAGGATTATTCACCAGAACCTGCCACTCTTCAGGATCGACGAGTTCGTACCTGACCATCTCTTTTCAGGAACAAAGAGGGTTACCATACGGACACCCTCACGGCTCCACCTCGGTCTTATCGACATGAACGGCTCGCTCGGCAGGGTGGATGGCGGGGTTGGCATCACTCTTGACAGACCCGGGTATGTCATCACTGCAGAACCTGCCCTTGAGACCAGAGTCATCACCGATGACGAGGAACTCAAAGCCCGTGCCTTAAACATTGTAAATACCCTTGCCGAGAGTCAGGGATATGATCCTGACATTGCGATCAGGATCGGTGAGGCTATTCCCCCGCACAGCGGGCTTGGAAGCGGAACCCAGCTCGCTCTTTCTATTGCAACAGCAATGGCCCTGATATCAGGAAAACCGATCGATGATCCCGCACGGGTTACCGGAAGAGGAGGCACTTCAGGGATCGGAGTGAGAGCATTTACTGACGGGGGAGTGATCGTGGACGGGGGACACCGGTTCGGGCCGGGTAAAGAGAAAGACTCGTTCCTCCCGTCATCAGCAGCAAAAGGTGTGCGAAAAGCGCCACTCATCGGAAGATATGATTTTCCTGCAGACTGGAGGATCATCCTCTGCCTCCCTGATGCCAGACCGGGTGCTAGTGGCAAGGAGGAGAAGGAGATCTTCAAAAAATCCTGCCCGGTGCCCCTTCCCGAGGTAGAGAAGATCTCACACCTCGTACTCATGCAGATGATCCCGGCTCTCCTCGAAGAGGACCTCGACCAGTTTGGACAGTCAGTAACCGCGCTCAGAAGGTATGGGTTCAAGCGTGACGAACTTGCACTGCAGACACCTGCCCTTCACAACATGCTCGAGTACATGACCTCATGCGGAGCAGCAGGAGCAGGGATGAGTTCATTCGGTCCCGCCCTGTATGCTATCACCGACACAAACAGCACGAATCTTGCCGGTGACATCCAGTCATATCTGGACGACCAGTGTGGTGGAGAGGTCAGGGTCGTCAGGGGAAAGAACACCGGGGCATCGATCAGGTGTACCAGTTGATCACTTCTGCCTGATCAGGCGACCTGTTCAGGTCAGAAAGCCCTCATAGTTCCTTCTTCCCGGACTCATAACCAGAATCCCTTTTATTGTTCAAGATAACAGATATCGTATGCAGCTCACCGAGTTCAGGGTCCAGAATTATAAGATCATCAACGATACCGGCTGGATCCCGGTCGAGAACCTCACCATCTTTGTGGGGAAGAATGAGTCAGGAAAGTCTGCTATTTTTCGTGCGCTCTCCAAATTAAACCCGTCTGATGGCGAAGGCTATGACGGCCTGAAAGAATTTCCACGCCAGCGGTATGCCGATGAGATCACAAAGACCGACTGGCCGGTGGCATCGGGCAGGTTCACCCTCACACCTCGTGAGCAGGAGGAGATCAGGGCTCTTTCAGATCTCTGCACCGGTGTGGAAGGAGTAGAGGTAACCAGGCATTATACAGGAAAATACAGCATCACCTACAACCCGGATATCGGGGTTGAACTCGTCACGGTAAAAGACCTGAGTTATGTCATTGATGTAGCAATTGAGCAGATCAGGAACATGATCGCACCCGAAGGACGGGGGGATGTCCTCGGGAGGATCAAGGGAGAGCTTCTCTCTATCCTTGAAGAGCAGAAAGAGGCTGCAACCCACGCTGTCCAGGTACAGAAACGGCAGATCGCTGACCTCATCAATATGATTAAGACCAGGGGCAACGAGCAGTGGCAGCTCGAACTGATAAACCCTGTCTGTGAACCGATATACAGCCTTGTACGGCAGATTGAGGTGTATGAAAGCCTCATGGCTGCAAACCGGTACATCATCGATCACCTCCCGAAGTTTGTGTACTTTGACCAGTACAATGTCATCGAGAGTGCAATCCACATCCCGACCTTTATTGCCACACTAAAGAGCCATCCAGATAGCCAGGGGCTTCGGGCAACCAACTGTCTCTTCAGGCATGTCAACCTGGACCTTGACATTCTTGATAAACTCGGAACTCATAAGAACGCAACGGATGAGAACCCCCTGATCCGCAGACAGGTTGATGAACGCTCAATCCTTCTCTCGACAGCATCAAACCAGATGAGCAAGCGGTTTGAGAACTGGTGGGGTCAGCGGCGGATCAGATTCAGGTACGACATTGACGGGGATTATTTCCGGGTCTGGGTCTCCGATGACCTCGATCCCTCGGAGATAGAACTTGAGCAGCGGAGTGCAGGTCTGCAGTATTTCTTCTCATTCTACCTGATATTCCTGGTCGAGTCTGGTGATGTCTACCAGGACAGCATCCTTCTCCTGGACGAACCGGGGCTCCAGCTTCATGCTACAGCACAGCAGCAGTCGGTCAAGTTCTTTGAACGGCTTGCAGAAGAGAACCAGATCCTGTACTCAACCCACTCACCGTTCATGATAGATCTCGATCACCTGGATCGGATACGGACAGTATACGAGAGCGGGGACGGAACTACAAAGGTATCTGCAACCGAGTGGCCAACAGATCATGACTCCCTCTTCCCGCTGGAAGCAGCACTGGCATATCGGATCGCAGCCCGCACCTTTACCGGAGGCAGGCAGCTCCTGGTTGAGGACATCGTCGATCTCTGGCTACTCCAGGCGATGAACTATGCAGTTGAGAAGATCGGAAAACCAGGACTTGAACCAGGGATCACCATCACACCTGCAGGAGGTTCAGCCAACCTGTTCCCACTCGCAACTCTCATCCGTTCCCATGACGGCCCGGTCTCGACACTCCTTTCCGGGAAGGACATTCCTGCAGATATCCTGACACGATTCTCAAAGATGAACACCACAGGTGAGAAGTTCCTGCTGCTCTACAGCCAGATCACAGGGGAGGCAGGATCTACAATAGAGGACCTCTTCTCATCCGAGAACTACACACGGTGCGTGAAGGATGTGTACCCGAACATGGTTGTAACACCGGTTCCGATGCAGAACCCTGCTGAAAAAGGTGAAAACCATGGAATACTCCATGCAATCAGTGAGGCTATCGATCGACGGCAGGGTGAAAGGTTCGAACGCTGGAAGGTTGCCGAGATCTTATCAGACCGGATCTGCGAGGCACCGGGCATGGTTGATGACGAGACTGTGCAGCGGTTTGTCAGACTGTTTGAAGAGATAAACAAGGCAACAAGGGAAGAATGAGCCCGGATCAGGAAGGAACTCAGATCATACAAGAAATAAATTGGTCATTAAAAATTAGCAAAAAAAGTAAATTACTTATTTACTTACAGGAACCCCGGAGCGGTCTGATCAGAGATCAGGTCCCGGGATCTTTCTCATCCTGACAATCTCTCTGACAACTGCCTCACCAACCTCTTTTGTTCCCGCTTTTCCACCGAGATCAGGAGTCTTCACCCCGTCCGCAAGCACTTTCTGGATGGCAGCCTCCACCATCTTTGCATTATCACGCTCCTGAACGTATTTTAAAAGGAGTGATATACACCTGATGGCAGCAATCGGGTTTGCTATCCCTTTTCCCGCAATATCAGGAGCACTCCCGTGTACCGGTTCAAAGAGGGCGTGACCCTTCCCGATGTTCGCACTCGGAAGCATTCCAAGGCCACCCTCAAGGTAGGCAGCTGCGTCAGAGAGGATATCGCCAAAGATGTTCGTCGTGACAATCACATCATACCGGTCAGGATGCTGGAGCACGTCGAGCACCAGGGCATCGATGTACTTCTTGTCAACAGAAACCCCGGCTTTCTCTGCCTCCTCCTGGCAGATCTGAAGGAAGTAGACATCAGACTTCAGGATATTGGCCTTGTTGCCGATGGTCAGGTGCCGTCTCCGTCTCCGGGCACACGAACTTGCGAACCGTGCAATTCTCCGGGAGCCCTCCTCGGTTACCAGCCTGAGTGTGCAGGCCCGGTCTTTCTCCTGCCACTCGATTCCGGAGTACAGACCTTCGGTGTTCTCACGCACGATCAGGATATCAAAACCGGAACCGAAGACAGGCCTGAGGTTCGCATAGAGATCAAGTTCCTTTCTTATCGTGAGCACGACACTGTGATATTCAGGGTCTGGCGGCGTGGTGATGGCTCCGAAGAGGATCAGGTCAGCATCCCTAAGGGCAGCCCTGGTTGTCTGTGAGAGCGGATTGCCGGTCCGTTTCCAGCATTCATATCCGAGATATACCTGGCTGAACTCCCATTCAGGATGGAAGATCTTCAGCACATCTACAGCAGGAGCGATCACCTCCGGACCAATCCCGTCACCTGGTGCAACCACTACTTTCATGATCTCCTCTTGTTCATCAGTTCATACACGGCATCTGCGATCTGTTTCGGAGAAGCACCCCAGTGAACAACCACCCCGTGCTTTTCGTTGATCACCTGGAGCCCGGCCCTCTCTGCCCTGCAGCACCGGGCGATAAACGGCTCATCTGCTGCTGCATTTGCCGGACAGATATCAATCACCGGGAATTCCCTGCCGTAACACTCGGCAAGGACCTGCCTGGCAGTCATACAACCTGCAACCTGCTCGCCACCGGTGAGGGGATCCGAGTCGATGGTCATAGAGAAACCGGCCGCCTTACAGGGGAAGACCTCTGCACCGGTCTCCCTGATATCCCTGACATGGAACTCGAATACTATCTCGAGTTCGCCAAAGATTCCGGTTGCATCAAGGCTTCTGATCGTCTCTGCAAGATGTGCACGGGGTGGTGTCACATCATACACATGAACCGTGCACAGGGCAGAGAGATCAGGATCGCAGATGAACGTCTTGTGCTCATCGATACCGGTAAAAATAACACAACGCCTGCCTGTTTCAGCAGCACGGCGAATCAGGTCCCCCCGGTTATGCAGGATCACCCGGTCAGGGTACTGGTAGACATCCTGTGAGGGTGCAATCAGACTCACCTTCTTCACCGGCCTCATCATACCGGTCCCCTCCCCTGCCTCCACCGCAAGGATCTCATACCCGTCAGACACCTCGTGAATCAGGTACTGTGAGAGAAAGTAGACCTGATCACCGACCGGCTTGTTGCCTGCATACCCGACACACTTACAGTGTGGTGGAAAGATCATTGGGAGAGTCTCCCTTTCCAGTACTCAACAAGGCCGCCGGCGACGAGGATCTCCTGCATCTTTGGCGATAGAGGCCGGCAGTCAAATGATCTTCCTCCTGAACTCACCATCCCGGTTGTACAGTCATATGTGACCATCTCCCCATCACTACAGAGGAGGCCTTCACACTCAAGCACGGGAAGACCAACGTTGATACAGTTTCTGAAAAAAATTCGTGCAAATGACGGTGCTATAACAGCAAGCACACCGGCTTCCCGCAGTGCCATGACAGCCTGCTCCCGCGATGATCCGCACCCCATATTCTTGCCGGTGACAAGCACACATCCCTTGAGACGGGGTGCAAGGGTCGGGTCAAGATCTTCAAAGGCATGTTCAGCCCAGACACTCCGATCCTTGGTCCTGAGGTACCGGCCTGCAATGACAAGATCTGTGTCGATATCAGCACCGATACAGACAGCCGGGCCTGATCCTGCAAGAAGGGTCATACTACCTCCCTGGGATCAGCAATCTCTCCCGTTACTGCACTTGCCGCTGCTGTTGATGGTGATGAGAGGTAATAGGATGCACCGATACCCATCCGGTTTCTGAAGTTCCGGTTCGCTGTTGAGAGTCCGACCTCTCCATCACCGAGCACACCCATGTGGGCACCAAGGCATGGACCACACCCGGGAGGACCCACAATACAGCCTGCTGCAACCAGCGTTGCCATCACACCGGAGGTGACAGCCTTCAGGTAGTCTGCCTGTGATGCAGGAACGACCACCGTTCTGACTGCAACCTTTTTGCCGTCAAGGATGGCAGCTGCACGGGCAAGGTCTTCGAACCTCCCGTTTGTGCAGGTCCCGATAAAGACCTGATCGAGTTGGGTTCCTGCCAGTTCTGACACCGGTTTCACGGTATCGACCCGGTGAGGAACAGCCAGCAGGGGTTCGAGTTCATGAAGATCGATCCAGATCTCTTCGGCATAGACCGCTGTGTCATCAGGTGTTTGGGCCTGGCAGGACTGACCGTATTTCGAGAGATATTCCCTGGTAATCTCGTCAGCATACCAGAGCCCGGCCTTTGCCCCGGCCTCGACTGCCATGTTACTCAGCGTCAGCCTTCCTTCCATCGGAACCGATGGAACAGACTCACCCAGAAACTCAAGTGTCTGGTACGTTGCACCGTCCATTCCGAGTTCTGCTACATAGGAGAGTGCAAGATCCTTGAACTCAACACCTTTTCCCAGAGCACCGGAGAGGTAGATTGCGATGCTCTCAGGAACACGGAGCCAGGTCTCACCGGAGACCCAGATTCCTGCCATGTCACTAGCCCCGACTCCGGTTGCAAACGCACCGAAGGCACCGAGGGTGCATGAGTGAGAATCGGCTCCGATGACCACTTCACCGGGCAGCACACGCCCTTCTGCCATGTGCTGGTGGCAGATACCGCCACCGACATCAGAGAAGTGCATCCCGGACTTTACTGCAAACTCACGAAGTTCACGCTGAAGATCAGCAGTCTGGCTGGTATTTGCAGGAGCGATGTGATCGTAGATCACGTAACATGCATCAGGGTTTGCAATCCCCGGAGCTCCCATCTCGTCGTATATTACCTTGGCCTGGATACCGGTTCCGTCATGACAGAAGGCTTTGTCGATCCGTTTGTCGCTAAAACTTCCGGCCTGAGCACCCAGAATCTTCTCTGACAGAGTTCCCATTGTTGATCTCCTTTCCGGTCACGTTTCTGATGATATCCTGCAGAACCTGCGGGGATATGACACACTTTCCTTCGCTCTCCCTCTTGATCTCCTCAAGAACTTTCATGATCTCCTCGTCAGGGAGCTGATACCCGAATGTCGTGAGGATGTGGGTGAGGGCCCTCTTCCCGGTGTGTTTACCGAGGATGAACTGCCGGTCAAGCCCGAGCAGCTGTGGCGGAACAAACTCGTAGGTCTCAGGGTTCTCAAGGATTGCAGCGATGTGAATCCCGCTCTCATGTGCAAACGCATTTGAACCAACCACCGGCTTAGTTGCCGGCATCATGATCCCGGTATATTGCTGAATCTTCTCAGAGAGTGCAGGTATCTGGGTCATATCATACCGGTCGATTCCCCCTTTCAAGGCAAGGGTTACAAGCACCTCTTCGAGGCGTGCATTCCCGGCCCGTTCACCGAGCCCGTTCACCGTGGTATGTAACTGGTACGCACCGAGCTCGGCTGCGATGATCGTATTTGCCGTTGCACACCCAAGATCGTTATGGGCATGCATTGCTATCGGAATCGGAACATTCTTCACGAGTTCTGGGACGATCGTGGCGACCTCAAGAGGGGTAAGGCGCCCGGTGGTGTCTGCAAAGGTGACATAACTCGCCTTGTGCTCGGCAGCCTGTTTGTATATATCAATCAGGACCGGAAGCGGCGTCCGTGAGGCATCCTCTGCACCGAACCTGACGATCAATCCATGGTCGATGGCATAGTCACACTGGGCAAGGGCATTGGCAAAGACCTCCTCACGGGGCTTTTTGTACTTGTGCTGAATGTGAAGGTCTGATGTCGCCACAAAAAGCCCTATCATATCAACTTCGGCATCAAGGGCTGCGTCTACATCCTCACGGCAGGCCCGGGAAAGCCCGCAGATCTTTGCATCAAGGCCCATGCGTGAGACCGAACGGACGATCTCCTTCTCATGAACCGAGACTATCGGGAATCCTGCCTCAATCACCTCGACACCGGTTGCATCAAGGCGCTGGGCGATATCCTGCTTTTCTTCTAGTGTGAACGAGACCCCGGGGGTCTGTTCGCCGTCACGGAGTGTTACATCACAGATCTCAACATGCCACGGTTTCATGATCAATCACCTCAGGACAGGAGCCATAGACGAGGATCGTCTTCGGCCGGTCAGGGATGGTCAGCAATCGTTCAAACTGTTCCAGGTCTTCTGCATTACAGACATGTGGGTCTGCAAAGCCAAGGTATGGAAGGGGATCAGGTACAGGCTGACCACCGGTCATGCCCATGCACCGGTTTACCATCACGATGCAGAGGAGTGGCAGACCTTCCTGGTACACCTCGATGAGGGCCTGAAGCCCGGAGTGTAGAAGTGCATAATCACCAATCAGGGCTACATCTCCTGATGATGAAGCAACTGCAACAGCAGATCCCATCCCATAACTTGCAACACCGAACGAGTAGGGGGGATTCATTGCAATCAGGCTGCACCCGGTGTCACAGACAGCGGAAAGACCTTTTTTGGCCATCAGTTCAAAGTGCGGTCTGAACGGACAGGCAGCACAGAGACCGAGGGCGCTCCCTCGTTCTTTCCGGTTCTGTGGTGCAGGTGATGAAGGAGCAGGAGGGAGAGGATGGGGAGCAAGCCCGGCTGCATTGATCCGGGCAGATCCGGCTGCTGCACGGACAGCCCTGCCATACATCGTCAGGTCTGAACCGGCAAGACCTGATACCCGGGTTTGTTCAGGACAAACCGACCAGGCACTCCCAGAGATCCCGGACCCTGAAGCCAGGGACCTCATCTCTTCTGCTGTGATCCGCAGGAGAGAAACCCGGGAGAACTCTTCAGAGGCAGAGAAGGCATCACTGACCCCGGACTCTGACACTCCTGATATGACCGGGATGGACGCAACCGGACCGAAGTACCGTGAGTCCTGTACGGTCATGGTGTTCTTTGCGGTCGGATCGTCACCACAGACGATGACAACACCGGCATTGAGACCCTGGAAGGTTGCATGAACCAGAGGATCCACGAGTGCATTCATGCCCACGTGTTTCACGATCACACAGGCCCTCCGGCCGGCGAGTGAGTCACCGATAGCACGTTCGAGTGCTACCTTCTCATTGATGACAAGCCTGGCTCCGGTCCGTTCCACAAGAGAAGAGACGGGATAACCGGGAACAGCATAGATCCGGTCAGCACAGGATCTAATGGTCCGGACAAGCAGGTCTTCGCCGGTCTCATTCAATGCCATCACTCCCTCCCCGGGATCATGTCACATCCCATACATGCCGGGCACATCGTCAGGGCCATGGCAGGGTCAAGACCTGATCTCTTGAGTGAAGCATCCAGGTACCTGAATATCCGTTTGATTCGTGCTGCATCAGGCCGGGAGAACTCTTTCAGTTCTGCAGTCGGGTTGAGCGGCCTGATAACCGGAATCACGCCATCCTGGCAGAGCGAGGCGATGCATGCTTCCATGTCAGCATCGCTCTCCCCAAGCCCGAGGATAATGTTCGAGAAGACATGCCCTCTTCCGAATAGTCTGACCGAATCACGTAGGATCTCTCTGATGGATCCGAACGAAAGCCCGGGGCACATCACTGCAAAGAGTTCAGGCGTTGCAGCCTCAAGGTTGAACTTCACCTCAACTGCTCCTGCCTCTTTGAGCCGTGCAGGTGTCTGCAGAGTCGGATAGATCGAGACACCGATAGGAACGGAGAACCGGGTAAGTCGGGAGACAACCTGAACAGCATATGCCTCCTCCTCCTCAATGCTCTCAAGCACACCGGAGGTCAGGGATATCGCATCGATAGTTCCGTATACCGATTCGACGAGTTTCTCAATCTCTTCTATGGTCTTTCGCTTTCCCTTCAGCACCGGGACATTACAGTACCGACAGGAGAAGATACAGGTCGGGGTGATCGTGATGTATGCCTGCCTCGGGCAGTGAAGTGCAGGGCGTTCAAGAGTTCCTTCATACCTCTCTCCGTCTACCGTGAGTTCTGCCCTTCCATTCCCAAGGTGATGGATGACTACCGGTGAAGCATCAGCCAGCGAAAGTCTGGCCCGGTAGGTGCCTACCGAGAAGAAGAGGGAACCACGACCACCTGCACCGGGACCTGCGGTCGAGCTGGTGAGATACTCATCCACCGACTCACCGGTGACCTGCGTAGTTCCGATCGCAAGCAATCGCGCTTTCAGATCTTCCCAGTTGTCACGGTCCATAGAGTTCGAGTGCCTCGTCATACCGGGTATAGAAGGGGATTGCTGCGATCGCCCCGGTGATACCACGGCCATTCATGATGATCTTCAGGTTTCCACCCTCCAGTCTGCCAGCCTCGTCCGGGTCCACCTGACCGCGTTTCACCTTCCCAGCAAATGGAAGGAGTTCATCAGGAGAGAACCCGGAGTACACCGCCATACCGGTCTTCTCAGAGAGGGTATACTTCCTGAGCAGCCCTGCAAACCGGTCGATGAGATCCTGCGGGTTCGTGGTCGCAAACTCGGCAACAACACCGACACAGTTCTTGGTTCTGAACGGCACCGGAAAGAGTTGCACAATCGTGTGCGAGAGGTACCGGTGCAGACCTGCACCCTTTGGATCTCCGGAGACTGCCCGGGCGATGTTGTGAACCAGGGTCCATGTGGCTCCCTGCTCAGGCGTGTCGGTGTCGTCAACCCCGATGAGTATACGCCTGTTCCTGGCAAATGTCAGTGTTGACCCGGCGACCTTTCCGCCTCCTGACTCTTCGTATTCTGAAGAGATGACTCCGGCTGCCGTGGCACGGCAGATGGTCGCACCAACACCCCCGCCACCCATGCCCCGGTACGAGATCTGTATTGTTGAGTCAGAGAGACTGACAGCAGAGATGCCTGCCGGAAACCGGGAACCTTCAAGGTTCAGGTCCACTGACCCGGTCTTCAGGATATACCGGTTCATCGAGCCGACAGTCCTGACAGATTCCACAAGCGGGCTTTTGGCGTAATGCTTCTTTACCCACATTGCACCACCGATGCAGTCAAAACACTCGATGAGTTCCACCTGGCTGCCATCTTCGGACGCGAGAGCAGCAATCCAGGGATAATGAATGACATATGGATCTGCCAGATTCACTTCTGCAGCCCATGCATCTGGTGAAAGGTCTTCGTTTGTTGCCGGAATGGAAGGGTTCATATTTGTCGCCGGAATTTTCGTTACCAGGATTTTCGGCATCAAAGTAGATAAACTATATGCTTAGGAAAAAGCACGAAAAAAAGGGTCAGTGATCTGCTATTTCGAGCGACCAGGAGTCGTCACTCCAGCCGATCAGGCGGATCATTCCCATGCACATATCCCGGATCTGGTATCTTCCGAACCGTGACTTGAAGGTATAGGGCCCTACCGTCGATTTATAGCGGGCCGGGTCATCAGAGAAATACCCAGGCCACTCACGAACAATCCGTTCAAACTTCTGCGGTTCTGCCTCGTATATTGCCCTCACAGTCACCTCAAGAACCTGGTACCAGTACTTCACAGCATAACCGGTTCCCTGGACAATCACCTTCACCGGCTTTGCGGTCTTGGGAATATCACCAAACCGGAGTCCCGGAGCCTGCTCTTCTGATGCCACTACAGTGTGAGATATCTCAACATGATACGGCCATATTTTTCTACAGAATGCAGCAAGAACCCCGGACCGCTGATCAATCTGGAACTTGCGCCAGAGTTTGATCCCCTTCATTGATGTGTTAAGCAGGTGCGTATCAAGGGCATACCATGCCTTCTTTGTATCAAAATCAGCGTTCAGGATTGAGGGATTCTCCATCGTCAGGGTGAGATTGCCGAGCCGGTGCAGGTAATCCTGATGAACAGTCTGCCATTCGGGCCCCAGGTGATCCTGCCACCAGGGGGTCAGGGTTACGGGCATGATGTGATCGATCATCTGCTCTGATGGCATATCATCAAAGAGATCAAGGCCGGAAAGAACCTCTGCTGACGGTGCCTGGTCAGAGAAGTAGGTCTCAAGGGCCGTCATCACCACCCAGGCGATTGTATTCCCGCCTTCGGGATGGTAGAGATCGCTGTACCGGAGATGATCATCAAACTCGTCATCGTCTGGCATCCGGTACGGCTCTTCAAGCCTTGTGAAGAATGAGGATACCTGATCAGGCACCGGACCTCCGTCCTTGTCGATGGTTCTGCACAGGAGTGAGAAGACCTCTTCATATCCGGCTTCCGATCTTCCACATACTGCGCGTCTGACAAGGTAGGTCTCAACCTGCTTCAGAATTGCACAGAACTGATCGTTGTTGAGTTCTATTCCGTTCTTATACCCCGGATCATTCCATCCAAAACAGTTCATCAGGAACGGTGCGGTAACATCCGAACCCAGCAGTTTGATCCTGCCTAGATGCCGCCTGATCTCTTCAGAGATAACCTTCTCCACCGGAAGGAGTTCTGGCTGCAATAATCTGAGGTAATAATCCGAGAACCGGTTGATATCCTGCAGTAAACCCTTGATCTCATCAGGAGGAGCACCAAGGAACGTACGCCTGATCGACTCAAAGATCTCACCGGCGCGGATGGGACTCCCGGTTCTCATACAGAAATACCTGATAAAACGCGAGATCAGATCCTGGTGATTGCCAAACCGTTCCTCCATCGGTTTCCAGAACTGATCATACTGGCTCTCTGCGATCTCGGGAGACTCAAGGCTTGCAAAAAAGAAATTTCTGATGAGATCTGACTCTTCGAGCGGGACACCACGGTAGTTGAGGGCCTCAAACACCTGGTTCGGATTCTCACCCTGGTCAAGTTCGATGTAGACGACACAGAGATCCTCGGTGATCACCTGCTGCAGGGACATAAGATCAAGATCACGGGACTCGTCTATCTTGCGCCAGAAGAAGTCAAAACACTCGACAATCCGGGAATCATGCCCGAAGTTATAATCCTCGTCAAATATGTGATACAAAGACGCCTTGTCAACCCGGGTAGGGATGACCACATACTGCCCCTCCCCGCTCCGGGGGCCGTTTCTGAGGAAATCTGAAATCTGCTCGTACAGCTCGGTGATATTACGTTCTTTTGCAAACGCCCGAATCACTGCAAGGATGATACTGATGGTTGTTATCCGCTGCTGACCGTCGATGATGGTATATTTATCGAGGTTCTTCTCGTACTCCCTGACAACAACGATAGAACCGAGAAACCGGTCAGGTATCTTCTCACGCGGGTCACCTGATTTGAGCGAGTATTGTTCGGTGATGTCTGACCAGAGCTGCTCCCATTGAGGCCGTGACCACACATACGGCCGCTGAAAAAGCGGCACCACATACTGTTTCGCACCGTTATATAGATCCCAGACAGAAGACTTCGCCGCCTTCATCGTACACATCCCCCAAGAAGATATCGTACTCTGATCGCATAGTCTCACCGGAACAGATCTGATGCATGTGCATAGTCAGGACTCAATAACATCAGCCGGTCGGCTGGACCCGGGCTGCACGAAATTCAGAAAAAAAGAGTTACCAGGCCTCGGCAAAGGCCGCATTGGTATAGATATCTTCAAGGCGTGCCTTGTGTCCGAGTTCCATCTTTGAGAGTTCTGCAAAGAGCTTCTTCTGCTCAGCATCAGTGCTTGCATCAGAGAGTTTCTGATACATATTCATTGCATCTTCTTCCTTCTTGATGGCGATCTTGAGGCCGTCAAGGGGCTTTAACTCGGTTGTCAGGGCAGGTGCCTCAATAATGTCTGACAGGTGATAGTCCTTGACCTCATCAAACTTGAGCTCCTTCTTTCCTCCGCTGAGGTACTCCTGAAGGGTCTTGCGGTGGTAGGTCTCCTGTTCTGCAAGTTCAAGGAACGTGCTCTTAAGGGCTGCATCCTTTACACGCTCAGAAATGGTCTTGTAAAAAGTGTATGACTCAACTTCCTTGTCGATTGCATCGAGCAGAATCTTTTTGAATTCGTCTTGTTTCATGAGTTTTCATCCTCGAGATGATGTGTCAGACAGCCTGGAATTGATCAACCACACAGATCTCCCAGGAGCTTTACACTGGATCTTTGGTTGAAGTTTCTTTTAAGCGTTTTGGGATGAATCCACTGAAATTAAAGTGCTGAAAAATAGAAATATCCCGGTTTTACCGGGAATATGGCGGATGACTGAGATCTCCTCAACCATGCCGGAGGTATTATTCCAGGAGATTTCTGCTTATGCAAGAATCTCGTGGAGCTTGAGCTGGAAGGGTCCGAGTTTTCCTTCGTAGTTGCCTGCGCTGATGAAGGTTACACCCGGGACCTTGACTGCTGCCTTGATACCGGCTGCCATTGCCTTCTTGACTGCTGCCTCGTCAACACCGTTGATGACGAGTTCGTAGATAGACTTGACGCCTTCTGGAACTTTGGTATCAGGGACCTTCTCTCTGATGCTCGGGCAGTACTGCTCGTTGGTGGTTGCCGGAATTGGGAACTTGTAGTTCTTGGAACCGACCTTGGAACCTGATGCAACGATACCTCCCGGGAAGCTGGTGATGGTACCCTTGACCTCAAGGATTGCATCTGATGCAGCCTGTGCACCGAGAAGTGCAGCCATCTGGTTCTCTGCCATCACGAAGAAGTTGCCTCCTGCGACACCCTTGACCATGCCGAAGACCTCTTCACCGACGTAGTCTCCCTCCATGATTGGGATCTTCCAGCAGGCACGCCCGCCGATCTCAACCTTGGACTCGAACTTGTCACCGAAGAAGTGAATCTTGATGTCGAACTTCTCTTCTGCATCCGGAAGTCCGTTGAAGACCGAGGTGGTTGCTGCAGTAAGAACGCACTCTGCAATACGCTCCATAACCTGCTCGGGGAGTTTCTTCTTTGATGCACAGATCAGGATCGAGACGCCCGGGCGTCCGTCAGGGGTCTCGTCACCGGAGAGATACCCCTCAATGCCTGCCTCACATGGACAGCCGATGGCTGAGGTTGCAAAGCCGGTTGCCTCAACGGCAGCCTTCATGGCGTATTCGCGGGTCACAGCGGTGATCATCACGCGGGAGATCCAGATGGGAAATCCTTCTGCAAATGTGTTGTCTATCGTTACACCGTTCAGTTCCATTACGGATCCTCTCATCTGAGGTCACCGGGTATCCTAATAATGGTTTCTTATTGGATCCCGGTCTGATGAAAAAAACAGTTATAAAGGTTCTGGAAAGCCACACGCCTGCAGGACATCAGATCCTGATAATGGACCCGACTGGGCTGATTTCATACCAAGTGTGGATAATGCCAGAATTGAACTCGGGATCTGTATCCCGTACAGGTCAACAACCTTGACAGGGTGATCATATCTCTGTGCAATCTTCCTGACAGTACCTCTGTCGATGACGATACCAAGCTGATCGAGGATATGAGAGGTATAGGAAAATGAATGAGAGCGGGACAGCACCAGACACAGGTCTATGATTGGAGAGCCGAACCTGCTGTTCTCATAAAAAGGAGCATCAGCATAACAGAGTAAACCACAATCCCTGCAGTGGAACCTCTTTATATATACGTACACATGGGCGACCCCGGCATCTGTTTTTATCGTAGAGAACCGCCGCTTTTTGAGATCGTGAGATATAAGAGGACCGGAGCAGGCAGGGCATCCTGATGTCTCTAAAAACTGAACATCTGATACCCCGGATACAGCATAGTAGATACAATCAGCAATTATTGGAGGGATGAGAAGATCTTTCTTCATAGTTCATGATTATTATATATGTCATTATTGCCAATATATGAGTTCGGATATCAGAAATCTCCCCAACACTGAAACGCAGCCGCTCTTTTTTGAACTCGTAAAATCTGTTGGAATCACCCATCAATAATCACCAAATTCATTGAACAAATATCATAAGTTCATATAATTCCTGATTAAACCTAGGTACTGCAACGGAGCGATGTAATGAACCTTAAATACGTCCAGACAACCTGTCCGTTCTGTGGAACAGGCTGTTCTATGAACCTAGCGGTTGTGGATGGGGTAGTATCAGGTACTCAGCCATATCACCGCTCACCCGTTAATGAAGGAAGACTCTGCATTAAGGGTGGGTTTTGTGAGGAGTATCTGAAAAGCCCTGACCGCATCATGAAGCCATTGATTAGAAAAGACGGGCGTCTACAGGAAGTATCCTGGGAAGAGGTAATCTCATTCACAGCACAAAAACTCAAAGAATTCAAACCCGATGAAGTGGCATGCATTGCATCAGCCAGAACATCCAATGAAGACATCTATGCAATGGTCAAACTTGCAAAAGATGTCATCAAAACCGGTAACATCGACAACACACAGAGTTGCCTGAACATAGGCATTGGGACCGGAATCTCAAAGTCTGTAGGATTTGACGCATCTACTTGCTCGATCGACGCGATCCTCTCAGCCAAAGTGGTTGCAGTAGTGGGTGCCAACCTCTACGTTCAGAATCCGATCCTTATCAGCCAGATCACATCAGCAAAGAAGGCAGGAGCAAAGGTCCTGTATGCATCTTCAGAAGCAAATCCAACCGGAAACCTTGCTGACGAAGTTGTGACCTACAAGGAATCAGCCGGAGCCGCATTCATCAATGCAGTAGCTGCTGAGATCATCAAGGCAGGAAAGTACGACAAGGCGACTGAGAAGGTAGCAGGATTTGCTGACTTCAAGAAGTCAGTCGCATCAGCAACAGCAGATGCAGCAGGAGTTTCTGACGAGTCTGTGAAGTCAGTAGCAGAACTGCTCACATCAGGCAAGGGTGTCTTTGCATTCTCCCCGACTGCTCTTTCAGAGGCAGGATCACGGGCAATGGCAAACCTTGCAATTCTCACCGGCAATGCAGACGGAATATTAGTTCTCCGGAGCCGTAATAACGGCCAGGGAGCCGTTGACATCGGAGCAGTTCCGGCAGAGGGCAGCGGATATGCAGCAGTTCTTGCAGGAAAGGCAAAGGCGGTCTACATGGTTGGAGACAGCCCCAGGGTCTGCGAGTGCGGATACCCCGAGACTGTCGAGGCACTCAAGAAGGCAGGACTTGTCATCTTGCAGGATAGCATAGCAGGACCATTCATGGATGTTGCCCATGTCGTGCTTCCGTCAGCAGCACTTCCTGAGAAGGACGGAACCCAGACCAACACAGAAAGAAGAATCCAGCGTGTCCACAAGGCTGCAGATGCCCCGGAGATGGCACTGCCTGACTGGAAGATCACCGCAGACATTGCAGCAGCAATGGGCAAGGACTTCGGCTGGAAATCCGTTGAGGATGTATTCACAGAGATGATCACCTCAGTTCCGGCATACAAGGGTATCACCTGGGAACAGATCGATAAACCTGAAGCAGTACTGATCATTGAATCTGCCAAACCGGCCTTTACTGTTGCAGCTGACAAGGAGGCCTGAACATGGCAGCAAAAGGCGATATGGTATATGCATGGGCAAAGGATGCAGAAACACTCAAGAAAGGAGAGTGTGGAGGAGCAATCACTGCCCTGCTGAAGTACGCACTTGAGAGCAAGACTGTTGATGCAGTTGTTGCAATCAAGAAGGGCAAAGACCTGTACGATGCAGTCCCAGCCGTCATCACCGACCCTGCAGAGATTCTCACAACCGCCGGATCACTCCACTGCGGTACCCTTCTGCTCCCGAAGATCATCAAGAAGTACCTGAACGGTGCAAAGGACAGCAAGCTCGCAGTTACCTGCAAGGGTTGCGATGCAATGGCCTTTTACGAGATGGCAAAGCGGAACCAGATCAACCTTGACAACGTCATCCTGATTGGTGTCAACTGTGGAGGATCCGTAAGCCCGGTCGATGCACGCCGGATGATCGCAGACAAGTTCGAGGTAGACCCCGATATCGTCCACAAGGAAGAGATCGACAAGGGTCAGTTCATCATCGAGTTCGAGGGTGGGCACAAGGGAATCAAGATCGAAGAACTTGAAGAGGAAGGATACGGACGCCGGTCCAACTGCCGCCGCTGCAAGATGAAAGTACCACGTCAGGCAGACCTTGCCTGTGGAAACTGGGGAGTCTTCGGTGAGAAGGCAGGAAAGGCAACCTTTGTTGAGATCTGCTCAGAGAAGGGTGCAAACCTTCTGAATGGTGCTCAGTCCGGAGGAGCGATCGAGACCTGTGCACCAGACCCGAAGGGTATCGATATCAGGGCAAAGGTCGAGAGGGCAATGCTCAAACTCGGTGAAGAGTGGCGTCACCGCGACTTTGAAGGCCTTGGTGCCGGAAAAGAGCGGCTTAAGAAGATCATGACAGAGAGCTCACGGTGCATCAGATGCTACCAGTGTATTGACAACTGCCCGATCTGCTACTGTATCGAGTGCTCTACCAAGAAACCCTGGTACATTCCGGAAGGCACAACGCCACCGGGCTTCATGTTCCACCTGATCAGATTCGCACACATCTCAGACTCCTGTATCAACTGTGGTCAGTGTGAAGAACTCTGTGCAGTGGACATCCCGAACGCACTCTACATGCATGCACAGCAGGTAGAACTCGAAAAGATGTTCAAGTATGTTCCAGGTCGTGACCTGAACCCGCCAATCCATGCACTTGCAGAGGAGAGGGCAGAGCGTGCTCGTCTTGAAGCAACCGGTTCAGACATGATCTATGATAATGTCTTCTCCGAATAACCCCACTTTTTTTGATAATCCAGGTACAGACCTCCAATTCTCTGTATCTTTTTGTCAGCAGATGATACTGGTTCACGAAAAAAAGGAACCCGGATCGACCGGGTTTTGAATCTAGGAAAATTGTATTAGGAAAACCGCTGGTGAATCCTAACAAGCAGCACTGTGATTGAGGCAGCGTACAGACCCTGGAGCAGAAGATTTGGGGATATATCAAGACAGGTGAAGATGATAACTGCGTACACCGGGGTGAGCAGAGAAACGATATCGAGTTTCTTCTTCTTGATAGCAAGGTAGGCGAGCACAACAGACCCTGCAATACAGCCCCAGAAGAAAGTTCCGGGATCTTCAATGATCCTGAGCCAGGAAAGAAGAGCTGCTACGACAATTCCTCCCCAAACAAGGGCAAGGACCAATGCCGAGAGGATCTTCTCTTTAAGCGGGAGAGATTTCAGGACCTGAAGGTCGATATCCATACCTGATCTATTCGCCTAGAGAAATTATAACCCCATGCAATTGTCAGGATCTCATAAAATGATGTTGCATTCCGGAGTATTTATCAAACCTGCACCATCGGAACGTGATATCCATCCAGTTACAAGGCCATTCTCCCAATTATCCGTGTACCCGAGTGGCAGATATTGAGGGAAGAGGAATGAACAATGGTATGCTCCTTATCCTGATGGCCTGGCTGTTTGGAAGCAATATCTACCTCATCTTCAGCGGGTTCATCTTCTTTAACCTGCTCTTAAACCTCGGGCCGAATGCAACCACATTTATCCTGCCTGTAGAACTCTTTCCAACACGGGCTCGCGGTTCTGCTCACGGGTTGGCATCAGCAGTAGCAAAAGCGGGAGCAGCAGTAGGCATTTTCCTTATCCCGAACGTTCAGGAACTTGCAGGTATCGTGGGAGTGCTTATTGTGATAGGCATTGTTTCACTTGCAGGGCTCCTCGTTACCCTTATCTTCAGAATCGAGACAAAAGGGCAGTCACTGGATGAGATCGATCCGGCAGTGTTCGGATGATGTAAAGGAGGCTTCAGATGGAAGTAAAAACTCACATGCCGGGAGACCGAATCATCTCCGATCTCGGGATACTTGCAGGCCTGACAATTAACACGACGAATCTTGACCTATTCGGGTTTCTCTTTCTCCTCACCTCTAAAAATCCGGTCTTCTTTATTTACATCAGGTTCACGGTGGTTTTTGCGATCTGGTTCGGATGGAATGGGGTATGCAGCATACCTCGGTTCTCTGTTCAGTGGATTAATGACACTGCCACTCACTCCCGAATGGCTCCTGCTTTTTGCAGTGTCAGATGCAGTACAGGTCGCTATCCCGGCTCTTGTTTTCAACCAGTCAGGGGCAGATCCAGCACTCAGGTCTGTGAAAAGATGTCTCTCTCTTCCTGGTTTTCGGGTGCATAAATAATACAGCGGTAAGCAGCCTTTGGGGGACGTAATCTCTCCGCATCCGGTATTGTTGCTACCTTGACAGTTTGCTACATTCTTTGAGATATGGATGGTCGGGGATATGATGGCAATATTTCTGATCAGCACAATTATTCTCAGTTTTGGAACCCCGTACATGCGTGAAAAAGGATGGATACGATAAATGCCCCCTATTTTTCTCTGATATCTTGGTAAAACGCAACCATTGCAGATCCCGATTTTTTTACCTGAAGGGTACGCAGTGTGTCCCCTTGCATGCTCTCCATGACCCACACATCTCCTGGTTTATCAATCCATGATGGATTGTGATAATCCCTGACCCGGAAAAAACGGGATATATGGAAGACATTGAGCGAATTTTAGCCGGAATTTGTCAGTATTCGTGTCAAAGTGCTCATATTTTGAGGAAGGCTGACTCACATATATCGATAATTATATTACTCTTCAAATAGTACGAAGAACTACGGTATGGTGGATCGTTCTGCCGCATTAGGGAGATAAATGGGGAAATATGAGGATAAGGTTTGATTTTGAATATACGACACGACGCTTGTGCATGCTTCTCATCGGGCTGGCCTGCATCGGTCTTCTGGTAGTGAATGTATCTGCGATGCCAGGGCCGGCACCAGATATATCGGGTGGAATATTTCATGCATCATCTGACGCCCAATCGGGTAATAATACAACCTCGACACTACAGCCACCGGTAGAATCTTCTAGTCCTGAAGTTACTTCGCAGGATATCACTACGAAAAGTACATACATAACCCCTGTCGTACTGTCAGGAAAGGACACTCCTGAAACCGAAATGACCTGGCAGAAATGCTTTGGAGGGACCAGGGAGGACGCTGCTGCCTCAATTGCCAGGACAACAGACGGAGGGTACATCTTTTGCGGATATTCAAACTCCACAGATGGGAACGTTACCGGAAATCATGGAAATTACGACTACTGGGTTGTAAAGTTCAACGAAACAGGAGCCATCGAATGGCAGAAGAATCTTGGCGGGTCAGCTATCGATATCGGTATGACTGTGAACCAGACCACCGATAACGGATATCTGATCACCGGGTATTCATACTCAACCGACGGGAATGTGACAGGAAACCATGGTGCTGATGACGTATGGGCATTGAAGCTCTCACAAAACGGTACTACTGAATGGTCAACCAGCCTTGGAGGAAGTCAACACGACTGGGGTTATTCAGGAATCCAGACCGCAGATGACGGCTTTTTTATCGGGGGAGGTGCCGGGTCCAATGACGGGAACGTGTCAGGAAACCATGGAGACTATGATCTCTGGGTTCAAAAACTGAACGCTAACGGAACACTCGTGTGGCAAAAATGTCTGGGTGGATCAGGTGAGGACCGGGCAACAGCTGTGGTAGTGGCTCCGGAAGGAGGATATCTGGCTGCAGGGATGTCAGAGTCCACCGATGGGGACGTGACCGGAAACCATGGAGACTATGATGCCTGGATTGTAGGTCTGAACACAACCGGCGGGCTTGAGTGGCAGACATGCCTCGGTGGCAGTGGAGATGATGGTGCAAACTCGATCATCAGTACCAAAGACGGGGGATACATGATTGGGGGATATACAAACTCCACAGACGGGAACGTTTCAGGAAACCACGGATTCTACGATGCATGGATCGTGAAACTGGATGCACAGGGTAGTCTGATATGGCAGAAGTGCCTCGGTGGTACCGGTGATGACGGAGCAGAATCAGTAGTCCAGGATTCTGACGGCGGGTACCTTATTGCCGGATACACAAACTCCAATGATGGCGATGTTTCAGGTAATCACGGGGTATATGATGCATGGATCGTGAAACTGGATGCACAAGGAGATCTGATATGGCAGAAGTGCCTCGGTGGAACCGGAGATGACGATGCATGGTCACTTATCCAGACCGACAGTGAGAGGTACATGGTTGCCGGATACACAAACTCCATTGATGGTGATGTATCAGGGAATCATGGAACGTATGATGCATGGATTATAGATCTCACCAGTTCTAATTCTGAAAACCCGACACCGATGGTTGATATGGAGTCTCTTCTTTCACAGCCGGGGCCAAACGGGGGAACCAGTATGCTAGGCTCTGTTGACAACTGGTCACTGAACGCCGTATCAACAGAGAACGGTCCAACAGAAAACGAGGGTTCTCCAGATGCACTGAAGGTCTCGTTTACTGCCGATGAGACGAAGGGTTCAGCTCCCCTGACAGTCAGATTCACCAGTGCATGTCAGGGTAATCCGACATCGTATTACTGGAACTTTGGAGACGGAGCAACATCCGGTGAGAAAAACCCGACTCATACCTATACCGTTCCGGGGACATACTCGGTTACACTCAAGATCATGAATGCAACATCCGGAGCACTCGGGGTGCTTCCGGGATCGATCACCGTTGCTGATGGCAGGATATTTGCCAAGAAGTATCAGGCACCCGGGACAGTGTAATAGAGAATGTAAATGCTCTGCATTTCCATTCGAATGGCGTAATGAAAAATATTAACCTCTTTTTTTGTTAACCTGCCTGATAAAATAGAGAGAAGGGCTGATAACCAGCATCTCTGATCGGGGGGAGATCCGGAAGGCAACTATTTGGAAACTCAGGAATAGTTCAAAGAGATGGATGAGGGTTCAAGTAGTATTTCAGTAATAATCCAGGGTAAAGGCCTTGAATTTTCTAATCCATTAAAGAAATAAGGAGTGAGTTCGAGATTCTCTGAAAATGTTTCAAAAGAAAAAAATTCACTGATATATCCGATAACCGATAATCGGTTACTCCCATGAATTCCGCTCATTTGCGATAAACGCGTCAACTTCATCAGGACTTGAAAAACTTCCTTTCCCAGTTCCAATTATGGAAGATAGTGGACCGTTATTCACAGATTCTAATGACTCAAGTCTTATCAAATTAGCAACAGTTCCTTTTTTGAAATCAGGGACATATATATTGATTATACCATTATCCTAACAAATAAAGGCGTAGAATAGTAATAGTACTGTACATTATATTAAATAATGATATCAAAATGGTTCGATAATGAAAACCATCGAAAATATTCGTGAGATTCTGAAGAATAACTTTATCGATACCATTCAAAAAGGTCAAAAATAACTCTCACCACATTATATTTTACTAGATTTACCAATCAATAGTTGAAAGAACAATTATCAGGTATTGACGAACTAAAGTTATCAGATACCTTTCACCTCTAGAAAGCGACAGAATAAAAGAGAAGAGTCAGAGATGCTCTTACGACTAAAGTTAAATATGAGACGCAATTTATTATCCAGATCCAGTTACAACAGGAGTTGTACAACGTGAGGAAACGACGGGAGTCGCCAGATATAGGTCCAGATTCTTAATCGTACTTAGTAAATAGAGATATAACAAGAAATACATGAGGTGGTGATGATGCAGACAATAATCAAAGGGGAATTAATCCAATGGTCGAGGGAGCGTGCAGGACTATCCCGTGAAGAGGTCGCTAAAAAGCTGCAGGTAGATCTGGACCGGTTTATTGCATGGGAAGAGGGACAGTCTGCTATACCATTTACTATTGCAAAAAAGATCTCTAAAATATCCCTGATTCCTCTGGGCCTGTTATTTGCTGATGCTGCTCCGGAGGAGAGTCTTCCTATCGCTGATTTCAGGACACCTGGCTCACAGACACTGGAAAGACCCAGCCCTGAATTGATCGAGACCATACATGATGCCAAGCGGAAACAGGAGTGGTACCGTGAGTATCTGATATCGCAGGATTATGAACACCTCCCGTTTATCGGTATGTATCGACCCGATAATGATCCGAAACAGGCTGCAGGCACTATCGCCCGTCTACTCTCCATTGACTCCCCTGAATATCCACGGTGCCGAGACTGGCAGGAATCATTGAGGTATCTGATCAATCATGCCGAGGACGCAGGCATTACCGTCATTGTAACCAGTATTTTCAGAAATAACACCCGTAGACCCCTTATATCGGAGGAGTTCAGGGGATTTGTTCTCTCTGATCCCATTGCTCCTCTGGTTATGATTAACGGATCTGATGCAAAACCTGCTCAGATGTTCACCCTGATCCATGAGATAGCCCACCTATTCATCGATGCAAGTGGGGTTCTTGATAGTCCACTCCTTACTCCACTCCCTCTTCCCCAGGAACAATGGTGCAACCAGGTGGCTGCTGAAGTTCTTGCTCCTTCAGATCAGGTAATATCACTTTGGGACCGGGATTCAGATGATGATAAAAATCTGGATACTCTTCGCAAAAAACTAAAGATTAGCCGCCTGGTGGCCATCATCAGGGCATTTAATCTTGGACTTATCACGGGCACTGATAAAGACCGGTATTATGCAGATGAGATGGGGCGTATTATAGCAGTAAAGAAAAAGGAGCAGGAGAAACCTGGTGGTCCGGATCCTCATCTGATGAGACGATATAAGACCGGAAGAAACCTGGCTCTAGCTGTATTATCAGAGGTTTCATCGGGTAGAATGCTCTACCGGGACGCATTCTCTCTTCTTGGTGTAAAAAATGCTTCTAGTCTGAAAGAGTTTGCCGAACGTTTGGGGTATCATCGTGAACTATCTCCTTGATTCGAATGTTTTTATCCAGGCGAAGAACGGATATTATTCCTTTGACATTGCACCGGGATTCTGGAGATGGCTCGAGATACTAGCTGAAGAACAAGGCGTCCTGACAGTAAAAGCAGTTCGTGAAGAGATCATTGATGGGGATGATGCATTATGTGACTGGATGGCTGACCTTCCAAAAGAGTTTTTTGCTGAACCAGAAATTCCGGTTCAAGAGAATTTAAGAGAGATCGTGGATTATATCATACAGGAACCACGATTTGCCGAACATCACCGCTATTCATTCCTTGAAAAAGCCGATCCCTGGCTCATTGCTACCGCTATGACTGGAGATTATGCTGTAGTCACCCATGAAAAGAAGGACGGTCCCGGTTCAAAGAAAGTGAAAATTCCCGCCATCTGTGAGGAGTTTGAGGTACCCTACCTTTCGGTATTTGATCTAATGCGAGAAAAAAGGGTTGAGTTACATCTCTAACGATACGATATATCAAAGGAAAAATCTAGAGGCAAAAATCACCAATAACCGGATCTGGATCTCCTTTATCAGATCCTCCTCTTCTGGGGTCTGATGCTTGATCTTACCTATCCTATAAACAATAGACACCTTCACTATACACCATATGGATCCAAAGAACAACTCGCTTATCTCCTGTTTAATACCAACATCCCGGAAGAAATTATGCGAGAGATTGCCCAGATGAAACCACTTCTGGCAGTGTTTCAGGATGGTTCGATCAAAAAAGCCCGGAAAAACTCAATGCTGAAGGAGTTTTATAAAACCCCCTCTGAGAATACTACCCTCCGGGTCACTTGAGCGGAGACGATTCATTTTCACTTGTTATTCTAGATCCCTCCCAGAGATACTGGGAAACTTATCAGGAACAGCACTGCTAACTTTCTTATCTGCACCCTGGAATCAGGGGAGGGAGTATTTTGGTAAGATACGAAGATGAGAAGATCTGGCTGAGTCAGAAGATGATGGCTCTACTCTTCGATGTTGCACAACCGACTTATCAGTGAATATTTGATCAGCATCTTTGAAAGTGGTGAATTGAACCAGGAAGCAACATATCGGAAATTCCGATTAATTCAACGGGAAGGAAAACGGAGGGTAAACCAAATATTATAGTAGCATTGAATTAAAAACGTCGGAAATAAGGGAGTGCACAACAACAAGCTTAGGGCACAGATATGCTATGGGTTTTCCAATTGCTTTCATCTAGAGGATAAGACACCGATTGTTGCACAGTAATCGAGGCTGTCCAGTGAAGGATTTTGCATATATATCTATCCCGATTTCATCCAGATTGGGGCCTGATTTGGCCTTCAATTCTCTTCACTGGATAGCCCCTAATCAACATTCCACAAAAATCAGCGACTTTAACTGGTGCCATACTCTATTCTAATGCCTCCAACACAAGCCTAAATGTAAACCCGAATATCTTATGACAAACAGTATCCGCCAATACATTATCGGGGGGATTTTAGAAGCCTGGATATTAATCCATCGCCCCTTCATTTACGATATACTCACTGATCCTCTCTCTGTTACCGGTATAATTCGAGAAAATCTTCCCACAAACATCAGTAAACTTTGCGAGAGCCTTTCTGTTTATTGTCTCCAAATTCTCGAAAATTGCTAATGAATGAACACCAAGTCCCCACTTTTCATATTGAAGAAGATTAATGGTTGCATCTCGAACCCGATCATCATTCTGAAGGACAAAGAGAACAATAGGTTCGTGAGATGTGGGAATCAATCCATCTGCCGTATATTACCCCTCAGGATCATGGTCATGATCATACCAATTTCGAATCAACCTGCCTGAGGCAACAGGAATTGATTCAACATATCCCAGAACATCTTCTTTGAATGTGGATCTAACAAATTCACGGGACAAAAACGAGATGTCGCTGATCCGTAACAGACCCTGAACCATCTGGAATAAAGCATCGCCATATTGGTCTCCAGGAACTGTATGGATAAGCTCTCCCTCCTGCTCGGATATCAGGTACTGAGAAAGAATGTTAATGATGATCTCTCCCCGGTTTCCCTGCATGATATCATTGATATCCATTCGGTAGGACAGATACATCAATGTATGACCTTCATCACTCAATATCCACCCAAGAGAATCCCTTTTCAGGACAATTGAAAGATGATCGCCATCGTGAAAGGTAAAGGGAGAAAAAACACGGTAACGGTCCACCCCTTCAGGTACGAGCCTGACCTCTGCACAGACGGTCTGTTTAAATGACTGAAGAATTGAGTAAGCGGTCATTATTCACCTCAAAACTTGTTAATGTCCGATTTCCTGAAGGCACCACAAATCCACATTCCTTTTCCATGCATCACATAGCCCCAAACAAATCTGAATAGGAAGATGCCACAACTGCATATCCATCCTCGTATCCAAAACCAAACTCCTGATACCTGGAGGTAGCGGTGTGGATATGGAAATCATAGAATTTGTTATGTTCAATTTTGTTTGTATGCTCATGACTCTTCCCATTATACCGCTTATGTATGAATTGTTATTTTAGTGAGGAACCTCGTAGAGCAATCTCAAAGGTTGATACCGTTTATCATGTAATATACTTGACCATTGTATTATCAACAGATACAAATCCTTCTTTCTCATACACAGATCTCCCCGATTCACTGGCAAATAGATATAACCTTCCAATTTTATTCTTTTTGCAATAATCAATCGCTTTCTTGGTGATCATTCCGGCATACCCTTTTCCCCGCTCTTCTGGTTCGGTGTATATACTATGGAGAAATGCGATACACGGTGATGGATCATGAGGAACCGGGACATATGAAAAAATGCTTACTGCCCCACTTGAGAGTATCTTTTCGCTTTGACATATGATCCAGGCATGACAAGAACCTGACTGGATATCATCATGCAGTTTCTGAAGATAATTTGTCTCCATGGTCTTCATTTTCTCCGGAATAAATGGAATGTTCTGATTATTCCATATCTCTTCAAACATTTTCCGATGATGTATTGCCAGAACAATTGTATCTTCTTGTGTGGCTGTCCGAAGAATTACGTCAGAATGTACATCCATAACAACCATTACATTTTACCGGTGAATAAACTGTCTAAAGATGATTAATCAATTATTGTGCCTTATTATCAAGCTAAAAGGAGATTTGTCTCTTCGGACTCAGAAATATGATAAAAAATGGTGAGATGCCCCATTCACCCGGTCGGCAGGGCGGGAGAGATCTCCCTTATTCTTCCTTCGAACCGAAACCTCCCGCCCACATTCCAACCCCATATCTCTCATAAATATAAAAAATATAATTAATCTATTCTCTGTACAAACTCAGGGCGGCAAAAACCGGATGCACAGTAACCTCTCTCATCACCTAGTCTCCAGTCTTGTGTTCCTGTGTTTTTCTATCTGCCGCCCGGGCACAAAACCAAACGCACTAACTATCAGGATCATCAATCAGAGAGCATAACTCATGAGGGAGACCGCCGCCTGATATCCGCGTTATTCCTCCATGCCGACCTAGGATCTGATCATCCACACCACCACAACTGCAGAGATAAAAGAACAATTATTGTAATGTATACAGATTAACAAAAAAAGATCTGGAGATCATATATCCTATAGCTTTCCCTGAACCATTACACCACTCTGCTCACCATCCCTTTCCTCTGATCCCCTGCCATCACAGCCCTGACCCTCGCAACCGGGGTTGCATATGATATCCCCCCGATATCCAGGTATAACCCCTTCCCACTCTCAGAGAGTCTGACCACTCCCGGGACAGGGCCTGAAATATTTCCATTCCCGAGCCCGAGAAGCACCGCTTTCAGAACCCCTCCGGGAATTGAGAACATCCCGATATCATCGATATGCACTACCAGGGAATCACCATCCCTGATCATCCTTCCACAGAGTTCAAAACCTGCACGTGGCTTTACTGTCTCTACAAACGCCGTCATAATATTCTCCCTTTTTCTGGCTCCTCTAGATGACCTGGTATGTCACCCTTGCTGCACCTGTGATAACAGGAGTCACACAGATCAATTCTGGAGTCTGTATCAGACCAGACTGCCGGATGGAGATTGCAGAGCTGACATCTTCCTGATGGAACAGACCGCTTCACCATCACAGCCGTATCTAGAATACCAGGAAGCAGAACCCGGGACGAAACCTCCTTTGAGACCGCTTTTCTATAACAGGAATCGCAAAGCACCAGGGGGCTTTTTTCACTGTCAGAGCATCCATCACGTTTAACCCGTTGCTGATACCGGGCTCTCTTCCTCCCGCAGACAGAACATCTCCTCCGGTCAGGACCTTCAGTCATCCGGACAAAACCGGATGGAGTAATACTGGAGAGAGACACACCAGAGGATGCCTTAATCTGACTTTGATCACTCTTTTCTGGAGTATCTGAATGCTCACATTCAGATTGAATAAAAGACGATGCATTATCACCGGCATCGGGCAGGCCTGATGGTCCGTCATCGTCACCAGGACCCTCACTGGTATCATCACAATCTCCCCCTGTAAGCCAGACCGAACCCCCTTTCATCCAGTCTTTATAGAGACCCGCATCCCAGAGATACACCCGGCTTCGCCTCTGAGTCGTATACCCATCGTCTCCAACCGAGACCGTCCGATCTAGATATGAGACTGCCGGGCATTTCTCTAACACACCGGAGTATATCTTTCCATGTGACCGGTACCCATGCAGCAGTTTTGTTATCGAACTGTTTGTCCAGCCCGTAGCCTGCTGGAGATCCCGAATCGTGAGTTCAGGAACGTCAGCGGCTGCTATCGTATCAATAAGTACAGACTCTCTCCGCGTGAGTTTGGTTGCCTGACCACCGGTCTCACCGTTGAGTATGACAAAAAGCCGCGATGCCTCTTTGAAATCTTCAACGGTTGCGATGACACAGGCAGTTCCCCCTGATTCAGTAATTTCACGCTGCTGCTGACAGAGAGAGGCATTTGTGCGGATTAGGTCAAGGAGCATATCAGGATTACGCCGATTCTCTGCAGACTGAAACCGTATTCTCCGGGCATACGGAATCACCACAAAGACCTGTGAGAGAAAGTCCCATATCTGCCTGCAGACCCTGATATCCTCATCAGTCCTGACCGCTGCTTCAGGCATCTCCTCTGCACTGGCAAGAGTCCGGTCAAGCACCTTCTGATCCTGCTCCTCTGAATCATCGATCCAACAGGTCAGCATCCGGTTAAAGATCTGATCATCACCTGAACCCTCAACCTTTGCAATCCACCAGATACACCGCTCGGGAATCGTGCAGACCTGTGGTTTTCTCTCGGTATTCACCGTTCGGTACTGAAACGGGTTCTGGAACGAGGTCGTAACACCCTTGAGGATCTCCTGCATCTGGTCTGACAGACTGACATCATCAAGTGTAATTACAGTCCCGGGAACGAGATCATCCATGTAAAAGAGTGCTTTGTCACTCATCCTTCCGTCAAGGCGATACTCAGGTGGAATGAGTGACTTCATCGTCTCAATTGCATGGGACTTTCCTTTCCCTGATTCACCGGTGATAGACACGTGCAGACCTTTGCTGTTAATGACCGAGCGGGATGCAAGCGAGTGAACAAGACATTCGGCAACTGTCTGATCGCCTTCATGATACTGTGAAAACGTCTCAAGCATCATATTCAGCGGACTGCCATGAGCAAGAATCTCGCTGGCACGACGCTGGATTGAGTCATCAGATGATGGTCTATGACATTCACACCGATCAACACATCCATCATCATACCTCTCTTTATCGTTGACTTCACTCTCTCCAGCACTCAAAGCACCATGACCGGCCTCATGGCCTTCATCGGGGCATACATGTATGGACTCCGGAGATTCTACATCTCCATAAGAGCATGAATCCTGATGAAAAGAAGCCCCGTGAGAGAATTCCTCATAGCCATCATCATCTTCATGTTCTGCCGCATACTTCGCCCTGATCCTCTCCGAACGCATTCGTGCAAGACGTGTCTCGACGTCAGGCCTTGATGGTTCGAACCGTGCACGAAGTTCAGGCCATCGCTGACGACCTCCTCCACATGAGTCATGATGACAACCTGCGAAGATTACACCGTTTGCAAACTGAATTGCAAACGCTCCGTCTTTGTGATTGTCTGAGAACGGGCATGAGTCAAGCACAAACAGGGTGCCACCCTGATACGGCTTGGAGAGGTAGGCGAGATTATGCCTATTCAGCCATTTCGCGAGATCAAGCGTCGGCTCCCTGACTGCCGACATGGCTTCTGAGGTTCGGCCCCTGTCTTCCTGTTTTGTTCCGGTATCAGGAGCATTGACATGATATTCCTTGATAAACAGCCTCATCTCTTCTGCCGAGAGAACCTTCTCTTTGGGCGGCATTGAGAGGACTTTAGATCTCCGGTGGGGACGGTCAGGAAGATTATCCCCTTTGCGTGAGATCGTGCCATATACCTTCCATATCCGTGCAGCATTGAAGTTCGCTGCGTCAACCTTGCACCCTGCAGTGGAGAACCGGATATCAAGGATCTCGAGTACCTGTCTTACGAGCCCTTTTGCCTCGTCGTTGTTTGGAAGATCGAGCGGATAGAGCAGATGGGCACCATTGCCTGAGTCAGCAAGGAGGGGATCAGGCCACCCGCATGTGGCAAGAAATCCTCTGATTGTTTCAGCACGTGACAGGGCTGTAGCATGCTCATCGTCAGATGAGGATACACCTGACGGCCGTACCGGGTCAATGTCTATCGGCAGCCATCTCCGTCTGATGATATCAGAGTCTGCTGTCGATGCATCAGCCTTTCCCATCCGGGATTGTATCCGGTTTGCCCGTCTCGCAAGCAATGCAGGGTTTACTTCGTTGAGGGTGACATAAAAACCTGAAATAAGCGTGTCAGCCTCTCTGATGAGTATCTCTGCCACTGCCTTCTGATAATCACTGAAGTACCCTGATGAGATGCCACCACCTGAAAGAGCCCTGATCTCGATTATCTGACCGGGATCAAAGAGATACTCAAGGGTGTTGAGTACCTCACCGGCACGATCACTCTCGATCATCGCCCATTCTCCACATCCATCTACTCACGTTCGTGGAAGGGCAGCATCGTTCTATGACATACACGCAGTTCATGCCCTGAGCTCCGGTATCGGTATGGCGCCTCCCGGGAGTATCCGGTACCGCTTCCAGCAGCATCCTTCGCCGACCCAGAACTGTACCTCTCCAGGATACCATACCGTCTGAAGGTTTGTTGAGAGCAGGAGAATTTCACTCCTGATCATCGACTTGCTCATCCGTGGAGAACCGATCCTGATGAACAGGGTGCCTTTCGTTCGTTCCCATGCAATGAGATGGAACAGGCCCGGAACTGCACCATCGCGGCCCCCAACCCTTGCCACTTCATAGCCCAGTTTTTGAAGCAGACTCCTGACTTCATACTCGACGGTCCTGCGGGTCTGATGCTCATGAGAAGGAGACATACGGTCCTCTGCGGGCACAACTGTCACTGATATCATGTTCTCTTTTATCAGAATTCGAATAGCAGACAACTGCCATCATGGATATTATGGCTCTTCGTCGTTTCATGTGGGTAAGTTGATTTTTAACTGTCCATGACGAAGGTATATCATAGTCATAAAATTCTCGTCATTACGATACCCTCTGGCATTCGCCTTTAGAGCCTGTATCATGCTAT